>Ga0180433_10000019_pt1 | contig 261892 bp, 234 predicted proteins | sample SS_ome_8_FD_132980 | JGI IMG/M metagenome (GOLD analysis project Ga0180433, IMG submission 132980) | Hypersaline lake sediment archaeal communities from the Salton Sea, California, USA - SS_1_D_1 metaG | ecosystem: Environmental > Aquatic > Non-marine Saline and Alkaline > Hypersaline >...
AGGCGGATAAATGCGCCTGAGGCGCAAAAACCAGCCTCAGGCTGGCAAGCCCCTACAAGAGTTTAAAGGTGTGGCGACCTGGAGGTCACCACTCAGCAAGAGAAAGAGCCGGGCTGGTGAGCCAGGCGGCCACGTGCGGCGCGTGGTGGCGGACAAGCCCGGCGTACTCGGCGGGGTGTGCATGGTGATTGTTGAACGGGCACGGCATGCTGTGCCCCTACAGAAGATGCACCGCCGAGGCGAACCAGAAAGCGCGCTCAGTCCACTTCGGCATTGGTGTCGTAGAACTCGGTGTCGCAGGAGGGGCAGAAGCGGATGGTCTTGCCGTCGTGCGTGAGCTCCTCCGCCAGTTCCTGGCCGCAAAACGGGCACGAGGGGCGCTGCGTTGCGCGGTCGAGCAATCCGTCCAGCCGCTCTTTCTTCGCCCGCAGGAACTCTTCGAGCTTCTTGCGCCGCTTGAAATACTTCCAGGCTTTCTCGGCGATGCGCCGGCCTATCGACAGGTGCTCGCCGCAAAAATACACCACGGTCTCGCCCGGCAGCGATACGCCCGCTTCCGGGACCTTCCCGCAGATGGCGCAGCGGTGGTCGGGTATCTCCAGCGGGATGCGCACGCGCGGCTCCATCGCTTCCTTGCGCACTATCACGGCGGGCGCGTGATGCGCCTGCGCCCGCTTACGCCTCAGCCCGGCGATTGCGCGCCGCACCCGCTCTTCGTGGGTCTCGTCCGGCACGGCAGATAATGGTAACAGGATTTTTCGCGCCGCGCCATTTCGCGTTGCATGTATAATCGGTTAATGCTCTGGCTGGGCGTATTGCTCATCGCCGTAATCGTGGGGATGGGGCTTTTCCTGTTCATCGTGCGGCCGCCCACGGCGCTCGTGCTGCCCGTCACCGCGATACTCATTGCGCTTGTGGCGTTCGCGCCGCAGATATTCAGCGGGCAGTTCGCCGGGCCGTTAAACGCGATATTCGGCACGGTCATCGGCGCGGGCTTCACCCGCCTTTCGGCGCTCATCGTCGCGGTCGTGCTGGGCGCGGTGCTGGCGGCGCAGGTGGAGGACGCGGGCATCGCGAAGTATCTGGTGCGCTACGCCGCCGAGTTTTCCGGCGATTCGCCGTTTATGCTGACGCTTTTGCTCACGCTCGTCATCGCGCTGCTGTTCACCAACCTTGGGGGCCTGGGCGCGGTGATAATGGTCGCGACGACCGCGCTGCCGCTGATGCTGGCGATGGGCTTAGAGCCGCTTACGGCGGGCGCGGTGTTTTTATTGGCCCTGTCGCTCGGCGGCTGCTTGAACCCGGTGAACTGGCAGCTATACATCTCCGTGCTGGGACTGCCCCAGGAGCGCATCATCCCCTACGCGCTGACGCTGTTCGTGATATTCCTTGCGGTGACCGCGGCGTTCGTTTTCGTGCGCGTGCACCGCGAGCAGGGCGTGCGCCATTCCGAGATGGCGGCGGCCGCGGCGGTGGCGGTCGCGTTCATCGCGGCAAGCGCGGTGATACTTCGCTATCCCGCGGCGTTTGGAGTGGTGAAGCTCGCGCTGTTCTGGGCGCTTGCGGCGGTCACGGCGGCGCTTACGCTTGCGGTGCTCGCGAGGGTTTTCACCCGCGCGGCGTTTTTGCGGGGGCGCGTGCACGGGCTGTCCACCGCGGCGCTCATCTACCCGCTGCTTTTGCTGCTCACGGCGAACCTGGGCAAGAGTCTTAACTACTTCGGTGAGTTCAGCTTAGGTATCGTGCCCGCGCTGTTTTTAGGCGTGCTTTACGCGCACGCCGCGAGCTGGACGCCTGCCCGCACCGATGGCGGAGGCGAGGCCAACCGCGTGATGCGCGCCTGCTACGGTGGCTTCAAGATGGCCATCCCGGCCATACTGCTTTTGTTCGGCATCGGCATGCTGTTGCAGGCGACGATGCTGCCGCAGGTGACGGAGGCGGTGCGCCCGCTGATAACGTCCGTCATCCCGCGCACGTGGCTTTTATACATCGCGGCGTTTACCGTGTTCGCGCCGCTTGCGCTTTACCGCGGGCCGCTGAACCTTTACGGGATGGGCAGCGGCATCGTGGGATTGTTGATGGAGGCGGGGAAGCTCGCGGCGCCGCTGCTGATGGTGGCGTTTTTCTCGGTGGGAATGATGCAGGGCGTGTGCGATCCCACGAATACGCACAACGCCTGGCTCGCGGGATTCCTCCGCGTCCGCGTGCTCGACCTCACCCGCGCGACCATCGCCTGGGTCTGGCTGGTGGCGTTTCTGGGCCTGGTCGCCGGCGCGATTATGTTCGGCGTCTAGACGGCGAAATCGACCATGTCATTTTTCAGAATCATTAATTCACCTGAATCTACCATTCCTACAATAACAGACTTCACTCGCTCAAAAGTAAAGCTATGAACGGCTTGGAAACCGAGGAGTCGTGCAGCCTGATTCGCTAACTCACTATGCTCCGTTGCGAACTGAGCCTTCAGAACGGTTCTTACAGCTTCGGATATCTCCTCGTCACAAATGTATTCTATCTTCGCAGGTGGCCTCCCAGTACGCCGTCTGAGCGGTATGTCTGTCTGGCCAGCACTCCAGAGGAAACACCCCTTCTCCTCAATAAGACCCTCGCGTATGGCGTGATTTACTCCCCAGCGAATCGCCTGTTTAATTCGGCTACCGGCGCGTCCTATGCCCCATGCTGAGCGAATCCTGTTTACTACTTCGTCGAAATGAACAGGGCCTTCAATCCTAACTATGTTCTCGATAGCTTTGGCCATATACCTAGGCGGATACTCGTGCAGTTCACCGTACCCCGCGACGTCCAGAACACTGCACTTTGTGTATGGCGGAACGCTCTCTATGAGCGAGATTGGGCTACTCTGTTCAAGTACTACATCTGACTTCCGCTCGATATAGTCGGCAGGTGGATTCTCTACTTCAGGAATGGGGATGGATGTTGGATTATTGAGCGAATGATCAGCGCGCAACGCACTCTCTATTGCTGCCAGCAGTCTACGTTCTGCTTGCGTTCGATTACGGTACCAATCAGTCGACCAGATTCGGTGAATCCGCCAACCGAGACGCTCTAATACCATCTGCCTTAGACGGTCGCGGTCACGGGCAACAGGCGCGCTGTGGTACTTAGCTCCGTCACACTCTACTGCTAACACATACTTCCCTGGCGCTCTCGGATCCACAACCGCGAGGTCAACACGGAATTCTGCGCAGCCGACCTGCTTGCGGACCTCGTGTCCATGACTTCTGAGAAACTCATAGACAGCATCTTCAAAGGGCGACTCTGTTTCTTCAAGAGCCTTAGACGTACTTGCGAGATTCCGATTCTCCGCATAATCGAGAAAGGTCTTAAGAGCGCGTAGACCGAATGAAGCACCTTCCTTTATCGACATGTCCTGAGCACGGAAATTGCTGAATACGACGCACTTCTCACGTGCCCGGGTTATCAGGACATTAAGTCGGCGCTCGCCTCCTTCCCTATTCACCGGACCGAAATGCATCGTGAGTTTGCCATTAGAGTCGAAACCGTACCCTACGCTTATGAAGATCACATCGCGCTCATCGCCCTGGATTGTCTCAAGGTTCTTCACAAAGAAGTGCTCTGCCCGATTTCGCGAGAAGAACTCCTCCAGGTCAGGATTCTGTCTGAGCTGCATCTCAAGCTCATCATAGATAGCCTGCTGCTGCTTGATACCGAAAGTACCCACGCCAAGGCTCTTATGGGGAAACCGCCGGTAATGCGTGATAGCGGCCTGGATCACTGCGCGGGCTTCCATACGATTTGTGGAGGATTTCCCACGGTCGTAAACTGTATCTGGTAGATGAACGAGCTCAAGACCCAGTTCCGGTGCTTTATCAACAGACGAAGGATATATCAGCAAGCTGTTCTCATAGAACTCTTGGTTGGAGACTGCGATTAGAGACTCGTGACGGCTGCGATAATGCCAACGAAGTCGCTTTACCGGGAAACTACGCTTGCACTGGTGCAGAATACTCTCAACTTCCGTAACGCTTGTATCACATTCCTCATTCTCTTCATCATCAGAGTACTCCTCCTCCATGACGATCCTATCAAAAAAGCTCGTAGGCGGAAGCTGATTAGTGTCGCCCATTACAATGAGCTGGCTTCCTCGGAGAAGAGCCCCAATCGCGTCCTCAGGTCGCACTTGGCTTGCCTCATCGAAGACAATGACGTCAAACTTGCACACATGGGGGTCGAGAAACTGCGCGACCGACAGAGGGCTCATCATGAAGCATGGTTTCAGGCCCTGGATAAGGCGACCAACATGTTTCATGAGCTGCCGTATGGGCAGATGACCTCGTTTCCGGCTAATCTGCCCGAGCAGTATGCCGGCCTCGGAATGGCGCGTGGCTCCACCGAGCAACTTAGGACGCATTTCCCACAGCCGGCGAGCCAGTCTCTGCCGGTTGCGCCTGATAATCTCCTCATCTAGTTCGACGAAGGACGATATCTTCCTCTCATGCAAATCCGCAACGAAGCGCTCCAATGCAGGACACTGCCCAAAAGCAACAGCGAGCAGTGAGTCCGCTAGATTCCCTTCCACGCCGGGTATTAAATCTGTTCCGCCAAGTCTGTCCTGCTCAACCCACTCAATCAACGGACTCGCCACCGTGGCATTTGTCTCACTCCTTGCCCGTATCCAATCGGACCAGTGGGGTAGCTTGTCTATGTTGTTTTCCCAACCCTTTAGCTTAGTAAGCCACGTGGCAAACGAGACTTCATCAGCAGGCTCCCCGAACGCGCGACTGTAATCCAGCGATAGTCGTTGCACCAGTTTGTCTCTCAATTCGACTAGAGTGCCCAGTCGCTGCTCAGCATTCCTCACAGCTTCTGCAACATGCTCTTTGTTGATACCTGTTGCTACAACCTCAATCGCGCGTTCTGTCAGATAGCCAGCAATCACCTGCCGACGAAAGCTCGTAATCCAAAGGGCGAACTGTCGCAGCAAATCGACATCGCTCTTCTCACCCTTCCAATAGTCCCCGAAGAGCTTTCTTCCCTTCTCCTCATCTTTAGCTAGTTCTTTCCGCAAGACGAGGAATCGCGATAGACGGTCAAGGTCCGATAGGACACGCTGAGTGCCGAGCCAACGACGGATTTTATATAGCGCGCCTATTCGCTTACGTATCCGCCAATAACTCGGAAGGAAAAACCTATACCAAGGCTTATCCGCTTGTTCGAAATTTGCTCTAAGTCCGTCTACATCAGTCGAGAACGCGTCAGCGATAAAAACATTCCCAAGCTCACTAATCTCGCTTTGCAGAAACGCGGCATCACTTAGAAGCTTCTCGGCAACCGGGCTAGGTTGATTCCATTCGTCGCTGAGAAGGACGCTTCGCTCGGCATGGCAAGCGTTAGCCATTACTTTAGCTGCTGCAAGAGCCTGTCTCGTCTCGACCACATGCTGCGGCTTGCCGGTTGCGCTGACCTCATCTAGCCTGCCCAGGGCTTGGACTAGTGTATTAAGTGCTGTCTTGCATTCAGTAACTTGGCGCTTAATATCGTCCACGTCGTCCGGAAGAATCTGCTCAGGCTCGCATCCACCCCACGGGTGCGCAGAAAGTGGCCCAGTACTCCGCAGTAAGACTGAAAGGTCCCCCAGTCTGTTTAGTGCTTCCCTGTACTGGGACTCAGACCAGTCCTCTGGGCTGGCCAAGCTGAGCTTCGGAAAGTCCATATTCCGGATGGCGAAGTGTTTCCTGGCTTTCTCACGTATCCCAAACAGGTTGTAAGGAGTGCGTCCCATGCGTCCGATAGGCTTCCGGAGCGCTGCAACATAGCCGTTCAGCTCGGCGGTAAGGTCTTCATGGGTCTTCAGCTCTTCACTGAGCGAAGCCTCCATAGGCGGCGACACACTGACAGTCTGCTGGAGCTTCTCTATGAACTTCCGCTTGTTGAGGTGGCGGCTATGCAGTTCCAAACACGCGTCTACCAGCCCACACCTATCAAGACGCTCCTTCACAACCTCTAGCGCTGCCATTTTCTCGCTGACAAACAGCACCGTCTTGCCCATGGCCAGAAGTTCGGCGATTAGGTTCACAATCGTCTGCGATTTACCGGTGCCGGGCGGTCCTTCGACTACCAAGTTATCCCCAGCTTTGGACGCTTCGATGACGGCAACTTGCGAGGAATCCGCATCCTGAACATGGTAAACTTTGCTCGCCGTCAGTTGTGCAACTGCCTCCTCATCATAGCTGGTGACTTGAACGTCAGCCCCGCTTTCGCCCGGCGCCAAGACGTCTCGTATTAGTGGGTGTTGAGCGGGTCGGCTATCAACCGGCCAGCTCTGTGGCTCCAAGTCTCGGTACATCACAAACTTGTTGAAACTGAAGAATCCCAGGGAAATGCTCTCAGTTACTAGCCAACTGCCAAAACCAGATACAGCAGCCCTTACTTCATCGAAGTACTCGTCAATAGCCGACTTTTCTTCGGGCACATTAAAGTCCGGGAGTTTAACTCCTTGCTCCGCTAACTTCGCTTGTAGTGACACATTTGTGTAAATGTCCTCTCCAGTCCAACTGACCGTGTACGCCCTACCTACCGAACGTCTTTCTATTTGCACAGGTATCAGTATAAGGGGAGCCTTGCGAGTAACTACGGAATCGTGGCTCTCTTTCCACTCCAATAAGCCCGTAGCTAAGAAAAGAACCGTATATCCTTGTTCCTCGAGCACCATCTCGGCTTTTTGGCGTATATAGAAAAGCCTGTTTTGAAGATCCTGTCGTCTCAGGTCAGTCTGTAGATAGCGGTCTGTGTACGCAGGATCTTCTTCGATATGATTATCATTAACGTCATCTAGCTGGTAATCCGTCCAGTCAGTGGAATCAACCTCTGTTTGTTCCTCATTGGGCTCTGCTAGAGCCTTTTCTTCCTCACTTCTCGCGCGAAACTGCATCGGCTTCTCCTCAATTACTAGCCTTCCGTAAACTTCTCTTGCTAGCTCGTCTATTATCTCTATTGTGCTCCGCTTTGTCGGCCGGAAGTTAAGAAGCCGATTCCGCATAGTTAGGTCCAGGAGCCGCTCTCTTGCCTGCTCGAGCTCCCGTTCAATGATGTGGTCAGTTGTACTTTTATTGCTCTCGCTTATTGGCAATGGTTCCCCCTTGCTGTCACTGCAATTTTAGCCTAAAATGCTCGGCTTGTCGCTTGGGGCTATTCTTTTCAAATGAGCAATGCATATAAGAACTAATTTGCTGCCGCACTGCAGGTGAAGTGCTAGAATGAATCCCAGCACGGTATGCGGGAGATATATTGAACTCTACGGTATTTACCAGTGAATCGGTGACCGAGGGGCATCCGGACAAGGTCTGCGACGCCATCGCGGACGCCATCCTCGACGACATTTTAGGCAAGGATAAACGCGCGCACGTCGCAGTCGAAGTGATGTGCACCACGGGGCTCGTGATGGTCGTCGGCGAGGTTTCCTGCGACTGCTACTCGGACATGAACGGCATCGCGCGGCGCACTCTGCAGGAGATCGGCTACCATTCCCCGGCGTTCGGTTTCGACGGCGCGACGTGCGGCGTGCTTATCTCCATCGACGAGCAGTCAAGCGACATCGCAAACGGCGTCGGAGTCTCGGAGGAGGCGCGCGGGGGCACGGCCGCCGACGAGTTCGACCGCCAGGGCGCGGGCGACCAGGGGATGATGTTCGGCTTCGCCTGCCGCGAAAGCGAGGCGCTTTTTGCGGGCACGTTTATGCCGCTGCCGATATTTTTCGCCCACCGGCTGGCCAAGCAGCTCGCCGAGGTGCGCCAGAACGGCGCAATTGATTACATCGGGCCGGACGGTAAGACGCAGGTAACGCTGCGCTACGAAAACGGCGCGCCGGTGGCGGTGGAGCAGCTTATCGTGGCCGCGGAGCACCTGGAGGGAATCAGCCAGGAACGGATCGAGCGCGAGCTGATAGAGGCGGTGGTCGCGCCCATCGTGCCGGCGAAGTGGTTCCCCGAAGGCAAGGTGGCGCCCAAGCGCGTGCTGGTGAATCCCAGCGGCAAGTTCGTCAAGGGCGGGCCGCTCGCCGACGCGGGGCTTACCGGCCGCAAGATAATTGTGGACACCTACGGCGGGTATTCGCGGCACGGCGGCGGGTCGTTTAGCGGCAAGGACCCCAGCAAGGTTGACCGCAGCGGAAGCTACTGCGCGCGGTATGCGGCGAAGAACCTGGTTGCGGCGGGCGCGGCGGAAAAACTGGAAATCCAGGTGGCCTACGCGATCGGCTGCGCGCATCCGGTGAGCATTAACGCGTGCGCGTTCGGCACGGAGACCGTGCCGGTTGAGCGCATCGAAGAGCTGTTGCGGTCGCGCGATGTGTTTGATTTCAGGCCCGCGGCGATAATCCAGAACCTGAGCCTCATCGCGCCCATCTACCGGCAGGTCTCGGCCTACGGGCACTTCGGGCGCTGGGACCTCAAGCTTCCGTGGGAACGTCTCGACAAGGTCGACGCCATCAAGCAGGCGCTATAAATAACGCCGAAAGCGCGCGAAAGTGGATGCAGGCCGCAGGGATTATTTGGGCACGAGCTGCAGCGTCGCTTCGCAGCCGTCGTCAGCAACCAGCGCTGTGAGCATCAAGCCGTGCGTTTCCGACTCGTAGCCGATCGTTTGCCCTTCAGGCATCTCCATTGTGCGCAGCTTCTTGTATCCGGCCGCTTCCGCCTTCTCGTTGTAGAAATCAACAACGTCCTGCGCGGTCGCGGAAGAGTGGAATGACACGTGGAACGCTTTGCCGTCCGGCGTCTCATTTCCCACCGAGCTGATTATCGTGGAGTTGGGGAACTTAGGCAGCTCCGCCGGCCAGCCCTCGGGCATGCTCTGGCCGCCCTTGCCGGTCTTGAGGGTGGTTTCCTCGCCGGTTTCCTTATCGATGACCTTCACGGTGTCGCCGCTTATATCGGCTGAGATTTTTCCGCCGGACTGGGCCTCGATCGCCCGCTCGGCCGCGCCTTCGGCGGCCTTCTGCGCCGCCTGCTGGCAGCCGGCCATGAGCACAAGCAGAGTAAGCAGTAGAATTCCTATGCCAATTCGCATTCGATAACCTCCAGTAAATATCCGGGCAGGGATTATACCACCGGGGGGCGCTGTGGGCTTGGCTGCGCGCAGCAGAGCCTCCTTACATATCCTCGGCGCGGGTGATTTTGACCACCCCGCCATCGCGCAGCTCGTATAGGATGCAAATGCCATCGGGAATACTATCAGGCACAAGCTCGCCGGTCTCGGCGTTCAGGACATCCAGACCAACATGCTCGTCTGTGGAATGTAGCTTACCGTACATCCACAGGAACGCGCTCTGTTCGTCGCTTCTCATGCGTTCACCCCTGACGTACCCGTAGTTCCCCTCTAGAGTTATCGTTGACGGGCAGAACCGTTGGTCACGGAGAAGGCGGATAGCTACTATAGCCGAGTGCGGTGGGGCATAGATAGAGCACAGCCGTGCGGACTAGTCGTCTCTTAGAGCTCTTCGGGATTGTAGGTGATTGTTGCTTCGGTGATGAGCTTTTCGCCGCGCCGGAGCAGAAGCGTGGCACCAGCGGGGAAGCGCTCGAATACCGCTAAGAATCCTCGCGCTCCTTCGTCCCGGGAGACCTCCACCAGAGCGACCCTGTCGGCTTCCGGGTCGGGACGCGGCGGAAGGTCACCGAAGAAAAACGTCCCGCGGACTAAGTCGTCATCCGTCGAATAACTCCACGAGCTCTCCCCGAACACAGTCACCTCGCTTAACGGGACCATCTCCCCGCTCATTAGCTTTATAGAGATCGTGTATTTCGTGCCCTCCTGTTCGCCAGCTGCAAGCGCAGCATCAATAACGGCGCAGATTACCCCAAGTGCTGCAACTGCAAATATGAGAATGAAGATAAGAGATTTTTTCATCATTATATTTGTCATAAGGCTAAACCTCCTTTTGTTACCAAGACAAAGCAATACGGAGTTTCAGTTGGCCATAAAACGGCGGAGTTTCTAACCTCTGCAAGTAGATTCGCAACTGACAGGACCACCTGGCGTTACACACCCGATCGCACAATGAACGCCGGGGTCGCACTCACAGTCAACTTCTATGGTGCCGCACTCGCATTCCGCTCTGCAATAGCAGGAATCCTTTGTTTTCGGAGGTAATTCGTCTACTTTCTTTCCTGGAGTTCCCGCCCAAACGTGATGGCCGAGTATTTCACCTTCTTTCCATCCCGGTTCATCAAACTCAGATACTAGGAAATCAGCTTCTTGTTTGCTGCCACCCCAGACAAACGCAATAATCTTATGAGGATAGCTCATAGACTTCCCCTCCTAAGTTCGCGAACTACTATGGGAGTATAACCGTTCCCTTGTTGAATGTCAATCCATGTGATTATGCAATCCCGCTTTCTTAACCAACTCACGTCGCTGCGCTTCTGCATACCTATTTGAGAATACCACAGGCAGCTTCTTTGGGGTGGGAAGCCAAGAAAGAGCCGGGCTGTTGAGCCCGGCCTACCAGTTGGGGGCGGGAGTCGCGCCAGAACAGTGGGGGGCTATAATAGCCGGGCGCGATGGAGCACACCGAGCATACCGAGGACGCGGCCGCTGCGGGCGGGGAATACCTGCCGCTGCCGGATAAGAAGCTGACGCCGCTGTTCAAGCAGTACCTGGCAATCAAGCGGGAGCATCCCGACGCGGTGCTGCTCTACCGGCTGGGTGATTTCTACGAGATGTTCGGGCCGGACGCGGAGCGCGCGGCAAAGATCTTGGGCGTCGTGCTGACATCGCGCCAGGCGACTAAGGGCGTGCGCGTGCCCATGTGCGGCATCCCGCACCATGCGATGATGCGCTACGTGAAAAGGCTCGTGGACGCGGGAGAGAAGGTCGCGGTGTGCGACCAGATGGAGGAGCCGGGGCAGGGCAAGAAACTGGTGCACCGCGCGGTCACGCGCATCATCACCGCCGGAACGCTGGTCGAAGACGAGTTTTTGAGCGACGACAGCGGCGTGTTCCTGCTGACGCTCGCGGAGCACCGGGGGAAGCTGGGATTTTGCCTGCTGGAATCGTCGGGCGGGCGCGTGGCGTTCACCGAGCTTGACGCCAGGCGCGAGACGGCGCGCGCGGTCGCGGAGATTGAGCGCATCTGCCCCCAGGAGATACTGCTCGACGAATCGCTCGCCGGGCGCGGCGAAATCGCCGACTTCAAGAAGCTGCATCCGATGGCTGTGGTGCACAGCTTCAAAAAGGAAGTTTCGGCGCAGGACGCGGAGTTTTTCGCCAAGAAGTTCTTCGGCACGAAGCACCTGGAAAGCTTCGGGCTGGCTAAAGCCGCAGCGGCGCAGATTGCGCTGTTTTACCTTGTGCGCTACTTGAAAGACGTATTCAAAGTCGAGGAGCCCAAGCTCTTCGTGCAGCCGTTTGCATTAGACGATAAGTTGCAGCTTGACGGGCGCGCGGTGCGGCACCTGGAGCTTTTGGGCCTTCAGGAGGGCGCGGGGCCGCCGGAAGTCGCCGGCGGGCTGCTGGGGATTTTAGGCCCGGCGCATACGCCGATGGGCCGAAGGCTACTGCGAGAGCGGCTGACGGCGCCGTTTGCCACGCCTTCGACGATCAACTCATATTTGGACGCGGTCGCCGAACTCGCCGAAGACGAGGCGGCTTCGCGGGCGCTCGCCGATCCATTTGACGCGATTGACGACATCGAGCGCATCGCCAACCGGGCGAATCTGGGCCGCACCGATCCGCTGGAGCTGGTGAAGCTTAGAGAAAGCCTCGCGGTCATCCCGCAGATTAAAGATGTTTTGCGGGAGCGAACCGATGCGCTGCTTGCGAGATTCAGCGGCAAGCTGCCCGACTGCGCGAAGGTTTGCGAACGCTTAAACGCGCTGGCGGATGAGCCGCGCCATCTGGGCGACGGCATTGTATTCAAAGCCGGTTACAACGCCGAGCTTGACCGGCTGCGTGAATTAATCGCGGGCGGCGAAAACTGGTTTGCCTATTTTGAAGAACAGCAAAGGAACATCACGGGCATCCGGTCGCTCAAAGTCAAGCACACCGACGCGTTCGGCTACTTCATCGAGGTGACGAAACCGAACCTGCATCTTGTGCGCGACGAGCACGGATACCACCGGCGGCAGACGCTGGTGAACGCCGAGCGGTTCGTTACCGAGGAATTGCAGGCGAAAGAGCGCGAGTTGAATTCGGCGCAGGCGGACGCCGAAGCGCTGGAGCGGAAGCTGTTCGAAGAGCTTGTCGCGTTTGTGCGCGACAATGCAGACGAGTTGCACGCGGCAGCGACGATTATCGCGGAAGTTGACTACGTGCTGGCGCTTGCGGAGACCGCGCGGCGCGAAGAATGGGCGCGGCCGGCGGTGGATTCGTCGCGAGTTCTGGAGATCAAAGGCGGCGTGCATCCGCTGGTGCAGCGCATGGTGGGGCGCCAGCGGTTCGTAGCCAACGACGCGTTTTTAGACGGAAACGCGGTGCAGATTAACCTTATCACCGGCCCCAATATGGGCGGGAAATCCACGTATATGCGGATGGTGGCACTCTCGGTAATTCTCGCGCAGATGGGAAGCTTTATCCCGGCGCAGAGCGCACGCATCGGAATCGTAGACCGCATCTTCACCCGCATCGGCACGACCGACGCGCTGGTGCTGGGCAAGTCCACGTTTATGGTGGAGATGGTGGAGACGGCGGAAATACTGAATTCGGCGACGGAGCGGTCGCTCGTGATACTCGACGAGATCGGGCGCGGCACCAGCACGTACGACGGCATAAGCATCGCGCGGGCGGTCGTGGAGTTTCTGCACGAGGGCAAGCGGGCGCATCCCAAGACGCTGTTCGCCACGCATTACTTCGAGCTTACCGAGCTGGCGGAGCTTCTCGTGCGCGTGCGCAACCTGAAAGTCGAGGTGCGCTCGGCGGGCGAGGAGTTAGTGTTCCTCTATAAGGTCGTGCCGGGCTTCGTTGACGAATCGTACGGCGTGGAGGTGGCGCGGATGGCTGGGCTGCCGCCCGAAGTGGTCGAGCGGGCGCGCGTCGTGCTGGCGGAGCTTGAGGATTTGAAGCGGGAATCGCTGCTAAAAAGCCGGCGTATAATGCAGCTTGGCCTGTTTGGCAAGGACTGATGAAAGCGGACATCCAGCGCGCAACGGAACTGGTGGGGGCGCAGCTGCCAGCCGAGCTTTACTTGCATACCGTGAGAACACGCGACTATGCGCTTGAACTAGCCAAACGCTACGGCTGCGACGGGCGAGAGCTTCAGCGCATCGAGCTTGCGGCGCTCTTACACGACAACTGCAAGCACTGGCAGGCCCAGCGCCTGCTCGATGAAGCGGCAGCGCTTGGCTGCGAGCCGACAGAACTGGAAATGCGCGTTCCCGCGCTGCTGCACGCGAGAGTCGGCGCGCACCGGCTGCGGCGGGATTTTGGCGTCACCGACGAGACAGTGTATTCGGCGGTGTATTACCACACCGTCGGCGGGCGAGGGATGGGCCGCGAGGCGCGGATAGTGTTTTGCGCCGACAAGATTGAGCCGGGGCGGAACTACGAAGGCGCAGATGAGCTTCGCGCCCGTGCCGGCGGCGGGCTGAACGAGCTTTGCCTTGCGGTCATCGCGGCGGGACTGGACTACCTTACGCGCGAAAAAGCCCCTATCGACACGGCGACGATAGACTTCTACAATGAGCTGATTCAGGAGCTGTCGGCTGGATAAGCTGTCGGAAAAAATGCTCGCAAAGGCGCGCGGCAAGCGCAAGCCCGACGACGCGCGCCGGGGCCCGCGGAAACCGTCGTCGCAACCGTCGCGCTGGCAGATGGAGCAGGCGGTTAAAAAGCGCGTCGCAGCCCACCGCCGCCGCCAGACCAATATGCTGCTCGCGGTTTTCCTTCCGGCGGGGATAATCGTCCTTGCGCTGTTAATCTGGCTGTTCTGGCCCGTTTACACGGCAACCGGCGTGCAGACCAGCCGCGCGCGGATAATCGCCAACACGATCACGCCTGGCCGATCGCTGCCGCCGTATTTCCACGGCGCGGACAGCATCCACGTGCTGTTCGTGGGGCTTGACCGCGACCCGCCGCACCGCAGCGACACCGTGATGGTGGCGAACCTGGATCTCAAGTCGCTGCAGACGCGCGTGCTTTCGGTGCCGCGCGACATGCGGGTGCGCCTGCCCGAAGGCAGCTACGACAAGCTGGCGCACGCTTACGTCTATGGCCAGCAGCACGATGGCGCGGGCGTCGAGTGGGTGGAATCGAGCCTGCACGACCTTCTGGGCGTGGAAGTTCCCTACCATGTGGTCGTCAATTTTGACGGATTCGTCAAGCTCGTGGACGCGCTGGGCGGCGTGGATATCGACGTGGAAAAGCCGCTGAAGTACGTCGACCACGCGCAAAACCTGCGAATCGACATTCCAGAAGGGCTGCAACATATGGACGGGGAGATGCTTCTCAAGTACGTCCGCTTCCGCCACGACGCGATGGGGGACATCGGCCGGATGCAGCGCCAGCAAAAAGCGATGCGGGCGGTTCTCAGCACGCTTAAGAAGCGGGGCGCGTACCGCCGGCTGCCCACTGTGCTTTCCGCGCTGAGCGAAACCTTCCAGACCAACTTCACCTTAGACCAGCTCACGGCGCTCGCGCGGAGAGTGCCGGACGTTAAAGACGAGTTCATCCAGACCGCGACGGTTTACTCAGAGGAAGAGCGGTTCAACGGCGTTTCCTACCAGACGGCGACGGACGAGTGGATCCGGGAGGGCGTCGAGTTTCTGGAAAACCTCATGCCGCAGATTGAAACCGAAAGCGCCGAAGAGGAGTCAAACGGTGAGGCGCCGGAAGAAGACGGACAAGCCTGATGCCTAAAGGAGATGAGTGCGGCGGCATCGGGTAAGATATTACTGGAGATTTCGCGCACACTGAACACTGAAATGGACGAAAGCCGGGATAACCTGGAACCTAAGACCCTTTCCAGGCGGAAGACGCGCCGCAAAGCGTTTGAGCTGCTGTTCGAGCTGGAGCAGCATCCCGGCGTGACCGCCGAAGAACTCCTGGCACGGACGTTCGAGGAAAACCTGTTTGATGACAGCGACGGCGACGAAGGCGTGGTCGTGGGAGAGTTCAGCGACGCCAACCGCGAATTTATCTCATCGGTCTGCCGCCAGACGCGCGAGCATCAGGACGCGCTGGACGACATCCTGCAGCATTATCCGCACGGATGGCGCTACGACCGGATCGGAGCGCCGGAGCGGACCATCCTGAGAATGGCGCTGGCGGAGCTTTTATATATGGACACGCCGTTTAAAATCGTCATAAACGAAGCGCTGGACTTATCCAAGCTCTACGGCGAGGCGGAAAGCAACAAGTTCGTGAACGGCATCCTCGGCGGCATCGTCCGCGATTTGGACAACCTGAAAGAAAAACATGCGATTTAGAAAGAAAGCCCTTTTATTTGTCACACTGGGCGCGGCGGCGCTGTTGGCGGCTTCGTGCCCGCGCGGCACACGTCCCGCGCCAGCGCCCGAGCTGACGACGGCGTTTTCCCCCGCGCTCGCGATGCGCGTAACCTACGACCCGGAGGTCTTCACTACCATCGTCTCCGAGGATACCGCCGAATTCCCACTATTTATGCGCAGCGCCGACTACGATCTTGGAATCAAACGCATCCGCGCCGCCGGCATCCTCCTTGCCAAGGATCCACAGGCGGACTTCTTCCAGTTCTTCGCCCAGCAGGTGCGCTTCCAGCTAATCGAGGCGGGCCTGACGGCGCTGGAGCCGGAGGTGGACGAGGAGTTTACGGCGCAGGGCAAGGCGGGACTGTGCCAGATACTGCACTTCAAGAATCCCGAAGACGCGAAGCTCATTCCCTCCTATGCCCCGCAGGAGCCGAATGCGGAGTTTTACCTGTACTACCACCACTTCTACAGCAAGCCGGACTATTTCTTCTTCACCGCAATCTCGCGGCAGGCGCTGACGCCAGAGCAGCGCGCCGAGCTGGTGGCGCTCATTGATGCGGTGGAGTTTGGCGCGCAGCCTGTGATAGTGGAAGAAGAATAGGTCTCCGGTGAAGCTGCTGGCAGCATCGCGGTGCGAGCGCCTATAATGGGCGTATGGCATACGAGACCAGACCGTTTATCGGCGGCGAGTTCGTAGACGCAAAAGACGCCTTCCCCGTGACCAATCCCTATACTGGCGAAACTATCGCCGAAGTGGGGCGCGCGGACGGGGCGATGCTCGACGATGCGCTGGGCGCGGCGGAAGCTGCGGGAGATGCGCTGGCGGCGCTTGCGCCATATGAGCGCGCGGACTTGCTGCTAAAGATTTCTCAGCTAATCGCCGAGCGCGCAGACGAGCTAGCGCAAACCATCACGCTGGAGGCGGGAAAGCCGATCGCGCTTTCGCGCGGCGAGGCGCAGCGCGCGGTGGGCACGTTTCGCATCGCAAGTGAAGAGGCGCGCCGCTACGCGGGCGAGCTGCACCTGCAGGAAGCTTACGGCGCTTCGGGCGGCAAATACGCGCTTATCGGGCGCTTCCCGCTCACGCCGCTTTTAGCGATTACGCCGTTTAACTTCCCGCTGAACCTGGTGGCGCACAAGGCCGCGCCCGCGCTAGCGGTCGGCTCGGCGGTTATCCACAAGCCCGCGCGGTATACGCCGCTTACGGCGCTGATGCTGGCGCAAATCTACGCGGACGCGGGAGTTCCGAAGGGCGCGTATAACGTCATGCCAACAGCGCCGGCGGAGCTTGAGGGGATGATCGCATCGGAGCGCGTCCGAAAGATTTCGTTTACCGGCAGCGCCGAAGTCGGCTGGGGCTTGAAGGCTAAATGCGGGCGCAAGCGCATAACGCTGGAGCTGGGGGGCAACGCCGCGGTCGTGGTAGATGAAGTGGACGACCTGCCCGAAGTCGCCGCTCACGTCGCGCGTGGCGCGTTTGCGTATTCGGGTCAGGTCTGCATCAGCATCCAGCGCATCTTCGCACGCGAAGGCCTATATGACGATTTCGTAGCGGCGCTGGTTGAATATACAAAGTCAGAGATTCGCTCAGGCGACCAATCCGACGAAGCGGTGCTCAACGGGCCGCTGATTTCAGCGGGCGACGTGGAGCGCGTGGGCGCGTGGGTTGCCGAAGCCACAGCCGCGGGCGCGAAGGTGCTCTGCGGCGGAAGCGCCGAGGGCGCGGTGTTCGCGCCGACGATTCTTGCAGGCGCGCCGCGCGACGCTAAGGTATGGGCGGAAGAGGCGTTCGCACCGCTGGCGGTCGTCGAGGCTTACCACGACTTCGCAGAAGCCGTGGCGAAGGTCAACGATTCGCGGTTCGGCCTGCAGGCGGGGTATTTCACCCACGACCTGGATAAGGCGCACTACGCCTTCGAGCACACGGAGGTGGGCGCGGTGCTGATAAACGAAACGCCGATTTCGCGGCTGGACCACCTGCCCTACGGCGGGGTGAAGGATTCAGGATTCGGCCGCGAAGGCCCGCGCTTTGCGATGGACGAGCTGACGGAGCCAAGGGTGCTGGTGGTTAGGCCCAACCGGTAGGAATCCGGGACGCCTGCGTCTACGCCGGCATTATCTTGCGAACCTAATAATACACGGCGTAGCGGAGCTGGGCGATATCTTGCGCGATATCGGTGAAGTGATAGCTGATACCGGGATGGCCGTTGACCTCCGCCATTGACATATAGGTAGCGCCGCCGAAGTCTTCGGACTCCGGGAACTGGACGGTCACAGGACTCCGCCAGCTCGTTCCGTCGGCGTCAGCCGCTTGCACGTACCTGAGAGCGTATCTATTCGTTGAAATAGTGACAGCATATGAGATCGCAGGACACCCATGGACGGTTACCAGAGTGGGCCAGCCACCACCTTCAAACTCGCTTTCCACTATCAAAGGAGTTCCCCAGGCGTTCCCGTCGGGATCGAGCGCCCGCACATATTTCAGGTTTTCATACACAGGGCCGCGGTAGCTGATAGCCGGATTGCCATTGATAGCAGCAAGGGAGTTTTTCCCAGGGCCTTCAGGGGGCATGTACTCTAAGCATATCGGTGAGCCCCAGGTGTTTCCCGCAGCATCGTCGGCCTGAATCCAACTGAGTGAGCTGTCCCAGTGGTCCCAGTAGCTTATGGCCGGCCTACCATTGACTACCGCCATCGAGCACGAATTAGTGAGAAGTAGATAAACTACTTGGATTGGACTTCCCCAACTATCGCCGTTGGCGTCAAGAGCCCGCAAATAGACTAGGCCCTCGGTCTCGCGGCCCTCAAATGTTATAGCTGGCTTCTGGTCAACCACCACGAGAGACAGGCCATAGCCGAATTCTGGATACATGCCAACTGTAGCGCCGGTAAGTATAAGGGGGCTTCCCCAGCTATCTCCGTTGGCGTCGTTTGCCCGCACATACTTCAGCTTATGGTCTTCCCAGCTATAGTAGGCGATAGCGGGACGCCCGTTTACGACCGCTAGAGAAGCGCACGGGCCGACCTTATTTTCATCACCGTCATCCACGACTACCGGCTCCCCCCAGGTCGTCCCCAGCGCGTCAGTCGCCCGCACATACACGAGTTCTGAGAAGCCGGGGTTAATGTAGCAGATCGCCGGATGCCCGTTCACCACTTCTATGTCGGTATAATTGCTGAAAGTATCATCAACCGCTACGAATATGTGCCAGTCACCCACCGTGACCGTGACACTCGCCGTGCACGTCCCGTTGTGTTTGTCGGTGACGCGCACCTGCGGGTCGTAGGTCTGCGCGATGTCGTAGGTACGCTCCGCGGTGGGGACGCTTCCCGAATCGTGGTCGTAAACGCCGTCGCCTTCCCAGTCCCATTCGTATTTCGCAATAGGCCCGTCAATGTCGCTTGAGCCGCTGGCGTCAAAGGTGACCTCCAGCGGCGCGTCGCCCTCCGTCGGCTCGGCCAAAAGCTGCGCCACCGGCGGATGGTTGGGAATGAGCACGATATTGGAAAGCTCGCCGGGAGTTTCGTCTGCGTCCATCGGCGCAACCGTGATGTAGGTTCGCGGCTCCTCGGTAATCTCCACGCTGAATAGTTTTCTGCCGTCGCCCTCGGCGAGCGCTATTGGAACCGTGTCGATCTCCGAAGTATCCTCGATACTTTCGGGATTGGACTGCGCCCCGCGTATGGAATAGCGTGCGCAGCAATTTCCGTAATTCATCGCAATGGGCGTGATGTCTGCTATGTCCACGATGCCGTTTTCCGAGCCGTCCACCACCGCCTGGATGCTGTTGCGCTCCTCGTCGTCTTCCGGCACTTCCTCGTTGTAGTGGATGGCGAGCGGCGTTATGTCGGAGATACCGACCGTGCCGTTCTGGTCGTAATCGCCTAGATTTCGGTAATGCCACGAAAGCGTATATGTCCCGTCGTAATGGTCGGTGAGCGTAAGATCGTTTACCCAATTATCATCGCCTGTCGGGGGTGTTGCAGCAAACTTGTAGGGGCACAGCATGCTGTGCCCGTCGCCGTCTGCGGATGAATCGCTGTAGGGCGGGGATTCATCCCCGCCGTCATCGTTCCGGCTAGAATCACGGCGGCCATAAATGGCCGCCCTACAGTTAAGCGCCTCCCCCAGCGCCCCCTTCAGCTCCACCCACAACTCAGCATCCACATTATCGGGACACTCAAGCTCCTTGATCTCCGCCAGCGCCTCGTCGAGGGATGTGGATTCTGGGTAGTCCAGGGCTTCAGCCCTGGTGCTTTGCTCCGAATTGCCAGCCCTAAAGGGCTGGACCACCGCGCGCTTTCCGCTCCCCCCACACGCGCCAAGGGCTAATGTGGCTGCAAACAGCACGGCCACAACCGCAAGCGTCAATTTCGCCCGCATATCTATCCTCCATTTGCTGGCCCCGGAGCGCGTATCCTCGCGCACTCGCAGCGCCTGATTGTCACTTACGAATCATCCACCATGACGTATCGCAAATCCCGCGGATCACGTGGGTTAAAACTATTCTCGTAATGCGAGATCCAGCCAATATCGTCGTCTTCCCATACAAACGATGTGTACATCCCGCCGCCGTAACCATCAGGATAGTGCGTTGTGTAGTCTTCACCGTCGTAGAGGACGAAGACCAATCTCCAAGTCCCTGCAAAAAGATTCCATTCCAGGAAGCTGAATCCGCCCTTCGTCGCAGTAATCGGGTCCCAGTCGTGGGATATATGCAGGCCGCAGTAGTAGTACAACCCGGGATTGCCGTATAGACACGTGGGATCCCATTCTGAGGTAGACGTGTTCCAGATAACCAACCAGGGCTCGCTATCCGAGTTGTTGTAATACGCTATGGTGGGAACGCTGCTGCTCTTATACGAAAGGCTGCTGTACATCCCGATATCGTCCCCGCTTCCATCATCTACTACTTCCGCATCCCAATCGGGATAATCGAATCTGGCGAATTTGAGATAGCCGTTATCGGCATCGTAGTACGAGATGGAGGGATGATTGGCACCACCCGATTTTAGGTCAAGCGAGCAGTACTTCCCCACATCGTCGTCTGTGTCCACATCAACTAACCAGGTGGTTACGAAGTCGCCCAGAATGGAGAAATACCTGAGTTTGCCATAGTTCTCGTCGTACCAGGCGAATCCGAACGTGTTGCCCGAGATGTCGTGGGAACAGTTTCTTTCACCTGGGTTCCAAAATCCAACGTCCGAATGAATCTCCATCGGCCAGTCCTCGTTGTCGTCCCATTCGCCGTCATCGTCCTCATCGTACGCCCACATAAGTGCTCGACTAGACGGGTTATAGTAGGCGATGGACGGGGCATTCGAACTGTCGAAAGCTAGACTTACGCAATAGTCTGTAAGAGAATCGACTTCCACTTGGTCATCCCAATCTGACCCGTCCCATTTGGCGTAGTAGAGATCACCGTCTTCGGTAATGTAGGCAATCGCGGGATAGCCGCTGGTGTCATAACCGATAGAGCTGTATTCGCCGTATTCATCTACGACACCTGTGGAGAAAGAAATCTCGGAAACAGCCTTCAAAGCAGGCTCATCGGACCACGAAACAGCTGGCGGGCCGTTCTCGGAGTTGCCGCACGATACCGCAAGCCACGCGGCCATCACTACAATGAGGGCAAAACTAATCACGCCACAGCGTGACTGCCCCCCCCTGTCATATATTGTCTTTTTCATAATACTAGACCTCCTAGGTCATAATTCCTGACGTTATGCTATGCTCTCATTATACCACAATCCGCGGCATCGCGCGTCACAGCGGCAATAATCCACTTAGCCACTTCGTCTACTGGCCAATAAACTAGGGATTTAAACCCGAACTGGGGCCTTATCCTCAAACCGAACCGGTAGGGGGCTTGGCTTCTTTTTCGACGGATATGAGTTCGGCGACTTCGCCGGCGGTGAGCAGCGGCTTCATCTCGTGGTAGAAGTAGTGGTAGTGCCAGCCTTCCTCGACCGCGCGCCTGAGCAGCTTCATTTTGCTTGCCATCGTGTCCATCGGGTGCGTGTCCAGCGCGGCGGCCCAGGCGGGATTTAGGTGCGCCACAAGCGGCATCAGGTCGCCCCAGAACACCAGGTGCTGCCCCTGGCTCTGGATGAGGAACGAGATGTGGTCGGGCGTGTGGCCGGGCGTGCGCAACACGGTGAAGCCGGGAAGGACGCTTTCGGCTTCTTTGCGGATAGGCTTCGTGCGCCCGCTCGCGGCGACGGGCTCTATGAGGTCGGCGCGGTATGAGCCCTGAGTCCGGGCGTTGGGATTGCGCGATTTTTCGTATTCCTCGATGGACGCGTGGTAATAGGCGCTGCGGAAGACTATGCGGGGCACGCCCCCGCTGTCTAGCTTCGTGGCGCAGCCGCAGTGGTCGAAGTGCAGGTGGGTGAAAAGCACGTCGGTAATGTCTTCGGGCGCGTATCCCGCGTTCGCCAGGCTCTCCACGAGCTGGCCGGGCTCGCGCTCGATGTTGTATATCTTCCTGAATTTCTCGCCGTAGGTGTCGCCGATGCCCGGGTCTATGAGCACGCGGCGCTCGCCCGTGTCCACGAGTAGCGGCCTGAGATACAACGGCACGCGGTTTTGCTCGTCGGGCTCAAAGCGCTTGCTCCAGAGCACGCGCGGGATAATCCCGAAGATAAGCCCGCCGTCAACGTAGAACACGCCGTCCGAAAGAACGTGTAGCTTGAAGCCCCCCAGCTCTACCATAGTTGCCTCCTGCGCTGATTGTAGTCCAAAAGCGCCTTAAGCGGAAGTCCCGAGAGCCCGCACATCGGGAACAGCCTGTTACAAATGCGCCGTGGCTTCACTTATTTCAGCGGGAATTCCACTGCCAGGCCCACGCCGCCGGGGATGAAGCTCTCGCCGAAGGCTTCGCGGAACTGGTCTATCGCAGCGTCGCCGGTGCAGTGAGTGGGCGACACTTTTTGCACGCCCAGGTCTTTAAGGTCTTTCGTGGCGCGCGTCACCACCGCTTCGGGCGCGCCCATCAGGTGAAACCCTCCCATTACGAGCAGGACATCGCCCAGCGCAAGCTGCTTTGCCTTGCGCACGATGCCGACTATGCCCGGATGCGCGCAGCCGGTGACGACAACTAAGCCGCTCCCGGCATCAACTACGAGGCTCTGCTCGTGGATTGCCGCGCCCAGCCCGCCGGTGCTGTGAATACCGGGGAGGATTTCTACCGCACCCGTGACCTCAACGAGCTGCCCGCCGCCGGACGTTATTTCGCGCCTGGTTCGCGGTGAGAGCGAGTCGCAGGCGTAGACCTTTAAGTCCGGGCAACGCTCAAGTACGCCTTGCAGCCCTCCCGTGTGGTCGCCATGGTCGTGGGAAAGCACCAGAGCCTGCACGCGCGCAAGGTCTATGCCGAGCTCGCCTATATTGTGCATAAGCGTCGGGCTATCGCCACCGGTATCGAACAGAACGGCGGTATCGCCAAGCTCAACCAGGCAGGCGAAGCCCCAGTTGGTTCTCAGCTCGCCGGAATGGTGGCAGTTATCGTACAGGACTGTAATCCTGAGCATGTTGTCAGCCTTTCCTCCCGCGGAGTTTTCCGCTGCGACATTACTGTCCGCTTCATAGGCGCCGTCCCATCAGCGCCTTTAGCCTTATCCGTAATCGGGCTCAAGGCGAGTATGAAAAGGGCCGTCACCAGGGCGAAAGCCGCAATCCACGCGACTGCACGCCCTAATCTGTTTACCCCAATACGCACGCATCTAGCCTATCGCCGCTTTCGCGGAGAATCAAGAGTAACAGGCGTAATGATTGACAGCGGCATACCCCTGTGTTATGTTTACTCGCCCTCGAAACGGGCTGAACGCCCGTGGGGCGGCGGCTATGTCGAAGAAATGTGAAATAACCGGCAAGAAGCCCGTGATGGGCTACAAGGTGTCGCACTCGCAGCGGCATACCAAGCGCCGCTGGGAGCCCAACCTGCGCAAAGCCACCGTTATCGACGAGAACGGCAACAAAACGCAGGTGAAGATGTCGATGAGGGCGTTACGGACGCTGCACAAGCCGGTGCGCGACCGCAAGAAGAAGAAGGGCTAGCGCTTAAGCCTAGCCAGCTTTTCCTCAATCTCCGCCGCCGTGACGCCCGCCACTTCGACGCGCTTGTCGCGCGACGTTTCGCCACCGATTATCGCGACATCCCCCCGCGAAACGCTAAAGAATTCCGCCAGCACCGCAAGCAGCGCCTTGTTCGCCCTGCCCTTCTCCGGCGGAGCGGTTACCGCGACCTTCAGCGCCCCGCCGTCCACGCCGCGCACCTCGTCACGCTTCGAGCCTGGCAGCGCCTTGACGCGCAGCACCACGGCGCCGGTCTTTTCCTGCAGGTAACTCACTTTCTCGCCACAACGAGGTTTCTAACCGCGTCGAGCTTCTTTGCGCCAATGCCCCTGACCTCCTGCAGTTGCTCCACTGAGGAAAACCCTCCTATTTCGGCGCGGTAAGCGAGAATGCGCCCGGCAAGCACCGGCCCAATGCCGGGCAGCGTTTCAAGCTGCGCCGCGGTAGCTGTGTTCAGATCGAGCGGGTACTTAACATCCTGAAGCTGCGCCGGAGCGGTTTCGCCACCATCCGATGGGACGGTTTCTTCCGGCAGCGTCAGCAGGCTGAACTCGCCCGGCTGTTCGCCTGCGACGATGCCAGGGAACTCCGCAAGCGGACGGGTGAGCTTCGACTGCCCGAACAGCGAGGTGTAGCCGATAGCGACCGACACGAGCAGCACCGCGCCCGCGGCGAACACTATCACCTTCTCCTGAAGGCTCACTCTATCCCCCCGGTTTTATTTGACTACGATATTCACCAGCCGGCCGCGGATGACGATGACTTTCGCCACGCGCTTGCCGGTTATGTGCTGCTTAATCCTCTCGTCGGCGAGCGCGAGCTTTTCAAGCTCGGCGCCGGGCGTGTCCACGGAGACCGTCATCTTGCTGCGCGGCTTGCCGTTTACGCTGATGCCGTATTCCACCTCGCTCACTTGCAGGAAGCGCTCTTCGTACTCCGGCCAGCGCGAGTGCATCACGAAACCTTCCTGCTCCGCCACGTGCCACAGCTCTTCGGAAAGGTGCGGCGCAATGGGTGAAAGCAGCCGGACATAGACCAGCAGCGCTTCGCGCATCTGAGCCTTCACGTTCTTGTCGCCGCGCTTGTCATCCGGCAACCCGTCCCAGAACTCGCTCAGGCGGTTGAGGAAGACCATAAGCGAGCTGACCACCGTGTTGTAGCGCCAGTTGTCCATCATTTCGGTGATGTCGCGGACGCCGCTGTGGACGATGGCGAGGACGGATTTCGCCTCCTCAGAAGCGTCGCCAGTGTCCGCCGCGCCCGCTTGCGCCACGCCGGGCCAGACCGCGGTGAAGAACGCGTGCAGGCGCTTAAGGAAGCGGAAGCAGCCGCCCACGCCGCCTTCCTGCCACTCGACGTCGCGCTCCGGAGGCCCCCAGAACAGGCTTATCATCCGCGCCGTGTCCGCGCCGTAACGGTCGAGGAAATGGTCTATGCTGACCACGTTGCCGCGGCTCTTGCTCATTTTCGCGCCGTCCTTGTAAAGGATGCCCTGAGAAAAGTACCGCGCGAACGGCTCTTTGAAGTCGAGTATCCCCGCGCGGTTCAGCGCGTGGCAGATGAAGCGCGAATAGAGCATATGGCCAACCACGTGCTCTTTGCCGCCGATGTAGTTGTCTACCGGCATCCAGGCGTTGCAGATGTCCGGGTCGAAGGCCGCATTATCGTTGTGCGGGTCGGTGAAGCGCAGGTAATACCAGGAGCTGCAAACGAACGTTGACAGCGTGTCCGCCTCGCGCTCGGCTCTGCCGCCGCATTTGGGGCAGGCCGTCTCGATGAACCCGCGGTTGGTCGCCAACCGGGCGTCGGTTTCGGCGGAAAACTCTACCTCTTCGGGGAGCAGCACCGGAAGGTCCTCGTAAGCTACCGGCACGTGGCCACATTTCCCGCAATTGATGATGGGGATGGGCACGCCCCAGTAGCGCTGGCGGGAGACCAGCCAGTCGCGGAGCTTGTATTCCACCGTCGCGCCGCCCAAATCCTGCGCGGCGAGGTCATCGTTAAGCCGCGCGATGCCTTCATCGCTCGTAAGCCCGCTGTACTTGCCAGAATCCGCCATCTGCCCGTAGCCGGTGAACGGAAGCTCCGGCTCGCTGCCGTCGGCTTCTTTGATGACGCGGACGATCGGTATGCCGTATTTTTCTGCGAAGGCGAAGTCGCGCGTGTCGTGCGCCGGAACGCCCATTACGATGCCCGTGCCGTACTCCATCAGCACGTAGTCGGCCGCGAATACCGCAACGTCCCCGCCGGTGAGCGGATGCCTGATGCCGACTCCGAGGTCAACGCCTTCTTTTTCGCGCTCCTCTGCGCCCCGTTCAATCGCCGTCTGTTTCGCGGCGCGCTCACGAAGCGCCGCAAGTTCGCGTTTGGTGCCGCCAGCCTGCGCCAGACGGTCGGCAAGCGGATGCTCCGGCGCTATGCTGACGAAGGTGACGCCGTAAAGCGTGTCCGCGCGCGTCGTGAAAACCTCGATAGTCTCGCCGATAGCGGGTATCTGGAACTTGATGCTCGTTCCCTCGCTGCGGCCAATCCAGTTGCGCTGCATCGCCCGGATGTTGTCCGGCCAGTGAATCACTTCGTCCAGACCGGTGAGAAGCTCTTCGGCGAACGCGGTTGTGCGCACGAACCACTGGGAGAGGTTGCGGCGAACAACAGGCTTGCCGCAGCGCCAGCAGGTGCCGTCGGCCGCCTCCTCGTTCGCCAGCACGCCGTGCTCGTTGCACCAGTTTACCGGCGCGTCTTTCTTGTAGACCAATCCCAACTCGTAGAGCTTGAGGAACAGCCACTGCGTCCAGCGGTAGTATTCGGGCGTGGACGTGTTTATCTCCCGGCTCCAGTCGTAGGCAAGGCCCGCGCGCAAGAGCTGCCGCCGGTAGTTCTCCACCGCCATATTCGTAAGCTCGCGCGGGTGGACGCCCTTGTCTATCGCCATCTGCTCGGCCGGAAGCCCGAAGGCGTCCCATCCCATGGGATTTAGCACGTTTTTGCCTCGCAGGCGGTGGTAACGGGCGACGACGTCGCCTATAGTGTAGTTAAGCAGGTGGCCCATATGCAGGTCGCCGGAAGGATAGGGAAACATTACGAGGACGTAAGCCTTGTCCTCGCGGTTTACGTGCGGATTTGCCGCGAATGCCTGACTGCCGGCCCATTCGCGCTGCCAGTGTTCCTCGATGCGCTTAAAGTCGTACTCAGCCACTTCAGTTCACCTGCGTCCATAAGTAAGGTTACAATTATAACACTTGAATTATGTCCGCCTCCGCAGAGAAAGTGTGCGTCACCGGGACTCCCCAGTCCGGCAAGACGCACCGGCTGATTGAGGCTTATCTGGATTCGCTGCGCGAGGAGCCCTTTGCGCGGCGCGCGTTTGTCGTCCCCAACACCTCACACCGCGATCATCTGCGCGTGAAAATCGTGGAGCAGGGCGGGCTTACCGCGCTTCCTGAAGACGAAATTTTGACGCTTGCGGAGTTTCTCTACCGGCTGGCGGGGGAAGCAGGACTGCTGACCGGACGGCGGATGGCGCGGGTGGAAGAGAGCCTGGCGCTGCTTGAGATGCTTGAGCGTATGCCCGCCGCTACGAGGCTGGAGCTGCCGAGGTCGCTTGCTACCGCGCGGCATTTCCTAAAAAGCGTAGAAGCGATACGGCACGCGGGGCTTTTCCTTTCGCTTATGGACGGAACGCAGCCGGCTCCGGCGGGCGACGAAGTGAGTTCGCTGCTGCTAGCGCTCGCAAAAGAGTATTACGCGGAGATGCACGCGCGATACGACGGGCTTGCGGGCCAGGAGCGCGCCGTATATGCGCTGGAGAACTCGACGCCGGATATCCTAAGAGCGCTGCCGGAACTGATCCTAGTTGACGGATTCTACGACCTTTACCCGCTTTACCAGCGCGCCATTGCGGCACTCGCCGAGCATGCCCGGTCGCTTTATTTCAGCCTGCCGGAAGTGCCCGGCGACGAAACCGTGGCGCGGCTGGCGTCTTTCGTAGATTCGATTGGGCTTACTGCGGAAAAAGTGCCCGCCGGGCCGGGCGCTCCCGCCGAGCTTCTGACCGCGCTTGCACGCAAGAAAAGCGAAAGCGCGCCCGAAGCTGCAGCACTGCCGGGGCCTATCGCCGGAGCGGGCATTGAAATCCATCCGCAGTCCACGTATCTGCGCGAGGCGCGATTCATCGCCGACCGCGTGCTGGCGCTGCACCGCCGCGAAGGCGTTCCGCTCAGCGAATTTTTAGTTATCGTCACTCAGCCGGCACCGGAATTTCTCACCGCGCTGGAAGGCGAATTCGCCGCACGCAAGCTGCCGCTAATCGACCTGAGACGTGTACCGCGCCCGCGACTGGTCGTAGCTTTGCTGCAAGCGGCGTTCGCTTACGCGGCGCATCCGCAGGCCGATACGCTGCGCACGCTGATGCACGCCGCCTGCCCGATGTTCCTTGCGCCCACGTACGAAGTCTTCGCTTACCTGCACAAGATGGGAGCGTTTCTGGACGTCGGTAAGGCGAAACAGTTCTTGCAGGAAGCGGGGGAGGAGCGATTCGGCGGGTTGCAGGAGCGACTGGAGAGCTTAAAGCAGAAGCTGACGCCCGAGCGGGGCTTTACCGAACTGCGCGATTTCGCCGAAGAACTGGGGCGTGAAGCGCTGGCGGAAATGACGGGCGGCAACGCGCCAGTGCCGCTGGACTCCGAAGACTACGCGGCGGAAGAAGCCGCGCTGGAGGGAATCGTTAGAGCACTGGACATCCCGGAAGACACAGGCCGCAAATCGTCGGAGCTTCCGGCTCTGGCGTCGGAAGTCTGCTCGCTTTACGCGGGACAGCCGACCGAGCGGCACGTCGGCGGCGTTTTCCTCGTGGACGCGCTGGTCGCACGCCAGTGGCAGAAGGCGGTGTGCTTCATCCCGCATTGCGACTTGCAACGCTGGCCCCGGGCACCGGAGGAGGCCACCGTGGGCCGAGACCAGCTTCGCGGACATCTGGCGGTGGCGGGACTTAAGCTGCGCAGCCCGCGCGAGTCCTACGAGTTTGAAGAGAGCCTATTTTTATCCGCCATCTCCCGCGCCACGCAAAAAACTTTCATTACGTTCGCCCGGCGCAAAGTGTCGGGACGCCCCCAGCTTCCCTCGCCTTTTCTAACGCCGCTGGCGGCGGCAATGCGCGAACTTGGCGCCGAAGAGCCTGCGGTCTCGCCAAACACCTACGCCGACGAAAGAGCGCTGGTGCAGGCGTGCGCCGAAACGCTGCGCTACCACGAGGTGGGAGTCGGCTATCAGAATCCAGGCACGACGGCAGCGGCGGCGGTTGTGCGGAGCTTAGACGAGTCCGTGTTTGCGCGTTACTTCGCGACAGGCGGCATCGCCGGCGAGCAGCCGCATTCGCCGCTGCCCATGGCGAAGAAGCTGGTTCCAACATCGTTTAGCCCCAACGCGCTGACCGCATACCGAAAATGCCCGTTTTTCTATTTCGCCACAAAGCTGCTTAATCTCGGAGACGAGCTTGAAACGCTTGAAGACGGCATAGGGCCGATGGAAGTCGGAATCGCGGTGCACGATGCGCTGAAGGCCGCGTTTGAGCACTACCCGGAGCGGGTAGATGTGTTCGCGCTTTTCCGCGACAAGCTCATAAGCATCGCCGCCGCGAAGGGATACATGCACGACTTTGAGCTTGAGCTGGCGCGTGAGCTTGCGGGGTGGGGTTACAGCCTGCGCGAATTCTACGATAGCGAGCTTAGCGCGCTTCAGGCAACTGGAGCGACTATCGTTTCGCTGGAAAAGGGCCTCAGCGCGAAGATGCGGGACGCACGAGAGCGCGAGTTTGCGTTTTACGGAATCCCCGACCGGACAGACCAGCGCAATGACGGGACGGTCTGTATTCACGACTACAAAAGCGGGGATGCGCAGCGCTTTACCGAGGGCAAGCTAACGAAGCTGGGCGTTTCGCTCGCGCCGTTTATATATCCCGTGCTCGTGCAGCAATACATGAAGGAGCAGACCGAGCTGCCGCTGTTTTCTTACGCATTGGTGAAAAGCAATGAGCGGCAGTGGGTAGAGCTTGCGCCCGATGAAAAATACCCGCGACCGCCAAAACAGATAGTCTATAAGGCCATTGGCGCAAGTATCGCGCTAATCCGGGAATGCGAGTTTTTCCGCGCGCCGCATCAAAAGGCGATGGACTGCGATGAGTGCGAGATGTACCGCTTATGCAGGCGCGACATATTTACTGAAGCGCTGCCCAACATCGCAAATGGGGACATTCCCGAAGGACTTATTAATCTCGCGAAGGAGCGTGCGCAGTGAGCGGCCGGAGAAAGCCTAAGTTCCTCAGCGTGCCGACAATATACGTCGCCAGCGCCGGCACCGGCAAGACGCACCAAGTCACCCAAGATCTGTACGCAGCGTTGGAGGCGGGCGAGTTCGAAAACGCGCAAAAGCTGCTTGCGATTACGTTTACTGAAAACGCCGCATCGGAGATGCGTGAGCGCATCCAGGGGAAGCTGCTGTCGGCGCGCGGGATGAGGGCGCTGCCGCTGGCACAGGAACTAAATATCAGCACAATCCACTCATTCTGCCGCAAGGAGCTGGCCAGGCACGCGGTACGGCTGGGAATCGACCCGGCGTTTGCGGTGCTCGTGGAAGCCCCGGCGCACAAGCTCGCAAGGCACGTTTTGCTGGGCATTTTACGCGAAAGGTTCAACTCGGCTGAAAAGCGCGAGAATAGCGCGCTGGCGCGCAGCCTGCGGTTCAACTCCTACTTCCGAAGCAAGGCAAGCTTTGGCCGCAGCCTAGAGGTTGAGATACTTCAGCTCTACTGGCAGCTTCGCTCGCGGGGAATTCTCGCATTTGCGCCCGGACTGTTCCTTGTAGCGCAACCTAGCTGGGGAAACGCGAGCGGTAGGCTTCGCAGTCAACTTGCACGAATCGACGAGACTCCCGCTGATTACGGACGGAAGGAAGCGTCAATTGAGAAGATTTTGAGGGTGCAGGAGTTTATCCGTGCGCATAAGGCAGAACTTAACTCGCTGGAGCCTGTGGAGCGGACGGTGTGGCTGTTGCGCGACCTTACGCAAACCATTGACCTGCGCGGGACAAAGCAGTTGAAGGTGCTGCTTAAGCCGCTCAAAGAGGAACTCATCCCAGCATGCATCGCTGCGGTTATAACGCAGGACTCGCAGGCCATACGCGACGAGGTGGCGGCGATTCTCTCGGAGCTGGATTCGCGGCTGAACGCGGAGAAACGCGCCGCGCGTGCGCTCGATTTTGAGGACTTGCAGCTTACGATGCTGCGCGCGCTGGAAGAAAACGGCGATTTGCGCGATTACTACCGCCGCCGCTTCGACAAGGTATTTGTTGACGAGTTTCAGGACACCAACCCGCTTCAGGTGAAAATCGTAGAGCTGATAGCCGGGGAGCGGGCGCATTACTTCGTCGGCGACCCGAAGCAGTCCATCTTCGGCTGGCGCTTCGCCGAGCCAGAGACCATCAGGGAGAAGCAGCGCAGGTTCAGCGCGCTGGGGCTGGCGGACAAACTCACCCTCAACTGGCGCTCGCGACCGGAGATTCTCAGTTTCGTGAACCGCCTGTTCGGCGGGGAGGAAGGGATACTCGGCTTTGAATACGACGATTTGAATCCGGCGGGCGAAGTCGACGAGAAATGCACCTTCCGCGACAAAGACCGCCCAAGCATTGATGTTCTCTACATGCCCGAACCCGAAAGCGAAAAGCCCCTCGCCGCTGACGACCGGAGAAGGCTGGAGGCGAGCTTCGTCGCGGGCTACATCCACGAAGCTGTTGAGGGAAAGGGGCTTACACATACTAAAGCCGACGAACCTGCGCGCCCGCTGGAGTACGGGGACTTCGCAATCCTACTTCGCACGAATTCGCACGTTCCCGCCTATGAAGCCGCGCTGTCGGCCGCCAGCATCCCGTTCGTGAGCGAAACCAGCGTGGGATTCCTGGAGACGCCTGAAATAGCGGCGCTGTGCGACCTGCTGAAGCTGTTGCTGACGCCGAAAAACGACCTCCTGCTGGCGCGGGTGCTGCGCAGCGATTTTGTGGGGCTTTCGGCGAGCGGCCTGGCGGAACTTGCGATTGCACGCGATTCAGATAAAGGAGCGGACGATGAAGCCCCGCCATTAATTGCGCTCATTGATAACGGAGTTGCGTTCAGCGATGCGGACGATACTGCTGCCGCAAAAGAGTTCGCTGCCTGGCGGCGGGAAGCGATGCGAAAGCTTCCGGCAATGAAGGCTTCGCAGCTGTTTCACTGCATGGTAGACGGGCTGCGGCTGCGCGAAAAGCTCACCACGCGGGATGCACCGGTGCGCTCGCTGATGAACCTCGACCGGTTCGCCGATATGGCGCACGGCGTAGAAGGATTGGGCTACTCGGCGTTGGGGAAGCTAGTCGAACAGATCCGGGAGCTGCGCTACCAGGCGTCGCAGATAGGCGAGATGTGGATGGAAGGCGCGGGATTTGTCCGGATAATGACGGTGCACCGCGCGAAAGGGCTTACTATTCCCGCAGTGATACTTGCGGGAGTGGACTACCAACTGGATATGTCCTCTCCCGCGCTGAGTGTGGAGCCGAGCGAGGACGTGCCGGGCCGCTACGAACTGGGCATCTACCACCGCCTGGCGGAGGGCAAAAGCCGGGAGCCCTGGCACGAGCGGCACCGGGAAATCGAAAAGGCGCGCGGTGCGGAAGAAGAGGCAAGATTGCTCTACGTGGCGCTGACGCGCGCCGTGGAGCACATCGCTATATTCGGCGTTTCCGCAAATCCGCGAAGCAGCAAGCCCTGGGCGGTGCTGCTAAGCCGGCTGTTAGACGAAGCGGAAGCGCCGGCGGAGCAATTCGCGGAGCTGATAAGGGTGCAGCCGATGGACAGGCGGCGCGAGCCAAAAGGACTGATGGAAGAATCGCCAGCCCTTGTAGAGCTTGCGGCGCTCGTTTCCGCCGAAGCAACCGACGATGATAAAGCGCGCGCCAGCGAGCTTATGCGTGAAGCGTCAATGCCGCCGGACCTGAGCGGGTACCAACGATACCTTTACGGCGTCAGCGAGTTTCTGGAGCTTACGCGCACCGGCGAGATCGGGCGGCCAACTGGATATGATGACGAGGTCGCCGACTATGAACGGCTAGATGGGCACAAGCCCGCCGGCGCGCAAGCCGAAGACGCGCGCGCCCTGGGCACGGCGATTCACGACCTGCTGGCTTTTGCCGCAGCGCAACCGGATACGCTTCGCAGCGGTGATGCCACACCACTGCTGAATGACCAGTTCCTTAGCACTCATTTCCCGGAACACACCGAAGTTATTGCGCGCCAGCAGGAACGCGCGGCGCATCTGCTGCGCGGTTCCGATACGCTCAATCTTCTGGGGCGATGCGCGGGCGCAAAAGGGGTACTCCCCGAATACGCGTTCCTGCTGAAAGCCGGGAGCGTTTTCTTGCGCGGACGGATAGACCTGCTGCTGGCGGACGACACCGCGCTAACCGTCATAGACTACAAGACCGACTGGACTGACGGCGGGAAGCGCAAATCAGAGCTGCTGGAGCACTACAGGCTTCAACTGCTGGCTTACAGCCTCGCGGCACAGGCAATATATCCCGGACGGCTATTAAAGGCGGGATTGGCGCTTCTAGATTGCGGTGAAATCGTGTGGCTCGACAGCCTTGGCGAAGGTCTGGCTGATACTCGAGAGCGCCTAGCTGAGTTTGCCGGAGCAGTCAAGGTCAGCGGCGGGACTTAGGCCAATCCAAAGAAGAACGTTGTATAATCAAGGAGTATCACGCTACAGGGCTTTTATTATGATACTAACACTGCGCAGACTATGCGGCATCAGCGCGGTTACAGCGATATTCCTGCTTTTATGCGCTGCCTGCGGGGGCGCTAACGGCAGCCAGCCGGACCCGTCAGGCCTGGAATTCCCCCCAACCAACCTTGATGCCAATTCGCTTGCCCTTACCGAGGACTTCTCGACCGAAGGCGACATAAGCAAACTGACGGTCACGCTGACAGCCGAAAGCTTCTTCGACCTCTACCAGATCGCGGGAACGCTCGGCTACGACGCTGACAGCCTGGAGCTTACGGGCGTGAGCCAGGGGAGCTTCTTAGGCGACCCGCCAGAAGTTATATTCTTCCTCCGGACGGACGGGCCCGGGCAAATCCCGTGGACTCTCACGCGCCGGAGCATCAGCGCGGGCGCTACCGGCCGGGGAGTGCTGCTGCGGGCGCAATTCAGAGTGCTTACCAACCGCCTGCCGGTAAGGCTCGTGTGGCTGGAAGAAAAACTCGTCGCGCGCGACTCGCTTCGCCACAACATCCAGGTCGAGCGCCCCGGAGGTGAGGGGCAGTGAAAAAGCTCATTCACCTCATAATCCTGGCGTTGACAGCAGTTATCGCTTTGAACCTCGTTGCGGCTGCGACGGTTCAGCCGCCTCAGGAGTGGCTCGACGAAAGCGAAGCCAACCGGCGGCTGTGGGACGAGATGCGCCCGACGCTACGCGATTGGATGCTCGGCGAAGTCGAGCCTTTCCGGCTTCCGGCCGAAGACGCCCTAGTCGCGATGGCCGCGCATTTCGGCGAAACACAGGATAACCGGACTATTGCGCTGGACGATGAAGAGCTCCGCTTCTCCCACCTGGACTTGAATTTCGACGGGGTTATCGACCAGTTCGACGCGCTGGAACTGGGCTACCAGCCCGTGCCGACCAAAAGGGCTTCCGCCGCTAACACCAAGGGCACAAACAAGATTATCGTCGTGCGCGTGGAATTCTCTGACTGGCCGGCGGACACCGAAGCCTGGGATTACGATTACACCTACGACCTGCTGCTGGCAGACGGCACCGGCGCCAATCCATCGTTCCACGATTACTACGAGGAAGTCTCTTACGGCGACCTCGATATTGAAGGGACCATTGACGACGAAGGCAGCCACGATGGCTGGTACACCGCGCCCAATACGAGGAATTATTACAGAAGCAACATTATGGAGCTATTGCTCTTCGCCGCCCAGTCGATAGACGGCCATACGGATTTTTCGGAATTCGATTGTGACGGTGACGGCTACGTGGATTCTTTTCTCCTGTTTTACCCTGACACCTGGTTCAGCGGCGGGCTGTGGCCGCACATGAGCAGCGGGATGAACTACTACGCCGATGGAGTCATCGTGGACGTACACTACGTCAGCGGCTTCGGGGGAGATTTCAATTACGACTCCTACAACATGTGCTGCGCCGCCCACGAATACGGCCACATAATGGGCGCGGTGGACCTCTACGACACGGACGGCTCATCCGACGGCGTCGGCAAATGGTCCATGATGGCCTACAACTATGACACGACCTACAGGCCGCCCGCCTTCGAACCCTGGCACCGGATACAGTTCGGCTGGATTACGCCGACCGTGGTCACCGAGGATGAGACTTCGTACAGCATCCCGCAGATTGCCACGAACCGCTTTGTGCTGAAGCTGTGGACCAACGGCGATCCGGGCGACGAGTACTTCCTGGTGGAGAACCGGCAGAAGGTCGGCACCGACGCGACGCGTCCGGGCGAGGGGCTGATGATTTATCACTGCGACGACTCGCGCTCCAATAACAGCAACGACAGCCACCGTCTGGTGGATGTGGAAGTCGCGGAAGGACTCGACGTTAATGGGAAAGACCACTTAGATCGAAAAGACGGCAACAAGGGCAAAGCCACAGATCCGTTTTACTCGGGCAACAACGACACGTTTAACTACACCAGCAATCCACCCAGCAAGTCCTACGCCAACACCGATTCTTATGTGAAGGTGGAGAATATCTCCGCCAGCGGCAATCCGATGACCGCCAACATTTCGGTGGAGACGGGCACGCATCCGACCGTCAGCATCACCGCACCGTCGGACAGCGCAACTGTCGATAGTGATGTCAACTTTTCCGCCGACGCGACCGCATCTGGCACGCGCACGATTACACGGGTGGACTTCTACGCAAACGGCTACTTCGTCGGCTTCGACACGACGGGCGAGAGCGGCAGCTATTCCATCACCTGGAACTCGCGAACCTGCTACAACGCGACGGTGGATATCGCCGCAAAAGCGACTGACAGCGCCGGCGAGACCTACAGTGATGTCATCAGCGTCACAGTGGATAACGACGGGCAATGGCCTTTCAGCGACAGCTTCGATGATATGAGCAACTGGGCGATTCTCGATCCTTCGGGCAACGCGTTCTGGGCGCTTCGAACAAGCACTTATAACTCCTCTCCCAGTTGCGTAGGGATTGGAGTGGGATATGACTTCAACGAGCACGACCGCGTCCTTTCACCTCTGCTGGATCTCACGAGCGCAACGGATCCCACAATAACGTATTACCTGCGCTACCGGGTTTCCAACAGTATGGACAACGTCCGGGTTTACGTTATCAGTGCGGACGGCAGCACCGAAACCCAGGTCAAATCCTATACCGGCAACGACCTCGCGTGGAAGAGCCATGCAGCGTATTTGGACGACTGGGCGGGCGAGGAGGTTTTCGTGGCGTTTGAGTTGAACTCGACTTCCATCTCCCGGGATACCGGCGGCGGCGCCTGGCTCGACGACGTTGACCTGCATGAGCGCTCAGACCCGCCGAGCATTAATAGCATCTCGCCGACAGACGACTCGGACGTTTCGGGCGACGTCCTCATAGAGGTGGACGCCACCGACGACGAGGAAGTAACCTACGTCGGTTTCTGGATTGACGGCGATTACGTTGGCGAGGACACTTCGTCACCGTTCTCGTACTCCTGGAATTCCCGATTCGTCTTCAACGGAGATGTGGACGTCCTCGCGCGCGCTTACGACCGCGACGACCAAACGGACGAAGTCGAAGTCACGTATCATGTGAGCAACGCGCTTTTTACCCCGCTATACGATTTTGACTTCGAGGACGCGGGCCATTTCAATGACAACTGGCAAATAATCGACGCGAGTGGCCCCGGCACCTGGCAGCTAAGCACCTACAGGTTCTTCCGCGGGAGCTATTCCGTCTACTGCGGCCAGCCGTCCACACACCAGTACGGCGCGTATGAGTACGACTGGCTGATAATGCCGACTGTCGATCTGACCGGCGTGTTGAGCCCGATCCTCTATTTCCACCACTGGTGGAACACCGAGACTAATTACGATTACGCCAAGGTCTACGTGACCACCGACCTGGAAACCTGGGATTTCCTGGGACGGTACCACGGCAGCGGCACCTGGCAAAGCGCCGTTTACAGCCTGTCGCCGTATAACCAGCCGGTGAAGGTCGCGTTCGTGCTGGACAGCGATCCGCTGGTGGTCGGGGAAGGCTGGTACTTAGACGACGTAATGGTGCGCGCGTTCCCGCAGGTGGACAGCCTGACGCCCGAGCGCGCCATCCGCGGTGAGACGCTTACCATCGCCGGGCAGAACTTCGGCGACGGGCATTATCCGGGCGCTCTGGAGTTCGCAGGACACGGCGCGCTGCTCGCCGGCGAAATCACGAGCTGGAGCGACACCGAGATTGTGCTGGACGTCCCAAGCGATACTCTGAGCGGCAACGTTTGGCTCTGGGGCTGCGACACGGGGAAGAAGCTCACTGTCGTTCTGCCTCCGCCGACACTGGGCGACGTGACACAGTATTAGCGCAAAGCGCTAGTGGTCAACCTCGTTCAGGCTGGTCTTAAAGCCCGCCTGCACCAGGTCATGCAGGTGCACCATTCCCACCGGACGCCCGTTCGCGTCCACCACCGGCAGGAGGAATATCGGACGGGGCTTGTGGTTCTCCATCGTCTCCAGCGCCTGACGCGCCAGGGCGCCGTCGTCTATCACGGTAGGGGTGGAAGTCATCAATTCCCTGGACGGCGTGTCCATTAGCTCCTCCACCGTGCCCTCCCAGCGCTCCATAATGCGCCGGACATCTCCGTCGGTGATGATGCCGGCCAGCGCGCCCGAATCGTCCACGATACTCACTCCACCGAGCATATAGCGCGTAATCGCCTTAAGCGCTTTGCGGAAACTGTCGCTAACGTGCACTGTCGGATTCGTCGCATCGCCTTTCAGCAGGTCAACGACCTTCAGTGTCAGACGCTTGCCGAGCATACCGCGAGGGTGAATTACGGCGTAGTCTTCTTTGCGGAAATCCTTTAGCTGCATCAGAACAACCGTCAGCGCATCACATAGCGCAAGAGTCGCTAAGGCGGATGCGGTTGGCACGAGATTGTCCGGGTCGCTTTCGCGGATCTCGCCGATGTGCAGGTGCACCGTCGCCCGCCGGGCAAGCGTCGACTCGGGATTGCCCGTAACCGCGATGATGGGTATCTCCAGATACGACAGTGCCGGCAGCAATCCGATTATCTCGCCTGTTTCGCCCGAATGGCTAAGGACAATGACTACATCGTCGCGGGAAACCAGGCCAAGGTCGCCGTGAAATCCCTCGGCTGGATGGAGGAACGCTGCCAGCGTGCCGGTGCTGGTGAGCGTAGCGGTAATCTTCTGGGCGATCTGGCCCGATTTACCGATGCCCGTCAGAACTATCCGCCCTTTAGCGGAGAGGATAAGCTCGACGGCGCGGACGAAGCTGCTTCCCAGCCCGGAAAGCAGGGCGCTCACGGCTCCGGCCTCGTTTTCGATAACCCCGCGCGCGATTTCGAGTATCCTATCGGGCGTTCGCTCCAGGTCGCTCACGGCGTGATTATATCAGAGCCTGCGCCCTTCCCTGATATAATCGGCCGGTGTACGAAGAGGGGCTTGTCTCGGTCGTTGTCGTCAACTACAAGACCGACCGCTATCTGGACGAGTGCCTCAGCAGCGCCCGGCGGCAAGATTACGGCAAGCTGGAACTCATCCTGGTCAACAACGCGAGCCCGGATTTCGCAGGCGAAGTGCTCGACCGGCACAAACCCGACGTTTTCATCAATAACTCGAAAAACGCCGGTTTCGCTCGGGCGAACAACCAAGCGATCTTAAAGGCACGCGGCGAGTACTTATTGTTACTCAACGCTGACGCGAAAATCCCTCCGGGCTTCGTTCGCGATGCGGTTTCGGAGTTTGCGCACGACGCAGCTATTGGCACCGTAGTGCCGCGCATCGTGCGCTGGGACAATCCGGAAATCGTTGAGAGCACCGGGCACCTGCTGCGCACGGACTTCACGGCGGCTCACCGCGACCGCGGCCGGCATATAGCGGAGGCCACCCAAGAAGCTGGATATGTTATCGGTGGAACCGCCGCATGCGCTGTCTACCGGCGGGAAATGCTCGAGGCCGTGCGTTACAAAGACGAGTACTTCGACGAGAGCTTTTTCGCGTACTTCGAAGATGTTGACCTCGATATCCGCGCGCAGTTTGCCGGATATAAAGCGTGGCATCAGCCCAGGCTGGTGGCAGGGCACGTCGGCGGCGGCTCCGGGCAGAGGCGCAGCGCACGACTGCAGCTAATTGCGGAGAAAAACCGCTATCTCGCACTGGCAAAATGGCTGACAACGCGGGACTGGCTGCCGAACCTGCCCGCGATGGCGTCCTTTGAGACCTATCATTTCCTGCGCACGCTCGTGCGGCCTTATCTATTTTTAGCGTTTTTCAGCTATCTCTACTTCCTTCCGACAACCTGGCGCAAGCGGATGCACTTGCAGCGCCGAAGGACGTTAAAGCCGGCGGCGTTTCATGCCAAGCTTGCGCCGCGCTTCGGCGCAGCGAAGGCCCAATCTCAACGGAGTGCAGCACCAACCGAGTATCCAGTAACCGCTTCGGTCATCGTTATTAACTACAACGGCCTGGAACACACACGCCGCTGCCTGGACGCGCTTAGCCGCCAGAGCTTTACCAACTTCGAGACCATTGTGGTGGACAACGGCAGCGAGGGCGATGAAGGCGAGGTCCTCAGGCGCGAGTACCCGCAAGCACGAGTGTTGCTGCCCGGCAAGAACACCGGATTTGCCGGCGGCGTGAATTTAGGATACGCGGCCGCGCGGGGCAAGTATGCTGTGTTGCTCAACAACGACGCGGAAGCGGAGCCTGAGTTTTTAGCGAAGCTCACTGACGTAATGGAGCGCTCCGGCGCGGACGCGGGCTGCGGCACGCTTATAGAAGAGGGACGCGAGCCGGCAAACGACAGCCTTAGCGTGCTCGGTCGCAGCATCCCCGGCGTGTTTGGAGACGAATCGCTTACATTCTATCCCTCCGGCGGAGCTGCCATACTGCGCGCCGCTTCCATCGAGGCGCTAGGCGGGAAGCCGTTCGATCCGCGCTACTTCATCTACCACGAGGATGTGAGCCTAGGATTTCGCATCCGGCTGGCGGGGGGAAACGTCGTAAAGGTACCTGATGCGCGCGTAAGGCATCTCGGGGGAGTGACCACGCGCAGCCTGCCACGCGCAATCGTTCGCTACTACCAGACCCGCAACCGGATTCTCAACCGGGCGCTTTTTCTGGAAGGCGGCACGCTTGCACGCATCTGGCCGCTGTGCTTCATCGAGCGCATTGCGCGCTGGCTGCGCGCGCTTGCCTCGTGGGATGAGCTTCGGGCGACACTACGGGTTGAGGGCTTTTTTCTCGGCAACCAGCTATATATCGCCCGCGAAAGAAGGCAGTTTGGCCGCTTGCGCCATACGCAGCCGCTCGCAAAACAGCCAGGCCAAACGGTGCGAGACGCCAAATTCCTGCCCCTGCTATCCGGGAGGATTGACGGCAGGAACGGCATCGCCGACCGGCTCGCGCTCGCCTGGCTCAAACTTGTGCGGCTACCGGTCAGGGAGAATCTGCGGGACAGCCTCTGATATAATCACGCCGTGCGGCTGCTTTACTACGTTCTTCTCGTCCTGCTTTCGCCTTTTGTCTATCTCGTGGCCAGCATGAACCCGAAGTTGCGCCAGGGGATGTCCGAAAGGCTGGGGCGCTGGCCCGACCCGGAGCGGATACGAAAGCCTGCCGGGACGAACATCTGGCTGCACAGCGTATCAGTGGGCGAGGTGAAACTGCTGCAGCCGTTAATTTCCGCTTTACGCGAGCGCTTGCCCGGGGCTTCGTTTTTCGCCACCACGATCACGCCATCCGGACGGAAAGTGCTGGACCGGATTGCAGAGAATCAGGATGACGTGACCGTGTCTTACTTCCCGCTGGCAGAACTTCCGTGGGTTATCGCGCGCTTTCTGAACGCAGCGAAGCCTCTTGTCTATATCGCCACGGAAGCAGAAGCCTGGCCGAATCTGCAAGCCCAGATGAAGCGCCGGGGGGTTAAGTCGCTGCTCGTCAACGCACGCGTCTACTCGTCCCGCAAGCCCGCGTGGAAGCTCAAGCTGACGAGAATGCTGATGCAGGACTTCAGCCGCATAGTCTGCCAGTCGCAGGAGTTTGCAGACGCCTTCGCGAATATAGGCGTGCCGCGCGAGAAGCTAATAGTCTGCGGCAATATAAAAAGCGATATTGCGCCAGAAGCGTGGGAGAAAACGCAGGTGGAGCGCTTCAAGTCGCAGTTTGGCTGGGCACACAATCTCGTGGTTACAGCGGGCTCGACACATCCCGGAGAAGAAGAAGCCGTGCTGGATGCGTTTCAGCAGCTCAGGGCATCCGATCCAAGGTGGGTACTTGCTCTGACTCCGCGGCATCCCGAGCGCGCCGAAGAGGTAGCGTCTCTCGCCCAAGAGCTGAGCCTCAAGGGCCGGCTGCTGAGCTGCGAGGACGAGTGCGAGAACCCTGACGTGGTTGTGGTGGATAAGATGGGCGTGCTGCTTGATTACTACCGAATCGCCGATGTCGTCGTTTTAGGGGGCACGTTCAACCCCCGCATCGGCGGCCATAACATACTGGAACCGGCGCACCTTGCGAAACCCGTAATTATCGGCCCGTATATAGATTCCATCGCTGACCACGTCGCGTGCTTAAGGGAAGCGGGCGGCGTCGTGCAGGTTGCACCGCGTGGGCTTCCGCGCGCGCTCAGTTCGCTGGCAATCGAGGAAGAAAGGCGGCTCAAGATCGGCGCCTGCGCCAGAGCCGCCGCGCATTCGCTGGCTGGTGCGACAGCATGCACCGTGCGCGCGATCATTAAGGAGATCAGCGGAGACGGGCGAGCTATGGGCCGTAAGGGACCATAAGCTTCTTGTTTATCGCCTTGCGCCGGGCGGCAGTGACGTGCTTATTGACGAGTTCGGTGTCCGGAGACTCCTCCTCTCCGGGATTCAAAAACGTGTGTACCTGGTTCGCGGCGTACTGCATTTCCCAATCGCAACAGGGAATGTCCTTGCCCGCAATGGGCAGGCGCGGGAAATCTATCGGATCGGCACATGGCCAGTTAACCGTGTGCTCCGGCAAGTAAGTAACGAGCTTATCTTCGTCTTCCCAGTCGAGGAAGCCGATCTGCACGCGAATCAGCGCGCCTCCCGAATACTTGCGCACGTTGAAGCCGTAATAGGTCTCGCCGGCGAAGGAGAAGCGCAGGCGGCGCGCAAGCCTGTGGTAAGCCGACGAGTACAGCCGGAACACCAGGAAATCAATATCGAGGTGCTCGCGCGGGTACTGCTCCATCGCCAGCGCTTCCACCCCCCAGCCGCCGCAAACCCACAGTCCGAGGTTCGCGCGATCCGCTTCATCCACGAAGCGGTGCAGGTACTCGATTTGTTTTTTCCTTAAGAATGTTGGTTCACATACGTTTTCCAAGATGCCTTCTCCTGTCGCTATTCTTCCACGCTGCCTTTCTCGGGCGCTGATGCCGAAACTACTTCCCTCGCTCTCTCTTCCTTGACATAAAGCTGAAGGATATCGCCTTCCTGCACGTCTGACGTGCCCTCAATCTTCAATCCGCACTCGAAGCCTTCTGTAACCTCGCGAACGTCATCTTTAAAGCGCTTAAGCGAACCCAGCTGGCCCTCCAGCACCAGTTCGCCGCCGCGCATTAGCCGATAATAGGAGTTGCGGACGACTTTGCCCGATGTCACCATGCCGCCGCAGATGACCGCGTTGCGCTCGGTTCTGAATATTGCGCGGATTTCGAGTTCGCCTATGGGAACTTCCACAATCACGGGCTCCAGCATGCCGCTGACAGCCAGTTCGACGTCTTCGATAAGCTTGTAGATAATCCGATACAGGCGCACCTGCACCTTTTCCTGCTCGGCGAGCTTGCGCACCTGGGCGGCGAGCGTGACGTTGAAGCCTATTACCATCGCCCCTGAAGCGGATGCCAGCATCACGTCCGTTTCATTTACCTGCCCCACGCCCGCGCGGATCACATTAACCCGCACGCCTTCAATCTCGATCTTGCTAACGGCGTCTTTAACCGCTTCCATGCTGCCCTGGACGTCAGCCTTCACGACGACGGCCAGCTCTTTCACCTCGCCTGCGCGGATCTTCGCGAAGACATCGTCCAGCGACAATCCCGCCACCTCCCGCAGCGGCACGTGACGGTCACGCTTTGCCTCACGGCTCTCCGCAATCTGCTGCGCGCGCTTTTTATCCTTAAAAGCATAGACTTTTTCGCCATTCTCTGGCAGCTCTTCAAATCCGATTACGCTTACGGGCATGGCTGGTCCCGCAGCCTTCACTTCCTTGCCCTTGTCGTCCACCATCCGCTTGATGCGGCCAACCGATTCGCCGCAGAGGATGTACTGCCCCTTACGGAACGTTCCTTGCGCCACCAGGATGGTGGCGATGATGCCCACGCCCGTGTCCACCTGGTTTTCTATAACAACGCCAACCGGCGCGGCGGTTGGGTCAGCCTTCAGCTCCATCAGCTCCGCCTGCAGGTTGATCATTGCCAGCAGCTCGTCAATGCCCTTTCCGGTCAGAGCTGAAACGTTCAGGACAACCGTGTCCCCGCCCCAGTCTTCGGGAATCAAACCGTGCTGCGAAAGCTGCTGTTTTACCTTATCGGGATTAGCGTCGGGCTTGTCGATCTTATTGATTGCCACAATGACCGAAACGCCCGCAGATTTGCAGTGCTCTATCGCCTCGAGCGTCTGGGGCATTACACCATCTTCAGCGGCCACGACCAGAACCACCAGGTCCGTAACCTGGGAACCGCGGGCCCGCATTGCCGTGAAGGCTTCGTGCCCGGGAGTGTCGATGAAAGTAATGGTCTTGTCGTCGAGCCTGGCCTGATACGCCCCGATGTGCTGGGTGATGCCGCCCGCTTCTTCGTCCACCACATTTGTCGCCCGGATGGCATCGAGCAGCTTGGTCTTGCCATGATCAACGTGTCCCATGACCGTCACCACTGGCGGACGCGGCTCCAGCTCCTTTTCGTCGGTCCGGGCGAATATTTCCAGATCCTGCTCCGGCTGGTCAGCCGGCGCTACTTCGCAGTCGATGGCGAACTTGTCGCAGATAAGCGATATCTCGTCGATGGACGCTAAATAGTTGATGCCTGCCATTGTGCTCAGTTCGTCCATCAAAAACCGGATGATGTTTGAGACTCTGACTCCTGTCTGCTCGGACACTTCGCGTATGGTCATTTGCCGCGTAATCTTTAGGTGGCGTTCCACCTCCTGCGCGGGCTTCTTGCCGCCAGTTCCCTTGACCTTGAACACGCGTTTGCGGCTAACGACCGTGGCGTCATCCTCGGCCATGAAATCCCGGCTAAGCCTCGACGGCCGGCGAAGGCGGGACTTAGGGCGCTTCGCGGGCTTGGCAGGCTTTTCAGGCTCCTTCTTCCGCTCCGGACGCACTTCAACGGCTTCTGCAGCCTCTTCCGTGATAGCTACAGCAGGCTCTTCTTCCGTTTTGGATGCCGGCGCTTCCTTTCCTTTCTTCGCTTTGGCGAGCTTGACCTTTTTAGCCGCAGGGCGATCTTCGATAATCGGCTTCAGGCGGGGCTTAGCGACAGACGGCGGCGCCGCCGGCGCGTCTTCTTTCGTTTTAGCAGAAACCGGCGCCGCGAAGAAGTCTTTAAGCTTCGGCTTGGGGGCATCCGCGCCTTCTTCATCGGTTGCGCGCCGAATGCGCTTGGCAGGGCCTTCCACCTCTACTTTGCCGGAAGCCACGTCCTTCAGCCTGGCGATGGTTTTGTCGTCTATCTCAGCGAGCGGGCCAAAGCCGTCCGCGCTGACGTCGTAGCCCACTGCACGCAGCCAGTCCACGACCTGGTCGTAAGACTTGGCCCCTAGGGTTTTAACCAGATAGATGACCTTTTTTGGCATATCAGCTAAGGCTCCCCTGATCGCGGATGCAAGCCTTGAGCCTAAGCAGGAGTTGCTCTCGCTCACGCGGCTCCAGGTAAACGACGTTCCGATCCCGCTTTGCGGATTTGAATGTCAGACGGCCGCGCTTGAGAGCGCGATGCCAGCAGCCTTCACTCGGGCACAGATACACGGAACGTCCCGTTGTGCCGTCGCCGGGACGGATAATCACGACACGATTCTTCACATATCGGAGCCGGATCAGCTCTTGCTGCGGATACCGCTCCCGGCATCCAATGCATGTGCGCGTGCGCGGCGGCTTTAGGTTGCCCGCAGAGTTCACGCCCCCTCACCTTCCTGGGCGGCCTCTTCAGGAGGATCCTTCACGCCTTCCGCGGGCGCTTCCTTTTCCTCCCCGGGCTTATCGCCGGCTTTAGGGACCGCTTCGACGGCCTCCATCTCGGACACGCTCTTGACCTCCAGGAAGTACTTGGTCAGGCGCGACGCGAGTTTTACGTTCCGCCATGACTTGCCTATGGCAAGCGATATCTGGTCGTCCGGGACAATTACCAGCGCTCGCTTCTCGTTCTCGAAAATCTCCACGGACAGCACTTTCGCCGGCGATAGCGCTTCTGCTATGAATTCAAACGAATCCGCCCGCCAGGGCACCAGGTCTATTTTTTCTTCGCTGAGCTCGTGAGAAATCGCCGTAACCCGCACACCCCGGCTGCCAATGCACGTGCCAACCGGGTCAAGCTCAGGGAGGTTGCTTTTCACCGCGACCTTGGCGCGGAAGCCTGGATCGCGCGCTATCGCCATAATCTCTATGCTCCCTTCCCGCACCTCAGGTATCTCGTTCTCCATAAGGCGCTTGATGAGGTCGGGATGCGTACGCGAGAACACTAGAAGCGGCCCGCTCCTCTTGCCCGAGCGCACTTCGACGAGCATGCACTTCAACCTCTGCCCCGACCGCACGCGCTCGTGCGCGATGCGCTCCTTCATCGGCACGATGCCCTCAACCTTATCCGGCGTTTCCACAAACAGGTCACCGCGCTCTTCGTATTGCACGGTGCACGAGATAAGGTCGTATGTGCGCGTCCGGTACTCCCGCTGGATGTGGTCCTTCTCCGCCTGGCGGATCAGGCTCTTAATCATCGTCTTCGCGGTGGCGACGCCCCAGTAGCCGAGATCGCCCAGCTCAATCTCTATCAGTAAGAAGTCGTTATCCTCGGCGGTTGGGTCATAGCTTCGCGCCTCTTCAAGCGAAATCTCCGTTTCAGGGCTCTCCACCTTCTCGACTACTTTTTTGCTCAGGTAAGCCTCGATAGTGGAAGATGCCATATCGACTTCCAGCTCCAGGTTTGGCGTGGGCCCGTGCTTGCGTTCGTAGGCGGCTTTCATCGCCTCGACAAGCGCCTCAATGATACGCTGCCGGGGCACGCCGCGTGTTACCTCGATTTCCTGAAGTGCTGCCGAGACCTTCGCGTCAATTCTCATGGCTTAACCCTCGACCCTCAGCCGAACCGCCTTTATCAGCGCGCGCGGGAGTGTAACAACTTCGTCATTTGATTTTACGCCCATTTCGCCGTCAAGCTCACGCGGCAACTCTCTGGTCTTCAGCTTCAGGGATTCACCATCGAAGCCCAAGAGTTCTCCGGCAAGAGTCAGCTTTCGGCCTTCAATGCGAAGGCTAACCGTTACGTTACTGCCCGTAAACCGCTCGAAATCGACATCGCGATTGAGTAACCTGTCGACTCCCGGGCTGCTGACAAGCAGTGATGAATCATCGTTGAACAGCAGGTTGGACTCCAGGAAAAGCTTCACCCTCGGAGAAAGCGCCGCGCAGTCGTTCAGGTCCGCCGGTGAGCCGTCCTTCCGCTCCACGAACAGGCTGAACGTGCGTCTCCGACCGGAACCCGTGACCTGGAAATCAACCAGGCCAAAGCTGTTCTCGGCAAGGAAATCGCCTAGTTTTTCCTCAAGTTCGATTAAGTCCAGCATCGTTCAAACAAAAGGCCACCTTGCCCGTCCAGGAAAGTGGCCGCCGCGATATCGTACACCTGCTGTCCTGACGCACAAATTCTAGCACAGCGCAAGCTCAGTCGCAAAGCAATACGCCCCCGGTAACGCCAACTGCCCTGCCCACGGGAAAGCTGTGCCTTTGCAAACTTGCCGCGCTCCTCCTTCAATCTCCGTGATATAATCCGCGCGGGCTAATGCGGGGCTACTTCATCCTCCTAGCGCTGGCAATCGCGGCTGTAGTTGCTCCAAAAGCCGCGCTGTGCGACATTTCGCTCTCACGAGGGGACAGCGACTATATCGAGGCGGACACAGGCACCTACATCTCAGGAGACAAGCTGGAGCTTACGGGCAACGTCGTGTTTCACACCGAGTCCGCGTTCCCCGACCTGACTGTTGAGATACGCGCCGACAGCGCCATCTGGGACGAGAAGGCGGGCGTATTCACTGTGCCCGGCTACACCACGGTCGCTATCATCGAATACGATATGGCTCTCACGGGCACCGGTCTTGTCGCTAACCTTACGGAGCGGACGGGATCGATGGGTGACGTGTCGGGCTCGATGCGGGCAAACCCAGAGCTGTTCGCCGACGAGACAGGACTGATAGACCATCGCTTCGCCAGGTTCCGCAGCGACGATCCCCGGGTCCACTTGACGGGAGGCGATCTTGAGTTTTTCGAGGACGAAAGCGGCGTCCTTCTGCTCGAGTTCCACCAGGCGCGCATTGCCACGGCCGATCCAGAGGATGCGGATCTGGTCCTGAGCATCAAGCGCCTGCTTTATGCACCTAACGAGTTTCTCTCGGCGCGCGGCGTGCGCGTCCAGGCCGGCGGGATCAGCGTAGGATACGTCCCAAGGTTCAAAACGAAGCTGCGAAAGGGAAGGAGCCTTGTTTCATTCACCGTGCCACTGCCGGGACACAGCGACGACGACGGCTTTTACATCAAACAGGCCGCTTTCTTCGATGTGGGCAAGATCTCAGCCGACGTCTACTCCAACTATTACTCGCGCAATGACGAGTTCTGGGCAGACGCCTTTGTATACACCGACCCATCCGAGAATTCGCGAATTGGCGTGCATTTCGGGCGCAACCGTATAAGCGACCGCTGGGAAGAAAGGGTGGGCAAAACGACGCGTTATGATTTCTACGGGTGGCAAAAATTCGAGCTGGACTGGCCTTTAGTGCAACAGGCGGTCGCTGGAGTAAACATCGCCAAGATAAAGCAGGATGTCCCGGAAATCACTTCGCGCAGCAACCACGGTTATCTAGAGCTGACAACGCCCGCGTTTTGCCTGGACCACGACATTAGACTCCTAGCGGCTTTTAGCGCTCATTACTACGACTATTCGTTTGGCGATAACGAGTTCTTAGCATTACGCTCGCGACTGAAGCTTGCGAAGGCCACTCCCTGGGGAATCGATTCCGTTGAGTTCGCGCATGCCGACAAGTTCGGCGGGAGCCCGTTCAGATTCGATGACGATTATCCCGAAAACCTGCTGATGGCGACAAAAAACTTCCAGGCGCTGCCGCACCTGACGGGCAGGGTGTCTGTGGCTTATGACTTCGACCTTGAGCATTTCGACAGCCTGATTGTAGGGCTAAGCAAGGAGTTCGGGTCGTATTATCTGGGCCTCAACTACGACTTCGCGCGCGGCAGCACGGGGATTGAAGCGGCACTGAAGTTTTAGGCGGGACCTGCCGGCTAAACGTCGAGGTTCTTCACATTCCGCGCGTATTCCGTGATGAACACCTTGCGCGGCTGGACATCACTCCCCATAAGCTTTTCGAACGTCTCTTCGGCCTTCCGCAAGTCATCCATAGTTATCCTGACAAGCGTCCGCGTCTCCGGATTCATCGTCGTTTCCCAGAGCTGCTTAGCGTTCATCTCGCCCAGGCCCTTGAAGCGGGTGACTTCGACGTTGCCGCCAAGCTCCTTCATCTTCGCGTCCATCTCCTGCTCGTCGAAGACGTAAAAGCTCTTTTGCCCTTTCCGCACGCGATACAGCGGCGGCAGCGCGACGAACAGGTGGCCTCGCTCCACGAGCTCGACCATATGCCGGAAGAAGAACGTCAGCAGGAGAGTCCGAATATGCGCGCCGTCAACGTCGGCGTCGGTCATTACTATTACTTTATGGTAGCGCAGCCGCGAGATGTCGAAATCCGAGCCCATGCCGCTGCCGATAGCGGTTATCAGCGTGCGCACTTCCGCATTCCCTAAGATCTTGTTCAGCCCTGCTTTCTCAACATTGAGTATCTTGCCGCGAAGCGGGAGTATCGCCTGGTATTCCCGGTCCCGCCCCTGCTTGGCGTTGCCCCCCGCGCTGTTTCCCTCCACGATGAACAGCTCCGCGTTCTCCGGCTCGCGGATGGCACAGTCTGCCAGTTTTCCCGGAAGCGCCGTGTCCAGCCCCGCGCGCTTGCGCGTGATATCTCGCGCCTTTTTCGCCGCTTCCCTCGCGCGAGCGGAAACCTCAGCTTTTGAAAAAATCTTGCGCGCGTCCGTGGGGTGCTCTTCCAGGAAGGAGGCGAGCATCTCGTTGACCACCGACTCCACGATTCCCTTGACATCGGAGTTGCCGAGCTGGCCCTTGGTCTGGCCCTCGAATTGCGGATTCTCCAGCCACACAGAGATGGTTGCGGTCAGGCCTTCGCGGATATCGTCGCCGGTGGGCATCGCCTGGCCGTTCTTCACCAGGCTGTAGCTAGTGGCGTAATTGTTGAGCGTTCTCGTAAGCCCCGCTTTCAGCCCGGTAACGTGCGTTCCGCCGTCCTTCGTCCGGATGTTGTTGGCAAACGCCAGGATGTACTCCTTGTAAGAGTCCGTCCATTGCAGCGCGAACTCAACGCGTGTCGAGCCCACCATCTTCGTATAATGTATGGGTTTGTGAAAAGGATTTCGCGCCCGCGTCATATACTTCACAAGCTCTTTCAATCCGCCTTTGGCCCTGTAAGTCCGTTCAACGTCGTGCTTCTCGTCACGAAGGACGATGGTCAGTCCGCCGTTCAAGAACGAAAGCTCACGCAACCGCTCTTCCAATACGGAGAATTTGAATTCGACCGTTTCGAAAACATCGGGGTCCGGCCAGAACTGGACGCGTGTTCCCCGCTTGCGGCTATTGCCGGTTTCACGCAGCTTGTCGCAAAGCTTGCCGCGCTCGCATGCCAGGAAGTACTTCTTGCCGTCACGGTGGATCTCGACCTCAAAACGCTTCGACAGGGCGTTGACGACCGAGCTGCCCACGCCGTGCAGCCCTCCAGAGACTTTGTAGGCGCCGGAGCTGAACTTGCCTCCAGCGTGGAGCATCGTGTAAACGACCTCGGCGGCGTTCATCCCCTCGGATTCCATATGGTCCACCGGCACGCCCCGCCCGTCGTCCCACACGGAAACGCTGCCGTCTTCGTGGATGGTCACCCTGACGTTGTGGCAGAAACCGGCCATCGCTTCGTCAATGGCGTTGTCCACTATCTCCCATACGAGGTGGTGCAGTCCGTTTTCGGAGGTAGAGCCAATGTACATCGCCGGACGCTGGCGCACTGCCTCAAGGCCCTTGAGAACCTGAATCGACCGCCCGGTGTATTCCTCGGCGCCTGATTCGACCTCGGAACCGGTATCTTCGGCCTTGACCGTTTTGGCAGCTTTCGCCGCACCAACTCCGGCGTCGCCCTCTGGTGATTTTTTATCCTTTGCCATTAGAAATACCGCTTAACATCCGTATTGCCCCATTCCTCATTTAGCCCTGATAATATTGTATCACTAAACCGCCTGGAAAATAAGCCCGAATCCGGATTTGAAGCGGGTTTTTCGGCAACCGGATGTTGTCTCAGAATCGTGTCAGAAAGGACGGCGACAGCCGCTGGCAGGACCTGAATGATTACTCACTATTCACGAGCGATAGTCTCTTGGGTTTGACGCCCGACCACCGTCTGCTTTACCCATACGATTATGAACGGGACGGCCAAAATCAGCGAAAGCACCAGCCAGACCCAGCGCCATGATTGGACGAATAGCGGGAAAAAGCTCGCGAGGAAGAAAGCGAACGCGAACGATGCCAGCTTCAGGGATGCGATGTGTGAGCCGGAAAGCGTTACCTTATCTGTAAACAGGTTCATAGCACCCTCCTTTGGGGCAAACTCCGCTAATACTGAAAGCGCTCGCCCAGGAAGTACTTGCGGGCGAGTTCGTCGCGCGAAACCTGCTCCGGCGTGCCCTGCACCAGCACTTTTCCGTCGACCATAATGTATGCGCGGTCGCATATCCTGAGGGTTTCGCGCACGTTATGGTCGGTGATTAGCACACCTAAGCCCTTTTCCTTGAGCGACGCGACAATGCCCTGAAGGCTCTCGATTGTAATCGGGTCTATGCCAGTGAACGGCTCATCCAGCAGGATGAAGTCAGGATTGCCCGCTAGGGCGCGAGCCACTTCCACGCGCCTTTTTTCGCCACCCGACAGCACGTAGGCTTTCTGCCGCCGCAGTGGCTTTATCCCGAACTCCTCGAGCAGCCCTTCCATCCGCTCCGCTTGCTCGCGTTCTGGCAGGCCGAGGACTTCCCAGACCAGCCGGATGTTTTCTTCGACGGTCAGCTTGCGGAATACTGAGCTTTCCTGGGACAGGTAGCCTATTCCAAGGCGCGCGCGCTTATATATGGGGAGCGTGGTGATGTCCTCGCCTTTCAGGAACACGCGCCCGCCGTCCGCGTTCACCAGCCCGATGACCATATAAAACGTCGTCGTCTTGCCCGCGCCGTTTGGCCCTAGCAAGCCCACAACTTCGCCTTTAGCGACGTGGACGGTCACGTCGTCGACGACGCGCCGCCCGCGGTAGATCTTGACGACGCCCCTGGCCTCCAGGATCGGCTTTCCGTCGCCGGAAGCCTTATCCACGCCGACGGTTGCCTGTTCGGTTGTCTCCTGCGGTGATTCCACGGCCGTTTACGATTCTAGCACAGGGAGTGTTAACGGGACGCGGGATTGCGCGGCGCTGTTCAGCGAAGCAGCCCAGCGGACAGCGCTTGTTTTACGCCAGGCCCTGAAGCTTGACGAGATTGAAATAGTAGCCCCTATGCTCTACCAGCTCGGAATGGCTGCCCATCTCGCGGATCCGGCCGTCTTCCAGCACAACGATGCGGCCGGCGTTCTTCACCGTCGCCAGCCGGTGCGCCACCATAAGCGTCGTGCGCCCGTACATCAGCTTGTTGAGCGCGTCCTGCACAATGGCCTCGGATATGGAATCCAGCGCCGACGTGGCTTCATCCAGCAACAGGATGCGCGGATCCTTCAGCAACGCCCTTGCGATTGAGATGCGTTGACGCTCGCCGCCGGACAGCGTAACCCCGCGCTCGCCAACGATGGTGTCGTAGCCGTCAGGCAGGCGCATTATGAATTCGTGGGCGTTTGCGCTCTTCGCGGCGGCGATGACCGAAAGCTCGTCGGTTACCGTCGCGCCGAAGCATATATTCTCCCGGATAGGCCCGTGTATGAGGATTGTCTCCTGACTCACGAGGCCGATATTCCGGCGCAATGAGGACAGCGTAACCCGGGTCACGTCCTGCCCGTCTATAAGTATCCTCCCGCGCCGGGGCTCGTAGAATCGGGGCAGAAGCTGAAGCACCGTCGTCTTGCCGGAGCCGCTTTCGCCTACGAGCGCGATAACCTCGCCCGGCCGCACGTCCAGCGAGAAATCGTCGAGCACTTCGTCGCTGCCGCCGTAACGGAAGCTCACGTCCTCAAAAACGATGTGCCCATCGGGCACCTCTAGCGGCTCCGCGCCCGGCAGGTCGCTGATTTCGCGTGGCGTGTCCAGGATCGCGTAGACGCGCGAGATCGCAGCAGACGCAGACTGGATGTTCGCCATTACCCGCGAGAGCTTGTTTAGCGGGCTCGCAACCATAGCGGCGAGGCCGACAATGAGGAATACGTCGCCAACCGTGGATTGGTCTTTCATTATGAGAAACGCCAGAAAGGCGAAGAATAATAGCGGCGCCATCAGGCCGATGAACTCGACCGAGGCTACGAGCACGGAAATCCACTTCACCGCACGCAGGTTTTCCCTCAGCGTGCGCCAGTTCACGTCGTGGAACTTGTCGCTAACCGTCGCTTCCATATTGAAGGATTGGGTTAGCCGGATGACGTTTAGCCCCTCGGAAAGCACGCCCGTGAGTTCGCCGGTGAAATCCTGGATGCGCTGGTTGATCTTGCGCAGCCGCGACCCGACGAAGCGCAGGCCAACGCATACTATAAGGGAAACGACGAGGATGGTCACGCCGAGCTGCCAGCTGCGCACGAAGAGGATTATCAGCGCGCCCGTGAGCATAAGCGGCGCGACGAAGAAATCCTCCAGGGACATTACGATGAAGTTTTGCAGCGTGACGACGTCGTTCGTCAGCCGGGACATCAGGTCGCCGACACGGCTCCGGTCAAAGAAGGAGTAGGACAGATGCTGCAGGTGGTCGAACAGCCGCTGCCTAAGCTGTGCCGTCACCGTGTGCGCCAGACAGTTGATGCTGTAGATGCGCACCGAAAGGGCCAGTGAGCGGACGAGCAGTGCGAACACCAAACTCCCCAACGTCCACCATAGAAGCACCAGGTCGCGCCGCTTCGCGATAACTTCGTCGAACAGGTACTTGATTACGACGGGCAAGGAGAGCTGGGCGAGCGAGAATACGGCAGCAGCCGCCAGCGCCGCGTAGATGTACTTCATGTGGCGGGCGAGCAGCGGGCGAATACGCCGAAGCTCCCACCAGCCCCGGCGGGCGGTTCCTTTTGCGCGATTGGCTGTCGGCATAGTCACTCGACCGAAGCACACCTATTCTAGCATCAGTCCTTCTCTTCCTGCTCCTTACTAAGACGTTCAAGCAACGACCGCACGTTATCGCGCAGTAGCCTTACCTTGTCCGTCACTTCGGGCAGCAGCCCGCCTGGCTCGGTACCCTCCAGCGCTGTGTTCAGCTCCTCCAGGGCTTCAATGACCTTTTTCCGATTGGATGCAGATTCTTCCATAGCCGCTACGGGTACATATGATGGAGCATCCGAGGGAATGCAATCGTTTCGCGGATGTGCGGCACGCCGCAGAGCCAAGAAAGCGTGCGTTCAAGCCCTATTCCGAAGCCCGAATGCGGGACGCTGCCATATCGGCGCAGGTCGAAATACCACTGGAACGCATCTTCGGGCAGCTTGAACTCCCTTACGCGCCTAAGGATTGTGTCAAGATCGTCCTCGCGCTGGCTCCCGCCGATGAGCTCGCCGTATCCCTCCGGGCCGAGCAGGTCGGACGCGAGCACGGTTTCAAGGTCGCCCGGGTCACGCTTCATATAAAACGCTTTTGTGGCCGCGGGAAAATTGGTGATGAATACGGGACTCTCATACTGCTCGCCGAGAAACGTCTCTTCAGGCGCGCCGAAATCGGAACCGTACTCGAAATCCTCCTCGCGCCCGGGCATTTTGTCGTTTATCAACTTCACCGCGTCCCGGTAGTGCATTCGCGGGAAAGGCGCCTTAATCGCTTTTAGCTTATCGGTGTCGCGCTCCAGAATTTCCAGCTCGCTTGCGCAATTCTTCAGCACTGCGCGGATGGTTTCGATTATCAGCTCCTCCTGGAAGCGCATATTGTCCTCGTGGTCGAAGAACACAGCCTCCATCTCGAGCATCCAGAATTCCAGAAGGTGGCGGCGGGTTTTGCTCTTCTCCGCACGAAAGGTGGGGCCGAAGCAGTAGACCTTCCCCAGTGCGGCGGCTGTGGCCTCGTTGTAAAGCTGCCCGGTCTGAGAAAGATACGCCTTGTCGCCGTGGTAATCCACGTCAAACAGAGTGGTCGTGCCCTCGACAGCGTTGGGCGTGAATATCGGCGTATCCACGCGCACGAAGCCCCGATCGTAGAAGAAATCCGCCCAGGCTTTCTCAACCTCGTTGCGCACGCGCATAATAGCGGTCTGCTTGCTCGAACGCAGCCACAGGTGCCGGTTCTCCATCAGGAATTCTGTGCCGTGTTCCTTCTTCGTGATGGGATACTCTGTAACCAGCTGCAGCACCGTGATATCAGTCACCTGCATTTCCACGCCGCCAGGAGCGCGGTCATCGGCGCTTAGCTCCCCGCATACTTCTAACGAGGTTTCGATCCCCATTTGCTCGCACAAGTCCATCGTCTCTGCCAGCAGGCCGTCCTTCGCAGCGACGCACTGCATTTCGCCGCTGCCGTCGCGCACTATCAGAAAGTGGAGGTTTTTCCCGCTGCGCTTATTACGCAGCCACCCGCGCAGCCGCGCTTTCCGCCCGACGCGTTCTTTTGCTTCCCGGATTTGGATTGTCTCGCACATTTAGCGCTCCAAAGGCAAAGCCTAATTGTATAGGCATTGCGCCCCTGTGCAAAGCTCTGAAACCGTATAGTCCGGGCTTTTACTCTCATACAGTAGCTTTTAATGCTCCCGCGCAAAAGGGCTTCGGCAACAGACATCTCGGCGGGCAAGCCTAGTTATTTGCTACGTGAAGGACTATAATGTCTGCCCTCATGCTTAGATGGGCCGGCATTTTCTTCAGTTGCGTCGCAATACTCGCGCTAAGTGCTTACACGCCTGCTCAGGCTCAGGACAGCGATTACCCGATGCTCCCGTTCATCCACGACGTTCTGCCCGAGAACATCGCGGACTTCAACCAGGGAGACGACGGCGAGCTGATAATCAAGGAATTGCGCCGCGGCAACCCGTACCTCAAGGAAGTCGCACTGACGTTCGACGACGGCCCGCACCCGCTTTACACGGCGAAACTCCTGTCCATCCTCCGCTACTACCGTTTGCCCGCCACGTTTTTTCTGGTGGGCGTGCAGGCCGAACGCTACCCTGACTGGGTGCAGATGATCCACCAGGAAGGCCACGAAATCGGCTGCCACACTTACGACCATTTCCGCCTGGTGAATCTCCCTCTGGACGAGCAGATTTACCAGATCGAGGAGTTTTCGAATCTCATCAGCGACATCACGGGAAAGCGCCCGCGCCTGCTCCGTCCGCCCGGCGGGCGGTATAACCACTTCACCGTCGAGCTGATGAATAAAAACGGCATGGCGCTGGGCCTCTGGACCATAAACTCCAACGACACTGCGCCGGATTGCGAAGAGCGCGCGATGCGCCGCCGGGTTCTAGAGGAAGTTCAGCCCGGGTCGATCATCTTGATGCACGACGGGTCCGAAGCTACGATCGAGATGCTGCCGCGCCTGATTGAGACGCTTCAGCGCCGGGGATACTCCTTCGTCACTATGAGCCAGATGATGGCGCACGCCAACAGCGAAGTCCTGAATGGATATAAGGTGAACGGCAGCGAAGAATGGAAAGTTATCAGCTACTAGAAGGCTGAAAGCCTGCCCGCGTTTCAGACGAGATCGTGCTCACCCCTGCGGAATATGAGCACCGCGTTGTGTCCGCCGAAACCGAACGAGTTGTTGACCGCATACTCAAATTCAAGCGGCGCGGGCACGTTTGGCGTGTAATCCAGGTCGCAGTCCGGGTCCGGATTTTCGTAGTTTATTGTTGGCGGCACAACCTGCCGGTTAAGCGCAGCCAGCGTGACAATGCCCTCAACGACTCCCGCGGCACCCAGCAAATGAGCGTGCATCGATTTGGAGGAGGACACTTTCAGCCTGTAAGCGTCATCGCCGAAGACACGCTTGATTGCCTCGGTCTCGTTCTTGTCGTTAAGCTCCGTCGACGTGCCGTGCGCGTTTATATACCTAACATCGGTCTGCGTAATCCCGGCATCGGCAATCGCCAGCTCCATAGCGTGCGCCGCTCCCGCGCCGCCCGGAGCGGGCGCGGTGATATGGTAAGCGTCACAGGTGCTCCCGTACCCCACAATCTCGCCATATACCTTTGCGCCGCGCGCTACCGCATCGTCGTAGGCCTCCAGCACCATTGCGCCCCCGCCCTCGCCCATTACAAACCCGTCGCGTTTGGCGTCGAAGGGCCTTGAGGCGCGGTGCGGCTCGTCGTTCCAACTCGGCGAGATGGCTTTCATCACACAGAAGCCGCTCAGCCCCAGCGGGTTAATGGCAGTCTCGGCCCCTCCCGCTATGCAGACATCCAGATACCCGTCGCGCACCGCCCGGAAGCCTTCGCCGATGGTATGGTTGCTCGTGCTGCATGCGGAGACGATGCAAAAGTTTGAGCCGGTCACGTTCAGCTCCATCGCGATTACAGCTGACCCGGAGTTGCTGATGCTGTTGGGGATAAACAGGGGACTCACCCGGCCTGGCCCTCTCTCAATCAGGGATTTGGACTGGTTGAGTATCGTCCGGATGCCGCCGATTCCGCTTCCGAAGTATATTCCGATGCGATCACGGTTGCCGTCGTCAATCGCAAGTCCGCTATGCGCCACCGCCATCTTCGCCGAAGCGACCGAAACCGAGATGTAGAGGTCGTAGCGCCGCGCGTCCTTGGGATTCATAAAGTCCGCCGGTGTAAACTCATTTAACTGGGCTCCGATCTGAACCGGGTACTCGCTAACGTCGAACGAGTCTATGTGGCTAACGCCGCTCTTCCCATTGAAAACAGAATCCAGCAACGGCGCCAAGCCAGTACCATAGCTGGTTACCGCACCCATACCCGTAATCGCTACCCGTCGCTTCATTGGAAGTTCCCCTTCTGCGTGATGCCCTCTACTAGAGACGCAGCCCACCACCGTTTATGTGCAGGGTCGCGCCGTTTATGTAACTCGCCGCGTCGGAAAGCAGGAAGCATATCGGTCCTGCAACCTCCTCCGGCTCGCCAAAACGGCTGCACGGGATCTGGGCGAGCACAGACTTCCTGAACTCCTCGCGGAGATTTTCAGTCATCTCGGTGTTGATAATGCCCGGTATGACAACGTTAATGCGAACGCCCTTTACCCCGTATTCCAGCGCAACCGACTTCGCGAATCCAACCAGGCCCGCCTTCGCCGCCGCGTACGCGCTTTGGCCAAAGCTTCCGATGGAGCCTGCAATGCTGCTGACGATCACGATGCTTCCCATTTGCCGCTTCGCCATCGGCTTGACCACTTCACGCGTCACGCAGAAGGCGGAGTCGAGATTCGTTCTCAGGCAGTTCCGCCACATCTCATCGCTTGTGGCGTGAGTCAGGCTGTCGAAACGAACGCCGGCGTTGTTGACCAGGTAATCGAGACCTTCTTCGCGCTCCAGGATGCCGGCGATGGCAGACGAAACCTCATCAGGAACGGACACGTCGAACCGGACTGCCTCGGCGGAGCCGCCCACGCCACGGATGAAAGCAACAACGCTGTCCGCCTTGTCTCCTTGCGTCAGGTAGTTGACATAGACTCTGGCTCCTGCCGCGCCCAGCATTTTAGCGGTTTCCGCGCCGATGCCACGGCTGGCGCCGGTAACGAGCGCGACACCGCCGGTGAAGTCAAATGCAGGCTTGCCTTTCAAAGTGACATAAACCCCCTGACGCGGTTTCCTGGAAAGAGAAATATAGCACATTCGTTTAACTCCTGGCACCAGAACGCGAACATTTACCAACAGCCTTCAGCTGGGAACGGATATGCTCATACATCGCACTGCAATCGTACATCCAGAAGCCCGTATCGAGCCGGGCGTAGAAGTCGGCGCCTACTCGGTAATCGGACGCAATGTGGCCATTGGCGCGGACACTACAATCGCCAGCCACGTGGTCATCGGCGAGAACACAGCTATTGGCACCGGCTGCAACATATACTCCCATGCCGTCATCGGCACCGAACCGCAGGACCTGAAATATAACGGCGACATCTCGCACGTCGAGATCGGCAACGGAGTACAAATCCGCGAGTTCGTCACCGTGAACCGCGGGAGCAGAAAAGACTCGGTCACGCGCGTTGGAGACTCTTCGCTCCTGATGGCCGGCGTGCACATCGCACATGACTGCCAGGTGGGCAAAGAAGTGATTATGGCGAACCTCGCCACGCTGGGCGGGCACTGCTCGATTGGGGATTTCGCGGTACTTGGCGGGATGGCCGTCGTCCACCAGTTCGTGCGCGTGGGCAAGATAGCGATGGTAGGCGGGACAAGCGGCCTTATGCAGGACGCCCCGCCGTTTATGATGGTATTTGGCCCTGCTCCGGCCAGGGTCGTCAACGTAAACAACATCGGACTGAAACGGCGTGGAGTGAAACCGGAAGTAAGGCTGCACCTGCGCCAGGCGTTCCATATCCTCTACCGGCAGAGCCTGAGCACGACGGAGGCAATCGCAAAGATTGAAGAGACGCTGCCGGAAAGCGACGAGCTAAACTACCTGCTGGAGTTCTACCGGAGCAGCGAGCGCGGCATATGCCGTGCCAAGCTCGAAGTGGCTCCAGCCGACGAGGGAGAAGCCGCCAAGAGTGAATTCCCCGACGAGTTCACGACGAGCATACCTGCAACGTAAGCTCGGAGACATCTGCGAAGTCTGCCGTAACTCTTGATTGACCTGCCTAAGGTGCCGGCTTTGGCGTAATGTCTTCAAACGACAGGCCGGCGATTATCAGAATATAGGTTGGCACCATAGGCAGAACGCACGGCGAGAGGAACGACGCCAATCCTGCAACAAACGCTATGCCCAGATTCACCGCGGCTCCCTGCAGCCAGGCTTCAGCATTCAGCGTGGTTTCACCCATCAGCATCACAAGCTGCGCCACGCCCCAGAAAAACACGGCCAGGCCTAACAGTGCGCTGACCGCCAGCAATGGCACGAACGTCCTTTTGGCCGCCAATGGGTCTTTTGTAGTCCATTTCGCGATGAGCAGCACCACAAGCAACAAGAGGGTCGCGATAGCAACGTAGATGGCAATGCGGAGCAGCAAATCGGGATCAACCGTGTAAGAACCCGACAGGAAGCCAAAAAACAGCACGAAACCGACGGCAATGAGCAGCAGTGAGCTGACAACATTGATTGTGCCCACATAACGCGCGATTCTCTGGATGAAGCCGAGCGCGGAGCCAATAAGCAACGCCACAAGCAGGAAAGGAATTGCCAGTCCGAGCGAATATGCGATCATCATGGGCACGCCCTGGCCGGGTGAACTTGCCGCGAGCGTAAGGATAACCGCCAGGATCGGCCCCAGGCAGGGCGTCCAGCCGGCGGCGAACGTGATCCCGATGAGAAGCGACGAAAGGTAGCCGCCTCTCGCTTGAATGTGAGCTTTCTTCTCTACATAGAGAAACCTGAGCGGTGACAGTCCCCAGGTACTGAGAAGGATGTGCAGGCCGAGTATTATGATTATGAAGCCCCCGATATAGCCGAACCACCGGGGATACTTGTTGATTATTTCTCCAATCAAGTTCGCCGGCAACCCAAGTATCACGAAAATGACCGAAAAGCCGGTCACGAAGGCAAGCGAGTGGCTAAATGCCTTAAGAACGGTGCGGTTCATCTTTCTCCTCGGATAACTCGTGGGTGATTAGTGTCGCGCTGTATTATATCAGCGCTGATATTTATACCCGCCGTTCAGGAACAAGGCGACCTGGTCCGCCCAATGTGGGCTTTCTGGGCGGCTGCTGTTGCCGCCCGGAAGAACCGACCAGTACGCACCTGCTGTCCCAGGGGACATTATCAGGCGCGCGGTCGGACCGAAGCTCTTGAGCAAATACGTGCCGTTCCACTGCACCGCGGAAACGTTGACCGTGCGGTAGCCGCCCGACGCCGGCAGCATCCCGGGCGATTGCGATGAGTAGAACGGCAGCGGGCTCGTAAGCGGCAGACGGTGGATTTCGCCGTATGCCGGCAGCTTTGAGCGGTCACCGGGCAGCGCTTTGTCCAAGGTGCCGCGCCACGCAGCTGAAATCTCCGAATCAGTGAACGAAATCCAGCTAACGTCTTGCAGTGCGGACAGCAGGGCAATGTCATAATCGCCCGAAACGCGATACGAGGTTCGCAGCTTCATCGTAAGCTCCTGCCGCATCAGCTCAAAAAGCGGCGCACCCAGCGACTGCACATTCTCCTCGAAGTCCCATTCGGACAGCACGTCAAGCGCCTTGCGCTCAACTTCAGGCATCTGGCTTTCCAGTTCGCGCAGCCTGCTAAGGAGCGGTGGCAGGATTTCCTCGGCGAAGCTGGAGTGGACATCTAGTTGTATCCGCGCTGCGTCTTCTAAAGTGAGCTTGCTTACGCTTGTGCGTGCAATAATAAGCTCACTGATGCGCCGTGCACGGTAGCCGGGAGCGTAGTTCCCGGGAAACGGGGGCAGGCCGTCTGCCGTCAGTGCGGGCGGATTGTTGCACGTGACAAGGAAACCAGCAGGCGGATTAAGGGCGTGCGGCATATCCTCAAACGGGATGAAGTCCCAGTAGTAGGCCGCCGCCTGCTCCGGCGTGTTAATCAGCCGGGCGTCATTCCCGTTGTAGTCCCGTTGGGGCACAAGCCCCGCCGAGAAGTAGGCGATGTTTCCACTTGTGTCCGCATAGACGAAATTGCAGGGAGTCGCAAGCTTTGCAAGCCCAGCCTGGAAATCGTCCAGCGACGTGCCGCAGTTGATGGAGAAATAACCGAGCGCTTCTTCGCTTGGATAAAAGCCGCTCCAATGGAGGATGTAGTAGTTATCCTCGTCAGCCTCCACAACCGGGCCAAGCGGCGAGTCAAGGATCATTGCCACTTCTTCGCGGACTGACAGGCCGTCGCGGACGAGTATTGTCTCCTCGCGGGTTGTGAATTCTTCGCCGCAGACCGCAACGACGTTTTCTTGAGGAATGATGAGGATGTCTTCGTTGTCCGCCTGCAGCGCTGTGAGCGCCCAGGAGTAATTCGCGGTCTCGCCCATCGCGACCAGGGCGGTGCCCGGAACCGTAATTCCGCGCACGCGCATCTTACCGGCCACTTCCAGCGCGACCTCGTACCAGACGCCGGGGAAGGTCACATCCAGATGCGGGTCGCCTGCAACAACAGGCCGCCCGTCTGCGGCGAGTTCGCCTGAAATCACGAACGCGTTGCTGCCCTGAAGCCGTTCGCTATCACCGCAACGGGATACCAGCGCAAGCTCGTCCCACCGTCCGGTGATTGTGGAGTACCATTCTCGCTCTGCCGCGAGACTGTCGAGCTTTTCCTGCATCGCCGCCAAATCCTCTCCGCGCCTTCGGGCACGCAACCTGCCAAGCTCGTCGTAATGGTCACCGGAAAGGTACACGTGCATAAGCGCCGCGATTGCCAGCGCGTCTGCGGGAAGCCACGGCTTGAAGCCGGGCAGCGCGAAATACTCCGGCGGCAGGCCTTCTTCGGCTATAAAGTCGTTAATTCCTTGCGCATAGGCGAGCAAGGCTTCGTAAACATCGGTAGCAGCCTGCTCTAAACGGGCTAAGTCGCGCACTGCGAGCTTGCGCAGATTCAACTGGCGCATCTCGATGTCGCCGCGAAGGAATCCTTCGCCGCCGATTTCCGCAAGCTCGCCGTAGGCTCTGCGCCGCGATATGTCGAGTTGAACCAAACGATCTTCGGCAGTGGCGTAGCCAAGCGCGTGGAAAAGCTGCGGGATTGTGTCAGCCGTTATGTGAGGAACGCCCCACTCGTCGCGTATGATCCCATCGGGAGCTGCATGAGCGAACGACGCGCAGGCGAGCAAGAAGAGTACAAGGGCAATCAGCAGCACTGCAAAGCGCGCAGCAGCCAAAGCCGGTTGTTGCGCCATTATTAGCCGCCGTGGAACAGCGACGCTATTCGGCCCACGATTTCGTCGCCAATCCAGTCGAACATCAGAAACTGCATCCGGCCGATGAGCAGCGAGACGCGCGCCATAATCGTGTAGCCGAAGGACGCGCCAAAGGCTAACATCAGGGTGTAGATGCCAACGCGCGAGACACCACCGACAAAGCCCCGATGCTCCAACGAGAAGAAGAAATACACAAGCACGGACAGCGCACCAATGAACAACACGAGTGAGTTGAGCAGCAGCACCGCTGAATCGATAGAATTCACCCGCCACGGGATAGCGTCAATCGTGGCGTAGAACTGCGGCAGCAAAAGCCCGTTGAGAACCTTGGGGAACGAGATGCCGGTGAAGCCGCCGATGTAGAAGGCGAACGTTATCCGCGAGAGCCAGCCCCATCCGGGAATCAGCCGGAAGATGATGAACAGCCCGAGTATTCCCGGGATGATAACCCACAGGTTCAGAGTAGTGTCGCCGGCAGCATCAAGGAAAGGCATCAGAGGATAGAAGAACTTGGGCTTCATATTATTGAAGAAATAAAGGGACATGAGGTATCCCGCGGAGATGCCCAGGTAAAGATGCTCGCCGAAGCGGAAAAGCGGATTGTCCTTGTATACGAACGAGAACATAAACAGCGTTAGCCCCGCGGCGACCCACGTGCCGATAGCGACCATCCCATCGCTGAAGAAGAAACTGGCCATCGACTCCTGCCAGGGCAGAAGCCCGTTATCAGCCTGCAGCAAAATTGCCAGGTTCAGCATGCTACATCTCCTCCCGCGCCTGACGACGCTTCTGGCCTACAAACATCAGGGCAAATATGTTGGCCAAAACAATCGCAACGAAGATCAACGCGTGCACCATTGATTGAGAGTCCATCGCGGCCGTTGCCAGCGCGGGCACTTCGGTCAGCTTCTCATACTCCGCTGCGCCCTTCAGGCCTCCGATGATACCGTTTAGCTGCTTGGCCTGCAGGTACGGGTAATACATCGGCGCCACGACCGCAGTGACGCCGCCGCCAACCGGCACATCGTGCACCTCCGTGCCGTACACGATCCACCAGTCGCCAGAGTTTCCGGCCTCGAACATCACCATATAATCGGCCTGCCCGAGCCGGTTAAACTCCTTGATAATCGGCATTTCGGCGGTTGACGCACCGTAGTAGTCCTTGGGGAACGTATCGGAAAAGCTGTCACCAACCGAGATAATCACGATAGCGCCGCCGACCTGGTAGCCCAGGAACACGTAATCCACGGTGTTCGTCCATTCAGGATATTCGAGCTTCAGTTCCTCGATACACTGCGCAACCAGATTCGGCCCGTTAGGCCAGAGCACAGTGATAGCCAGCTTGTGGTGCTTACGGACGATGTGGCGCATAACCGACTTCATCATCGGGTAAAGCTCAGGCATCGAAGCCGGATCGAAATCGGCGCTTATTAGTATATTAGAGCCTTCGGGGAGATCCTCAATCATGTCGTAGACGCTCTGAACCTCCGGCGTGACCTTGATGGGCAGCCCCATCGGGAAAAGCAGCGGGATAGCAACCGCGAGAGCTACCAGCGTGTAGATGATACGGCGATCCAATTGAAGGAAGCGCTCGATGAAACTGGGTTTCTGCACCTTTTCCATCAGTCGCCACCTCCCATGTAGGTGCGCTCAATGCCGAAGATGATGCGCACAGCAATCGCAATCTGGGCCAGTGCGACGCCGAGGATTATTCCGCGGAACCCGGCCATGCTCGGATTGTTCATAATCCAGTCGGCGAACGTGCTCAAGTGGGGGCTGATGAACTCGCCGATGGGCACGCGGCCTATCATCACGATAAGGCCTGCGATCAGCAGCGCCAGGGCCTCCCAGGTTCGCGCTCTGAAAGCCCGGAAAGCGGCAGACGCGATGAAGAACGCCAGGGTGGCGAACATCGTGGCCTGCATCGGCACGAACAACCACTGGTACTCCCATCCGCCAGGCGTCCCCGGCCGGACGCTGAAGATAAGACTCAGAGTAATCATCTGGATGAACGCCAGGATTGTGATTATCGAGTACCCGTAGCCCTGCGCGCGCTTGCGCACTTTGTTCATATGGTGATGCAACAGCGAGAGGATGGCGAAGACCGCGGAGAATCCGACAATCACAATGGCCCAGTCGGTGAAGCCATAGTACAGCTGCTCGGAGAACTTCGCGGGCACGAACTCCCTGATGAACATCATCATGCCCATCACGAAGGCCAGCATCACCGGAAATTGCTTCCTGATGAACTGCATTAACTACCCCAATGCCTTGAAGAGATCTTTGATAAAGATGACGCCGAAGGTCATTAACAGCGTCCCGATAATAATCATAACCATCATAAAGACCTTGGCCATATCCTGGCCCTTCAGGCTACCCAGCACGAGCGGCTCGCGGGAAAGGTAAGCGCTCGCCGCGTAAAGCTCTTCGCCGATTAGCGTGTAATCGCAGGTCGTTACGAAGAAAGGCAGCTGAGTGGACGCGTCCGTTCCGGCAATCTGGATAGCCCCGGTGCCCGCGCCGGTTTCGGCAAGGATGAGGCTTTCGGCGTAGTAGTAGCCCATGAAGAAGTTTGCTGCAGGCTTGTCGCGCATCATAATGCCGCAGACCGCCGCCGCGTACGAGAACTGATCTTCTGTCAGGAAGAAGATATCGTCAGCGTTATAGGCATCCGGCCGCCCCGCGTCGGTGTAGCCCGCCTTGACAATCTCCTGAGCCACCGTCAGCACAATCGGATCGCGGCAGGGAACGGTCAGCTTGGACTCGTAGTTAGCAACGCGACGCGCGACGCGCCCTAATATGTTGAGCGCCGCCAGCGTGCTGAGGTCAGCAAGCGAAGACATGCCGTTCAGGTAAAGGATTGGCTTGCCCATCTCGGTGGCGCGCCCGATGGCCTCGTCAACCGCGTCCAGGCCGCTTATCTTGCGGATAAACAGGTTCGGGTCGCGCCGCGCGCGGGCGATGAAGTAAAGAACCGTTGCCCCGAATAGCACCGCGAGTATGAGCACGTTGGTGCGCCCGGTGTCGAACCACTGCTCCGCGGGAGCCGCGCTGAGAGTCTCGGCGTAGTCCCTGCTGACGCCATCCAGGCTCGCGGTTAGCTTGACGAAGTACTCAATGCCCGTCTCCAAAGGCACGTTATCGCCCTGATCCTGGATGACAAACAGGTGAAACCTGCTGCTCATATCTGCGCGGCCTTTTTGGAACCAGAAAAACCCCGGGAAGTAGTGGCCGACTTCTTCCTTCCACTTTTTCGTTGCAGGGAAGCTGCCGATTTCCCGCCACGGCCCGTCCGGTCCCGCTCCGACACTTACTGTGTAAGTAAGAGCTTCGGTTTCTCCCGCCGCTTTTTCGAACTCAACGACAAGGCCCGTGCCATCGTCGTTAGGCAGGTCGCTGACCGTGACGTGCGTTGGCAGGGGCACTTCGACCGCAGGCGGCTCGTCCGCGGCGGGTTCCAGTCCGATGACCATGTCTGCGCCCTCTAGCGCTTCCAGCTCATCGCCTTCAGCGGCCAACGGCTCGTCAGGCAATTCAACATCTGATTCCTGACTGAAGGCCGCGGAGCAAAGCAGGAGAGTTAAAGCAATAGCAACTGATGTCGCCAGTCTGATGAGATTCCTCATAGGCTTGTGACCTTTTGAAGGTAGCCCATTATAGCACTCAGGCTATCGGTGTGCGAAGGCGTAAAATGCGTTTTTCACATAGCAATTGCGAAATTGGCGGAATCTCTCTATGCTATGTAGCAGACACCCCAGCCGGGGGGATACAGGAGCTGACTAATGGCCAAAATCGTAGAATGCGTTCCCAACATCAGCGAAGGCCGCAATCCCGATATCGTGCAGGCGTGCCTTGAGCCTATCCGCCAGACGGAAGGTGTAAAACTTCTGGACTACTCATCTGACGCGGACCACAATCGCACAGTTATCACCTACGCCGGCACTCCCGAGGGTTGCGTAGAAGCTGCTTTCGCACTCGTGCAAAAAGCCGCAGAGGTGATCGACCTTACGAAACACGAAGGCGGACATCCCAGGATGGGCGCGGTCGACGTCATCCCGTTCGTGCCCGTGAGCGGAGTGGAAATGGAAGACTGCGCGGAGCTTGCCCGCACGCTGGGCGCAAGAATGTGGGAAGAGCTGAAGGTCCCGGTCTTTTTATACGAGCAGGCCGCATCCAAGCCCTCACGAAGGAACCTCGCTAACGTCCGCAAGGGCGAATTCGAAGGTATGGCCGATAAGATGAAGGACGCCAAATGGGCGCCTGATTTCGGCGAGAACGCCCCACATCCGACGGCAGGCGTAACCGCGGTCGGGGCACGCACGTTCCTTGTAGCCTACAATATCAATCTAAACACGGACAACCTGAAGGTCGGGAAGAAAATCGTCAAGTGTATACGCGAGGCGAAGGGCGGCCTGGTCAGCATCAAGGCGATGGCGCTTATGCTGGAAGACCGCAACCAGGTGCAGATCTCGATGAATTTGACCAGCCCGTTTGATACGCCGATGTACCGGGTTTTTGAACTGGTGAAACTCGAGGCGGCGCGCTTCGCTGTGGACATTGTCGGCAGCGAGGTCGTCGGCTTAGTTCCGCTGGAGGCGCTGGTGAAGTCTATGGACTATTACTTGCGCTTCGAGGGCTTCAAGAGCAATCAGGTAATCGAGATGGCCCTGTTTGGCGACTAGTATCAGGATATTACCCCCGTTGCCAAGGAGGCTGCAATAGAAACCTTCGGCTTAAGTAACGGCCAACTCCTGCAAGCCGCGGCGCTTGTCATTTTGCTTGGCGTTACCGGGCTTGTTATCGCCGAGCGTTTGAAGGTGCCCAGCATCGCACCGCTGATGATCCTTGGCGTCCTCGCGGGCCCGGATATCCTGGGCTTAGTCGATCCACGCGGCTTTGGCCCCTTTTTCCCGGTAATAGTAAAGCTTGGTGTCGCCATCATCATTTTCGAAGGCGCGATGACGCTTAGCGTGGCGCGTTTAAAGCCACACTTCACAGTCGTACGGAACCTCGTCTCGTTGGGCTTTGTGTTCACGCTAGCAGCGGGAGCGACACTGTTTACGCTGGTATTGAGCGCCGATTTTGTGCTTGCGCTCCTCTTTGGCGCGCTCGTCGCGATAACAGGCCCAACTGTCGTGCAACCGCTTTTACGGCGCGTGCCGGTTAGCGATTCTGTATCGGGCATCTTGCGCGGCGAAGCGATCATGATCGAACCTGTTGGCATATTGCTGGCAGCCCTTATCTTCGAAATAGCCGCTGCGACATCACCCACCGCCGGCAGCGCCGTAGTCTTCTTTCTACACAGCGTTGCAGTCGGGTGCGTCTTCGGTATTGTTGCGGGATGGCTTTTGCGCCAGGGCCTGCGCTTTGTCAGCACCAGAGAGGACATCAAAAACCTGGCGGCTCTGGCAGTTGTCCTGGGATCCTATGGAGCCGCAGAAACCCTTGCATCCGACAGCGGGATTCTAACGGTCGCACTGGCCGGATTGATGCTTTCCGGTACTGAGTTCGCCGGCAAGGCCTCATTGAAGCAATTCAAAGGGCAGATCACGCTTCTGACAATAGCGGTGATATTCGTTCTTATCTCCGCGGGAATCAGCTTAGACTCCGTGGCGCGGATTGGCTGGCGGGGAGCAGTCATCGTAGCCGTGCTCGTGGTCGTAATACGGCCCGTTTCAGTATTCCTCTGCACAAGCAAGAGCCGCCTAACGACTGGCGAAAAGGCATTCCTCGCCAGTGTAGCGCCCAGGGGCATCGTTTCAGGTTCTGTCGCGTCGCTCTTCGCGATACAGCTTGCAGCGCGCGGCCACGCCAATGCGGAAGCTATCGTAACGGTTGTCTTTATGACCATAGGCGCGACCGTGCTGCTGATAGCTCCTTTGACAAGACTATTCGCCCAAGCCACCGGCGTTTTTCTCGACCGGCGACGCTCGGTCTTGTTTGTAGGAGCCCATGCGTTCTCGCGCCTTATAGCCCGAAAAATAGCCGCAGCAGGATGCCGCGTGTCCTTTGTAGACACGAATCCGTATAATTGCGCGATGACACGAGGGGAGTTTGAGCAGGTGACACACGGCAGCGCGCTGGACGAAGAAGTGCTGATGGATGCCGGCGCCGCTGGCACCGGACTGCTGCTCGCGTTTACCGAAAACAACGAAACTAACATCCTGGTAACACAATTCGCACGGCGCGAGTTCCAGATCCCCCGGCGCGCTTTGATCCTGCAGCTTAACGCTGACGAAAGCATCGCCAAACACGTTGCCGATTCCGACATCAAAGTGGCATTCGGCGGCAGGTTCAACCTGCCCGAATGGGTTCTTGCCGCGGAACGCGATGAAATCACCTTTGTTCGATTCACTACGGAACGGGATATCCCGACACTGGAACCGCTTGTAGAGAGGGTCCGCAGCATTTCGCTACCCGTCTACTACGAGGAAGGCGATATCCTGCATCCCGTGTTCCGCAGCTCGCGCCTGCCGGCCGGGACAACAATCCAGTTTGCCGTTAAACAGGGCGAACTCGAACGGCTGGAAGGAGAGTTCAAGCAGTTCTGCGCGGAGCTTGGAGGTGCCAAGCGGTGAGCGAGGAACGCAACACCGGCAAGGCGCTCTCCCGTGGGATCACGCGCCTGATCATCTTCCTCGCGAGATTCTTGCCGCCAGGCGCGACGCTCCCGCTTGTACGGTTGTTAACCGCGCTGGCATGGCGGATACACCCGAGACTCCGTAAAACCTCCCTGCGCAACCTTGAACTTGCCTTCGGCGATGAACTGGACAGGAAACAGCGCGAGCGCCTTGCGCTCAGAAGCGCCCACCAAATCGCTCTGACTGCGCTGGAGTTCATCTACTTCATCCACTGGCCGCAAGAACGGGTACGCTGCCTGGTGAAGGAAGTTGAGGGGTGGGATCTTCTGGAGGATGCCCTTAAGCAGGGAAAAGGCCTGCTTGGCCTTGCGATGCATTTTGGCAACTGGGAGCTTTCAGGTGCGTATCTCGCGCTCTCCGATGTAGCACTGGCAGCGGTGGGGAAGGAGCAGCGCGACGACTTTTTCACGGAACTGGCATTCCTAACCCGCCAGAAACTGGGCATCGAGAACATCGCCAGCGGGAAGATGGGCAGCGCAATGCTCAGAGCGCTGCACGAGAATAAGGTCCTGGGATTGCTGTCGGACCAAAACGGGGGCGAGGATGGGGCTTTTGTGCCGTTTTTCGGACTATCCGCTTCGACTGTGCGCGGGCCAGCAGTGCTGCACCTTAAGTTCCAGACACCGATGCTGCTCATCGTCGCCAAAAGGCTAAAGCCTTTTTCCTTCCGCTTAATTGTCCGTCCCGTTGAATGCACAGTCTCCGGCAAAGACGAACAGGCTGAGAAAGAAGTGCTGACAGCGATGAACCGCTTATACGAGGATATGATACGAGAGGCGCCGGAACAGTGGCTGTGGATGCACCGGCGCTGGAAAACCAGGCCACCGGGCGAAGAGCCCCTTTACTGATTCAGCCCGGGGTGGGACGCATAGCCCAATCCCAGGGCTTCAGCGGTAGAGCCCAGATAGTAGATGCTGCCTGCAACCACCGCATTGCCGCCAGATTCTACGTCGTCGAGCATCCGGTTCATCTGATGCGAATACGGTTTGCCGGACAAGTACAATTCAAATCCGGCTTTCCTCACTCCGTCTTCTACTTCTCTTAGCGGCATAGGATGAAGTATCGGAAGCTCGATAGCAACGACTCGCTTAATCATAGCCTTCAACGGGGCGAGCATGCGGGGCACGTCCTTGCCCCGCTGGCACCCGAAGACCAGCGTGTGCTGGACGCCAAGAAAATACTCCCTTAACGCTTCCGCTAGAACGCGCATACCTTCCACGTTATGAGCCGCGTCTAAGACGATCCAGCCTTCACCGATGTGATGAACCTCAAAGCGCGCGGGCATTATGGTGCTGACTGCCGGATGAACCGCAAGCGGAGGCGCAACGCAGCCCAGCTCGGCGAGCTGGGACGCCAGAGTCAGGCTGACTTCGAGGTTGTGCGACTGGTAAAGGCCAAGCTGATTGACACGCACCTGCCGCGGCAGATCGAGGCCCTTCAGAGAGCCCTGAATTGCGAAGTCCTGGTGTGCAGGCTTCAATCCTCCGGCGACACGCTCAAGCTCCACGCCGGGCTCAACTACCGGCGCGCGCTTCAGTGCGGCCAGCCTGCGGAGAATCTCGCGGCAATCGGGATGCTTATTTCGGATGCTGCGAGACAGGACCACCGGCACCCCCTCCGACATTATCCCCGCCTTCTCCACGGCTATTCCTGCGAGATCCGAACCCAGGTATTGCTCGTGGTCCCGGCTGATGCTTGTGATAGCCGTAAGGACGCGCGGCAGAGCGTTGGCGGCATCGAAGCGACCGCCCAATCCCACCTCGATCAACGCCAGCTCAACCGATTCCGCCTGCATCGCCAGCAGCGCGACTACCAGCGTCGCTTCGAAAAACGTGACCTTCGCATCCGAGCCGTCAAGGTGCTTCCTGAGGCGACCGGCAGCTTCCGCAAACCTGCCGTCGGACAGCGGCTGCCCGTCAATGCGAACGCGCTCTGTGATGCGATACACGTGCGGCTTAACGAAGGCACCGACGCGAAGCTGCGACCTGAGTAGCGCTTCGGTGAACACTATTACGCTGCCCTTGCCGTTAGTTCCACCCACCAGCACGACTGGAAATGGCGGCAGCATCAAATCTAAATCTGAAATAACGCGGCGAAGCCGGGCCAGGTCAAGGTCAATCTTGCCCGGTTGAAGCGACAGCAGGAACTCCTCGGCTGTGGCGATGTCCACGGCGCAATTGTAGCATCGGCCCGTGCTAGAATACGCGCGCGATGGAAATCCTCGAATACGACGAGCGGCGCTGGGACGAGCTTCGCGAGTTTTTCCGCGTAATGAACCAGGGAATCGGACGCGAACCAGACGTATTCCGTTGGAAGTATCTCAAAGCGCCGGCAGCCCGCCGGGGCGTGAGCCAGTTCCTCACGGTAATCGACCAGGGCGAAATTGCAGGCACGCTCGGCTTTACCGAATGCCCGGTTTACGTGCACGGACAGAAGCTTTTGTCGTGCGCGTTCAACGACTGGTATATCCTGCCCCGGCTGCGCGGCAAAGGGATGGGCGACAAGCTGATACCTTACTTCATCAACCGGCCGGCGGAGATCAAGCTGCACTTTCTCTCGTCGCCGCCTTCTATCAAGGCGGCGCTCAGGCACGGCTTCGACCAGCTGCACGGCATCGCCGATCACATGGAGTATCTTGCGCCCGCGCGTTCGGCTATGCAGTGTGCGTGGCGAAAAGCGACACGCCGGGGCCGGCGACGCCCAAAGATGAAGCCGCACCTAAAGCGCCTGGAGCGCCTGGATCCGTGTGTCAAGATTCTGGGTGCCGACGATAGCCAGATCAACGATATCCTGACTCGCTGCCAGTTGCAGTATCCATTCGCCTGCGCTCGCGATATCGAGTATTTACGTTGGCGGTATCTGGAGCACCCAAAAGACCTTGGCGTATTACTGCAGTTTAACGGCGACACTGGGTTGCCGCAGGCCGTATTTGCGCTCGCGTGGCGCTGCACGGGAGTAAGGGACACGTTGCTGCTAGCTGACGTGTACTATGACCGCAAGCGTCCGGAGGATCTCAGGCGAATCCTGCAGTTCCACCGCCGGGCGGCTATTGCGATGGGCGCGAACGCGCGCAGCATATACACAGGGAATATGGAGCTTTCGCAAGCGGCGAAGGCAAGCGGCATGACCCATATATCCGAGCGCACCAATGGTATCCATAACAGCAGCGAATTACCTCTCGACCCGGCCAAAGCCACCGAATGGTACACCAGCGGCGGTGATACGGACTATGTGAGCTAGAAGATCCATGGCTCAAGGGCGCTTTATCATTTGCTTTGATTTCGAGCTGGCATGGGGCCGGTTCGACAAGGTTTTCGACGAAAACTATCTTGCGCAGGTGCGCCTGACCCGAAAAGAAATCGTGCCCACACTGCTCGCTATCCTAGAAAGACACAAGCTTCCTGCAACCTGGGCGGTTGTGGGACACCTTATGCTTCGCGGATGCGACGGCGTTCACGATGAGCTTGAGCCATATTGCCCGGAGCACTTCCCGGACTGGTTTAGCAAAGACGCGGGCGGAGACGACGACGGGAGCTCAATCTGGATGTGCCGCTATGTTGTGGAACAGATAGCGGCGTGCCCAACGCCACAGGAGCTTGCGTCACATTCGTTCAGCCACGTGGATTTTAGCCATCCTGCGCTGCCGCGCAAGCGGGCGGAGCAGGAGCTTGAGCTTACGCGCGATCTCATTTCCGAATTCGGGCAGGACATGAAGACTCACGTTTTTCCGCGTGGGCGCGAGGGGCATTTGGACGTGCTGAGAGAAACAGGCGTGCGCGTATACCGGACACTCCCGCAGCCCGCAACCGGCTTCATTCCGGGGCTATCGCGGTTTGCCAGCGAAGCCTTCGCGCCTGCGCCGCCTTTGGCTAAGCCAGAGCGGGACGACATGGGCATGGTGAGGGTTGACGGAGGCATGCTTTTCAACCGGCGGGGACGCTACCGCAGCGCGATACCCATGTCGCGGCGCGTTAGTCGCGCGATTAAGGGGATCAATAGGGCGGCAAGCGATAGTGGAGACTTCATTCTCTGGAGCCATCCGGTTGATTTTGCTGCCAGCCCGAAAGCGATGATAAGCGCCTTTGACGAAATATGCGCACACGCGGCCCGGATGCACGACGCGAAGAAGCTAGAGATTATCCCCCTACGCGACCTTGCTTGAGTCCCCATATGGCAGCGCATAGCTGTCCACGTTGAGGAATGCCGGCGAAGCCCGTGATAGAATCCGCCTATGCACAATAGACTAGCTGCACACGTTGCGCTGGCCCTTCTCCTGGCTTCGATAATCGCTGTAGCGAAGACCGCCGACGATTGTCTACCTCAGTACGAGCTGTTTGAGCACGCGCTGGGGCAAGCCGACCTTACGCCCAGAGATGTGCGCATCGACTTCGAGGATATGGCGCTGTGGGGAGGCGACAAGTACCGCGTCAGCCTGCTCGACGTGTTTTTCGCCGATCCGTGGAAGATTAGCCCGTACACGCGCTCGCTGACCGATGGCATGCTCAAGAGCGACGAAGACATCGCCGCGCTGACCGTGAGCGCGCACAAACGCCTGGATTCGGGTGTACGACTGGGGCTTATCAGCGACCCGCTGGAGAGCTACAAGATGCGCATTGAAGAGCTTAGCGGGAAGAACCTCGCCGTGGCGCTCGCGGAACTTACAGGCCGCCCGGAACCGGAATTCAAAAGCGCCGAATATCGCCAATTGCCAGACGCGCTAAGGGATGCAGCGGCGCTCATCCTATTTGCCGTGCCGGACGCACTGCACTACAGGGAACTTGGGCTGGCTAAACCCATTAACCGGATGGGACTGGATACCGACGCGGTTTACCGGGCAGTGCTCGATTACGTTATCGTCGAATGGGAAGAAGAGGAAGAAGGCGAAGACCTGGAGAACACACTGCTGATCGAGAGCCTGCTCGACAATACTGACTGGTCGCTGCTGAATACCGGCGCGACGCTTATGGCGCTAGCAGCACAGGAAGCGCGGCGCATGCTCGCAGAAACCGACGCAACGCTGCTTACGGGTGATTTCGACTATCGAGTGAATACGCCACAGGGATATGTCGTTTTGAGCGGCATAAGCGACGGTTATTATTCTGGCGACGACCATCTTCTGATCATTGACACAGCGGGTGACGACGCTTACGCGAGTTGCGCGGCGAACCGCAGCTTTGGCAACAGCGTGAGCATATGCATCGATCTTGACGGTGACGACTCCTACCGCAACGAAGACGCTACATCCCCGGCGTTCGGCGCTGGAGTGTTCGGCTATTCCATCCTCATAGACTGCGCGGGTGACGACAGCTACGAAACACCATATGTGGGCGAAGGCTGCGGCGTTTTCGGCACGGGACTGCTCTGGGACGGCTCAGGCAATGATAGCTACAGCGGTTTCAGAAGCCTGCAGGGATGCGGCACGTTCGGAACAGGGATATTGGTGGACAACGCCGGCGACGACAGCTACGAGCTTTACGAGTACGGACAGGGCTACGGTTACACTATGGGCTGTGGGTACTTAATTGATTCTACGGGCGATGATCTCTACCGTGGGTTGGAGGAGCCCGCCGAGCTGTCCAATGGCGGCCCGTTCGGCGAAGAGAGGTTCATCCACTTCGCACAGGGCGCGGCTTTTGGGCGGCGCGCTGATTTTACCGACGGGCACGGATGGGCCGGTGGAGTGGGCATCCTCGCCGATGGCGCGGGCGATGACCACTACGAATGCCAGGTTTACGGCCAGGGCACCGGCTACTGGTACGGTATCGGGATGTGCGTGGACAAGGAAGGCAATGATTACCGCCACGCCGGCTGGTACAGCCTGGGCAGTAGCCCGCATTTCGCAATCGGGATATTGCAGGATGACGCTGGCGATGACCGCTACGTGCTCAAGCAAATGCAGAGCATCGGCAACGGACGCGACTGGAGCATTGGCTGGTTTGAGGATGCCGAAGGCAACGACTGGTACCAGGGCGGGATAATGTGCTTTGGCACCGGCGACGTTAACGGTCTGGGGGTTTTCTGGGACAGGAGCGGCGATGACGTATACATGGCGCAGACGCCCTGCTTTGGCCAGTCTAGGATGGAAAGCGGCGCGGGCTTGCGGGATTTCATGCTCACGCTGGGCTTATTCGTCGACGGCGGCGGAAACGACACTTACTTACGCTTGCCCGGCGACGGCCGGCCGCGCGGCGGCTATGCCGACATCATCCAGGACATCGGCGAACTGGAGGTGTTTAAGGGCGTGAACAACGGCGAGCGCTGGGCGCGAGCTACTCAGGGCAACGAAGTTCCGGGCTCGCACGGCGTAGGTGTGGACGCTGAGTAGCCTATGTGCCTGCGCGTAACAAGCCTGCCGATGAGACCATAACCGGCGCATCAGGTATACTGCTAGCGGCGACGCAACCGCGATTCTCGCCAGGGATCATTAAGCCGGGGGACGCGTTGCGTGCCAAAACTGAGCGCGGGAAAGAGCGCCGCATAAGGAGCTAATATGCCGAAGCAAAAAGCGAAAACAACTAAGAAAGAAATGCGCGCCGTCTCCACCAGGATTGTCGAGAACGAAGTATTCACGGATGTTCTAGAGCTGGAAAAGCCGCGCTTCGTGGTGGACTACGATGAGTACCTAAACCGCCTGTGGGAGGTGAATCCGGAGCTTCACAAAATCCTTCAGGAAAGCCGCACTCTTAAACAGGCGCGCGACAACGTGTATTCGTACCTGGAAGCCGCTGAACGCGCCATATTTGCAGTGGACAACGAGCTGCACATACTTGAAAAGGGAACGGTGCGGGACTGCATCCGCGTATTCAAGAGCATAATCGGCCCGATCAACGAGAAGCGCACCGGAGTGAGCGCGCTCGACTGCTTATGGAAGCTGGCCCGGGGGAAGCACAAGAAGCTCCAATGGGAAGTGTCGGTTGGCTTCCTGCTGGAGTTTATAAACCTCTTTCGTGGAGTCGCGGGGAAATCGAACATCTACCGGGAGCACGAGGAGATAATGAAAGGGATTCCGGATTTCTTGCGGCTCGAAGGCAGGGAAGCGGCGGCCGAGCGCAGCGGCCGGCTGGAAGATATGGCGGCGAACCTGCGGAAGTACTTCAAGCGCTACCCATCAGGCCTGGAGAAGGAAGTAATCACGTGGCGCCAGGAAAACCGCGAGCATATCCTTAAATACTTCGGCGGAGCGGAAGACGACTGGCGGGATTACAGATGGCATCTCAAGAACGTCATTAAGAAACCGCAGACCGTGCTCGACCTAATCGAAGTATCCCCCGAACTGCGCGAGGCGCTGGAGCAGGCATCCGCGAACCGCCTGCCGTTCGGCATCACGCCATATTACTTAAGCCTGATGGACCGCAATCCCGCCATCGGCTACGACCATGCCGTGCGCGCACAGGTGCTCCCGCCGCCGGATTATGTGGAGGCGATGTCGGCCCACCGCAAGGACAGGGGAACTTATTTCGACTTTATGGGTGAGCACGACACATCGCCGGTTGATTTGATAACCCGCCGCTATCCGATTATCTGCATCCTCAAGCCTTACAATACCTGCTCCCAGATCTGCGTCTATTGCCAGCGCAACTGGGAGATTGACGAGTGTCTGGATAAGCACGCCGTTGCGTCGGACAAGGCTGTGAAGCAGGCAGTCGGGTGGATAGCGGACAATCCCGGGCTTGGCGATGTCCTGGTCACCGGCGGGGATCCCGCGGTAATGACCGACCGCAGGATCGACTGGATTCTCCAGTCTTTAGCGGAAGTTGAACACGTGTACCGGATCCGCATCGGCACTCGGACTCCAGTTGTGCTCCCGTTCAGGTTCACCGATTCGCTGGTGGACATCTTTGCGAAATACCATGAGCCCCCGCGTCGGGAAGTCACGGTAGTTACCCACGTTGAGCACTCCTACGAGATTACGCCCGAACTCCACGAGGCGATACTGAAGCTGCGCCGGCGCGGGATCTCGGTGTACAACCAGCAGGTCTATACAGTCGAAAACTCACGCCGCTTCGAAACGGCCAAGCTCAGGCTCGACCTGAAATCCGTCGGCATTGACCCGTACTACGTTTTCAACATGAAGGGCAAAAAGGAGACGCTAAGCTATATGGTTCCGATTGCGCGAATTTTGCAGGAGCGCAAGGAGGAAGCGCGGCTTTTGCCGGGGCTTGACCGCACCGATGAATCCGTCTTCAACGTGCCCAAGCTGGGCAAAAATCATCTGCGCGCGATGCAGGACCGGAGGCTGGTGATGATACTGCCGGACGGCTCGCGGGTTTACGAGTTCCATCCGTGGGAGAAAAACATCACGCCCATGCCGCCTTACAACTACGTGGACGTGCCGATATACAACTACCTGGAGGAACTGGCCGCGCGCGGGGAGAACATCAGGGATTACAGGACGATTTGGTTTTATTATTAGAGGTAACAAAGCGCTAAAGGCGCACTACAGGAAACATCCAAATTAACGGTAGGCACAAACGGGGATATTAGATGCAGGAACGGGACTGAGAGCGACAGCGTTAAGCGCTTCGCTATTCACATCCTATTGAACGCCCTATTGATTGCTAGTATAATGTGTCACAACCTCGTCACCGCCTGCTGAAAGGCTTATCTGGCAGGGCGCTATGAGATCCAGCGCTTTGGGGGAGTTCTGTGAAATCGAATAGCACTTTCGCGTTCATTTGTTTATTGACCGCCTGCATGGCAGCCGCGTTTTTCGCAGGCTGCGGAGGATGGCACGGAAAAGCGGTTGATCTTCCCGCTGCGCCAGTTCCATACGCGGGGATTGGCCCAACGGTAACGTTGCCGACCAGCCTGCACGGCACGGCGCGCGGGATGCAGTGGTGGTATGAGCAGGACGCCGGCGCAGGCGCGCTCTTCGGCGTTGACTACGCCGAAACCGGCTGCGGCGACTGCCACACCGCGAGCTGCGACGACTGCCATGAAGACGCCGCCGGCACGCTGCCGGTCAGCCAGCCCGACGCGTGCACGGTATGCCATGGGCGCATCAACAAAGAAGCGCAACTGGAAGTGGCAGACGTCCACAAGCAAGCCGGAATGGTCTGCACCGATTGCCACGGAGGCTACGAGGTGCACGGCGACGGCGCAGAATACAACAGCATGTTCGAAGCCGCGGCGATCGACCCCGAGTGCTCTGACTGCCACGAGGGCGGCGAAGCGCCGGCAACGCCCGATACTCGCGCCCATACCGTCCACGGCGACGATCTGGCCTGCGACGCCTGCCACATGTCAACATCCATCACCTGCTACAACTGCCATTTTGAAACGCTGCTGGACACGCATGAGAAAAAGGCAGCCGCGGGTTTTAAGGACTTCATCATCCTGCTGAACGACGAGAACGGTCAAGTTCGGGGAGGCACCTACCAGTCGGTGATTTACGGCGACCAGGGATTCGTGGCGTTTGGGCCGTACCACGGGCACGCGATCTCGTCCGAAGGGCGCGACTGCGATGACTGCCACGGCGCTCCGCGCATGCAGGAGTACAGCGATACAGGCAGAGTCCAAATGACCTGGTGGAACGACGCCGAGGGCAAGGTCGAGCACACTACGGGCGTTATCCCATTCGTGCCCGACAGCATGGACTTCCAGTTCGTAACCCTCGAAGGCGGCGGATGGACACCCATCGATCCGAGCGAGAGCGCGGTGCAAGCCGAGTTCTGCTCGCCGCTGACCGAGGCTCAGCTCGCCGTACTCGCATCAGTCCCGCCGGGCGAGGAGCTAGCAACCAGCCTGCACGGAACGGCGCGCGGAATGCAGTGGTGGTATGAGCAGGCCGGCGGCGCGGGCGCCCTCTTCGGAGTTGACTACGCTGAAACGGGCTGCGGGAACTGCCATGTCGATACGGCAGCGGCCGACGGTGGATGCGGCGAATGCCACGGCGACGCGAGCGTAAACGATCCCATCGCCGACCAATCCGCGGTGTGCGGCAGCTGCCACGGGCGCATCAATAAAGAAGCGCAGCTCGAAGTGACCGACGTCCACATGCAGGCTGGAATGGTCTGCACGGACTGCCACACCGGCGAGGAGATCCACGGCGACGGCAACGAATATGACAGCATGTTTGCCGCGGCAGCACTGGATCCCGAATGCACCGACTGCCACGAAGGCGGCGGCGCACCCTCCGTGCCGGATTCCAGCGCGCATACGATTCATGGCGACGATCTGGCCTGCGACGCCTGCCATATGTCTACTTCAATCACCTGCTACAACTGCCACTTTGAAACGCTGCTGGATAGCGGCGAGAAGAAAGCGGCGGCTGGATTCAAGGATTTCATCATCTTGGTTAACGATGAAAACGGGCAGGTGCGCGGCGGAACTTACCAATCGGTAATCTACGGCGACCAGGGATTCGTCGCGTTCGGGCCTTACCACGGGCACGCGATCTCGTCCGAAGGGCGCGATTGCAGCGAATGCCACGGCGGGCCGAGAATGCAGGAGTACGACGATACGGGCAGAATCCAGATGACCTGGTGGAACGATGCCGAGGGCAAAGTCGAGCACACAACCGGCGTTATACCGTTCGTGCCCGACAGCATGGACTTCCAGTTTGTCACGCTTGCCGGCGGCGCGTGGGCGCCCATTTCGCCATCAGAGAACGCGGTGCAGGCGGAATTCTGCTCACCGCTCACTGAAAGCCAGCTATCGGTGCTCACAGTGGCCCCGCAGGCCGAGGACCTTGCGACCAGCCTGCACGCCACCGCAGCCGGAATGCAGTGGTGGTATGAGCGGCCGAGCGGGCTTAACAGCCTTATCGGCGTAGATTACGCCGAAACCGGCTGCGGCGACTGCCACGTCGACACATCCGCGCCGGACGGAGGATGCAGCGACTGCCATGGAGAAGCTAGCGTGGCCGACCCCATCACCAACCAGGCGGAAGTTTGCCGGGGGTGCCACGGCAGGCAAAATGCCGAGTTCAATATGGGACTTGAGGATGTCCATTTCCTGAACGGAATGGAGTGTTCCGATTGCCACGCGGAAGATATCCACGGCGACGGGAACTCGTATAACTCGATGTTCGAGGAAGGCGCGATAGACGCCGACTGCGAGAATTGCCACGAGTCCGTGCCGATGAGCGTCCCGGAGCACAATTTGCACGCCGACGATTTGCACTGCGACGCGTGCCACGTCGAAACAGCGATTACCTGCTACAACTGCCATTTCGATACACTCATCACGTCCCAGCAGAAAAAGGCCTATAAGTCCTTTAACGGCTTCGTGCTGCTGGTGAACGATACCCAGACGGGCAAGGTGCGGGCAGGCACATACCAGTCCGTGATCGAGGGCGGAGAGAACACGTTTGTCGCAGTCGGCCCGTTCCATGGCCATTCGGTCACGCGCGACGGCCGCAGATGCGCGGATTGCCACAATAACGACCGCATAACCGAGCTAAACGACACCGGCTTCATCGTCATAGCCCGCTGGGACGATGCGGCTATTCCTCCGGGAATTGTCCATACTACCGGCGCCGTGCCGTTCTACCCGAGCGTAATGGAGTTCGAGTTCGTGGACTACGACGCCGGCGGCGACGTGTGGACTCCGGTGGGAACCGCGCTCGACCAGATGCAGTGGGAATTCTGCGAGCCGCTTACTCTGGAACAGATGACCGCTCTTGGCATGGATTAAGCGGCCGGGCATTGCGCAACCGTCCGCGCACCGGTAGACCATTAGGAATACTGGACGATTCAGCCGTATCGCCAAGTTAAGGCGTGCAAGCGGCACGCATAGGGCATAGATGCCTGACGTAATCCAAAGGCTGCTCAAATCTAAAGAGCCCGCGGTGCGCTACAAGACACTGGTGGGTGTGCTGGGGAAAAACCCAACATCCGCCGAAGCGCACAAGGCGCGTGACGAGATGAGACGGATGGGCGTAGTGCCGCGACTGCTGACAGAGCTGCGCATGGAAGGGACCATTCCCCGCCACCCCTACAGCAAATGGCGGGGAGCGCACTGGATCCTGGCGGCGCTCGCGGATCTGGGCTTTCCGCCGGGCGACAAGGAGTTAGTGCCGCTGCGGGAGCAGGCATACGAATGGCTGCTTTCCAAGGAGCGTCTTGCGGGGATACGGACGATAAACGGGCGCACGTGCAGGTGCGCGTCGCAGGAGGGGAACGCTCTTTATTACCTGATCGCACTGGGGCTCGGCGATAAGCGCACCCCACAGCTTGCGGATTGGCTCATCAAATGGCAGTGGCCTGACGGCGGCTGGAACTGCGACCGCAATCCCGATGCGATGAACTCGTCGTACAACGAGAGCCTGATTCCGCTGCGGGCGTTGAACCTCTATGCGTCAAAGAGCGGAAACAAGAAGGCGGAAAAAGCAGTGGGACGTGCTGCTGAGCTGTTCCTTAAGCGGCGGTTGTTTAAGCGGCTGAGGGATGGGAAGACAATTAAGAGCCAGTTTACCCGACTGCATTATCCGTATTACTGGTATTACAACATCCTATATGCGCTGAAGGTGATGGCCGAAGTTGGCTGTATTGACGATGAGCGTTGCACTGATGCTCTAAACCTGCTGGAAAGCAAGCGTTTGCGTGGCGGCGCTTTTCCCGCAGAAAAACGCTATTATTATGTACGAGGCACCGATAAACGCTGCGGCGGCGCATCATCTCTTTACTGGGGACCGACAGGCAAAAAGAAGATGAACGAGTTTGTGACGGTTGACGCACTGATCGCGCTAAAGGCAGCCAAACGACCGGGCTAATCCCGCTGAATCGGACAAAGTCTGCGATAAACTGCCCAATAAATCCGACTTATAAACACCTGAAACGTTATACTACATGCCGCTGGCAAATTTCCGTTGCGCGTGACCTGCTAGAATAAACAGGGAGCCTGAGATGATTGTGCTCAAATTTGGCGGAGCTTCCCTGAAGGACGCGGAAACCATCGGACGCGTGGAGTCCGTAATCAGGTCGCGCCTGGAGCAGCAGCCCGCAATAATCGTATCCGCTTGCGGCAGTACGACAGACAAGCTTTGCGCCACACTTGACGCCCTCGCATCCGGCCACACGGATACCGCGAGGGATTTAGTCACCGAGATTGAGCGTGACCATCTGAAGATAATCGAAGATACAATCGAGGACGACACTTCACGCCGGCAGGCGAATGAGATACTCGAAAACGGGCTTGCCCGGCTTAACCGGCTGGTTGACGGAATGGACTGCCTCGGCGAAGTAAGCCCACGCAGCCGCGATGCGCTGCTTTCGTTCGGCGAATTGACGAGCGCACCATTGCTATCACAGATACTCTCCGCCAGGGGAGTACCTGCAACGATGGTTGATCCAAGACGAGTAATTATCACGGATGGGGACTATTGCGAAGCAGCGCCGATTATGCAAGAAACCGAGCGCCGCTGCCGCGAAACCATTGCACCACTACTGGAGGCGAATCGTATCCCCATTATGGGAGGTTTCGTCGGAGCTACTGCTGAAGGAATAACAACGACGCTAGGCCGCGGCGGCTCAGATTTCACAGCCTCGCTGGTCGCCGGTGCGCTTCAGGCGAGCATGATCGAGTACTGGAAGGACGCCGACGGGATTCTGACGGCCGATCCCAGCCTGGTGCCGGAAGCGCGCACGGTTCCCCTGCTTACCTACCAGGAAGCGGGGGAGCTGGCGTTTCTGGGCGCCCGCGTTCTCCATCCCGCATCAATCCAGCCGGCGGTTGACGCACGCATACCCGTCCGCGTGCTTAACCTTTACGAGCCGGAAAACCTGGGGACTCTTATCACCGAGACAGTTCCCGCCGTTCACGAAAGCGCCCAGCCACCAGAAGAAGCAGTTTCGTCCGTCGCCTGCAAGCGCAACCAGGTTATGCTCGGCATCTACTCAACGCGGATGCTTGGCGCCACCGGCTTTTTACGCCGGGTGTTCGAGGTATTCGACCGCCTGTCGCTTTCGGTTGACCATATCGCGACTTCCGAGGTTAGCGTGACCGTCACCATGAATCCCACGGAACTTATCGAGGAACTCAAGGCGGAGCTGAGAGAAGTGGCGGAGGTCGAGGTAGAGCATGACATTGGAGTTGTGAGTGTAGTGGGCATGGTGCTTTCCCGCTCGCCCGGTGTGGCCGCCAAGATTTTCGGCGCGCTGCGCAACCACAACATCAAGCTCATAACCTACGGAGGGTCAGGGGTTAACTTGAGCCTCGTTGTACGCGACAACGAGGTTCCCCGCGCGGTTCAAAGCCTGCACAGCGAACTCTGCGGTGAACGCACCAGGAGCGATTGATCATGCATCATTTCGCCAGCCGCAACGGCGAGCTATATTGCGAGGACGTTCCGCTGGCAGAGCTGGCCGACCGGTTCGGCACGCCGCTTTACGTTTACAGCCGCGCCACGCTGGAGCGCCATTACCGCGTGTTCGACGACGCGTTTGCGGACTTCCCCCATATTATCTGTTTCGCCGTGAAGGCGAATGCGAGCCTGGCGATACTCAACTTGCTGGCGGGTATGGGCTCCGGAGCCGATATCGTTTCTGGTGGCGAGCTTTACCGGGCACTCAAGGCTGGTATCGCCCCCGACCGCATTGTCTATTCCGGCGTAGGCAAGACGATTAAGGAGATGCGCCAGGCGCTGGATGCGGGAATCTTGATGTTTAACATCGAGTCCTTCCAGGAACTGGAAGTGCTAGATTCGGTTGCGAAAAGCGCCGGCAAAAGAGCCAGCATTGCCCTTCGGGTTAATCCAGATATCGATCCCGCCACGCATCCATACATTGCAACCGGACTGAAGACGAGCAAGTTCGGTATCCGCTTCGACCGGGCGGTCGACGGCTACGAACAGGCGGCCAAGCTGGAAAACATCGAAGTGGTCGGGGTTGACTGCCACATCGGCTCGCAGCTTACAGAACTGAATCCCTTCATTGAAGCCGTAGTCAGGCTGCGCGAGATGATGGGGAAACTGCGCGAGCGCGGCTTTAGCGTCCGTTATCTGGATCTCGGCGGCGGGCTGGGGATTACTTACGACGCGGAAGATCCTCCGTCGCCCGCAGAGTACGGCAAGTCTATTCGCGAGCAGCTGAAAGAAGACGGCATCACTCTGATACTTGAGCCTGGACGCAACTTGATAGGCAACGCAGGTGTGCTGCTTACGCGCGTCCTTTACACTAAAGAAACCGAGAGCAAACGCTTTGTTGTCATCGACGCCGGGATGAACGATCTCATGCGCCCGAGCCTGTACGAGTCCTACCACGAAGTCGTTCCAGTTAAGGACAAAGAACGAAAGCAGGTGGAAGCCGACATTGTAGGCCCCATTTGCGAAAGCGGGGATTTCATTGCTTTAGGCCGGAAGCTGCCAGAGATGAAGCCGGGCGAGCTGGCAGCCGTGATGAGCGCCGGAGCTTACGGCTTCTCAATGGCCTCCACCTACAACTCCAGACCACTGGCCGCCGAGGTGCTGGTTGACGGAGACCGCTGCGCCCTTATCCGCGAGCGCGGGACTTACGACGATCTGATACGCGGCGAGCGGCTCCCCGAATGGGAGTAGTGCGGCCGAATCCCGGCGGAAAACATACTGGGAGATTTGACTATGTGCAGTAACTGGGCGTTCGCGGCAGTGCCGGGAGTGCTTGTGCTAGTGGCAATGGTGCTCGTAGTTGTGCTGCTCCTGCTGAAACTGCTATGGGCCTAGACTATTCCTGATCTCTTCCCCGGTGCGGTGGAGCAGGGGCTTGTCGCGGGGTTGATCTCCTGGCACGGCGCTAAAGGCTGCGATCTTCTTTGCCGTTCTAACCGCTGTTGCAGGCTCGAACCGGGACAGGAGTTAGCGGCTGCAGGATAATAAAAGGGTGTTACGAAGCTTTCACCAATAGCACGTCGCACCCGCGTCATCCTGTATCCGGACCTATACGGTGACACTGATGCGCCAGAAGCCTATAATGGGCTTACCGCAATCAAGGGCGAGGGGGCTGAATATGGACGCGAAAGCGAAGCCGGGACGGATGGGGACTGTTGCCGTGCGCTGGATCGCCCGGGGAATCATCATCGCCTGGGCTGCATGGTGGATATTCTTCAGCGTCGCTTCCGGAATCGCGGAAATGCCGGACCTCGGTATGATGGCGCTTATAACACACCTGATGGTGCCGGTGGAGATACTGCTTACGCTTTACGTAGCGTGGCGGTGGGAGCTTGCGGGCGGCATTTTACTGCTGCTGGAAGTAATATTCGCGTGGTACTTCTTCAACTTACACGAGCCTAAGCAGCTGTTCGTAGCACTGACGCTCGCGCTGCCTGCTACGCTTGCAGGAGTGCTGTTCATCGCGTGCTGGCTATCCTGGCGGCGATTCGAAAGGCAGACATCCAAGACAGGCAACGGATAAGGCGCTGTGTGAACGCGGAGAATCCTGAAGGAGGGAGCATGCCGGATATTAAAGACGTTGCGAAGTATATGTACGGGGACGTAAACACGGCGGAAGGATTCTGGCATTCGCACGTGCTGCGTGAGCTTCATGCGCTGACGAAGGAACAGCTTTTCTGGGTGCCCGACGAGAAGGCTCTGCCCATAATCTGGCACGCAGGCCACATCGCGCACCGCGAGCGCATTCATCTGGGGCAATTCCTCCAGATGATTGAGTATGACCTGATACCGCCCCAATTTGAGGTCTTCGGCCCAGACTGGTGCTCGGTTGGCGATATCCGAAAGTCGGTTGATTCCGTGGAAAGCGTATTTGATTGGGTGCACGGGGGACGCGAGGAAAGCCGCGCTTATATCGAGTCCCTGAGCGAGCGCGACTTCCTCTCCGTCCCCGAATTCTCCGAGGAAAGCGAGGGACTGAGCGTAGCACACTGGTTGTTTATCACCGCAGCGCACACAGCGCTTCACATCGGGCGGATTCAGCTGTTGCGCGTTATGATTGAGCGCACGGAAGGGCGCGCGTGTTGACAGCCTCGGGAGATTACTACAGCGATAAGCTATCAGCGGAGCGGCTTGAGCGCGTTTATGAAATCGCACCGCCGCGCGTGCGGCAATATCTGGACGCCGAAGTGTCGTTCGTGCTGGAGCGCGTTCAGCCCGGCGATGCGGTGCTGGAGCTTGGATGCGGCTACGGGCGGATCATACCAGCGCTGGCCGAGAAGGCGGGCAAGGTCGTGGGCGTGGATACGTCCGAAGCCAGCCTGGAAATAGCGCGGGAGCTTCTATGCGATATAGGTAACTGCGAGCTTATGAGAATGGACGCGGTGGCGCTTGAATTTGCAGACAACGCGTTTGATGTTGTCATCTGCATCCAGAACGGAATTTCAGCGTTTCATGTTAATCAGAAGCAATTAATTAACGAGGCTGTGCGCGTATGCAAGGCCGGCGGGAGCGTGCTGTTTTCGAGCTATTCAGAGAAGTTTTGGGAGCACCGGCTGGAGTGGTTTGAATTGCAGGCAGGCGAAGGTCTGCTAGGCGAGGTTGATTATTCCAAAACTGGCGATGGCGTGATTGTATGCATGGATGGCTTTACCGCGACAACCGTTAGCGCCGAAGAATTCCGCGCCCTTACAGTAGGCATCGCTGCAAGAGCCGAGATAGTAGAAGTTGACGAGTCGAGCCTGTTTTGCGTGATAACACGGCAGCGGTAGCCATCTCGCCGCCACCGCAATTTTCCATCTCCAAGCGATTCCAGTAAAATGGCCGTATACCACCGGAGGTGTATTCCATGCGTGTTCTTAAGAACCTGGTATTCGCCGTCAGCCTGCTGGTCGTAGTATTTTCTACAGGAGTTGCGGCACAGGATATCGACTGGTTGCAGCCGGAGAGTATTGACCCACTTGCGGAAGGCATCGGCGATTTCCTCGACGTGGATATCGCCGAATACGAGAAGGCCGCCCGGGAGGCTTACAATGCTGGCGAATACAAGAAGGCAGCGCAGTACTACCTTGCCCTAGCGAAATCCAACATGCGAGACGGCGGGAATATATATAATCTCGCTTGCTGCTACGGGTTGATGGACGAAGCTGAGCTGGCTGCGAAGTTCGTCGAGCGGTCGGTCAAAGCCGGCTTCGAAGACATCGACCACATTGCATTGGATCCTGATTTCGAGCCGGTGCGCGAAACCGACGTTTTCAAGAACGTTCTCGAACGGCTTCAGGCGGAGAAGAAGGCGGAAGACGCCGAGAAAGGCAAGCTCGTGCTCCTGGAAGCGTCGGTGTATCAGGAATGCTACATCCAGCTGCCGGACGATTACGATCCTGCGAAGAGCTACTCACTACTGGTTGGACTGCACGGTTACGGGGGCAGGCCCGACAATTTCGTTAAGCTGTGGGACCGCTTCGCCCAGCGAGATTTCATTTTCGCATCGTTGCAGGCGCCTTACGCGTTTTCTCTAGGCAGGAACACAGGCTACAGCTGGATTATCGGGCTTCCCGACGATGACGAGTTCTGGAAGCGGGTCTCAGCTGCGTCGCAGGACTTTGTCGCGGGTGCGATTGGCGACCTGTGCCAGGAATACAACATCAGCGACGTTTACCTGTTTGGATTTTCGCAGGGATGCACGCTCGCGTATCTCACGGGCATCCACCATTACGAGATTATCGACGGCATTATCTGCTTTGCCGGCTGGCTGGAGACCGATTTGTTGAACGAGGATGACCTCAACGCCGCCAGTCAACTGCGCGTATTCATCGCTCACGGGATTCACGACCGGATGGTAGAACTAGAATTGAGCTATGAAGCGCGGGATACGCTCGTAGAGCACGGCTATGTGGTTACGCTTTGCGAATTCGATGGCGCGCACGCAGTTCCGGAAGAGCCATTGCAGACCGCCGAAGCGTGGATGAGCGAACGCCCGGGGGAGTAATTTTATGCGTCCCCCGTTTTCGGCTGAGCAGTTTCTTGAGGTGTTTGCGACTTACAACGCTGCAATCTGGCCGGCTCAAATTGTGGCATACGCCCTCGGCATCTTTGCCGTATTGCTTGTGTTAGCGAAGCGGAGGCTATCTGGCAGGTTTATCGCCTGCATTCTCGCGTTGTTCTGGCTCTGGTCGGGGATCGCGTATCACGTTTTGTTCTTCAGCTCTATCAACAAGCCCTCTTACGTTTTCGGCCTGCTGTTCATAGCCCAGGGCGGCCTTTTCCTTTATTTCGGAGTAATCAGGAAGGCTCTGATGTTTCGGCTTGCGCCGGATGCGCGCGGAATTGCGGGGGCGATTCTCATCGTCTACTCGATGCTGGTCTATCCGCTTCTGGGCTATGCGCTGGGGCATAGTTATCCCTCTTCCCCGGTGTTCGGCGTCGCTCCTTGCCCCACAGTGATCTTCACTTTTGGCATGCTTCTTTGGCTGGACCGGAAAATGCCATTCAGTCTGCTGCTAATACCTGTAGTTTGGTCCGTTATCGGTTTCGGCGCGGCGGTCTTTCTTGGCATCGCGGAAGACATCGCGCTTATAATCGCCGGTATCCTGGGAATCGTTATGGCAAGGATGCGCGGCGGGAGCCACTCGTCGACTGAGCAACACGACCTATCCTGATGCAGCCTTATAAGTGCCCCACTGCGGTATAGGGCATTTTGACGACGCTGGACGGAAGTAACGGCTGCTTTAAAATAGCCCCAACGGGATGGTCTTAGAGCTTATCTCAGATCTGGGGAGTGCAGGATGCCGGGGGAGATTGTAGCGAAAGGCTGGCCAAGCTTCTGTGGTAACATATACTTTTAACGGGCGCGAATAAGGGGCCAACGCCCGTAGGATCCATGAAGAAGGCTATTCTCATTGTCGAAGACGACGATGATATCCGGGAGCTGGTAAGCCACAGCCTGTCCAGGGAGGGCTTTAGCGTCAGAGGGGCTCCAACCGGCATAGAAGCGCTCAACTCGGTGAAGTCGGCTTCCCCCGACCTAATCATCCTCGACCTGATGCTGCCGGACATCGACGGACTGGAGGTATGCCGGCGGCTGAAGGCCGATGTCTCCACACAGACCATCCCGATTGTCATGCTCACTGCCAAAACCGAAGACACAGATATTGTGGTCGGGCTGGAACTGGGAGCTGACGACTACGTGACCAAGCCGTTCAGCCCCCGCGTGCTGGTCGCGCGACTGAAGAATGTGCTGCGGCGGCGGGAAGCCGCGGCGGATAAGGCGGGGGAAGAGATTGTGGTTGACGAGTTGGTCATCCGTCTGGGGAAGCACGAAGTGGTGCTGGAAGGAACACCGCTTGAGCTGACGGCCACCGAGTTTGAAGTGCTGAAGTTTTTGGCCGGCAGGAGAGGATGGGTTTTCACGCGCTCCCAAATCGTAGAAACGGTACGCGGGGACGAATACGTCGTAACCGACCGCGCAGTGGATGTGCAAATCGCGGGACTGCGCAAGAAGCTCGGTAAGTATGGCGAGTATATTGAGACCGTGCGGGGCGTGGGTTACCGCTTCAAGGAATAGAGAGTGAGACGGCGTAAGCTCATCTGGCAGCTCTTTCCTTCTTACCTTCTTATTACGGTTGCAGCCATTACGGGAGTCATCTGGTATTCCACGGCTCTGTTGCACCGCTTTGTGATTGACGAAACGACGCGGGAATTGAGTAAGCGAGCAGCGATACTACACGACGACTTTACGGCGTGGCTGAAAGACGGCGACACCGAACGGACCGACCGCGAATGCAAGTCCCTCGGTCAGGCTGCGGCTACGCGCATCACGGTGATAAGCCTTGACGGGACGGTAATCGGGGATACCGACGAGGACCCGGCGCGGATGGAGAATCATGCGACGCGTCCCGAAATCCGCAGCGCGATTGAAGGGGCAACGGGCAAGTCCCTCCGCTATAGCACTACGCTGGGCCATCGGATGCTGTACCTGGCGGTGCCGTTGAGGTCGGGGAGTCGAACGGTGGGCGTGCTGCGGGTGTCGCTGCCGCTGACCGCGCTGCGACAAGCCACCGCGGCTTACCAACGCGCCATTCTAGTAGCCGGGCTGGTGGCGGCACTGGCAGCGGCGCTGTTCAGCCTGGTGATTTCGCGGAGAATCAGCCGCCCGCTGGAGGATATGAAGGAAGGCGCAACGCGCTTCGCCCGAGGAGAACTGCGCCACCGCGTGCGCGAGGAAGGCTCGGAAGAAAGCACAATGCTGGCGCGAGCGCTTAACGAGATGGCGGACAAGCTGGACGAGATGCTGGAGCGGGTGACGGCGCAGCGTAACCAGCTGGACGCCGTGCTTTCCAGCATGAGCGAGGGCGTGATTGCGATGGGGACCGATGGACGGATATTGCTGCTGAACCGTGGCGCGGGAGTGCTGCTGGAGACTTCGCCGGAGGACGCCACTGGGAAGATGGCTTACGAGGTAACGGATGCGCCCGGGCTACTCGCTTTGCTAAGCCAGGTGCAGGAGAGCGCGGTGCCGGTGGAGACCGACGTGGCGCTGAGAGAGGGAGCAGAGCGTAATGTTAAGGTGGTGGCGGAGACCATGCGAGGCGCGGATGGAACCGCGCTGGGTATCATCGTGGTGCTGCGAGATATCACGAAGGAAACCAGGCTAGAGCGGGTGCGACGCGACTTCGTGGCGAATGTGTCGCACGAGCTGCGCACCCCCATTACCGCGATAAAGGGCTTTTCCGAATCGCTGCTGGACGGAGGCATGGAAAACCATGAAGAGGGCGTGCGCTTCCTGCGCACCATAGTGCGTCATGCCGACCGGCTGAATAGCATTATCGAAGACCTGCTGACACTCTCACAGCTGGAGCAGAAAGCCGAGCAGTTGCAGGTAGGGTTGACTAGCACGATCGTGCGGCCGGTGCTCGAAGCCGCGATGGAAAACCGGACATCACTAGCAGAGGAGATGAAGGCCACTGTGAAGTTTGAATGTGACGAGAGCTTGCGGGCGATGATAAACGCGTCACTGTTGCAGCAGGCGGTGACGAACTTGGTGGACAACGCCCTCAAGTATGGCGGCGAAGGAGTGGAAGTAAAGGTAAGTGCTCAAAGGGAGAATGGCGAGATCGTTATCAAGGTGAGTGACAACGGGCCGGGAATCGAGCCGGAGCAGCTGGATCGTATCTTTGAGCGGTTCTACCGCATTGATCGCGCGGTCAGCCGTAAGACAGGCGGCACCGGTCTAGGACTGGCAATAGTGAAGCATGTAGCATTAGCGCACGGCGGCCGTGTGGAAACTAATAGCAAGCTGGGCGAAGGCAGCGTGTTCACGCTGTTTCTTAGAGCCGATTGAATGTGTCGTGAGCCAGCCAGAGGGTTCTAATATGCTAACGGAATCCTAACAAAGCGCTAAAGCTACGCTAATCCTCTGCGGATACCATTCCGTGCCTGAGAGCAAAATCAGAGGCTCGCTCTCGGAAAAAGGAGGTTTCATGAAAAGGGTAATGCTGTTTGCGTTTCTAGCGCTGTGGGCGCTGCCGGCAGCGGCTATGGCGGACGAGGCCACTTCGGAAAGTCAGAACACCGAAGCTACCGACACCGTGACAGTTGAGGAGTCGGTGCTATCCGAAAGCGACGATTACGGCGAATACACCGTTGATGACCTGCTCAGCATCATTCAAGAGCAGGCGGCTTACATCGAGGATTTAACCGCGCGCGTAAGCGTGCTAGAAGGGAACGTGGAGGAAGTCAGCGAAAAGGCGGAGAAAGCCAGCGACATACCTTCTTGGCTTCCCAAGGTCAAAATCAGCGGCGATATGCGTTACCGTTACGAACATATCGCGCAACAGGGCAAGAAAAGCCGCCAGCGCGACCGCATCCGGATGCGACTGGGATTGGATGGTCAGGTGAATGACCAGTTGAAGCTGAAAGCGCGTCTGGCCAGCGGCTCTGCTGACCCCGTCTCAACCAACCAGACACTGGACGGCGCGTTTTCCAGCAAGAACATCTGGTTTGACCGCGCATACTTCGACTGGCAGGCGAGCGAGAATGTGAAGGTATACGGCGGAAAGATGTCCAATCCTTTCTTTAAGCCCGGCGGGAGCCAGCTGCTCTGGGACGGCGACCTAAATCCTGAAGGTCTGGCGTTTTCGTTTCAGGGCAGTGGAGAGAGTCAGCCATTCCTCAATGTTGCGCACTTCTGGGCGGATGAGCGCAGCGGTGGAAGCGATGCGCGGGTATTCGGCGTGCAGGGAGGTGTGGAGTTTGGTGGCAAGAACACAACCGCCACGGTCGGACTGGGTTACTACAACTACACCAGCCTCAAGGGGCAGCCTCCACTGGTTGACGTTACCGACAGCTTCGGCAACACGGTTATCACTGACACGAACACCGGTGACATTTTCTACGCCAACGGCTTCAAGGAGCTGGAGGCGTTTGCGCAGGTTGACTGGAAGGCCGGCGGCACGCCGGTTTCACTTTATGGCGACTGGGTCACCAACACCGACGCCGGGGCCGATGACACCGGCTGGCTGGTAGGCGTGGACTTCGGCAGCACTAAGAATCCGGGGGACTGGAAGTTTGGCTACAACTACCGGCGGGTGGAAGCCGACGCAGTGCTGGGCGCGTGGTGCGATTCCGACTTCGCCGGTGGCGGCACCGACGGGAAGGGTCACGTGTTCGGTTTGGGTGTCGGTATTGCCAAAAACACCAGCGCCGGCTTGACTTATTTCCTTAACGACGCCGGGCTTACGGGTGGTAAAAGCTACAAACGCCTGCAGCTCGATTTTAAATTCAAGTTCTAATGGAGACGGCTTGCGGATATCGCACGTGATCGTTTTGGAGGCACACGAGAAACAAGGAATTACTTACTAAAGGAGAAAGGAGACATCAAATGAGGAAACGGTTTCGAGTTTCACTGTTTACTTTGCTATCGATAGCAATTGTCGGCGGACTAACTGTGGCAGCCGGCATTGCGTTCGCTGCGACGACCGTTGTGATGGACGGTTCGACCACGGTCGGCCCCATCGCCAAGGCGTTTGCCGAATACTACATGAAAGCGCACCCGGACGTGAACATCACCGTCAGCGAGTCCGGGAGCGGCAATGGCGCGAAGGGCATACTCAACGGCACCTGCAACATCGCCAATATGTCCCGTGACATGAAGGATGAAGAGCGCAAGGCGTGCGAGGCCAAGGGCGTGAAGCCCGTTCGGCACACTATCGCCCTGGACGGCGTGGCGGTAATCATCCATCCGGCCAATCCCGTCAAGGGACTCACCACCCAGCAAGTCGCCGACATCTATACGGGAAAGATTACCAACTGGAATCAAGTGGGCGGGCCCAATGTTAGGATAGTTGCCATCAGCCGCGACACCAACAGCGGAACCTACGAAGTGTTTGAAGAGAAGGCTTTGAGCAAAGCCAAAATGGGGTCCGCTGTTGAGTATGTCGGTAGCAACGGCGCAATCAGGCAGCGTGTTCAGGGCACCCAGGTTGCCATTGGGTATGTCGGCCTGGGATTCGTGGACAACACGGTCAAGGCGCTCACTGTGAATGGCGTTATGCCCTCCGCCGAGACCATCAGGTCAGGCAAGTATCCGCTGGCACGCGAGCTGTATATGTTCACCAACGGCAACCCGGTTCCCGGCGGTCACGTACATGCGCTGGTGACCCTGCACACGACGAAGAAGGGGCGGGAGATTATTGCGGGCCTTGGTTTCGTTCCACTCTCGGAGAAGTAGCCTGCCAATACGGCTACTGCACCGCGGGACCGAGGCCGCTGAATGGCCCGGTCCCGCGCCCTTGTTTATACCGGCCCGAAGAATAACGGGATGGGATCCACCGCACCAGCAAACAAATTGAGAATCGGACACCGTTCCCTCGGAGAACGCATCTTTGTCAGCCGCAGGCGCATTCAGCTGTACAATGCGTTTGAGCGCGTAGCCAGCGGGCTCCTCCTGGTTACCACGCTGGCGTCGGTGCTGGCGGTGTTGTTCATCTTCATCTTCATTTTCAAGGAGGCCCTGCCGTTTTTCCGGGAGGAGGGCTTCCGGGAGTTTTTCACCAGCACCAAATGGTATCCCTCAAGCGCCGAGCCTGAGTTCGGCGCCCTCGCGCTGCTCTACGGCAGCGCCATTGTAACGCTGGGCGCAACCTTGTTCGCCGCCCCGCTGGGGCTGGCTGTTGCCCTGTTTCTGAGCGATGTGGTTTCCTTTAATGTCCGCCAGGTAGTGAAGCCCATAGTTGAGGTGCTGGCGGCAATTCCTTCGGTGGTTTACGGTTTCTTCGCCCTGGTTGTGTTTGCGCCCCTTATGCAGAACCAGGGCGGGATCTTCCTTGCCATCGGCCTGACGCTAATTCTCGGCCCCACGGGTGTCATCCTTTCGGTCATCTCTGCTGACTTGCTGGCGGGCGCGGTGCCGGAGAAAGCAAGAACGCCGGTCCGCCTGGCGTCGCTGCTGGTATTCCTCGTTACCGCAGGATCCATAACATTCCTGCTGGCGCGCGCCGTCTCGGGCATCACCATTGTATCGGGCACCAACGCCCTGAACGTGGCCATCGTGCTGGGGATAATGGCTATCCCGACCGTTGTTAGCGTTTCGGAGGACTCCCTGACCGCGGTGGGCCGTTCTCTGCGCGAAGCCAGCTACTCTCTGGGGGCCACCCGGGCGGAAACTCTGTTCAGGGTAGTGCTACCAGCCGCCAAATCCGGCATTACGACCGCTGTTATTCTGGGCGTAATGCGGGCTGCCGGCGAGACCATGGTCGTCTGGATGGCATCCGGCAACGCATCGCGGATTCCCTCCCCCTTCTACAACCTTTTGGAGCCGGTACGCACCATTACTGCAACCATCGCGGGTGATATGGGCGAGGCCGATCACATCACCGGTTCCGCGCGGTACAGCGTGTTGTTTGCTCTTGCGCTGGTTCTGCTCCTCTTTGTTTTCATCTGCAATCTTGCCAGCAAGTGGTCTACCCAAAAAGTCGCGCACCGGGCAAAAGTTCGCCCTGCGGGTAACGGGCGGCGCTAAAGATGCGAATCACCACCAGAAAGACGCTTGACCGAGCTTTCACCGGAACCGGATGGTTCGCCACCGCCCTGCTGGTTGTTTCGCTGCTCATAGTGCTTGTTCCCATCGTTGTCCGGGGGGCAGGCGCTTTCATCTTCAAGGAGACGGTGGAAAACCGTGCCCTCTTCCTTGAAGAGTTCAACCGGGGGAATCCCCAGGCGGTGGAAGCGGAGCGGGAGCTTGCCGCGGCAGCGCGAGCGCCAGTGTTTCAGGCAATCGCTGAACTTGAAGGCCAGATAGTGGTGCAGCCGCTGGAGGATGCAGCCGGAGAGGCCTACCGCAACTATCTGGACGGTCTTTCCGAGGAGTCCCCCGATTACAGCGCCAAAGCAGACGCGGCAAGGTCGATTCGCAACAGCTTCACTGATATTCTTGATTCCGAGGATAACGAAGAAGCCCGTGCGCTGGGCCTGGCGCTGGTCCAGTCACCGCTCCGTGCTGGGTTAGCCGGTACCCCGATGGAAACCGTTTTTACGATGGCCGAGGAATACCTAGAGGTCATCCAGCACACCGACTTGCCCAAGCGTGAAGCCCTGGTGGCGGAGCTGACTGAGGTAAAGGCCTATATGCGTAAGCTGCTGGGACCCTTCCCCGGCGAGCCAGATCCCATCCTTACCCGCGATCGGTACGGAGAAGTGCGCTGGGACCGCGCCCAGCAGGTGGCCCGCCGGATTCTCTACCGGGAGGAGTACAGCGAGGTTACCGCATCAGGAATGCTCGCCGCGGTGGAGAAGCCCCGGTTGGAGGTTTTTGCCGGCACACCGGTTGAGCCGGTGTTTGGCATTATAGAAAACGATCTGCATCATCTGGTGCGCCCGCGTTGGACATTCTACTGGCGGTTCCTCACGGATTCCTCGCTTGATGCCCATTTCTATGGCGGCATCTGGCCTTCGTTGCTGGGCACGTTTTACCTTACGGTGGGGGCGATGCTCTTTGCCATTCCTTTCGGCGTAGTCGCGGCGGTATATCTCACCGAGTATGCGCGGGGGGGCCTAGTAGTCCGCATTATCCGATCTTGCATTGACACGCTAGCAGCCGTTCCCAGCATCGTCTTCGGCCTGTTCGGGCTGGCCTTCTTTATCAACGCCCTGAGTGTGTCTCCCTCTAAGAGTGTACTGGCCGGCGCCTTTACTCTAGCGTTGCTTATCCTGCCAACTATCATCCGCGCGGCGGAGGAGGCCATTTACGCGGTGCCGCGCAGCTACCGCGAGGCCTCGCTGGGGCTTGGCGCCAGCAAAGGCCGGTGTGTAACGACTGTGGTACTCCCGGCGGCACTTCCCGGCATTCTGACCGGCATTGTTATAAGTATGGGGCGGGCCGCCGGTGAGACCGCGCCGATTATATTCACTGCGGCGGTAAGCGTGGGACTGCCGCTGAAGGTTTGGGAGACGCTGAGCAAGCCGTCCCCCGCGCTTCCCTGGACCATCTACAACCTGGCGACCGAACACCAGCGGGTGAATGAAATCCGGCACGTCCAGTATGGGATGGTGCTCGTGCTGGTGGTGCTTGTGCTGTTACTTAATGCAGCCGCGATTTACCTGCGGGCCCGCATATCCCGAAAATTGAGAGCGTAAGATGGCGGATCTTCATACAGAAAAAACGCTAGCAGTCAGCCACGCCGGCCAAACAGACGTGGAGCGGAGTTCTCCGTCCAAGCCGCTGTTTTCCCGCGACCGCTTGCGCAAGTCGCTGGACGCAAAGGAGCTGAACCAGCGCAGGAAGGTGGTGCAGGCCGACGAGTTCAGTGTGTGGTATGGCGACAATGAAGCAGTGAAGGCAGTTACCTTGAACTTTTACGAGCGGCTCGTCACCGCCATCATCGGCCCCAGCGGCTGCGGTAAGAGCACCCTTTTGCGTGCCATCAACCGGATGAATGACCTGATACCCGCTTGCCGCACCACCGGGAAGCTATTGGTGGACGGCCATGATATCTACTCCAGCACGGTTGATGTAGTGTCTTTGCGGCGGGCGGTGGGAATGGTGTTCCAACAGCCCAACCCCTTTCCCAAATCCATCTACGACAACGTAGCCTATGGTTCGCGCCTTCTGGGGGGCATCAGCCGCCAAAAGCTTGACGGCCTAGTGGAAACAAGCCTGAAGCGGGCGGCGCTCTGGGACGAGGTCAAAGACCGGCTGCGGGACAATGCCCTCTCGCTTTCAGGCGGACAGCAGCAGCGGCTGTGCATCGCACGGGCGCTGGCGGTGGAGCCGGAGATAGTGCTGATGGACGAACCTGCATCAGCGCTCGATCCCCAGTCCACCACACGCATTGAGGACCTAATCCGCGAGCTGCGGCAGGAGTACACTATCATCATAGTGACGCACAACATGCAGCAGGCCGCGCGGGTGTCGGACTTCACCGCGTTCCTCTACGAAGGCGTGCTGATTGAGTTCGGCGAGACCGCAAAGCTGTTTGAGAAACCCGAACACAAACGCACCGAGGACTACATTACCGGGCGGTTTGGCTAATCTGAGAGGTGAAACATGTCGGTACAATTCCTGCGTGAAATTGAGAACATCAAGAAACAGGTGCTCACCATGAGCGCGGAAGTCGGCGAGTTGGTGCATCTCGCGGCGCAGGCGGTGGCCGAGCGCAATTTGGAGATGGCCAGCCGCGTGCTGGATAGCGACGAGATGATCGACCAGATGGATGTGGACATCGAGGAGGACTGCCTCAAGGTCCTCGCGCTGCACCAGCCGGTGGCCAAAGATTTGCGGTTCCTAGTGTCAGTGCTCAAGATAATCAGCGACTTGGAGCGCATCGGCGATTTCACCGGAAGTATCGCTAAGAAAGCGGAGCGGTTGTGCGACTACGAACCCACGCGCGCAGTGTTCGACTTCGTGGGAATGGCCTCGCACGCGGAGATGATGCTAAGACGGGTGACGCAGGCGCTGATCAACCTGGACGCGAAAGCGGCGTGGGATGTGTGCCGGGTAGACGACGAGCTGGACGCGGAGAAGCGCGACGCCTATGACCGCATCATGGCGCGGCACCGAAACCATCCGGGGGAAGTGGTGCCATTGCTGGACCTGATGGCGATTGCGCGGCACCTGGAGCGCATCGGCGACCACTGCACTAACATCGCCGAGACAGTCATCTATCTCACTGAAGGCGAGATTGTGCGGCACAAGACACCAAACACTTCTACCAGCTGAGCCAATGTCCTGGATTCATACTCCCGCAGAGAGACCTGCCACTTCGCACCAGATGAGTTTCCTCACAGCCCCAACGGGAGTCGAACCCGTGTTTCAGCCTTGAGAGGGCTGCGTCCTGGGCCACTAGACGATGGGGCCGTGCGAGGGATTATACATAAAACCGCCAAGCGCGCAAACGCACGCCAGCCTGACGCTGTTATAATCTGCTACCAGTGAAAGGCCTGATACTAAAGCTGTTGTTCGCTTCGCTTGTGCTGACGCTTAACGCCTGCAATCCCGCCCCTTCCGAGCAGGAGACGACCATGCCGCTTACCGACCCGGACCGCGAGTTCACAAATGACCGGCTTGTAAAATCGCTGGGGGGCGACGGTATCCGCGAGGGGTGGGCGCAGCAGACGCTGATGCATCGCGTGTTCATCCAGAAGTATGACAGCACGGACAAGGCTGGCCAGAAAGAGCTGCGGGATGAGCTGGATAAGGTCTACTTCACCGCTAACCCTGTCACCCGGAAAAACTTCGAGGACGCCATCGCGGAAGACCCGAACGAGCCTGCAAACTACGTATCGTACGGATACTATCTGCTTCCGAAACGCGACGAATACGAGAATTCGCTGAACTACATCCAGAAAGGCATCTCGATGGAAAAAGATAATCCGGCGTGGCAGTTTTTAATGGCTTACGCTTACGTTGCCCCGTTGAGATGCGGCGATTTCTACCGATTCGGCAGCATCGACCAGCTGCGCTGGAAGCGCTACGAAGATAAGTACGAGGTGGTCATAAGGCGCGCGGCGAGGATGTGGCCGGAGAACTGGTTCGTGCCCTACTTTATGGCAGTTCACCAGTACCGGGTGGATAAGAACCTCGAAAGATGCTGGGAGGACATCGTTCAGGGAAACAGCCGCGCGGAGGGCTACTTCGTCTTCGTCCCGCCACTCCCGCTTACGATTAATAAATGGGGTGCCGTTGCCGACCGAGACGAGTTCTTCGATTTACAGTGGCACTTCGGCCTTTATTCCTACACAGCGATGCAGCATATGGTTGACGCTATGCTGGACGATGAGACCTTCGCTGAAGACCCGGAAAAGCTGTGGCAGATAGCTGTCTTCCTGTTTCAGGCGAGCGAAACTCGTCCCCTTGACCGCATCTACCACTACCACATTGGACAGGCGTTGAAGGCACTCAAGGACTATTACGAACAGAATGGTGATGCTGAAAGGACTCAGAAGATCGAGCAAGCGCTTGAGTTCTATGACGGCATTTCAGCAACCCTTCTGAATGAATTTGAGCTGTCAGGCCTTCCGCTTTCGGGCAGCGGTTCTTCCGATGACCCGGAGCTGCTGGCTATTGAGCGGAGCTGCCGGCGGCAGGAAAACATTATTGAGCCTCTGCTCAAACTCCATACACGACTGCTCAAACAGGTCAGGGAAGCCCTGGGTTTCTCGACTGACGACTACCCGATTGTAACGCTTCAGTGGGAGAAGGAGTAGTCCAGGCAAGTGGTGCGGGATAGCGAGCCGTTAAGCTTCTCGCCTGAAGACTGGCAGCGCGAGATTGCTCCTTTCGACCAAGAAGGCTACCGGGTGCAACAGCTTTACTCGTGGCTCCACTCACGACGGGTACTCGATTACGGGCGGATGACGAATCTGCCCCGCCAATTGCGGCAGATCCTTGAACGGCAGTTTCCTCTTAAACTGACCGATTCGACGCACCGAGCAAAGGGCAGCGACGGCGCAGCCAAGCATTTGTTTTGTGCCGCGGATGCGGCCCGATATGAAGCCGTGTTCCTCCCCTCGCGCAGCGGAGCCTCGTTGTGCGTAAGCACTCAAGCCGGATGCAGCTTCAATTGTAGCTTTTGCGCCACGGGCGCATTAGGACTGACACGTAACCTGACAGCGGGCGAGATCTTGCATCAAGTGTACTATCTTGCGAACGACCATAAGCTCGCGTCTTACCGTGTGCTTCTGATGGGAATGGGGGAGCCGCTGGCCAACTTCCAGCAGGTTCTTAGGGCTTTAAAGCACCTGGTGCATCCTGAAGGCCAAGCCTGTTCGCCACGGCGGATCACGGTTTCCACTGTGGGCATACGGGGCCGCATTTCGCTTCTAGCCAGGGAGGCGCCGGGCGTGGAGCTTGCGCTTTCACTCCACTTTACGGAAGACGGTCAGCGCCAACGCCACATACCGGCGGCAAGACCTTTCCCTCTTGTAGACCTGTTTGACGAACTGATTACGTCCAATGGGCTGGGCAAGGTGACATTGGAGTACGTGCTGCTCGATGGAGTGAACGACTCACAAGAAGACGCAGCGGCACTGGCTACACTCGCGTACGGAGTGGTTCCCCGCCAACGCAAAACCGTCCCGCCATCCCGCTTGCGCAACCGATTTCGCGGCTTCAATGCCTATCACGTTAATCTTATCGAATATAACCCGTCTCCGGGCCTGAAGTTCCTGCCAACACCCTACCCAAAGGCCGAAAGCTTTCAGAACTACTTGAAAGCCTCGGGCGTAAACGCTACTTACCGCCGAAGCCGGGGAAGTGACATAGCTGCCGCCTGTGGAATGCTGGTCGCTGGCAAAGACCGACCGAAGAAGTGACCGGTGGCTTGCATTTCTCAACCGATATAGCGAACGTCGGGCTTTATTCCTAATATCAGCGATATTCGCGCTTTTTCGCCGCAAGAGCTCGTTTGATGGCGGAGATCTGCTTTTGCACGACCTTTTCCTCAACGAAGTTCTCCAGCACGATTTGCCGTCCCCGCCGTCCGAATTCGGATGCAACTTGTGGATTTTTCAGGAGAAAGGCCAGCTTGTCCGCGAGTGCGCGGGAGTCCCTCGCTGGAATCAGGAATCCCGTCTCGCCATCGATAACTTCTTCCCGGCAACCGCGAATATCGGAGGCGACCACCGGCAGTGCCATTGCCATTGCCTCGATAATCGAGCGTGGCAGTCCTTCGTGGTACGACGGAAGGCAAAACACATCCATCGCGGCGAGGACTTCGGGCACGTCTTCCCGATAGCCTGGCAGCGCAAAACGTGAAGCCAATCCGTTCCTTTCCACAATTGACCTAACCTCATCGAATGTCATATGCCAGTAAGCGCCTGACCTGCGGCCGCCGACCAAGCAGAACCAGGTGTCGGGCATTTCGGACGCGATTCTCGCGCCAGCTTCTATGAACTCGCGTATGCCCTTTTCCCGTGAAAGGCGCGTTAGCATGCACACAACTCGAGCGTTCTTCGGAATTCCAAGCGATTCTCGAGTGCGGCCTCGTTCCTCCGAAGTAAACCGCCCCGGATCAAACAGCGCCGGATTGACTCCGTTGCCGATCCAAAAAACGCTCTCGGAAGGGACAATCCGCGTGCGCACGATAAGGTCGTAATCCTCTCTGCTCTGTGAGAACGTCAGGTGAGTCCAGCGTCCGGCGATGCGCTCAGCTGCTAAGCCCATCTGATACCGCAGCTTTGACGCATTCTCGTAGAAGCTGAAGCCGTGTACCGTATAAACGATGATTGGCACTCTGCAAAACCTCGCTGCGGCACGCGCAATCAATGACGCCAGCGGGTTATGCGTATGCACTATGTCATACCGCTCCTGCCGTATGAGTTTCACCAGCCCCCAAAACCTTCGACAGTTTGCGACTATATTGCGCGCACGACCGTAGGAAAGCTCAAAGAAGCGGATATTGCGTGATTTCAGGAAATCCCCGTTTTCTGTCGCGCCCGCAGCAGCGTCCACCTGCCAGCCTTCAGCCTGCATAGCCACGATAAGCGCTTCGAGGAAAGCCTTGAAGACATGATCGAGCCCGGCAACCTGCAAGACCTTCACCGGTCGTTCAGTCACGGGCGGAATTATATCATTCCGTTCCGAGGAAATGTGCTTACTTGTCGTTCGCACCCGGGTCGCCATCACGCAGCTTAGACAACAGGTTGCGGTAGTGCCTGAAGTCATCCCGCCGCCAGAGGATAAGGTCGGAAACGCAGATGCCCGTCATCCGAATGAAGATGAATGTAATGATGCCCGTTGTTAGCGCATAGCCCGCGAGGTTGCCGAAAACAGCGCCCATCGCACCCAGCTTTGGCACGAACAACAGGGCAACGCATAGATTCGCTATCAGACCGGCACCGGACGCCATCGAGACGCGCAGGGGGAATCCGCGACCGATCATGTCGTACGACAATACTCTATATAGAGCGAATGCGACTACGCCAGGAAGCAGAACCAAGAAGAGGGCAATTGAAGGGTGGAACGCCTGCCCAAAGATAAGCGGAACCAACACCGGCGCGACTAATCCCAGCACCAGTGCGGATACCAAGGTCAACGCCAGAATATTGCGCGCGGCAATAGGCGTAAAGCGGCTCGCTTCCTCATCCGTGCTCGAACTGGTACGCGCAAACAGGATTACGCCGAAGGAGTTTGGAATGAAAAGCAGCACCTCCGCCATATTAAGCGCGATGGAATACTGGCCGACAACCGCTGCATCATAGAAGTACCGCAGTACGTACAAGCCTATCCGGTAGGAAATGAGAGCTATCACCAGCATCAGGTGGGCGCGCAGACCGTAGCCGAGCAGGGCGCCCAGCTCCTTTCTGCCAAAGGAGAAAAGCGGTTTAAGCGCACCCAGCAGAAAGTAAACGGCCACAATGCACGCTGTCAGCCTACCCAGCACTTCGGCGTAGACGACACCGACCACGCTTTGCTCAAAGCTCCACAGGATTACTACAAGCAGCACAACGTAGGCTAGGCGATCGAGTACCGTCACAAGGTTGTAGTGAAATACGTGCCGCAGTCCCAGCGTTATGTGCTGAGCGTAGCGAATGGCGAGAGACAGAGGGAATGCGAGGAGGACGAAGCACATTAGCCAAGGCGGGAGATCCGAGAATATCGTTCGCTGTAAATGCGGCAAAACAGCCAGATAAAGTGCGGCGAAAACGGCGATGGCTAAGGAGTAGAGCGCAATACCGGCACCGAAAAGACGACGCGTGTTGTGGAGCTTCTGGCCTACGTGAAAAACCAGGGCTGCCGGGACGCCAAGCGCCGCCACGTTAATCAGGATCGTGATAGTGAAGAAGATCAGGCTTATCTGTCCCTTGCCTTCCGGGCCAAGGAACCGGGCAATTAGTATGTTCGCAAGGAAAGCTGCCGCAAAGACAATGGCGCGGCTGCTAAGGGTCCCGACTCCCTGCCTGACGAAGCTCATCTTGGGATACCTTTGCCGTTTCTGCACACGCAGACGCTACGACTGTCAGCGCTTGCATGCATCACGCTAAACCGGAACGCGTGGCAGAAAGCGATGAAGCTCCTCCTTCACACCAAATGCTCCTTGTACCAGCCGATAGCTCTGGATAGGCCTTCACGGATATCGTACTGGGGCTGATATCCGAGCACTTCGCGGGCTTTGGTAGTATCAGCGAGCGAGTCGCGCACGTCACCCGGCCGGGAAGCTGCATATTCAGGCTCAGAGTCCGCTCCGAGAAGTTCGCAGATGATGTTGTGCACTGTCCGGATGGTCACCTGTTGCCCATACGATACGTTGAACGCTTCCCCGCCCGCTTCCTTACCCGCGTCGCAGGCAAGCAAGTTCGCGCTGACACAGTCGTCGATGTAGGTGAAATCCCGCGTCTGAAGCCCGTCGCCGTAGATTACCGCGCGCTCACCCCGCAGCAGTGCGCTCACGAACCGCGGGATGACTGCTGCATAAGCGGATTGCGGGTCCTGCCGCGGACCGTAGACGTTGAAGTAGTGAAGCACTACCGTGGGGAGCCCGTAGACCTGTGCGAAAACGCGGCAATAGTGAGCCTTGGCCACCTTGGTAACACCATAGGGGGAGATGGGATTCGGAGGCGTCATTTCCGTTTTAGGCAACATCTGCGTGTCACCATAGACGCTGCTGCTCCCTGCACAAACGAATCGTTGGACACCGGCATCCCTGGCGGCCACCAACATATTTAGCGTGCCGGTTACGTTGGCTTCGTTGGATGCCAGCGGGTCTTTAACGGAGCGGGGAACGCTCCCGAGGGCAGCCTGATGTAAAACGTAATCCACACCTTCAACCGCTCTCCGGCAAGCTTCCGGGTCGCATATAGTTTCCTGCAGCAACTCGATGTCCGACAGGATATCCGCCAGATTTTCCTGTCGACCGGTCGACAGGTCGTCAATCACCCGCACATGCTCCCCGGCAGTAAGCAGGTGCCTGACCAAGTTCGAGCCGATGAATCCAGCCCCTCCTGTAACGAGGAATCGTGCCATAATACGTTGTCTCAGAGCGTGGTCTCTGGTATTCTAGCACGGTTTAGCGCCTGAAACGGTTGGGCTTTTGCCCGGCGATTCTTTGTGATAGACTTCACATGTAGTCTTCAGGAGGGATGGTATGGATTTTGGTGTTCCCAAAGAGGTTCGGGCCGACGAGTATCGCGTCGGACTAACACCCACCGGCGTTAGAGTGCTAACCGATGCGGGTCATAGAGTCTACTGCGAGAAAGACTGCGGAGACGGTGCTGGCTTCCCCGACAGCGAATACCACGCTTGCGGCGCGGAAATCGTCTTCTCACCGGAGGAGGTGTACGGGCGTGCAGATGTGCTGTGCAAGATCAAGGCCCCCGTGCCGCAGGAATACAACCTAATCCGCGAACGGCAGATCGTCGGCGCATTCATGCACCTGCTGGTAGCGCCAAAGTCACTCCTCAATGTCCTCATAGAGAAGGAAGCGACAACGCTCTGCTACGAGGAAATGACTGAGGGCAAATTCGCACCCCTTCTCACCCCAGCTAGCGAGATAGGCGGGCGCATGATGCCGCAAATCGCCGCTAGATACATGGAAACGAACGAGGGAGGGCGCGGCAAGCTGCTTATCGGTACACCCGGCGTGCCCGCAGCCGTTGTCGGCATTATCGGTGGTGGTGTGTTTGGCTACCATGCTGCCCTTACTCTGATTCAGGCTGGCGTGGCGGTTCTCGTTCTCGATACTGATTTTCGCAAACTGCAACGGCTGGACAGGGACTTCCTCGGTCGTATCAACACGCTGATGAGCACCGACCGCTCAATACGCAAGCTCGTGTCTTTCGCTGATGTCATCATAGGCGCAGCCCATAAGCCCGGGGAGATTGCTCCCAAGCTCATAACTAACGAGATGCTGAAGGAAATGATGCCTCGCACGCTGATTATTGACGCGGCGATCGATCAAGGTGGTATTGCCGAAAGCAGTCGCCCGACCACGCTCTCGAATCCCGTCTACACTGTGGACGGGGTGCTGCACTTCTGTGTACCCAACCTAACGAGTAACGTGGCCCGAACCGCTTCTCGCGCTCATACTAACTCGCTGAGCCCCTTGCTTTGCCAACTGGGCGGAGCCAGTGAGCCGCTTAAGGAAATCGAGGAACATGAGATCTTCCGGTCCGGCGCGTTCATCGTTGAGGGGAAGATCCTGCACCCACCGCTGCACGAGTTGCACAATCAAAAACGCGCAACTGCGACATCGTCAAAGGAGGCCAAGTAACTCATGTTCACGTGGCTTCAGAAATATAAGGACAAAGTCTCCCCCGTCGAGCAGGCGCTATCAGTCATCGAATCCGGAATGCGGGTGTATATCCATCCCGGGACAGCCACGCCGAAAGTCCTGGTCGACCACCTAGCAGACATCCGCCACCGAGTGGAAAACGTGGAGATGATCCATATCCTGACGTTTGGCGACTGCCCCTACGCCGATCCGGAAATGGAAGGGCATTTCCGGCATAACGCCCTGTTCTGCGGGGGCAACGTGCGCCAAGCGGTCAACGAGGGGCGTGCCGACTGGATCCCGATTTTCCTGTATGAGATCCCAAAGCTATTTTACGAGAACATCCTCCCGCTGGACGTATCGCTGGTGCAAGTATCGCCCCCTGACGAACACGGCTTTTGCAGCCTGGGGGTTGGAGTCGAGATGACTCTAGCCGCGGTTCGCTCATCCAAGCACGTAATCGCCGAGATCAACCCGCGGATGCCACGGATTCTCGGAGATTCGTTCATCCATATAAGCAAGCTGCATCACATCGTTGAGGTCGATCATCCGCTTTACGAGTATCACGCCGGAGACATCGATGACGTCTCCCGCGAAATCGGCCGAAGGATTGCCGAACACATCGAAGACGGCAGCACAATGCAGATGGGCATCGGTGCTATTCCTGACGCGGTGCTACATTTCCTGAAAGAGAAACGCGACTTGGGCGTTCACACGGAGATGTTTAGCGATGGCGCGATGGAGCTTATGGATCTCGGGGTTATTACTGGAGAGAGAAAAACCATTCACAAAGGCAAGGTCGTTTGCTGCTTCCTGATGGGCAGCGAGAAACTCTACGATTATGTCGATAATAACCCGTTCATCGAAGCCCACCCCGTGGAATACACAAACGACCCGTTTGTCATAGCCCAGAACGACAGGATGGTCGCCCTCAATTCATGCATCTCGATTGACCTTACGGGTCAGGTAAACTCCGATTCTATAGGGACATCCATCTATTCCGGCTTTGGTGGCCAGCTCGATTTCATCCGCGGGGCCGCCCGCAGCAAGGGCGGCGTGCCCGTAATCGCCATGCCGGCAACAGCCAAGGGCGGTGAGCTTTCGCGAGTTGTAGGATCACTGAAGGAAGGGGCAGGAGTAACAGATACGCGCGCCGACGTGCGGTGGGTTTGCACCGAGTTTGGCATGGTAAACTTGTTCGGAATGAACCGCCGGCAACGTGCAAAGGCTCTCATTGAGCTTGCGCATCCCGATTTCCGCGAAGAGCTCCAAGAGTACGCGATTAAGCACAAGTACTTCTAGCCCTGCCCCGGCATGCGCGCGCTCATCGTTGGCGAGCAGGCCGGCCAGCACTTGTGAAATGCCCCGGCATCCTGTAAGCTGAAAACGGAAGGAAAAGGAGCTACCATGACAAAGCCAATCGACCTCGGCGAAGTTCACACTTACCCGCTCAGCCAGCGAAAGAACACCGTGCGAAAGGAGTTGTTCGGCGAAGTGCTTGCCCCCCAAGGAGAATACGCTCGCTTTCTCCAATCACTTCCGGACATCCTGCGGGCGCGGGATTTAAAGGAGATCTGCGCTCGCGTAGTCGCGGCAGCTGGCGCGAACAAAGAAATCATCCTTGCCATCGGGGCTCATCAGATTAAGATAGGCATGGGTCCGTACATCCGCCGACTCATCGAGGCCGGGCTTGTAACACGTGTGGCTATGAATGGTGCCGGTATTATCCACGATACGGAACTCGCGATGATCGGCGAGACCAGCGAGGACGTTGCCGAAGCCATCCAGAACGGGAGTTTCGGCATGGCCAAGGAGACCGCCGAGTTCCTTAACGCTGCAATTGCGGAGGGCGCGAGCAATGGTCAGGGCATTGGCGCTACAGTTGGGCGCAGGATTGCGGAAAGCAGTTTACCATTTCGCGAACTGTCGCTGACGCACTTCTGCCATGAAAGGGGAGTCCAGCTCACAGTGCATGTCGCGTACGGTACGGACATTATTCATATGCACCCGAGCGCTGACGGCGCGGCCACAGGCAAGGCAACCGAAATCGATTTCCGCAAGCTCGCTGCGGCGGTCTGCAGCCTGCAAGGCGGCGTTATTCTCAACGTAGGTTCAGCTGTTGTGCTGCCCGAAGTCTTCCTAAAGTGCCTCTCGATTGCACGCAACCTTGGGCATGAGGTTACAGAATTCACGGCAGTAAACCTCGATATGGTCCAGCATTACCGCCCGCAGGAAAACGTAGTGCGCAGACCGACGCTGCCGGACGGCAAAGGATACGCCCTCACCGGCAACCTGGAGATACTGTTTCCATTGGTAGCCTACTGCCTGCTGGATTTGCAGGCTCAACAGGATAAGGGGGAATGAACACAGCCATACTCCGGGCGGAAAACCTGCGAGTAACCGCGACGCATCCCGATAAATCGGGCGATACAGCTACGGTTCTGCTGGACGATATCAGCTTTGTGCTGCGGCGCGGAGAGATACTGGGGCTCGCGGGCCAATCCGGTTGCGGCAAGTCTACATTGATGCGTGTGCTCTGCCGGCTTCTCGAGCCCGATAGCGGCAGAGTCTGGTTCTCCGGACAGGATTGGAGCGATATCGACATACTCGAATACCGGCGCCGCGTATGCCTTCTCCCGCAGATTCCAGTCGCATTGCCGGGCAGTGTTGAGGATAATTTGCGTTACGTATTCGACCTGCACCGGGACCTAACTCCACCTGCGGATATGGTCGTTCTGCTCGACAAGGTAAGGTTGCCCCGTGACTTTATGGCTAACGAAGCGGTGAGTCTTTCAGTGGGAGAGAAGCAGCGTCTGGCACTGGCACGCGCCCTAGCCCTTCGTCCGCAAGTCTTGTTGCTGGACGAACCGACATCCGCGCTGGATCCTGAGAACGCGGAGCACGTTACAGACCTTATCTCCGAAGTCTGCCACATAGAGAAACTGAGCGCGGTTTTGACGAGCCACATACAGCAACATCTCAGAATCACCGACCGAATACTCCAGATGGATAAGGGGAGGCTAGAGAGCATTGCCCGCTGATTTCATCTCCGTTGGATGGTTGCAGGTGGGATATGCTGCGGGCTTCGTGCTCGTAGCCCTCGTCCTGTCGCGACTCCTTCGATTGGGAGTGGAAGGTGACATAATAGTCGGCGGCGTCCGCGCTTTCGCTCAGCTGGTTTTTCTGGGCTTTATCCTAGACGTAGTTTTTGATGTACAGAATCCCTGGGTAACAACCCTCGTGTTTCTTGCGATGATTATCGCCGGTGCCGCAAACGCGTATCTGATTGACACACCTCGAAGGCCAAGTACCTTCTGGCTTTTCGCCGCCGTCCTCACAATCGTCTTCGTGGGCGTGACACTGCCTATCGGCAAATGGATACTTGCAGCGAAGCCGTGGTATCAGCCGCAGTACATCATTCCTTTCGGAGGAATGCTGATAGGCAACTCGGTCACGGCCGGCTTGCTGGTACAGCGCAACCTGGGAAAGCTCCTGCACGACAACCTGGCGGTTGTTGAAACGAAGCTTTCTCTTGGCGCGAGTGCGCGCATAGCTGCCCAGCCAGCCGTGGTAGAAGCGGTGAGAACTGGCATGGTACCTACTATCACGTCGCTATTAATGGTCGGGCTGGTTCACATACCAGGCATTTTTGGGGGGCAGGTGCTCGCCGGGCTACCCGCAATCGAAGCCGCTAAGTACCAGATCGTAGTGATGTATATGCTCACTGCCGGGGCCACACTGACAGCAATTGGAGTGGCTTTCGCCCGAGTACGCGGCTTTTTTACGCCACGCCACCAGATCAGATGCGAAGAGTTAGCGAGGTTGCGCTGATGAGCATGCGCCGCACAACGGATCTTCCCTTTTTGGCGCTGCCAGAGACCGTGTTTTTCCCGCACACCTTTGTGGATCTCGAACTGAGGTTACCGCGCCACCAGGAGCTATTCCACGCAGCACAATCGCAAAGATCGCCGATAGGCGTGTTCCTAGCTAAGCGCTATGTCTCCAACGATGAGCCTGAAGCCCACGCAATGGTCGGCTCGTTCGGTCGCATAGTTGAGCTTACGACAAGCGCTTCCGGCTCGTGTAGCGTAGCCCTGCACGGGCTGTACCGCGCCCGAATTAGGCGAGTTACCCGATTACGCCCATATCCGACTGCTGACATCACCATATTGACGGATCATTTGCACGTTACTTCACCCGAGCAGTTCCGCAAAACGCTGGACGACCTGGTTGAGCTAGTTCGGCGATTTAAACTAATCAAAGAGCGTCCTAACGTGACGTTGCCAAAACCTGAGAAATGGCGCGAGTTTTTCAGAACACTGGTTAACTCGGTAGCGGCATTCCTCCCCGCTGACGCACAGAGAAAACAGGAGTGGCTTAGCTGCGACGACCTTATCGAACGCTACGAACTCATGCGCCAAGAGATGGTGCGGCTCTGGAAGCTTAACCAGGTACTCTCGCAGGTGCCGCCTGCCGAAAATCCTAATCTGAACTAAAAGGCTTGCTATGCCTTGCCCTAAGGACCGTCCTTCACTTCCTTATTCGCCAATCTCGCTAACACAAACAAGAGATCCGACAGACGGTTAAGGTACTTCAGTATTGCCAGGCTAACCTGGCTTTGCCCATGAAGATCCACGACCCGACGTTCAGCCCGGCGACACACCGTCCGGGCGACGTGTAAGGCGGCTGCAGCAGGAACGCCACCCGCCAAAATAAAGGTTCTCAACTCTGGCAGTAGCGCCTGACACGAGTCAATAGCATGTTCCAGCACTACTGTATCATCGTCCATGATACGACTATCAGGAGGGGCCCCGGAAACTCCATCCGCAGCAATTTCAGCCCCAAGAACTATCAGCTTCTCCTGGACGGTCTGTAGAATAGAAAGATGCTCCGAAGGGTCCGCCAGCGAAAGCGCAAGACCGATAGCCGCGCCTAACTCGTCAATGGTGCCAAGCGCTTCCAAGCGTAAATCCGCTTTGCTTGTCTTTCCGCCACCCGGCGTGGACGTACTTCCGCTATCGCCCCCGCGTGTGTATATCGCTGTCACTTACGGCTCCTCAAAACTGCCCGTGAAGTGATAGCCTATAAAGCTAACATCGCGCTCGTCTATCTGCCCATCGTCGTTAGGATCAAGGTAGCGATGATAGAGCGCGTCCTCCGACGTCAGGCCCAAATGCTGCTTAAGCTTATCAACGTCTGCGTCGTCCACGACGCCGTCGCCGTTTGTGTCCCCGGGGAGCGTAAGTATGTCAAACAGAAGAAGCGCATACGCTCTTTCGCCACCGCGATACGCTTTAGCTATGATGTAGTAACTCCCATTGTTGTAATCCTGCGGATCGATCATGAACGAAAAATCCGGGCCTTCGGCATCGATGTACAACGGCCATGTCGCTGATCCAAGATAGAACTCCACGCGACTGAGGTCAATCACTGATGTTACGGCAATTGTCGTAGGTTCCTCCAGAGTCGAATGCTGCGCGGGAAACAGGAAGCTGATCTGAAGTGGCTCAAGCATGACCACCATGTAGCTGTCACTCCAGTACGATCCGCGCTTAACCCTGAGGGCCGGGAGTTCACCGTATTCATCAAAGGGCACACGGAAAACTATCTCGTTATTGTCCCAGGAAACGATAAATGAATCGTCGACCTCGACCGACGGAACGGGCTCTTCTTCGGATTCATCTATGATATACAGCGTGCTGACGAGGATATTACCCAGATTCAAGCCCGTAACCGACACCTTTGTAGCAGAGCCCGGGACTAGCTTCCTAGGCGTTACCGTCTCAATGGCCGGGCGGACCGAAAAACCCACTCCGTTCGTGTCTTCTTCGGCCACCCTCGCGGTTATCTCTCCGTCCGCGCCTATTGCCGGAGGAACACGCATGATAATCTCGGTATCCGACCACGAAACGAAAAAGCCCGTGCCGTACGGGATAAATACGTCACCCGGGAATGTAACACCGTCAGCTGGCCCGGGAGTGTCCGTAAGATTATCTCCCAGTATCCGGATCTCCTCGTTGTAGCTCGCGTACTTGGGGGACACAGAAATGAGGAACGGGTTTAGTATCGTGAAATCCTCATCGCTTTCCGCCACGGTACTGGCAATCTCAACTTGAACGCGTCCAGTTATCGCGCCTAAGGGGACGACGCATTGAATTTCGGTGTCCTCCCAGGACAAGATCGTGGCTTCAATCCTCTCCGATGAATCTGTGGGGAAGAAAACGTAATCGTCATCCACATTGTGGATTCCGAAGTCCGTGCCACTGATGACTACCGTGTCCCCGTAATAGCCGGATAACGGGTTAAGCCCGGTCACTTCCTGAGTGGAGATCTCTATACTTAGCTCGTTGCTAAGATCGCTTTCCTCATCGTAGACGTCCACTACTGAGAGCCGGTAATAGTAAGTCTGTCCCACGAGCGGATAGAACTCGTCGTAGAAGGTAACTGCCGTGCCGGATCCCGGCTGACCTATCATATCCCCACCGTTCGTTCGCAGCGCAGGATTCGCAGTGTCAATGTGCTGTGTGTCACGGTAGAGGTAGTAGCCAACGGCAAGCGGGTCGTCTACGCGCTCCCAGGTCACTATGACACCGGTCGGCAGTCCGGACACCGACTTCTCTCGGGTTAGCTCTAGACCGCCGAGGATCGGCGCAATAAGAACCGAGCCGGGCTCAATGCTCTGCGTTGAAACGACAGAAGCTTCCCGCCCGCAGGCCGCAAGCAGCACAAGCGCCGTTAATACAAGACATATTCCCAGATTCCTCATATGACTCCGACTCCTATAGGCGCCCAAATTCTAGCACATAGCCGTACCGGAGCAGCACGGCTTAGTACTGGTTTAACCCTCCCAAATGCGGCGGTGGAAGCGTGATGGTTAGCATTGCCCTATTGCTCTCGTATCCATTTACCGCTACGAAAACGTCGCCCGTTTCCGCGCCCGAGGGCACGAAAACGCCAATCTGCGTGGCTTGCCACATAGCGTCCGTGCCGGCTACTTCTATGCCATTGTGGAACCATACCGAACCTATGCTGGGATCGCTGCCGAAACTGGTTCCAAATATTGTTATTAATTTACCTGCATAAGCGCGACTAGACGAAAGCATGGTGATGTGCGGAACAGGAGTGAACTCTACCCCGTTGCTAACACCCACTTTAGTGCATACCTTCACGGGCCCAGCAGTGGCTCCATCTGGAACGACGACCGAAATGCCTTGAGTGCTCCAGGAGATTACACTTAACGCTTTGAGTCCATTGAATGTTATGTAGCTGCTTCCCTGTTCAGCCAAGAATCCGCTCCCGTGGATAACAATCGTCTCCCCCACAATCTGAGCATCAGGCTCTAAATACTCAATCGTGGGCTTGATCGCAAAGTCGCCGTCCGAGGCAACTGAAGCGCTGCCAATCGCCACGTGAATCGGCCCTATAACGGCACCTCCCGGGACCGTGCACGAAATACTGTATTTAAGCCAAGTGACGACCTCGGCATCTACTAAACCTTCCTCCCCCGTGAAGCGCACCTTGTCTGTGGCAGGATTGTATTCGTCCGCGCCGTCAGAAAGGAACTGGCTACCATAAACATCCAGCGTCGTTCCCGCCGTTGCGCTAAGCGGCCAAAACGAGTTTATCTGGTGATTCTGGACAATCAGATTCACTTCATCGCTTGCGGTGAGTGGGAATTCGTCGTAAGCGGTTACTCGGAAAACGTTGTCTCCGCCGTGGACATCGAGCGTGTCGTACGCGAATGTGTAGGGCGGGATGGAGTCGGTGCCTGAGAGTACGTCGTTTACGTAAAGCTCAACTTTACTGATTTCAACGTCGTCGCTTGCGGTAGCTGTTACAGTAATCGTCCCGCTTACAACGTCATCGTCCTGGTGAGACGTAAGCGTGACCGTTGGGGGATTCGTGGACTTCACCAGACGGAAATCGTCGATGTACCACCCTTCATTGTTTAGCGTGTTGTTGGATTCCATCAAGAATACGACCTGGATGGACTTTCCAAGATAGTCATCGAGTAGAATGCTCTCCAGTTTCCAATCGTATTCACCGAATGTGTAGGACGCTAGAACGTGGTACTCTCCATCCCCAGTATTAACGGTTACGTTGCCTGTATCCCAAGGCCCCGATAATACATGCCGGTGGTAGAACTTCACCCGCGCGTGCTCGATATTGGTAAGATCGAAAACCGGAGAAAACAGCAGGTCGTACTCGCTATTTCCATATGAGCCGTCAGCGGTGTCACCCATCTTGAAAGAATGCGTTGCGCTGTAGCTCTCTTCCGTAGACAGGTGCCAGCTTGTGGGCCCGCTCTCGTCAAGCGACCACCACCCGCTAGTGCCGCTTTCGAAATCGGTGAAGTAGTCTGGCGCTAGCGCTGTATTTGAGACCGTGACTGATACCGTAGCAGTAGCCCGCTGTGCCTGATTATCGTATGCTACAGCCCGCAATTCGTAAACCGTGTTTGGGAATTTGCTCGTATCCCATGTCGTCGAGAACGGACTCGTAGTGTCTATCGCCAGGAGGTAGTCGTTAACATAGAAGTAGGCTTTAAGCACGCTTCCGTCGCTATCAGATACATTCACGCTGTAGGTAACTAATCCGTCAACGGTAGAGCCATCCTCAGGGGACGCAATAGATATTGTCGGGGCGCTGCCAAGACTGAAACTCAACGCAGCACCGGCGTCGAGCCTACGTATTGTGGTATTGTCCCATTCCGAGTCCGGCAGATCCACTCCCGATCCCTCCAGGATCGCGCGAACCTCGCCAACCGACAGGCTGGGATACGCTTCCATCAACAGCGCGCCTGTGCCTGCGACGTGCGGTGCCGACATACTCGTGCCGGCAAGAGACCAGTAAGACGAAGGATGGAAGTAGTAAGTTGACTTAACACCATCGCCCGGAGCGGCTATGTCCAGCCAGGAGCCATAGTTGCTGAAATCGGAGCGGTGATCCTGACCTTCGGTTGAGCCGACCGCGATCACAACCTGATAGCCTGCGGGATACCACGGCTTCGTTAGAGCCTTGTTTCCCGCCGCAGCCACGAGCAAAACTCCTTCCTCGTAGGCATCGGTTAGCGCGTCGCTTAGCGCTTTTGAAAGCCAACTGCCGGAAAAGCTCATGTTCACCACGTCCGAGCCCAGTTCCGCAGCTAGCGTAATCGCCTGAATCGCGCGGGAGTAGTACAGCAGCTGGTCCGCGTCAAATATCTTGATAGGAATAATGTCCGCATCAAACGCAACGCCGACGACTCCCTTCCCATTGTCGCCGACCGCCGCGGCGGTTCCCGCAACGTGGCTTCCATGACCCACTTCGTCGTTTGGGATATTGTCCACATCCACTAAATCGAGGTTCTCGTCCGGCCAGTAGTCTGGGGGATGCATCACGTTATCGCTAAGGTCTTCGTGGTCCGGCAACGATGTCGGAAGATTCCCGCTATATCGGATTCCGGTATCAATAACCGCTATTTTGATTCCACTGCCCGTGGCGTAATCCCATGCGCTCTCGGCGTTTATCTTTTTCATTCCCCACAATTGGTCGGGATAGTATGGGTCGTTCGGAACAAAATCTAGCTCAAGCCGGCCATCATACTCCGCGTACTCGATTTCCCGCGGATATAAGACAGGAAGCTCTTTAAGGAGCTGCGATGCTCGCTCTGCGGAATCGACCGAGAAACACGCCCAGTTGACATCCCGTACGTAGGCTTCCTGCCCGATGTTCAGGTCGTACTGCTCCGCAAGGTAGCGCGCGAATAGCGCCGGCGCTGTGTTCTGATAGAGCACTGACGGTGGAAGATCGTTGTTCCCTATGCCGATACCGCTAGGCGGGGATGCACCTCGTGTGAACTTCACGATTATTCTGTCCGCGTAGTATTCCTGCGATGCATCTGTCCCGGTCGTGCGCACCGGAGAAACCTCGGGCGTTACGGGCACTGCCCCCTGGCGCTTACCGCACGCTACAGCCAGTATGAGTACGAAAAGGACTCCTACGGCAAGCGTAGCGATACTGTGAGACTGCTGTCCCCTTAGCGTATCCACGTTCAATACTATTATACCTTCGGGACGAGCTTTGCAGGTCTTCTACAAGCCTGGGGATTTGTCCCTTGGCCAGTGGCTTGCGGCTAAATCTTCGGCTTTCGCCAGACGGTCTCATCGTGGTCCGGTCCCAGGGAAAGCATTTTTACTGGAACGCCAGTTTCTTTCTCGATGAAATCCACGAGCCGGGCAAGTTGAGGCGGCAGGTCTTCCTCTGCGCGCAGTCCTGAAACAGGGCCCTTCCACCCCTCAAAATCCTCGTATATCGGCTCGCATAGCGTTAATTGTTCATTTGAGACGTCGGTGGCAGTCAGGAAGCTTCCGTTTTTGCGGTAGGCATTAACGACCCTTACGGTCTCCAGACCATCAAGCACGTCTATCTTAGTAAGAGCCAGCTCGGTACACCCGTGTATTCTTAACGTATAACGCAGCAGCACTAGATCAAGCCAACCGCACCTTCTCGGGCGGCCGGTGGTTGTTCCGTACTCAAGGCCTTTTTCCCGCAGATGGTTACAAAGCTCATCAGTAAGCTCGCTGGGAAATGCGCCATTGCCTACGCGCGTTGTATAAGCCTTCGAAACACCTATAATGCTAGTGATCGCGTTAGCGGGGATGCCCGTACCCAAACAGGCGCCAGCGGCTACAGTGTGTGAACTCGTTACGAATGGATATGTACCATAGTCAATGTCCAGCAGCGCTCCCTGGGCGCCCTCACAGAGAACCGGTCTTCCCTCGTCTAAATAACCGCGTACCATCTCTACAGAGCTGACAACGAGTGGCCCTATCGTTTCTCCTGCGCGCGAGAGGTCATTAAAGATGCTGTCCACCGAAAACGTCTCATCGCTGTCGTAGACACCGCGTATCAGGGCGTTTTTGAATTCGACTGCTGCTGCCAGCCGTTCTTTCAGAACGGACGGGTGAAGAAGGTCGCCCACCTGTATGCCGAGTCTCGCGACCTTATCCGCGTAACACGGGCCGATTCCCTGCTTCGTCGTGCCGATTGCACGGCCGCCAAGCCTTTCCTCCTCCAGCTCTTCCTGCAGGATGTGGTAAGGCAAAACGAGGTGCGCGTGGCTGCCTATGCGAAGGTTGTCGCCCCACAGCCCTCGCTCTTGAAGGAACTCGATCTCGCTAAGCAGCCTCGTTGGATTCACTACCATACCGTCAGCCATCAAACAGGTATGCTCGCGGTAGAGTATCGCCGAAGGCAGCAGATTAAAGCGGTAGGTCTCGCCTCCAGTCTTGACCGTGTGTCCGGCGTTGCTGCCGCCTTGGAAGCGTACTACAAGGTCGAATTCAGGCCCCAAAAAATGTGTGAGCTTGCCTTTGCCTTCGTCGCCCCACTGGGAACCGACTATTACGACCACCGTCATAGGCCTTTCCTCCCTGCGATTTGAAAACGATATTGTAGTGGCGCTCTCTCAAAGGGTCAACTTGCAGTGCGGTCAGGATAAGCTATAATCATTGAAATTATGCATCCGCGTGCGATGTTAGCCAAGCGCTCTGCGGCACCGTTACATATCGGGAGGCATTGATGCTCCAACCAGGCATTCTGCGCCAGACATACCCCCAGAAACGGCTAAACGAGAACTTCACAGCGAACGTATTGGTTTTCTCACCCCACCCGGACGATGCCGAAATAGGGACAGGTGGTGTTGTTGCCAAGATGAAAGATTCCGGCGCCACCACCGCATTCGTGGACTTGACCGAAGGTGAGATGAGTAGCGGCGGCACGCTGGAAGAGCGCAGAGAGGAGTGCAGGCAAGCGGCGGCAATCCTCAAACTGGATTTCAGGGGAACGCTCGGACTTCCCGATTGCGGGCTAGACGACATGATGGAGTATCGTCTAACTCTGGCGCGTGTCGTCTGCAAGCTGCGTCCCGAGATAATCTTCGCGCCATACTACGGACAGGCTCCGGGGCGCGGCCGCGGGCATAACGATCACATCAAAGCTGGCTTACTTGCGAGCCATGCATTCAACTACGCGCATTTAGAGAAACTGGATCTAGGGCATCCCCCTCACCAAGCTCAGGCGCTGTTCTATTATTTCCTTCCGCCCAGTGTTACACCCACTTTCATCGTACCTGTAGACGATTATTACGACCAATGGATCGATTCTGTCATGGCCCACAGTTCGCAGTTTGGCGACCCGAATAAAAATCCCCAGATGAGGGCATTCTTTGAGGGTATTGCCCGCCAGTACGGACGACTCGTGAAATGCAAATACGCGCAGGCATTCTTGAGTGAGACGCCCTTGAGCATTGCAGATCCGCTGAAACTCGTCCGGGACTGGTGCCAGCCAACAACTTAGAATCCGGGCATGCGTCCGATCTCGCTTAGGTGCGATATTTCCACACCCGAGTAGTAGTGATGGATGATCTCGCGCCATGTTGCTCCTTGCTCAGCCATGTACTTAGCGCCGTATTGCGACATACCTAAGCCGTGCCCGTATCCGCCGCCCGCGAAGCGCACCTTCTCCACTTGTTGCACTCGCGCCAACACGTAGTGCGTGCCTGTTAGCCGCCGCGCTTTTCTCCCGTTGGTCACGACGCATCCCCGCACCTTCACTTCAGTCTCGTCTTCCGCAGACATCAGCGTCGTACGCATCCACTGCTGGAGTTCAACCAGTCCTCCAGCTTCTCCGCCTACAAGCTCAATCCGGAAGCGCGGACTGCGCAACGTATCGACTCCCAGCAGGCTGCGCGTCTGCGGGGCCGTCAATTCCATTCGCGCGCGGCTTCCCGCGAACACGACCCGAAAACCATCTCTCACTTCCGGCGCAGGCACCGTTTGAACATCCATAAGGCTGCCCACTGCAAAGCCGTTCTTTTCCAGTATCCCACTAAGCTCCTCCAATGTGTATTCAAGCTGCCAAGTGTCGTATGGAGAGTTCTCCGGACTCTCAACGCCAACAAGATAGGGCTGCGGTCCATCACGCGTATGTCCGCCTGAGCACGCGTGGTAGTAAGCGATTATAGGATCGCTATTGTACGTAATTATCAATCCAGCAGTCTCAGCGATTGCCCCATCGGAAGCCGGATGCTCCTTTGCCACACCGAGGTAAACCTGGTCACTGACATCAGCTGTTACGTCGTAAAGAGCATTCTTCCTAATGCCCGCGCGCTGAACTGCGTACGTGCGCGCCGCCACAGCCTGAGCCTTCACTGCCTCCGGTGACCACAGCGCCGGCATTTCTGCGGGAACTACGCCACGCAGGTAGCCCTCAATATCCACCACGTTGAGCAGCAATACCCCACCGCGTGAACTAACGCGCAGACGCATTACTCCGCGATAGCTTGTGTTCTGGAGACGTAGCAGACCGTCTTGCTCGGGAGCCAGTTCAAGCTCCGTATCGGAGAAGTTGCCTGACACATCGCTAACTGCTATCTGTGCAGCCGCGACAGCTACGGTTACGGGCGGGATCAACTTGCCAAACGTGTTTCCATCAGGCTTGCTGACGGTAATCGCAGTATCGCACCCGATTGTCAGACGTGGGAGATGCGCGCTTAGAAGTACTCGCAGCGACATTGGTTTGCCTTCGCTTTGCATATTCCCGGCGGGACCCACTTCAGCCGCGTAAGCCACTGGAGTCCCGAAAAGGGCGAAGCAAAGCGCTAGCGCACCAAGAAGCCGCATGAGGATTATTCTAGCAGGCTGCAGCCCCAGACGCGATGGTATAATTCCATTTGAATAGGGCAATTCCGCAGCCCTAATGAGGTCTTAATGAGAGCATTACGTATCATAGTTGGCGCAGCACTTATGTGCGCCATATTCGGCTGTCAGAAACCAGATCCTTACAGGGAGCTGCTAAAGGACGAGAGTTTTGGTTTGGGCACGCCTCTTGGAAGCAATTATTCAAAGGTCGAAGAGAGAATTGCCCAATCACTCGGGCAACGTATCGCGGAAAACAACATCTCCCGCGATAGCCGATACTTCGAATTCCGGGATATCTACGCCAACTACAGCTTTATTATTGGCGATATTAACCAGGACAAAAGAGTTGACGTAATCATTATCTCAATCAACAGCGATATTAACAGGGATTTCTTCGCGGGCAAGTTCGCCAGCGAGTTTCCTAACATACACACGAAAACCGGCATTACAGTCGGGTCCGATTCCCGCGAGGTGATTAACTACTACAAATTCAGCGAACGCGGCACACGAAGGATGCTCATCGAGACGCATAATGCGCACCTGCTATTCAACATGAAAGGATCCACCGTGATCGGCTTTCAATTAGCCGACGACTTCGCGTTTAAAATGCCCATCTTCACGCTGAAGGGACGAAATTAATCGAGCTACGACCCTAATACTGCTTCACGCCGCCCAGAACCGGCGGTGACAGGATGACCGTCAAAAACTCGCCTTCCGAATCTACGCCGTTTACCGATACAACCACATCGCCCCGCAGGGAGCCTTCCGGCAGAACGACCGCAATCTCAGTCTCGCTCCAGCTTATGATATCTTCCGGCGCGGCTTCGACGGGGCCAGCGAACGTAACCGTGCTGCTGCCCTGCTCGTCTCCGAAACTGGTTCCGGTAATCGTTATCTCATTGCCCGGCCAGGTGCGGTTCGGATAAAGCAAGGTGATGTTCGGTTTCGGCGTGAAGACAACTGCGTTACTCGTCCCCGACGTCACGGTAACTGTCAGGTCCGATTTAGCAACGCCGGCTGGGATTGCTATCTCAACTTCAGTGTTTGCCCAGGACACGATAGCCGGTTCAAGGCCACCTATATCGACAGAACTATCCTCGTTGGCCGACATGCCAAAACCGGTTCCCTCTATTGTGATGTTAGCCCCAATCTCCTGAGCGGGAGGATTCAGCGCGTCTATGTGCGGGAGAACTGAGAAGTCGAAGCTGGAGGTGACTTCCGCCCCGTTAATGTCCACCTTGACCGGACCGGTTACCGCATCGTCGGGAACGACCGCCTCGATTTCTTCCGCCTGCCAGTCAGTCACCATCGCCACGCTCCAGCCCGAAACTCCGCTAAAGAAAACCTTATCGGTCGAACCGTTGTAAGCATCGCCGTCTCCACCCAGGAAGCAGGTTCCTTCAATGGTGACGGTCGCTCCCGTAATTTCGGATTCAGGATCGATACCGGTGACCGTGTGATTTTCAACATAAACGCTTATCTGCTCCTCGTACCACACGGAAGTGTCATCCTCCGCATAGACCTTTAGCGTGTGCGCGCCGCCGTGATAGTCGGTCGTGTCCCAGGAGTACTCGTACGGCTCGCTGGTGAAATCGGCCACCATTTCACCATCAATGTACATTTCAACAAGCTCGATTGCGGTGTTGTCCGTTACGTCCGCGGTGAAATCGGTCGTTCCCGAAACCGTGGCCCCATCCGACGGAGCTGTGATTGTTATGGACGGCGGCTGCAGGAAGCGCTGCCGGACATCCTCGTCGAAAGAATCCACCATCTTGCAGCAGTAAATCTTAGCGCCGCTGTAATTCAGGAAGGTCTCGTATCCAATCCACAGGTAACCGTTATCACCCCAGCTTGCACCCCAGCTGTTGCGCACCTTAAACGCTTCTTTGGAATCGTCATAGCCAACGATGCACATCGCGTGCCCGCCAACACTTGGACCTGTGTAATTCCATACGTCGCCCGGGCTATAGCCAAAGATCCCATTATCCACGTTCGTGCGCATCACGACGACGCGTTCCTCATTGGCTAATACATCTTTGATAGGAGTTATTTCATCTTCGGTCCAGTACCGGAATACGAATGACCAGCTGTCAATCTGGAGAAGCTCCGCGTCGTCGTAGGCATCCTGGCCGGTGCAATCGCTTTCGCATACGTTCGTATACGGGCAGTTCTCTTCGGTGGAAGTGCCGTCGGTTTCTAAAAAATCCACTACTTTCCAGGTGGTTCGGCCTGAACTTGGCCCGCAGCCCGGCTCGGTCTTGCGGTAAAGCCACTTCGGGCTGGACAGGTTGAAGTCGTTGCTGAAATCCCAGCCATAGTAATCGTAAATGCTCCCCAACTCGTAATCATACGCGCCGGGGCCGACCGCGAAAGCGGTGCAGGAACCGATGTTTCCCTGGTCTCTCACCGGCGAGCAGCCGCTGGTAAGGTCAACCGATGACGGCAAGTCCGAAACCTGGCGGTGTGCATCTGCTTCCAGCGTAGAAGCCCACCGTTCCTTATCAAGCTCGGCGATATCGCTTTCAGACCATTCGTCGCCCAGGGCGCGTGTTTCGTATTCACCCACAGCCAGCCGCTCAAGAGTAGATTCTGCTGCGCCGAGCAACACAACCACCGCAAGGACATTGCCGTCAGCCGAGGTATAAAATTCGTAAGTTTCAAGCGTCAGAACGTCGTCGCGCGGCCCCTCGTACCATTCCCACGTATCGTCAGAGAAATTTCCGAAGCCGACCTGAAACTCAGGCCGGTCAATGCCTCATCCGCTCGGGGGGAGTCCCCAATCAAATCCCATCGTCTGGCTTCCGTCGTAATCCGCAACTGAGAAACGGTACGCGGCGAACGAAAACTCGCAGGAAAGCGCAGACCTGTCGTCGCCGGGTTCGGCATTGAATACGAGATAGTCGCCATCCCGCGAAATCCTGCTATGCGGCAAAGCTTCCTCGTAGGAAGAACCTGAGCGTATCAGTGCTTCCTCAGTGGTCGAGCCTGCTTTGGCTTCAGGCAGAAGCCCGAGAGCCTCCGAAGGTGATGGCAAAGGCAGCCCAGGCCCGGCTTCCAACGGCTCCTGCGGCCGCATCGTCACTCTCACCAGATGGGTATATTCGCTGTTCTCATCTTGCCCCTGGCTTTGCGCATCCGCCTGTTCAGACTTCGTAGAATCTGCGATATCGGAGGCATCAATAAGCGTGGGCGGGGCTTTGCCGCTTCCGCCGCAGCCAACGAGCGCCAAAGCGCTGACAACCAACAGCACCCGCAGGATTTGGCGTATGCGGGTTCTGTTTATCCGTCCAGTTCCGGAACCGCACAAATGAATCATTTTGCGTCGCCTGTCCTTCCGAATACGAGCGTAGTTTGCAAAGCCCTTACGTTCAGGGTTCCGCCGCCCCGGCGAGGGATCGCCGCCTGGAGCGGCATCTTAGTACTGCTGCAAACCGCCCAGATCGGGCGGGGGCAGTATTACTATAAGGAATTCACCCTCGGAGTCAACGCCGTTTACCGTTACGACCACATCGCCCCGTCCGGAATCCTCGGGCAAGACCACCACAATCTCGGTTTCGCTCCAGCTGACAATGTCCTGTTCCCCGGCTTCAACAGGGCCGGCGAAGGTAACCTTGCTATCGCCCTGGTCATCCCCGAAGCTGGTTCCGGTAATGGTTATCTCGTTGCCCGGCCAGGTGCGGTCGGGGTCAAGCCCGGTGATATTCGGCTTCGGCGTGAAGACAACGGCGTTACTCGTCCCCGAGGTTACGGTCACTGTCAGGTCTGACTGCGTCACCCCAGAGGGGATAGCTATCTCGATTTCTTCTGTGCTCCACGACACGATGGCCGCTTCAACACCGCCGATGTCCACGACGCTATCCTCATTCGCTGAAGCTCCGAAACCCGTTCCCTCGATAGTAACGTTTCCGCCGACAATCTGAATAGCTGGATTTAGCGCGTCAATGTGTGGGAGCATCGTGAAATCAAAGCCCGAAGTAACCTCTGCGCCGTTAATGTCCACCTTTAGCGGGCCGGTAACCGCGCCGTCGGGCACAATCACTTCAATTTCTTCCTTCTGCCAGTCATTAACCGCCGCTTCGCACCAGCCCGACGCGCTGCTGAAGTAAACCTTATCCGTAGAATCGTTGTAAGTGTCGCCGCTATCAGCGATGAAATACGTGCCTTCTACGGTTACGGTATCGCCAGCTATGCCCGAAGTGACATCGGCGCCGGTAATTGTGTGGTTCTTGACGGTTGCGCTTATGCTCTCCTCACTGGAGGTCGGCCATTCGTCCTCGGCGTAGATTTTCAGGTCGTGCAGCCCGCCGTGGTAATCGGTCGTGACCCACGTGTATTCGTAGGGGCCATCGTCGGAGAAATCGGCCTTCAGCTCATCGTCTATGTACATCTCCACTAGCGTGACATCAATGTCATCGGTCACATCGGCGGCAAAGCTTACTGTTCCGCTAACCTCCGCGTCCGCGTCCGGCGAGGTAATGTCTATATCGCAGGGGTTGGTTTTCTTCTCGACTGCGAAGTCGTCAATCCACCAGCCGGCACCGGTTCCATAGCCCGCATCGGACTCAAACAGAAATACGATTTGGATGGAGTCGCCGATGAAATCATCTAAACTGTATGTTTTCTGCGTCCACGAAGACAATGTCCCGGGGCTGAAGTAGTCCAGGAAGATGAAGTCGTGGCTACCGTCATTGACAATGACGTAGCCACAGTCGAAGTTCCTCGGGTCCGCGTCAGGAAAATCGTAATGCTGCTTAAACTTTAGCCGCACCGCCTCCAGCCCCGAAAGATCGAACACCGGTGAATACAGACGGTCAAACTCGCGATTGCCGTAGTTCACGCCGCTGGCGCCACCTTGGTGGAAGCTGTGCGTGCCGCTGGCGCCATCGTTGTCCACCAGTTGCCAATAGCCGGAGCCGTTCTCGTTAGTATGCCACCAATTCGCAGAGCCGCTTTCAAAGTCAATGAAGTAATTCGGGGACTCGACCGTATTGGACACAGTAACTGAGACCGTATCCTCATCTGTCATATGCTGGTCGTCCAGCGCTACGGCCTTCAGCGTGTAAGCCTTGTTCAAGCACTTCGTTGTGTCCCATTCGTAAGTGTATGGGTCGCTATCATCGGTGCCCATCTGGACACCGTCAGCATAGAAGAACACCTTCAGGATTGACCCGTCGCTGTCTGAAGCGCTGGCTTCAATCGTGACAGTGCCGCTCACCGATGAAGTGCCGTCGGGGCTGTCAATGCTGACCGTAGGCGGCATGCCGAATTCGTCGCCGATGACGAAATCCAGCGCCGCGTCAACGTCAAGCCGCTTGATGTCCGGATTACCCCACTGGGAATCGCTGAGATCCGCCCCCGTGCTTTCCAGCGCCGAGCGCAGCTCGTCCACCGTAAGCGTTTCGTCATAACTCAGAAGCAGCGCCGCCGCACCCGCCACGTGGGGCGTGGCCATGCTTGTGCCGCTCCAGGCCATGTAATAGGAGGTCGACAGATAGCCGCAGGACTTGACACTAACACCAGGCGCGGCAATGTCCACCCACTGACCGTAGTTGCTGAAGCCCGCGCGTGAGTCTGAGGGGGTCTTTTGAGTCGCGCCGACACAACAGCACACCTCGTAGTAACCGGGATAATAAGGCGCGTCGGTATAGGAGTTCGCCGCGGCGGAAGCGATAAATATCCCGGCGTCATAGGCGTCCTCACAGGCTTCCTTGGTCGCCAGGTTGGGGAAGCTGCCGGCGAGACTCATGCTGATAACATCGGATTCTATCTCTGTAGCCAACTCCACCGCTATCGCCACCCAGCTGTCGGGGCAGCCTCCGCTGGGGCCGAATACGCGAATCTGAACCATCGTGATGTCGTGGCAGACGCCAACGACGCCGGTGGAGTTGTCGCCAACCGCGCCGATAGTGCCGGAGACGTGGGAGCCGTGGCCGTGAGCGTCTTCGGGCACATTGTCCTCGTCGAAGATGTCGAATTGCTCATCCGGCCAGAAGTCGGGGGGATGCAGATAGTTATCAGCGAGGTCCTCATGGTCGGGGTAGCCGTCCACCGAATCGTCGGAGTAGCGCACGCCAGTATCAATGACGCAGACGAGTATGTCGCTGTCGCCCTTCTCCGTGTCCCAGGCGTCTTCGGCGTTGATCTTCACCATTCCCCAAAGGTTGGAGGGATAGTCAGGGTCGTTGGGGACGTACTGGAGATAGCGAATCCCGTCATATTCGATGTACTCGACAGCGTTAGGGTAGTCTTCCTGGATTCGCTGCATAATCTTCTTTGCGCAGGAGCCATCTTTCGTCTGATAGCTTGCAAAGTTCACCTCGCGAACGTAGGCTTCCTTGTCGAGCGCCACGCCGTAGTTGTCCCTGATCTCGCGTGCAAGCGCGGCCAGTTCCGAATTGCGATACAGCCTTGAGTTTGGATTGTAGTCTACCGGTTCCGGGGAGTTACTTGCGCCCTTTGCGTCATTTTTGAATCCGACAACGAACCGATCAGTATAGTAGTCTACTCCTGGGACGAAACGTTCGGTGCCAAAGCCGTAATCATCAAGCCGCGACACTTCACCGGATACGGCATTTCCGCCCGGCAAAGCGGGAAGAACGCCTGGCTTCCTATACGATGACTTGCCGCAGCCAGAAAAGGCGGCAAGCAGTGCGAGCAGGAGAATCCAAGCCCATTGCTGTTTCACAAACATACCATTACGCCCTCAAATTGAAGTGTGCGCATGATCTCAGTATACATATCGTAGCCGACATTCATTATACCGTCGCTAAGGTGCTCTCGCTGCACCGGGTCTGCTAACAGCCATACGTACTCGAGCTCCGATTGTGGTGCCTTTGATATAATCGCGCCGGTGCCGCGCTGGGACTACGCAAAATTGCCTCAGTTCATTGAGACGAACCTGCCAGCATACGCGCTGAAGATCGTCGGGCAAGTCAGCGCCCTTTCGGAAGCAAAAGGCCTGAGAGCTTATCTCGTCGGTGGGGGTGCGCGAGAAGTGATTCGCGCATTTGTTGACCAGATCTCTACTGACAACCTGCAGCACTTCGTCTTCGATATCGACATCGCTGTGGAAGGAGACGCGATAGCGCTAGCCGAAGCGCTAGCGGAAGAGCACGGCGGCGCCGTTATCCGTAACGACCGATTCCACACCGCCAAATGGATAGGGGATTCAGGCTACGCCGTCGATCTCACAATGTGCCGGCACGAGCATTATCCGATTCCCGGCAAGCTGCCGGAAGTACTAGGGCAAGCGGAGATTTACGAGGACCTTCTCAGGCGTGATTTCTCATTTAACGCACTCGGCATATCCGTAAGCAAAGATGACTTCGGCACCATCTACGACCCAACCGGTGCGGTAGGAGACATCTTCGGCAAAACTCTCCGGGTGCTTCACCCGCAGTCCTTTTTTGAAGATCCAACACGCATGCTGCGCGCCATTCGCTACAGCGTTCGCCTGAACTACCGGTTCGACGAGGAGACCGCGCTGCTTCTCACCCAAGGCCTTGAGGAAAGCTATTTCGACCAGCTAAGCCCGGAAAGGGTGCGCTACGAGCTGGAATGCATGCTAAGCGAGGACTTCTGGTTTGGTATCCTCTGGGCGTCCTACACGAGCAACCTGCTGGCGTCGCTGCATCCTGAGTGGAACCAGCTTCCAACAATGTCAGGCTCTGATGCGGAAGTCCTCGAACTCGGCATCCGCAATCAGGAAGAACTACTCGAGCAGGACTTAGTGCCGCAATGGCTGGTTCGGCTATCCTGGTCGTTGGCGAATGTTAGGGCGGCCGCGCTGCCCGACGTGCTCAGGCGGATTGGCGTGCATGCACGTCTTGCGCAAAGCATAGTCGAGGCCCGTGACAAGTTCGATGAGGTGGAAGCACGAATGAACCACGCCGGCTTCAAGCCTTCACGAATCTACCGGGTGTGCCAGGAGTACCCGCGAAAAACGCTGTTGTTCATAGCTTTTAACAGCTACCTAATAAAAGACACTGAGCCATTGCGAACGAACATCATAAAACACCTCCGCGAGTTTTCGCCAAGGCGCAGCGTTCTATCCGGCGAGCAGCTTATAAGTATGGGCCTCCCGGCAGGGCCGCTCGTAGGTAAAGTGCAAGAGGAGCTATGGTGGAGAAAGATCGACGGTGAACTCCCGGATGACAAAGCGACGGAGAAGGCAGCTCGGCAGTTGATTGAATGTCACCTTTCTAGGCCTATTATTTAACTGCAGTTCTTTTAACAATGCCTTTCATCTTGCGAAACTGTAACTTTTTCGCTTTATCACAGGAATATGCTACAATCTCCGCGCCCGCACGGAAACGGGTGAGATCATGGTTGTACGGACCAAAGAAACCCCAGAGCTACCCAAGATAAACGTTCCCCGCGTTGTGCAATCAGTGACTTCTAAGATTAGATCGACGGTCGGCGCAAGCCGCAAGGGAAAAGTGCTGCTTGCAATATCCGGCGGGATTGACACGTCTGTGCTCGCAGAGCTTTGCTGCCGGGCGTTAGGCAACGATAACGTTTATGGCCTGCAGCTAATACACTCGTACGACGAGGAGCTTCAGGTTAAGGACGGAGCCATACTCGCCCGCCAGTTGCGCATCCGCATGCGCATGATCGACATAACTACGCCTGTTGAAACGCTTGCGGAGATGCTCCGAGTTCCCTTCCACGGAGAAGAAGCGGCGTTACGGAGATATCAGATAATGGACCGCTTGCGTATGATGCTGGTGCTCGATATCGCTGAACAGGAGGGCTTGACTCACCTGTCTGCGCTGAATCTAACCGAACGGCTGCTTGGCCTTGGCTTGCTGTGCGGCGCGTTTTCGCCCGTTCCGCAGCCGCTCGCGGGGCTTTATAAAACACATATTTTCGAAATCGCCGAATACCTGGATCTGCCCGAGCAAATCCGCATACGTCAGCCGAGCTTCGAACTGTGGCGTAATCCCGCCGAAGGCTCGGAACCACGCGAAGTGGTACAGGAAATGGACAAGGTCCTATTCCTACGCAAGGAAAAGAAACTTACGCCCAGCAAGATAAAGCGGGCTGGTTTCGCGCCCAGATTCGTTTCAGCCATACTCAAGCGGCTGGATGAAGCCAAGGCGGCTCAGTAGTTGATCACCCAGTTGACCCAAAGCAGCACAGCCAATGCGACAAGGCCCACAATCAGGATAATGCTATGACTTCGCTTTCGATGCTGCAATTCGTCCAGCGCTTCGCTTTTGGCAGTTAGCTGGCTCCGGCTACCTTCGAGGCTATCTCTCATCTCCTGGAGCTTCTGGGAGCGCTCCACCGCTTCTCGCGGAGTAAGCCTCTCGCGGGTCATCTCCAGGAGTGTCTGCTCAGTTAGGAAGCTCTGTTCCTTTAGCGTAACGTCCTTTTCCAGTATCGGTATTTGCCCTTCCAGCGTTTTCACTTCGCGCTCTTCAGCGCGCAGCAATCCCAATTGCCACACCGCAATAACAACGTATGCGACGACCAGGGCGATATTTACCGCCAGCCGCAGGTTTCGGTTCCTTTCATGGATCTCACTCATACGCCATCTCCACTATTATCATACAGGAAACAAGCCACCGAGCGCGACGACTCAGCGTTGTCAGGTATAAGTTCCGGCTCCTCCTGATGACAGGATGGCATCGTCCTAGGGCATCGGGCGGCAAATCTACAGCCCTGGGGGAGGTTCACAGGTGAGGCAACCTCGTCTGCAACCGGCGGCACCGATAGTTTCGTCGCCGGATCGGGCACGGGAACCGCTGCGAGAAGCGCCCGGGTGTATGGATGCAGCGGGTGCTCAAAAACGCTCTCTGTATTTCCCATTTCCACGATACGCCCCAGATACATAATTGCCACCCGTTCACATGCAGCGCGGACCACCGAAAGGTCGTGTGCGATGAATAGCATTGAAAGCTCGTGCGTGTCGCGCAGTTCCAGTAGCAAATTGATGATCTGAGCCTGGATGGAGACATCGAGTGCGGAAACTGGCTCGTCCGCAACGATGAGTTCCGGACGAAGCATAAGCGCTCGCCCAATACCTATACGTTGCTTCTGGCCGCCGGAGAATTCGTGGGGATAGCGGCTGGCCGAATCCGAAGGCAACCCAACTTCAGCTAGTGTTTCCGCTACCAGCTCGCGCCTTTCCTTTGCTGTCGCTGTGTGGTTTACAAACAGCGGTTCCTGCAGTATGTCTCCGACTTTCATCCGGGGGTTTAGCGAGGACGCGGTATCCTGGAAGACCATTTGTATCCGACGGCGAAGCAATCGCCGCACTTTGGGAGGCGTATCGCGGAGATTATACCGCTCAAAGCGCATCTCGCCCGATGTGGGTTCCAGCAATCCAGCTATCATCTTGCCAGTAGTCGTTTTACCACAGCCGGACTCGCCTACGAGACCCAGTACTTCCTTGCGGGCGAGAGAGAAGCTCACACCATCTACGGCTTTAAGTACAGCCTGCTGTGGAAAGAACCCTCGCCGCTGGACGAAGGGGAAGTGTTTAACCAGATCTCGCACATCCAGCAGCTGAGTTTCTATCGCCATAATCCGAGAGGATTGTATCATTCACCAAGCGCGTCTCTGCGGGATCCGTTGGATTGCAGTATAATGATTTGCAGTCAAGCTAATCACGCTTACGTGAGGCGAGTGATAATGAAGATTTTGTGTACGCTTCTGTTCGCGATTCTTGTAAGCGCGCTCGCTTGCGCCTGCAGCGAGAAAGAGCGCTTGAGCTATCTGCCTGTAGTTGACGTGGGCCCGGTTCACGTGAAGAAAGAGCGCCCTTGGTACCACGATAAGCCTGTCTACTCGAAATCGCTAACCGACGAGGAAGCGAAATCTGCGGTTACAAAAATCATGCAGTCGTTTGAGATGCCCCCGGAGTTCTGGGATGAGTGTTTAACAGCAGAGGAGTTTATTCCTATGGTTACCGAGCGTAAAACCTGGTGGACAGAGGAAGAGTACGAGGAGGAGCTAAGGAATGCGATTATGGGTATCTATACGCGCACACAGGGCCCTCCTACCTATATCAGCAAAGCCCGGATTCCCGGAGTGAAATACTGTGGACGGTGCAAGCCGTATGAAACGCTGACTGATAAAGAAAAGCTCCTTTTGAAGCGCTATTATCCCTTCAATGTTCTCCCTGAAGATGACCTGCAATACTGGGAAAGCGACACAATGCTTACAGTATTCGCAGCGCTGATGCGCAACTACTGGAAGAACCACAGCAAGACAGTCCTTGAGCGAGCTGACCAGCTCTTCGTCGACTACTACGATATGCGCTACTTGCTCGATCCGCGGAGGCGCATGAAAGGCTCGGAATGGGAAAGCTGGATACACAGATGGATGTGCGAGTACACAAGCCCAATAACCTGCCGCACTTTTGAGCCCTGGCACGAGGAGTTCTCGCCAGGGAATGGGTATTTCCGATTGGTCACTGAAGACGCAGTGGTGGACCAACTCTGGCTGCAACTGCAAGAGAAAAAGCAGACAAAATTCCCGCGCCAGGACACGTATTTCATGTACTATCGAATTTACGGCGAGACTCAAGTTATCGCAGAGGGATTTTACGCGGCGTACGTGGGCGCAGATCCAATAGAACGAGGCCAACTTCGCGAGCATGTGCAAGGACTTCGCACGGAAAGCCGCAGAACTCCACTCTTTCCGGGGACTTAAGCTTACGGGAGTCAGCCAGAAGCCGCGCCCTGCCAGCGGGGCAGCATTAGCTAAAGCGTGAAGATACGCCGACCATGCCTTGTGCTAATATCAGCCTGTGCTTGATTTCGCGAACCTTTCACGTGTCCTTCAGCACCATCCCGTTATCGCGACGATTGGCGAGCTTGGACTGGATGCCCTCCTTGTAGGGGGATTTATACGGGACGCGCTACTCGGCCTGACGCCCGCTGACGTGGACGTCGTCCTTAAAGGAGACTACGATGCCGGTGTTTCGGCAATTGCCAGCGCTTTAAATGAGGATGCTTTCACTCTTGGCGACCGTTTTCAGACGCGCCGTTTTGCGCTTTTTCACGGGACACTCGATATAACGCCTTTGCAGGGCTCCAGCTGGGAGGAAGACCTTTTACGCAGGGACTTCACAATAAACGCGATTGGGCTTCCCTTTCGGTTCGCCGCAAGCGAAGATATAAGCAGTGCTCTGGTCGATCCCGCAGCCGGACTGGCAGACCTTGAGCAACGACTGATCGTTGCCGTCGCTGAGAACAATCTGCTGGCGGATCCTCTGCGTATTGTACGCGCCTACAGGTTTGCGGTTCAACTGGGATTTGAGATAGAGGAAGTTACAGAATCTTTGCTTGCGCTTCATGCGGATGCAGTTAACCAAGCCGCAAGCGAAAGGACACGCGAGGAGCTGCTTCTAATGCTGCGCCAGCCACTTGCTCATAGCGGACTGCTTGCAGCTGACAAGGCGGGAGTTCTTGCAGCTCTCTTCCCGGAGATTGAGCAAATGCGGCATTTCGAGCAAAACGACTTCCATCATCTTCCGGTGCTCGCTCACAGCCTTGAGGCAATCCGAGAGCTGGAGCATGTCCTTTCTACGGGTGAAGGACTCGCAGACGAAGTGCGCGAGAAGGTGCTCTGCGAGATGCGTGAAGTGGTTTCGCCACCCGCTACACGGGCGTCTCTGACTAAGCTGGCACTGCTGTTTCACGATATAGGCAAGCCAGGAACCGCCCAAAAGCAGGAAAACGGCAAGCTCACCTTTTACGGGCACCAGCAGGTGGGCCGCGAGATTGCGGAGCCCGCATTTGAGAGATTGCGCCTGTCAAACCGGGAGCAGGACACGCTGCTCCTGCTCATTGAGGAGCACCTACGGGTCGGATTTTACTGTAATGAGCCGCAGTTGACGAAAAAGCTCATTTACCGTTTCCATCGTAAGCTCGGCGACGCTGCGACTATGAGCTGTATGCATGCGCTAGCAGACGCGAGAGCGACGCGTGGCCCCGATGCCGGCGAGGAATTCCTGGCTAAACACGAGGAGGTCATCAATGCGCTTCTCTGGCATCACTATTTCAGCGAGGAAACCGTAGAACCGACACCCCTGCTTGCGGGTGATGGGATAATGTCAGAAACCAACCTGCCGGAAGGCCCCCGGATAGGGCTTTTGAAGGAAGCACTACTAGAAGCCCAGGTCGAGGGTGCTGTACAGACGATTGACGAAGCGATAGAGTTCGTGCGGAAACTCGCCGCTGAAGACTGCGAGACGGTATAATAATGCAGAGGTAGTCCTATGACCATTTTCGAACCGAGAGTAGTCGTTGCCTGGTTCGCCACCTTTTTCGCGCTCTTCTTCGGATTCCTTCTTGTGGGTTTCTTCATCCCGGCACTGGTCACGGTTGTTGTGTTTGGCGCCGTCTTCGCCGCCGCCTACCACCTTTACACACTTATGCCAGGGCGCAAGGAGGAGAATGAGCGGTTCATTCGCGAATGGAGGGCACATTTGGAAAAGCGGTGGGCTGAGCGCCCGACGGTAACGCACTCAGTGACCTACTACATGCGAAGAGCGCCTTTCGAGCCCGGTGCCGCAATTGGCTTGCTTGTCGCGCTCGTAACGCTCATCCTAGTTATAGCGCTCGCTACGATTTATCTTCCTTTCATTTTGGCTGTTCTATCCAAGCTCCATTGATATAATTGGCGCGCTGATATGACCGACATTGGCTGCGATCTGCACTTCCATTCCACACATTCAGATGGGCGCTATAGCCCTTCGCAACTGGCACGCCTTCTGAAAAAACGCGGTGTTCGCGTCGCCGCACTGACAGACCATGATACATTTACCGGCTGTCTTAAGTTTTTCGAGGAAGCGCTTCGCCTTGATATAGTTGCGATCCCAGCGCTTGAACTTACCACCTGGCTCGAAGCCGACGGCGCGGGTGAAGAAGTCCACGTTTTAGCGATGGGTTTGCGCGTTGACGAGGAGCTCGCGCGTGGTTTAGAAGAGATTAAGCGGCAACGAAACGACTTACAGGCGCGAATTTGCCAGAGGCTGCGCGCTGAAGGTTACGCCTTCGACTTCGAGCGGCTACGGCGAAGAGCCGAGCCGGATCCAGTCATGGTCGTCCATTTCGTCAAAGACTATCTGCTGCGACGCCCGTTGCGGTCGGCGCTGGGATTGGCTACCGGCAGTGTCAGGCGCTGGTTCGACCATTTTGAGGAAAACGTGTACGGGCCCGGCGGCAAAGCATACTTACAGCCTCCGTTGTCATTCTCAGAAGGAATAGCCTGGGCAAGGCGCTACGGCGCGCTGGCAGTTGTCGCTCACCCGAAGAAAATCGCGTCACCAAAGGTGAGAGAAGCCGCCCTCTTAGCAGATATTGACGGCATTGAAGCGTTCTATAGCGGGCAGGAAGTGATGAAAGGCGAACTGCTCCAACTCGCCGGGTCACGCGGCTTAGCCGTTACAGGCGGGAGTGATTACCACGGGTTTTCCGGACCGCCCTATTCCGGCTGGCGGATGCCGCAAGGCCACGTCAACAACCTGCTGGAGCGATTGGGTTTGGCACCCATCTAGCGCGGAAGGGAGTCAACTGGGAACTTCAGCCCCGGGCAGCTTGTGCGTGAGCCTTGCACTTCGCGGTGGAGCACTATTCGCGCCTTGGTGTAATATCTAAGCAGCAAGCGAAGTAATCTCGTGAGCGACTCCACCTGGGCATCAGCCGGCTTAATTTGGTTGAAGTCACCGACGAGGCAAATGCCGACGCCACCGAGGTTTGCCCCTCTCGCGTGGTAGCTTACGGTCGTTAACGCGTTAGTCTTAAAAACCACGCCATCGGGAGTGATTACATAGTGATAGCCGATGCCAGGCCAGCCGCGAGCATGGACATGATGCCAGGCGAAATCCTTTGGCGTGCCGCCGCGCGTTCCCGAATGATGCACCACGAGTTTGTCAATGCTCCGCAGCGGTCTTGTTGCATACTTCCTAGAACGACTGTGCGCGAGTTCGTCTCGGATGTCAACAATCCGCATCCACTCACCTTCCGCCAATCTCGCGCCCACGGTTGAACTGCACAATTAGCTCATTGCTGCGTTGTATAGCCGTACCAAGGCCTGAAAGCTCTTGAGAAACGTGCTTGGCGGACAGCTCGCTGCTATCCTTAAGTTCGCGCAGCGCTGTAATAAACTCGCGCCTTTGCTCCTTGAGCTCGTCCAGGAATGCCTGGCGTTGCTGGCTGTTCTCCCTGGTCAGCGCGGGGATGAGCATCCTTACCAGGTACCAGGCGAAGAAGAACGCCAGGCCTCCGCCTACGCCGAGATTCCCGATGATGACCGGCCACTGCTCCATCACTAAGGCTTGCCTACAACGACTACCGCTTCTATCAGCAAATTGAGCAGGCTGTCACGCAACTCGTCTTTGTAGCGTTCGCGGAAACGCCTGAACACTTCGCGGCGGGCTTCATCGCCAGCCAGCCCTTCGGCGCGAACCTCTGCGACGATAGCCATAACTAGCTCAGATTCCACTTCGTAGATTGCAAACAGCAGATTGAGCACGAACACGAGTATCTTCCTGCCGATTCTCTTGAAGTCCATTCTCTCCTCCTTGTTGTAAGCGGCTAGTCTGCCGCAAGTTCCGTCCAAACAATACCGGTGCACTCGGCGCTAAGATCCGAGTCCGGGATTGACGCAGGAAGCTCGGTAGCGCTTCCGCCTTGATAAACGCCTGATCCCGGATAATGAGCGCCCGGAGCTTCGCACACTCCAAACCTGTAACCGTCCGATCCCGAATACTTGTAGAGAAACGCAAGGAAATGCTGCCCCATCGGAAGGAGGGCACTCGAGCCAAAGATAAGCCTGTATACGTTTCCCGATGCAACCTGTATGAAATCGTCAAAGCAATGTGTCCCGAAGTGAGCCTCTCGCGTGAAACCGTCGTTGCTTACGTTTCGCTGGTAAACTGCAAGCTCAATAAGCGGCGCTTGGTCGTCCGGCGAACCGTCCCGCTCCACAAGGAGATATTGCGCCGCAACCTGCATACTCCCTGGCAGCTCTACGGGATGCAGGACGACGCAGCTTCCCGCAATCGCAGAAGCGGTCGCAAGTGCAAGCGGAGTCCGCGGATTGGCGCAGTGCCTGGCTCGTGGAGCTAGCAGTGTAATAGTGTCTACCGACTGGCTGACCACAAGCCCCTCGCCGCCCGCGATGTAAATATCCCCCTCAATTCCTTCTTCGCCGGGCACAGAAAGGCTGCTCACTCCGCCGAGTTCGAAGTCGTCGCCTCCTCCCGGACCGCCGAAATAGGCTGTCCGCGCCTTTAGCTCGCTGTCCATACCCGTAATCCGCCTTTTCTGCGCCGCAAGGCGCTCATCCACTAGTGATTTCAGAGTCTGAGGGAGGCTAACATTCTTGGTCATCGTAAAACCTCAGCGTTGTAGTCTGTGCCATAGACGCGTGTCCGTACAGGGCCTAGTTCCACTCGCTCCACAAGGAACGCCTGTGTATCGCCCGTTACTGGATGGGTGCAAGACACCGTGTCGCCGACGCGAACTGTGGGATCGGCGATACACACGGCTTCGTAACCAAGGTAAGCGTAGAGCGACTCTTCAAGCAGGTCCCGCGCGAGCTTTAGCGCTTCGCTTTCCGGCAGTTCATCTCCAACTTCAACCGTGAGCACTTGTGGCCCTGCCTCAGCGGTCTTTTCGAGTAACTCCGGGTAGTAATAGGGCTCACCTGGAGCAGACCCTTGCACAGCCGCTTCAGCAATAAAGCCGTTATTGCCGAATATGCGTATCTCGTTTAGCGCCAGGCCGGGATCGCTTTCGTTGCTCACGCCGTCCTTGGCCGGCTTAACGCGAATCTTGACGTAACGCATTCTCCGCATTGTCAGGTTTGTCAGCAGCGCCTCGGCCAGCGGCGGGAGCAGCAAGTGCGCATCAGGCCCAATCCGCTCGTATTCTATGTCATCAATGCTCCCCAGAATCTCGTAGCCGTAGCTGAACTTGCTGTTTGCCGATTTCTGGCAATTAACGTTTTTGGAATTCGAGGCGACGATTCCTATGCCGCTAATCCGCGGTGGCTGCCCGTATTCATCCAATCCGAGGTCGTATTTCGCAAAATCGTAAAACTCGTAGGCGTAAGGCGCATCGTGGCGCCCGAAACCCCGGTTGTTGTCACCATCGCATGTTAAGGCGATTGAGCCTTCGCCGAAGTTCTTGTCGTTGCCGCTCCATTCGTATTTCTCTCCGACACCCTCCTGCAGGTCCGTTACCGTCGCGTCCAGGGCAAGGTTGGGTGGGTTTGCCCTTCCGCCGTGCACAACGACACGTGTGTAAATGCGCCTCCGCGTGCGACATCGCGAAAACGAGGAAACGTTAATGAGGGATCGCGACGGCGTTTCCTCCTGCTCCAGTAATTTGTGCGTGAACTTGCCCGCTTCGCTGTCATAGTAGAAACAGTAGTTGCGCGGCAACCTGTCAGCAATCCCGGAAACGCAGTCGGCGGTATGCCCATCACCTCGGTCCCACTCCAGCTCGTGCAGATCGATGCTTATGTCGGGCAGGTCGAGTTCGCTCGCTTCCGCACCCACGCCACCATCGCTCTCGGGATGCTGAAGCGCCTCTGCCAGGGCAGCCGCTGCGTCACTTGTGGCTTCTATATAGCAGCGAACGCCATTGACCACGGGAGATGCCGGCAATGGCTCAAGGAACTTCACAACACCGCTCATCGGATATACACGGTAGAAGTCAGGAGAGACTTCTTCCCCGTCTTCATACACTCTTATGTCTCCAGGCCTCCAGGCGCGCCTTTTCCCTCCACTTGAGAAACCCAGTGGCGTAACGTTGGGGTTAAAGCCGTAAGTGTGGCCGTCAAATTCGTCGGGAAGAGCTATAAGTGGCGCGTTTTCAATTTCTTCTGTCTTATCACCCTCTATCTCTACTGCGCAGACTGTGCGTGACAGCTTTAGCGCCTTGTCGCGCGCGAATACGCGGATATGCTCGCCCTGCTCACGGATTTCCGTAACGAATCCCCGAAAGAGCGTCTCGCTCTCACCGGCTATCTCGCACTCAAGCCTAACTTCCGAAAACAGCGCCAGGACATTCCCCGGATTCAGCTCGGCGAAGTGCGCGTTGTCGCTTGCAGGGATAGCAAACTCCAGTGACGCAGCAAAATCGGACCGGTCGTTGATTAGCACGAAACCGTCACTGGCAAGTTTCAGCTCGATCCAATCGCTGCCTTCTGGATGCGAATTACGCGCAAGCAGCGTGTAGCGAACCTGCTTGTTAAGCTGTTGAAGGTGCTGGCGTGCAGTTTCCGTGAAACCCATCAGTCTCTTCCCCGCCAAACCACGCTGCCAAGTTGCCCGTAATCGCTGAAAATGCCGTCATCGAGAACCAGTGCCGTAAGCCTGAGTGTCTCCCGCGCTGCCAGCTCGCTTATGTCCTCATCGGCAAGAAGCGCGGGCGAAGCTTCTGTAAGAACCAGGCTGTACGCCAGGCCCGTGCTCTCAACAAACGCTGTGAAGATGCCACCCGACTCGAGGTACTCGAGGCATCGTTCCCGAAGCGTTCCCACATTGACGCCAGCTACCCCAAGCTGCGCCGGGGGAAGAGTGATATGCGCCACCACCGGATAGCGCTCACTTGCAAAATTCACCTTATGCACATTTCCCGCAAGATCGTTGGCGACTGCGAAACCCGCGCCATGCTCCGTCTCCAGCGCCAGCGGGGACACATCTATCGTGTCGTCGACTGATGGGCCAAACCAAAATCTAAGCATTTACTTCTCCTCCGCGATTGACCGTGCCAGCATTCCTGCAAGCTCCCGCTCAAGCCTGTCATCGCGCTCTGCGCTCGGCGGAATGAGACGAATGCGCTCGGCGTAACGGGGGAAACCTCCGTACGGACGCTCCTCAACCTCCGGCAAATCAAGCCTGCGCTTTTTGAAGAGCTTGGCGATAGCAGCGAAACCTGCATCCAGCAATGCCAGCGCTCCGCCACCAACAAGGCTGCCCAACAGGCCTTCTCCCAGTTTGTCGGCAAGCAGCTTTTCCAGGCGTCGTCCCGCAGCTCGCTCTACTTGCCGCACCGCCGTGCGCAAAACCATATCCAGGCTATCTCCGCTCGCAAGCTGGTATCCCGTCCTGCGCGCCAGCGATTCAAAGCTTATGCCAAACAGGGAGTCAATGCCAGGTCCGCGCTGCCCGCCTGAGCGTAAGGTCTCCCCGGAACTTCCAGTAACCCTAGCCCACAATTCACTCAAGCGCCGCGAGAGTTCCTCGACGCGCACCGCCAGGTCATCCAGCTCCTCTTGTGTGTTGTCCTTGAACAGCAACGACATGTCAATCTCCAAACATCCGCGAGAATAGCGCGGCGTCACGACTCGGCGACTCACCAGCATGCTTTTTAGCTTCGCCGTCTTTTGCGCTTTGGCAAAGTTCTCCGAGTATCATCGCAGCATCCGCTGGCGTAAGACAGTGCATAACTTCCGCTGGTGACATCCCAAGAGCGAGGGCTAGCTTTGCAATGAGCCTCGGGAGTTCATCCTTAAGCAGCAAACCCCAGCCGACAAGCACATGTTCAGTCATCGCTCACCCCGTCAAGCCACGGCTTGAGTTTCTGTGGGGGCAGCTGGGAGAACTCCTGCTCCCAGGCTCTTAACAAAACCTGCACTGCATCCGCCGGTGCGAACTCAGAGAGCACAACGTCCAACGATTCACCAGTCAGCAACGAAAGAGCTTCAGCCAGTTCCTCAGAACTCCCCTGGATGATCTTGAATAACGCGGGAACCAGCGGCAGCTGCCTGAGCTGATCCCACCCGACACGCTCTAACATCCCACCGATTAAGTTGAGCAGCAGTAAAGCACGATGCAGGTTTAATGGCCGCACACGTACGATACGCCCGGAGCGTAGAGGAACCCGTGCGCCAGGGCCCGCCAACGGGAGAAGAGATAATCGCTGCCTAATCCGCTTTAATACATCACCGACCAGCGTGCTCATGGGCGGTTCTCCATCCTCGACATCATTTCACCGTAGAAACGCGCGTACCCAAACGGCGAGTCGGGATTTGAATCATCCGCCAGGCACCTGCCGATAAGCGGCACGTCAACCAGGTCATCTGTGCCCGTGGCCAGTACGCCCGAAGCATCCAGCTCCACTTTCCTCAGAAGAAGTACCATAAAGCTCTGACCGTCGGGGTAGCGATGAACCGCTTCCAGCTTGGCGGTGACAGCGCTGGAATGCGTCAACGGGACCTCGCGCCCAGCAGGATAGTCGGTCGCGTATAGGACTTTGAGCAGTTGCCCGGGCTCAATGCTGCCGCTTGAGATGAGCGAGAATTGCCGATTCTCCCAATCCGAGCTGTAATCAATTTCGTCAGTGTAGAGAATGGAACCGTCCGCGCTTTTTACGATTGGTGCAACATGGGGAGCGAAACGTATTTGCGAAGGCTGCTGCTCATAGAGCCGAATGAAGTCGGTCACGCCAAGGTTTGCGGCGTCTAAGTAATTGTTAGCGCCGCCCGCAAAGAAGGACACAGCAGCCGGGCTAAGCTCCTTTAAGCGTACCTCCACCGTAAGAGCGCGACGAAGGGGCACAAGGTGCCGTGCCGCCAGCTCGCCCGCCACAGACTGCTCCACCGCCAAACGCTCAACCACCTTATGCAGCGTTAGACCGGCTGCGAGCCCCATATGTTGGTCATTTAGATAAATCTCAGAATCGCCAAGCGTGAGTGCGTAGTAGTTAGTTGACATAGCTTCTCCTTAACTCATAGGCAGATTCAATGCTAGCGCAGTCGCCTGAACGACGTGTACGGCTAGCTCGGGGTGGTCTTGCAGGTGCAATTCCCGGCTCGTTATGTCGCGTAAAGCAACATAATCAATCGGCTCGTCGGAAGGCTCGCGCGGATAGAAATACCGGGGAATCGTAAAGCCTGGACCGGCTGATCGCAGCACCGTCAGCGCCACCGTCGCCATTCGGCGCGAAAGATGAGTCATATCGCCGGTTGCCAGGCAGTAGATTGTAAAGCGCGCACCGCTGAGCATGCCCCTGGGCCTCACGCTGGCTTCACGCTGCTCTCCCCATACAACACGGAAACATGGAAACTCGGCGTCCTGTTCCTCTGTAAACGCGATTTCTCCGTATCCACCGAGCTTTTCCGCGAGCCAGAGATTAACGCTGTATATTGTATAGAGGATCACGTGATTAGCCTCCTGGCAAGTACTAATTTGAGCGGCTCCAGGCCAAAAATCACCGGGGAGTGCACCCGTATTACTTCCCATTCGGCGTCTTCGAAATACAGGTGGCATCCAACCTCTACTGGATTGCTGCCGTGAATAACGAGCTTCTTAAGGCCTATCTGCTCTCGGCGATTCGCAATGACCTCGCGAAAACCCTCGGCTTTGCTCCCGTTTGCATCGAGCACAAGCGGCATTGGCACAAGTTCCGTGTCCTCATATGTCCCGCAGGGCGGCTCTCCCGCTTCTGGCAGGCCTCCAGAAAGCTGGCGCGTCCGCAGAAAGACCGCCGTGCGGCTCCCGCCAAGATGCCGCAGTAGCTCACTGAATATCCTTGATAGTCCTTGCTTGCCCATTTCAGTGTGGATAGTCTTCCCTGAGCGCCATTGGCATCCGGTAGCTGCTGGATAGCTGGTCGATCTCCGCTTGCAGGCGTTCGCAGACCTTCGTAAGGTCCATGCTCATTCCTGAGAGGTTCGTGCGCAGCGACAAACGAGCCCGAGCAGCCCGGACCAGGCCGAGGAGCTCAATAAGCGCGGCCCTCAGGTCTACGAGATATATCTCAACAGACACGGTCGCATCTTCCGCTGGTGGCGAGGCAAATACGACTCGGCCTCCGTACGTGTCCACAACGTCATCCTGCGATGGCGCGTAGCTTACGCCGTCAACGGCAAGCGCATAAGCGTCGTCCAGCCAGTTCCCGATGCCCGCGTAATACGCGCCCTCAGCGTTCGCCAACCGTTTCAGGCGTATCCGCAGAAGACCTGCGTTCAGCTCCTGATAGTCCACGCCATTCTCAGCCAGGCGCTGCGCTAAAGCTCTTGTGACCTCGTGTTGAGCGTGAATCGACAGCAGCGCTTTTAGCTCTTCATCTGAAAAGAGCGGATCAGTCTCGTCGCGCTCGCCGCAAAATACCCGGATGTATTCGAGGTTGGTGTTCATGGTTCTACCTGTTCGCAATACGATGGAGCGAGTTTGCGGACTTCATAGCCCTCGACCGCAAAGCGCACCGCGGCTACCGCGCCGACCTGAGCTACGCCGTTCTCGAACCAGTGACCCATCTGTGGGCCGGTGTAGCGACGATTTCGCAGCTTCACTTCGAAAACGCTTTCGCCCAAGTCAAGAGCATCCACGAGTTCGTCGAACATCTGCTGGCTTTCCGCCTTAGAATCGCTGACAACCGTGCATGCTAAGCGCACATAACCGCGGATACGCTTCATGGTCTTACCCTCGCTACTGGTGTATGCCTCGCAAACGCGCCGCAGATTTCGGATTGAAGAGCCCAAGCCCAACATACCACTCGATCAAAGTGCGATAGACCGGTGGGTTCGCTATGAGTCCCAAATCCTCTACCTGGATACCGCCGTTGCTAAGGCCGCAGAGGAACTCATCAGCGCCGAACCTGGCCGCGTAGATGCTCGAACACTCCGTTTCGGTGCCTACGGTCTCGTCGAAACCAAGGATGTCCTCGTCGTTGTTGTCCTTGTCCACGACCTTGACGGGGATACCATCGTAGTACGTGTGGACCTTGCCCCCGCTGTCCATCTCGACAACGATCAGCTCAGTCTCCCGCCCAAGCTGTACCAGCTGGCGGCGGTTGGCTTTGCTCAGATAGATCACGTCCGGACCTCCCCAAACTGAATCGATCAGCTGGTCAACGTACGCGAGTGAGAGCACGTCACCGTTACCGCCGCCGTCGTCGGCAGTGATTACCTGGTCACCCGTAAGGCGCGTTTGAAGGCCGTCAAACGAATTCGGATCTACAGAACTGTCGCCCTCGAAAAACTCCCGGGTGAAGGCTAGCGCTAAGGACTTAACCTTCAGGCGAGTCTGCAGCGCGCGCAGGTCGTTGATCGAGCCCCGCACCTGCTGCAAGTAACGGTCAACGTCCACAACGCCGCCGAAAATAACCAATGATTCGCTAGCGTCTGTGACCGTACCTGTGCTCTCAGTGTAACTCGAGTTCACAGCTCGGAACTCCACATCGGGCAATGTGCCTTCCAAGTTATAACGGTACGAGTTTCCTTGTACGTCCATAAACGGAAGGTCTTGCAGGACCGGGGAGTACTCGCCGAACGTTTCAATAACGCCACGACGCAAGTAGTCAGATTCCAATTTGGCTGCCTCAGCCAATGTCAATGCCATTTTTCCCTACCCTCCTAAGTGTGGGGTGAGCGCACACCATAGCCAAGCCGCAGATAGTCGTTAGAGGAGAGGTGCGAATGCCCAATCTCCGTCCTCGGACTCTCTCGGCGCGCGGGGAACGCTTCCGCCACGCGCTTCTCAACTTCAGCCCGAACCAGTTCTTCGATTGTCGGTTCAGTCGAGTTTTCCCGTTCCGACTCAGTCTCTTCGGTCAGAGCTTCATCTGACGGCTCCTGGTGTGTACCCGTATCTGTTTTGTTATCTTCCAGCTTCTCGTTAATCTCTGTTGTCTCTTCCACTTCGGCCTCCTAGGATTCGTTAAGCTCCATTTGCCCAGACTCGGCCGCAAGCAGTTCTCTGCGCAGGCGCGTTAGCTTCTCCTGCTCGGTGAACTGGAGATCAGGCGCATAAACCAGGCACGGCCTGGCGGTTTGTACTTCTTCCCTTGGTATCAGCCCCAGCTTTACTCCCGCGTCTAGCGTTAGTGCCAGGAAGTCTTCCACCGAGCGCCCAATCTCCCGCCTTTTAGCGCGCGCAGCGTTTAGCAGCGGCTCGTATAATATCGATAGCGCGAAACCGGACATTGCGCCCACGCTGGTCAACTTGTCCGGACTAAGCATTACGACACCGGTCAAGTCAGTGAGCGCCTGCTTCAATTCGCTTATGTGAGACTGAACTGGTGCCAGATCGCTGTCGTTTATTAAGTATTCAAGCTCCGCGTTGTCGCCGATTACGCTGACTATCTGCGTGTCGTCCAGTTGATCGCTTACTAGCCGTCCGTTTACATTCTTAAGAATGGCGTTCATCGTGCGCGAGATGTTACGCGAACGTTGGGCCATCTTCCAGTTAACGTCGTCAAGCAGCGGCGTAAGGTCCGCAAGCTCGCTTACGCCGAACTTCACCCCGAGCTGGGGCCGGTTCCTGACATGCACTGCGGGAATTCGTCCGAATGGATGCGATACCTCTCGCTCGGTTATGAGCAGCGGAACTCGCTCCGGCAGTGCATTTGACAACAGCGCAGGCAATAACCGCTTTCCAGCAGGCTCTGATAGTGCCTCGTCACGATAGTAGACGACGTGATCAGGATGCAGCTCCTCGCGATGAACCGCGCGCGCGCCTGCGTCATCGTAGTAGGTGAATTCCTCCCTGATAAAGCGCACCTCCGCCAAGTCACGCGGACTGTGCTCGAAATCGAATTCCTCGGCGGGGACTACAGCAAACGTAAGCGGGAAAACCCCACCAGCAGTGTGCTGCAATTTCAAGAGAACATCCCCGAATAGCAGCGCCTCCCTGGCGATAGGAGTCAGGCTTGGCAGGAATCGGGAGCTGCGGATGAAGTCCGCTAAGAAGCGCTCCGCCACCATCTCCGAGTCTTCGCTAACTATGTCGGCATTAGGTCGTATTCTTACGCCAACCGCGCGGTCAAAGCTGAACGACGCCAGCCGGTCAATCAGAAAACGCGCGTAGTTAATGTAGATGTCTGGAGCCGAAACGCTGGTAGCGTAGCCGTTTCCGCTTGCCCACTCAGCGGGATGCTGATAGACATCCCCGCTGTAATAGCGGGCGTACAATCTCAACTTCGCCATCCGCGACCGCCGCTCTTCGCGGCCAGCTGCCGTGTCGATATATCCTTTCGACTGGCTATTATCAGAGACTCTTCGCAATTGTCGCAAAATCGTCATCGTTAGAGATCCATTCTTTACCCAACCATCCCACCCAGCCGAATCACACCGACCATTTACATTATAGCAGTTTTGGACGAAAAGCGGACACTAAAATGGCTACTATTGCTAAATAATGGTAAATTCCCTTTGCCCGCGTATCCATCTAATCAGAATGGAACATTGACTGATAGCCGTCGCATCGTTAACATTGTCCTGTGATGGATTTCGCTCTCCTGCCCAAACGCATTCTAGTTGTGGACGACGAAGAGATTATCCGCGATGTTATATCCAGCAAAATCCAGAAATCATTAGGATATGAGGTTGTAGAAGCAGGAAACGGCGTTGAAGCGTTGAAGCATGTTGAGAGGGCAATTCCCGACCTTATCGTCACAGACATCAAGATGCCCGAAATGAGCGGCATCGAGCTGTTGGGTGAGATTCGCAAGCGCCGCTTGAATGTGCCTGTGATTATCTTAACGGGCTATGGCACAATGGAAGACGCGATTTCGGCTATCCGGCTTGGTGCAAAGAGCTTCATCAAGAAGCCGTTCGACATCAATGAGGTAATATCGCTAATCGAGAACATCTTCACCGTGCATCAGGAGGCTGCGGATGTTCAAGAAATCGTCCCTTTTGTCCGCAGCCAGAGTTTTACCATACGCATCCCCACTAATTACGTGTATCTGGCGAAGGTCATCAACTACGTTTTCGCTTCCGTCCGCGATTGCTGGGAGATGGAGGGAGGCCAGCTCAACGACATAAAAGTGGCGCTTTATGAAGCCTTGCTGAACGCCTTTGAGCACGGAAATCTACAGGTGGACAAGCGCGTGAAGGAAAGCTCTTTGATCCTCGGCCACAACATTTATCGCAAGTACTTGCTTGAACAGATGGCCGAAGAGGAGAACAGAAAGAAAGCTATTACCGTATTCGTCTCGATCGATCCGCTGCGCGCTGAGGTGCGAGTGCTCGACGAAGGCTCCGGATTCGACCACTCCTCTATAAGCGAACATCTTGACCCGGAGTCCTTTATGAAAACGTACGGGCGGGGGCTGTTTCTAATCAAGAGCCTAATGGACGAAGTTTCGTTCAATGACCGGGGTAACATGGTGGCGTTCCTCAAGTATCGTCCTCGTGCTGCCGAGGATTCACAGGAAGAATTAGACTGACGAAAACCCGCTGGCGTCGCTTAGCCAGGCTATCCGCTTTTAAAGAAGAAGTAAATCATCAACACCACGAGCAGCGCAAGAATGAAGTTCAGCACAGCCGTAAGTGTTCTATCCAAGCGCAGTTCCGGGCTGGCGCGAAAGACCTGATCCGCGAAGCGCATGGCCATATCGCGCTTCAGCAGCGGACGGTGGCATTTCACACAGATGAGATTCTTCGGATTATTCGGTGCTCCGCAGTCAACGCAATAACAGGTGTTACTAATTCCTTGAACCGGCGCAGCTCCGTTTTGTCCTTGCCTAAGTGCATTTGCTACCGTGCTCTCCGCTACTGGCACTTTCGCGTCTACCGCGAGCAGGTCCTGTTGGAAGGTGTGCGCATCCTGGTAGCGTTCCTCCGGATGCTTGTGCATTGCCCTGGCAAACACCTGGTCCAGTGCTCCCGGCATATCCTCCATGTAGTGTGATGCCGCCGGCGGCGTTAGATTCACGACGTTGTACATAATAGCCGTGATGCTCTCCCCATCGAAAGGCTTGTGTTTCGTCGCAAGCTCATATAGCACTACGCCCAATGAAAACAGGTCGGAACGTGGTGTTACTTCTCCTCCGCTAACCTGCTCGGGGGACATATAGTTCGGCGTGCCGACCACCGTCCCGGTACGGCTGATCGTCGCATCAGTCAGGATACGTGCTATCCCAAAGTCAGCCAGTTTAACCGTTCCTGAAGGCAGCTTCACGATGTTCGCAGGCTTTATGTCCCGGTGTACCACTCCTGCTCGGTGGCACGCGTCAAGGCCCGCGAGTACCTGGACTCCGACGTCGACGATATCCTCAACCGTGAACGACACACCCATCGCTAGCAGTTCTTTCAGGTTCGGGCCATCAAGAAACTCCATCGCGATGTATTCCTGGTCATCGTGGGTGCCAACCTCGCGAATGCCAACAACGTTTGCATCCTCGATCGTAGTTAGAATGTTGGCTTCTTTCTGGAAGCGCGCGAGCAGCTCATCGCGCTGTTGGTCGGTCAGGCTGGTGTCCGGATAAAACGCCTTCAGTGCGACGATTTCGTCATCACGCACATCGCGAGCGCGGTAAACCTTGCCCATCGACCCCTGCCCGATAAGCTCCATAAGCTCAAAGTGCGCGATCCGTTCGTTCTCCACGTTAAAGGATTATAGCTCAGCAGGCCGTGGCGCGGGAGTTATTCAGACAGCATGCTGGCAAGCGCTGCATCTATAAGCTGAACCGCCAAGTCCGGCTGGAACTCCATCGAGTCATAAATCTCCCGCAGCTCTTCTTCTGCTATATCTTCCGAGATAAGGATCACGTAGATGCCAGTTTCCCCGAGGGGAAGGTCAAGAAAGCGCTTCCCGTTTTTGCGCCATGTATTCTGGAACTCCTTTCTAAACTCCTCATGTTTGGTTTCGAAGACCGAGACCAGTTGTACATCCGTCACATTAACCAGTTCAATGTGATAGAGCAGACGCCCGGAGAAGAATAGGGGTGTAACCGATTCTATGACGAATCCCTTGGGAAGCCGGGAGGGTAGCGCCGGAAGGAAATCGTCGGTGTCAACCTCTTCCGCTGCGAAGGAATCTTCCGGTGCCTTAGGGGGATGTTGTTGCTGCGGCAGGCCTTTCTGGAAGGTCCTCAATCGTTTACGTTGCCCTTCGGCGATCTTCGATGCGAGACCGATGACCTGGAAATCAGGGGGTGCCGTGAAGAAGCCTGGCGCAAATCCTCTATGTGCCACCGTTTCCACGTTACTCAATACCACCTTGAATCCCAGCTCTCCCTTCTGCTCATCCGCCGCAAACACTCTGAGCAGCTCATCTTCGGCATCAAAGACCGCATTGAAGCCTTTCGTTCCTGCAAAGCCACTAACAACATACGATGCTCGTCCTTCTCGAAGTTCCTCGGTGAGGATTAGGTTTTTCTCCTGCATAGCACGATCCAGACAACCTGCGATTAAAGCAAAAATGGGCATTAACCGCTGTCGCCGCATCACCAGCACCTTACTCTCGCCCGGGAAAACACGTGTGCTTACCTTTCCATCTTCTAGATAGTAACCCGCGAGTTGCTCGCCCTCGTAATATTCCAATCTAAAGTGGTCAGGCGGCTGCCTGTAAAGCCTGCCGGTTAGGCTTTCGCTCTCTTTCCCGCTAATCCCAATAACCTCAAAAACCACATCGGCCTTGAAACTGGACTCCCTTAGGTTGTGCAACAAGCGCTTTGCTGTTTCCGCTGCTTCTCCGGTGATTGCCGGTGCAGGCTGTGCAAAAACCAGCAGCACAAACAGCGCTGCAGGAAGCAGTTTTAGCAGGTTTGCATTCATGGCTCTCAAGGATTCTACCGTTGCGCGCCTTCTCGTTTACTCCTCCTCTGCGGCACGCTCCCCCTCGTCTTCGGCATTCTCTTCGGGCAGCTCCTTATATAGCGACTCGCCATCTTCTTCGTCACTCAGGCGCTGCACTATCTGCTCAAGTTCCGGTGTCCATTCATCGCGCACCTTTAGCAGTTCCCGCGCCTCTTCGTGCCGCTCTACAACGAGCTCGGCGAAGCTGCCATAGCCATTCGCATCTGACGGGCGCGATAGTGTTAAGGGAGCCGGTGCCGTTTCTGGTAGGCTCTTATAGACGCCAGGTGCAGATGGATGAACAAATAGAGTCCCGCCCAGTACGGCTAAGACGGTAACAATAGCCGCGGCTCCCGCGTAAGCGTAGCTCCATCTCCAGACAACGCGTTTTCGTTGACGATGGCTGATTTCGGCCATCACGCGCGTTATCATTGAGGGCGGGGCAGCATCTGGCTCGAGTTCTGACACCTTGGATTTCATTTCGAGCTGCAGAGCATACTCGTTGCGGCATTCCTCGCAGCCATCCAGATGCGATTGCAGCTTCTCGCGCATACGATCATCAGCGATTTCGCCATCCGCCAACGCAGTCAACAAGGTTTTCGCCTCAGCGCAATTCATATTTCATCACCCAGATAGGAAAGCTCTGTCGTAAGTATTACTCTGAGCTTCCTTCGTGCATAGAATATCCGAGACTGCACGGTGCCAAGGGGAACACGCATAATCTCGGCGATCTCCCGATAACTCAATCCCTCTATATCGCAAAGCACCAGGATCTCGCACTGCTCCGGTTTCAGTTTCACCAATGCATTCCACACGGTTTCACGCGTTCGCTGCCGCTTCATCTCCTTCTCAGGCGTATCCGGATCCACATAGTGTTCAGTATGGCACTCTTCTACATCCGTGGTTTCCAGCTTTCGCCTTCGCATTAGGTCCCGCAGGTGATTGTGCGCAATGCTAAACAGCCACGACTTGAACTTGGACGGCTCTCGAAGCTTGTTCAGGCTGAAATAGGCCTTTACCAGAACCTCCTGTGTCACATCTTCCGCTTGCTGACGGTGGCGTACTCGTGCCACTACGAAGTTAAAGACTCGATTCTGGAACATCGAAACAAGCTGGGCAAAAGCCTCGTCGTCGCCCTGCTTTGCGCGTGCCACTAGCTCTGCCTCAATGGGCAGGGGCGTAGCCGTACTCGCTGCGTCGCGGTCAGCCATCAGCTCAGCCGAAAACACCAGAGCCATCAATTACTTATGACGGCTGATCAGTGCCTTTGTTCACAATTAGAAACGCCACCTAAGCTCACCGATTATTCCAAAATCCGGAGCAGTGTCAGTTCGCATATCTTCAGTAAATCCCCCGCTGAACAGCAGCCGCTTCCCTAGAAGCTTGTGGAAGCCGAATAAGAGCTCGTTGGAGTCCCGGTCCAGAGTCCCGGTGCCAGTGGACAGCGGGTATTGCGCGAAATTCACCTGACCGGTCACCCACCAGGTGGGTCGTAACCTGTACTCGCATGCAATTGATCCTGTCCAAACGTTGTTAGCCTCGAAGCCCGCGAAATCTGGGGTCCCAATGAAAATGTAGTTAAGATTCGCATACCCCGCCCAGCGATGCCACAGCCTTTCATAGGCAAGACCGACGCCAAAGTCAGTCCCGCCTGAGCCAAGACCATCGTTTGCATCGCCCGTCGGCAGCTTCACCGCTGCCCGATAAGCCAGCGTGCTCCTGGGACTGCTTGTGATTTCCCCCTTCCACGCCAGCGAAACATCAGCTATCCCCAATCTGTCCGAAGGAAAATTCAGCACGGCGCCGTCGGCGTTGCGGATTAAGAAGTGGTAGTCATTTGCCGGGTAGTCCGGTCTGTCCCCGCGTGGCAAACCCAGAAGGCCGTGCCATCCGTCGATTATGTTATCCATAAAACCGTGCGTGTTATCTCTGATCGGAACCCGCACTGACAATTCACCCCAGCGCGTGCCCTGTTGATACTCCAGTGTGTAATTCCAGCCTTCCAGGTCCAGATCCGCTATCGTCCCCGCTTCCGCCTTTTTCACCATGTTACTGGATCCTTCGAAGCGAAATACGAACTCACTGTCACCATCGGGAAGCACCTTAGCTCGCTCCGCAGGGAAGTTGTAGAACATCAGATGCACCGGATGCTGGTTCCTCGTGGGCATTGGGCCAAAGAAACGTCTCGCCTTCTCTTGGCGGGGCTGTTCTGAGACAGCCTCCAGCTCCTGATTCTCCAGGAGTGCTAAGCCTTCTGAGACTTCCTGCTCGGGCTCAACAGGGGCTTCTTCTGTGAACTCCGGTTCTTCAGCGGGTTCTTCTGTTGCTTCAACGTCATCCTCCCCGCCAGTGACCACGGATGCCTTATCTTCCTGTGGCGGCTCTTCTTCCCCTGCTTGCGTTTCCCCACTCACATCTTCGTCATCTCCGGAAACATCGCTGTCCGGAGCTAGTTCGCCTCCAATGAAATAGACGACGTCAGGATCGGGTGAAGCCTCGTCCGCCCATGCGCTAAATCCCGTAAGCAGAAGCGCAAGCGTCACCGCGCAAAGCAAAAGGCGAAGGCTTGACCGGAGCACTGCCATCAACTCATTCTACACTAGCAATCCTCGGGCGGCAACAGATACTTAGCGCCGGCTGCTCTTCTATTTCTGCCCCAGTCTGGTTCGCAGCCACGCACTTGCGGAATCAAGCGCTGTTACGACTATAAGTATGAGGATAAACGCTGTGCTCACCTTGCGGTACTGGAGCAGGCTAAGGTACTGCAGAAGGCAATACCCGATGCCTCCCGCGCCCACGATGCCGAGGATTATGCTCATGCGAATATTGATATCCCATCGGTAGATGGAAAACGCGAGAAACGTGGGCGCAACTTGCGGCAGAACGCCGTACCATATTACCTGGAACCTGTTCCCGCCGCACGCCTGAATCGCTTCAACAGGTCCCGGGTCTATAGCCTCAATCGACTCGCTGAACAGCTTCCCAAGCATTCCCACGCTATGCAAACCGAGAGCCAGAACTCCCGGGAATGGCCCAATACCAACCATTAGGACGAAGAGCAGAGCAAGCAACATTGGCTCGAAGGCGCGGAGCACGTTGAAAACAAGGCGGACAACCGCATATATCGTACGCCCGCCTACCGATCCCAACATCAAATTCTTCGCAGCAAGGAATGATAGAGGAAAACTGATGAGTATCGCCAATAGCGTGCCGATTAGCGCCATCTCCACTGTCTCATTCATCAGTTTCAGAAGAGACGGCAGAACGCTCCAATCGGGGTGCACTATCTCACTCAGAATCTCTTTCGCGCTAGTTACCCCGGTTAATAGCTTGAGTGGATTAAACTCCGTGTGCACTACCGCGAGAGCTGTATAAACAACGAGGGCTAGGCCGGCAAGCCACTTAGCGAAGCTTGCAGCCCTAGCGTAGGGCTTCCCTTGCCTTGCAGGCAAAGCTACGCCGCGTGCTTTCTCAGCAGTCATACTTCTCTCCGTATATGCGCTTCAGCACATTGGCTGTGAGGTCACCAGGGAGCCCCCGCCAAACGCATTGTCCTTCCCGGATACCCAATATGCGGTCACTGTGCCTTCTCGCTAGCTCAACGGCATGTAGATTCATCAACGCCGCTAAGCCCTCTTGGCGCACGACATTCACGAAGTGCCCCAGCACAATATCTGCGGTTAGCGGATCCAGGCTGCTTACGGGCTCGTCGGCAAGCAGAAGCCTCGGCTCCTGCGCCAGTGCACGCGCTACTCCTACACGCTGCTGCTGCCCACCTGAAAGCTCGCTCGCGCGCTTGTCCCATTCATTCAGCAAACCCACTTTGTCCAGCGCGATTACCGCAAGCTCGCGATCCCGCTTTGGGAAACCATAAAGCGGCTGCAACCAGCCCGGCTGGTAGCTAAGCCGCCCCATTAGGACGTTTGACAGAACAGACAAGTTGCCTATCAGATTAAAATGCTGGAATATCATCGCGATCTCGCGGCGTAAGTGTCGCAGCGATCCAGCATCCCAGGTTACTGGATGCCCGTTGAACTCTACCGAGCCAGCCGTCGGATGCACCAGCCCATTAATACAGCGAAGAAGAGTAGACTTCCCTGCTCCAGAGAGACCGATGACGGATACTATCTCCCCGCGGGCGAGCGTAAGTGACACTTTATGCAAAGCTTGAGTTCCGTCTGGATAGGTGTGCTCGAGGTCGTTCACTTCAAGCAGCACGGGCATGCCCAGTATCTTAAGCTGACACACCGGCTTTGGCAACCGTTACATAGAGTATGTCTTTCCGTTTAATCCTCCCCTTTTACAACATTGCAGCGAAATGCTAGTCTAATTAGCGTATGGCTCAAGAACTAAACCGTGATGACGCTACTATCGTGTCTCCAGAAACCAGCGGCGACGCTGCGATTGTATCGCGCGGCAGCGGCGACGCAACTGTTATCTCGGGCATTCCCTCAGAAATGCCCGGCGCAGACGCTACCGTTGTGGGCCATGCTCTTGAGACAGTGGACCTGGCAGAACTTAAGCCCGAAATAACGTTAAATCTAATGCTGCACAATCCTTACGCTCTGGCCGGCGCCCGAAGCGAGAATTACCTGCTCTGTGAGCTTTCCGGCGCGTTCATGGGACACAGGCTCGTCCGTCCGCCGGTGCACCTGTCTGTAGTCCTCGATAAATCTGGATCGATGGAAGGGAAACCGCTGGAGTACGTGAAAGAAGCGTGCCGTCAGCTTATCGACAAGCTAGGTCCCGTGGACACCCTATCTATCGTGACCTTCGCGGAAAGCGTGGACGTTGTACTTGCGCAGTCACCTGTAACGAAAAAGGAAGCGTTAAAAGCACAGCTTGATCTCATACGGCCACGCGGCACAACTAACCTCTACGGCGGAATGGTTGCAGGCGGCAACCAGCTCGCTACTGTAAAGGCCCCGACCCACCTCTCGCGTGTCATCCTTCTAACAGACGGTGAAGCCAACGAAGGAGTCACCGAGTACAGCGAAATCGTCGGCAAGGCTCGGCAGATGCGGCGCGACGGATTCAGCATATCGGGTGTAGGCGTCGGGATTGAGTACAACGAGGAGCTGATGCGTGGCATCGCCAAAAACACTTTAGGCAACTACTACTACGTGGATGCCGCAAGCGAAATCCCCCGGGTGTTTGAGACAGAGCTCGCAACGCTGTTTGAGGTTGTGGCAAAGAACGTGCGCCTTTCAGTAGACCTCCCAAAGGGGGCACGCCTGGAGAAGTTCTACGGGCGTGAAGTCACTGCAGAGAACGGGATTAGCACGGTCGAGCTGCCCGACGTCGTTGCCGGCGATCCGCAAAATCTGCTTCTAAAGCTCGCCTTCGATGCTCATCCTGCCGCGCGCTTTAGGATCCTTAAAACAAACTTGACGTTCGAATACCTGGGACAAACAATCCGCTCCGCGATGAGCGCCGGCGCCGTTGTCCAGTTCACACCTGACAGGCAGCGGATCCTGGATTCCATTAGCGCAAAAGTAGACTCGGTGATGCGAGTCAAAGATGTCGTCGCCGAGATTAGCCGGGCAAAGCAGCTCCTTTCTGAAGATGCCGGAACAGCTACGGTCATAATAGACCGCGCGAAAACAGTCCTATTGCAGGCCGGCCGGGAGGGCGACGCAACGCTGATTGCTAACGCTGCGGACCTGCTCGCCTCCGGTGAGGTCGAAAAGGCCGACAAGACGCTTGGCGCAACCAGCTGGGATCTGGAGGAGTAGGTTTAGCCCGAAGGACCTCTATTAAAGCCGAGAGGAATAGAAACCTAGCGACTACATCAGAGTACTTGTACCGACACCTATACGTATGTATATGTATGCTAAGGCCTATAGCCAGCTTTGCACTACAGCTCCCCTTCCAGCTTGAGCTCGTCCCATGCTTTCAGAAATTCCTTCAGGTCTTCATCGCCAAAAAGCAGCACGTCCACCGTACCTGGCAGGTCGTTTTCTCTCAACCACTTCGATATGACAGGTAGCATCGCGCGGGCGCACCCATCTATGGAGACCCCGCCTACGCCGGCGCCCAAAGCTGGAAACGCGATAGAGTCGATATCGTTATCCTTCGCCAGAGCCAACGCTCCCATCGTCCCCATCCTGACGCTTTTTTCAGTCGCTGGTTCTCCTACTTCCATTGTAGCCACGTGGACAACATAATCCGCGTAAAGCTCCCCGCCCTGCGTTATCACGCTGCCCCCGGGCCTGATGGGAGCTTGAGCCATTGCTTCTCTCTCGATCACATCCCCGCCACGTTCTTTCAGCGCTCCCGCGACTCCAGAGCCCATCCACAACTCAGTATTAGCTGCATTCACAACGGCTTGCGTTTTGGATTGCGCGATGTCACCCTTTTTAATTGTTAGCCTTCCAGGTATTACTTCCAATGTGTTCCACCCCGTGTTGCTAATCTAATTTACCTCAAAGTAGCGCCTTCTACAACACAGGCGGGAGAATCCTGATAGAATCAGCTTAGCTCAATCTAGGACGTTGGCTATGTTTGAGGACCAAATACGCGGCAACATCAACCGGACGTGGGTTCTCGTAATCGGGTTCATAGTGTTCTTCACGGCCCTGGTCTATCTTGTCGGGTGGTTCTTTAGCTATTACTACGACAATCCTGACCTCGCGACGTACTTCCTCATTGGTGCCCTTGCATTTACGCTGCTTTCAAGCTGGGGAAGTTACTATTACTCCGACAGGATTGTTATCGCTTCAGTAGGGGCACGCCCGGCTGACCCTTTTCAGCATAAACACTTGTACGATATGGCAGAAGGGCTCCAACTCGCAGCTGGAATGCCCGTAATGCCCAAACTTTACGTGATGGATGATCCCTCGCCGAATGCCTTTGCCACAGGCAGGAATCCATCTCATTCCGCTATCGTTGTTACGACAGGCTTACTCGACATCCTCAGAAAGGACGAACTCGAAGGAGTGCTAGCCCATGAGATGGGTCACATCCTCAACTATGACATCCTTCTGGCCACTTTAATCAGCGTGCTGGTAGGTACTGTCATTCTAATCAGTCATTTCTTCTGGCGTTGGATGTGGTACTTCGGCGGGGGCCGCAGGCGCGGTGGGGGGAGTGGTGGCGGCGCCGCAGTGCTCATCATGCTGGCAATCGCTATCGTCTTCCTTATACTCGCTCCTATCGCAGCTCAACTCATCCAGCTTGCAGTTTCCCGAAAGCGCGAATACTTAGCAGACGCCACTTCAGCAAGGCTAACCAGGTATCCGGAAGGCCTGGCCAACGCGCTCCAGAAGATCGCCTCAGTTTCAGTCCCGGTGGCACGAGCCTCCAAGGCGACAGCTCATATGTTTATTGATGATCCTCTGAAAAAGCCCAAGCGTCGCAGCTGGCTGACTAACCTCTTTTCGACTCATCCCCCAATTGAGGAGCGAGTATCTCGCCTTCATGCAATGTAGCGCCTATTTCCGAAGAAACCGTTTTAGTCTGGCAAGCCCTTCCCTTATATCATTCTCTGGCGCAGTAAGCGAAAGCCTGAAGTAATCCTTCCCGTGCGGTCCGTAAGCTATACCCGGCCCAACGACAAAGCCCTCCTGCTGCAAAAGCTCACTGGCAAATCGGATACCGTCCTCGTGCCCTTCCGGCAGGCGACACCAGAAATACAATGTCGCCTTGGGATTCGGATGCCAAATTCCCATTTTATCCAGCTCGAAGGCAACATAATCCCTGCGTTTCTTGATACGCTCTCGATTGCTTTTAAGGAACGCATCGCGTTCAGGATGGCTAAACACCCGCGCTAGTGCGTGCTGGATGGCATTAAACTGCCCGGAATCGACGTTACTCTTCACAGTGAGCAGTGCTTCTACAAGCTTCGCATTCCCTACCGCCCAACCGATGCGCCATCCCGTCATATTGAACATTTTGCTGCAGCTGTGGAACTCCAGGCAAAGATCCCTTGCTCCAGGGAACTCCAGAATGCTGTGGGGACGGTCTCCTTCGTCGGAATACACCTCCGAATATGGATTATCTGCAAGCACGGCAATGTCATACTTGCGCGCGAAGCCCAGCACGTCTTCGTAGAATTCAGATGGTGCACAAGCGCCTGTCGGATTATTAGGGTAGTTTATATAGATGACCGTTGCGCGATGCGCCACATCTTCAGTCACCTTTCTCAAATCAGGCAGAAAATCGTTTTCTCTCGTTAATCCCATGTAGTGGATTTCCGCGCCAGCATAAATGCAGTTTGTATTATAAACAGGATAGGCCGGCTCAGGAATCAGCGCAACGTCCCCCGGATCACATAGCGCCCACGCCGCGTGCGCAACCCCTTCTTTGCCGCCAAGGAGCGTTACCGCATCTGCCTGCGGCTCCAGACCTATCACGCCAAATCGCTCCTCCATCCACTGAACTGCTGCGCCCAGAAACTCCGGCAATCCCTTATAATCCGGGTATCGGTGATAGCCTGGGTGGCGGATTTCCTCGGTCAGCAGCTCGTACATCCAGTCCGGCGGCGGCAAGTCAGGATCAGCGATCCCCATAGATACTACATCCAGGCCCCGTTTGACAGCCTTGTTGCGTGCCCGGTCGATCTCGGCGAAAAGGTATGGTGGTTGCTCGGTGACACGTTTGCTTAATTTCATAACCGGCTCCTTTGTTGTCTGCGCCGCCTTCTGACGAGAAACGTTGTTCCACGTGGAACATTCATTCGGCACTCCCCTGTTTCGCCTCCTCCTCATCCAGCCACCCACGCCGCAGTTCTTCGGTTGGCACGCTGGACAGATACGGCTTTATATCCAGAACCGGTGTGCCGTCCAGCATATCCACACCGCGTACGTGCAGTACGTTAGAGTTTCGGCCGACCAGCTGGACCACAGTAAGTCCGATCGGATTCGGGCGCCGCGGAGACCGTGTCCCGAACACGCCATGCGGTTTACTGCTTGAAGGTGGATGCGCCAGCAAAGAAAAGCCCTCGGACTCACTAAAAGCCCAGATTATATACAGGTGCGACATGCCTTCTATGCCCGCCAATCCCTGCTCGTACTCCGGATCTACGACGATTCTCCCCTCAACAACATGTTTGGCGCCTAGGCCTTTTGGCACGTCGGCATCTTTTCGATGCGGACTTCTGACGTGACCTATAGCACGCATCACGTACTCCTTTGCGGACGGCATAAGGTAATAATACCATCCTGCATCGCTTAGACAAACGAGCGTTCTACGTGAATGACTTTGCCGTATACGTGCAGGTCATCTTTGCTGCATTCCTCAATAACTACCGGCTCGTAGCTGCTGTTACAGGGCTGCAGGATTACCAGGTCATCTTGTAGCACAATGCGCTTGATACTATGTTCGCCGCCGCTAATCCGTACCACGCAGATATCGCCGCTTTTATACGGTGTATTAGGGCTAACAACAACTAAGTCCCCCTCCAGAATGCCCGCTTCGACCATAGAGTTGCCCTTCACTCGGAGCGCAAACGCCTCTTCATCGCCGTTCAATCTGCTTTCGTGAATCCTTGTAGTCTCGAACTCGTCGTACTCAAGTATGACGGCCTGGGATCCACCACCAAACGATGCCGGTATGCTGGTGAATACGGGAACACGACGATAGCCGCGCTCTCTTGCGCACTCCGGAGTAGCGTCCGCGTGGCTTAGCTCAGCCGCCACTTCCCACAGGCGTTTAGCTAGCATGCGTCTCCTGTTGTCTCCAAGCTTTCCTGTCGCATTTACGGATTTCTCCCCTAAGTCTTCTTCTTCCTTTCCACGCATGTAGCCGCAAGCTTTGAGAAACTCCCAATACGGGACTCCCGGAATTGTTTCTGCCAGTTTTTTCAACACCATCGGAGACGGACGTTTTATCACACCTCGCTCAATCTGCGAAATGTACGAGTGTGATACACCTATTGTCTGTGCAAGCGCACGGGCGGACATTCCCAGCTCCAACCGCCCCCTTCTCACAATAGTTTTCAGGTTCATATGGCTCCCTGCACTATACGGATGTAGGGTATGGTATAATAATGTGCGCCGTATGTCAAGTCTCCAGCGTTTTTCATTCTGCGCAGTACTATCGTAGCCTTGGCGCAATAGGAGGTTATTCGCTTTGTATCATCCGGACTTCGCTCGGTTGCTTGAACATCTGCGGCACTCGGTAAAAGACTTCGCTCTCTTCGAAGCAGTCTATCTAGCTGGGCTTCCGCGGCGTGACTTAGCCAGGATGATCGGTGTAACAGAACGAAGTCTGCGCCGTCGGCTTCGGACTGTGCGAAAAGTTGTCTCGCAGAGCATCGGCAGCCCCGATGAGGTTGAACGACGCAACGACCTTACTGTTTCTCGCGATTATTTCGAATAGTCGTCAAGCAGGCGGTTTACTGCTTCGTCTGCCGGGTAGTTTTCTTCACGAGGCACTAGCTTCAGTTTCAGGTTGCTGAAGGATTTAAGTTCGCCCAGTATTTCTCGTGCTAGCCCTCTCAGTCTAGCGTCCTTTATGCGATACTTGCCTATAAGCTGATTGAATGCGAGCTTTGAATCAAGGCAAATAACGATTTCGGCATCTCGAAGGTCCCGTTCTGCAAGTAACGACAGCCCGAGACGTACGCCTTCGTATTCAGCCACATTATTGGTTGTCGTCCCCAGATATTTCGCGCTTGAGAACACTGCTTCACCGCTCGCATTCCGACAGACCGCGCCCGATGCGGCTGGTCCCGGATTGCCCCTGCTACCCCCATCGACATTCACCACAATGGCTCCACGTGGTATGTCGCCCACATGTTCGAGAGGGAACTTGTTCGTAAAAACTGCACCGCTTGCCAGGTTATTCTTGCCGGGCTCTTCACTAACCATTACGCCCATTACTACAACACTAGCTGCAATCGCTTCGCCTGCGCCAATAGCGCCTAAGCCTTCGAAAGTACGAGCTTTAATTGACACATCTGATTTATTCAGTCCTGCCAATTCGCTGATTTTTATCCGCATCGCTTCGTAATGTTCTGACATCGGAGGCAGCTCGGCTAGAATCGTCACGTCTACTTGCTCCAAGTCCAGTCTTTTCTTGGTCACGCGTTCCTTCACGCTAGTTACCAGTTCAGCGCTGGGCAGTTCGGTAAAACTACAGTCTTCGGGCGGAAACAGCTGTCCTATGTCTGGCTCACCCGCTGCCGCTAACATCGCATCAGCCAGTGCGTGCAGAACTACGTCACCATCAGTTTTCGAGACAAGCCCAAAATCGCTCTCGATATTTACACCAGCCAGCATTAAAGGCACGCCACGTTTTGTGCGGTGTATGTCAAAACCAGTGCCAATACGCCTTCTTATCCGGTTACTCATCCTTCATCGCATCCAGGTAAAATTCGACGATACTAACGTCCACCGGGAATGTCACTTTAACATTGCTCCGTTCGCCCGGAACTGTATGCAGATTGCCTCCGTTTCCAGCGAAAACGCTTCCGTCGTCGGCGTAATGCCCGTTTAACGACTGCATTTTTTCATGTGCAGCGCGGTACTCCTTAGTGATGAACGCTTGGGGAGTCTGTGCGAGCAGGACCTGGTTTCTAGGGAGGTAGCTGACCGAACGTCCTTCATGATTCTCCTGAATCACCGTATCAGTCGGGCTCATCACCGGCACAACGCCGGTGCCCGGCTTTAGTGCGCTTAAAACCCGATGATACAGCGCCTTAGAAGCAAGCGGACGGTCACCATCGTGTATCATTACGCGACGCCCGGTTGTATACTTAAGTCCACACCCAACCGAGGCAGTCCTGCTATCGCCTCCTTCGCATAGTGCAACCTTGTCCACCGGGTGCGTAGTTGCTCTTTTCGCCTCCGCAACGATCTTGTCCACATGCTGACTGATGCTAGGATGACACACAATTGCGATCTCTTGAACGAACTCAAGCGATAATGCGGTCTCCAGCGTGTGCGCGATTAAAGGTTTCCCATTTAAATTCATCAGGAGTTTCGGAACGGGCGAACTGCCAAAGCGCCTGCCGGTACCGCCTGCGAGGACTATCACGCTGACATCGCACTCTCTTAGATAATCATCCACCTCTCACACCTGGCTTTTCAATACTTTGCGGACCCGCCCAAAAATCAGTCTTCCAGCAACGGTTTGCATAATTGAGGTAACTTCCACTTCGCACACACTGCCGATGTGGCGCATTCCCTGCTCAACTACAACCATGGTACCGTCGTCCAGATAACCCACGCCCTGACCCGTCTCTTTGCCCTCGCGGATTACACTGACTACAAGCGCCTCACCGGGGATTACCATCGGTTTCACGGCATTAGCCAATTCGTTGATGTTCAGGACCTTAATATCCCTGATGCTGGCGACGCGGTTAAGATTATAGTCGTTTGTGACAACTTCGCCTCCCAGCTCTTCTGCAATCAACATAAGCCTATCGTCTACCGGCACATGGTCGTGGTCGTATTTGCTGTCGTCAAAGATATGCACCGGGTTGGGCGCGTTTTCCTGAAGGTTCTTTAGGATCTCTAATCCCCGCCGTCCTTTATTACGTTTGATTTCGTCTGAAGAATCCGCAATCAGTTGCATCTCCCTGATTACGGAATTGGGGACTACGAGCAGACCTGGGATGAATCCGCTGCGCACGATCTCGGTGATGCGCCCGTCGATTATCACCGACGTGTCAAGCAACCTGGGCTTGGCGTCCACTTCGTAAAGCGACAGGATCGATTCACGGCTGCTAGTAGGGTAGAAGATGCTTGTAGTTATAAAGCCGCCGATGTAGCCAAAACTGAGCAGCACCAGCGCGTTAAGCAGCATCATTACAAACTCGGAGTTCCAGAAGCCCTCTGATAAGCTGTTAAGATAAAAGAACAGCGGGACATTCAGCAAGAAAAACGATACTAACACACCACCCAGGAAGCCGATTGCGCCCGCGATAAAACGCTGACGCGTCACACCTTTGAGCAGTTTTTGTACTGAACTGCTTAGCGCCGCGAGACCCATCTCGATAAATGGCGTCATCAGGTAGCCCAGCACAATAAACGCAATAATTACGTAGCTGTTGAACCTGTCCAAAGACTCTAGGAAATCAGCAACACTCTCCCCCTCCATAAACAACGGAGGAATCGAAGTGGCATATTCTTGCAGTATTCCCTCCCATGCCCTTACTGATGGCTCGAACAGGCTGGAGGAGTAAAGCGCGATCGCAAACCCCACAAGGCCACCCAGCAAAGCGGAAAAGAGCCTGGCAACAAATCCTCTCATCACTCAAAGTATATACCCTTTAGCTTTTGCACGCCAGACTCAACGCACACCAGTTTCGATACTTCCTTACGGTATAATACTCTTCGCGTCTAAACGCACTGATGAGCAGCAAACGCAACACCGACCGTGGCCGCAAAGCCACCAGACTACTGGGTGGTTTGCTCGTCACGCTCTTCTTCCTGGCGATCGGCGTCATCGTAGTACTAACCGTTGTCTTTGTGCGCTCCTGCGGCTCCGGGCCAGCAGTAGAAGTCACAGTCCCTTCAGTTATATCAATGACGGTAGAGGACGCTGAGCACACGCTAAATAAAGTCAACCTGGGTTTGAGAGTAGTGGATTCCACGTTCTCCGACGACAAGCCTGCGGGAACCATCTTAAGCCAGCAGCCTCTCTCCGGTTCCCGGGTGCGCGAGGGGAGAGTGGTTGGGGTGGTACGCAGCTTGGGGAAACAGAGCCTGAAGGTGCCCAACCTTATCGGCAGCACCCTGGCGGATGCGCAGAAGCAGCTCGCCTTAGCCAAGCTCTCTGTCGGCACCGTTCGGAAGGTGTACATAAAGAAGCGCAAGCAGGGGGTTGTAGTCAAGCAAAATCCTGAGCCAGGCAAGATGTTCAACTCCCCGGTGAGAGTTGACTTAACAATCGCCTTTACGGATACAGACGCCACAGTTCCCGTGCCGCAGCTCGTGGGTAAGCCCCTTTACGTTGCAGAAAGACTCCTGCGCAGTGCCAACATAACGGCCCGCAGCGTAGCTTATATAACATCACCATTGGGTGAACCGGGCGAAGTGCTCTCTCAATCGCTAGAAGCTGGTGCGTCTGCCCAGCTTGGATCTGGGCTGGACCTAACGGTAAAAGTGCCGGATGAACTCGTTGCCACGGCAGTACACCGCTTCCGCTTTAGGTTTCGCTTACCATCCGGTTTGCCCGGCGGCGAACTGAAGCTAGTGACCGTAGACGAACTGGGTCAAGGCTTAGCATATCGCGACGAAGTCGAAGCAGGCGAGACGGTCGAACAGATACTCAGTGTCCAGGGAAAAGCGAGAATAATGGTATATTTCGACGGCACGCTGATAAGGGAGGACACGATTTGAGGCTTGCACCTTCCATTCTAGCCGCAGACTTCACAAACCTCGCGCAGGCTTTTAAGCTTATCGAGAGCGCGCGATGTGAGTACGTGCACTTCGACGTAATGGACGGTCACTTCGTTCCGAATCTCACATTTGGCCCGCCACTTATCTCTCTCGCTCGTAATCTGACCAATGTCCCTTTTGACGTGCACCTTATGGTCTCTAATCCCGGTGATTATATAGGCCAACTGAGCGAACTGGGCGTAGAAATTATCTCGTTCCACATTGAGACTACTGCGGCTGCCCCTCGTTTAATGCACAGGATCCAGGAGCACGGGATGCTCGCTAGTATCGCTCTCAATCCCCAAACCCCGCTGACACAAATCGAGGACATCCTGCCATTGCTGGATAATGTCTTGCTGATGACAGTTGATCCAGGCTTTGCCGGCCAGAAGCTCATTCACACGATGTTTCATAAGATAGAAAAGCTCCATACGTACCGCGAGGACCGGGAGCTGATGTTTACTATTGAAGTCGACGGCGGCGTGTGTGAGGAAAACCTCGAATCATTGCGCCAGCTCGGCGTCGATATGGTGGTAGCTGGAAAGGGATTTTTCCAGGCGAAGGATCCCGTATTGTTCGCTGCACGCGTGCATGGAAGCCGCCGCAGGTTCCACGCCTAAAGGCGCCCTAGTATTCAGTTTCTTCGGGAATTTCTTCAATAAAATCCTCGGATGCTACTCCAATCATCCGCTGATGGAAAAGCAATAGCAAACCCGCTAGCAGCACTGGCACCCCAAGCAGTAGAGCGCTCAGGATAAGGCCCAGTGGCTCATCAGGATTCCAGTTCTTCGTGATCATGACTAGGTAACCCGCTCCAAGGAGCAGGAGAAGCCCGCCTCCCACCTTTGGCAGCCAATGGGAGACAACTGTCACAAGCAGCACCAACAAGGGGATAAATGCCTGCGGTGTGAAGAAATACCCGCTCAGAACGGTGAACAACGTCAGGAAGCCGCCGACGATGTATCCTATTGCCAACGCGAGTATTCTCGTATCGTAGGTGAGACCTAAAGCCGCAAAGAACTTATAGGCGACCGGGGCAATCAGCACTATAAACCACTCAGGCTCGATTCCTCTGCCCGCGGTGATAGTGCGCGCGATGAATATCGCGGCAATCACAGCCAGAGTGAGATAGAAGGCTATGTGACTGCTGCGGTATGAGATGAAGCGGACACGCTCATCTTGGTCCTTCATGAAACCAATTTCTCGGACTAGCGGCCCCAAAAAAGCCGGCAATACGAGCAGCAGCAAGTACGCCGGATGCAGTGCCAAGCCAAGAATTACCGCAACCAGGCAAATCCCCGCCATTGTCCAGTGGAAAGCCGTCATTCTGCGCAGTCGTGCCATCGCCTGCGTCTTCCAGGTTTCCTTCACACTATCCATCGTCCTCCTCCGTTAACTCGAATAGTTCTTCTACCCGGACCAGCAACGCCCGGGCGATTTTTAATGCCAGTTTAACCGATGGATTATAGCGGCCCCGTTCTACTGCAACGATTGTCTGCCGCGACACCCCGGCATTGCGTGCTAGTTCCTCCTGGGTCATCCCCCCAGCCATATGCCTTTTTGCGCTCACCAAATTCCTCATCGAATTAGCGATATGTACAGTATATACGCCATATAATACTCCGTTGAAGCGGATTTGTCAATAATATTTTTCATTGCGGCTTTTCGTTTTCCAACGATTAGCCTCGCTGCGCGCGATGACATGCTTCATCTATTCGATGTCGCGCAGCCTTTACATATCGTTCATCATTATCTACGAGAATGTAGTTTCTCCCATACATTTTAGCAGCTACTCCTGTTGTGCCCGTGCCGCAGAACGGGTCGAAAACGAGATCACCTTCCTTAGTCGAGGCCATAATGACCCGTTCAAGAAGCGCCAGGGGCTTTTGCGTATTATGGAGTTTCTTCCCGCTATCGTCTTTCAAGCGTTCTCTTCCCGTACACAGGGGGAAATACCAATCGCTGCGCATTTGCTTACCCTTGTTCAGCTCCTTCATCTCCTTATAATTGAAAGTGTAATCTTTGCGGCTTTTATCTTTAACAGCCCAGATAAGTATCTCATGGGCATTGGTGAATCTGACCCCGCGAAAGTTAGGCATCGGATTGTCCTTCACCCACACAATATCGTTCAGGATCCAGAAGCCCAGGTCCTGTAGGTGCTTGCCAAGCCGGTACACGTTATGGTAAGTGCCGATAACCCAGATAGTGCCATTGGGCTTTAGCAAACGATGGCACTCACCGAGCCAAGCGAGAGAAAACTCGTCATAGTCCCCGAACGACTCGAACTTGTCCCAATCGTCATCTACGGCGTCCACCTTGGTTTGATTGGGGCGGATCAGCTCGTTTTGCAGTTGCAGGTTGTACGGTGGATCAGCAAAGACTAAATCCACAGCTTCGTCCGGGACCTGCCGCATTATTTCAAGGCAGTCCCCATGGATAACCTGCCCTAAAAAAGCCTTTAGCGACTCTGTCTTGGTGACCATATTCGTTTCCGCAGGGAGCTTCAATCCCCGCACTTGATCCGTCGCGATTACCAAAGAGTGATGTCAATGCCGTAATAGTGCAGGTCGGAGAAGAAGCGTTCTGTGCTACCCACTATCTTGCCGAGAAATCCCTTGACCTCCGCGTATTTCAAGGTAAATGCTGGCAGCACAAGCTTGCAGCCCCACGAGCGTCTGCCATCAACGTCGCCACAGCTCACCTCAAGAAACGCCAACGGGCGCACAGTAATTGACCGCCCGTGTGAGACTTCGGCTTTGGGTTCGGGACGGTTTCCCTCGGCGGCAAACGACCACTTCGTAAGTTCCGCCTGCTCCCCCGATATGCTGACCCACACTACCGGGTTGAATCTCCATCCCTGCCGTTTCTCCTTTTGCCTTGAGACGAGTTGCGAACCGATAGGCAACTGCAGCTTTCGCGCATCTAATTGCCGCCGCACTCTTGCGTAGCGAATCCACGGCAGCCCCACGAGAACTCCCAAGCTATGATCCTCACCATTGATCAGCGAATCCGCAAACTGCGGTGCGGGCCTGACCGGCGTCGTATACACAGGCTTCATTTCCGGGTAATGCTCACGCCGGAATTCGCGCAATGAAGTGCCCACGCTAACCGGATAACAGCCGAGAGAATACGCAAAACAAGCTTCATCCCCTTTCACGCGCTCACGTGGATAGGGGAATTCTCCTTTCTGGTGGTTCGTGTAATCATACCCGTGCTCATCAACAAGCGTGAATCCCCAACCAACCGAACCCACCGGCAAAGGCAGGACCACCGACTCGTAATCGTTGTCCAGCTGGTCCATCTCCCGCCTTCCGTCTTCCGCAGGGAAATGCCGCGCGGAATGGTTATGCGAGATGCGCGGCAGCAGGCCGCCGGGCATCGCAGCCGGATTGTACAGGAAAGCTGACGGGCTTTCCGGCAGCGTGCTCAGCGTCATCGCACACCCAAGTCCGTCAGTCGTGATGTGCTGGAAGTCGTAGAATTCTTCGTCCCAGGCCCACGCACTGCCCGTTAAGACCATAAGCGCAAATACGAGGGTTAATAGCGTTCGCATCGCTCTCTCATTGCCCCGCCATCTCAATGTATAGCGCCGCGAAACTATCCGCGTCAAGACTTGCGCCGCCGACAAGCGCCCCACTTATATCTCGGATGCTCATATAGCCTGAGAGGTTCCCCGGCTTCACCGAGCCTCCATACATTATCGCGACCTCTTTCCCCCTCTCTTCGCCGATGTATTCCACCAACCGATCCCTGATGAAGATCGCCATCTCCTCAACGTCGGGAACTGTTGCGCTCCGTCCTGTGCCAATCGCCCATACCGGCTCATAGGCGACTGCCAGCGTGCGTTCTGTAACGCCGGAGCAGTTAGCCAGCGCGCTTTCAAGCTGCTCGCTGACGACGCGCTGGGCATCGCCCGAGTCGCGCTCTTCTGCCAGTTCGCCTACGCAGAGGATAGCAAGAGCTCCAGCATTGATCGTAGCCCGAAGCTTGGCTGCAACAAGCTGGTTATCCTCGCCAAGGACATGCCGCCGCTCCGAATGCCCAACGATCACCGCGCTGCCGCCGGCATCCTTAATCTGGGGCAGGCTAACCTCACCTGTGAATGCGCCGTGAGCTTCGTAATAGCAGTCCTGCGCGCCAACGCGTATCGTCGTATCGCGCGCCGCCGTAGCAACCGACTGTAGACTGATAAGGCCAGGAAATATCAGTACCTGAACCTCGCCAGCTCCCGGCTTGACCAGTCCCGGGATCTGCTCTACAAGTCGGGCGACAAACACATGGCCTTTACTGACCGTCTTGTTCATTTTCCAGTTGGCTGCGAGCCAGAGCTTTGGCATCATTCCCCCCGGTCCTTAGCGGACGCACTATCTGAAGTATAATCATATCACAGCGATTCCACTCGGGAGGCGCAATTGGCTATGAGGCTAGTGGACAAATATAGAGACGACGGTACCGTGCTTAACATAACGGGCAACGCTGGCATCCACTACAACAGCGTGGTCATCACAGAAGCATACGACGACTTCATCGTCGTTGAACCCGCCTCAGGCGCTGAACGCGCTGGAGGAGCTTTTCGCGGCGACCATGCCAACATAAACCTTGCCACTATTACGCGGTTCGAAGAGGCGGGAGCCGAGCAGAAGCTTCGGGCGCGATTGAAGGGCCTTTAACTTGCAGGCGAGCGGAGCTTCTTTGCGGTAGACATCACGCAAGTGTGAGTGGAGTGTTTTTGTGTGCTCAGTGCTCTAACTAATCCCTGCTACTGCTTTCCGCCGTATTTCTCCAGGTCCTTTCCGGTGATGCGCCGGGCGCCCACAAGGCGTCGCTTGTAGTATCCTTCCGATAACGAGTTCACACGCACCTTCCCGCCTGCACTCGATGCATGAACGAAGTTGCCGTCGCCGATATAAACGCCCACGTGACTCGGGCCTGCCTTGTAGGTTGTGAAGAAGACAAGGTCGCCGACTTCCAGGTCTTCCTTGTCTACGGGCGTCCCCATCCGGTAGTACTGCTCACTAGCGCGACGCGGTAGGTTCTTCAGCCCGAACTGCTCGCGCAGCAGGAAATATACGAATCCGCTGCAGTCAAATCCGGAAGGGCTGCTTCCTCCCCAGCGGTAGCGCACTCCGCGCAGGTCAAGTCCCCGCGCAGCCAGTCGGCTACCTATATCGCGTCCTGCGGCAGTGCCGAACTTCTCGGCTGAAACCAGGTATTCGCTGTAGATCCACCCCCGCTGCCCTTTAAGGTCCACTAGGGACCATTTCTCGTCGCGCCCAAGAGCTGTTACTTCTGTCCCGGCATCAAGCTGGCCAATGATCTCCGCATCGACGTTTGGCGTGTGGCGGAAATTCACGCTGGTTCCAACGACCTTATATGCCGGAAGCTTGGGCTCAGCAAGCTCGGAGTACTCCTTCGCCACCCAGCCTTCAAAGCCTTTCGTAGGCGAGATGACCCTAAAGAACTCCTTCGTTTCGCCAAGCATAACGAACCGCTCGTTCTTGCCCAGAACCACTACTACAGCAGATTCGACTGAAGGCTCCTCCCGCAGGTTAACGTCGCGCGCTGTGACAACAACTTCTTTGAGCTGATAGACGAACGTGCCAAAGACGAATCCCTTAAGGCTGCTATAGGGAACACTTACGTAATACCATGGGCCGGAGACGGAGATGATATAGACTTTGGTTCTGCGAGGTAGTGTGTCCAGCACCTTCGCCCTGAGGTCGGGTTTCTCGCGGATATTCACGTCATCAGCCGAGATGAGCGCGATGGGCGCATATTCTGGCTGATATTCCGTCGCATGCTCTGGGTCAAGCTCTGGTACCACGGATCGTTCCGTCTCCTCGCTGCTTCCCTCACTCTCGGATTCGGCCGCCTGGGGAGCCTCTTGCCGGCTCTGTTCTTCCTCATCCGCCGCACCAATGGCAGGCCTTGATACCCCGTCACCTTTACTTTCCGGTGGTCCCAGCTTGCTAAGTACCCAGCCGCTTCCGTTTTCCAGCGGGAGAGCGACGTACTGGCGGTCGCCCAGCGTTTTCACGATCGCATTGGAGAGGTCTATTTGTGGCGTACTGACCGTAATACTAGAAGTCACGACGGCAGGTCCCGGCCTTGCTCCCCGTTGGGCCAGATAAGCCAGTGTGGCAGCTTCGGTACGGGGGCTGCCCAGCGCCAGCGCTAGGACAATCCCTATGAGCACCACAGCTGTGAATCGATGTTTGAGCATAACACGAGACGACCTTCCACCCGGGAAGGCACCAATGATTCTATCAAACCGCCCTTGCAGGACGCAAACCGGGACGGAAACGAAGATAAAATGTTCAGGCCGGCAGTTTACCAAACCGCGCGGTTCAGTCAGCCATTCTACGTTCATAGCCCGTTGACAGCTGGTTCGCAATGCATAATAAAGTGTTTGATACGCCGTGCGCTTCCTTCCCATCTACTAACACACAGCCTTTCTTGCTCATACGGCCTAGCTTCGTTCGTCTTATTATCCTCAATACCTTTTATGTTATGCCGCACTTATGAGAAATCCCTATCCCTGTGTTAATCAGCATCAGAACTCAGCTCCATCTATGCTAAGAGTCTCATGTCCACCGTATCAACACTCCTACTACTACAACTCTTATGATTCTTATATTAGCAGGCATAAGGAGTAAGTGAAGCTAATTGCTATCCTTGAGGAAAAAGAACGTCTAAGGTCTCGCTTTGTGATTGCTTTCCAATACTGCTCCTTCCGAGAAAAAGCCTGATAGCCTGTAAGCCGGTCTCGCCCATGTCCAGGGTTAGGTCATTCACGTACATATTGACAAACCTGTCGGCCTTTGTTGCTGGTAGATCTCGGGCGAAGGACAACGCGTATTCGAGTGCATCCTGGGGGTTGGCGAGTGCGTAGGCGATGCTTCCTTTCAGCAACTTGGTCACGTCGCATTTCGCCTCATCTGGCAAGTCACGCTTTATCGCATTGATCCCCAACGGCAGTGGCAACCCAGTTTCATCCTTCCACCATGCACCCAGGTCTACCACTAGTTTCAGTCCTTCGTCTCCGTAAGTGAGTTGCCCTTCATGAATTAGGAGGCCTGCGTCGTATTCGCCGGTGAGAACGTGAGCCTCAATCTCGTCGAACTTCACGGCGCGCACGGTTGGCTCAACAGGATACAGATACAGGCGCAGGGTTAGATATGCGCTGGTTTGTAGTCCTGGTATGGCGATTGTTGCTTCTGCCAGGTCGTCGCGGCTCATTGGTTGGCTTGAAACGACGACCGGGCCGTATCCGTCACCCATGCTTGCGCCGCATGAGAGAATCTGGTACTTGTCAGCCACACGCGGATATGCCGCCGCACTCAGTGCTGTGACGTCAAATACGCCCTTCGCTGCGTCTTCGTTTAACGATTGGATGTCGGAAAGCGTGTGCTCAAAGCTGTACCGTCCGGTATCTATAAGGCCTTTGGCCAACGCATAGAACATGAAAGCGTCGTCAGCGTCCGGGCTGTGTGCCAGTGATATCTTCACGCCAGCGATTATAACAGCAACTCGGTGGTAGAATCGCCTGGCTCGTGGGACAGACAATAATCGAGAAACTGGTGTCTGCGAAGATCGGCCGCCCCGCAGCCGCAGGCGATGTCGTCTGGCTTTCTCAGGACGTGGTTACGGCGCGCGACTTTGGCGGTGCGAGCGTGGTTAAAAACTTTTTGAAGGCCTACGGCAAGGATGCGCAAGTTTTCGACCGAAGTCGTATTCGCTTCACGTTTGACTGCAACGCCCCAGCGAATACCGCAGGATACGCCACGAATCAGCAGATATGCCGCGATTTCGCAAAACAACGCGGCATTAAGGTGCACGACGTGGATGCGGGCATTGGTAGCCATCTGCTCATCGAGCAAGGGCTTGCGTTTCCGGGTGTTACCGCGATAGGCACGGACAGCCATTACAACATATTAGGTGCTGTAGGCGCGCTTGGTCAGGGAATGGGCGATGTGGATGTAGCTTATGCCTTCCGCAACGGGCAGGTATGGTTCGAGATCCCGCCAACGGTCAGGTTGAATATTAACGGTCAACTGGCGGCAAATGCATCAGCAAAGGACCTGACGCTGTCGGTTGTGAACCATTTTGGCAGCGGCGGATTGCTTGGGCTAGCAGTCGAATTCTACGGCGATGCAGTAGAAAAGTTAAACTTGCCGGGGCGTATCACGCTGGCGTCAATGGCAACAGAGATGAGTGCCGTAATCGCGCTTATCCCGCCTGAAGCCTCTGTCCTGAAGTGGCTTGCTGAACGTGCGTGCGTGCCCGTCGAGACCATGACTGCGGATCCTGACGCGCGGTATATTGACGAAGTGACGCTGGACCTTGACGTGATCGAGCCAATGATAGCGTGTCCCTACTCACCGGACAATGTGCGCTCGGTGCGCGAAGTAGCGGCGGAGAACATCCGCTTGGATACTGGCTTCATCGGCAGCTGCACCAATGGCCGGACTGAAGATTACACAGCAGCCTTCGCGCAACTGGAAGGAGGACAGGTGGCGGACGGAGTGACATTGAAGCTCGTGCCGGCTACCCGCGAGGTTTACGCCGAAATGCTCTACAGCGGCTTGCTGGAGAAGCTGTTCGGCGTAGGCGCGCTGGTGCACAACCAGGGCTGCGGCGGCTGCGCCGCGGGGCAGGTCGGCATGACCGGAGCGGGAGAAGTGCAGGTCAGCACCTCCAACCGCAACTTCCGCGGCAAGCAGGGCGCGGGCCAGACCTACCTCGCCAGCCCCGCGACCGTCTCCGCGAGCGTCCGTGCAGGACGTATCGTGGTTCCCGAGGTGAAGCCATGAGCGAGTTCACAATCACCGGCAAGGCCTTCCCGCTGCTGGACGAAGGCGGCGCGCTGATACACAACATAGACACCGACATGATATTCCACAACAAGTGGCTGCACCTCACAAAGCTGGAGGAAATGGGCCCGTACGCCCTGGGCAACCTCCAGGGCTACGAGGACTTCCCTAAGCGGGCGCGGCCAGGGATGTGGGTAGTGGCAGGTCGCAACTTCGGCGCAGGAAGCAGCCGCCAGCAGGCGGTAGACTGCTTCAAAGCGCTCGGTTGCGTTGGCATTGTCGCCATATCCGTCGCGCCGATTTACCTTCGCAACGCTATCAATGCAGCCTTGCCGATCGTACAGGTTCCCGACCTGGCTGGAGCGGTTGAGCTAGGCGACGAACTTGTGCTCGATTTTGATTGTGGCGAAATTAGGAATCTCCGCACCGAGCTTGTTCTTACGCCTGTTCCTACGATTTCGTCTATCCAGGCGGAGATATACCGGGCTGGTGGACTATTGAAGCTCTAGCGCGTTTTCAACCGGCGCGCTGCTTGGCTACAATCCCGTGCGCGTCGAGCAGATGCATCAGCGTACGATAGCAGCTCTCCTCTATGCCCAGGGATTCCGGCGGAGAGACGCCCTTGCGAGTGAATGCGCCATCACGAATGAGCCTGGCAACTGATGTCGCCATGTAGCCCGTTGTCCTCGCCATCGAAGTAATCCTGTGTTTTCGGTCGTAGTGGTCAACCAGGTCATACGTATAACTGAGCTTCTGGTCGTTCTTCGTTCCTTCTACTTTAACGCGCAGGATTGTTAGGTCCTCATCGTTTTCGCGTAGCTTCCAGCTGGGGAAAAGCAGCTTACTGATTACTTCGATGGGTCTAACGGCAACGCCACCCACTTCAATGGCGTCTTTGCCGAACATGCCTGCTTCACGAAGACCCCGCATCTTATCTGCATGCCCGGGGTAGCGCAGTGTTTTCTCGTACATCCGGTTAGCTTTGATTGAGGTGAGTAGGGAACGTAGCCCATCGCTGGCAAAAGCCTCCAGTGTTCCAATGCCTGGTAGCTGAATGAATTCCACATCAGAAAGCGCGTCTACTGTGGCGATATCGCCTTCTTGGATAATTCTCGCAGGGCGTATGTATTCCTCGATTACGTCCAGCGGGGAGAAAACGGCCTTATAATTCCAGGGCGGTTCCGGGTTAGCAGGTAATCCCCCTGCGTATATTGCCACCAGCTCAATGTTATCGAGGTGTGAAGAGGCTTCCGCGGCCAAAACGTTGGACAACCCGGGTGCGATCCCACAGTCCACAAGTGCCGTAACGCCTGCCTGTCGCGCACGGTCGTTCAGCTTGAGCGTGTCTTCAGGTGTAAAGGAGATGTCCACCGCGTGTGTGCCGGCATCTATGACGGCTTCAAGCGTCTGATATCCCATAAAGCCGGGCACCGCGACCACTGCGATGTCATGTTCCTTGACGAGCTGAATAAGATTGTCTCTCTCAGCGAGATTCGCCTCGATAATGATGATGCCGCTTACATCGCTCAATCCGCTCAATGCGCGGGTGTCAATGTCCACAGCCGTTACGGCGAACTCGTTACCTCGCGCCAGGTCGCGTGCGATCTCGTTTCCCACAAGGCCGCAACCGAGAACAATGGCTTTCATTTATCCCCCCGTGATTTTGCGTGCTACTTCTTCCGCGACGTCGAGCGTTGAATTAGCGCCGCCCATATCATACGTCTGAATCGTACCTTCCGCAATGACATCAGCTATTGCCTGCTCCAAGAGGAGTGCGTCTTCCGTCTCGCCCAGCCAATCGAGCATCAGCTTCACGGAAAGCAACATCGCCATCGGATTGACCTTGTATAAGCCGGCGTATTTGGGTGCGCTGCCGTGCGTCGGTTCGAACAGAGCGTATTTGTCGCCGAGATTACCGCTGCAGGCGAAGCCTAGCCCGCCTACAAGCTGTCCCGCAAGGTCGCTGATTATGTCACCGAACATGTTGCTGGCAATGAGAACGTCATAGTCCTGCGGATTTTTAACCAGCCACATGCACATTGCGTCAATGTTCGCTTCGTCAAACCGGGTCTCGGAATAGTTGGCAGCGATCTTCCTCGCGGATCTCACCATCAGTCCACTGGTTTCACGGATGACGTTTGGCTTCTCAATGATGGTCACGCGTTTGCGGTTGTGTTTCTTCGCATATTCGAACGCTTGCCGGGCGATGTTCTCGCATCCTTTCACCGTGTTAAGGCGGAGACTCACGGCAATCTCCTCGTTGGGAGTGTTTGCGAAACGCTTCATTTTAGGGTGCGCGTCTACAGCTTTTCTTACACCGTCAGGCAAGGGGAACCACTCTATTCCCACGTACAAGTCTTCCGTGTTCTCGCGGAACACAACCAGGTCTATGTCGTCCCGGTAGTTTAGCGGATTGCCCGGGAAAGCCTTGCAGGGCCGCAGATTTGTGTGAAGGTTGAATTCCTGGCGAATCTGCACGATGGGCGAGAAATACGAGCAGCCCTTGTCTTGCAGTTCCGGTGCGAGTTCTTGCACCGCCTCATCGCGTGGCTTGCTTGTTATCGCGCCAAACAGGGCGCAGTCAGTTTGTCGTAGGATTTCCTTCGTGCGCTCGGGGAGCGGAGTTCCTTCGTTACACCAGAACTCCCAGCCCACATCAGCCGGGATACGCTTGGCATCGAGCTTGACCGCATCGAGCACAATGCCTGCGGCTTCCATGACGTCCCTGCCGACTCCGTCACCGGGCAGCCAGGCTATGCGGTATTTGGCCATACAGAATCCTCCTGATGACTCATTTGGCGAAACGCTCGCGCAAGTATTCGATTAGCCCGCCAGCGTCCAATATGGCCTGTACTTCCGGCGGAAATGGCGAAAAGCCGAACTCACCTTTGCTCGTGCGCACGATGCCGACAGCCAAATCCACTTCCGCCTCGTCGCCGTTCGCCAGTGCGCGCGCCGCTCCGGGCAGCACCAGCGCCGGCAGGCCGCTGTTGATGCAGTTGCGGTAATAGATGCGGGCGAAGCTTTCGGCGATTACAGCCGTAATGCCCGCGTATTTCGGGGCCTGCACCGCCTGCTCCCGGCTAGACCCGCAGCCGAAGTTCTTGCCCCCAACGATGATGTCGCCCGGCTGTACGCGCTTGGCGAACTGCGGGTCCAAGTCCTCCAGTGCGTGTTGGGCCATCTCCGCCGGCTCCATCGCGGTGTATGTGTACTTCCCGGGAAATAGCACGTCAGTGTTCACATCGTCGCCGTACTTGAAGACATTGCCCATTAGAAGTACTCCTCCGGCGATGCGATTTCCCCTGCGATAGCGCTTGCAGCCACAGTTGCCGGGCTTGCAAGATAGATTTCCGAGTCCGGATGGCCCATTCTCCCCTTGAAATTGCGGTTAGCAGTTGAGATGCACACGTCCCCCGGCGCGAGCGCTCCTTCGTGTGCGCCCAGGCACGGCCCGCATCCGGGATTCATCCAGACAGCACCGGCGTCGAGCAGCGTCCGGACAATCCCTTCATCCAGAGCTTCACGGTAGACCTCGGCGGAAGCGGGGAATACTAGAAGCCGGACATGACTGGCAACGGTTCGCCCGTCCAGGACTCTCGCCGCCAATCGCAAATCCTCAATGCGGCCGTTAGTACAGGTGCCGATTAGGGCTTGGTCTATTCGCTTCCCAGCCAGTCCTCGAACCGGATGAATATTATCCACCGCGTGCGGCGCGGCGGCGACCGGCTCAATTTCTGAAAGGTCGAAAGCCAGTTCCTCGACGTATTGAGCATCCGGATCGGAATGCAGGTGGCTAAAATCGCCGCTGGTTTCACCCAGGAATCCCGCAACTGTTTCATCGGGAGGGAAATAGCCGTTTTTTGCGCCCATCTCCGCTGCGAGGTTACAGAGTACCATGCGGTCCGCGATTGAGAACTGGCCAATAATTTCGCTGCAAAATTCAACGGCGCGGTAAAGCGCGCCATCCGCCCCGATGCGGCCTATGGCCGTCAACGCCACATCTTTTGCCGTTGCGCAACTGCGCAGTTTGTCCTTGAACGATACCCGCATCGTTTCAGGGCAGCGCAGCCACAAGCCGCCGGTTACCCACACGCCCGCGGTCTCGGTGCGTCCGATGCCGGCGGCAAATGTTCCTACGGCACCGGCTGTGGTCGTGTGCGAATCGCTTCCGAGGATCAACCGTCCCGGGTAGGCGAAGCCCTCCTCCACCATCACCTGGTGGCACACGCCGAAGCCAACATCGTAGAAGTGATGGATGCCATGCGCCGCGACGAACTCGCGGATCGACTTGTGATTCGTAGCGTGTTTGCTGTCAGCTGCAGGCGTTACGTGATCCAGTACAACTATCGCACGCTCCGGATACCTGAGTTTCGTCGCGCCTATTTCCGGGAGTTTTTTAAGTATGGCGGCGGTATTGTCGTGGGTTAAAATGTGGTCAGGCTCTAACGTGACGATTTCACCGGCGTGAACGTCCCGACCGGCTTTGTTACTGAAAATCTTCTCGGAAAACGTTTTAGCCATACTTGAGTTTCAACGGTTCGAAGTTCAGGAAATCGGCATGGTTTACGATAATTGCTTCCGTTGTCGCACGAAGGCCGTCGCCCTCATGACTGTGATACATGACGCCGTGCACGATTGTGTCCGGCAAGCCCCACTTCATACATATCCCTGCGCCCGATACAGGATGGCGCAGTAGCTTCCCACATTCGCTCTTGCGCCAGTTCCCGTTCGCCTCCCGCTCGTATTCAAGGACCTTGCCGACATCATGGAGCAACGCGGTCGCGAGCAGAATATCACGGTCGACTTCCATCGCATCCTCGCCTTGCCAGTTGTCCTTGAGGGCGTCCGCGATAGCCAGCGAAGTGCGCGTTACGCGCCGCACATGATCTACGAAACTGACGGAACATGGGCTAATGAGCAGTGTGAACGGCATCTCCGCAAGCTCAGCGGGTGTTCTTCCTGCAATTTGTAACGCATCTTGAAACGCTTTTATGCACTTCTGCCGCAAGCTCTCATCGGTAATGTCGGTTATTTCAGGGATTATTGCGAGCAAATCGTTATTCATTGCGCACCTTCCAGCTCACGCGGCGGCGGGCCATCATATTCCGCCTTCGAAGGATCCAGCCTCCTCATCGGTTTCTCCCGCTTAACCTCTTCGAGAAAGTGCGCCGTCATACCGGCGATTCGAGGAAGTATGAAGAAGATATTACACACTTCCACGGGGAATCGCAGTTCACATAGGAGCGCCGCTATCGCGCCGTCGACGTTAAGCGGCAGCTTGCGCCCGCTCTGGCTGCTTAGCTCCGCGCCGATGGCTCTGGCGAGCTTCAAATAGGCGCCATCCTTGCCTGCCGCTGCGGCCAGATCGAATAGGCGTTGGGTGCGTGGGTCCTGCGTATGGATGCGATGTCCGTATCCGAAGAGGCGGCGCTTTTCAGCGAGCGCTTCCGATACGAAGTTTCGGGTGAACTCTTCAGGCGGCTGCCCGGAGACGTCTAGCTTTTCCTTTAGCTCAAGGAAAGCGCGCATCGCCGGCTCGATCGCCGCGCCATGGTATTTATTTATTGAAAGGATTCCGGCTGCGAGTGCCGCGTTTAGCGGCGCGCCGGTGGAGGCCGAGAGTCTTGCGGCCTGAGCCGATGGGGGTGTTACGCCGTGGTCAATGCCGGCCAGCAGCATAGCGTCGCATAGCTTTTCCTCGGAAGGCTCAGGCAGCCGGGCGTGAAACAGAAGGAATACGCCCCCGGCGAAACTCACCTTTCCCAGCAGCTCGTCAAGGCGGTAGCCCCGAAATCGTATTTCATTTGGCTCGATAGATGTGATCGCAGTTTTCCAGGTCTGATCGTTCATTTTCCATTCAACTCCGCAAGTGCATTCGCGGTTTCGGAAGGTAGATCCTCAAAACTATCGACGATGATAGCTCCCGCGTCAGCGAGCGCGTTAACTTTACTCTGGTAGTCGCCGCGACCGCCTTCCACAATTGCGCCTGCGTGAGAGAAGCGCGTTCCTTCTTCGGCTTGCTTGCCCCCGATGTAGGCAACGAGCGGCTTGGTGAACGTGCCCTGCTTCATCATCTCGGCGACGCGTTCTTCCTGGGTCGTTCCGATCTCGCCGAACATCACTACTGCGTCGGTTTCGTCATCTTCCTCGAACAGCTTGAGGATTTCGGGATGCGGCAGCCCCACGATGCTGTCTCCTCCAACATGCACGATAGTGCTTGCGCCGATGCCCTCCTTTTTCAGATAATACGCGATGCTTGATGTTATACCGCCGCTTCGGCTGGTGACACCGACACGTCCGGGCGAGAAGAATTTACGCGCCGCCTCAGGACTCCCGCCCATCATTCCCAGCACTCCCTTGCCGGGTGATAGGCAGCCAAGCGTATTGGGTCCAAGAAAACGCGCGTTGCGCTCCTCGGCGAAATCGTGGAGCTTCATCACGTCATGCAGCGGAACCCGGTCAGGCACGATTACAGCCAGCTTAACGCCAGCATCAATGGCTTCCATAGCCGCGTCTGCGGCATATGCCGCAGGGACGAAAATCACGCTCGCGTCAACATCTCCCACGTGTTTCATGGCGCCGTTGACGGTATCGAACACCGGCAGCCCTAGCGTTTCCTCTCCGCCGCGCCCCGGCGTGACGCCAGCAACGACCTTCGGGCCATATCCCTGCATCAGGCGCGTTCTCACCTGGCCTTCACGTCCGGTTATCCCCTGCACTATAACTCGCGTATTCCCGTTTACGAGGATACTCACCGCGCACCCCGCTTTGCGAGATAGTCATCGAATCCCGGGATCGGGAGATTTATTGCGATTGAACGCATTCCGGCTTCGTAGCACGCAAGCTCGCAGGCTAGGCATTCCGTACAGCGATGGGCGGACTCTTCTGCGGGCTCCCTCAAGCGCGGCGTGCCGTCAACAATCTCGAGGATATCGACGTGGCAGCTCTCGACGCAGGGCTTGGCTTTGCAGTTCCTGCAGACTGCATGATCGAAACTGATAGTGCCGGTGCGTATCTCGAAGGCGTATTCATCCTTCGCGTCGTCAGGGCGCGCGGTGGGAGTGCAATCATACGGTTCGACAGGTGGATGCTTCTTAACCATTGCATCCAGCCGTTCGGCGCAAAACGTCGCGCTGTCGTCTTTTCCATACGCTTCAACGGGAACCGGCAGGTCGGACAGGAATTTCCCGAGTATCTCTATTGCGACTTCCTCTTTATTGCCTCCCAAGCGTATGACCGCGGGCACATTTAGCGGCCACTCGCGGAAGGCCTTGACCATGCCGCGGGCCGAGTGGAACTGCTCCTGGCTGGCAACGCCGCTTCCGCTGGCGAAATAGCCGACGATCCTGCCCTGCACGAGTATGTGCTTGGCAGCGCGATAGACCTTAGCCGCGCTGGGATTTCCGCTCGTGTCGCAGAAATTCTTGGCGGTGAAGCCGTGCCTGACGAGAGCGTCCATACTCATCATGCTTCCGCCTCCGCCGGCACCGTGGAATCCGACAGGCCTGTTTCCTTCAACGCCGAGTTCCAGGAAGTAAAAGGTTCCGCGATGGTCGGTCGCCTCATATGCCGCCGCTATCTTCTCCAGATCCGTAGGCGGGTGTCCTATCTCTCGCGCAATCTCGATTCCCAGTTCGGGATGCCGGCCTACGGCGTAGTCGTCCACCGAGAAGTGGCAGTCCACAGCATAAGGCTCCCCGTCCTCAGTCACAACAAGCGGATTGACTTCAAGGCTTCTCGCCTCTTTAGCCAGGAACACTTCCGCGAGCTTAACCACTACTTCGGATATTGCCGCTATCCGTTTGCCCGTTATTCCGCACTCAACGACGAGGGCTCTGGCCTCGTACGGTTTCAAGCCCGTTACGGCATCAAAGCGGCGCTTCGCAAGCGTGGCTTTGCCGTCCCGCGTTATTTGCTCGACCCCGCTGCCGCCGCGGTCCGCGAGCATGGCAAGCGGCCCCGGTAATTCATCACTGACCACGCAGGCTGCGAACAGCTCCGACGCTATGTGAAGCTTTTCTTCCACGAGCACGGTCTCGACAGGAAAGCCGCCGACGGTGCGACCGAAAACAAGGGCGGCTGCATCGTGCACCTCTGCGGCGTTATCGCAGAAGTGAATCAGGCCCTTTGCTGCTCTTCCGGTAACGAACGCCTGCGCCTTTAGCACAACGGGGTATCCAATACGCTCGGCAGCCGCAGCGGCTTCTTCAGGATCGGCAGCGATCTCCCCCCTGGGCACCGGGATTCCGAAACTTGCCAGTACCTCTTTCGCCTTATGTTCCAGCAGTTTTGCCACGTTGCAGCCCTGTCGGCGTGATTATAGCTGAGTTGGCCGGTGATGGTAACATCCGGTGTTTTGCGAGTGGAACTACGGTAGAATGACTGTGCTTGGGAGAAGAACATGAGCAGAAAATTCACAACAGGTCTCATAATCTTTCTTTTGTTCGTTGCTGCGCTCGTATTGCTCAGCCGGCAATTCCTGATGAGCATGAATGGCAAGGACGGTTTCGGTGGACGCGGGGACCGTGTTGCGCTCGTATATGTCGAGGGCGCGATAACGGGTGACGCCGAAGCGGGCACATATCTGTTTGGTGGCTCGTACGTATCTTCCGTAGAGCTTGTCGATGTGCTGGAAAAAGCGCGAAAAGACGATGACATCCGTGCGGTCGTTCTTCGCGTTAACTCGCCGGGAGGCAGCGCCGCGGCCAGCCACGAGATTTACGAGGAAGTGGCGAGATTAAACGCAGAGAAACCTGTTGTTATCAGTATGGGCGACATGTGCGCGAGCGGTGGTTACTTCATGTCATCTCCCGCCAGATACTTGTTCGCCAATCCGAGCACGCTGACCGGTAGCATAGGAGTGATTTGGGACAGCCTTGAGTACTCCTCCCTGCTGGATAGATACGGGATACGCAGCGTAACCCTGACGGCGGGAGAGTATAAAGATATCGGCAGCTCGACGCGTGAGATGAAGGAAAACGAGCGCGTAATGCTGCAAAAGATGCTGGACCAGATTCACGAGCAATTTATCAACGCCGTTGCACAGGGCAGGAAGATGGAAGTTGAGGACGTGCGGAAGTTAGCAACGGGGATGATATATACGGGCGAGAACGCGCTCGAGCTTAAGCTTGTGGACGAGTTAGGGGGGCTGGAAGCCGCTAAAGCGAAAGCCAGAGAGCTCGCAGCGCTGCCCGAAGACGCCGAAGTCGTCGCATACGAGAAGAAACGGACGGTCCTTGATATATTCGATATGCTGAGCGCTAAATCTATCGGATATCCGGGCTCATTGCGAGGATTAGAACAACCATCTGCGCTCGAGACGCTGGCACGAAGGCTATTGCTTCACGACATAGGTTACACGAACTAGTGCGGATAAACGCGGCGAAGAGAGCGGGCTATTTGGCCTCGACGGGCATCGGGAAGTAGATGCGGATAGCCGCAAGCTCAACCAACGCATCATCAACCCGCCCGGTTACCGTCGGCAGTGCAGTCCACTCATCGCTTCCGCGCATCTTTCCCAAGACGTAAAATCGTCCCAGCAGCCGATTAAGCGCGCTAATGCCCGCCAGTTCCGGTGCGTCGCTGATGAGTGGCAAGTAGCTCGGATAAAGATGCCCGAGAAAAAGCGGCGCTGTGCCTTCCCAGCTCGGGTCGCGTGCATCAACCGGACCCACAACCATCCACTGGGTCAGCGTTCTGGCGAAGGTCATCTCAGGGCTCATCGCGTGGCCGCTCGGGATTATTTGAAAGCCGCCGATTTCGCCAACGGGTGAAGTGCTTACGCATACAACGCCCGGATGGTTGGCGCGGACGCGCCCCACGCCCGCATAAACTGAGCCGCCGAAGCGTCCGACGCCCGCCACGGGTTTAAGCACTTGGCCGATAACCCCTGGTTCCTCGCCAATGCGCTTCAGGCTAATCAGCCCGCCGAAGCTGTTGTCAAACTCGATATAATCTACTGCTGACGAACGGGACACGGCGATGAGCAGTGTGTCGCCCATCTGTGGCACATATTCAGTGAGTGCTTCCCTTGTTTGCACTGACTCGTCTGTGGCGGATTCTTCTAGCACGGATAGCGGGCTCCCTACAAGTGGCGTAAAAGGCCCGCCGAAGATCCCGGTACCGGCAGGGATATCTGTGAACACCGATGCGCTCTCGGAGAAATAGCTGCCATAATCCGCCGGATCGAAATCCAAAAATTCGGCAGGCTGAAGCGAAAACACAATTCCGCGGTCGGTCTGGGTTGAGTTGCCAACCTTGATATGAATCGCATTCACCGCGGTCGCGCACACGGTGCTGTCCTCTGCCCATCCGCTGGCGGTGAACCCGTTGTGGTTTACTGCGTTGCACGGGACAAGGACACGCCCTACATCAATAGCGTTTGCTCCACGTTGTATGAGTATTCGCCCGTCGCGCTTATTCTCTATGACGATGTTGAAGTTTTCGTCGGCGAGGACAGCGCCGCTAAACGATATAAGAACGAGAAGCGACGACAGAAAGAGTGCACAGTATCTCATTCCCGCTCTCCCGAGTACCGCGTGAATTTGCTGCTCGTCCAAGCGCTAAGTATCTCCCAGTACATCTTCATACGCGCTAGGAAGCCTTTCACGAAACCGCGCTTTTCTTCCTTCATACGGTGTGTCAGGTTTTCCAGCTCCACCACGCGCACTTTCACGTTCTTCTCCTTCAAGTAGCGGTTAAGTGCAGTTTCCACCCCGAAGCCCACGCGGTCCCAGGCTTTAAAATCCGTGAGGTCTTTGCGGAAACACGCGCGCTGCCCGCTGATGAAGGGGGCGATTCTCTGCGCCATCGTTGTGGCGGCGCGCCCGCCGATGAACACGCCAAGGCTCGCAGTGTAGCCGCTTCCGCCCGTAAGCGGCGCTAGCATATCGTGCAGGTGCTTGGGTTCAAGGCCGATGAGGTCTGCATCAATGAACATCACAATCTCGCCGGTGGCCAGTTTTAGCCCGTCGCGCATTGCGAGCGCTTTGCCCAGGTTCCTCGCGTGTGTTACTAGCTTCATCTGCGGCGGGACTTCACCGGGTTCCGCTTTAGTCAGAAGAGCTTCGCGTGCGCGCTCGCAGACGGTTTTTGTGCCATCGTCGCTGCCGTCGTCGACCAGGACGATCTCACTGAAGATGCGGGATTCCACGGCAACGCGCACGACGTCACCGACGGTTCTGGCTTCGTTATAGGCCGGGATTATTAGAGATACGCTAGGTAGCCTGTTCACTGCTCCGTCTCCAGAGATTCAATTTCCGATAACAGAGCCCTCAAAGCGTCAGCTTGATCGAGCCCCTTACCGATAACCTTGCCTGCGCGGTAAATCATGAACTTGCCATTGACGCTGATAATCCCGGCATCGGCGTGCTCGGCTTCGCCGGGGCCGTTAACCACGCAACCCATAATTGCCACACTGACGGATTTGCTGAGAGTCATCACGCGTGTTCGGATTTCATCAGCCATCGCTGCAACGTCAAACTCCGCCCGGGCACAGGTCGGGCACGCGACGAGCCGCGGGGCTTCTCGCAAGCCAAGGCTCGCGAGTATCTCGCGGCAGACGACGATTTCATCCTCGACGCCGCCTGACAGGCTGGCGCGCACCGTGTCTCCAAGGCCCTCGGCGAGCAATATGCCAATGCCAACGGCGCTGCGCGCTGCCCCCGTTATGCCGGGGCCGGCTTCGGTAATGCCGACGTGAAGCGGCAGATCGCTTTCGGCGGCATATCGGCGATAACACTCTATTGTTTCGAGCACATCGCTGCTTTTAAGAGCCACTACGATATCCTCAACCCCGAAGTCCCGTAGGATTTCCACATAGCGGTGTGCGCTTTCTACTATGGCCTTTACGGGATCCTCTTGATAGAGCTGTTTGAATTCGTGGCTGATGCTGGCCGCGTTAACGCCGACGCGAACGGGGATTTTGCGACCGGCAAGCTCCTTTGCCACGGGAGCGATGCGTTCCCGCGCATTGATATTTCCCGGGTTAAGGCGGATTTTATCCGCGCCCGCTTCAATAGCGGCGAGCGCCAAGTCTGGGTTGAAGTGGATATCGGCGATAAGCGGAACGCTGACGCTTTGCTTGATTGCGCTGAAAGCCGCAGCGCTCTGCTCGTCCGGCACAGAAACACGCGCCAGGTCGCAGCCAAGCTCCACCATTCGCCCGATCTGCGCAATCGTAGCGTCAACGTCCGTCGTATCCGTGTTGGCCATTGACTGGAGCGCAACCGGATTGTCCCCGCCGATTACGACCGAGCCGATGGCCACTTCTCGCCTGCGCGAATACACGCTCGGCATGCGAGAGATTGGCTTCCCGCGGGAAGATATCGGCTCATCTGTAACAGAAGGCATCGCTTTGCTATTATAGCCTAGCCTAGACTGGCCGCGATCGGGGGAGACACTATGGATATGGCATTTGTATCGGTTGTTCTCATTGTCCTAACGCTGCTTTTGGTGGCGGCGGTGCTTGCTGTGGTGCTGACGCGACGTAGTGCCCCAGCCGCTCCCGTAGACATTAGCGACCTTAAGGGGGAAGTTGGGAAGGTAACGGGGGCCGCGCAGGAGCTGAGTAACCAGGTCAGGTCTTTGGTGGGCACCGTGGAATCCAGCCTGCACACCGGCGAAAGCTCCGTATCCGGCAGGCTGGGTAAGGTCGCCGAAGGCCTGACCAAAGTCCTCCAGGCCGAGCAACAGGTCGCGGAACTGGCGAAACACGTCGTCAGCTTTAAGCAGCTCCTCCAGGCTCCCAAGGCGCGCGGCGGCATGGGCGAAACGATGCTTGACCGGCTTCTGGGCAACGTCCTTCCCGCCGAGCATTATGAGATGCAGTACTCGCTGGGCCCGGAGCGCGTTGACGCCGTCATAAAAATGCCGGAAGGGCTGGTGCCGGTGGACAGCAAGTTCCCGCTTCCCTCGTTTGAGAAGCTGGTGGCGGCCGAGACTGATGACGACCGGCGCAGGGCGCGCAAGACCTTCCTGCGCGACGTAAAATCGCGCATTGACGAAATACGCGGAAGCTACATCAAGCCCGAGCAGGGCACCGTGGATTTCGCGCTGATGTATGTCCCGGCGGAAAACGTCTATTACGAGGCGGTAAATCCCGGGCCGGAAGGGGAGAGCATTCTGGAATACGCGCTGGAGCACAAGGTCATTCCCGTTTCACCGTCCACCTTCTACGCCTACCTGGTCGCTCTCGCGTCCGGTTTCCGTGGAATGAAGGTGGCGAAGCACGCAGAAGAAATCAGAAATCAGCTCGCCACGCTCGCCCGGGAGCTGGACGCGGCGCAAAGCGACTTCGATACTCTCGGCAAGCAGCTGGAATGGGCGCGGGAAAACTACGACAGGACCGGCCGGCACTTCGCAGCCTTCGCGCTGAAGCTTAAGCAATACGAACAGCTCAGCGGTGGCGAGGGCGAAAACGCGCTGAAGGAGTAGCCTTGTCCGGGCGATGATACAAAACGCCGCTATTCTGCTAGAATTGTCGTTACTGAACTCATTCTCGGGGGAGCAAATGCAGATCTGGCAAATCGCAATAGTCGTCGTTCTGGCAATCGTCATCGTCATACTGGTCGTTATGCGCGGCAAGCAGCATAAGTAGCGACAATCCGCAAACGTTCACAGCATTCTCCTTGAAAGGCAGCGCCTGCCGTGGCATTACGGCGGAAACGGCGGACTGGCATCATGATTAAGCCCGACAGCTGGATACGCGCGATGGCGCAAAAGCGCAGTATGATAGAGCCGTTCGTGCCGGAGCAGGTGCGCGACGGCAAAGTTTCCTACGGCCTTTCAGCCTACGGCTACGACTTCCGCGTGGCCGACGAGTTCCGCGTCCCTTCCGGCTTCAAGCTGGGCACCGTGCTCGACCCCAAAGACTTCGCCAGCGGCGCGTTCGCCGAGCTAAAAAGCGCGACCTGCGAAATCCCGGCGAACTCCTACGTCCTCGCGCGCAGCCTGGAGTACTTCCGCATCCCGCGAAACGTCCTGGCGCTGGTTGCCGGCAAAAGCACGTATGCCCGCTGCGGCGTCATCCTCAACGTCACGCCGCTGGAGCCGGAATGGGAGGGCTTCATAACGATGGCGGTGGTGAACGCCGCGCCGGTGCCGGTGCGCATCTACGCGAACGAAGGCATCGGACAGGTGCTGTTCTTCGAATCGGACACCCCGCCCGACGTCTCCTACGCCGACAAGAAAGGCAAGTACCAGGCCCAGTCCGGCATCACCGGCGCGAAGGTGTAAAGTTAGGGCAGCACAAACCATGCTTGTGTTTGTAGATGAAAGTGGAGATGTAGGGCTGAAGGAAGCTTCCAGCAAGTACTTCCACGTTGTGCTAGTGGTCTTTCCGGATCGGGAAGAGGCGCAGCGGTGCGACTCCAGGATTAATACTCTGCGAGCGGAGCTTGGATTCCCGCCTGAAGTGGAGCTGAAATTCAACCGCCTTTCTCGGAGTAAGCGGATATCGATTATCGAAAGAGTTGCGCACGACAATTGGTTCTTCTGGGCCATCACGATAAACAAGGCTCAGCTTTACGGCGAGGGCTTTCGGTTCTCAGGTTCGTTCTATAAGTACGTCACGCGGTTGGTCTTCACAAATGCTTCGTCCTACCTTCTCGATGCTAAGGTGGTTATCGACGGTCGAGGAAGCAGGAGGTTTCGCCAAGAACTGGCTGCTTATCTTCGGAGACAGGTTAACGTGGAGAGAAGCCACCACATAAGTACAGTGAAGCTGCAGGACTCACGGAAGAACAATCTTCTTCAACTCGCGGATTTGGTAGTAGGTGCTCTGGGCAGGCGTTACAGGATTGGCAAGAGCGACCGTAACGACTACTGGCAGCTAATCCGTCATCGGTGTATCCATCACCAATTCTGGCCGCAGTCCAAATAGCAAAACGGCCCGCGACCTATCCCCGAAGGGAAAGACCACCGTCCGGTGGCAGTTCGGTCAACGAGCCTATCCGTTGATATTATACCACATTTCTGCTGGTAAGCGACACGTCCCCCGACACCTCCTATGCCGATAAGAAAGGCAAATACCAAGCCCAGTCCGGCATCACCGGCGCGAAGGTGTGAGGGCCGCAAGCTCCGTGTAAGTATCAGCTAGTTCCGATTCAGCCTATCTGCGATTCGTTGCGCCTCTCTGATTCCCTCTTCGGTGAGTTCCCAAATCCCCCAAGGGGAGTTGCGTTTAATTAAACCCCTTTCAGCTAGGCTATTCCGAGCCCAGTCGCAACGGTATGACCACCTAACGCGGCCCGACCGGTCCTTGCTGTAGTCGACCTTCGTAAGACGGCTTTCCGCTTTCTGGCGTACATGTTGTTTCACATCGCGGTTGCTCGCCGACCCTCTTAGCTCCAATAGCGCTGCTAGGATGAAAGGTTCAAGCTCTCTTGGTGTTATCCCACCTCTCACGCGACCGGGGCGCTCTTGTCCTTCTCCTGATGCAGCTTGCGTAGCGAAGGCTGGTGGTGGCGCATGTGGTTCCACAACTTGCTTGAAGAACTCCTTTACCTGCTTTGCATCCGGTTTGAATCCGCAAACAGCTTCGGTTTCCTCAGCGATCACTTTAATAAGTAACTCATTAGGCTCACTAATGAGTTTCTTCCATGCCTCGGGCATTGCTTCATTTATCTTTTCCTTTCGTTGGCGACTCCGGTGGAGCTCTTTTGCATATCGCTCTGCTTCGCCAGTTTTTGCTGCCTCTCTCGCTAAGAGGTTAGCAATAATCAAAGACGTTTCGTTTATGTCTTGGTGTTCGAGATCAACAGAATACACCTTCCGTCCAGACCAGAGACCACTAGCCAAAGGCAAATAGAACTCCCACGTTGTCCCATTTGTGAGCACGGCTAATTTGACACCCTCGTGAAATGCGTAGTTAAGCAGTTGCTCTTGATGTTCGTCAGAGAGATTCGCCCCGACTTTCTTAGCTTCAATAAACACTGTAGGACTAGATTTCAGGAGGAGCGCATAATCAACTCGGCCCTTCCCTGTCGAGTATTCAGGTCTTACTTCGTCAGTGTTAAAGACGTTCCATCCCAATGTTTGAAGCGTGGGCAGGATGATGCCCTGCTTGACGGCTTCTTCGCTTTCGAATGCGTCAAAGCCCCGGCTTCGCAGATCACTGAACTGTTTGATTATCTCTTCAACGATTGCCTGATCGACGGTACTCAAGGTCAATTCCCCTTTGGATGGCGCTTTTATTCTATCACTTCACTCGACCGAAGCCACCACCACCGCAACGGCGAACTCCTTCTCGTGGCTGATGGTTAGCTGGATGTTGGCGCGTTTAGGCTCGATACCCAATGCGCGCATCTTCTCGCGCGCCTTCTCGCTCAACCCGAAGTAGGGCTTGCCGCCCGCTTCATGCTCCACCCAGATGCCGTGCCAGCCCGGCCAGACCTGCGTGGCTTTGAAAAACGCCTCTTTCGCGGCGAAGAATCCTGCCAGGCTCTGGTACGCCGCCACGCCTTTGCCCTTCGCATACGCAAGCTCGCTTGCGGTGAACGCACCCTTCGCCAGCGGCGTGTCAAAGCTCTCGCCCACCTTCTTCCGCACCCGCTCGACGTTGACCATATCCACGCCGATGCCAAGGATCATCTCGCGCCGCCTATTCGCTTCGTATCCTCGCGTTCCAGTGCGAGAATCCGCAGCACGAGCGCCAGGTATAAAACGAGATTCCCGCCGAGGTATCCCAGGAAGTACCAGCCTAGATACGGCTGATAGATGGTGAGCCAAATCTGCGACTGCGCCACCTGGGGAAATAGCTGGTTCCAGTAATAAACGTCACCCAGGCGCTCCCAGGCGGGGCTGACCAGCGAAAGCGTCACTACTGTCCACTCCGCGACGACCAATGCCAGCAGCGCGACGAAGAACGCCGCTACGCCTTGCAGTCCACCGCGCGCCTTCGGATTGACGAGGAGGTAAACGGTCGGCGCGAGAATGACCGTGAGCCAAATGAGGAATCCCCGCTGGAGAACCGTAAGGATATGGATGTACTGGAAGTAGCCCAATAGCACCAGATGTAGCCCCGCCACAACGAGCAGCAATAACACAATCGCGAGGTGGAACTTGATGGTGTAGCCTTTTGTATCGGTCGAGAACGCCGCGCTTGGCTGAGGACGGCGCGACTGCGTGTAGCCTTCCCAAACTAGCGCCGCTGCGAACGATGCCAGCAACACAACTTCGACCACGAAGTTTAGGAGCGCCAGAAGGTGCTCAGTGGGCCAGCGCGTCGTCGCCCGCTGGATCTCGTTGAGATACACGACAATGAACAGGCCAGTGCCGGCAACGATCCACAGCAGCCGGTTGCCGAACTGGCGCATTAGGATTCGTTCGACCGCTTCGGTGTATGCGAAAAAGCCGCGCATCTCACCTATTATATCCCGGCACTCCTGCGAACACTTAGCGGGTGCTGAAAAAGCTGGCTACGCTCGTTGACCGCATTCTCCTTCAATGATATAATGTAATAGATGAATAGCACAATGGACATCGTCCTCCCCATCATCGTTGGCATCGTGCTGCTCCCGGTAATGATCGGAGTCCTGTTGACTATCAGGCGCGGGACGCAGCTGAGCAAGCATTCCCTGCCTGACTTCCTGCCGGACGAGCAGCCGCCGGACGATCCCGCCTTCGGCAAGCGGGGAGCGTATTACGCAGGTTCGCTTTTCGTCGCGCAGAAAATGTTTGGGCTGTTTCCAGTGCCTGTTATAGGCAAGGGCTTTCATATCAAAGGAAACGGTAAAGCCTGGCTGTCCAACGAGGCCGTGATGATTCACCGCTACCTAACGCGCAAACCGCTGGTTATTCCTTTCGCCCTGATCCACAAAATTGAGGTGCGCGTTGGCTTCTTCGGCGGTAAGCGCCTTCCGGGCCATATGCTGCATCTGACCTGGGGGCGCAAGGAGCTGCTGATGGTTACAGGAATACAGATTTCCCGCAGGCGTGATATCAGCGAGGAGTGGGCGCGTGAGATTTCCCGTCGGGCAGAGATCTGGCGGAATAAAGAGGAAAACGGAGAGTGAGCCTAGCCACAATCAATTGGGAGGACATCGAGCGTGTATTTAAGTTCGTCGCCGCGTTCTTAGCTGTAGTTGCTTTCATCCTCTTTTTGGTCCAACAACGGCGATCCAGCAAGCTGAGCGCTTACGCTTTGCCCGACCGCGTTCCCGTATGGGACGGCAACGAGCTTCCCATCTGGCACGCATCGTGTATGTACGCTGGCACGCTATTCGTTACTGCGCGTGCATGGCCTTTTTGGGTGCTATCGGTTAGGGGGCGCGGCTTTGGGAAGCGGGGCAAGGGCACGCTGTGGCTCGCAAACGAGGCTCTCTTCTTCCTGCGCAAGGGCCGAAAAACGCCCTTAGCGATACCTTTTGCTCTGATCCACGAAGTGCAAGCGGTCCCGGGGACAACTAACGAAGCTCATCGCTGGATTTCGCTGTCACACGGGATTGCCAATCCAGCGATGCTGCCGCTTTTTCTTGTTTTTAGCTTGATTCCGCAAGGGAGAGTAAAGCCGCGTAAGGGCGCGCCGCCGAATTTCATACGCATCGGCTGGGGGCGCAGAGAGCTGCCGATTGTGTCTGAGTTTCAGGTTTCTAAAGATGTTGAAGCGACAGAAGCGTGGGCTGAAGAGATCGGCCGTCGCGCTAGAGCTTGGCGGCGGCAAAACGCGCGTTCTGCGTAGTTATAGCGGCTATATAAGAAAAGCGTAACGGTGTATTCTGCGTTGCGGATGTTCATCGTGATGCACTATCCCAAACACCGCACTGCCGCTTCCCGAGACTGACACCAGCAGGTAATCCTCCTTTGCCATCCGATCCAAGGCAGTTGCCACATCGGTGCAAGCATCGCGTGCGATGGGCGCGAAGTCGTTTCGGGCCAGCGCGAAAGCCGCCTGCGGCCCGTTATTTACCCATTGCGCCAGAAAAGCCGCCGTATGGTTTGATGCAGAATACTCTGCGACCTTCGCATACATCTCCGCCGTTCTGAGCTCAATGCCCGGAAAGCGTAGAGCGCACTCGTATTCCTCAAGGCCGCGAAGCGTGACTGGCTCGATGTCCTCTCCGAATCCCTGCACGCGCACGGGACCGTCCACCATAAACGCGGGCACATCCGCCCCGACTTGTGCGGCGAGCGCCGTCCAGTCTGCATCGGGCAGCGATGAGATCGGTTGAAGGCGTTCATTCTCCGCTGAATCGCCTCGGGCAAGGTCTCGAACGAGACGAAAGAGCCCGGCCGCATCGCTGCTACCGCCGCCAAGCCCGCTGCCTGCGGGGATTCGCTTGATAATCTGAACGCGCATTCCGGGGAGTATCCCGCCGGCGGCGTCGTTCAATGCGCCGTACGCGCGGCTCAATGTGTTGTCCTGTGGGGAGATATCGAGCTTCCCTGGAAATGGCTCGGCGGAATTAAAAGCTACCGTAATGCCTGGTTCGGGCGTTATTTCCAGCCGCAAATCATCGTATAAAGAGATCTTAGCGATGACGCTGTCAATGAGGTGCATCCCTTTATCCTCGTCCCGCCCGAGAATGGATAGGCTCAAGTTAACCTTCGCCGGGCACAGGCGTTCGTATGCTGTCACGTGGCTATTATGGCATACGGGGGTAGCGTGCGTTGACAGGGGCTGAATTGCGATGGTATATTTCGCGTGCCGGGTCGTTAGCTCAGGTGGTTAGAGCGCATCCCTGATAAGGATGAGGTCCCTGGTTCGAGTCCAGGACGACCCATTCTTGCTGACTCGTTGCGGAACACATCTGTTGTAGTTGTGTTAGAATCATTGAGCCTATGAGGGGGTGTAGCTCAGTGGCAGAGCATCTGCTTTGCACGCAGAAGGTCATCGGTTCGAATCCGTTCACCTCCAGTAGAGCGCAGGGGGGTGGTGCCTGTGATTGAACTTGATCCGACGACTAAGACGTACTTCGAAATGGGTATGACCCACTACAATCGTGGCGACTACCTTCGGGCGACCGAACAATGGAAACTGGCGGTGAAGGAGGATCCGTCCTTTGCCGCGGCGCATCGTTACCTGGCTTTAGCCTACGAGAAACTGGACTGGCGCCATAAGGCCAAGAAGCAATGGGAGGTCTACCTCAAAGTAGAAACAAATGAAATCGCGAGGGCGCAAATTGCGGAAAGGCTAAAAAGACTGTAGGCAATGGGAACTAAGCCACCAGATGAGACTGACGACCTGCGGACTCCGGAAGGTCCAGATTCCGAGTCGAAGTCGGACTTCGACCTTTGGCGAATACTAACCACCCCCGAAGAGCTGCTCGACGAGAGCGAAAGGGCAGTGCCGGCAGGTTCGGCGGTCGAGGCTGTCAGTCCCGTTCAAGAGGAGGTAGCTTACGCCGTGCCGGAGGAGGCGGTTGTCTATTGCCGCAACCACCCCGAAGTTCAGGCCATCGCTCAATGTCCCGTGTGCGCCGCATACTACTGCAACGACTGCCTGATAATCAAAAAAGGCAGGCTACTCTGCAAGGCTTGCGCGGAAGCTGTCTACGCTCCCTCGGAAGAGGAGATCATCGAACACGGTGAGGACGCTTACCGGCATAGAGGCGATTTCCTCCCCGAAGCGCCACCCGAATTCAGTCCTACGATGTCAGGAGTGGGTGCTGAAGGCCGGCTGGCGAATGTCTTCAAGCGTATTCTCGGCTTCGCTCTCGACATCCTTGTAGCTAGGATTCTGTACGTCTTGGGTTACGTGGTGATCTCATTGCTCCTAGCGGGAATTAGTAAGGGAGCGGTTCCGAGCGTGCTTCAGATCGGGGGCAGCGGCGGACTCATTGTTGGCGTTAAGCAGATCGCGTTATCGCTATTCACGTTGAAGTTCCTTCCCCTCGTTCTCTTGTTGGACTTTATTTACTTCTTCGTCTCGTTTACGCTTGTTAATCGAACTTTCGGCATGAGTTGGCTGAACCTGCGCATTCTCTCCACGTATGGCGACTTCGTTAGTCTTAGCGCTTGTGCGATTCGCGCAGCGGTTTTGGTAGTTACGCTGGGGTTTAGTATAATAGTCGCGCTGGTGCACCCACGTGCTATGGGATTGCACGATATGGCAGCCGGAACCTATGTCGTAAACTTCTCCGGCTTGAAGCATGTGGACGTGTACGAAACCATTAATGTGAAACTCGAGTAGCAGGAGACTCATGATGGCACTTACGCTGTGGCAATCTACGCCTGCGTTTCTTTTTCAGGGCGGAGACTCCGACCAATTGCTCCAATGGATGCTCGTAGGTGCGATTGTCCTCAGCATCTTGGCGATGGGCCTTCAGTTCTTTAAAAACGTCTTTTACGCGATCACTGCGCCGACGTACTCGCTGAAGAACATGGGGGAGGATGACAACTTCTTTTTCAGCCTGTTGATGGTTGTCGTAGGCGGCCTGTTTATGGCGCTGTACGCTCTTATGCAGAAGGGATACTTGCTCGCTTCGTTTGATAAATTCTCGCAGGGACAGATCAATGATGCGCTGGCGGGCTATGCCAATCAGACTTACAAGCCGGTTGTATTTGAGTTCGGCTTTAACAGGATGCAAGATGTTTTCGGCCTGGTAATGTCGAGTATTCTCGGGATCGTTTTGCTCTGGCCGGTGCTGTGGCTCTTATTCGGATACGTTTACTGGCTTTTGTCCAGAGCGTTCGGAAACCAGCTCTCGCTGAAAGTTATGCTCTCGACGCTGGCGTATTACTACCTGCTATTTGGCATGATTGTGGGGTACTTCCAGATTCACTCTGTTGGCGCATCACTGGCGGCACAGGGCGGTACAGTCCCGATGGGCACGCTTGAGATAGTCGGGGTGATTCTAGGGCTGGTCGCCTTAGCTTATTCAGTGATATCAATCTCCCAGGGCGGGGACATAACAATCGCACAGGCCTTAGTGGTGTTTATCATCTGGGGCATTGTGCTAGGCGGTATCGTGGCTGCCGTATATGTCTACCAGCTTGCGCCCATTTACGAGGGTTTCCTTGATGGGTTAAGGGCGCAAAGCTACGCATGAACAAAAAGCGGCAGGGAACTTCTGCCTTACCAGCCGCATCGTAGGTTAAAGGCCAATGCAACGTCTGCTTTACTTTATTCTTGGATTGATAGCCGCGCTTTCGTTCGACGTGGCGCTCGCTTTTGCTGACGCTTCATCTGCAATAGAAATTGGGGCTTCGCAGTCACGGTTCCTGCTTAGCGGCGGGGAAGGCAAGAAGGACTTAGCGGATCCGCCCGTTAAATCGAAGCCCTATGAGATCGACCCGGCGCACTTCGAGATCCCTGAGCTGGACCTCTCCGGGCGGATGGTCATCAGTCTGGATGAGGCGCTCGAGATCGTTTCGCGCGAGAGCTATACGGCGCGGGCGGCTAAAGCTACGTTTGAGCGGTCGCGTTTCAATGTGGACCTCGCACTTGCGCCGTTTGACACAGTGCTTCAGGTGACATCAGGCATGAACTCGGCCGAACGCACAGGTGCTAGCTCCCTCGCAACTAGTAGCTCTATTTCGACCAGCAAAAGCACTTACTATTCAGTAGGGCTTAGCGAAAAGTTTCCCAGTGGCGATAGATTCAGCATCAGCCACCAACTGGCTCGCTCAGAGATTTCGCAAGTAGGCGCAACGGCGCAGACTATCCCGAAGTCGTACACCGGAAGCGCGGGCTTTCGCTGGACTCACCCGCTGGGGCGGGGCTTGGGGCGAACCGCCAACTGGCTCGAGGTCAGGCAGGCGCTTAACCGGCAGTCCTACGAGGAACTGCGGCTAGATGAAACCGCACGAGATCTGCGATATCAAACTTTCGTTCTCTACTACACCATCGTATCCCAGCGGCAGGCGCTGAATGTGCGCCGCACGAACTTAGAAGCTGCGATTCGGCTGTTGGAGCGCAACTACGAGCGGCATAAGGTCGGGCTTTCGATCCGGGCCGATGTCCTCCAGGCGGTCAACAACGTCCTGACCCAGAAAGGGCGCATAGTGGACGACCAGAAAAGGTACATTGATCTCCTCGACGAGCTTGGTCTGCTTTTAGGGGTCGCTCAACCGCTGGACGTGCTGCCGGGCGTAGATATTTCGCCAGCGGAGCTCGTCTTGGACATTGAGGAGGATTGGCCACGCGTCCGGGCCGCTAGCGCGGAACTGGAAGATGCGCAGACAATGCTCTATAACACGGAGCTATCTGTAGGCTATCTGCGCAGCGAGCTGCGCCCGGACCTGTCCTTGACTGTCGATTATGAGCGTCAAGGCGAAGCGGGCACTGCAGGTACGGCGATGCGAAACCTCGACGACGAGAGCTATTCGCTAATGCTAGTGTACAATCTGCCATGGGCCAAGCGGTCGGGCAAGGCGCGATTGGCACAGGGCGAGCAGGACCTGGAGACTGCCAAAATCAACTTTGAGAGAGCTAACCAGGAACTCCGGCAGGAATGGGAAGGCCTGTTCCGGGAGCTGAGGAGCAAGGAAGTCCAGCTTGAGCTTTCGGACAGCAACGTTACCGTTGCGCGCGAGAACTTCAACATACAACTTGAAAGGAACAAGGTCGGGCTTGCGGAAACACTGGACGTGATCCAGGCACAAGAGTCCCTTCTTGAAGCCGAGCTCGGCCGCTTGGTCGCTCAGATTGACTATCAGACGACCTACCTCCAAATACTCTCCATGGTTGGCGACATCTAGCTATGGGTAATCCCACATCTCTAATCGAGCTCCGGGGCGTCACTAAAACCTACGAGATGGGCAAGCACGAGGTTCACGCTCTGCGTGGGGTGTCGTTCTCCATTGAACAAGGCGAGTACATTGCCGTAATGGGACCGTCTGGGTCCGGCAAGTCCACGGTGATGAACGTCATGGGTTGCCTTGATCGTCCGTCAAAGGGCACTTACATGCTGGACGGCCAGGATGTTACTAAACTCTCAGATGTGGAGCTGGCCCGCATACGCAATCAGAGGATCGGGTTCGTTTTTCAGACTTTTAATCTGTTGCCCAGAACCACAACGCAGGAAAACGTCGAACTGCCGCTGGTTTATTCGCCCAGGCCCGGGAATCGTCGCGAGCGGGCGCGGAAAGCGCTCGTCGCGGTAGGCCTCGGTGACCGCCTGACGCACAAGAGCAACGAGCTTTCAGGCGGTGAGCAGCAAAGGGTCGCCATAGCCAGGGCGATCGTGAACGAGCCGTCCATCATCCTGGCCGATGAGCCGACGGGCAATCTGGACAGCAAAGCGGGGATCGAGATAATGAAGCTCTTCCAGCGCCTGAATGATTCCGGAATCACGTTGCTGGTAGTAACTCACGAGCAGTTCATTGCCGACCATTCGCGGCGCATCATACGCCTGCACGACGGGAAGATAGTTGAAGATATCCGGGTGACTGAACGTGTCACCTATTCGCCCGAGGAAATGCGTACTCTTGAGAAGGAGAACGCAGTGCACAGCGGGGCTGCGGGTTAGCCTTCGAACGCTGCCGCATGCTGCGGCGCTTTTTTGCTAGAATCTCCGGGATAGCTATGGATTTCGTTGACAAACTGGTGTCACGCGAAGCGGCCGTCGGCGTTGTCGGCCTCGGATATGTCGGGCTGCCGCTGGCCGTGGAGTTCGCGGGCGCCGGCTTCGACGTAATAGGCGTGGATGTGAGCAAGGAGAAAGTCTCCCAGATAAACGACGGCCAGAACTACATCCGCGATGTCGAGGGGGAGCGGCTGGCCAGGGTAGTGGACAGCGGGAAGTTGCGTGCTACGACAGATTACGATGTTGTCCGCGCTCTCGATGCGGTTTCCATCTGCGTTCCAACGCCTCTTTCTAAGTCGCGCGAGCCTGACATAACGCATATCTTGCGCGCCTGTAACGAGATATCCCAGCGCATGCACCGGCCCATGCTAATCGTGCTTGAAAGCACAAGCTATCCCGGCACAACTCAGGAGCTTGTGCTGCCCATTCTGGAAAGAAGCGGATTGAAGGTCGGTAGCGACTTCTTCTTGGCTTTTTCCCCCGAACGCGTGGACCCCGGCAACGCTAGCTTCAATACGCGGAACACGCCAAAGATCATTGGCGGCATCACCCCGAGATGTACCGAGATAGCGAGCGCTCTTTATTCGCAGGCGGTAAAAGAGCTCGTGCCCGTAAGCAGCGCGATGGCGGCAGAGATGGTCAAGCTTCTAGAGAACACTTTCCGGGCGATTAATATCGGGGCGATCAACGAGATGGCGATTATCTGCCATCAGCTAGGGGTAGATGTCTGGGAGATAATCGAAGCTGCGAGGACCAAACCGTTTGGCTTCATGCCCTTCTATCCCGGTCCGGGGCTGGGCGGTCACTGCATACCGATAGACCCGCTGTACTTGTCCTGGAAAATGCGGAAGCTAAACTACCGGACGCGCTTCATCGAGCTCGCGGATCAGGTAAACTCGGCTATGCCGCGGTACGTTGTGGATAGAATCGTTGAGCTGCTCAATCAGCGCAGGATACCTATAAACGGCGCGCGCATCTTGATCCTGGGAATCACCTACAAACGCGACATTGACGATACGAGGGAGTCCCCTGCGCTTTCCATTATTGAGGAACTGCTGGAGCTTGAAGGCGCCATCTCCTATCACGATCCTTACGTGCCAGGCTTTGAATACAACGGAGTGAAGCTATCCCGGGTCGAGCTGAGCCCTGAGTTGTTAAGTGAGCAGGATCTCGTCGTCGTTACGACTGACCACCAGTCTTACGACTGGCAGTTCGTCGTTAAGCACTCCCGACTTATCCTGGATACTCGAAACGCAGTGAGTAATGCCTCGAATCCGTCGAAAGTCGTAAGGCTCTAACCGCTCTCCGAAGGAACCTGTTTTCGTACCAGCTCTCGGCGCATCACACTTCCCAGTGCGAAAATCGGCGCCAGCAAGAGCGCTGAATGAGGGGAGTGGAACATCGAGTGGATTGCGAACATCATGAAGCCGAGCGCGAGGGCGATTGCTAGCGGTCGCCATGATGGCGGTCCGCGTCTGGCTATAAAGATAAATTCGTAGAATGTCAAGAGCCAGACAAGGATGTAAGCTAGCCCTCCGGCCAAACCGGTGCCCGTCAGCACTTCCATGAACGTATTATGAGCATTGAGGTTCAGATCAAGGGGAACTGTGGCACGTCCGAAGCGTCCGGCGTGAGCTCCGAAGTTATTCATGCCCACGCCAAGTATTGGGTAACTGGCCAGCATGCGCAAACCGACGTCGTAGTTCTCGATCCGAAAGCCTACCTGAAGTTGTGGGCCATACTCGGGATTGAATGCGATAAAGATCCGGGCTGCATACTTCTGGTATGTGGAAGGCAGATAGATGCTAACAAGGCCGATTGTTAGAGCTGCCGTAAGACCTAGGGCAACTGCCGTCCTGAACGGGCGTCTGATAAATTCTATCAGCGCAAGAACGGCCAATGCCAGCCAGGCGCTTCGTGTAGCGGAGAGGACGATTACACCTACGGATGCCAGAGCTACTAGATAGTAGAAAGCGCGGTTTTGCGGCCACTTCCGGCTCTCAGCGAGGTATAGCGCCGCGGGAATCGCTATTAGGAAGTAGATTACGCTTCCGCTAGCCGGTCCGCCGGCATAAAGGCTGCCGGCTCGATAGAATTCAGGATCAAGAGGGTGAAAGATGAAGAAGTAGTCGTAGAGAATGACGAGAGCACTGGCAAGCGCGCCAATGAGAAGGCTGTTAACAGCCATATGCCATCTTCGGGGGGTGGTCAGAAGAAGCGTGCCAGCTATATATAATGCGAATACCGTTACGGCCATGCCGGTTAGCCTTATCGCGTTCGCTTGATTAATAGAGAAGATAACTCCCGGTAGAGCCGCCAGGATGAATGTAGCATGGAACCAGGGCTTAACTCCCAGGCTGCTAATCCTGAATGCGGGAAGTCTGCGGAGATTCAGCAGCATGCTGAAGAAAAGCACAATGATCGCCATGAATGCTAGATTCGATACACCTCTGATGGGAATCAACTGCAGGGTGGCGAACGGCAGCGAGAACATGAAGACTAGAAACGCCCAGAATGGGTTGCGCAAAAGGACGTATAGCACCAGCAGGCCAGCGGTTGCTGCTATTGCCAGCCAGGCGTAAGACGACAAGATACCGAGCGCGACAGCTAGGAGCAAGCACAAGCCTGCGGTCCAGGCGCTTGGTCGATTAAAGGTCAGATGTCCTTCCATCCCCGGTGGCCCTTAGGCTTAACTTCATTCTACACGGTATGCATCCTGCAGCAAAGCTGTACCGGCAATGGTGGCTAACGGCTTTCAAACTCACTAGCGGGGTTAAGGCAGCTAAGAGTCTTGTCGGCTTCTGTTCCCGGCAAGCTCTCTGATTAGCTCATCATAAGCGGTGAAGCACGCCTGAAGGCCGTAATTCTCCAGCGCATCAGCTGATGCCTGCTGGGCGATTTTGGATGCAAGTTCGGGCTCACTGATAACTCTCGCAAGAGCTCTAAAGACAGCGTGCGGGTCTCCCACAGGGGCCAGAAGTGCGTTTTGCTCGTGGCGAAGGTAGGTAGTGAAGCCGGGCGCAGACGTGGCTACGACGGGAAGGCCAACGGACAGCGCTTCCACGGCAGCGTTGCCTAGCCCCTCTTTCCTGCTCGTATAGCATGCGGCATCCATCGCAGAGTAGATTTCAGGCAGATCCCTGCGGAAGCCCGCGAACACCACATGCTCCAGCAGTCCCAGCTTTTCCGTGAGCGCTCGCACCTCCATGTCGCCTTTTCCCTTGCCAACAAGCAGCAGCTTGGCATGCTTTCCTTCTTTGCTCTCTCTCAGCTCCTTGAATGCTTGGAGCAGTGTGCCGTGGTCCTTAACCGGATGAAATCGCGCGATACAGCCGATAACGAAGTCTTGCTCCAATAGCCCCAGCTGCTCTCTAATCTGGTTTCGGAGTACCTGAGGGGATCGCAGCCACGAGATATCCAGGCCGATTGGGATGATACGCAGCTTCTTCTCTGGCACTCTCAGAACTTCTCTAGCAAAGCGCGCAGTGTCCTCGCTTGGAACCACATAATAGTCGGTCAGCGGTAGCGTCATGCGGTCCAGGATGCTGCGCCACTTTTCTTGACTTGCCGCGCGAAGGCTGCTGATGACCGGTATCCGCCTAAATAGCCTGCCCAGGATTCGCGCGGCTAAGTACGTGTGAAAAAGGTAGGCGATAATCAAGCCCGGTCGCTCATCATTGAGCTTTACAGCGAGGTCCAACACCCTCCAGGGCGTCTGCTTGTTCGTGTGCAGCGAAAATGTCGCTATTTCCGGATTTGCCGACAGCTCTCGCTGTAGCGTGCCATCTCCATCCGCTAGCGTGCCGACCGTAACTGGAAACCCTTGCTCCGACAGGTGGCGCGACAAGTGAACAATCTGATTCTCTGCTCCTCCCCAGGAGCCGGTCGTGGTTAGTATGAGAATGCGCGTCGGCACGTGCGTGTGATTGTAGCAAACGCGCCTGCGTGGCTCAATTCAGCATTCCGCGATTTTAGGCGTGCTAGAATTGGCCGGAACAATGGGAAACAAGGACACTTTCAGGGCATTCGCCACAAACGATGACGGCATTCTGGGCCAGGGATTGGTGGAGCTAAGCAGGGCGCTTTCACTGGTGTGCGAGCTTACGGTCGTTGCGCCGGAAAGCCCGCGCAGTGCCGCAAGCCACTCCATCACGCTGCATAAGCCCCTCCGCTTGGACGAGCGCGCTGACTTCCCTTGGCCGGATAGCGCGCTCAGTGGATGCCGCGCATACTCATGTTCTGGCTCGCCAACGGACTGCACGATGCTGGGCGTACTTGAGTTTATGCGTGACGATCCGCCGCATCTGGTAGTCTCAGGCATAAATGAGGGGCAGAATCTGGCTGAAGACGTGACCTATTCCGGTACGGTAGCTGGTGCTATGGAGGGCGCGATATTAGGCGTGCCCTCCATAGCCGTCTCCTTGGACTCCCGTGGCCGCGGCAACTATGCGACGGCTTCTCATCTGTTAGTTAAGCTTATCGAGCGCTTGTTTTTCAGCGAGTCTCCCGGCAGGCCCTGGCCTTTCCCCGATGCGGAACGAACCAAAAGGCTTTTCGATGGTCGGCGCTTCCTGAATATGAACGTGCCGGATATTCCTGCAAAGGAAGTGCGGGGCGTGAGTGCATGCTTCACCGGATTCCGCGGTTACAAGGATATAGTTCAGAAGATGACCGATCCCCGGGGTCGGCCATTCTTCTGGATTGCCGGCGAGAGGGTGAAAGAGGATGAGCGAGAAGGCAGCGATGTTCGATTAATCGACGAGGGCTACGCCACGCTTACTCCGCTAACCTGGGATCTTACAGACTACGCCGCGCTGGAAGTCCTGGAAGACCTTCTTTAGATTCACCGCTAGCTCTGAAACAGGAACGCCCTTACCCCCTGGACAAGTTCTTTCTCGAGGTTCTCCGCCTGATGTTCGCAGTAGATGCGCAGCAGCGGCTCCGTGCCGGAAAAGCGCAGCAACAGGAAACCTTCAGGAAATACGATCTTGAGACCGTCGAGTTCGGAGATGCGGCTTGCGTGTATGCCCGTTAATTCTGGCTCCTTACTTAACGCAGCAACTCTTTGTTGAACGGCTTCCGCTTGAGCCGCGCCGGTCAACGGAATGTCCTGTCTGTGGAAATACGGATGTCCGAAGCGTTCTGTAATGCGCGCGCGCAGTTCGCGGAGTTGCGCTTTCCGCTCGGCCATTGCGGACAGGACAACGATGAGCGCAAGCAGCGCGTCGCGCTCAGGAAGGTGGAAGCCAAAACCGAAACCGCCGCTTTCCTCGGCCGCCATGAGGGTTCCGGGCTGCAGCAGTTCTTTAGTGGAGTGTTTAAAACCCACGGGAACCTCTATTACTTGCTGCCCCAGTTCCTGCGCGACACGGTCAATCAGGGAGGAAAAGCTCACTGATTTGATGACTCGCCCGCGCATTCCGCGGTCCTCGACTAGGTGGAGTAAGCAGATGGCGTAAATGTCCTCCGGTGGCACGAACTCGCCGGCTTCATCTATCAGCCCCAGGCGGTCGCCGTCGCCATCGAAGGCAGCGCCAAAAGCTGCTTTACCGCCAGCATCCACCCAGCCGACAAGTTCCTCCAGCTGTTCTGGGATGGGCTCGGGTTTCCCGCCGGCAAACAGCGGATCACGCTCGGTGTGAATAGCCGCGAACTCCAGCCCTAGGCTTTGCAAGGCTTGCTCGTAAACGTGCGCGGTAGCACCTCTAACGAAGTCTACCGTTAGGTCAAATGGATAGTCAGCCAGTGCCGGCGCGGCGTAGCCCTTCATCACTTCGGCATATTCGTCTCGAAGATCGAACTCGTCGTATTCTTGCGTAATGCCAAACGCCAAATCCGCGTTATAGCCGGGTTCCGTTTCCTCGGCGAGTTTCTCTACAGCCTTGTTTACGTCCGGTAGTGCGCTCCCACCTTCAGGGCCTTTCAGTTTGTAGCCCAGGTAGCGTGCGGGATTGTGGCTGGCTGTAATCATTATTCCCATCGGCGCGCCCAGCTGCTTCACGGCGAACGACAGGTACGGGGAAGGGCAAAAAGCGCTCGATATCGCAGGGCTGTATCCCTCTTCTCGCAAAGCATGGTGAACAGCGCGCGCGAAGTATGGAGCGAGGAATCGCGTATCGTAGCCTATTGGGATCGTAGCGCCTGCCTCCGCGCCAGAACCGCGAAGGTAGGCCGCGGTTCCTGCGACCAGTCTTGCGATATGTTCCCAGGAATACGTGTCGCCTATAACGCCCCGATACCCATCGGAGCCAAAGCGGAGAGCGGGTCTGGGGTGTCGAGTAGGCATAGCAGTTGTTTCGGTGCGGCTACAGGATGCTGTCGACTATCGCCTTTAGCGCGTCGTACTCGCGAAATCCAACGACGGATTTAACGGTTTCGCCGTTCTTGAACAATATAAGCGTGGGCACGCCAGTGATACCGAATCTCTGGGCGAGTCCGGGATCGTTGTCAGTGTTTACTTGGTACACTTTGAGCTTGCCGTCGTACTCGCTTGAAATGCGTTCGATTATCGGTTCGATCATTTTGCACGGCGGGCACCAAGTGGCGCCGAAGTCTACGAGCACGGGTATCTCACTCTTTTCGACCAGTTCTGCGAAATCGTTTTCGTGAATATCGGTCATTTCAGCCTCCTGCAGAGCGCATTGCGCCGGGTTCACTATTATACAGGGCAAGCCACGGTATTATCTCAATAATGGAGGATTCCACTGTCGAGTTTCTCGACTGCGGCAGCCACCCATCATGCTTGACCTGGCAAAAGATTGTAGCACAGCCCTGAGGAAGCCCTTTAACATTAATAAGCCGGGCTTTGCTTTCGCCAATGCAGATTGATGTGCGAGAATAGATGGAGTGGCTGAACCGGTCAGGATACTTTTTTATTGCATCGGCAACGCGTGCCGCTCGCCGCTTGCGGAAGCTATTTGCCGCCATCTCGGCGGGGAAGCCGTGGAAGTATCTAGCGCCGGTGTTGCTCCTATGGGAAGCGTAAGTGAAGGTTCACTCAATGCCCTGCGCTCATTAGGAATCAGCACGGCAGATCTGAGCTCTAAAGGGCTGTCTGATATTACGCCGGCCGATTACGATCTGGTGATAAGCCTGGACGCCGACTTCCCGGTAATGCGGATTCTCGGCCCTGAGGTCGCTTTCCGCTACGAAGACTGGGACATTCCAGATCCGCTGGGCGACGATACAGAAGTGTATCTGGATGTCGCGCATTTGCTACGGAAGCGCATTGAGGAGCTGCTGCGGCTCGAAGGTCTTCTGTCCTGAGTGCCCAGACCGGAGAGCATCCTGCAGGACGAAAGCTAGAAGAACTTGGGCAGCCTCTTTCGTATTTCCTCTTCGATTTCTTCTTCGACCTTCTCTTCCCAGTATTCGGGATCGAACATCTGCAGTATTTCTTCCAGTTCGCGCGTATGCTTGAGGATTCTTGGTAGCTTGCCGACCTCCAGCTGGATTAGCACGCCCGGACCCAGCATTAGCACCTCTTCAACGAACTGTAGTTCTACCTCTCCACGGTGTCCGTAGAAATAGACGGGCGGAGTGCCGCCTTCTTCGTCCGGCTCCTGGATCTCCACCTCGAAAACGGTTCCCCTAACCACCGCGAGCGCGGTTGGCGTTTCGACCTCAAAGGTCGCACCCGGCGACAGCGCTTCTTTCAGGTTTGCCAGCAAGTAGCCGGCGGTGAGCGAGCTTCGGGTGCGCCCGCTGGGTACTAGCTCGCATAGCGATAAGACTGAGTTTTCTTTGAGTAAGACCAGAGTATTGCCAGGGAACGTTAGTTGCACCTTTGCATCTTTGTCGACGAAAAGAACGTCTCCTGCATAAAGCAAATCCCCGATTCCAACGTCCACCGGTTCCGCTCCGCCTCGTTCGACTCGCACACAGCCGGCTACGCGAGTGACCTTCACGTAATGTTCCTCGTCCTGGGCGAGGGTGGGCAATGATGTCAGGATTATTAGTGCTATCAGGAAAGCGGCCGATGCTGCAACTCTTGCAACTCGGGCTGTCGTTGTACTTGCGCGCATCTGTAGCGGCTAATCAGCCTATTTTGTGCCCGTTTTCTCCGACGCGTTATCGGCCTTTTCGTTATTCGTTTTAGGCTCAGCGTCGCTGGAAGGTGCGGGCTTACTGGGGCGCTTGTTATCGGTAACGTAAAAACCGTTGCCGTGAAAGACGACCTGCGGCGCGGATATTAGGCGCTTGGCGGTTGCGCCGCACTTCTCACATTTGCGTGTGCCGTTGGCCGAAAAACCGGCTATCACTTCAAACACGTGCCCGCACTCAGTGCACCTGTATTCGTATATCGGCATGAAATATCTGCTCCTTGTCGGGGCGCAACATTCTACTCCGCAGGTTTGCGTTGCGCAACTTCAAACGTGAAGCCGCCCTCGCCGTGGTCTACGACGACGTGGCTTCCCTTGGTTATCTCGCCTGATATGAGCTTTTCCGAAAGCGGGTTCGATACCATTCTCTGAGTTGTTCTTCTCAGCGGTCTGGCGCCGAAAGTCGGGCTGTAGCCGTCCTCCACCAGCGCGCCGATTGCGGCGTCCGTGAGTTCAAGAGTCACCTTGCGCTCCGTCAGGCGCTTTTCAAGATCCTTCAGGACAAGCCGGGCGATGCGCCCCACCTGCTGCCGGTTGAGGGAATGGAACACTACGACTTCATCAATTCGGTTAAGGAACTCAGGTCGCAGCGTTCGCTTCAACTCCTCGTAGACTACACGGTGCATCTCGGGCGCAAGCTCCGCCAGCTCCTCGTCACTCTTGCCTTCAGACATCTGCGCGATTTCCGCGCTTCCCAGGTTGCTGGTCATAATGATGACGGTGTTTCGGAAGTTCACCGTAACACCTTTGTTGTCTGTGAGCCGCCCTTCATCCAGTACCTGCAATAGGATGTTGTACACGTCGGGATGTGCTTTCTCGATTTCGTCAAGCAGCACGATGGAGAACGGCTGGCGGCGCACTCGCTCCGTGAGTTGCCCGCCCTCGTCGTATCCGACGTATCCCGGCGGCGCGCCGATTAAGCGCGAAACGCTGAACTTCTCCATATACTCGCTCATATCAATGCGAATAATGGCGTCCCGGCTGCCAAACAGGAAATCGGCTAGCACCTTAACCAGCTCGGTTTTGCCGACGCCGGTAGGTCCAAGAAAAACGAAGCTGCCCAGCGGACGGTTGGGATCGCTAAGCCCGCCCTTGGCGCGGCGTATGACCTCGGAAACGGCCTGTAGCGCGTGTTCCTGGCCGACGATATGTTCGCCCAGCTCCTCTTCCATTCTGAGGAGCCTTGCAGATTCCGTTTCCGTAAGGCGCGATACCGGCACGCCGCTCCATCCGCTGACGATTTCCGCAACATCTTCGCTGGTAACGCGCACGTCCTGGCTGACGTTCTGCAGCCGTTCGCGCTCGTCCTCGATCTGGCGGTTCAGCCCGAGCATCTCCTGCTTGAGTCGCGCTGCTTCCTCATACCGTTCAGCGTCCGCCGCTTGGCGCTGTCTTTGCTCCAGCTCATCATGATGCTGCTGAAGCTCGGTGATCTTCGCGGTGGTAGCCAGCGCGCGCAGCCTGCACCGGGCCGCGGCCTCATCAATTACGTCGATAGCCTTGTCGGGCAGAAAGCGCCCCGTGATATACCGTGTTGACAGGGACACGGCCGCTTCAATCGCCTCGTCGGTGATCTTAAGGTGGTGGTGTTCTTCGTATTTCTCGCGCAGGCCTTTGAGTATCTCGATAGTGTCTTCGGCGCTTGGCTCTTCCACCAGGACGGGCTGGAATCTGCGCTCGAGCGCTGGGTCCTTTTCCACATATTTGCGGAACTCCGTCACTGTAGTCGCGCCGATTGCCTGTAGGTCTCCGCGTGACAGAGCGGGCTTTAATATGTTAGAGGCATCCATCGCTCCTTCAGCGGCGCCCGCGCCCACCACAGTATGCATTTCGTCAATAAAAAGGATTACGTTGCGCTTGCCCTTTTCGATCTCGTCTAATACGGCCTTGAGCCTGTCTTCAAACTCTCCGCGGAACTTGGAGCCGGCTATAAGTCGCGCCATGTCGAGCTGCAAAACGCGCTTGTCCATAAGTGGCTCAGGCACCCGCTTCTGGGCGATGCGCAGCGCAAGTCCTTCTACGATAGCCGTCTTGCCGACTCCCGGATCGCCGATCAGCACGGGATTATTCTTTTGCCTTCGCGACAGGACTTCGATAACGCGGTCGGTCTCATGATCCCGGCCGATGACGGGATCGACCTTGCCGTTGCTGGCCTTATCGGTGAGATCGACGGTGAATCGCTTCAGTGACTGGTAAGTACCCTCTGCCTGGGCCGAATCCACTCGGCGGTGCCCGCGGACTTCCTTCAAGGCTTGCAAAGCTTTCTCTTTGGTAAGCCCCAGGCTGCTAAGGACTCTTAAGCCTGCCCCTTCCCTTAGCTCGAAAAACGACAGCAGCAGGTGTTCCGTCCCGATAAACTCGTCACCCATCTGCTTGGCTTCGTCATACGCGAGGTCAAACAGCTTGGCTGTTTGCGGGGTGACGTATATCTGCCCGATGCCGCCCGATTCCACTTGCGGCCTGTGCAAGACGGCGTTCTTTATCTTGTCGAGGGCCTTCTCGCGGTCAATGCCCGCCAGGCTGAATACTTCCACTGCCAGCGAGTTCTCGGCGAACGCCAGGCCATAAAGCACGTGTTCGGTGTCGAACTGCACTTGCTTGGTTTCAAGGAGTACGTCTTGAGCCTCCTGAAGCGCGAGTTTAGCGTGTTCAGTGAACTTCTCGTATGGGATCATTCTTTCTTTCCCTTTCTCTCCCCCAGAGCAGTCTTGAGCAGCGAATGAAGCACAAGTCCGGTTCCTGTGCGATTGGTCGGCACCAGCCCGAATTCGGTTCCCCTGAGGACTGACAGCATCTGTTCGCGCACCGGTGGATCCAGTTGCTGCAAGATCAAGTCTAACATTCGTTTCATCTCGTCAAGCTGCTCGCGCATCCGGAAGATGACTTCCACGCCGGCGAGGTTTACTCCTAGCTCGCGCGTTAAGCTCACGATAACGCGGAGCCGCTCGACGTCGTTTCGGGAGTACATCCTTGTACCTCCCTCCGTACGGTCGGGCAAAACCAGCCCTTCCTCCTCGTACTTACGGAGCGTCTGCTGGTGTAGGTCGAGCATCTGCGCGACCATTCCGATAGTGAGCAGCGGCTCTTGTTCGTCTCCGTTGCGTCGGTTCTGAGCCATTGTTAAAAGCCAAATACCTTAAGTCTCGGGTTAACCGGATTATCCTCGGCAAACTCGCGGATAAGCTCGCGTCCGCGCACGCTGACCCGCTTGGGAGTCGTTATCTTTACGCGCACGATCAGGTCTCCCGTGCCGGAGCGGGAGAGGTGGGGGAAGCCCCTTCCCTTCAGGCGGAACTCTCTGCCGGAATCGGTTCCGGGCGGAATCTTCATTCGCACGCGCTTGTCGAGGGTGGGTATTTCGATCTCTCCGCCAAGCAGAGCTTCAGTTATGGTTATGGGAACTTCGAGTGTGACGCTCGAGTCTTGGCGTTTAAAATAGGGATGGGGCCGCACTGTCGCGTTGAGCAAAAGGTCGCCGTAAGGGCCGTTATTTCGTCCCGGGCGGCCTTTGCCCGGAACTCGGATCTTGCTGCCCGTGTCGACGCCAGCCGGTATCTTCACTTCGATACGCTCCCGCTTGGTGACGGTCCCGCTGCCCCGGCAGCGCATGCAGCTTTTGCTTGGTATGCTGCCTTTTCCCCGGCACTGGGGGCACTCCGTGGTTTGCCTGAAAAACGACGCTCCCCGCGAAATCTGGCCGTTACCGTTGCAGGCGGGACACGTGTTCCAGTTTGCGTCCGGATCAGCGCCGCTTCCGTTGCAGCGGTCGCACGCGACTTCCCGTACGAGGTCCATTACGACCTTTGTTCCTTTGGCCGCCTCAAGAAAGTCAATCGTAACGGGCTGATAAATGTCCTCACCCCGGCGCGGAGTAGTGTCAGCGCGGGTTTGGGTCGCGCCGGCGCGGCCGAACAGGTCACCGAACGGGTCAAAGCCGTTCCCGCCGAATTCGACACGCATTCCTCTTGAGGCGAACTGGCGTACGAACTCATCCCATTCCATTCCCGGGCCTCCGCCGGGGCCGCCGTGAGGCGAAAAGAAGCTGCTCCCATACGTGTCATACTGCTTGCGTTTTTCCTTGTCCGACAGGACGTTGTAAGCAGCTTGTATCTCCTTGAAGCGCTGCTCGGCCTCGGGATTGCCCGGATTAACGTCCGGGTGGTACTTGCGCGCCAGGCGCCGGTGAGCCGTCTTGATTTCTTTCTCGGTCGCCCCGCGCTCGATTCCGAGCACTTCGTAGAGGTCTTTTTCCGGTGCCACTTACTCCTCCTCGCTTACAGCATCCTCCTCAGGCTCTTCATCGGCATGTTGTTCTTCCTCTTCTTCCGGTACAGGCGTTAAAACCCGCACCATTGCGGGTTTGATAACGCGGTCCGCGATGCGCACGCCCTGTTGGTATACTTCGGCTACCATCTCGACAACAACGTCGGGCGACGCTTCGGAGTGCAGCGGTTGGTGCATTGAGGGGTTAAACGGGACTTTAGTATCAGCAATCATTTCTATCCCGTGCTCCATAAACACCTTCATCAGCATTTCCCTGGTTTTGCGGACCCCGTCAAGGAGGGGATTCTCCCCGGCTTTAACGTCCTCGAACATGTGTTCCGCCTGGGCCAGGCTGTCGAGAATGGGCACCAGCTCAAAGATTAGGTCCTCTATGGCATATTGTTTGTAGGTTTCTCTTTCGCTCTCCACGCGTTTTCGGTAGTTTATGAGGTCAGCTTGTGCGCGCTGCGCTAACTGCAAGTAATCGCTGGCTTCGGCGCGGGCTTTCTCCAGTTCCAGGTAAACGGATGCTTCGGACTCAATAGCCGCGGGAAGATCGTCTGAATCATCGGCGGGTGCTTCTTCGTCGTTGCTTGTTGCCTCGCCCGCGCTCTCCGGCATTTCGCCGGCTTCAGGCTTCTGGGGCTTTTCAGCACTGGAGGTGTGTTCGGTGTTGTTCCTATCCTCTGCCTCTCGGATTTCGCCTTTACCTGTTGTCATTTTTCCCTCGCCTGCACGATGGTAATGTGCGGAGCCTGCTTTTGCGGCAGGCTCCGCTGATTGGCTGCTTATTTAATAGCCACCTTCTTGGGCTTCACCTCTTCCTTCTTAGGCAAGGTGATTTCGAGGACACCGTCATTGTAAGCGGCGTCAATCTTCTCCGCTTGGACGGTTACCGGCAGCGTGAAGGCCCGGTAAAATTTACCGTAGCTGCGTTCCACGAAGTGGTAGTCCTCCTTTTTCTCTTCCTTCTCGAACCTGCGTTCGCCGCTGATTGCCAGCCGGTTGCTCTCGACTTCGATGTTGATGTCGTCCCTGTTCATCCCCGGCAGGTCCACGCTGACTTTGAACGAGTTATCTTCCTCCTTTATGTCCACCAACGGTGACCATTCGGTCAGCATGGTTCCTTCGGCTGGCGTGCCGAAAAAATCCTCGAACAGCCGTTCCATCTCCCGGCGCAAGCTTCGTGCCGGCAGATCAGATCCGTACTTTCTTAGAAGCACCATTCGCAATTACCTCCTTTTAGAGTGCTTTCTATAAACAAACGTCTCAGTCGACTTCCTTGAAGTCGGCGTCAACTACGTTTTCGCCATCATCCTCCAGGGGAGCTTCAGGCTCGGGAACGGACCCGGTCGCTGCCCCTCCGGATGCTTCAGCCTCATGGTACATGTATTCTGCAAGGCGGTAGCTCGCTTGCAGCAGCATGTCCGTCTTGGTTTTGATTTCTTCGACATTTCTGCTATCGACAGCTTTCTTAAGTTCTTCAAGCGCCTGTTCGGTAGCTTTGCGGTCGGAACTCGTAATCTTGCCGCCGTGCTCACGGAGCGTCTTCTGCGTCTGGTAGATTAGGCTGTCCGCTTTGTTTACGGCTTCGACCTCTTCACGTCGTTTGCGGTCGTCTTGCGCGTGCGCTTCCGCGTCCCTGACCATCTGGTTGATATCGTCGTCATTTAGATTGGACGTTCCGGTGATGGTTATCTTTTGCTCCTTGTTGGTTGCTAGGTCCTTCGCGCTTACGTTGACGATACCGTTAGCGTCAATGTCGAATGTCACTTCGATTTGCGGGATGCCGCGGGGTGCAGGTGGAATGCCTACCAGGTGGAAGCGCCCGAGGCTTTTGTTGTAAGTAGCCATCTCGCGCTCTCCCTGTAGCACATGGATCTCCACCTGAGTCTGGTTGTCCGCCGCCGTGGAGAAGATCTCGCCTTTGCGTGTGGGGATTGTGGTGTTGCGGGGGATCATCTTGGTGAAAACGCCGCCAAGTGTCTCGATGCCAAGGCTCAGCGGTGTAACGTCCAGGAGTAATACGTCCTTGACTTCGCCTTTGAGCACTGCGGCCTGGATAGCTGCCCCGATTGCGACAACCTCGTCGGGATTCACGTTTTTACTCGGTTCCTTCCCGGCAAGCTGCTTAACGAGCTTCTGCACTGCGGGGATGCGAGTAGAGCCGCCCACGAGCAGGATCTGGTCGATATCCCCCGCGGACACGCCTGCGTCGCTCATTGCCTGCTTAACCGGCGCGACTGTTTTCTCTAACAAATCGTCAATCAGCTCTTCAAATTTGCTGCGTGAGAGCGTTGTGTCCAGGTGCTTCGGGCCGTCCGCGTCCGCAGTAATAAAGGGAAGGCCAATATCCGTTGTCATAGCGGTGGAGAGCTCTATTTTGGCTTTCTCGGCGCCCTCGCGCAGGCGTTGCATGGCGCGCGGGTCTTCGCGAAGGTCGATGGCTTGCTCGCGATGGAAGTTATCCGCCAGCCATTCGGCAATGCGCTGATCGAAATCGTCGCCGCCAAGCTGGTTGTTGCCGCTCGTAGCTTTGACTTCAAATACTCCCTCGCCAATTTCGAGGATGGATACGTCGAACGTTCCGCCGCCAAGGTCGTAAACCATCACGGTTTGCTCTTTGTTCGCCTTGTCGAGACCGTATGCAAGGGCGGCTGCGGTAGGCTCGTTGATAATGCGAAGAACTTCAAGGCCCGCGATCTTACCCGCGTCGCGCGTTGCGCGCTTTTGAGCGTCCTCAAAGTAAGCCGGGACAGTAATTACAGCCTGACTAACCGGCTCTCCCAGATAGGACTCGGCGTCGCGCTTAAGCTTGCCCAGAATCATCGCCGAGATTTCTTGGGGGGTATAGTCCCGCCCATCGATAGTCACCTTATAGTCGGAGCCCATCTTCCGCTTGATTGAAGCGATGGTCCGATCCGGATGGGTGATTAGCTGGCGTTTAGCAGCCACACCCACGATACGTTCGCCTTCACGCGAGACGTGAACAACAGACGGTGTCGTCCTCCCGCCCTCAGAGTTGGTGATGATTTTGGCCTCGCCAGCCTCCATCACCGCAAGACAGGAGTTTGTCGTACCCAGGTCTACACCAATTACGTTGGTCATAAATCAACCTCACAAGAAATTCTTGGAGCATCAGAATACCCCAAATTAGATAATCTGTCAAGCGCACCATCATATAATCTTATACGACGCGACTAATATTCGTTACCCAGGTTTGTTGGCGGTTATCGTATTATTGATTGAGTTAAGTCTAAAGTTTCCAATACTCCGAGGAAATCGAACAATTCGCCCATTTGAGCATCTTACTTGAAACCGGGAGAAATGAGCGATTCGCCTTGTTCGCTCGGTAACAGTAAAATGAGTATATAATCCTGACCGGATTCTGGAGGTCGGAGGAGATGTTTAATATCGGTGAGAGATTCTGGAAGGCTCTGGTCCTTGGGCTAATCGTCATTCTAGTTGGCTTGGTCATCTATTTAGGCCATACCACGGCGGAGCTCAGGGCTAAGGGAAGTCATCAGTCTAATTACTCGCAGCCTGCTTCATTTAGCACGCCACTGATGGCAGGAAGCGAAGTCGGCGGCAACGTCTACTGGGTTGCCGATCTGGTCGAAAAGGCGTTGCCGTTTGTCGTAAACGTCAAGACTTCCACCAGGCCGGAGAGTGGGCGCAATGAGTCAGGCGGCGGCGGACCGGGGATGTACAAGGAGCTTCCAGAGGAAAACCGGGAACGGGAAAGACGAGATTCCTTTGAGTGGTTTCGGGAGCAGTTCCCCTGGCTCGATATTCCCGAACACGAGTTCGAGCACCCGCCGATACAGGGCGTGGGGAGCGGTTTCATCGTATCGGAGAAGGGGCACGTGGTAACAAACGCTCACGTAGTTCAGGGAATGGACGAGATTACCATCACGCTCAGCGACGGTCGCGAGTTTGATGGCGAGCTAATCGGAACGGACAACCTTAAGGATATTGCTGTGCTTAAGATTAACGCTAAGAACCTTGCTGTTGCTCCGCTCGGCGATTCGGATGCGGTGCGGATAGGGGAGCCGGCGGTTGCGATTGGAAGCCCGTTTGGGCTAGAGGCGACAGTCACGCAGGGCATAATCTCTACGACCGCCCGCGATCCGCGAGAAATCGCGATGGAAATGGACGCGCGCAGGGTGCAGAAGCTTATCCAGACTGATGCGTCGATCAATCAGGGCAATTCCGGCGGGCCATTGCTCAACGCGCGGGGAGAGGTTATAGGCGTCAATCAGGCAATCCTGCCTTATGCCAGAGGAATCGGCTTTGCTATACCGATAAACGAGATCAAAGACACGATTGAACAGATCATCAAGGAGGGCAAAGTAAGCTATCCCGGTTTGGGCGTGACGGTGCAGGATGTTACCGAGGAAAACCACGAAGAGCTCAGGATCAGCGTTACGAGTGGGGCGTACGTGGTGCAGGTTAATGTCGGCAGTCCGGCTGACAGGGCGCACATCGAAGCTGGTGACGTGATCCTTAAGCTGGACGATGTGGAAGTCCGCACAACCGACGAACTCATCACGGAGATAGGTCGCCACAAGGTGGGGGACAAAGTGACTCTGCTGATAGCTCGCGGCGGTAGCAAGGACAAGCTGAAGAAAGCTGTGGTGATTCTTGGTGAGCTGGATCAGTCCGAGTTCAGGCCGGGCGGATAAGGCTCGAAATAATGCGCGAGCCAAAGGGAAAGCTGTGCTAACATAGTATTGCGCGCTCGATGGCTTAACGGGCGCTAATCGCTGATGGGAAGCAGGTTTGTACAGATTGCGCTCATTCTTCTCTTCATCGTGCTTGCAGCGGTGTTCTTTTCCCGCGTGGGCCAGATGGGTGTGGAAGAGCTCTCGTATACCGAGCTGATCTCGCACATTGAATCCGGCAATGTAGAGACGCTGAATATAAACAGCGATACTGACACGGCCGAAGGCAATTTCCTGCCGACTACGGACACGGAAGGAAACGAGACGGTTGGCAGGTTCAAGGCTAATCTGCCGCCTGAATACACCGAAGTTATAGCCGTAGCCAACGAGAACGGCGTGAGCGTCGAGATAGTGAAACCATCAGGGCTGTCGCTGCTGTTTAATCCTACGACAATCCTCTGGATAATGATGCTTCTTCTGCCCATCGCATTCATATGGTTTATCTTCTCGCGTTCGGCGCAGGGCGGAGGGCAGTCGCAGGCGTTTAACTTCGGCAAGTCCAGGGCGCGCATGATGAATCCCGAGAAAACGCGCACGACGTTTAAAGACGTTGCCGGGCTTGAGGAAGTTGTAGATGAACTACGGGAAGTGGTGGATTTCCTGAAGGATCCGGCGAAGTATCAGCGGCTGGGCGCGGAGATACCCAAGGGTGTGATACTGCTAGGCCCGCCTGGATGCGGAAAGACGCTGCTGGCCAAGGCGGTTGCTGGTGAGGCTGGCGTTCCGTTTTTCTTCATCAGCGGGAGCGATTTCGTCGAGATGTTTGTCGGCGTGGGTGCAGCGCGTGTGCGCGACCTGTTCGATCAGGCCAAGCGTCGCGCGCCGTGCCTGGTATTTGTCGATGAGCTTGATGCGGTGGGACGCCATCGCGGTTCCGGCATTGGCGGAGGGCACGACGAGCGTGAGCAAACACTTAACCAGCTGCTGGTGGAGCTGGATGGGTTCGAGCCGAATTCCGGCGTGATAGTGCTTGCCGCAACGAACAGGCCCGATGTCCTCGATCCCGCTCTCCTGCGTCCGGGGCGCTTTGACCGGCGCGTCGTCGTTGACAGTCCCGATTCAAAAGGGCGCGAAGAGATACTGAAGATCCACCTGAAGAACAAACCGATTGACTCCAGCGTGGATATAAAGTCCATCGCGCAGCGCACTCCCGGCTTCTCCGGAGCGGACCTGCACAATGTTGCGAACGAGGCAGCGCTGCTTGCGGCGCGGAGAGGCTTGGATAGGATTTCTATGCTTGAACTGGCTGAGGCGACAGAGAGGGTAGTAGCGGGCCCGGAGCGCCGCAGCCGGATTATGACGGAGAAAGAAAAACTGCTAACTGCTTACCACGAGCTGGGCCACGCGGTGGTAGCATATCGGCTGCCGGGCGCGGATCCGGTGCACAAGATATCGATACTTCCCCGGGGGATGGCACTGGGCTACGTGCTCTACCTGCCTGAAGAGGATCGGCTCAACGAGACGCGGCATCAGCTGCTGAACAAGATATGTGTGATGATGGGCGGCCGCACCGCGGAAGAAGTCATCTTCGGGGGCGATGAAATTACCACGGGTGCGCGTAACGATATCGAGCATGCGACTGAAATTGCCCGGGAAATGGTGACGCGCTTCGGTATGAGTGACAGGCTCGGGCCTCTGGCTTTCGGCGGCAAGCACCAGAACATCTTTCTGGGCAAAGCTCTCGCCGAAGACCGTAACTACTCGGAAGAGATCGCGTCCATAATCGATGAGGAAGTCAGGCGAATCGTGGGCGAGTGCCACGAGAAGGCGACTAAGATACTTGATGAAAACCGCACTGCGCTAATTCGCCTCAGTGAGATCCTCACCGAGCGAGAATCCCTGGAAGGGCGTGAGTTTGTAGAGCTCATGAAGGAGTTAGACGAGAATCCGCCGGACATTGATGCAACAGATCTCCCTGGCAAAGCTGCCTCTAAAGCCCCTCCGGACTCACTTAGCATCGGGCTAAGCGGGAGCGGTGCGTGAGCAAAAGGCTGATAGATAGTGAGCGCATAACAAGAGCTGTGCGCGAGATACTTGAGGCGATTGGCGAAGATCCCGAGCGCGAAGGTCTTCTCGAGACACCCGCTCGCGTCGCCCAGATGTATGAGGAGATACTCGGCGGAGTAGAGGAGGACGGATACGAGCTTATCCGATCGTCGGTGTACCACGAGCAGCACGAGGAGCTGGTTCTCCTGCGTGACATAGACTTCTACTCCATCTGTGAGCATCACTTGATGCCGTTTTTGGGCAAGGCGCACATAGCGTACATACCGAAGGGCACTATCTGCGGCCTGTCTAGGATAGTGCGTGCGTTCTCACACCTATGCCGGCGCCCGCAGGTGCAGGAACGGCTAACGTGGCAGATGGCGGACATGCTACAGGCGACAATGCGCCCACACGGGGCAGCCGTTGTGCTGGAGGCGCGGCACCTGTGCATGGAACTCAGAGGAGTGAAAAAGCGGGGCAGCATCGTAACGACATCCGCTCTTCGCGGCATATTCCACACTAATCCGCCCTCCAGGGCCGAGCTGTTTCGGCTGATACAGGGGCGCGACGAAGTCCTCTAAGGCTCCTGTCGCGCGCAACGGCTTATTATTTGACTTTTGCATATCCGGTCTGTATACTCTGGTCTTGACATCTTGGCTGACCGGCCAAGACAAACCACCTATTGGAGCAGCTGATGAAGAAGATCCTTTGTCGGAGTGAGAGGGTCCTGGGAATCGTCTTACTCATCGGTTTGCTGTTGGCTTTCAGCCTGACAGCGCTCGCGCAGCAACGTGGTGAAGCTCGTCCGAAGGAGTGGAAACGCCCGTGGCGTCTCCTGTTCGAGCAGAATATGGCCAAGTACGGCGTCCAGACTCAGGATGTGCCTTACGTTCCCCTTCTCGACTACTCCGAGTCATGCTCGCTGTGCCACACACACTACTACAAGCAGTGGCAGTATTCCGCCCACGGCACCGCCTACACGGATCCGTTTTATCAGCAGGCGGCGGCCGAGTACCGGGAGTTTTACGACTTCACGGAGAAGAACATCAAGGATATGCGGCGCCTTGGCGAGCTCTGGGAGGATGACATCCTTCCAACGAGCGCCCAGATGCCGGAAAAGGTGGACTGCCTTTCCTGCCATGCTCCTGCCATCAATACGGAAATTGAGCACAGTACCAACCAGCCGCTGGTTGAATTTCTGAAGGCTATGCGAGATGGCTACGTGCCGCGCATGAAGGACGTTGCGTCGGGCGATGTGGATCCCGTTATGGGAGTCCGCAAGGACCCCTGGCCGAACTCCGATGTCGCGATCCGCGAGCAGTTGAACTACTGGCAGCGGCTGAACGACTACGTCAAAGACGGCGTAAGCTGCGACTTCTGCCACACCATCAGCCGAATGGGATTGCCGACAGACCGCACTCAGGTGAAGTTCCCTGAGCTTTACAACCATTATTACGGCCTGTCTTATGAGCACAGGTTCGGGCTGCAGAAGTTTGGGCCCCTCGGTGAAGCACCGACTTCGGCTCATACGATCCGCTATTCCTCCGTGTACACCGATTCTCGTATGTGCGCTCCGTGCCACCAAGAGGTAAACGGCTACGGCGTTATCGTGCAGGACACTTACAACGAGTGGCTGGGAAGCAGCTATGCGGTAGCGGGCCCATCCTACACGACCTGCCAGAACTGCCACATGCCGTCCTCCGAATCTCTTGGCATGGGGCGGATGCCGCCGTCCAAGCACGGGCCGGACCGCCGGGAGTTCCACTTCCACGACTTCCGGGGCACACAGCCCGATTTCCTGCGCGACGCTGCGGAATTGTCTCTCACGGCTGAGCGCGAAGGCGACCTGGTCTTGGCGACGGTTGAAGTTTCCAATACTGGTGCGGGTCACATGCTGCCGACCGGGCTTCCGTTCCACCAGCTGGTTCTGGTCGTGCGGGTGGAAGACGCGGACGGCAATATCGTCTTCGAGGACATCCGCCTGTATGAAAAGAAGCTGGGACGCACGTTCGATTACCGTGATGAGATACCCTACTGGGAGGCTGACTTCATCCAGTACGATACGCGTATCCCGCCCGGCGAGACAGTGATGGAAGAGTACGAGATAGACGTATCCGGCGTGACCGGCTCGGTGTATGTCACCTCGCAGCTGTTCTATCGGCGGGCGAGCAAGCGGTTCTCTGGCGTATATCAACTCAGTGACCGGCCGATCGAGATGTACGGTATCGCTGAGGAAGTATTCTAGTTTCGCGAAAACGGACACTTAAGCGGAGGCTTCTAACGATGGGGGCCTCCGCTTTTTATTAGGCGGCTGCAGATGGCACAGGTTCGCAGATGGTTGGTGCGCGGCAGGGCGATACAGCTGGCACGTCCTCTCGTGATGGGGATACTCAACCTTACCCCGGATTCCTTTTTCGACGGTGGACGGCATTTCCCTGACGTTCCGGGCGCTGTGTCGCATGCCGAGAGAATGCTGGAAGAAGGCGCCAATATTGTGGATATTGGGGGTGAAAGCACGCGCCCCGGGAGCCTGCGCCTTGGCGCAAAAGAGGAGCTGGCGCGGGTGCTTCCGGTCATTGAGGGGCTGAAAGCCAAAAGGGCGGGTGCACTTATCTCGATTGACACGTATAAAGCCCAGGTTGCGGAGAAGGCGCTCGCCAGCGGCGTAGAGATAGTAAACGACATTTCGGCCGGAAGAATGGACGGAGAGTTGCTGCCTTTCATCGCTGAGAGCAAGTGCGGCTATGTTTTGATGCATATGTTGGGAACGCCGGATACGATGCAGGTGGAGCCAAGCTACGACGACGTCGTTAGTGAAATCCGCGCGTTTTTCCAGGAGCGTTTGGCTGCGCTGGAGGCTCATGGGATTGATTCCGAGACTGTCGTCGCAGATCCGGGAATAGGATTCGGCAAACGTCTTGAGGACAACTTGGCATTGATCGCGAACGCTTCAAAACTGAGGATCGCGGACAGGCCGCTACTTTTTGGCGTATCCCGCAAGTCCTTTATCGGTCACTTATTAAGCCGCGACGTGGATGATCGGCTTCACGGAACGACAGCGGCGCACGTGGCGCTGCTGCTGCAGGGCGTGGAAATACTGCGGGTTCACGATGTTGGTCCGGCAGTGGATGCTGTGAAGGTCTATAAGGCTCTAAAGGAATCAAGCGATGGAAACTAAGCGCTTGGTTGCGAGCGGCATAGTGCAGGGCGTAGGGTATCGCTACTTCGCACTGGGTGTCGCGCGACGGTTGGACTTGGATGGTTACGTGCGGAATCTGCCCGACGGCACTGTGGAAGTAGTGGTTCAGCTTAAGGAAGGGGCAAACCTTCAGGCGCTGGTGGATGCGCTTAAGAAAGGGCCGCCGGCGTCACGCGTGACAGGCGTTGAAATCCACACGCTCACCGGATTTAGCGAGGAGCTTAACGGGTTTACGGTCAGACTTTAGGCACGTCGGGCTTTGGCTTCTCTTCGCGGGCCGCGTAATTCTCCGCGGCACGCTTCGCCCGCATCTGAGTGAGCTTATCGCCAAGTTTGAGCGCTTTTCCCCGCTCTGTCGTTGCCAGTATGCCCGTAGCGAAAATAGCGGCGTTTTTTGCGCCATCTATGGCCATAGCGCCTACAGGGACGCCCGGCGGCATCTGGACGATGGACAACAGCGCGTCGAGTCCTGAGAGTGACACGGAAACAGGGACGCCGACCACCGGTTTGACTGTCTTGCTTGCCACCACTCCAGGAAGGTGCGCGGCCATTCCCGCGAACGCGATATAAACCTCGACCTGTTTCTCCATCTCTTCGACGATTTTATCAAGGAGATCGGGCGCGCGGTGCGCCGATGCGACCGCGACTTCGTAGGGCACTCCGAACTCATCTAGGATTTTAGTGCAGTCGTCAACGTGCGGAAGATCGCTTTTGCTGCCCACGATTATTCCAACGAGCGGTTCCATCGTCGTACTCCTAAAGGACAGGTTCAGGCCATTTTAGCAGACCGCGCTCCGCTGATTTGTGTTATGTTTATCGGGGAGTGTCTGGATGACGCACTTCAAACGAGTCTTTCTTATTGTTATGGACAGTGTGGGTATCGGTGAAGCCCCCGACGCCGCGGACTTCGGGGATGAAGGATGCTGCACGCTGGGGCACATCGCAGGGCAGGTCAAACTCCGGTTGCCCACGTTACTGTCTCTGGGGCTGGGGAATATCGTCGCTCCCGCGCCCGGGTTGAAAGCTGTGGAGCATCCTTCAGGGTTCTACGGCCGGATGGCGGAAGCCAGCGCGGCTAAAGACACAACAACCGGTCACTGGGAGCTTATGGGTGTCATTCGCCAGTGCGCTCCACCGACTTATCCTGATGGTTTCCCCCCGAAACTAATCGAGGAATTCGCAAGCCGGATTGGACGCGGCGTCCTGGGCAACATGGCAGCGTCGGGCACGGAGATAATTTCCGAACTGGGGCAGGAACACCTGCGCACAGGTGCCGTCATCGTTTACACCAGCGCTGATTCGGTTTTCCAGGTTGCAGCGCACAAAGACATCGTGCCGCTAGACGAGCTCTACTGCATCTGCCGGGTAGCGCGCGAGTTAACGTATGGCGAATACCCGGTTGACCGCGTTATCGCGCGGCCGTTCGCCGGGAACTCCCAAACAGGCTTCACGCGAACGCCCGAGCGCCGGGATTACAGCCGTCCGCCGCCCTACAACTACCTGGACGCGCTGATCGAAGCGGAGGTGTCCGTAACGCTGGTGGGCAAGCTCGATGACATTTTCGCCGGACGGGGGTATCGGCGCTCCCTGCATACGGCCTGCAACGCCGAAACGGGCGGCGCGCTCATGGAGCTGAAAGGAACCGGCACAGCTGGCTTTTGCTTCGCCAACTTCATAGATTTCGACATGCTCTATGGCCACAGGAACGATGTTGCCGGCTACGCCAGGGCGCTAAACGAGTTCGATAGCTGGCTTGCAGGCTTTCTCGCGGACTGGCGCACGGGCGACCTGTTAATCCTGACGGCTGACCACGGCAACGACCCCACGACGGACTCCACCGACCATTCGCGGGAATTCGTGCCGCTTCTGGTCTACCATTCGGAGCCAATGGGCAATACGGTGATTCGAAGCCTGGGGACGCGGAGAACTTTCGCCGATGCAGGAGCGACCGTGGCTGCGTGCCTGGGCGTTTTGAAACCTGCGGAACTCGCCGGAGAAGGCTTCTGTGCTAACATCTGCTCTAGCCCACCAAGCGAGGTGTAAAGGTGACCACGGTTCTTGTTACAGGAGGCGCCGGCTTCATAGGCTCCAACCTGGTTCGCTATCTGCGGCGGGAGCGCAAGGACTGGCGCGTATTCAATATCGACAAGCTGACCTATGCCGGTAGCCTTAACAACCTTGCTGGCATTGAAGGCGGGCCTGATTACAGCTTCGTCAAAGGCGACGTTGCCGATAGAGCAATGCTCTCACGCGTATGGGAGCGCCGCCGGGTCAAGTACGTATTCCATCTGGCTGCGGAAACGCATGTGGACCGTTCGCTGAAAGACGCCGTGCCGTTTGTCCGTGCGAACGTCGAGGGAACTGCGGTCCTCCTGGATATCGCCCGCGCGGAGGGCGTTGAGAAGTTAATCTATATGAGTACCGACGAGGTTTACGGTGCCGTGCCCGGCGGCAGCGACGGGGTTTTCACCGAGGATTCGCCCCTTAAGCCCCGCAATCCATATTCTGCCACTAAAGCTGGGGCAGACCTGCTATGCCAGGTGGCGCATTCCTCGCACGATATGCCTGTTGTCATCGTTCGGGCAGCGAACAACTACGGGCCATACCAGCATCCCGAGAAGTTCCTGCCCTTAATGCTGACGAACCTTATGCTTGGGCAAAAAGTCCCGATATACGGGACGGGTCAGCAGATGCGCGACTGGCTATATGTGGAGGATACTTGTAAGGCGCTCCTCGGTCTTGCGGAGCGCGCCGAGCCGGGATCCATCTACAATCTCTCCGGCAGCGGCCTGATTCCCAACATCAAGCTCGCCCGTAAGGTATTGGGCGTGATGCGGCTTGAGGAAGAGGAGAACCTCAAGATGATAACTGACCGCCCGGGCCACGATTTCTCCTATCCGCTGAATGCGGACAAGATTGAGCGGGAGCTGAATATCAGGACTGAAACCAAGCTTGACGACGGGCTAAGGCGCACCGTCTTCTGGTATAAAAGCAACGAAAACTGGTGGCGGCCAATACGAGAAGGCAAATTCAAGGACTACTACGAAAAGCAGTATTCGGAATTGTAACAAACGCGTAAAAGTGGTATCCTTTTTGCCGCTTAAAAGTAGTGTCAGTCAAGAGGAGGATATCTCCCCAATGGAAATCGACCTGTTACAGGACTACGTTGTAATTAAGGCTCTGGAGAGCGGCGTGAGTGTCGCTGGCCTAACGCGCGGTGAGGAAACCAAATTCCTGCATTCCGAGAAGCTGGAGCGCGGTGAAGTGCTTGTCGCACAATTCACCGAGCACGTTTCAGTGATGAAGATTCGCGGGCATGCGCGAGTATGGACGCAGTTCGGTGAAGTTGACGCGGAGAGCGATGTGGAACTGCATCATCGCCCGCTGCCCCGGCTATAGTGGATGCACGAGTATAGCCTGGCTTGCTCCATCGCCGAGATCTGTAAAGAGACGGCCGACGCGCACAGGCTTATCACCGTTGGGCGCATCGTCCTTGCAGTGGGTCCACTTGCCGTTGTTCACGAGGAAACTCTGCGCTTTCTGTTTGAAGAGGTGGCACCGGAGTACGGACTCGGCCAGCCTGAGCTCGCGTTCACGTATCAGCCGCTGCACATCCGCTGCGGGCGTTGTGGCTCTGAAACTACGGTAGAACCGCCAGAGCAGGGCTTTATCGAGATCTGGCATAATCCTGAGGGCACGCCGCTGCCCACCCGCTGCGGCAGGTGCGGGGCAACTGAGATAGAATTCCCCGGGGCTTACGGCTTTGACGTGGAAGGGATAGAGGGCGAGACCTCAAGTGATGCTGCTGGCGATTGAAACTAGTTTCGACGATACAGGCCTCGCATTGATGGCTGGCGACGGTTCGCTCGTGGATTCCGGTTTATCCTCGTCTATCGAGTTGCACGCCGAGTACGGCGGTGTCGTGCCCGAAATCGCAGCGCGGGAGCATCTCACCAACCTTCCGGCAATGCTCGCGCTGATGCGGGATAAGCACGCGGATGCGCTCGCTGGAGTCTCGGCGGTAGGCGTCACCAAAGGGCCGGGCCTTCCCGGATGCCTGCTTGCGGGCGTAGCTTTCGCGCGGGGCCTCGCGTACGCCCTTGACGCGCAGCTCTACGGCTTGAGTCACCTGGAAGGCCATCTTTACTCTCCCTTCTTCGGCCAACCGCTGGAGGATATACCGCTCCCGCTTCTGGGGCTGGTGGTGTCGGGCGGCAATACGGTGCTCTATCTGGTGGAGCGCTTCGGCGGACGCGAAGTCGTGGGGCAGACGCTGGATGACGCAGCAGGCGAGCTGTTTGACAAGATATCGCAGCGACTGGGCTACGGTTACCCCGGCGGCGCGAAGCTGGAAGATCTGGCGCGTGAGCACGGGCCACTCCCCATAAGCGGCGAGTTTGAGCTTCCCGTGCCCATGCGCGACAGCAAAGACCTCAACTTCAGCTTCTCCGGCCTTAAAACCGCGGCCGTCCGGATGATTGAGGCCCGGCGCCAGGATGCGGAGGGATTCGATGCGGAGTTTTCAGCTTCGCTTATGCGGAGCGTCTGGGAATCCATCTGGCTTAAGGTCGAACAGGCTGCAAGGGAGTACGGAATCAATGTCGTCTCCGTGAGCGGTGGAGTAGCTATGAACGCGCTGTTTCGCGGCTATCTCTTGGAGCGCGGTGGCGAACGTGGCCTGAGTATAAAATTCCCCGCGCCTCGCCTGGCTATGGACAACGCGGAGATGATGGCGTACCTTCTCTGGCTCAAGCTGAGCGCCGGGGAGGCTCCGGCTGTGTTCGATGTGGAAAGCAGGCTGACCTGAGCGCGGATGCCTGTTCGGGGCGCGTATAATAGGCGCGAGCGCCCGTGGCTCAATGGATAGAGCAGCGGACTTCGGATCCGCAGGTTGGGGGTTCGAATCCCTCCGGGCGCGCAACTTCCTTATGCTAGAATGGCCACTGGCTCTTGTGGTGGAGGGTTAATGCTCGACGGGAAAGCGGTTTTTCGTTCTATCGCGGCTTTGCTGCTGGCAGGCGTCGCCATTTCCGCAGCAACCGGAGCGAATGCTTCTGAGGAAGTAAGCTTCACTACCAGCGACAAAATCAGCATCCGGGCGACATTCTCTCGCCCGAAAACGCGCGCGCGGGTACCGGCGGTGATTCTCCTGCATCAACTGGCTGGAAATCGGCACGCGTGGAACGCGCTCGCGCAGAAGCTAACTGAAAACAACTACGCGGTCCTGGCAATAGACCTGAGGGGTCACGGCGACAGCACTGTGTTCGGCGAGTCGTCCCGAACGTACAAGGAGTTCACGGACGCCGACTACGCCGCGATGATCCGGGATGTTCGGGGCGCGGCGGTTTACCTGCGGGAACGTAAGGACGTCAACGGAGACCGTCTGGCGGTAGTAGGCGCGTCCATCGGCGCAAACCTCTCGCTGCAATATGCTGCAGAGGATATGCAGGTGCGGACGGTAGTGATGCTCTCGCCTGGGCTGAACTACCGCAGCCTGAAAACCCTCCCCTATGTTGAGGGCTACGATAAGCGCGCTTTGTTTATGGTCGTGGCGGAGGGGGATGCGTATTCCTATGAGAGTTGCCGGCAGATAAAGGAAGCCGCAGAAATGGCCAGTCCCATCAAGCTGAAAGCTTACAAAGGCGACGATCACGGCACTGCTCTCCTGCGCACGCATGAGGGGCTGGACGAGATAATCATAGCCTGGCTGCTAAACCACCTGGTCAACGGCTAGCGTTGGAAGTGCCATTCTTGGGCGCCATCCGCACTTTCTTTAGCAGATACCTTTACTTCACTCTATTCGTCGCCTACCTCGCCGCGATCTACCTGTCGCGGCTGATCCCGTTATGGGTATTGCCGGCCGGCGTTGCGATGGCGGCGATAGTCGCGTCGCTTGCAGCTTTCGTATTCCTGCTGTTTAGCCTTCGGGACAGGCCGGGGCTGCGCATGGCGGGATTTTTCGCGCTGGTGGTCGTGGGAGGGATGGCGTACGCCGCTTACACTGATCGGCTGGCATCCTCATCCGTGCTCGTGCCTTTCGCGGGCGAAGACGTGGAGGCAGAAGGCCTCGTGGACAGCTTTCCACGGTTGACCGAGAACGGGATGAGCTTTTTCGTTAGGATTCAGCGCATTGAAACTGCATCGTTTGCGTTGCGCGACCGCCGCGGACTGGGACGGGTATATGTATTCGTCCGCGAGGGACGTGAGCTGCCGATATCCTATCAATACCGAGTGCGCCTGCGTGGAAGCCTGTCAGCTGCGCGCGAATCGCGAAACCAGGGCGGATTCTCCATGCGGGAGTATTTACGCCCCTTCGGAGTCGAGCACGAGGTCGTCGTGCCGTCCCCGGAGTTCGTTGAAAAGGCGGAGCCGGCGGGTCAGTGGAGCCGCCTGCTATACGGGCTTAAGCGTAAGATGGTCGAGCGGGCGGAGTCGATGCTCTCAAGCCCGGGGCGGGAGCTGTTCCTGGGGCTGCTGATCGGAGATAGCGCCATCTATTTCCCGCGGGAGCTCAAGGACACCTTTCGCGTCGCGGGCCTGACCCATTTGCTGGTAGTTTCGGGCTCGCAGGTCTCGCTGCTGTTCTTGCTTGTAGGACTGGTGTTTCTGCGGGCGGAAGCGCCGCTGACGAGGGCAGGTCGGGCGCTGAATGTGGCCAAGTACGCAGCCATTCTTGGAGTTATCTTCACTTATGCGGTGCTCACAGGATACGAGCCTTCGATCCGCCGCGCTTTCGTCGTGATTGTGTTGGTGCTTATTGCGCACTACCTCTACTACGAAACAGAAGGGCTCAACCTGCTGGGTCAAGCTGGCATAATACTCCTGTTGATTCACCCGTACGAAGCTCACTCCATCAGCTTCCAGCTGACCTTCTCCGCGACATTGGGTCTTATCCTTGCGTTGAAGGTCTTCTTTCCGCTCGTTCGCCATTACCCGCGAAGCGCCAGGTGGCTTCTTGGCATCCTCTTCTGCACGGCCGGGGCGCAGGTGATGGTGTTCCCGCTGCTGATTCGGTACTTCAACCAATTCTCCCCCTGGGGGCTGGTAAGCAATCTCGTCGCGATCCCGCTGGCGTCGTTGATTTTGCTGTTGGGCATCGCGTTTTACCTCCTTTCAGGTATTCCTGTTATCGGCGCAGCGGTAGCCTGGATAGTGCAGGTTCTGGTGGACGCGATGCATAGCTGGGCGCAACTGTTTAGCCGGATGCCGGGATCAGATCTGCATTTTGTCCCGCTATCCGGGCCCGTGCTGGCTGCACTGCTTGGCTTGATTCTCCTTGCTTTCGTCTATTTCGGCTGGGGCCATAATCGAACGGAGCGAATGGCGTCATTGCTCTGTATTTCGCTGGTAGTTCTCCTGCTGGCGCTCGCCGGGCGCAGCTATCAGAACGGCCTGCCGCATTTCAGGATTCTTTACGTCAGCTCGGGCGCAGCAGGCGCGCTGGTGGATGAGAGCAGGAGGGCGACGCTGTTCGCAACGTTACCGCCCAGCAAGGACCGGCAGGTTTCTATGCTCGCGAACTGCTACTGGCTCCTGGTGCGCGGCGGTGCCCGAGGCGTAAGCACCTTGGTAATAACCGGCGGCACGCAGGAGGATGGCTTATGGGAGGAGCTTCCTTTCCGTCCCAGGCTGGTAATGGACCTGGTATCCGGCGTTGTTCACAGCAAGGACGGCAATCCGGCGCTGCCTAGCGCCCTGGGCTGCTATACGGCTCCTGAAGGCGCGCCCGGAATCCTGTCAGTGTCGCTTACTGGCACGGGCAAAGCGACGATTCTCCTGCCGGTTTCTGACAGGCTGCCGGAGCGCCTGAGTGCGGGAATGCCGGCGCGCGAAGATATGGGCGGCTGCCGGATTCTGGTGGTGCCCGGGAGTTCTGCGCGAAGCTCCCTGGGTGTGCTTGGCGGTTTTCTGGATACGCACCGCCTTGACGCAGTGATTCTCCAGGGCAGGGGTGCCGTGCCGCAAAGCCTGCTGCATTTCACCGGTCGAACAGGGATATTCACCCAGTCGGAGAAAAAGGAGTTAATGGTCCGCTCCGATGGGGAGGTAAGGGCATTCGTGGGCGACGGGGCCGGAGACTAGCCGGACTTCGCGGGCTGTCCGAACTTCTCGTTGAAGTGCTTCTGCAGCCGCGAGACTTTACGGGCCGACGTCTCCTTCTTGATAACTCCCTTGCTGACCGTCCGGTTGATAACCTGCTGGGCATCGCGCAGCGCTGCGCGCGCCTCATCGGGATCGGACGTTTTTTCAAGCACCTCGAGAAACTTCTTCACGGCGGTGCGCATAGCCGTGCGGAAGTGCTTGTTTCGCGCGGTGTTGCGCTCGTAAATCTGAATGCTCTTTTTTGCGCTCTTGGTGTTTGCCATATATGCCTCGAAAGAGTGCGGCGCTATTATACGCTTCGAAGCTGTAAAGTCAATCTCAAACGCGTGGCAGCGCTTGAAGCGGCGGCTTAAGTGTGCTATATAACTCGTTCGCGCCTTGCGCATAGGAGAACGTTCTTGGCAGAAACTGGGGCCAAACTGTACGAGACAATTGCACTGTTCAACCCTGAGCTCGATGAAGAGGCAATGGGGGAGCGCGTTCAGCGGATGGAGTCGGTGATCGGCGAGCACGGCGGCAAGATGATGTCAGTGAATCGCTGGAAAAAGCGTCGGCTCGCGTTTCCCGTAAAGAAGCATGAAGAGGGGCTTTATGTGGTCCTGCGCTTCGTCGCGGACAAGGCGCTGCTGCCGGATCTCGATTATCTGCTGCGTTACGATGAGCAGTGTCTGCGCTATTTGGTCCTTGACGTGGCCAGGTATCCCGGAATGGTGCGCGCCAAGGCGAAGGGAGAGGACAAGTAATGCGTGCAACCTTCCGCCGCTTCCGCCAATCGAAAGTATGTACGTTCTGCGTAGAGCCGCAACTGCCGATAGACTACAAGGTGGTCGCGCTGTTGCAGAAATTCATCAGCGAGCGCGGCAAGCTAATGCCGCGCCGGCGCACTGGTGTCTGCGCTAAGCACCAGCGGATGCTGACGCGGGCGATAAAGCACGCGCGCTATATGGCGCTGCTGCCATACACTAAACGCTAGCTGAAGGCTGAAAGGAGAGAACGCGATGGAGGTAATCCTGCTTGATGATGTTCTGGGCTTGGGCGAAGCGGGCGACATTGTTAAAGTCAAGGACGGATACGGGCGAAACTACCTGATTCCGAAGGGATACGCGCAGCTGGCGACGCGCGATGGCCTGAACCGCATTGAAAGCATACGCCGCGCTGGCGAAGCGCGGCGACTGAAGCGCGTCTCGGAAGTCAAAGACAAGATTGCCGCGGTTGATGGGAAGACGATACCCGTGCCGATGAAAGTCGGCGGCGAAACCAAGATATTCGGTGCCGTGACCTCTTTGCTGCTTTCCGAGAGGATCAAGGAGCTGTTCGACGTGGAAATTGACCGGCGCTACATCGTGCTTGACGAGCCTATCAAATACCTGGGCACGTTTGACGTGAAGCTTAAGGCTGGCACGGAGGTCGAAGCGGCGGTTACGGTTGAAGTCGTGGATGAGAGCGCTCAGCCGGGGGCGGTGAAGGAACCGCCGGAGCAAAAGGAAGCGGAAGAGCGTGAAGAAGCGCCCGCTGAAACTGAATCGAAGGCGCAGGAGCCGTCGGAAGGCATAGAGAAAGCCGAAGAAGCCATGGAAGACGAGGGCTCGCGAATTGAAGAACGGCTCAGCGGCTAGGCGTCTTCAATGTGCTCGTTCAAGCTGTTGCCGCCTTGAAACACGTCAGGCGATATAACCACGCGGAACCGTTGAGGTATTGTCACCCTGAATTCCTGCTCTTCCTGGATAACAGACACAGCCTGGGCGTGCAGGCTAAAGTCCGGGCCGGCTACCCGGACGTCGTTCTTCAGGATAAGCTCGCCGGTTCCGGCGGCCTTCTCCACGCTTTGCGCCGAGAAAGAAAGCCGCTCCCCCTGTTTGTCGACAAGCCAGCCTGACACGGGTTCGCTCGATGAACCGGACAGGTGGAGCATCCCACTCTCTGCGAGCGGCTCATCGCCATCGGAGAGCGCGAGGCGCGCTATCAGATCCGGGCCGCTAAGCCCGAGGCCTTCCCCGCCTATCCTGACCGCACTCGCTGCAAGGTGGAACACCTGGGGCATTCCTTCTTCGAGCCGCACGGTTAGGTCTCTGCCGGTTAGGCTCAGTTCGCTACCCGCAAGCTCGTTAATCGGTGGCGGGAGCAGGGACACCCCGACCGTCGCCGTGAAGTCGCCCGTCAGGATGTGAACTTGCTCCTCGAAGTCCGCTTCCAGCAAGCCGCCCTGCAGCGTGACGCCCCCGTCCCACCGGGCTGTGACGCCGCCGGAAAGCTCGGCTCGCAGCACGCGGTTGCCTTTCGGCTCCGCCCAAAAGCCGCCACGGTCCGCCTTCAAGGTTACTCCCTTAGTAACATTCGCCAGTTCAAGGCCGCGGTCCGCGGTCACACGTCCCGTTGAGAGATCCACGAAACACTCCTCAGTGTTCAGTGAATAGTCCGGAGTGCGAAGGCAAACCGCGCCGCTGAGTGCAACGGTTCGCTCAGCCGAGTTGTGTTCGATGCTATCGGCCACAAGCGTCAACTCGCCGTAGCTAAGTTCCGCTCCCGTGAAAAGCGCTACATGCCGCCCCTCGCAAAATGCGATGCGCGCAGTCGCGGCGCGGATGATTTCCAGGCGGGATTGGCTTTCGTTGTCGGTATCGGCGCAGGGATGCGCCACCGGCAGCCCGACCGCCGCCGCGATCGCCAGGCAGGATGTGAGAACGCAAAGCCTCACGAGTACAGCAGGACCTCCGCGTCGAGGGCGTGGTGGTAATCGGCTGAGTCGCGCAGCTCTTCTGCTGTGGAGCTGGGGAATGAGTAGACTTCCACGCGCACTCCCAGCGCTTTCAGCTTCTCCACCAGCGCCACGAAATCGCCGTCGCCGCTCACGAGCGCGATTACGTCAACCTTTTGCGCCAGGTTGATGGCGTCAATGGCCATCCCCATATCCCAGTCGCCCTTGGTCGTGCCGTCGGGACGCACCTTCAGCTTTTTGCTCTTTATCTCGACGCCGATTTTGAGCAGGAAGTCCTTGAACTTGCTCTGGTTAACTTCCGGCGACTGCACGATATACGCGATGGCGCGCGTGGGTCGCCTGCCGCGGATGACCACCTTCAGCAGCCCCTCGAAATTGAGCTTCTTTTTGTATATGTTGAGCGCGGAATAAAACATGTTTTGCACGTCGATGAGTATGGCAATGCGCTGGTCTTCCAGTATGCCTATCTCCGACGGCGTTTTAATCTCGTCCATTGGTTTCCTCCATTCCTATTTAGCTTCACCTGGCTGGTTTTCGAGCAGCCCCGTAAGCGATTCCTGCGCCGCCTGAAGCTGATAGTCGTTAGCCTGTAAGTGCCGCATCAGCTCGTCGGTCACCGCAAGCAATTCCTCCTGCTTGCGGTGAACCTTCGCCTCCAGCCGGGTAAGCTCCGCGTCGATTCCCTTGTAGCTTTCGAAGTCGAGCACGATATCCGGCTCTAAGCCAGTGCCACCCAGGTCGTGCCCCAGCGGCGTAAGGTAGCGCCCGATAGTCAGAGCCAGAGCTACGGTGTCGTCGTCCATGGGGCTGACTTCCTGCACGACGCCCTTGCCGAAGGTTTGCTCGCCCACAAGCGTGGCAAGCCCGTGGTCGCGCAGCGCGCCCGCAAGGACCTCAGAAGCGCTCGCAGTATGCGGGCTCGTAAGAACTGCGATGGCGAAATCGTATTTCTTGCTTTCGGGATCGGCCATGTGGCGCTTTGGCGGCGCGTTTCGGGATTCAACACTCACTATCAAGCCGTCCTTGAGGAAAAGGTCGGCAACGCCCACGGCCCCAAGCAACAGTCCGCCGCTGTTGTTTCGCAGGTCGATTATAAGCCGCTTGACGCCCTCATCGGCGAATCCTGCAATGACTTCCTCGACTTCTGCTGGCGTTGTCTCGCCGAATGTGGCGATTCGTATGTATCCCGCGCCGTCATCCAGCACGCGTTGCTCGGTGACGGTGTGGACATCTACGAGATCACGGGTAAGCGTAAACTCTACGGGTTCGAGAATATTCTCCCTCGTCACGACCATTATCACTTCAGTGCCAACCTCGCCCCGGATTAGCGACGCGACTTCGTCCAGCAGCATATCCTGCGTGCTTTCGCCGTCAACTTCGATTATCAGGTCGTTTTCGTGAACGCCCTCGGCGTCCGCAGGGCCGTTGGGAAAGACCGTGACTATAAGCGGATACGGGCGGAAGAGGTCGTAGCCGATGAGTATCCCCACGCCGGCGTAGCTTCCCTCGGTTGTGGCTTTGAGGGAATGCCAGGTCTCGGGGCCCAGGAAACCCGAATAGGGATCCTCGTAAGGCGGGCGGTGAAGCGAGTTCATCATCCCTTCAATAGCGCCGTAAACGAGCTGCGAGTCGTCTTCAATGGGCGTCTGATACTGGGTCATGATAATCGCCAGCGCGCGTCCGACAAGATCGAGCTTGGACTCTGTTCGCGGGCGGAACATAAAGTCCCACATGCTGTCCGAGCCTTTGGCAACGCTAACCTGGCCCATAACGTACGACGTGAATACCACTACTACGATGAGGACACCCAGCAGGAATTTCAGCAATTTTCTATCATCCAGTTTCATTACTCGCTCCGGTGTTCCGTTCTTTCATGCATTAAAGCGTTACATAGCCGACATTGGGTCCACGTGCTGCCCGTTTTTGCGGACCTCAAAATGAACGTGGTTGCCGGTTGAAGTGCCGGTGCTCCCCACATAAGCGATTGTCTGGCCGGCCTTTACCACGGTCCCTACGGATACGGCAAAGCCGCTGCAATGGGCGTAAAGCGTCGCCAGCCCGCCGCCGTGGTCGATGATAACAGTATTCCCGTATCCTCCCATTCGCTTCGCCCGGACGACCTTCCCGTCCCCGCCAGCCTTTATTGGTGTCCGGTACGGTGCAGCGATGTCAATTCCGTCGTGATGGATCCATCTCCCGGAAACCGGATGCTTACGCATTCCATAAGGGCTGGAGATGCGTCCGCTGCAGGGCCTTAAGAATTTACTCGTCCACTTGCCCGTGTATCCGCCCGTAAGCGACTGGAGGAACTGGGTGATGCGCCTGCTTTCTTCTTCCAGCTCCCGGACCTGCTTTTCGGCCAGTGCCTTGTCGCGGGACACTGCGCGCAGCAGCGCCGATTTCTCCTCCCGCACGCGGCTTATCTCCAGATTCTGCTCCTGCAATTTATCGCGGTCCGATGCAATCTCCGTGATGGCCGACTCCATCTCCAGTTTGCTCTGGGCGACTTCTTCCTTCTTGATCCGGACGCTGTCGTAGAGCTCCTGGTCTTTTTCGAAGATGAGGTTGAGGTAAAACGCCCGGTTGATGAACTCGCGGAAGTCCTTTGCGTTAAACAGCAGATCGAGGTAGGTCATCTCTCCCTGCATATAGACGTTCGTCACCCGCTCGGCGACCAGCCGTTTGCGCCGCTCAAGCTCGGCTTTGACCTCGGCGAGCTCTTCTTTGATTGCTTCTAGATCCTCCTGCTTCACCTTGAGGTCGTGATTGAGCTGCTGCAAGCTGAGATCGAGGTCCGCGGCCTGCGTGTCAAGCTCCTCCATCTGTTGGGAAAGCGAGCCTTCGTCGCGCCGCAATTGGCGTATTCTGCTCTCAATCCGCTTTTTCTGGCTCCGGATTTCACTCTGCCGTTTCTTCGCGCTGCTTGAGGACTGCGACGAGGCGGCTCCAAGCGGAGAGCTGGCGAGAGTGAAACTCAGGATTGCGACCGAAATCCCGAGTAGAATCCTTTTGCCAACGGATGCTCTCATCACACGGCCTCCATTCTCCGCATTTCCTCGATGCGGCGCATTTCGGTGCTGAGAAACCTGTTGGCGGCGGTCAGGCTGCTAATCACTCCGATGATCAGGCCGACCGCTAACGTGCCGAGCGCGAGCAGGCCGAACATCATTTTAACGTCCACAATGGTCGGCAGAAAGATTTCAAGCGATGCGAGCAGCGAGTATACCGCTTCGCCTATCATATAGATTATTAAAACGGCCGCCAGTGCGCCGATAATCCCAAAAAACGCGCCCTCGATTATGAACGGCCAGCGGATGAACCAGTTTGTTGCGCCTACGAGCTGCATAATGCGGATTTCCCGGCGGCGGCTGTAAATCGACATGCGCACGATATTGTTTATCGACGAGAACGTGGCGGAGAGCAGCAATATCATCGTGAGCGCGAATACCACCTGCACGCCCACGAGCACCTTCATCAGGGAGGTCACTTCCTTGCGCCCGTAGCGCACCTGCCACATCCCGTCGATAGCCTCAAGCCGGGACGCGAGGCTCTCGATTTTTGTCACGTCTATCGGGCGCAGGATGTAGGTCGGCGGCAGCGGGTTGTACTCAAGGATATCCTCGACGCTGATGTGGTAGCTCTCGGAGAATTTTTTCAGCGCGTCTTCCCGGCTGATGTACTGCAGCTCCTTGACATTGGGAATGTCGCGCAGCATCTTGTCTATCTCAACGTATCGCTCGGCGGGCAGGTCGGTTTGCAGGAAAGCGTAGACCTCCACCATGTTTCGCAGCGAGAACAAAAACGCTCCGATAAACACCATGAGCATGATAAAGAAGCCGAGCACCATCAGCGAGATAATGACCTGCAATCCGTGGGTTAAGGCGACGAACGGGTTCCGGCGCAAGTTCTCCGCGAACTCCTTAAAGAAAAACCGTATGCCGGAAAAGCTAGTAACCACCTTCAAGCCTGTCAGATATTAATTTCCCGTGCTCCAGTCGGACGGTTCTCGTGCGGAACTGGTTCACGATGTTCTCGTCGTGCGTGGCGACGACCAGTGTTGTCCCGCGCACGTTAACGCGCTGCAACAGCTCAACGATGCCGACGCTGGTCTCCGGGTCGAGATTCCCGGTTGGCTCGTCCGCTAGGAGAATATCGGGCTTGTTAACCAGCGCGCGGGCGATGCAGACGCGCTGCTGCTCGCCGCCCGAAAGCTCGTCAGGATAGGACTTCAGCTTGCGCGAGAGCCCGACCCACTCGAGCACTTCTGGCACGCGCTGCCGCAGCACCTTCATTGGCGCGCCGCGCACTTCCAGCGCATAAGACACGTTGCCGTAGACGGTTTTCTGGGGAAGCAGCAGGAAATCCTGGAATATCACGCCGATTCGCCGGCGAAGGTAGGGAATCTCCCGCGCAGGCATCTTTGTAAGGTCCTTCTTAAACACAAACACTTTCCCGCTTTGCGGCAAGATCTCGCGGTAGACGCACCTTAAAAGCGAGCTCTTGCCTCCTCCCGTGCTGCCGACCAGGAAGACGAATTCCTGCTTCTGGATGTGCAGATCGATGCCGCGCAAAGCCGGCGTGCTCGTTGAGTAGGCCATATGTACGTCAACGAACTTGATCATGCGGTCTGCCGTCCGGAGAGCTTCGCTGTGAGTACCATCCAGAAGAACGAGGGGATGAATCCGAGCCGCCGCCAGCGCCGCACGTCCACCATCGCCCGATGCAGCCACTCCAGCCCCAGAGCTTGCATCCATCTTGCAGCGCGCTTGCGGTAGCCCGCCCATACGTCAAAACTGCCGCCGATGCCCATCATAAGCATGCACGGAAGGCGTTTCCGCGTGCGGGCGATGAAATACTCCTGCCCCGGCGAGCCCATCCCCACAAGCAGTATCCTGGCGCCGCTCTCGATAATATCCTGGATTACCTTTTCTTCCTGGCCCTGGAAGTACCCGTGGTGGCTTCCGACGATGCGAAGGCGCGGGTAACTCGCCTCTAAGCGCTGCCGTGCGGCGGCGATGACATTTGGCCGGGCACCGAGGAGGTAGACCGAATGCCCGGCCAGCTCCGCAGTGCGCAAGATACCCTCGGCAAGGTCGATGCCGGGAAGCCGGGGCAGTCGCCTGCGGCGCAGGAATCTCGCCGCCCAGACGACGCCGACGCCGTCGGGCATGATGATATCGGCGCTTCGCAGGATCTCCATAAACTGGGGGTCTTTGCGGGCGTTAACGACCATCTCGGAGTTCAGGGTAATGATATGCGTGCTAAAGCCCCCGGCCATCCGGTCGCCGATGGCGATGAGCGCCTTTTGCCTGCTCCCGATAAACACCGGGAGCCCGAGTACATCTAGAGATTCCGCCAACGAACGTATCTTAGCACTCAGGATAGTGTTTTGCGAATGAGTTCCCATGCTTGCGGAGTCTCGCGTGTTACAGGTTCGGCGCAATCTCACAGCGTGCTAATTAGCGTAAATGCGGCTAAAATCAACAGATAAACGCCAAACCATCGCAGCCTTGCGCGCTGAAGAAGCATCAAAAGAAGGTGAATCGCCATAATCCCGCATGCCAGCGCGGCTAAGCAGCCCAGGAGCAGCGGGCCGATGAGTTCCTTGGGGAACGCGAGCTCCCCCGATCCGATCTTAAGGAGCTCGTTCGCCATAGCTGCAATCGCCGCTGGCACAAAAAGCAAGAAGGAAAACCGCGCAGCCTCCTCGCGCTTCAGCCCCAGGAGCACGCCCATAAAGATTGTGGTGCCGCTTCGGGAGATGCCCGGCAGCGCCGCGATGCCCTGTGCAAGCCCGATGACTATCGTCGGGAGCCATCCCAGCCGCGTTACCTCGCTTACGCGCGCGCGCGGGGAACGGAGCAGGCCGTCAACCGCAAACATCATCGCAGCGGTTGCGGTGAACGTAGCCACCAGGAGCGTCATCGCTGCGCGTCCCTCTGTGAGAGCCTCCAGCAGGTGCCGGAAGGGGTAGATAAGCGCCAGCGTAGTTGCCGTGGCGAGACCGAGATAGAATAGGTAGACTCCCCGCAGCGCTATTCTTTCGCGGCGCGCCAGGAAGAGCGCAGCCAGATCGCGGCGGAAGTATATAAGCACCGCTATCAATGTTGCCATGTGTAAGGATACTTCAGTCAGCACGCCCTGGGGATTAAAGCCGGTCAGATTCTGTAGCAGAACAAGGTGGCCCGATGAGCTGACCGGCAGGAATTCCGTCAGGCCCTGTACCGCGCCCAGCAGGAGCAGATAGACATAAGAATCCACTAGCCGCTCCCGCTATCCTGCGCGCTCTTGCTCACCTCTCCCGGGCGCAGGTGCAGTACGGTCCCGACGATTGTCGGGTTAAGTCCCAGCTTGCGGAAGATGTGGCGCTGAAGGGCGTTTGCCAGGTTATTGCGCAGCTGCAACTGGTGGGCGTGGCTCCTCAGGCGGTTGTGGAACAGGGACTCGGTCAGCACTTCGCGCAGTTCCTTATACAGTTCGGGATTCTGGCGCTCCTGCAGGAAGCCGCGCGACTTCAGGATAGGCCCGCTGACGATGCGGTCACCAGACTCGTCGAGCACGAGAGTGTAAAGCACCAGTCCGTCCTCGGCCAGCATCGACCGCTCGTTAAGGATGCGCGAGCTCACGCTGCCCACCGACAGGCCGTCGATGAAGATCTCGCCCGCTTTCACCTTCTCTTTCATCTCGTAGCTGCTCTCGTCCATTGAAAGGACATCGCCCACGCCCATAATGATTACGCCCTGAGGCTTGTGGTCCCAGTCCTCCACCAGCTTGCGGAAGAGCATCTGGTGGCGGAACTGCGAATGGACCGGCACGACGTAGCGCGGCTTGACCGCCTCGAACAGCATCTTTATTTCTTCGCGCGCAGCGTGTCCGGAGACGTGAACGCCCGCTTCCAGCCCGTAAATTACCTCCGCGCCCAATCGGAATAGGTCGTTGATCACGGTGAAGATATAGGTTTCGTTGCCGGGGATGGGGCTGGCGGAGAATATGACCAGGTCGTCGTCGCGGATGCTCAGGAAACGGTGCTCGTCACGGGATATCTGGGAAAGCGCAGCCATCGGCTCGCCCTGGCTTCCCGTTACCAAAACCGCAACCTTGCGCGGGGGGTAGTTGTTAAGCTCGTCCGGGTGGATCAGGATGTTCTCCGGCACGCGCAGGTATCCCTGAGAGCGCGCCATCTCGAAGTTCTTAAGCATAGTACGGCCCGCAAGGAACACCTTGCGACCGAAATCTTCGGCCAGATCCACGACTTGCTGAATGCGGTGGATGTTGCTGGCGAATGTCGTTACGAAGATGCGGCCTTTGTGCGAGTTGAAGTGTTCTGCCAGCGCCGGGCCTACTTCGGCCTCCGAGCCGGTCCAGCCGGGGCGCTCGATGTTCGTAGTATCGACCATCAGGGCCAGGACTTCGCTTTCCTTGCACACGGCCTCGATGCCCTCAATGTCGGTCGGCAGATTGTCAATAGGGCTGCGATCCAGCTTGAAATCGCCCGAATGGACGACTGTGCCCCCGGGAGTGTGGATGGCTAAAGCCAGTCCGTCGGGGATGGAATGCGCTACGTGGAACGTCTCAATCTGAAGCTTGCCGCCGATATCGATCCGGTCGCCCGCTTCAATCTCGTGGAACGGGATGTCCACATCCGGGAGCGTAAATTCGCTCAGCTTCGAACGCACGAGCCCCAGGGTCAGCGTTGTCCCGTAGATTGCGGGAGGCACCATATCCTGTAGCAGATACGGCAGCGAGCCGATGTGGTCCTCGTGTCCGTGAGTCAGGATCACCGCCTTGATTTTCTGGCGGTTGCGCAGCAAATACGTGAAGTCCGGAATTACAAGATCTACACCGAGCATGTGCGCGTCGGGGAAGCTCAGTCCGCAGTCGATAAGCACCGCGCTGTTGCCGTATTCGATGACGTTGCAGTTCTTGCCTATCTCCCCGATCCCGCCTAGGCAGACCAGCCGTATTTTCTTGTTTTTTCCCATTACGTCAGCCTGTATCAAGACTCCTCGTCGCGAAGAACATCTCCTTTGATCTGGACGCTCGGCGGAGCGAATAAGTATAGATTCGGCCCGATCTCGCGCCGCTTCCCGTTAATTGCTTGGACGACCCCGGAGAGGAAGTTAATGATGCGGCGCGCTTCCTCGCGGTTCTGGTTCACAATCTTGCCGACGTCCACCAGCAGTATGTATCCTTCGCGCAGGTTTTCCGTGTATACCGAGAGCGAGAATGTTACCCGTCCGTGCCGGTTGAGTTCCGGCCGGACAACGGCGATGCGCACCGGCTGGGGCTTGAGTGCTTCCTTCCGGTAGTCCAGCACTTTCGGATCGGGCTCTGGCGGCGGCTTGGGTTCCGGCGCGGGGTAATCTATCACCTCTTCTTCAGCAGGCTCCACCAGGCCGAAAAACCGCAGTATGGCAACCCAGATGCCCATAATCCAGTCAAATCCTAGAATATAGAGGGCTCTTCCGCCTCAGAAGGCAGCTTCTTCTCTTCGGCGGAAAAGAACTCGGAGAGAACCTCCCTGCTGATTGGCGAGCCGCGGCGCAGTTCGGCGCGTATTTCCCGCTGCTTCAAGCCCGTGCCAACGGGGATTAGCGAGCCGATGATGACATTCTCCTTGATGCCCCGCAGCTCGTCCCTCAGGCCTTCGATGGCCGCGCGGGTCAGGACGCGGGTCGTTTCCTGGAAGGATGCGCCAGCGAGCCAGGAGTCCGTGGTCAGCGAGGCTTTGGAGATTCCCTGCAGGAGGCTCTTCGCCTTGGGCAACTTAAGGCCCTTCTGCTTCAGCTCCTCGCAGATAGCGTCGAACTGCGTTCGTGGGATGATGTCACCCTCGAAGTAATCCTCGCAGTCGCCGCGCGACGTGATTTCCACATACTTGATCATCTGCTTGGCGATGATCTCGATATGCTTGGAGTTGGTGTTGACGTTTTGGGATTCGTAAATGTCCTGGACAGTGTTGACCAGGTAATGCTGCGTCTTGATGTCACTGACGAGCTGGTGGAACTTCTTCACGTCCAGTGTGCCTTCGCACAACGGCTGCGCACGCCCGACAAGGTCGCCGACCCTCATCGGCATCCCTTCCTTGTTGATCGGCTGGCGGTTTTCGTGGGGGGTTTCGTAGACCTTCTCCGTGCCGTCCGGATGTTCAACGGTGATCCGGTGGAAAGTCCGCTTGTAGTCCGTGTAGAGCTGCGTGACTATGCCGCCGATGTCCGCCAGAATTTCCCCGTGCGGGTCTAGCGGGTCGCCGCGTTTCACTGGCTTGCGGAAGGTTATCGGCAGTCTTTCATCCTCCTCTCGAAGGATGATATAGGCGCGCTCGGAGTACCCCTCAGGATCTTGTATTATGACGCGCTCGTAAAGGACCTTGGTGATGTCCTTCACCACGCCTTCGCGTTCGGCGAGTATGCTCGGCTCTTTGGCGCCGCGCACTTCAAATAGGCTCTCGACGTAGGGCAAGCCCTGCGTGATGTCGCGGCCTTTAACACCGCCCGTATGGAATGTGCGCATCGTGAGCTGGGTTCCCGGCTCACCGATGCTCTGAGCAGCGATGACCCCGACTGGGTCCCCGATCTCAGCCAGGCGTCCGGCCGCAAGGTCCCAGCCGTAGCACTTGGCGCATACGCCCTTGGGTGCGGTGCATGTTAGAACGGAGCGCACCTTCACGGTAGCGGCTCCGCTTCCGTAAATCTGGTCAACGACGTCTGGGGTGAGTTCGGTGCCCCGCTTGAACAGCACTTTTCCTGTCTTTGGCTTCCTGAGGGACTCGGCGAGTACTCGCCCGACTAGGGCTTTCCTGGCCTTCTTTACGTTGTCCATGCGCGCGCCGTGAAGCTCGATATCGATTCCCTCGCGTGTTTTGCAGTCCGCTTCCGTGACGGATACGTCTACGGCCACGTCCACGAGTCGCCGCGTGAGGTATCCCGAGTCTGCTGTCTTCAGCGCGGTGTCCACCAGGCCTTTGCGCCCGCCGTGCGTCGAGATGAAGTACTCGAAGACCGAAAGGCCCTCGCGGAAGTTGCTGCGGATGGGGATGTCCAGCACGCGGCCGGTAGGGCCGACGAGCAGGCCGCGCATCGCCGCGAGCTGTCGCACCTGGTCAATCTTGCCGCGTGCACCGGACTCTTCCATCATAAACACGGGATTCAGGATGGCGAAATTCTCCTTCATCGCTTTCGTGAGTTCCTTTGTAGCTTGATCCCACGTGCGCGTAACTTCGTCATCCTTCTCCTTACGCGTGATTAGCTCCTTATGGAATTTGCTCCATACCTCGTCGGATAGCTTCTGTGCCTTGTCGAGGATGCTTCCCTTGCTGGCGGGGATGGTTATGTCATGTATGCCGATAGTAACGCCCCCGACGGTGGCCATCTCGAAGCCGAGGTTTTTGAGCGTGTCAACGAGCATCACGGTAAACCTCTGCCCCAGCTTTTGGTAGGCGTGAGAGATGATATTAGCAAGTGCGCCACGGTCGATAGCGTAGTTAAAGTACGGCAGGCGCCCGTCTTCAGGCACGCCCATCTCGTCTTGCAGGCCGATTAGCGCGTCATTGAAGATCACGCGCCCGGCGGTCGTAAAGACGGGGGCATCCTGCGCGGCCGGCGGGACGCTGAAATCGTCCTCGAACATCAGGGGCAGCGGGATATGTACCTTGATCGGCTCGTGGACTGTGACAATGCCGTTCGCATAGGCTGTGAGCGTCTCGTTGGTTGATGTAAAGCTCTTTGGCGCTTCTGCGTGGGGTTGCGCGCCGTCGGGAGTCTGGGTGATGTAGTAAGTGCCGAGCACCATGTCGTGAGTAGGGCTGATGATGGGCTTTCCGTCGGCGGGAAGGAACAAATTGTTCGCGGACAGCATCAGCGTGCGGGCCTCAGCTTGGGCTGCCGTGGAGAGCGGAACGTGAACCGCCATCTGGTCCCCGTCGAAGTCCGCGTTGTATGCGGCGCAAACAAGCGGATGGAGCTGTATCGCCTTGCCCTCGATGAGCACCGGCTCGAACGCCTGCATGGACAGCCTGTGCAGTGTTGGCGCACGGTTCAGCAGAACCGGGTGGCCCCGGCAGATCTCCTCGAGCGCGTCCCAAACGCGGTCGTCCTCGGCCTTTTCGAGCATTTTGCGCGCGGTGGCGATGTTCTGGGACGGCTCGTCCGGGTCAACCAGCTTGTGGAGGACGAACGGCTTAAACAGCTCCAGCGCCATGTACTTCGGCAGCCCGCACTGGTGTAGCTTTAGCTGCGGGCCGACGACAATCACGGAGCGGCCGGAATAATCCACGCGCTTGCCCAGCAGGTTCTGGCGGAATCTCCCCTGCTTGCCCTTGAGCATGTCCGAAAGCGATTTGAGGGCGCGGTTGTTTACCGATACCGCGCTGCGTCCCCGGCGGCCGTTGTCGATTAACGCGTCCACGGCTTCCTGTAGCATGCGGCGCTCGTTGCGCAGGATGCTTTCGGGCGCGCGGATGTCTATCAGCTTTTTAAGTCGGTTGTTGCGGTTTATCACCCGCCGGTATAGGTCGTTCAGGTCGGAGCTGGCAAAACGCCCGCCTTCCAGCTCAACCATGGGCCTGAGTTCCGGAGGGAGCACCGGCAATATGTCGAGCACCATGCATTCGGGGCGGTTGCCGGACTTCATAAAGGCGCGGACGATTTTCAAGCGCTTGGTCAGCTTCTGCCGCTTCTGGCTCGAGGCGCCCTCAAGCTCCTGTCGCAGCTCTGCTTCGAGTCCGGCAAGGTCCAGCGAAGCGAGGACTTCTTTGACCGCCTGGGCTCCGATGCCGATGCTAAGGTGCGCCGACAGGTCGCAGATGCCCTGTATCTCCAGGAGCCGCATCAGGGCCTTGATGTCTTCGTGTTGCGAGTCGGTAAGGCGGTCAAGCTTCTTGATGCTTCGAAGCAGCGCGAGAGCCTGAGTGAGCTGGCGCGTTTCCCGCTCGATATCCTCCAGGCGCTTTTCGGTTTCGATAGTCTTCTTGCGGTTCTCCAGCCGGAGGGAGAAGCGCCGCAGCATAATAAGCCTCTTGAGCAGCGGGATCGTGAACGGAGCGGAGTCCTGCTCAACCGCGAGGACTTCGCCCGTTTCCTTATCCCTTATCGTTTCGCGCACGTCGTAGTCTTTGATGTATTCGTGTTTGCTGACGTGCTGGATAAGGTTCTTCAAGCGCTCCTGCGTCTTCTCGTCGAATTTCCTGGCGCGGGTGGCTTTGATGGTCTTTTCCAGCTCCGTCATCTGCCGCTTCTCCGCCGGCTTCAGATGAGGCGCCGAGCGCGCAAGGTCGAAAAACGAGACCAAATTCACATCGCGCAGCTCGTCTCTTTCAGCCGTCAGCTGGGCGATACGCTCTTGGACTTCTTCCTCGACGAGCGGAAGTTGCTCGTCTAGCCATTCGTCATCCTTTGAGACAACGAGCCAGTTGACGAAATAGATGACCTTCTCGACTTCTTTTCCATTAATGCCGAGCAGCGCCGAGAAGCGGTTGGGAATGGACTTGGTGAACCAGATGTGGGCGACCGGGCTGGCGAGGCGTATGTGGCCCATCCGCTCGCGCCGGACGCGCGAGGATGTGACCTCCACGCCGCAGCGCTCGCACACTGTACCCTTATACCGCAGCTTGCGGTACTTCCCGCAGGCGCACTCGTAGTCCTTGGTCGGCCCGAATATGCGCTCGCAGAACAATCCGTCCTTCTCGGGCTTGTAGGTGCGGTAGTTGAAGGTTTCGGGCTTCTTGACCTCGCCGTGAGACCACTCGAGGATTCGCTCCGGCGAGGCGAGACCGATTCGAATAGCCTTTATATGGCGCCCTTCCGGCTGCCGTTCGCGTGACCTGACTGGCATTCGGTAGCTATTCAAAGATATCCTCCCCCTTCTTTAGCTTTGCGGCCTCACGGGCCTCGCCTTCGGTTTTGGCGAGAAGGACGTTGTCCTCCTCGTCTTCGTAGATTATCGAGACATCCAGGCCTAGGCTCTTGAGCTCGTTCATCATCACGTGGAACGATTCGGGCACGCCCGGTTCGGGGATTACCTCGCCGTCAACGATAGCCTTATAGGTTCTGTTGCGCCCGATCACGTCGTCGCTTTTCACGGTGAGCATCTCTTTTAGCAGGTGGGCGGCGCCGTAACCTTCCAGGGCCCAAACCTCCATTTCGCCCAGCCGCTGCCCGCCGAACTGCGCCTTGCCCCCCAACGGCTGCTGGGTAATAAGGGCGTATGAACCGGTAGACCGGGCGTGGACCTTGTCGTCAACCAGGTGGTTTAGCTTCATCACGTACATCACGCCAACTGCCACGCGCTCCTTGAACGGCTCGCCCGACAGCCCGTCGAATAGCACCGTCTTGCCGTCCAGCGGGAGGTCAAGGCGCTTGAACATCGCGCGTATCTTTGCCTCGCTAAGCGACTGGAATACGGGGTTTTCGACCTTAAGCGGATGCACGGCGCGCTTGTAACGTATCTCCTTGATCTCGGTGGGCACCTCCATCTTGTGCCGTTCCAGGTCGTCATCGTCCGGTGCCTTGCGTATGGAATCAAGGAGCTTGTCGTCATCGCGGTCCGCCGTAATCGCTGCCAGCCCCAGGTGCGTTTCGAGAAGCTGGCCGATGTTCATTCGCGAGGGCACGCCGAGAGGATTGAAGACCACATCCAGCGGGTTGCCGTCTGGAAGGAACGGCATGTCCTCTTCCGGCAGGATGTTGCTGACCACGCCCTTGTTGCCGTGGCGTCCGGCCATCTTGTCGCCAACGGAGAGCCGGCGCTTCTTGGCTACGAAAACGCGCGCCATCTCCACCACGTTGTGCGGCAGATCTATGTCGTCGTCCCGCGAGTAATAGGCGGTATCGATTACTACGCCTTCCTGCCCGTGGGGGACCTTGAGCGGCGTATTCTTATAGCCCTTGCCTTTATCGCCGAAGACGGCCCGGATGAGCTTTTCTTCGCCGGTAAGGTCGCTTTCGCCCCGGGGCGTAATCTTGCCCACCAGGACGTCGCCCGACTTAACCTCGGCGCCGATTCGCACTATCCCCCGGTCGTCTAAGTTCTTCTCCAGGTACTCCTCATGGATTCCCGTTATCTCGCGCGTTATCTTTTCCGGTCCCAGCTTGGTGCTGCGGGCCTCGCACTCGAATTTCTCGATGTGGATGCTGGTGTACACGTCCTTCTTGATGAGCTGCTCGCCAACCAGGATTGCGTCCTCGTAGTTGTAGCCGCGCCATGACATAAACGCGACGAGCACGTTCTGTCCCAGTGCCAGCTCGCCGTCCTGAGTAGAGGCGGTGTCGGCCAGCAAATCGCCCTTGATGACGGGATAGCCCTCTCGCACTCGCGGGCGGTTGTTTATCAGCGTTCCCTGGTTGCTGCGCTGGAACTTGCGCAGGATAATCTGCTCCTCGATCTCGGAGTCCTTGCGCAGGCGGCGGACTGCACGGTCCGAAAACGGCACCGACCTGTAGAGTGAAGTTTTCACTTCCGGAGGGCTGAAGAGGTAGTTGAATTTGTCTTTGGTTAGCTCCTCCTCGCCCTTGATTTTTTCGAGGTTCGGAAAGTCGATGATCTCGCCGCTGGGCTTGTCGTATATAACGCCTTTGCGCAAGCGTATGCGCTCGCTGTCCACGTCGATAACCTCGCCGCAGAACGGGGAGACGAGCAGCGAGCCCGCGTCCTCGGCGATCTTCCTTTCAACGCCTGTTCCTACTACGGGCGCTTCCGGGAAAAGCAGCGGCACAGCCTGGCGCTGCATATTCGATCCCATTAAAGCCCTGATGGGATCGTTATGCTCGAGGAAAGGAATTAAAGACGTGGTGACGGAAATAAACTGCTGCGGGGAGATCTCGACGAACGTGATGTTCTCCGAGTGCACCTGCTCGTACGACCCGTGCCGGCGGACGTACAAAACCTTTTGCTGGATAGAGCCGTCTTTTGCGGTCTTGACCATTGACGATGCGATTGGCTGGCCTGCTTCCTCGTGCGCGGTCAGGTACCGAACCTCGTTGGTGACTTTGGCGTCTTTCACCACGAGGTAGGGAGTTTCGATGAAACCGTACTGGTTTACGCGGGCAAAGGTAGCCAGCGAGCTGATAAGCCCGATGTTCGGGCCCTCGGGCGACTCGATCGGGCAGATCCTCCCGTAATGCGAATGGTGGACGTCACGGAAATCGAACCGCGCCGCTTCGCGGGTGAGTCCCTTGGGCCCCAGCGCCGACAGGCGTCGCTTGTGCGTGAGGGCTGACAGGGGATTGTGGTTCTCCATAAACTGCGACATCTGGGAGCTGCCGAAGAACTCCTTGACGACACCGATTATGGGCCGCGTATTGACCAGCGTCTTTGGCGTTTCTTTGTCGGCGTCGGGGAGCATCATCTTTTCCCGCACGATGCGCTCCATCCGCAGCAGCCCCTTTCTGAACTGCGACACCAGAAGCTCGCCTATATGCTCTACCCGGCGGTTCTCCAGATTCAGGTGGTCAACGTCGTCAATCGGGCGGTCCGCGTACTCCTGGAGCATAAACAGCGCGTGGAACGTCTCCAGGATATCCGCGTGCGTGAGCGTTGTTAGGTCAGGCGGCAAGCCGAGCTTGAGCTTCTGGTTGAGCACGTAGCGTCCCACCGGGGCCAGGTCATACCTGCGCGGGTCGAAGAACCGCGAAGGCAGCATATCCGACAGCATCTCTTTGCTGAAAGGGTCAGTAGGATGCAGTTTGCGCCAGATCTCCTTCTGCGCATCTTCCTTGCTCCGCACCTGCTGCGAGCGCATGCGCAGTGTGGGATTAATCCGGTCTTCGAGCTTGAAATACGGTGTCGGCCACGCTTCGGGTGAGAGGTCAAAGCCGTATTGCTCGCGGATGTATTCCAGTTCGTCCGGTGGCAGGTATATCTGCTCCTTCTCCGCGTCAACCACGAAACCGAGCGCCATCAGGAAATCTACCATTGGCACTTTGATTACCCTTCGTGGGCTGTCCAGCCGGACCTGGTAGGCTTCGCTCTTAATATCGTACTCAAAACGCAGCCACGCGCCCCGGTAAGGTATGATTTTGACCATATGAGCGCTTTCGTTGGGTGTCCGGCGCTCTCCGTGGGTCAGGTAAACCCCCGGCGCCCGAACGAGCTGGCTGACGATAACCCGCTCTACCCCGTTGATAATGAACGTCCCGTCCCGGGTCATGAACGGCAGCTCGGTGATGAATACTTCCGTCTCCTTGATTTCGCCCGAACGGTTGTTGACGAAGGCCATCGTTGCGTTGACGGTGCAGGTGTGGGTAAGGTCTTTTCTAAGGGATTCCTCAACGGTGCTCTTGGGCAAATTGATGACGACGCGCTCGAATCTCAGCTCGAAATCGCCGTCATTGCTGACGATGGGCATTATTTCGCGGAACACCGCGTCGAGCCCCTCGAAAAGGAACCACTCGTAGGACTTCGTCTGGACCTCCAGTAGCGGCGGCAGCGGGTACGGCTGCACGTCGTTTATGGCGAACCTGTCCTCTTTAATCTTTGCCAAGGCAGCAACCTCCCGGATACTAATTGCGCGGAACTGCGGGGAAAACCCCGAAGTCCGCACGCACCGTTTGTTTAATAACTACGCTAATTCGACAATCGCTCCTACCTCTACGAGGCGGTCCTTTATGCCCTCGGCTTCCTCTTTGGGAACGCCGGTTTTGATGGGCTTGGGAGCATTGTCTGCCAGCTCTTTGGCTTCTTTGATGCCCAGGCTGGTGATTTCGCGGATGATTTTGATAACCTGTAGCTTGGAATCGCCCGGGTCCTTCAAAACGATATCAAAGCTGGTCTTTTCCTCCTCCGCGCCCGCTTCGCCGGCACCGCCGGCAGCCGCTGCCGCCGGCGCAACCGCAACCGCGGCGGAGACACCCCAGCGCTCCTCGAGCGCTTTAACCAGCTCATTGACTTCGACAACAGTGAGCTTCTCCAGTTCGTCGATTATCTTGTCAATGTTAGCCATAAGTTCCTCCTTAGAACTTCAGAGACTGTCGTTATTGCTGTTTTGATGAGTATTCGTTAAGCACGCGCGCCAGCCTGCTGTACGTCTCCATCGCGACGGACGCAATCTGCCGGGCTGGCTCTTGGATAATCCTGAGGAGCTGCGAGCGGGCCTCGTCCTTTGTCGGCAGCTCCGCAAATATCTTAAAGTCCTCCGCGGGATACAGTTTCCCTTCAAACCATATGCCTTTAACCGGCAAAATAGCGTCGCGGAAGTCTTTCTGGTACTGGCGGACGAGCTTGGCTGCCGCGCCGACGTCCTCCTCGCCGCATACAAGCAGAGAGGGTCCCACGAGAATCTCGCATACCGCTTCCATCCCGCTTCGCTCGAAGACGATCCGGGCTAGAGTGTTTTTTAGCTGTATCGCCTTGGCTCCCTTTTCGGCGAGCTGGTGGCGGAACTCGTCCATTATTCGGACATTGACGCTGGTGGCGTCTATCAGGATTGCGAAGCCCGCTTCGCCTAGCGCCGAAGCGTACCGCTCCATGACTCCTTCTTTCTGTTTGCGCAGCATCCGGGTAATCCTCCTAGTAAGCGAGCGGGTCCACGCGGACGGCAGGCGATTGCGTTGCCGAAACGGCGATAGACTTAATGTATTGGCCCTTTGCGGATGCCGGCCTTAACCGGACTATCTCCGATATAAGGTGCTCGATGTTTTCCACCAGCTGGCGCTCCTCGAAAGCGCCCTTGCCTACGGTGACATGCACGATCCCGGCCTTCTCAACGCGAAGGCTGAGCTTGCCCGCCTTGAATTCCTTGACTGCGTGTGCGAGGTCGAATGTCGTTGTGCCGCTCTTGGGATTGGGCATCAGGCCGCGCGGGCCGAGTATCTTGGCCGTTTTCGAGACGTCCTTCATCACATCAGGCGTCGCGATCGCCACGTCGAAGGCGATAACGCCGCTCTGTACCTGCTCGATTATCTCTTCCAATCCCACAAGGTCCGCCCCCGCGTCGCGCGCCTCTGCGACTTTCTCGCCTTTGGCGAAAACTGCGACCCGGGGCGTGCGGCCGGTGCCGTGCGGGAGGGTAAGAGTGCTGCGGACGTTCTGATCGGCTTTGCGCGGGTCAACGCCAAGCCGGATGGCGACGTCCACGCTCTCCCACTCGCGCGCGACGAGCTTGATCCTGCGCACGGCATCTTCCAGCGAGACGGGACCGTCCAGCGGTTGGATTTTCTCCTTTTTCATAAGATAGGACTTGGTGCGCCGCATTATTTCTCCTTGTCACCTCCCGGTTCCGCCTTCTCATGCGAAACCTCTGCGGGCGCCCCTTCGGCCTCCGCATCGTCGGGCGCGGCAGCAGCCGCAGCCGCCGCAGCCGCCTTCTCGGCGGCCTCAATCTGGGCGCGAGTCGGGCCTTTGGCGATCTCCCAGTAATAGCCCTCGACGTTAACGCCCATCTGTCGGCAGCTGCCGGCGATGATGCGGGTGGCCATTTCCAGATCGTCAGTATTCAGGTCGGGGAGCTTGATGCGCGCGATGCGCTCCAGCTGTTCGCGGGACAGCTCGCCGACGCGTACCCGGTTGGGTTCGGGACTCGCAGTGTCGATCCCCAGCTCCTTCTTCACGAGGTCGCGGGTAAGGGGGGTCTTAATCCTGTACTCCCAGGATTTGTCCTTGTAGACGATTATCTCGGTCGGCAGGGTTTCTTCGGCGCGTTCGCGTGTTGCGTCGTTAAACTGCCGGCAAAAGTCCATCACCTGGATGCCCGCGGCCGCAAGCGCCGGGCCGAGGGGAGGTGCGGGGCTGGCCCCGCCGCCTTTCAGGTGGACCTTGATGATTTTTCCTATTTCCTTGCGCGCCATACGGATGCCTCAGCGGTTACGCCTTCGCGGCTTCTCCTTCTTCCGGTTCATAGGGTTCTACCTGGTCGAAGTCCAGTTCAACCTGGGTGTCGCGCCCGAAAAGCGAAATCATGATTTTCACTTTGCGCTTCTCAACGTCTATCTCCTTTACCTTCCCGATAGCTTCGGCGAAGGGGCCGGAGAGCACCTTGATTGTGTCATTTACCTTGTACGAGGTTTCCAGCACTGGCTCTTCGCTCTCCATGCGGGCGAAGATGGCGCTCGCCTCGTCCTGCGACAGGGGCTGGGGAGCGTTTACGCTGCCGACGAAGCCGATAACGCCTTGCACCTGCTTTAGCAGCAGCCGGTTCTGGTTCGTCAGAATCATCCGGACCAGGACGTAGCCCGGGTACATTTTGCGGGGAACGGTGCGCTTCTTGCCCTTGACCGATTCCAGCCGCAGCTCGTAGGGGACGACGATTTCCTCGATGTTCTCGTCGAGCTGGTCGTGTTCGAGCATATGGCGCAGCGTCTGCGCCACTTTCTCTTCACAACCAGACATCGTATGTAGTACGTACCAGCGCATTTCAGATCCCCGGCGGGGTCGCTTCTAGGTCGGCAGGATGACGTTGAAGACGGTGGTTACCAGCGCATCGAAAAGCGAGATGATGGCGGTGACGATGATGGTGAATATGAAAACGACCACCGTCGAGCGGTATAGCTCCTTCCGCTCGGGAAAAGTGATCTTGTTCCACTCCATCTTCAGTTCCTGGAAGTAGCGAGTGATGGGATTCGTTTCAGCGCGCGGACGCCGGGTCCCTCTCGCGCCCTCGCTTTTCCCTTTTTCTTTTGCCATCATCATCATTTATCCCGCAAATTAAAACAGGCCCAGCCGGAGTCGAACCGACAACCTTTGGTTTTGGAGACCAATGCTCTGCCAATTGAGCTATGGGCCTACGGCGCGCCACCAAAGCAGCCGTTACTTCGTCTCGATATGCAGCGTGTGCTTTTGGCAGGGGCGGCAGTACTTCTTTAGTTCGAGCTTGGCGGGAGTGTTGGTGCGGTTGCGGCTGGTGTAGTAGTTGCGCGACTTACACTCGGTGCATGCGAGGATAGCCTGCACGCGCCTTTCCTTTTTAGCTTTGGTAGACTTCTTGGCCATTGAACCGGCAGCGCCTAGTCGGTAATCTTCGTGACGACGCCTGCACCGATAGTGCGTCCTCCTTCACGAATCGCGAAGCGCATCCCCTCCTCGATTGCGACCGGGGCGATAAGCTCGGCGATAAGGTCGACTTCATCGCCCGGTAGCACCATTTCCTTGCCCTCAGGCAGCTTGATCATGCCGGTCACGTCCGTGGTTCTCATATAGAACTGCGGGCGGTAGCCGGTGAAGAACGGCTTGTGCCGGCCGCCCTCCTCCTTCTTCAGCACGTACACCTTTGCCTCAAAGTTCGTATGCGGGGCGATGCTGCCGGGCTTGCACACAACCTGGCCGCGCTCGATTCCGGTTCGCTCGACGCCGCGCAGCAGCAACCCGACGTTGTCGCCCGCGATGCCCTCGTCGAGGATCTTGCGGAACATCTCGACGCCCGTGACCACAGTCTTGCGGTTGTCGGGCCGCAGCCCTACGATTTCCACCTCGTCACCGGTTGCGACCTTGCCGCGCTCGATGCGGCCCGTTGCCACCGTGCCTCTCCCGGTAATGGAGAATACGTCCTCCACGGCGAGCAGGAACGGCTTGTCTAGGTCGCGCGTTGGCTCCGGCACGTAGTTGTCGAGCGCCTCCACCAGTTCGAGGATGCACTTGTTGGCCGGATCCTCCGGATTCCCGTCGGTTTCGAGCGACTTCAGCGCGCTGCCGCGGATTATGGGCGTCTCGCCGCCGGGGAAGCCGTACTTGTTTAAGAGGTCGCGGACATCCTCTTCGGCCAAGTCGATGAGATCCGGGTCGTCCACCATGTCGGTCTTGTTGAGGAAGACCAGCAGGCAGGGCACGCCGACCTGGCGGGCGAGCAGGATGTGCTCGCGGGTCTGGGGCATGGCGCCGTCGGCGGCCGAAACCACCACGATAGCACCGTCCATCTGCGCCGCGCCGGTGATCATGTTCTTGATGTAGTCTTTGTGGCCGGGACAGTCGACGTGCGCGTAGTGGCGCTTGTCACTCTCGTACTCCACGTGTGCCGTGGCGATTGTGATGCCGCGCTCCTTCTCCTCCGGTGCCTTGTCGATTTCGTCGAAGGAGATGAACTGCGCCTGGCCCTTGGTGGCTAAGACTTTCGTCATAGCGGCCGTTAGCGTTGTCTTGCCATGGTCGACGTGGCCGATGGTGCCGACATTAACATGCGGTTTGTCACGTACGAATTTCGCCTTGGACATCTTCTCTCGTTCCCCTTAAAAAACTTTTTACAGAGACGTTTCGCGGGCGCCCGCGTCCATACGCAAGGCTAATCGCGAACGAACAATATCTCACATTTCTGCGAGATTTGCAAGATGTGGGAATACGCGTGAAACGCCACAGCCCACAACCAGAGTCGAACTGGTGACCTCGTCCTTACCAAGGACGCGCTCTAACCACCTGAGCTATGTGGGCGTTCGGCCCGGCCGCTTTTCCCACACCCGCCTGGCGCTTCCGCGCCGGCCGCGTGGCTCGCAAATAAATTCTAGCACAATGAATCAGCCATCCGCAACAAGCGCTGTTTGGTAGCTGCGGGTTCAGCGGGAAATGCGCCGCGCACCAGGTGGCCGGGAAAATACCGGTGAAAACGCTGGAACAAAGACGCCTAATCGCAGTCTATCATTGCCGGAAGGGTTGGTGAAACCCTGCTAATTCACCCCCCTTGCCCATCCCCCCTAACTTGCTTGGCCGGGGCTAAAAAGGCCTCGGCCTTTTTTTTCGCGTAGCCGCCGCGCGCAACTTGAGGTAGTCCAAAGCTTTAGCCCTGGCTCTTCGCCGCAAGTTAAGGCTAGACCTAAAGGCTTACCCGCCTGCAGAGGGCTTCAGCTTTAGGATGCGCAACTCTTGTAGGGGCACAGCATGCTGTGCCCGTTCAGCAAGAACCATGAGTACGCCCTGCTGGACGGGACAGCCATTTTATAGCCTCCACTCCGTCCAACAACCTGAAACCAACATTTATCCGCCTATGGCGGAACTAACAACTGGCCACGGGCTACTGACGCCCGCCTTCCATAGCTTTACCCGTCGTCCGCAGAAGCCTTGCTTCGGAGGATGGAGCGACGGAGGGGCGGGCTTGACACCGCGCTTCTTTACCCCTACCTTTGAAGGCGCGCGCCAGTAGCTCAGGGGATAGAGCGTTGGCCTCCGGAGCCAAAGGTCGAAGGTTCGAATCCTTCCTGGCGTGATCGTAACGCTTGTTCGCTGCCTTCAATAGCAGCCACCTTCCCCCCGCCCGCCAGCGCTAGCAGATCCCAGGGTCTTTCCCGTTGGGCCCCTGGGGAGGATACTGCGGGATGCGGACAACGAAAAGACGCGATATACCAGCGGTAGCCGGGGCGGCGTTCGGAGCCGGGCGCCCAGTGGCGTAGCCCATATCCCGCACGCTCGCTTTACCTCCTGTCCCCGCACTTTTAGCTCCGCGCGCAGCTGAAAATGCATAGTTCGTCCGATCTCCCTCCTACATCCTGCCATCTACTTCCTACTTCCAATCCTCTTCTCCCCTCTGTTTGCGCTGCAAACAATGCTCTCTTGTTCACAAAGCGTGTTTGTGCTCTAAAGACCACGGCAGCTTCGGCTTCCATCATACGTCACGCGCGGCCGACAGTTTCCCTGCGCCACCTCGTTCTTTATCTCCTGGCATCCCAACCTAACTTCCTACTCGCTATTTCGCGCTGTTTGCGGGGCATACTACGATGTGTCGCACGCTGCGCGCAAAAAAGGGCGGGCAGTGAACGGTCAATGCCCACCCTCAATGTTTCGAAGCGTTCAGGGAGTGCCTACTCCAAAACGTGGATGTTCTTTTTTGCGCAAATATCTTTCAGGATCTGGGGCCAGACGGTGACGCTGACCTCGCCCAGATGCGCCTTCTTGAGTATTGCCATGTACGTCCGCGACTGGCCGATGCCGCCGCCGATGGACAGCGGGATCTCGTCGTTGATAATCCCCTGGTGGTACGGAAGCTCTAAAAAATCAATCTGGCCGGTGATTTCGAGCTGTTTTTTCAGCGTGTCCTTGGTCACGCGGATGCCCATCGACGTAAGCTCGTGGCGGCGCTTCGTCACCGGGTTCCACACCAAAATATCGCCGTTCAAGCCGTGCATCGGTCGCCCGTCGTCGGACACGGTCTCGGTCACCCAGTCGTCGTAGTCGGCGGCGCGCATCTCGTGGGGATAGCCGTCCTCCAGCACCCAGCCGATGCCGATGATGAACACCGCCGGGTACTTCTGCAGGATGGCAGTCTCGCGCTGCTTGCGCGGCATATCCGGGAACATCTCGAGAATTTCTTCAGCGTGCAGGAACGTCAGCTCGTCAGCGAGATCGGGGTACTTGTCGGTTTTTAGCTGCGGGAACATCTCCTGCACGTGGTTTTCCGCGCCCTTGATGACCTTCCAGATTTTGCGCACAACGTCCTTGAGGAAGCCTAAGTTGCGGTCTTCGGCGGTGATGACCCGCTCCCAGTCCCATTGGTCAACGTAAGCGCTGTGGTCGTGGTCGAGGAAGTAATCCTTGCGCACCGCCTTCATATCGGTGCAGATGCCTTCGCCGACTTCGCACTGGTATTGCTTCAGCGCGGGGCGCTTCCACTTGGTCGCCGCCTGCACGACCTGCGCGTCCACGGGGTTCTTTTCGTAGTCGTTCGAGATGTGGAAGCCTACCGGCGTGCGCGAGCCGTCGCGGTCCAGCATATCGTTTACGCCGCTCTTAACGTCAACGATGAGCGGAACCTGCACCATCATCAAGTTAAGCTCTTCGCACAGCCCGTTCTCGATGTACTCCTTCACCGCGAAGAGCGCCTTCTGCGTATCCTTCGGCGAGAGCAGGGATGTGTAGTCCGTCGGCAGGATTTTCTCAAGCTCGGCGTAATCACCGATGCCGGGGCCTGCCAGGTCAGCCTTTTTGTCAGACATCGTCGTTTTCTCCTTTATCAAATGGTTATCACCAGCAGGCGCAGCGCATCCCGGTGTCCGCGGCGCAGGCGGGGCTTCGCCGGAACGCGGAATCTTTCCGTCGGGATGGACTGCGTGCGACAGGCTCTGCTGAGTTACCGTATATATAACGAAGAGAACGCCACAAGTCAACCGGCTTCCGCGGCATTGCGGCTAAGGCCCAGCCGGGCAGGCCGGCGCTTGTCAGCGCCGCTCTTTGTCTCCCGTAGGGGTTTTTGCGCCTGGGCGCGCACAGCATGCTGTGCCCGTTACACAAGAGCCGCGAGTTTATCCCACCGGGCACGCCGGGTGAGCTGTTAGCCCTCTTATGAGTACGCCGGGCTCACCAGCCCGGCTCTTAATCCTGCTGGCGACTGAGGACTGACGCCTGACGGCTGATAGCTGCGGGCTTTGCCCGCTAATAATAGACTTGTCCGCCTAACGGCGGATGGCGAACTTAAGGTCTTTGTTGGTCTGGTCGAAGTAACTGATCACGGGATTGCCGTTGACAACTGCCAGGGAGGTGTAGTAGCCCACACTTCCCAAGCAGCTCCTGACTCAATATCACAGTGCTCATTGCAGCCTTGCGTACTTCAGGACGACGTTTGTTCCGTCGCCGTATGAGATAGCCGGACAACCATCTACTTCGACCAGAGATGAGAAATATCCAACGTTTCCGTTTTCCACTACCTCAGAGGGACCCCAGGCTGCGCCATTCACATCTTGTGCCCATACGAACTCAAGCCCAAATCCGTCTACTCGCGACGAGATCGCCGGGCGTCCGCTGACGATTGCGAGACAAGTGTCTCTGCCAAACGCAGCACGCACAGTGATAGGGGTGCCCCAGGTTGCACCATCGCTATCACTTGCGCGGATGTACTCCGTGCGATATGGAGCAAAAGCGGAGTAAGAGATAGCTGGATTGCCATTCACTACACACAGCGAGAGATAATACCCGCAACTACCAGCACTTTGGACAGCAATCGGCGTCCCCCATGTATCACCATTAGCATCGACTGACCGTGCATACTTAAGGTCTTTGTTTGTGTCATCATAATAAGCGACAGCGGGGTGTCCATTAGCCACAGCCAACGAAACGTAGCTCCCAACATACCCGTCAGTGTCGATTTCGATTGGATTTCCCCAGGAAGCTCCGTTTGCATCGGTTGCACGAACATACATCGTATCCAATGACGTGGCCGTATAATAGGCTATCGCGGGATTCCCATTGACAATTGCGATGTCGAGAAACGTAGCCGAGTAAGTTGTCGACAATTCGGCAACAATTACGGGCTCGTTCCAAGAGCTTCCTTCCGGGTTGCTTGCACGACAGAACTTCAGTTGCCCTCCTCCGTGGTTATTGTAGCAGACTGCGGGATGCCCACTTACCATCGTCATCACAGGCTCATCGTTGTTGTAACTGCTATCAATAGTAACTACTGAATCCCAACTACTCCCTGTTGCGTCACTCGCTCGGATGAACTGGGGTACATCGTGATCAGTCTCGCCATAGAAAGCTATTGCCGGGCGGTCCCCAACAATATCAAGGTACGAGTGGATTATATCATCATCGTTGTATGCAAGCGTCTGTATTACCCAGCCCTCGTAGACATTCCCCTCATCCGCACCACTGAAAGCGCTGGTCGCCAGTGAGTTCGTAGCCTTGAGCTTGTACCAGTAGGTGGTGTTTGGCGCAAAGGGGCCGTCGGTGAACGGGCTGGCGTCATCAGTGCCAATCTGGGTGTAGGTGCCGCTTTCGCTGTCCGCGCGGTAGATGGTGTAGCCCGTCGCGCCGGTTACGGCGCTCCACGTTATCTCGATTGAGTCCTCCAGGTCGTCCGACGCCTGGACGTTTAGCGGCGGCGCAAGCCCAACATAGCCGCTGTCGTCGCCGCTTTTTTCGCCTTCGTCACCGCTGTAAAGCGCGCTCACGCTATACCAGTAAAGCGTGTTATGCGCCGCCGTCGTGTCGCTGTAACCCGACGCAGGGGCGGCGACTGTAGTGAGCAGTGTCGGCCCCGGGTCGTCCGCCACAACGCTGCGGTACACCCGGTAGTGCGTCGCGCCCGTCACTGCGGCCCACGACACGTTCACGCCGGTAGTGTTCGTCCCGTCGCTTGCCAGCACGTTTTGCGGCTCGCCAATACCCCGCCAGCCCTCGGCTGAGGCGCTAAAGCCCGAATTCTCCGAATCCGGCCCGGTGTGAAGCGCGGAGATGAAGTAGAAGTAGTGCACGCCCTCAGTGCCGCTCCATGCGGCGGTCGTGTCATCGTAATTGGTCGCGGGCGCTTCCGCCTCGCCAAGATACGTTGGATCGGGATCGAGCGCGCTCGTGCTCCGGTATACCCGGTAGCGCGTGGCGTTATTCACCGCGCCCCAGCTCACGGCGACCTTGGCGGCGAGCGTCCCGCTGGTAGCGTCCTCGCCTTCGGGAACGTCAAGCCCCCGGTGGCCCCAGTCGCCGATACCGGGGTCGCCCCCGCCCGGCCTTACGAAATAATAGCGCTGCTCGTCCCAGGGCGCGGTTGTGTCTGTGAAGGCGTGATCCGGCGGGAATACCGAGCCCAGCGATTCCTCATCCCCGCCCTCTATCTCGTCAGTATCGCGGCATACTTCGTAGTACGCAGGTGGTTCTTCAAGCTCCCCCCACACGAGTTCGACTCTGCCGGGATAATCCCCGTCCGTCGCCGTCACCTGCAACGCTTCAAGCTCGATGCAAAACCCGATGTTCGGGCCGCCGTACGGAATATCTTCATCCTGCCCGCCGCCGAAGTACAGGTCTTCGCCGTCCACGCTTACCCAGTAGAAGTAGTCGGTGCCGGTTTCGGTGCCGTAGTCGTCGTAGCTCAGGCTTCCGCCGTCAAGCTGCGCAACCTCCGCGAGGTCGGGATGCGCTGCGTCCGCGCGCCAGACGATATAGCCCACAGCGCCCTCCACAGCGCTCCACTCGATATGCACGCGGTCGCCGAAAACGCCGTCTGACGCGTTTACCGTCGGCGCGGTCATCAGCCGGATGCCGCTCACGATGCTGTACCCGCCGTAGCCGGCGTCGTTTCGCGCCCGCACGCTGTATGTGTATTTCTTCCCAGGCATCCCCACGTCCCAGTTGAACATCGGGTATACGGGGTCGGATGTCGCGTCGATGATGTCCGTGTCGGGCGCGAACACCGTCGCTATCAGCTCGCGGGGATCCTCCGTGTCCGCATCCCGGCGGAATATCTGGTAGATGTCAACGTCCGGGTCCGGATTCCTGTCCCAATTCAGCGTCACGCCCTGCGACGATGTGGATGTATGCAGGCCTGTCACCGCCGCAGGCTCGGTGTACAGGTTATCCGCCACCCAGGTCACGATTTCCTCTATCGTCAGCCCGCCGGGGTCGTCGTCCTCCGCCGACACTGCGCGCGCCACCGGCTCAATCGGGAAGTCCGTAACAAGCCCATCATCCGGCAATGCGCTCACGGCCTTGCTACCATTGCTCGCCAGCACGCACAGGTAGAAGTTGTTTTCCGGCGACTTGAAGCGGCTCTTGAGCGTCGCTGAGTTTACGGTCAGCATTACGTCATACTCGCCAAACGGGCCAAACCAGCGCCAGGAGCCCTGGCTGTAGTCGGCCACGCCTATATAGTAGCAAGCCGGAACATCGTCATCCTGCCCGCCGCCGAAGCTGCAGGGGCTGGAATCGATCAGCGTCTGTAAAGGCTTCAGGGCCGGGCCTATAGACTGCCCGTAGACGGCATACGCGTATTCCCCCGGCGCGTAAGCCCTGAGCATCAGCGCTGTCCCGTCCATCTCAACGTTTAGCCCGGACGTGCCGTTCGTGCCCGTCTGGTCGTTGATATACGCCTCCCAGCCCTGGCTAGGAGGAACTGTCTCGCCCTCCGACACGCTCCGCGCCGCGCCGATGCACCCGTCCAGCGCCATTACGCCCGGCAGCACGCCGCTGCTTGACTCCTGTCCCTCTGCCGGCTGCTCAACTGAGGGTGGCTCCAACGATAACTGCGTAACCTGCGCGCGCCTGTGACTGCAAGCGACGAGTAGCAGTAGGACTACGACGAGCGCAACCGCCGCAATTGCGGCTATGTAGGCAAGTGCTGACTTTCTGCGATCCATGAAGCCCCCCTCTATCTGCGCCGGATCCAAGCGCTCAGACTAATCAGATTATAACATATATAGATAACAACGGTGATGGAGATCCCGCGCTATCCCGTGTTTCGTTGACTTCCCCCAGGGGTTATCAGAAGCCCCGCCTTTTGCTATGATGCGATGCCCTCTGAAACGACCCTATTTAGGAGACATCAATGTGGGAACTGCTGCTGAAAAAAGACCTCACCGCTGAGGAAAAACAGGTGATAATCGACCGCACCACCGAGTATTACGGCAGGCACTTGAATCCCGGATTCTTGAAGTTTAAAAAGTCAAGCGACAGCAAGGCGATCGAGTGGAGCGGCAGCGGCGCGACGATGGTGGACATCCACGGGCGGCGCTTCATCGACTGCCTGGGCGGCTACGGCGTTTACGTGCTCGGCCACCGTCCCCCTGAGGTCATCGCGGCGCTGCAGCGGGTTTTCGAGCGCATCGGGATGTACTCGCAGGAGCTTCTAAGCCCGTTCCAGGCGGAGCTGGCGCACAGGCTCGCCGGGCTTTCGCCGGGCGATATGAAATACACCTACTACCACTCCGGCGGAGCCGAGAGCAACGACGCCGCCATCAAAATCGCGCGCCTTGCCACCGGCCGCCGCAAGCACATCACGATGAGCAACAGCTTTCACGGCAAGACGCTCGGCGCGCTTTCGGCCACCAACCGCGAGCCTATCCGCAAGCCCTTCGAGCCGCTGGTGCCCGGCTTCATCGAGGTGCAGTGGGACGACCTGGAGTCGCTCGAAGCCGCGATGAGCGATGAGATTGCCTCGGTTATCCTGGAGCCGGTGCAGGGGGAGGGCGGCATCAACCTCCCGTCCGATGGCTACCTCAAGGGCGTGCGCGAGCTGTGCGACCGGCACGGGGCGCTGATGCATTTTGATGAAATTCAGACCGGCTTCGGGCGCACCGGCAGGTGGTTCGGCGCGCAGCACTGGGAGGTGGCAGCCGACCTGATGACGCTGGGCAAGGCGCTCGGCGGCGGCATCTACCCGATAAGCGCCGTGCACGGCAACGAGCGCGCCTGGCACCGCCTGGAGGAAAATCCCTGGTGGATTACCAACACCTTCGGCGGCAGCGCGCCCGCCTGCGCCTGCGCCCTGGCCACCATCGAAGTGATGCGGCGCGACGGCGTCGTCGAGCAGGCCGCGGCGAAGGGCGAGCTGTTCCTGCGCCTGCTGCGCGAAGCGGCGGAAGCGCACGCCGGGCGCATCGCCGAGGTGCGGGGCATCGGGCTGCTCATCGGCGTGGAATTCGTCCGGCAAGAGGACGCAGTTTCCGTGGCGAAGAACCTCTTCGCCAAGGACGTGCTGACCGCGCATACCATCAACAATCCCGCGGTCATCCGCATCGAGCCCCCGCTGATTATTTCCGAGGAAGAGATACGCCAGGTCGTGGCGCGCTTCGCCGAATGCCTGGACGAGTGCGAGTAGGGTGAGCTGAGACCTGCCACTGCCATTTCTGAGCTTACGGCGGAAGCTCAATGGTGACTATGTGGGCGCTGTGCGGGATTTTAGCGAGCCTCGAGCGCCACCTGCCCGCCGGACGGGGGTAGGGGACATCAACGGTTGAAAGCTGACGTTATTGACATATTTTAATAATCTATGAGTTATCGACAGGTATCCTCAGATAATAACGATCTGGTATAGGAACCTCAGGATCTTCGTCTTGTACTAAATACCATTCGTAGTTGTTCCATAAATCGTCTATGTAATGTGTCACATTTCCTGAGCCGCCGGAATTCCAATCGACGTTTTTAACTAGACGGACTTTTACCTCGTTAACCGGGTTAACTGACGGATCGTAATCCTTTAGTTCCAGTTTTAGGTTAAACAAGTCACCCGACACTGGGCTGGAGTCACCATTCACATAATAGCTGAAAGGGAGCCCTGAGCCGACTGGTGCTGAGTATTTCTCACCTAGGATTAATGGCGATATCGAAAGTTGGGTGAACTTGCTGCCTGCTGGTGGATTAGTGGGTTCTTCTCCTTCTAGTATCGTATAGCCATCATCAGGATCGTTAGCGTAGAGGTCAAGCTTAGGACAAAAGAAGAGCCATGCGTCTACATTATGCCCGTTGAATACAGCCCAGAAGCCATCTGCGTTATCCGGATCGTCGCTCCAGAAAGGGAGCCCTCCTTTTGCGCCGCCATTGATTCCGTCGTATTCAAGAGTCGCGACTCCATCGTATTGAACCAGCGCACTCTCTAACTCAGAGAGAGAGAACCCATTGTCCACTGCGATGACTCGCACATAGACAGTCCAATCATGATCAAGGTCAAACTGTGAAGGCTCAGATACGAGCCAGAGCTTGTTTTTATGCACAAGCACCGTGAATTCGTATACATCCGAGCCAAAGTCATTGCTCACCGTCACCGAGCAGAACATAAGTCCGGCTTGATGGAATGTCCACTCCGGACTCTCTTCGGTCGGCATCTGAACGCTTCCGAAGAACCACAGGTATTCGTATGGCGGACTGTTGTACTCCTCCAGTTCGGCGTTGTATGTATCCTCATATCGCGCGACAGCCTCCTCGGGCGTAACTTGCACTACAACCGGTGGCCTTCCCACAGCTAGTTCGAAGTTGAACGTGTCGCTACCAGCCACGTTCGTAATGGTTACGCCGGCGTTATAATAACCAGGTTCCGCGAGCGTAACTTGAGGGGATTCCTCCTCGCTCGTGTTGGGCGTCGCACCACCGCCGAAATTCCAGGAGTAGCTCACGTTCTCGCGGGTTCCCGTCCAGTCAACTGTAAACTGCACATCCTCACCATCTGCGCCCTTAGTGGGACTCACCGATTGTATGCAAGGTGCGGATGTAACTTCAAGCGTCCACTCGAACACCTCGGTGGCGAAACCGTTGTCTACAGTAAGCGAAGCGTTGTAGTGACCATCTTCACCGAGGATTACCGTACCTGTGGGCTGCTCTAAAATATTTGGCTCCGCGCCGCCGCCGAAATCCCAGAGATACGTGGTTCCGGGAGGTCTTACGTGCACCGTGCATTCAACTTCCACATTCTCCTCGTAAGGTTCCCCGCTCATAGGTCTGACGGACTCGATATTTGGCGTCAGGTCCACCGGCTCTCCCATCAGAGACTCAATCCTCTCCGAATCACCGTCGACCGGCACTGCAGTCAGATATCTTCTGCCCCGGCTCGAGACTTCAGTATCAAACCATGCCCGGAGGTCCCAGATGCCGTTATTGTCTACATCCTCTCCCTGGATGTCTTCAAACGGCACGAACTCAGGTGGATCGAACTCCGCAAACGGTCCCTCCGGGTCGTTCGAGCCGTATACGGCGTAGCCAGAGATAGTGTTCCCGTATGCAAGCGCAATAACCTCGAGGTCCCATCCACCGTTTCCTTCTGCGTCACCGATAAGGTCCTTTCCCATTGGTTCTTCATTCTCATCAAAAAAGACAAATCGGCTGGCATCGATAACTTCGTCAATCGATTGCCAGGTTCCAGCTTCTTTGCTCTCGCCGTAGTGTATCGCAATAGGAGTGATGTCCTCGATGCCCACTCTGTTTCCTTGGGTGTAATCGCCAGAGTTACGATAAGACCATTTTAGCTTTACGGGAGATGATGACGGCGATGACCGTTTCAAGTCGTCGATCTCGTTGCCTCCTATTTCATCAAGACCAAGAACGGATACAACTTTCGAGTTCCATCTGGATACTACGGCTTCACGCACGTTCGCGCGCATCCTCTCAAAGAGGGCGCGATCCACCTCCGGTGGGGGTTCGTATGCGTCAATCTCAGCAAGCACCTCTTCAAGGTTCCTGGCTGACGAAGCCTTATCTGAAGGTGTTGCCGAAATACGAGTTCCGGCTGGTTGATCGTGCTTGCCACACGCTCCGCATAATAGCGTAAGCGCTGCTAATAAGCTCGCCAACGCAATTGTCCGATAACCATTCATTTTCACACCTCCGTAAATTATTAAAATCCCCTCTCTCGCTCTATTCTCTGCTCTAGAGCTTCACCAAAGCAGTGCGATATAGCGACTTGAGGATTCCCTTTCACTCACAGTGAGAACGATGGTTCCATCTGTACTTACACCCGTAAGCCAACCCACCCAAGATGACGTATTACCTTCAGGCGGGAAAGGGACGCTAACATTCCAAAACCCCGACTGCTGCCAGGGCATATGTACTTCATAAATGGGATCTCCTGTCTCGGCGATATCAACCGTATAGCCCAAAACGGACTGGCCAGTATTCAGGAAGCCTACGCCAATTGATTCAAAGTATCCTTGCCCCCTACTCTTGAAGGCCTGGTCAATGTCTTGCACGACCCAACCTTCGTCTATTTCTTCTGCTATTGCCGTATACTTATCGACTGAGATGATCCGTATAAATGCTATAAGCAGCGCTCCGTTTGGAGCGGTCACCAGTTCTGGATAATAAACGTGTTTTCCTGCTACAACTTCTCCGGATTCCCAGTCAATGGGCAGCCTTCGCGCTAGCCATATGCCACCAGGCATCTCGTTATTCTCATAAGCGATAGCGATACGATCGCCGCCGTCAACCGCGATGCTTGGCCATCTGGGGTCCTGGCTCTCCGCCGGTACAGTCTCAATCACCCAAACGCTAGGTTTACGTTCAGCTACTTTCAGCGTAAAAGGCTCGCCCAGAATCCCCCAGCACACAACCGGCGAACCGTCCTGATGGAAGGCGAGGTCAACACCTGCCACCCACCCTGCGTACTCTATCTCCTCTTGATGCCATTGGTCACCGTTGCGCCATGAGTAGACGACTGTGGCTGACGCTGTACCGCCTACAGTGCCCACCGCCGCCGGTTCACGGGTCACTGGATTATAGAGGAGTTCTCGGTAGAAACCTACAGGAATAGATTGCTCTTGCCATGCAACTCCGTCGTATTCGCAGTAGAGCATGTCATCATTGATAGAGACCATAAGAGCGGGGCTCCCACCCGGAGTCACAGCATTCACCCGAACTTCCTCGTATGGTTTTGGGATAAGGTGCCACCAGGCGGAGACATTCAGGGAAAAATCGTGGGTGGTCATGCCGGAGGAGTTGGTGACGGTGAGGGAGGCGGGATAGGCGCGGACGGGTTCGGGCAGCGTGCCGCCGCGCGTGAGCGTGACGGTCGGGCTTGCGCTGGTTGCGAAATTCGGAGAAGCGCCGCCGGCGAAGTCCCAGTAATAGGTGAACGGGCCGTCGCCGATGACCTCGGCGGTGAATGTGACTTCGGTGCCGCTGTCGCCCTCGGTGGGGCTGACAGATATTATCTCCGGCGGCTCGCCCGGCTCGGCGGTGACCGTAAGCGTGAAGTGCTTCACCGCGCTGCCTTCTGCGTTCTCCACCGAAAGACTTGCGTCGTATGCGTCCACCGCGCCCAGCGTCACGGTCGGCGACGCTTCGGTTGATTCGTCAGGCGTAGCGCCCCCGCCGAAGTTCCATTCGTAATCGAACGGCGCTTCGCCGGAGACAATTGCGTTGAATGTGACTCTGGTTCCGGTCACGCCTCCCAGCGGATTGATAGAAAGAATGCGCACGGCGGGCGGCGGCGCGGCGCTGACCTCTACGGTATTGCTCGCATCGCCGGGATTTCCCTCGTCGTCCACCGGCACAACGCGCCAGTAGAGATATTCCGGCTCTGCGCCCAGAGAGTGCTCAAGAGTG
>Ga0180433_10000020_pt1 | contig 260363 bp, 207 predicted proteins | sample SS_ome_8_FD_132980 | JGI IMG/M metagenome (GOLD analysis project Ga0180433, IMG submission 132980) | Hypersaline lake sediment archaeal communities from the Salton Sea, California, USA - SS_1_D_1 metaG | ecosystem: Environmental > Aquatic > Non-marine Saline and Alkaline > Hypersaline >...
AGCGTATCACTGTTTGAAAAAGTCGAGTTAAAACAACTACTTACAGACGCTGAAGATCTCAACAACTTGGGAGAGCCTCGTAACCAGTTGAAATTATTCGACTTTTAACGGGACAGTAGTGATTGCAGATATAGAACTGGAATATGACTCACCGATACCGGATTACTGTGGCAGCTGCCAAAAATGTATCGAGGCGTGTCCCACCGATGCCATTGTCAGTGAATACGTGCTGGATTCCAGTAAATGTCTTTCCTTCCTGACCATTGAAAACCGTGAGAATGCAATCCCGGAGCCCGAGGCACACCATATGGAAGGCTGGATATACGGATGCGATATCTGTCAAAACGTTTGTCCATGGAATATCTCGTTTGAGCATGCGACGGACGATCCGCCTTTTGAGGCCAGAGAGGCGAACGTGAACAGGGATCTAATTGATTGGCTTGGGTTATCTGTACACGAATATCGGGAGCGATTTCGTCACAGCCCGGTGAAGCGAGCAAAATACGAAGGGCTACAGCGCAATGTCCGGGCAGCGCTGGGACAACAAATGTAACCAAGGAGAATAGCTATGAAACGATGGCTGACTGGATGCCTTATATTGATAATGGTGACTGCGGTATCGGCACAATATGCCCCGCCGAATTCCGCGGCAACCACTGATGATATTTTTTCCGCGGATGGATCCAGAAATCCCGCCGGCCTGGCTGTAAATAACGGATTTCAATTGGGTGTCGCTACCAACCTGGAAAATCAGTTCGGCGACCGATACGGGGTGTTTTTTGGGGGCGGAACAAACCAGAATAGTAGTGCGCTTGGTGTTTTATACAACGGAGTGGATTACTCATACTCTTACAATGTCGGTACCCGGGTCATGCGCGGCTCGTATATCGGCTACGGTATCCATTTCAGCAAGACAATGGCCCCGGAATTCAATTTCGGAATGATTACCCGGCCATTACGATTTCTTTCATTCGGTGCGACTGCTATGAATGTCACAGAAAATAACGGGCAAAAGGCCTGGTATAAAGCCGGTCTTGCCATTCGCCCGTTTGGGAACCGCGTTACCCTGGCCGGTGACGCCGTTTTTCGGTACGATTTCCCCAATAATGACTATACGACCGATTTTCGCGGATATATCTCCACTGAGATCATAAACGGCATTGCGTTGAACGGGTATTACGATAATGCCACTGAAACCTTCGGAATTGGTGTGGGTCTGAACCTGCCGCACCATAAGGCATCTGCGGTTTCGGAGGTCTCCGGGGACGGGTGGATAAGCGATGGACGCGGGACATACCAATTCTCCGCCGCGACCATGCGCTCGGTTTTCGAGCCGGTGAAAGCCGATAAATTTGTATTGATGCGACTGAAAGGTACGATGGCGGAAGAAAAACACCGGTTTACTATCTTTGATTCGGGTAAAGGGCGGACGCTCACAAAATTCATCCTGCAACTGGAAGACTACTCCAAACGCAACGATATCGCCGGGATTGTGTTATACCTGGAGAACCTGACAGCGGGTCCTGCGAAATACCAGGAGATGCGATCAGCCCTGATACGCTTCCGCAAATCGGGCAAAAAGATATTCGTTTATATGGACACCGGCGGTAATTCCCAGTATTACCTCGCAACCGCCGCCGATAAGGTGTTCATGAACCCGGCCGGTTCGCTCTGGCTGACCGGCTTTTCCGCCCAGCTGATGTATATCAATGACCTGCTTAAAAAAGTCGGTATCGAAGCGGAATTTGTTCACATCGGCAAATATAAATCGGCCGGTGATATGTTTACCGAGGACAGTACCACGGCCGCGAACCGGGAACAGCTGACCGCCTATCTTGATGATCTGTACGACACCTATACCAGCGAAATCGCAGATGCCCGCGGTATGTCCCAGGACGCGTTCAAGGATTTGGTAGACCAGGGACCATATACTGCTAAAAAAGCCAGGGAGGCGGGACTGGTTGATTCATTGTTATACCATGACGAACTTAAAAAATATATCACCGGCGACGATAAGAAGGGAGAGTATTCTCTGATTACTGAATCCCGACTGAACCGGCAGGGTAAATGGGCATATAGCTGGGAAACGCCCCTTTCTGAAAAAATTGCTGTGGTCTATGCCGTCGGTCAGATTGTCACCGGAAAAAGTGAACGGTCACCCCTGAGTGGTACGGTGAGTATGGGCTCTGAAACCATTTCCCGGGCCATACGGAAAGCCCGTGAAGACAGGACAGTCAAAGCCATCTTGCTCCGGATCGACAGCCCGGGTGGCTCGGCGTTAGCCTCGGACATTATCTGGAGAGAAATTCATTTGACTGTCACCGGGGAAAAAAGCAAACCTGTAATCGTCAGTATGAGTGATGTGGCCGGCTCAGGCGGATATTACATTGCCATGGCTGCTGACACAATCCTTGCTGATCCCGGTACGATTACCGGATCCATAGGTGTCATCGCCGGGACGTTTACTCTTGAAGAACTCTTTAACAAAATCGGCGTAAACACGGATATCATAAAACGCGGTAAACGTGCGGACTTCCTTGGTCCGGCAGACAGCCTTACCACCGAAGAACGGGATAAGCTGTATTCATTGATTCAGGATACCTATCAGGACTTCATCGGGAAGGCCGCCGATGGCCGGAATATGTCTGTTGCCAGGATTGACAGTCTTGGCAGGGGACGTATCTACTCGGGATATGATGCGAAAGATGTCGGGTTGATTGATGAAGTCGGTGGCATGAAAAGAGCCCTCGACATTACGAAAGAAACCATCGGGCTGTCCCCGGATGAGGATGTGGCGATCGATTACTATCCAAAATACAGCGTCCAGCTGCAGGACCTGTTTAACGGCACAGATATTATGACTGAATATTTACAGAAACATCCTGTGTTACAACAGACTTTACAGGAACTTGATAGAGCGGAAATTCTCGCCAACCAGGAAGCGCTATATCTGCTGCCCTACACGCTGAAGGTGGAATAACCCGTTGTGTGAAATTGCCCAAACTATGTCAGAAAAAGTGCCCACGATGTCATGCTGAACGCAGTGAAGAATTTCCAGTAAAAGGTAAGTACTCCACTTGAGGAGATTCTTCGCTCATGCTCAGAATGACAGGCCTCCCTGGCACTTTTTCTGTTCGTCCCGATCGAATTTGCATTGAATAGGGCAATTTCACACAACGGGCTAGAATAGCTATTCGGATAATTGGAACTCATCGAGGTTGAAGTCCGTAAACAGTTTCGGAAAAATAACCGGGGAGATGCATTATGGCTGAAAGTCTTGGTTTTGATTATGAGATGACGCAGTTTTCCGGAGAGGCACCGATCTTTCCCCTGCCCAATACGGTGTTTTTCCCGAAAACACTCCTGCCGTTACATATATTTGAGGAACGCTACAAAGAAATGGTTCAGGATGTGCTCGTGGACGAACGCATAATCTGCATCGCCTTGCTTCAGGAAAACCGCGAAGAGGAGTATGTTGATGCTCCACAGATATATACGACCGGCACAATCGGATACGTGGAAAATTTTAAACGACTGGAGGAAGGGAAGTTTAATATCCTCCTGAACGGCCTGACCAAGGTGAAAATAAATGAAATGCCAAGTAACCGAATGTATCGCCGGGGAGAGATGCATATCATCCAGGATAATGTCATTTCAGGCGACCCGGAGCGGGAGCGGGAAAAATTATTGCAGCAATTTCGACAGGTGGCCGATATGACTGATAGCGATTTTCCCCTGGAAGAGGTGGAACAATCAGGCATTACGCTGGAAGTCCTTGTCAATCTGTTAACAACCTGGTTGCCAATTTCAACAGCAGATAAACAAAAATTACTGGAGATTAATGACCTGGGAATCCGGAGTGAGATCGTTCGCGAGTATCTTCGCCAGGAACTTGAAGATCTGGGTTCGATGGATAATCTGGATTTTATTATCCCGGATAACCCGCGGTGGAATTGACATAATCCCGATCATTTCGGGCAGGGGCTCCTGTGGAGGAGAAATCTCATTCCAAAAAAATTACGGAAATAAACTAATTCGGCGGCTTATCGTCGTCCGCCAGGTGCTTACTTGCCTGGTAGAGTAATTCTTTCTCGTCTTCGGTCAGGTTGTCGTATCCCACTTTGTTAATTTTATCCAGGATCCGGTCGATTTCCGCTCGGAAGTCCTCAATTTCTTTTTCCGCTTTCTCAATCTTGTCGAGGGTTTTTTCCCGTTTGTTCTTCCGCAGATAATCCTTAATGAAATCGAGCCGCCAGTCCTGCTTGATGTACAACCAGCCGATTATCATCCCACTGAGATGCGTCATATGACTGATATTGCTGCCGCCGGTCCCCAGGGAAGAGAAAAACGCAAGCCCGCCGATGATCGCGACAAAGTACTTCACCTTAATCGGGAAGAGGAAATAAATGTATACATATCGCTCGGGAAACATTAGTCCATATGCCAGCAAGATCCCATAAATGGCGCCACTGGCTCCCACCACGGGAACCGTGGAGCCGAGGGAGAAAATCATAGTCACAATTCCGGAGCCGACGCCCGTAATAAAATAATATTTCAGGAATTCCAAGCGTCCCCAGCGATACTCAATTTCAGTGCCGAACATCCAGAGCACAAACATATTGATTGCCACATGCCAGAACCCACCGTGCAAAAACATATAGGTGACGGGCTGCCAGACCATCCCCTCCTGCCAGACGCGTCGAGGAACCAATCCGAATATCCGGAATATGGAAAATTCAAATTGCCGGGAGGCGAACAGCCACAGCATGGCAAAAATCACCAGATTTACGGCAATCAATACCCGTATCGCGTTGGAATAGAAGTCGCTGTTTAGCGGGTTCAACGATCCCTTCCCGCGACTCGGTGGTCCCCATTGATTTCTGAATCCGCTGCGTCGATACATCGGGTCTTTAATCCTTTATTTCCTGCGAATTATGCAAGGAGAATGTAGTAAAAAAGTTCAAGCTCTGCAATGTACCGATCCCCTCGACATGGTACTGCAAATACTTCACAATCAGGCCGGTCAATACGCCCGGTTCAACTACGTCTGCAGCGGAACTCTCTTGAACATTTCTTTTGGATAAAACACTGCGAACAGCCGGGAAATCTATCTCATCCAGCGGATGCTCCAGCAGATACTTGAGTATGCGAATATCCATATTTTTCAACCGGATCATCCCCGGTTGGTGTATCACACATTGTTCGCAATGAATCTGTCCGGTATCCGCGGAAAAGAATCCGTGAGACAGATTCTTCCCACATTGAAAGCATTCGGTGAACCGGGGGAGAAACCCTAACAGCGAAGCCAGATGCAGATGAAACCACCAGAGGATCTCGATCCCGGGATTCTCCAGATCATTTAGAGACGATAACGTCTCTGCCACCAGGTCGAATATTTCCGGATGCGGTTCCTCTCCGATGATGGCTTTCCGGATTGTCTCTATAATGACCATCCCTATTCCGGCGCGGTCTATGTCGCTTTGCAATGTATTAAAGGTTCGGACGAACTCGGCACTGGAGAGCGTTTGCACCTCCCGGGTTTCCTTGGTGTAAGCAACTATCTGCAGATAATCCATCAGATCCAGCATCCCGGCAAATTGACTTTTCTGCCGCCGTGCCCCCTTGGCAATGGCAGTCAGTCGTCCGTAATCCCGGGTATAAAAGGTGCAGATAAGACTGGTTTCGCTGTGCTGAACTCTGCGGAGTACAATTGCATCGGTAGTGATGATCGCCATAGGCAAATCTTAGATGAAATTCGGGGGGAATGCAATGTGAAAACAGTGTTAGAGTGTTAATGTGTTCAAGTGTTTGAGTGTTCTCGTTGAAAGAATTTGAGGACTCGTTGGTAGTACCTGCTTTAGCAGGTATTGCTGAACTTTTTACAATTATAAAAAAAAGATGCCATCTTTCGGCAAAGATGGCATCTTTGGAAGCAGACTTCGTATTATCTTAATAGGCCTTCGAGTAATACACCCAGTGTTTCGCCGGTTTGCCTGAGACCGGATCTTCAGTGCCATCTTCCACGTCCGGCTCATCGAACGGGATGCACCGGATGGTTGCTTTCGTATCGTCCTTCACCTTCTCTTCGGTGTCCGGTGTGCTATCCCACGGCATCATCACGAAACCGCTGTCATTCGCGATAAATTCCCGCATCTCTTCGTAGTCGGTAGTACGGATGGTGTTCTCCTCCCGGAATTTCAGCGCCCGGTCGAACATGGCCTGCTGGATTTCCTCCAGGATATCCGGGATAGTATTTCTGACCTCATCCATACTCAGGGTCGATTTTTCCCGGGTCAGCCGCCGTACCAATACAGCCTGATCGTTTTCCACATCTCTGGGACCGATTTCGATCCGGAGGGGCACGCCCTTCATCTCCCAGTCGTTGAATTTGAATCCGGGCGTCACAGTTTCGCGATCATCCACATGAATACGAACACCTCTATCGCGCAGAGACGAGGCGAGCGAATCGACGGCTTCCATAACATCGGCTTTCTGATCGTCGTTACGCCAGATGGGTACGATAACAGCCTGGTGCGGTGCAAGCCTTGGCGGTAGTACAAGTCCCTGATCATCCCCGTGTGCCATGATCAGCGCACCGACGAGCCGTGTACTCACTCCCCAGCTCGTAGCGTACACGTATTCCAGTTCGTTGTTTTCGTTCTGGAATTGCACGTCAAACGCCTTGGCAAAGTTTTGCCCGAGATTATGCGACGTGCCAGACTGCAACGCCTTTTTATCCCCCATCATAGCTTCGATAGTGTAGGTGTGAACTGCACCCGCAAACTTCTCACTGTCGCTCTTGATGCCCGTTAGTACCGGAATGGCCATGTAATCCTCGGCCAGGGTGCGATACACCTCCAGCATCCGGCGGGCTTCTTCTTCGGCCTCGTCAAATGTCGCATGAGCGGTGTGCCCTTCCTGCCAGAGGAATTCGGTTGTTCGCAGGAACAGGCGAGTCCGCATTTCCCAGCGTACGACGTTCGCCCACTGGTTAATAAGCAACGGCAGATCGCGATACGATCCGATCCACTTCTGGTACATAGACCAGATAATTGTCTCAGACGTTGGCCGGACGACAAGCGGTTCGTCCAGTTTCTTTCCGCCACCGTGGGTGACCACGGCTGTCTCCGGTGCAAATCCTTCGACGTGTTCCGCCTCTTTTTCGAGATAACTCTGCGGAATAAACAGGGGGAAATAGGCATTCTGATGGCCGGTCTCTTTGAACATCCGATCCAGCGTTTGCTGGAGGCTTTCCCAGATGGAATATCCATAGGGACGAATTACCATACACCCTTTGACCGGCGAATAATCCGCCAGTTCTGCTTTCTGTACTACATCCGTATACCAACGTGAATAATCTTCACTTTGCTTCGTCACACCTTTTGACATACAACTACAATCCTTGTGTTAAAATTTAACTGCTCCCTCAAAAATTTTTGACCAAGTAGTTTAGAGAACCGTTAGAAGAATGTCAAAGCCGGAAGTCCGGCAGACCGACATCATTGCATATATCCGATGGTATCGAACGGATTGACCAGCGTGGTCGCAATGTTATTCAAATGGCTGCCCAGTCGTTTAAGATATCGCGCATACAGGGCAATTGCTGCCGCACGTGACGGAGAATCGAAATTGGTGATTTCGCCGGAAATGATCCCGTTGACAATGGCATCGGATTTTTTGGATATCTCGTACTTATAGCGGGCTTTCAGATCTTTGGCCAGCTCCATATCCTGGTTCTGAATAGCCTGGATGGTTTTTTCGAACCGATCGTGGATCTCTTTTTCCATGGTGTGCAGATCCTCGGAAATTTCCTCGGTGATGATCGTACTCGGATGGTTGATTGCCAGATCGACAATATTCTTGGCATAATCTCCCAGGCGTTCGATATCCACGACCATGTTGATAAGGATAAGACCGTTGGCTAAATCGGATTGATCCTCCGTTAAAGAATAATGTGTCAACACTTTGCGCCGTACATCCCGCTGGAAGGTATTGATCTCCCAATCCCGCTGCTTGAGAGCACGTAATTTTTCGATATTCCGATCTTCCCGGAGATGTTTTACCGCTTCCATAAACATATCTCTCGAAAGCAGAAGCATATCGTTGGAATCTGACCAAGCCTGAGCCAACAGATCCTCTGAACTTAACAGTTTTAATATATCTTTGAAGAATGACATGACTCTTACCTCAGTATTGCGATTAAGGTTATTGGTATTATGAAAAATGCTACCACAATGTAAATGAACGGAAAGATCCGGTTTTTCACCGTAATAGCGGCAAACCATTTGGCCGCTTTAATCGGTATACGGCGAACGGCCGGGATCGGCCAGATAATACCGATACCAAAGACGTTAAACAACAAATGCGCAAACGCCACCGCCAGCGGAGCATGGGTCCCGGTTGCCAAACTGGCCAGAAGCGCTGTGAACGTCGTCCCGATGTTCGACCCTAAAGTATAGGGAAAAATCTGCCGCAGTGTCAATATACCGGCTCCGGCCAGTGGAATAACCAAAGATGTTGTAATCGAACTGCTCTGGACTAAAATAGTAATTGCCACGCCAAAGAGCATAGCCCGGATATCGGTTCTGAAAATATGGGTGTCGAAAAAATTTTCGAGCCGGGTAATGACTAAACTGCGGATTAACCGGGTGAGCGATCGCAGTGAAAAAAACAGTAAGAGCACAGCCACAATGGCTAGGATAATATTTGGATTAATGATATACTGGGCAGCCATGAGATCCGCCATCCAACGGACCATTGGTTCCGTGGCAGCCTTTATCGGGCTTTTAAAGGTAATCGAATCCGTACCCACAAACAGGGTCGTCAACAGATTCGCACTCTTGCTGATCACCCCGGTAAACACTTCCAGCGGGAATAACAGGAGTACGGCAGTAAAATTAAAGAAATCGTGCACGATAGACGCTGAAAACGCGCGCTGAAATTCCTGCTTATGCGTAATATGACCAAGGGAAACTATGGTATTTGTGATGCTGGTCCCGATGTTCGCACCCATGATAATGGGAACGGCTGCAGCCACTGCAATTTTCGGATCACTGCCAAAGGTGCCCGCGGCCACCATGCCGACCACCAGTGAAGTCGTGGTCGAAGAGCTTTGAATTATGCTCGTAGCCAAAATCCCGATAACCAATCCAATCACCGGGCCGGCAGAGGAATGAAGCAGTGCCGTGGCCATTTCCTTTCCAATTCCCTTGAACGCGGTACCAATCATACCAATGGAAACCAAAAACAAATAAAGTACTGCAATAACCGCTGCGACTTTGAGCCAGTTGCGCCATCTCTTCCGCTCAGATTTTGACGTTCTTCTGTCCATAATCACTAAACCATCCTGTTCATAATCGGAAAATTACAGGACTTGTAAAAACGTAAATAATTAAAGTGTTCGAAAGTCTGTGAAGGTCGCTTCGTCGTGTGACAATTCCGGTGCAAATGTAGTTCCCCCTCTCACAATCATAGAGAATTATATCATACAACGAGACCAATTAATTCACAACCAATTTGTCAAAAACAAGTGAACAGAAACTGTATAAAAAAATAAAAATACGTAAAAAATTTTAACCAGATAACGGTTTTGCGAATGAGAATTCAATCATTATATTCATTGGCTGAATGTCAACGAAAGGAGTCGGCTGTTCATGGCAAAGAACTTACTAATTGTTGAGTCGCCCTCGAAAGCGAAAACACTGAAAAAATATTTAGGTAATGATTACGACGTCAAATCGTCGGTGGGGCACATCCGCGATTTACCGCCGAAGGAACTTGGCATCGACATAGAAAACAATTTCGAACCGACCTACCAGACCATCCGGGGCAAGGGCAAGATCATCAAGGAACTAAAGAGCGCCGCTAAAAAATCCCAACGGATTTATCTCGGCACGGATCCGGACCGTGAAGGGGAAGCCATTGCCTGGCATATTGTCCAGATTTTAAACGGCAAAAGCGATCAGGAGATTAACAGGGTTCTCTTCCATGAGATCACCAAGTCAGGCGTACAACACGGACTGGCCAACCCGCATTCCATCGATGACAATCTGGTCAACGCCCAGCAGGCGCGGCGTATTTTAGACCGTATTGTAGGCTACCAGGTCAGCCCGTTTCTCTGGAAAACGTTGTATCGTGGACTGAGCGCCGGACGCGTGCAGTCCGTTGCGCTGCGAATTATCGTGGAACGCGAGCGGGAAATCGAAGCGTTCGTCCCGGATGAGTATTGGTCGCTCCATGCCCTTCTTGAAGGCGAAAAGTCCGGTGTGTTTATCGCTGATCTCCACAAAATTAACGGCGATGATCCGGAGATCGGAAATGAGGAATCGGTCAACGAAATCATCTCTGCGTTGAATACCCGGGATTTCGTGGTGGATGCTATCAAGAAGAAGACAGTTTCCCGGAATCCTTATCCTCCGTACACCACGAGTACCTTACAGCAGGACGCCGCCTATAAACTCGGCTTTTCGCCGAAGAAAACCATGTCACTTGCGCAGCGCTTATACGAGGGCGTGGACGTTGGCGGTGAAACCGTCGGACTGATCACCTATATGCGTACTGACTCAACGCGGCTTGCCAACGAGGCACTCGCCGGTTCCAGGGATGCGGTCAAACGGTGGGCCGGCGATAAGTACCTCCCCAAGAGTCCGCGCAAATATGGCAGCAAAAAGAGTCAGGTACAGGACGCCCACGAAGCCATTCGTCCGACCCAGTGGAACCTGCCGCCGGAAAAAGTCAAGGGGCAACTGCCGAACGATCATTTCAAGTTGTATACACTCATTTGGTACCGTTTGCTTGGCTCACAGATGTCCACTGCAAAATACGCCCGCACGACTATCGACATCTCTGCCGGTGAGGAATATTTGTTCCGGTGTTCGGGATCTATCCTGAAGTTCGACGGTTATCTGAAGGCATATAAACAGATGCCCAACGGATACGAGGAAGATAAGGAAAGCGAAGTTCCCGAAAACATTGAAGAAGGCGAAGTCCTGACCGTTAAAGAACTGCAGCCGGAACAGCACTTTACCAAGCCACCGGCGCACTATAACGAGAGTAGCCTTATCAAGGAACTGGACAACCAGGGAATCGGGCGGCCCAGCACATATTCGCAAATTATTACCACATTATACGATCGCGAATACGTAAAGCGGGAAGGCAAACACCTCCTGCCCACTGAACTGGGCTTTACTGTGAACGATGTCCTTGTGAAGCATTTTCCGAAGATATTCAACACCAAATTCACCGCCCAGATGGAGGACGAACTCGACAAGATCGAGGAGGGCAAAGATGAATGGGTGGATGTGGTCCAGGACTTTTACGGCCCGTTTAAAAAATCGCTGGACGCCGTGCAAAGCAGGAGCAAAGACATCAAGGAATCCCTGCAGGAAGAGAGTGGAGAGATCTGCGAAAAGTGCGGCCGGAAGATGGTGATCAAATGGGGTCGGAACGGAAAATTTCTGGCCTGCAGCGGCTTTCCGGAATGCAAAAACACCAAGCCGCTAGAAGAAATCGACGGACCGGAAGAAACCGACGAGAAGTGTGAGAAATGCGGTTCAACCATGGTCATCAAGTCCGGGCGATACGGTCGGTTTCTGGCCTGCAGCAATTACCCGAAATGCAAAAATACCAGGCCGATTCCCCTCGGTATCAAATGCCCGGAAGATGGTGGAGAAATTGTGGAGCGGCAGACCCGCAAAGGAAAAGTATTTTATGGTTGCTCCAATTATCCGGACTGTAAATTCGCAATCTGGGATAAGCCGGTGGACCATCCCTGCCCGAATTGCGAATCTGAATTTTTAGTGCACAAGAACACCAAGTCAAAGGGCGAATTTTTAAAGTGCCTGAATTGCAAAGCAGAAATGTCGATGGAACTATTAGAAGAAGATACCGCTGATGAAGGAGTCGAATAAATGTCGAAACACCTCGAAAACCTGGAACCGCTCGTCGCTCTGAGCAAACGCCGCGGATTTATATACCAGAGCAGCGAAATTTATGGTGGTCTTAACAGTACATGGGATTATGGCCCCCTCGGAGTCGAGCTGAAGCGCAACGTGAAGGATCAATGGTGGCATGATATTGTCACGACCCGGGAAGACGTGGTGGGACTCGATGCCAGCATCCTAATGCATTCCAAGGTCTGGGAGGCTTCAGGGCATGTGGCCGGTTTTAACGATCCCCTCATTGATAATAAAACCAGTAAAGCCCGCTTCCGCGCCGATCACCTGATTGAACAACACATCAAGAATCTCCGTGACAAAGGCAAAAACGACGAGGCAGAACGGGTCGCGGCCGAACTGGAAAAGGCCATTAATGATACTGAAGCGCTGTACGATATTATCATGAAGGAAGAAATACGCGATCCGGTGGGCGGTACGACTGATTGGACCAAAGTGCGCCAGTTTAATCTGATGTTCAAAACCCATCTTGGTCCCACCGAAGATTCCGCAAGTCAGGTCTACCTGCGTCCGGAAACGGCACAGGGCATTTTCGTGAATTTCGACAACGTTACGGCCACCACCCGCGTGAAACTGCCCTTCGGCATCGCCCAGATCGGCAAAGCCTTTCGCAATGAGGTCACCACCGGCAATTTTATCTTCCGATCCCGGGAGTTCAGCAGATGGAACTCGAATACTTTGTGCATCCGGATGAAACGAAACCGCATTTTGACGAATGGGTTCAGTCCCGGTTTAACTGGTATGTCAGCCTCGGTATTAATAAAGACAAACTGCGGTTGCGTCCGCACGGTGAAGACGAACTGGCTCATTACGCCTCCTCCTGCCAGGATGTGGAGTACGAGTTTCCGTTCGGCTGGTCCGAACTGGAAGGCATCGCCGACCGTGGCACGTATGATCTCGACCGACACAAGGAATTCAGCGGAAAAAAACTGACGTATTTTGACCAGCCCAATAACGAGCATATTGTCCCGGCGGTGGTGGAATCATCAGCCGGCGTGGATCGGACAGTCCTGACGATCTTATCTGATGCCTACTGGGAAGACGAGGAAAACGACCGCACGGTGTTACAGCTTTCGCCGAAAATTGCGCCGACCAAGGTGGCAATATTCCCGTTATTTAAAAAACAGGGCATGCCGGAAATGGCGCGTAATATTTACGACGATCTGCATACTCATTTTGCGACGTTTTACGATGACGGCGGATCCATCGGAAAACGCTATCGTCGGCAGGATGAGGCTGGCACACCTTACTGTATTACCGTGGATCACGACTCAGTGGAAGACGGCACAGTCACTATCCGCGACCGGGACACGCTGGAACAAATACGCGTCCCGGCGGATCAGTTGGCGGATGTATTGGGTAAAAAGCTGAAGCAGACAGAAGTGGAACTGGAGTAGGGCTGAGGAGGAAGGCGCTCTTCCTTTTTTAAAAGAGATCACTTGGTTTCAAATATTCGTGCCCCGCTTCGCTGCACCGAACCGGGGCTTTTTGTTTAACCTTTGAATTTTATTCCAGGGCAAAACTAAAGATGCCATCTTTCGCAAAGATGGCATCTTTTAAAAAGTAATCCGATTTCTCTTCTCGCCCATAACCAACATCAGCTGAAATCACTATTCACCCAAGAGGATAAGGATTTAGTCATCTTGAACGAAGGTCCGGTAAATCGGACCGGAGTCGAAGGAACTCCAGTAAAAAATATAGAAGTAAAAAATTATGAGATTCTTTTTCAGCGGAGACTCCTCCTGGAGCGGTGATGCTCAGAATGACCTTCCCTTTTTTAATAATGTTAAAAAGCCTCGCAATGAAATTGCGAGGCTTTCGATTATACTTCATATATGAATGGATAAAAATTAGGCGTCGGCAGGTGTTTCTTCCATCCCCTCCTCAATCATCCGATCTAACTCCCCGCTTTGCTCCAGAGCCACCAGTTCATTGAATCCACCTATAGCTTCGCCGTGCACTAAAATTTGCGGGACGGTCCGCTGACCGGTGAGTTTGGTGAGAAATTCCCTGAAGTCGGGCCGGTCGGTTAGATCGATAGCTTCATACTCGACTCCTTTTTCATCAAGCAGACGTTTCGCTCCGTGACAATAGGAACAAAAAACCGTGGTATAAATTGTTACAGGTTGCTTCGATTGTGCATCGTTCATATTTCGGTATCCCTTTATTCAGCATTTAGTCTTGATTTCAGTGAAAAATCGGAAATATTAGTCAGTTATGATGTTGAGAAAATTACAATCAGGTTGTTTTCTTCGGACGCTCACGTGGTTCATTTTCGGTGGTTAACTGGCCGCAGGCTGCATCGATGTCGTCTCCTTCGCTCCAGCGGACGGTGACGGGAAACGGTGCCGGATGCAATTCAGACAGAAATGCTTCGATTTTCCAATCTGACGGCCGCTGATACGGCCCATCGATTTCATTAAACGGGATGACATTCAGTTTGCAGTTAATATCCCGGAGCATGTTCTTTAATCGTCGCGCATCTTCCGTAGAATCGGAATAGCCCTCGATAAGTACGTATTCAAATGTGATGCGTTCTTTGGAAAGTTTGGTATATCGCTTCGCGGCTTTTAGCAGATCGCCAATGGACCATCGCTGATTCAGCGGCATCAGCTCGGAGCGAATTTCATCTCTGGTGGCATTCAGGGAAATCGCCAGCTGGTACGGCTGCTTTTCATTCGTGTACTGCAGTATTCTGGGAAGAATGCCGCTGGTTGAAATCGTTATACGTTGTCGACCGATGTTGGGTCCCATATCATCGTTGAAAAGCGCAGCGGCACGAATAACCTCGTCATAGTTACTGAACGGTTCGCCCATGCCCATAAAAACAATATTGGTAATGTCTCGACTGGAATAATCCTGGAGAATGCGATATTGTTCAAAGATCTCTCCGGCATCCAGGTGCCGGTGAAATCCCATCTTCCCGGTAGCGCAAAAATCGCAGTCCACCGCACATCCGACCTGGCTTGAAACGCAAATCGTGACCCGATCCTTCGTCGGGATGAAGACAGATTCAATTCGTTTACCATCTTCCAGTTCGATCAGGAATTTGACGGTGGAATTTTGTCCCTCACCGGTTTGATTCACTACCTTCCCGCGCTCCAGCGAATGCTTCTTCGTCATCTTTTCGCGCAAACTTTTGGAGAGCGTGGTGATTTCGTCAAACGACGTCGCCCGCTTCTGATACAACCACCGGAACAGTTGTTCCCCACGAAACGCCGGTTCGTCATAGTCCTCCATCAGCGACCGGAGTTCTTCCAGGTTACGTCCTTTAATCGGGCGGTTTTTGTCGCGTTTTTGCATAGGAAAGAATTGTAAGAAACATCCCTGCAGTTTCCAAAGGGTTTCCGGGGGATATCCCGTATGCATTTTACGCTTGATGCCAATATATTCATTTTCGTTTTTGCCAAGAAACGTCTTGTCAAAGATCCTGAGCAAAAGTCCTATTTCTCCATTGTGATTGTAAACACGAATTATTATTCCATCCGGTTACTGCCGAATTTTAGTAAGTCACGGCGACAAGTCAAGTCGGAATCTAATCCGCACGACTGGCCCTTTTGTAGAGCAAATTGTCCCGGAAGGGAACTCTGCGAGGTCAACTTGCTCGGTAGTATAGGCCGGACTGGTTCATCGACGGACCGCCCCAGAACAAGATGGCATCGTATTCTCCAATTCCCATAATCTCAGGTAGTGCTATATGAGGTGGCGTACAATCGTATATCCGGATCTTATATTCGTGCAAAGTCTTAGACCCCGGTAGATCCCGAGGTGCTTTTGGGAAGGAAGGGCTAGGAATGCAACAGTATATACGCCCCTTTATTTTCTAGTTGTTACTGAAAGTAGTGCAAATACCGTCGCCGACACCATAAGTGATCGGCGACGGAAACAGACCTGACGAATCCACGTTGACAACATCGGGTGGCTTCTGTACTTTTTTGATTCGCGAACTGCCAACAGAAAGGATTGCTTGTTGAATAAGCCAAACGACGAAGCGTTAGTTGAAGAATTGAACCAAACTTATCAGCGTATTACTGATGAAGTTGGAAAAGTTATCATAGGTCAACACAAAATTCTCGAACATCTGCTGATTGCATTATTTTCCAGGGGTCATTGTGTATTAGTCGGGGTACCGGGTTTGGCCAAGACCTTGTTGATTCAAACGTTATCCCAGGTCCTGGATTTAAATTTCAGTCGAATTCAGTTTACGCCTGATCTCATGCCATCCGATATTACCGGCACAGAAGTTATTGAAGAAGATCAAGCTACCGGAAACCGAACGTTCAAATTTTTTCGGGGACCGGTCTTCGCCAACATTGTCCTCGCCGATGAAATTAACCGTACACCTCCGAAAACCCAGGCTGCCCTGCTGGAGGCCATGCAGGAACATAAGATAACCGCCGCGGGCACCACTTATACACTAGACGAACCATTTTTTGTGTTAGCGACACAGAACCCGATTGAACAGGAAGGCACATATCCTCTGCCGGAAGCGCAGCTCGATCGGTTTATGTTTAACCTCCTGGTGGATTATCCCACCACCCAGGAAGAAAACGAGATTGTAAAATCCACCACCAGCGCCTATGAAGCCGACTTGCAAAAAGTGGCAACCTTCAAGGATATTTCTACCTTTCAGGACCTTGTGCGCCGGGTTCCCGTGGGCGATCCGGTTGTGCAATTTGCCGTAAAACTGGTGAGATCTACAAGACCGGGGTCCGACGGTACGCCGGACTTCATCAACGAATGGCTGGAATGGGGTGCCGGGCCACGCGCGTCACAGTATCTTATTCTCGGAGCAAAAACAAAAGCCGTACTGGAAGGGCGGGCCACGCCCTCAATCAGCGACGTAAAGATGCTCGCCAAACCGGTAATGCGTCACCGTATTATCACTACATTTACCGCCGAAGCGGACGGGATCAAACCGGATGATATCATCGATAAACTCGTTGAAACCGTTCCTGAATAATGCCGGTGAACGTCAATAAACGCGATTTTTTACAGCCGGAAACTATCTCCCGGATTGAGAACTTATCTTTGGTAGCCCGGCTGGTCGTTGAGGGATTTATCATTGGTTTACATAAAAGCCCATACCACGGATTTTCGGTGGAATTCGCGGAACACCGTCAATATATGCCCGGTGACGAAATCAAGCACATTGACTGGAAATTGTATGGGAAAACCGACCGATACTACGTCAAACAGTTCGAAGAGGAGACAAATCTCAAGGCGTATATCATTCTTGATGCCAGTCAATCCATGGGATTCGGCGAAAACGGGATCACTAAATTGCAGTACGGTTCTTACCTTGGGGCAGCGTTGACATATCTGATGTTGAAGCAGCAGGATGCCGTCGGATTAACCCTGTTCGATGCCGGGATTCGTTCAATTGTACCTCCGAGTTCACGCCCAAGTTATTTAAACGTGATCCTCAGCCAGATGGAGAGCCTGGAGACGGGCGGCGATACCGATATCGCCAGTACGCTCCACGAACTGGCTGACCGGGTCAAGCGCCGTGGTCTGGTCATTTTGATTTCTGACCTACTGGATGACCCGGACAAAGTGATGACCGGGCTGAAACATTTTCGTCACAAGAAACATGAGGTCCTGGTTTTTCATGTGCTGGATGCTCAGGAACTCGCATTTGATTATGAGAGCCAGGTGGAATTAACGGACATGGAAAGCGGGGAACATATCACGACAGAACCCCGAATGATTCAGCGCGATTACCAGAAAGAGATGCAAAGGTTTATCGACTACTACCGCCAGGAATGCCTGTCCAACCACATCGATTATGTGCAACTCACGACAAATCAACCGTTTGATCTTTCACTCACCGAATATCTGAATAAGCGGCAGAAGTTAGGGTAAAACGTAGTGTTCCGGTGTTAACGTGTTCGGGTGTTAAAGTTACTGTCACGTAACGGTTATGAATTGACAGGCGACATGAGTCGTCTTTGTTTGAATTAGCGTGCCCATGCATGGGTATACGCATATAAGCCCCGACGGGGCTCAATTATTTCCTTATACCAAATTCGTCTCACTTTTGCCGTCTCACGTTTCACGGCTTTTCTACAAATATGACACCCCGCTGTGGCTCATTTATTCCTCTATAAATCATTCCGTATTCCCGGTTTTATTTCACCTCTCACTGCTTTTCAGGCACTGCCGAAGAATCCGCATAGCTTCGTTCCACGATATTATAGATATAATCTCCGGTGGGTTTTTTGTTTCCATTGGCCGCATTTCCCGCCACGTAGAACGATATAGGGCCTTGCTTTTTTTCCGGCGCGCGCCAGGTGAAATTCCATTTGACCGGCCCGTCATCGGTTCCGCGGTATGTGCCCTTCCTGGTATGATTCAGGTAATATCGCTCCTTGCCGTCCACGTCATCGTCATCCAACTGAGTTAATTCTTCATCATATTTCACGATCTCACCGCTTTGTACCAGACTGTCATTAATAACCGTCACCTGAAATCCCCACCGGGACTGCCCTTTTTGAACGATTTCCACCGTTAACGGATAGAGCTTTCCGGGTTCATAAACCGCGGGGACGCCGTGGAGTATCAGGGTGCCAGAACCACTATTTATCTCATAGGTTACATGGCAATCGCTTTGAACACAGATACCTTCACCGGGTGCCCCGGTTTTTTTATTCACCGGGCCGCGCCCATATGAATATGCCAGTACCGTAAATACCAGCACGACGAAACCAATGAACGTTATATGTATAAATTGTCGCATTTTTAAAATTCTCCGTTTTGCGTACATTAGTTATGAAAATTATAGTGAAGTATGCGAACATAAAAAAGCCCGGATACAAAAATTTGTACCCGGGCTAACAATTACCAGAAATTTTCAACCTGTTATTCGCTACTGCCTTTTTCCAGTTCTTTTGCTTTTTCTAACAGTTCCTGGCCCCTTTGTGGATCACCCATGCGATACACGGTGACGGCCAGTTTTTTCATAACCTGCGCGTTTTCCGGCTGCTGTTCCAGGACCTCCTCAAACGTCTGTGAGGCTTTTTCCCACCTTTCCAGCTCCTGATACAATTCCCCTAACCGGATTTTTGCTTCGGTGTCCTCCGGATTCAGTTCAGCCGATTTTTCCATAGTGGAAATAGCGTTTTCATACTGTTTTTCTGCGGCGGTTGTGTCCCCTTCAGCTTCCAGATTCTGAGCCAGCTGGATATGAAGTATCGACTTGTTGAAATATAAATCAGGATTATCGGCTTCCTGCTTTAATGCCTCTTCATACATACCGAGGGCTTTCCCCTTTTCATCCATTTGAATATACAGGTTAGCCAGCAACTGGACGACCGCGGAGTTATCCGGCTTGAGTTCATGAGCCCGCTGGAGCAATTCGACCGCGCGTTCATGATCACCCTGCTCCGCAAGCATCCGGCCATAATTAAAGACCACCTGGAAATTCTCAGGATTCGTCTCAAGAGCCTTATCAAAGGTTTCTTTGGCCCGCGCGATATTTTCGGTTAAGAGATATGCGGTTGCCAAACTGCCATAGGTTTCCGGTTTGCTCGGCATAATGACGGCAGCCGTCTCAAACTTTTCGATGGCTTTCTGGAGCATTTCTTTTCGTTTTTCGCCTTCCGCCTGAATGGCAGCGTTATACGTCTTGGCCCCGGAATTGAAATTCTCAGTCCAGTACTTTAACCGTACATTCTTAATCTTCTCTTTAAACTGGTCACCAATAGCAAGAGAACGGTCGAATGCGTCGTTCATCTTTTGAAATTCTCCCTGACGACCATACACTTCTGTGCCCAGTAAAAACGGGACTTCCGGGTTCTGGGGCTCAACTTCTTCGGCCTTCTTTAAAAATTCTTCCGCCTTTTCCCAATTCTGCTGCTGAATATACAGTTTCGCCGATGTGAGTTCCTGACTTTGACATGCAAAAAATATTGTACCCATCACCGCGATCAGCGCAAATATCAGAGGTAAACGTCGAAGGTTCATGCGTACACTCCTCTAAATTCATTTAAATTCAACATACTATAAAAAATATCTGAAATACGCGGCGAATTCAAGAAGAAAAGTCGCGCTTTCGGCACTTTTATGATTCTGTGAAACCCCTGAAATTATAGGGTTCACGAGCGATACCAATGTCTGTAATTATCCCGGAGATATACTTGGCAGGAGTAACGTCGAATGCCGGTGCGTAGACCCGGATATTCTCCGGTGCCGTTTGAATATTTCCCCATCGAACGATTTCATCGCTACCGCGCATTTCGATTGGGATGGCTTCCCCCGAATCCAATCTCGTATCAATAGTGGAAGTGGGCGCGGCCACATAGAAGGGAACCCCGTGTTCCCGGGCAACAATTGCCAGCTGGTACGTTCCGATTTTATTCGCCGTATCCCCGTTATTGGCAATACGGTCGGCTCCGACAATCACTGCATCAATATCTTCTCTTTGCATCAACGATGCCGCCATACCATCAGTCATAACTGTCACGGGAATTTCAGCACGCCGAAGCTCCCAGGCCGTCAATCTGGATCCCTGGAGTAACGGACGTGTTTCATCGGCGTAGACATGGATGTGTTTTCCGTGCATCGCCGCGGAATAAATAACCCCGAGTGCCGTTCCGATTCCACCGGTAGCCAATGCGCCGGTGTTGCAGTGCGTGATGATCTGCAACGAGTCCGAAAGCAATGCGGCACCGTATTCACCGATTTTCCGGCACCGGTCTTCATCCTCCCGGTGCAAAGCAAAGGCTTCCTGTTCCATTATTGTGTAGGCGTCGGATTTGGTCTCCGGGTTCCGGGATTGCACTTCGTCGAGAATACGAATTATGGCCCAGGATAAGTTTACGGCAGTTGGACGGGCATTTTGCAGCGGTTCGAGGTCCGATCGGAACTGGTCCCAATCCGGAGGTGCGGACGAATGCTTCCACTCATCTGCAACCAATAACATACCGTATGCCCCCGCCACACCAAGTGCCGGGGCACCACGAATGGACAATCGCTTGATACTCGTAATGAGTTCGTCCACGTCCGTGATGTGCATGACCACTTCTTCTGCCGGCAATTTGGTCTGATCCAGCATGTGGATCACCCTATCTTCCCACCAGATTGACTTCGCGATATACAGCGATTTATTCTCCAATGATCTGTACCACCAATCTGCGTTGCCGCGCCGGTACGTCAAAATCGATAAAGACGATTTGCTGCCAGGTTCCCAGCGTGAGTTCTCCCTCAACAACCGGAACATTGAAGTCCGGCTTTGTCATGGCGGCGCGAATGTGCGAATGTCCGTTCCCGTCGTGCCAGGTCTCATTGTGATGGTATGTCTTCCTCGCCGAAGCAATCTGCTCCCACAGTTCCGGGATGTCCTTTAACAGACCGGGTTCGTATTCAATTGTGGTGATTCCACCGGTTGAGCCCGGACAAAACACCGTCACCTGCCCCGTGGTAACCTTATGTTTTCGCACCAGTGATCTGACATCATCCGAGATGTCGATTATGTCGATTTCCGGATCTGTATTCAGGTTAATATACTCTGTGAAAATCTCCATTATTCGCTCTCGAATTGCGTGATTTGTTTAAACATCCGATACCGTTCCTTGATTTCCCCCATGGTCAGGGTTTTCAGACGGTCCAAACTAAAGTCCTCAACATTAAAACTGGCTAACGTACTTCCGTAAATAACCGCCTGCCGAAGCGTTTTATCTGTCACAGCACCGACTTTGTCCAAATAACCAACCAGCCCGGCGGCAAACACATCGCCGGCTCCGGTGGGATCCACGATATCTTCCACCGGGAATCCGGGGGCAAAAAAGACCCCTTCGGCATCCACCAACATGGCGCCATGCTCACCCTTTTTAATAATGACGTAGCCGGGACCCTTTTCCAACAGCTGCTTCCCGGCGATTAGCAGGTTGGTTTCACCGGTTAACTGGCGAATTTCGGAATCGCTCATCAGCATGATATCTGTCTGTTTGATAACCTTCCAGAGATCGTCGAGTGTGGTGTCAATCCAGAGATTCATGGTATCGGTAATGACGTACTCCGGTTCAGGCACCTGTGAAAGGACATCTAATTGGAGCGTGGGATGAATGTTAGCGAGAAACAGGAAATCCGTGGATTGGTAGGTGTCCGGGATTACCGGCGAAAACTCCTCTAAGACGTTCAACTGCGTATCCAGCGTATCCCGACGGTTCATATCCATGTGATATCTGCCAGACCACCGAAACGTTTTCCCCTCGACTTGCTGTAAGCCTGTAATGTCCACATTATGTTTTCTTAATAAGGCGATGGCGTCCTCCGGAAAATCCGTACCAACCACGCCAACCAGCCTGACATCAGAGAAAAAACTGGCACCAATGCTGAAATACATCGCCGAGCCACCCAGCGCATCCTCCCGTTTTGCAAACGGGGTTTCAATCGTATCCAATGCCACGGATCCTACCACTAAAATCGACACAGTCTGCTCCTTTAACTTCTGTTAATATTTACCGATCGCTGCCTGAAAAACACTAATCAATGGCTTGCTCACCAACGTACAAAAAGCGCAGACTAACAAACAGGTCTGCGCTTTTTGTTTGGTATCTGCTGCTGTTGTGATCCCTTATAATGAAACCTTTTCCAGGTTCCCGCGAACATGATCAGCCGATTTTTTCAGCATCGTTTTCTCTTCATCATTCAGTTTTACTTCAAGGATCTCCTCAATGCCGTCTTTACCTAATTTGACCGGCACGCCCATATACAGGTCATTTAATCCGTATTCACCGGTTAGCCATGCCGCGCACGGCAGAATGCGTTTGTTATCTTTGACGATGGCCTCCACCATTTCGGTTGCGGCCGCAGAGGGAGCATAATACGCACTCCCGCTTTTCAACAGGCTTACAATTTCGCCGCCACCGCCGCGAGTCCGTTCCACAATGGCCTCGATCTTATCCTGTGCCAGCAGATCCGGCAGCGGAATGCCTGCCACCGTCGCGTAGCGTGGGAGCGGAACCATGGTGTCACCGTGTCCGCCAAGGACCATCGCCTGGATATCCCGGACGGAAACGCCTATTTCCAGTGCGACAAACGACCGGAACCGCGCTGTATCCAGGATGCCGGCCATGCCCATTACATGGTTGGAATCGAACCCGCTGACCTTCAACGCGACGTATGCCATCACATCCAGGGGATTGGTTACCATAATAATTTTCGTATCGGGGGAATGCTTTACCACGTTTTCCACGACTTCTGTAATAATTTCTGTGTTTTTCGCCAGCAGGTCATCCCGGCTCATCCCTGGTTTCCGAGCCAATCCGGCCGTAATGACTGTCACAGCCGAACCGGCGGTTTCCTCGTATCCATTCGCACCAAAGAGATGAGTGTCAAAACCTTCAACCGGCGCGGATTCCCACATGTCCAGAGATTTCCCCTGGGGCATGCCTTCCACGATGTCAACCAGAGCTACTTCCTCGGCTAATTCCTTTTCAGCGATTCGGCGGGCGGTATTTTCGCCGACATGACCGGCGCCAATGACTGAGACTTTCATAAGAACCTCCTTTGTTCAGTTTCCAGGGCTGGAAACTTTTGAAAGATTAAAATGATTTCTGTGAGAAAAACAAAAGGCGTGGAATTTATCCACGCCTTTAACTTATTACGTCTCTAATGTTGAATCCAGTCTCTTTCGCATGAGAGAACCTGAATTTTAATGTAATCCCGTTTTCGGGATCACAGGAGGGTTAATACCGGGATTATGCGTCCGGATACACGCTCACAATTTTACGGTCCCGGCCACGCCGTTCAAAAGTCACCCGGCCATCAATCTTTGCAAACAGGGTATCATCTCCGCCGCGACCAACATTCCAGCCGGGATGAATCTTGGTACCCCGCTGCCGGATAATAATACTGCCAGCCGTCACAAATTCTCCGCCGTATGCCTTCACACCAAGTCGTTGTGCATTACTGTCGCGACCGTTTTTTGATGACCCTACGCCTTTTTTATGTGCCATTACTTACTCCTCTGAATTCTTATCGGCAGAATCTTTCGCCTTTGCTTCCGATTTTTTTGATGTCTTCTTGGAAGTTTTACTCGATTTGGATTTCTTCGCTCCAGCCTTGATATCATCGATACGGACGGAAGTGAACTGCTGGCGATGACCGCGTTTTCTCCGATAATTTTTCCGCCGTTTTTTCTTGAAAACCATCACTTTATTTGATTTTCCGTGTCCGAGTACCGTCGCTTCCACGGTAGCGCCATCAATGAGTGGTGTACCAATCACCGGTTTTTTTCCATTGTGCATATACAGCACACGGTCATAGGTCAGCTTGTCGCCTTCTTCCGCATCGGTCTTCGGAATATTGATTTCCGCCCCTGATGTGACTTTAAACTGTTTTCCTTTAATTTCAACAACCGCGTACATGAGCTGAAACTCCTGTTCCTTCGTAAATTTTATCGTTTCTCCAAAAGCATGCTAATTTAGACGCTTGTTTTTCCGATATCAAGTTAATATTGGTCCGTAATATCCTGTTTCCGCTTTTTCGAGATAAACCGAAAATCGTCGATATTAATGGCCTCGTCCTGCTGAACGTCGATCTTCATGATGTGGTGCCACATTAATTGGCGAATGATACTCTTTGTGCCTTCTGTCAGATAATCGCTGATGGTTGGATGCACCTTTAAAATCAGCCGCCGCTCGTTGCATTCGGATTTAAACCGCTTAATCCAGCTCTCAATTTTGGTAACCATGGATTCCTTGGAGGGGACCCGCCCTGTCCCCCGGCAGACCGGGCATTCCTCGCTGGTAGAGAGCAGCAAGCTCAGGCGGACCCGCTGCCGGGTCATTTCCATTAACCCGAATTCCGAAATCGACGCCAGGGCAATTTTGGCGCGGTCTTTCTTGGATTCTCTTTTCATCTCATCGTACAGTTTCTTCTTGTTCTTGTCGTCCTGCAGATCGATAAAATCCACAACGATCAGACCGCCGATATCCCGGAGACGCAGCTGCCGGGCAATTTCCCTGGCTGCTTCCAGATTGATTTTCAACGAGTTTTGTTCATGATTCTTCCGGCCGATAAATTTCCCGCTGTTCACATCAATGGTGACCATGGCTTCGGTATGTTCGATCACCAGATGCCCCCCGCTTTTCAGCCACACCTTCCGGTTCAGGGACTTCTCTATCTCCTTGTCAATATTGTATTTATCAAAGATGGGATCACGACCGTCATATCTGTGCAGCTTGTCCTCCAGTTGCGGTGTTGTGGACTTCAAATAACTGCTCAGTTTCTTGTAGAGCTTTTTTTCATCGCAGATCACTCTGTCCACGTCCGACGTAAACACATCCCGAATGATGCTGCTGGCCATCTCCATATCCTTATAGACAATACAGGGGGACTTGCCCTTTTTTATGTTCGTTTCGATTTTTCGCCAGGTAGCGATCAGGTAATCAATATCACTCTTGAGCTCTTCTTTGGATTTCCCGTCTGCAACCGTCCGTACAATCAATCCGTAATTTTCCGGCTTAATTTCGTATCCGATTCGCTTTAGCCGCCGTTTCTCATTCCGTTTGTGGATTTTCCGGGACACGCCGACATGATCGGCATAAGGAAGCAGCACCATAAATCGTCCGGGGATCGATACTGCTGTTGTCACCCGCGGCCCCTTCCCTCGATAGGGCTCCTTGATCACCTGCACAATAATATCCTCGCCGGATTTGAGTCCGGGATGCGCCCGATTTCTCTTGGATGAACGAAAATTCCCGTTGGATTCCTCGTCGTCCGGCGCATCAAGCATACCAGGAAACGGATGATTGTTATCTTCAATTTCGCTAAACGGTAAAAACGCGTTGGTTTCATGCCCGATATCCACAAAAGCCGCCTGCATCCCGTTAATGACATTCTCGACCTGGCCTTTGTAAATATTCCCGACCATGCGCTCGTTTTCCGGCTTCTCAACATAAAATTCAACCAGTTGAGAGTCTTCGAGTATTGCAATCCGGGTTTCACCGGATGACTCGTTAATAAATATTTCTTTCCTCATAGGACTTATCCTTCATTCCATCTGTGATCAACAGTAAGGGTATTGACTTAATTATATTTCACACTGGCATTCGGTTCGAATGCCGTCAGGATTTAATGTGATTTGAAGGAAGGAATGGTGTGATATTGAAACAAATATCCAGCAGGCACATTCTGGGTATCGCAGTTATTTCCTGCGAAAGAAAACTGATGCCATGAACCAGTGACTGCAAGAACGCCCTTGGTCCACAGGTGAACGTCTTCGCACATCGGCATCAAATTATCCAATAACGAAGAGAACGTCTGGTACCATCGGTGTAGCAATGTTGTTATATCAATTTTCGCCAATGATTCCAACTGGTGTAACTCAGTAATACCTGAATCGGGCATTGAGGCACAGGATGACTGCCGGTTTTCTCGGACATACGCCGTAACCGGAATAATTACCATCGCTGCTATCCAACGCCACATCGTGAAAAAATTCTTCGTTTTCAACATCAAACCAGGAGTTTCCCTCAAAATCAGTGTGCCTCTGTTCCAATCCCTTACCTTGAAACAGAAGCGGTATCTCAAATTTATATTTTGCTAATTTTTTCGCTCTTAGGAACGTTTATAGTCATATTGCTCATATGCAAAATTTCAATTCTCTACTCACCTGCAATCCCGAATACAGAAGGTTTTTACCCACACTCTGATTCGCCGAGCATTCTCCTCCAGGTAAGTGGCGAAAAGTACGTCAACACCCTCTGATTTTCAAGTAGTTTTTATGCAGCGAAAACCCCGTGTAATCAGTTCCAAAAAGGGTATGATATACTAAATAATTTCCCTTTCTCCTCCAGAATCCGATGGAACCGCCTCCCGTAAATCATGTCGAATGTTTTGGATTTCCCGGGAAAATAAACCATTGCCTGGCTGCGAACCTGAAAAATTAAATTACGGGTTTCGGCCAAGGTAATACCGGGACTTGCCAGGATCCGGCATGTAATATCCGTCATAAGCCGTAGTCGTCTCAATGCTCGTTCTTCCTGGTCTTTATCCTTCATATTTGCCTTTGGTTTGTCCATGAACCAATGTACCCGTTATCGGTATTTTGAAATGAAATCCCTGACAAATGTTCCCTTATAATATTTGGCGAGAAGATACTCTCATCTCTTGCATTTATATAAAACACAGGAATTTATTTTAAAAGTAAAAAAATGTTTGACATTTGAGATAGTACAATCTAATATAGTATAATATGAAAAAATGGAACCCATATAATGCTAAACCGTTGATGCATATCACAGGAGCGTTATACCCTGATATGAAATGTAATCAGCATCACACGCCGGTACCCCTGAGAGTGTTAGTATTCGGGTATGACGGTACCGGTGCATCAACCACTACTACTGAGAACACGTTATACACTGCTCCCGCTCGTATCTGATCCCTTATTTCTTTCAACAATTCAGGAAATTTGACTTATGATGCATGAAATTAATCCGGAGGAAATCAAATGAAACCAAACAAACAACTACGCTGGGGCATTGTTGGAATGCTGGTTGTACCGGTGTTGTTGTTCGGTTTGATTCTTTATACCGCCAAATCTGATTATGCGCAGGAACTGCGAACCCTGGCGGATCAAAAGACAGAACTTCAACAGCAAGTTGATTCGCTGCAAACCGTCGCCAACCAGATAGAAAACGATATTTCAACAGTGTCCAAAATTCAGTTAAGTCGTATCGTCGCCACTGCCTACAATAGCTTCCCGTGGCAGACGAACAATGATCCCTTTACCACGTCAAGCGGTAAAAGGGTGCAGGATGGCACATTGGCATTGAGTCGTGACCTGATTCAGGCCGAATCCGATTTAATGCACCGGATGGGGTTTAATCCCACTGGTGCGTATGCGTATGGGGATACGGTATATGTTGTCTATGTCAAACCAATGGTTGTTCACGATACCATGAATCGGCGATACCAAAACCGGGCTGACATCTGGCTCGAAGATTACAATACAGCCCTGCGATGGGGAAAACGGAACGTATTTATTGCGAGTCGTTCCGATTCATAAATAATCAGACACATCACTTGGTGAAGTATAAAGGTGCCCAACTCCGGCTGGGCACCTTTTTTATTGAAGCGTATTACCCTAACCTGTAATAGACAGCTATCATTTTAAGTTGATTCCGGTAATTGATTTAGGTACAATTAAAAGCTAAAATCAACAATAACGAGGTCTCAATGCTCACTCAAAAAAATGCGCAGTTGCTGTTACGATACTATCGTACATCAATACTGTACCTGCTGCTCACAGCGATAATTACTGCTATTATTTTTGGGTTACGTCTTTTCAATATTTTCACTTCGGTGCCAATTACTGCCGCTACCGTCCATCTCGGGACACTCGGCGCATTGACACTGGGGTTAATGGGGCTCTATCTCCGGTTGTTTTACTCTCTCGAATCGGTAACGGTAAATGAATGGACTGTAAAAACCATTCATATTCTAATGAACATTGGTATCGGGCTCCTGACGCTCGGATTCATTCTGGATACGTGGCCGGTCATGGCTGTTGGTTTTGTCGGAGTTGCATATGCTACAATCTGGTGGGTTATTCAGTACTTCCGGTGGTTTTTTCAGGCTGATACGCAAGATCGAAAAGGGGCACTGTTATTCGGTGCCTTTGGTGCCCTGGGTCTGGTCGTTGCAATCCTGATCGGCGGGTATCTGTTCCATGGATATCTGAGTGAAAATACAGTCCAAAGCATGCGATTAACTCATATCCATGCCGGATTTGTCGGATGGGCATCCATGGGATTACTCGGAATCGGCGTTGCGCTCCGGGGCGGCAGTTCTCCGGTCACAAAATCGGTGCCGGCTCTTCATGGGAGCGCCTGGCTTTGGTCAGTGGGAATTGTGGTCCTTTTAAGTTTACTCGTCACCTGGCAGTTGTCCGCTTTGATGATTGCCGGTGCTGTGGTATTGCTCGGTTTTTTTGGATACGGCTATAGCATGCCCAAAGTAGGTGCATTGGGGAGCAACGGTTCAGAACAAACAACATCAAAGGGCTCGAAAAGATTATTGCCCTTTATTATCATCGGGTTTATTGCATTATTCCTAGCCATTCTGCTTGGATTTGATATCGCCGTGAATTACCCCAGCGGTCGGGCAGGTTCCCACCGGATATTAGGGGTAGGTGGCTGGTTGTTGCTCACTTTTCTTATGGCATTATTATCCGAAATACCACGTACAATTTTGGTGTTGCACGACATCACCACTTCTGATTCAGACAAAATTACCCAGTTTCTGTATCCCAACACTTTTAAGGTGAGCTGGATTTTCATCACGCTTGCCCTCGCAGTAATGCTGGGCAGTTTCTTTTCATCGGCAACCGTCTTATTTGGCGGGACTTTCATCCTTGGTCTGGTCGTTGCGGGACTTTCAATCTATATCCTCGTTAAATACCGGTCCGGAGCGCCAATTCAATCGTGACAGATACCCCACACATTCTCGCGGAATTCAGCATGTCTCCTCTGGACAAAGGCACCAGTTTGAGTCCGTATGTTGCGAAAATTCTGGATATTATCGACAGAAGCGAGCTGGACTATGAATTACACGCAATGGGAACTCTTCTGGAAGGCCCATGGAATGAGGTTATGACCGTAATTCGACAGTGTCATGATCTTTTAGCCCGGGATGCTGGTCGAATTTCAACTACAATTAAAATAGATTACCGCCGGAATGCCGCTGATCGAATTACCGGAAAGGTGGATTCCGTCGAACAAAAATTAGGACGTCAATTACAGTCGAAAAGGAGTTCGTAGTTTATGGCAGCAAAAAGTCGTGAAGATATTCTAGCTATCCTGGAAGGAATCACCTATCCTGGATTTAGCCGTAATATCGTTTCGTTTGGTATGGTTGGGGACGTGACGATTGATGATGGTGCTGTGGAGATCGAACTGAAGATCTCTTCGAGCGATGAACACAAGAAACAACAGGTTGTACAGGAAGTACGCGACACCATAAATAATCAGGATGGTATAACGGATGTGACCGTCTCCCTTGTTGATCCTGTGGACAGCGGAACCCCGCAGTCCACCGGGGGCCGCGGCGGAGGGCAAGCTCCCCAGCAACAGGGCGCCGGTGATCCCTGGGCGGATCACCATGCGATTCCCAATGTTAAGCATGTAATTGCAGTCGCCAGCGGCAAGGGTGGAGTCGGGAAATCTACTGTGGCGGCCAACCTGGCTGCCGGGTTAAAAGAGCAGGGGCACACAGTCGGATTGCTTGATTTGGATATCTATGGTCCGAGCATCCCCACACTTTTTGGTATCACCGATCAACCCTATCTCACACAGGATGAACGCATCGCACCGCTGGAAAAATACGGATTAAAGCTCATGTCTTTCGGGAATATCCTGGGGGATGACTCTCCGGTGATCTGGCGTGGTCCCATGGTTGCAAAGATGGTGGACCAGTTCCTGAACGGGATCGACTGGAAATCTTTGGATTACCTCATTCTGGACCTGCCACCGGGCACAGGTGATGTCCAGTTGACCCTTGTCCAGAAAATAGAGATCACAGGAGCCGTCATCGTCACTACACCCCAGGAACTGGCGCTCCAGGATGTGAAAAAGGGTGCAAACATGTTTCGCAAAGTCGATGCAAAGGTGCTGGGCATCATTGAAAATATGAGCTATTTTACATGTCCCCATTGCGGCGAAGAGACCGATGTATTCAGCCGGGGTGGCGGAGAAAAGGAAAGTCATCGTCTGAAGGTGCCGTTACTCGGGCGTATTCCGCTGCATGCGAAAATTATGGAATCCTCGGATCGGGGAAAACCAATCGTACTGTCAGATCCGGAATCGGGAGCCAGCGAGGCTTTTTTCTCGATTGCCAGGAATTTAACGGAACAAATCCGGTAAGCGAACGATTAACAGCTGCGATTGTTCAACCAGGTATAAAATACCACAAAAAAACGGCGAAGAATCCCCGGAGAATACGTTGATGAAAAGCCCTTATATATTTGCATTTTCAAGACTTTCCGGTTTGACCTTTGTCTTGACTTCCTAAGGGTGAGAAAATAAATTCATCAAGATATGGGCAAATAAATTCCGAAGTAAAATGACAGACAATTTAGAAGCATTAGAAGGACAAATCAGAGACAATGGTTCTGTCCCGAGGCACATTGCCATTATTATGGACGGGAATGGCCGGTGGGCAAAGGAACGGAGTCTTCCGCGACTTGCCGGGCATAACGAAGGGATAAATTCCGTACGTGAAATTGTGCGGGCCTGCGGTGAATTAGATGTGCAGGTTCTGACCCTCTACACCTTCTCCAAAGAAAACTGGAACCGCCCCCCGAAAGAAGTATCGGCCTTGATGAAGTTACTCTTGCGGACCATCCGCAAGGAAGTGGATGAACTCCACGAAAATAATGTCAAAGTCCATGTGATCGGCGATTTGGACGATCTCCCCGCTGAACCGCGGAACGGGATGCTGGAAGCGATCGAACGCACGGCACACAATACAGGTCTGCAGCTGAATCTGGCGCTGAGTTATGGCGGCCGCGGAGAAATTCTTGAAGCGGTTGAAGCGTTATACCGCGATATCCAAAAAGGTATCCATTCCATTGATGATCTCAACGAAGAACTCTTTAGTTCGTACATGCACACCGGGAGCTGCCCCGATCCGGATTTGTTAATTCGAACCAGCGGGGAAGCCCGAATCAGTAACTTCCTGTTATGGCAGCTGGCCTACACCGAATTATACATCACCTCCGAGTACTGGCCTGATTTTCGCCGGGAACAACTGTATAAGGCTATCCTGGATTTTCAAAGCCGGGAACGCCGATTCGGAAAGGTAAGCGAACAAATAAATAATCAACCACTCTTAGCCGAACAATCTTAAATTTATGACTGCAGTTTTTTCGGGTGTTATTCGCTCCCTAAGCCGGATAATGGTATATTCCGGTGTGGTATTTTCCTTTCTCATTGCGTTGCAGGCTACTCAGGTACACGCTCAGGGAACTGATCAAACAGTAAGACTACTTGGGCTTTCTGTCCAGGGAAACATCACCGCAAATGCGGAAATCATCAAAGCGAATTCCGGGCTACAAATTGACCAGTCTCTCAGCATGGAGTCTATCCAGAAGGCGATTGACCGGCTATGGGAATTAGGGTTGTTTGCCGATGTAAATATCGTATTGGAACGGGAAACCGCCAACGGGGTCTATCTGGTCATTCAAGTCAAAGAGCATCCGCGGCTGGCAAAAGTGACTTACGAGGGGAACGACAAGATTAAGGACAAAAAGTTCGAGGAAGAGTTAAATCTGGTCCCGGGCCAGGTACTCGGCCCCCAGGAGATCCATGCCAACGCAAAAAAAATGAAAGACCTGTACAAAGAAGAAAATTATCTTTTGGCCACTATCGACTGGGAAACAGTCCCGTCTGAAAGCCGGGAGCATTACGTCAAACTCATCTACAAAATCGATGAGGGGAAAAAGGTTAAAATCCGGGATATCACGTTTCACGGGAACGCCGCCATATCCGAGCGGAAACTCCGTGGTGAAATGGAAAAAGTAAAAGAGCAACGATGGTGGAAACTCTTCCAGGACGTCGAATATAACCAGGAAAATTACCTCACGAGCCGTACGAATATTATTAATTATTATAAAAACGAAGGCTTTCGTGATGCGGAGATCGTTCGCGATTCAATCTATTACAACGAAGATCGTACCCGCATGTTTATTGACATGTGGATTGAGGAAGGCAATAAATACGAGTATGGAGAGTTTTCCTGGTCTGGCAACACGTTGTACACCACCAGTGAACTCAGCAGGGCATTAAGCATAATACCCGGTGATCAATATGACCAGGAAAAATTCCAGGCCGGGGTGGAGAATATTCGCAGCCTCTATATGGATCGGGGATATCTCTATTTCCAGGTAAACACCCAGGAAGTTCCCGTCTCCAGAAACACGGTCAATGTGAATTTTCAAATCCAGGAAAATTACCAGGTCGATGTCCGCCTTATCAATATTACTGGCAACACAAAGACCAAAGAGAATGTGATTCGCCGGGAACTGCGAATTTTCCCCGGTGACATTTTCAGCCGGGAAAAACTCATTCGAAGTCAGCGCGAAGTCTTTATACTTAACTATTTTTCGAATGTAGTTCCGGATGTCGTGCCGGTGGATGACAAGCACGTCGATCTCTCGCTGGAGGTCGAAGAAAAACAGACAGACAGAGCAAATGCTTCCATTGGATACAGTGAGCGGGATGGGTTGCTTGGGAGCGTAGGTGTCGAGTTCAATAATTTCCTGGGGAACGGACAACAGGTCGTATTGAACTACCAGCGTGGCCAGTTTTACCAGTCATTCCAATTCCGGTTTAATGAGCCCTGGCCCTTTAACCGGCCGAATCCGGTCGGCTTCAGTGTGTTTTATTCTGACCGGGGGCAATTTGGCGGGTCGACCCGGCAATATTACCTCCCGTTTGACATCACTCAAAAGGGAGGCTCTGTTTCTGTAGGCCACAGGTTCCGCTGGCCGGACAGCTATTTCCGCGGGAATTGGTCGCTTTATCTCGACACAAAGGAATATTCGGACATACAGGATTCCACCACCTTTGAGCGCATTAATCAGAGTGGGACCAACCCGACCAGGGGTGTGCGGTTAACACAAACCTTCCGGCGCGACAGCCGTGATCGCCCTGAATTTCCGACGCAGGGTTCCCGGGTGACTTTAACCTCGGCACTCTCCGGTGGTCCCCTTGGCGGAAATGAGGAATACCATAAGCACGAGTTACAGATCGAATGGTTCACTCCTATGGTCTGGAAATTTGTACTGTATACCGATATCGAAATGGGCGCATTGAAAGGCCTCCACCGTAACGCCGTGATTCCGTATGATGAACAATTCTTTATGGGCGGATCCGGTATGGTATACGGCTCGGCGCTTCGGGGATATCCGGACCGGGCCGTGGGACCGACCTCCAATGGTTATCCACTGGGAGGCCGGGCGCTGTTAAAATACTCGCTGGAACTCCGGTTCCCCATTTCTGAAAATCCGACACTTTACGGATTAGGGTTTTTCGAGAGCGGTAATACATATCTGGATGTTGAGCATATAAATCCGTATGATTTGAAGCGGTCAGCCGGCGTGGGATTTCGGTTGTTTATGCCGATGTTAGGTATCCTCGGATTCGACTTCGGGTATGGGTTTGATTCACTGGATCCAGCCTCAACGACACCCGCTGGCTGGCAGACACATTTTATCTTTGGACAACCGTTTTAATCATTAGATTATAACATATTTGACACTTACAAGGAGGAAAGAGTGAAACGGATAACACAATTTGGAGTACTGCTCGTACTAGCCATACTTATCAGTGTTCCGGCTTTCGGTCAACTCAAAATCGCGTACGTCAATTCCGATCGTATTATGCAGGAATTCGAGGAGGCACGGGAAGCGCAGAAAAAGCTGGACCTCGAAGCTCGCCAGCTCGAAAACCAATATATGGAAATGACGAGTCGCCTGGATAGCCTGAACCGTTCGTTTCAGCAACAGCAGTTCGTGATGAGCGAAGAACGTCGGCAGCAAAAGCAACAGGAAATGCAGACTCTCCAGCAGCGTATTCAGCAGTTCCAAATGGAGAACGTCGGTCCACAGGGACAAATCTACGCCAAACAGGAACAGATTCTCGGCCCGGTCCTCCAAAAGATTAATACAGCCATTAAAAAGGTGGCCACCGATGGCAGTTACGATTACGTCCTGGATTCAGTGGGTGGGAACATTCTCTACGCGGAAGAAAAACATAATATAACCGCTGATGTGCTGTATGAATTGCGCCGAGGTTCTGGTGGTGATACAAGTACAGGCGGTGGCTCTACTCCGTAACAGCATTTATCGGATCCCGAAAAACCAGTGACCACCACATTATCTGACATCGTTGATATGGTCCGGGGTGAACTGCATGGCGGTACACCTGAAACTCCAATTACCGACATTGCCGAAATTAACAACGCAACTGACACCGAAATCACGTTCGTCGGTAATTCCAGATATTACAAACATCTTGACACCACAAAAGCTGCAGCGGTTATTCTCCCGTCAAATTATTCTGGGGATTTCACTCCGAGGATTGTCGTTCAAAACCCCCAAATGGCGGTAAAAATCCTGATCGACCATTTTCAACCACCCCTGCCGCAGTCCTTCGAGGGAATCCACGAATCTGCGGTAATCCATCAGACCGCAAAAATCGGCAAAAACGTCACAATTGGTCCGGGTGCGGTCATTGGGTTAGACTCGATCATCGGAGACAACACCATTGTCGCAAGTAATGTCAATATTGGTCAGGAATGTTCTGTGGGGCATGATACCCATATTTATCCCGGAGTGACCCTGTATGATCGCACCACCGTCGGCGCCCGGGTAATCATTCACAGCGGTACCGTTATTGGCAGTGATGGTTACGGATTTACCCAGGAAGATGGTATCCACAAAAAAATCCGGCAGGTCGGTTCGGTCCGTATCGGTGACGACGTGGAAATCGGTTCCAATTGTTCGATTGACCGTGCGACTCTCGGAGAAACCGTCATTGGTGAGGGTTCAAAGCTGGATAATCTTATTCAGATCGGGCACAACGTGAAAATTGGCAAGGGGTGTCTGATTGTAGCGCAGGTCGGCATAGCCGGCAGCACGCAACTGGGCGATTATGTGATCGTCGGCGGACAGACAGGGTTTGCCGGGCATCTCAAAATTGGTGACCAGGTCACAATAGCCTCAAAAGCAGGGGTAACCAAGGATATTGCATCCGGGCAGACGGTTTCCGGGTTTCCGGCAATACCGCATAATGATGACAGAAAACAGATTGTCTACATCCGACAGCTTCCTGAGATGGCACAACGCCTGAAAGCCCTGGAGGATAAGGTAACGCAGGGAGAATCACCTGAGTGAAAAAGCAGCGAACGATACAGAAATCAATTTCGATACAAGGATACGGGTTACATACGGGTGAACCGTGTACGATGACCTTTCAGCCTGCTGAGGCCAACACCGGATTTCAGTTCAGACGAACCGATCTTGACGGTTCTCCGGCCATACAAGCCGACATTGACCATGTGGTGGATATCTCACGGGGCACCACAATACAGGCAAACGGCGCAAAGGTATACACTGTTGAACACGTGCTGTCCGCCCTGGCGGGATTACAGTTAGACAACATCATCATCGACCTGGACGGCCCGGAGCCGCCGGTAATGGACGGGAGTGCCAAACCCTATGTCGACGCCCTTCTCGAAGCCGGGTTCAGGGAGCAGGAAGAGGAACGACAGGAATTACAAATCGACCGGACCATCACGTACTCAGAACCGGAGCGGGAAGTCGACATTCATCTCCTGCCTTCGGATCGACTGCGAATCACCTTTATGATTGATTACAAAAATCCCACCCTCGGTACACAATATACCGCCCTGTACTCTCTGGAAGATGAATTTGCCGACGAATTCGCCGAAGCCCGTACCTTCTGTTTCCTCCACGAAGTCGAGGAATTAAAAGAACGCGGACTTATCAAAGGCGGAAATGTGAATAACGCCATTGTCATCGTTGACCGGGAGATTGAAAAGTCGGAGTTTAACCGGTTAAAAGAACTCTTTAAAATCGAAGAAGATATTTCCCTGGGTACCAACGGGATTCTCGACAGCAAGGAACTTCGCTTCTACAACGAACCCGTTCGGCACAAAGTGGTTGATTTAATTGGCGATCTCGCCTTGTTGGGTATTCCGATCAAGGGACATATTATCGCTGCCCGCAGCGGGCATGCTGCCAACGTGGAACTGGTAAAAAAGATAAAAAAAGCCTACGAGCGGCAGCTCCTGCAGGAAAAATACCAAAGCGATCGCGTCGACGGTGAATACTTTTTCGACATCAAAGCTATAAGCAAAATCCTGCCGCACCGATACCCGTTCCTCCTCGTGGATCGTATTCTGGATCTCGAGCCACAGAAGCGGGTGACTGCCATTAAAAATGTTTCCATCAACGAACAATTTTTCCAGGGGCATTTCCCCGAACAACCGATTATGCCCGGTGTACTGGTTCTCGAAGCCATGGGGCAGGCCGGCGGAATCCTGCTGCTGAACACCGTTGACAATCCGGAAAACAAGTTGGTCTACTTTACCGGGATGGACAAGGTAAAATTTCGCAAAACAATTGTTCCCGGTGATCAAATCCGGCTGGAACTGGAACTGATAAAATACCGGTTATCCATCTGTAAAATGCGGGGCAAGGCTTTTGTGAACGGTCAGGTTGCCGCCGAAGCAGAACTCAGCGCTTCCGTCGTTGAGCAGGATAAATAAAGGTGAGTATCCACAAATCAGCAATCGTTCATGATTCTGCCGAAATTGGGAAAAATGTCACCATCGGCCCATTTTCTCTCATTGAAAAAAATGTTGTTATCGAGGACGGTGTCGAAATCCGCACGCACGCCGTCATTTCCTCAAATACTACTCTCAGGCGGAACTGTAAGGTATTTCATGGCGCCGTGGTTGGGGAAATCCCGCAGGACCTGAAGTTCGAGGGTGAAGACACTGTGACTGAAATCGGCGAAAATACAGTCATTCGGGAATACGTCACAATCCACCGGGGGACGAATGACCGGCTGAAAACCGTTATCGGCCGCAACTGCCTGATTATGGCCTATGCACACGTGGCACATGATTGCCTGCTGGGCGATAACGTTATTCTGGCAAACGCCGTGAATCTTGCCGGACATGTCACCATCGAAGATTATGCGATACTGGGCGGTCTCGTACCGGTACATCAGTTCGTAAATATCGGGAAACACTCGTATATCGGCGGAGGATTTCGGGTATCAAAAGACGTCCCTCCGTTTATCCTTGCAAGTTCTGAGCCGCTCACCTATTCCGGCTTAAACATCGTTGGACTGCGCCGCCGGGGATTTACCGCAGAAAACCGGGCGCTCATTAAAAAGGCCTACCGCCTGTTATTCCGCTCCGAATACAATACAACCCAGGCGCTGGAACAGGTAAAAAATCAGCTTCCACAGACTGAAGAAATCCAGTATATCGTCGATTTCGTTGAATCCAGCGAGCGCGGCATTATTGGATAATGACTCCATCCCGCTGGCGTTATATTCCCCTCCTTACCGAAACCGGGCCCTTCCATATGGCAGCCGATGCCTATCTGGCACAACAGGTCCCTGAACAACCGGTTCTCCGCTTGTATCGATGGGATCCGCATGCTATCTCTTTGGGATATCATCAGAACGCAGATGCAATCGATCAGTCACTATGTAAATCGCAACAACATCTTGACTTGGTTCGGCGACCAACCGGGGGGCGAGCCATATTGCACGCCGATGAATTAACGTATGCAGTGGTGTTACCCCGCAAATCGGCAACGGGTACCGGGAGTGTCCATGACATCCATAACCGGATTAGTTTTGCTATCGCAGGCGGCCTTCGGTCTCTCGGCTTTGATGTCAAACTCAATGCCCGGCAACCCGATCTTCGCCAACATTATTCCGATGATGCTGATGCGGCAGCCTGTTTTTCCGCTTCTGCGAAGTACGAGTTACAAATTGACGGGAAAAAGGTTGTCGGAAGCGCCCAGCGAAAATTTCAGTCCACCGTGTTGCAGCACGGTTCAATCCTTCTTGGTCCGGATCATCGTGATCTGATCAACTACATGAATTACACACCGGAACAAAAACAGGAAATTGCCGGACAGTTTGAGAAAAAAACCACCGAATTATTCCAACATACTAACGAATCCATTGATTTGAAAACGCTATGTCAGGTCATCCGGGATGGGTTTGCAGAATCCTTTCATTGCTCATTTCGTATAAAACCTTTTACAGAAGACGAGCTGCAAAGCATTCGACATCGCCAAAAAAAATACCGTATATTAGATCACCATGTATCTGAAGAGGATAATTCTCGCTAGTAGTCTTACGCTATGTGGCTGGATAGCACCTCTGACCGCACAATACCTGCTCCCGATCGATTTTTCCGACAGCGATTCCCTGCATATTTCCGCGGATTTGGATCGGTTCGCCAACCATATTGGCATAGATATCGGGGATATACCGGGATTCGTATTTCAAACGGACCTAGAATTTCCGCGAATCCGTATTTTTTATCAGCAATCTGCCGGTTACACCTTCCCCGAAGGCCGATATGACGGAAATCCAACCGATGGCTTTACCAGTTTGGGCACGTTCACCGCAATGGGAGATTTAACATCAAATTTGCAGTTATTTCTGCGGTATAATGCACTACCAGTCGCCAATCGGGCGGTCGTCCTTAACGGATACGGAGCCAGGATTCGCTCGGATGTGGGCACCGACAGTCTCCACGCACTGGCATTGGGGATTATGCTTCAAAAGCTCGCGGACGCTGATCCTTTTTTCGCGAAAACCCTGGATTTTTCCCTGCAGTACGGCTGGTTTCACCGGCGATGGACGTATCGGCTGGACCTGACCGCAAGTTACATTTCCGGGAAAGTCGATGTCAGTGCAAATCCGGAAATCGCAGGTGCCCATAGCGGACAATTTGAAAAACGGGTGATACACGGAGGGGTCACGTTGCTGCGTGAATGGAACAGATTTATAGCCGGTCTGACCCTTCGATATACCCCGAATATTTGGAACGGCGAGGTGACCATCGGATGGAGTCTTCCGTCAAATTTTTAACAATTTTAGGAAGCACCGGATCGATCGGAGAGAATGCTCTCCGGGTCGTTGAGGCGTACCCGGAACGTTTTACTGTGGTAGGATTATCCGCCCATTCCAATGCAGATCGGTTGATTGAACAGGCCCGCAGATTCCATCCGGTCATCGTCAACATTGGTGACGAATCAAATTTCGAGGCGGTCAAATCAGCGCTGGCATCAGAGGACATTCAGGTAAGCGCCGGCCGCACAGGCTTGCTAGAACTGGCTGCCAGAGATGATATCTCTCTTCTGTTGAATGCTATTGTGGGTGTGCCGGGTATGGAGCCCACAATTCGAGCCGTGCAGTCTGGAACAGATGTCGCCTTATCGAACAAAGAGAGTCTGGTGATGGCCGGGAGCCTTATCAGCCGTCTCATGGAAGAGTATTCGACTGCACTGTACCCGGTAGACAGCGAACACAGCGCAGTATGGCAGTGTCTCGTCGGGGAAAATTTATCTGAGGTCAGGCGTATTATTCTGACAGCATCCGGCGGCCCGTTTCGCACTATTCCCAGGACTCAATTTCCGGAGATCACTGTTACGGAAGCCCTTAACCATCCCAACTGGGACATGGGAAAGAAAATCACCATTGATTCCGCCACCATGATGAACAAAGGTTTTGAAGTCATTGAGGCACACTGGCTTTTTAATATTCCCCCGGCATTTATTGATATTCTAGTCCATCCCCAGTCAATTATTCATTCCATGGTCGAGTTTGCCGACGGTTCGATGAAAGCACAATTGGGTGTCCCCGATATGAAGATCCCCATCCAGTATGCCCTGTTATATCCGGAACACGCTCCGGCGGAATGGGAGCGACTGGATCTCACATCGATGGAAGAATTAACCTTTGAACCACCGGATACCGAGAAATTTCAGTGCCTCAAATTGGCTTATACGGCTCTGGAACAGGGGGGAACTTTGCCGGTCGTGCTCAACGTTGCCAATGATGCAGCCGTCTATGCCTTCCTGCGGGAACAAATACAATTTCAGGAGATACCAGAACTGGTATGGGAAGCGATGGAATCTCACGATCTGATCCAGGAGCCCGCGCTGGAGGATATTATTGCAACGGAACAGTGGACAAAAGAATTTCTGAAACATAAATTATTGTGATGACCCCGGAAGCACTTCCCGGGGTGTTATATTAACAGAAATCGAACTGACGGGTTTTTATGTTAACAAATATATTAGCAATTATTTTTGCACTGGGTATTATCATTCTGGTGCATGAACTGGGGCATTTCCTCGCAGCAAAATGGTCCGGAGTGCGTGTGGACCGTTTTTCCATTGGCTTTCCCCCGCATATTTTAAAAAAACAATCCGGTGAGACGGAATATTGTCTTGGAATCATCCCACTGGGCGGCTACGTCAAAATGGCGGGGATGCTTGACGAAAATATGGATGAGGAAATTCAGGGTGAGCCGTGGGAGTTTGCCTCCAAAAGTATTCCTCAAAAGATCTTCATTCTCTCAGCCGGTGTGTTAATGAATTTCCTTCTGGCAGCGGTAATTTTTACCATTATTACCTTTTCAATGGGCATCCCCGAAAGCTCAAACACCACTGTTGTTGATCAGGTTGTACCGGAATATCCTGCAGCAGAAGCCGGGATGAATACTGGCGATCGAATTGTTACCGTCAATGGGAAACCTGTGGATACCTGGGAGGACCTCACCCAGATAATTCACAATCTGCCGAACACGGAAATCAGTATTACCTGGACGAGCGATGGCGAAACCAAATCCGCCTCCGTTACCACAAAAGTTGACAAGCAGCTGATTGACGGTGAGTTCAGGGAAATCGGACTCATTGGCATTGCCCCGGAGGTCACCTATAGAAATGCCGGGGTATTCGAATCCCTGGGATCAGGAATATCCCAAATGTGGTGGTGGGGCAAAGTGACCGTCATCTCACTGAAAATGCTGGTGACCGGGCAGGAATCGATGAAATCCATCGGTGGTCCGATTTTTATCGCCAAACTGGCGGGGGACTCAGCCCGCAGCGGATTTCTCGACTTGTTGAATCTGGTCGCTATTATCAGCATTAATATCGGGTTTTTAAATATCCTTCCGGTACCGGCGCTGGATGGCGGACACCTGGTTATCACGCTTATTGAAGGCGCCAAAGGTGAACCGCTGAGTGTGAAGACACGGATGATCGTGCAACAGGTTGGGATGGCGCTCTTATTGACGCTGATGGTTTTCGTGATTTACAACGATATTATACGGCTGTTATAGACTACCTGGTATCAACGACTCTTAGACAAGACAATTAACCCTTTCAGGGTTCGAACCCTGAAAGGGTTCTTTTATGTGGTCATATATGCGATGGCCACGACATCCCCACCGGAGATTCCGTTCAGTGGAACGGAATGATGGGTGAACCAAAAACGCGTACCAGTCCGCCCATCGCCGATCGCTCACAGCGTCGGTGACCCGTGAAGGGATCACAGGCGGCAAATACGGGTTATTCCAAACCATTGTAAGTAAAAGAATCTTCGGCGGGAAACTGACCAACTCCTCGCCTCGCGGAGACTCTTCAGAGGAATGACCGTACACCAAAATTATCTGCCGGAATCACTTCCCCGGCTTATAATCCGTCAGTTTCAAAATCATCGATCCGATGGTGGCTTCGCTCTTCATCAGCACCGGGATTTGTCGATCATCCCTGGTAAGCCAAATCCGTAACCGCCCCTTGTATTTGAAAAGAAAATCGGACTCGACAAACGGCTCTACTATATAACAATGAAATTTTCCGGCCGGTACCTCTACTTTTTCGGTACCAGTGACGCGTAATAGAAAGGGCGAAATTTTATCGTTATCGAAGTTTGACATCCTGATAGTATCACCGACGCTCAGTTGCAAAGAACGGATGTAGTAAAAAAGTGAGAGGACATCCTGCATGTAAGTTTCAATGTCGATGGTATCGTTATTGGAAAAGGCTTTCATCTTTCGGTAATCAAACCAAACGTCGTAATCTTTTTCGTATTTGCCTTCATTCAGTGATTTTTCGAACCGGATAGTGGCATAGGTGGACGTATCAATCCAGCTGGTAAGCTTATCCCGCACTTTATAGAAGGCATCGACAAAATTATTTGACCTGGTCCGGGATTCCAGCCGGTATGTAATATGATTATGCACCGTATCCAGCGACTCAACCTCCATGGTGGAATGCCCGGCATTAATGATGCCGTAATTCAGGGCAAACGTCAGTTTTTCACCGACATGAAATTCCTGCCCGGCCAGGGGAACAAACCCCATTACTATATATACAAATCCAAGTAATACAGTACTTCGCATAGACCACAATTATATATCATAAAAACTGAAACACCAAGCACCATTAGCTGTAAAATGCTTTGAAAAATTTTCATCAGTGGGTGTTCTGTTTGTCAAGTGAGATGAAAAAGCTTACTTTTATGACTATGTCGGAGAAAAAAGATCATCTGGCGGATATACGGCGATACGAGGGAAAACGATACAAGGGATTGGATCAGCGTATAGTTCATAACCTCGAATACCGGATTGTTCAAAACTTTGTAGATGAAATTTATGCAGTAAATGACAATGTCGTTGATTTACCCTGCGGCTACGGTCGTTTCACAGCTATGCTGCTGGATCGCCCAATGAACGTCGTCGTAGCAGACCTGAATATGAAGATGTTGTTACGCGTGTATGAACGATTTGGGAAACAGGCCCGGTTTGCCAATGCAAATATTATGCATCTCCCCTTTCAGGATGCGGCATTCCACGGATTACTCTCCATGCGTCTTATCCAGCACTTCCACACACCAGAGGATCGGATCCGAGCTTTCTCGGAAATACGCCGTGTTATCTCGGAATGGGCTGTGGTCTCTGTTTATACCACATCCGCGGCACATAAGCTGATGCGGTTTTTCCGGGATCATCATAAAATTACCATGGCCGATGACGATCAAATTGAGCGGGAAGTCAAAAAGGCGGGATTAAAGGTGCTGGAATCCAAAAAGATACTCCCGGTTATTCACGCTCAAACGATTCTGCTGCTCGAGCCAGCGTAATTTATTTATGGTAGGATTTCCTAACTTCTTTCAATAATACATATCTAAAAAAATTCGGCCGACTTATTCTATTACTTATATGATCTGTTGTGTGAAATAGCATTTATCCATCAATGTTTGAACGGGGCCAACAGAAAAAGCGCCAGGAAGGTCTGTCATTCTGAGCTTTAGCGCTTCAAAGGAGTCCCTTCCGGGACACTGCGTTCAGAATGACACAAGGGGCACTTTTTCTGAGGTGATTTAGACAATTTCACACAACGGGTTTATTATAGTATTAGAATAATTGGCTTTTTTTCAGAAAAAACCGTTAATCATTCAGGAAGACAGTGTACGTCGCCACTTCTTAATACGTTTCTGACGTCTGCGATGACTGACCTGTTTCGCCAGAATTTTTCTTTCCGTTTCGTAATTGGAGCCACTGTACTCCCGTAAAAACACATCTCTGTAACAGTGATGATCCTGCTCCACTGTAAAGTCGCAGTGGCATAAATCCATCCGGGCGATTTCAGCCAGCCGTTTCCAGCGTGGAAGTGTCCACCAGTGCGTGGCTCTGTTGAGATCCACTAAATAAATATGATCTTCCCGGTACTCCCGGACCAGAAAATTCTGCAGCGTCAGATCATTATGGATCGCTTTTCCACCGTGAATTCGTTGCACAATTCTGGCAATTGATTGTACAAGTGTATCCTTCTCATCCCGGGCAAGAGCGTCATCGCGCAAAATTTGCCGGGCAGTGCGATAGTTCTGTATCGCTTTTGACACGTAAAAATTATCGGTAATTACCCGATAATTTCGCCGGGTAAAGACTGCTATCGGCTCAGGTGTTGCCACCCCGTGATCCTGTAACCAGTGTGCCATATCCCATGATTTTTTTGCTCTGGACCGCATGACAGGACTAAATATAATCGAAAGCGTGTTCCTCCACCCAAAATTTTTCACCACAATATTTTCAGGATAATCGACCAGCGCACCGGGGATCTCCGCCACGACATTGGCCTTATCTTTCTGCATGGGATCGGCGTTGGCGCGCAACCAGGACTTGTTGCAAAACTCACTGATATGCTCACGGAATTTATCCGTACCCAGGTAGTGGTTCGCCATGCTACTTGCGTCGCTCTTTTGCACTGAACAACATTTTTAACTCGTGCATCCAGTTGCCGGGCTTCTTTGGCAGACTGGCCGTCAATTTGTTCGTAATGACGTCATCAGCCGCCTCAAAGGCGCGACGGGCGTTTTCCGTATCACGGTATGGATGCATCCGTTTCATGATTCGCATCCGGGCTTTGCTGTACTCGCCTGGATTTTCCAGAGACCGGTCCACCGCGGTCCTCATATTGTTAATGTCGGAGATATCGATACCCTTTTCCGGCCTGGCAATTGCATTCACTGTGATGACCGGTTTATCCAGGAGCATAAATTCATATACGACAGAAGAAGTATCAGAGATGAGCACATCTGACGCACGTAACAATGGTATAATATCATGATGATCGTAGATAATGACGTTCGATGTACTATCGAATAACGCACGGTCCTCTTCGCTCATCAGGTCATGAAATTTGATAACCCAGGTTTCATCATCTCTAGGCACATTCCGGATAACGTCCGCCATTTCAGATGTACTCTTGAATCGTCGGCTGAATGTCGGAGCGTAGAGAATAACCGGATTTTCCACGTGTAGATTTAGTTCTTTTCGTACTTCGGTTTGGTTGTGTGGACGCAATATCTGATCGACTTTCGGCCAGCCGGTTTCTCTGATGAGATAATGTGCATTTTTCTTGCGGTTTTCCTTCATGGTCTTTGTCATCAATGGACCGGGGGTACAGTACAGATCGAAATACCCACGAATATCGTAATGTCCCGGTTTCTCCTCACACAACCCATGAAAGACCTGTACCTTTAATCCCGGCACCTTTTTGTGCACAAAATTACTGGGGACGAATACCATATCCGGGTTAAAAGCACAAACGTCATCTATTTCATTGAGTGTTACAGCATCGCCAGGTAGATGTTGATGAAATTCATCCAGGGTATAATACGCGACCTTGCTCCCGGGCAGGGTCACTCCAAAATCATAAATGGATTGGAGTACAGGAATAGAATACGCCCGCGTCACCCATAGCAGGATGTTGTAATCAGTCCGATGCATCACGTATCAAGTAATTCCATCGCTTGTTGAACAATCCGCTCCGATGCTCTACCGTCCAGTTGGTAGAACAGGCGCTGGATTGTTTCACTCCGCCCATCCTGCAACCAGGCAGGATCTTCCAATGCTTGATCAAGGGCACCCTCGAGTTCATTGGCCGACTCAATGTTAATCGCATACGTAAACTCTCCGGTGGTATCCGTGTCTAAACGGCGTTTAAACAACCGCCGGGGAAAAAGCTTGTGGTTCCATCTGACACCATAGGTATCACAACGGATCACGGGTTTATCCAGCGCCACCATTTCAAACAGAGTCGAAGAGGTATCCGAAAGCAGAACATCTGCTATTTTTAACCAAGGTAATACGGAATATTCCGACGGTGGGAGCAATATGATATTATTTGAAGATCTTGTCAGTCTCTGCACCAATCGCTTTTGCCGTTTATACCTCCATTGCCGTGGAAAATACGTGAAATGATGGGGCTTGAGTATCCATTGATATTCTGTCTGTTTTGCCAAGGTTCGAACCGTTTTATGGAGTTTTTCCAGGCTGCTGGGATAAAACGTAGGCGCCCAAAGGATCACCGGCCTGTCGGCTGCCACATTATTTTCCCGAATCAGGGCATTTGTCTGCAACTTGTCCCCGTCAAATAACGGGTCCATCTTCGCCATACCAACCAGTTCTGTTTGCAGGTCCGGATACCGTTTCCGTAACCCCCGATGGTGCTCCGGCCCCTCGGTAAAGCGGATATCCACATCTCTGGGACTATCCTTGAAGTACGCCTGTTTGGTTCCAAGTCCGTGGGACATGGAACAGACAACCTTCGACTGCCGGCGAATAATTTCAAATCCCGGCTTGCTGGCGCCGATAAATGCAATATCATACTCAGTGGATTTTAACTGTTCCAGCCGCTGTTCTTCGTTATCGCCGTGCAGAATATGCAGGTTTTCACCGGTCAGTACCTGGCGGGTCAGATCCTGTGCGTCGTGTGTATCTTTGGTAGAGAACGTGGCGTATCCGGTGACCGGACGCTCCAGCGATTCAAGATAACGCCAGATCGGAGCAAAGTGCGGCCAGTAATAGAGATAATGAACATCGAAGAGAATCTTGAGCGAATCCACATCAATTTCGGTGATATGTGTTGGATTTCCGGTTCATTTTCGCTGACGATACAAATTTGCGTCGACAACATTTGTCATCTTTTCCACGTCGAGATCGATGCCGAGAAAGCCGGTGACTTTTTCTGCAGTTTCCTGCGGGGAACGGATTGTTTTATTGTAGCTGACATGGATGAAATCCACATTGGACTGCTGCTCCATCCATTGGTCTACGTGATCCAGGTGGCGTTCGAAGAGGGCCGCCATTTCGGCGTCTTCCTCTTTACTGGGCGCCTGTTTGCCACTCCGCTCCAGCATTTTTCGCTGAGAGGCAAGGATTTCCTCGAGTTTCCGGCGCATGAAGATGATCTTGTAATCCCAATTGTCCGGTAAATCCAGGAGCAGTCTTGAGACCATTTTCACAACTTTCCCCTGGCACTCCGGCAACCAAGACTGATCTTCTTTAATCTGTTTGACCTGTTCGAACTCGTAATAGCCCTTGGGATTATCCTCGTCCGGTTCGCGGATATCATCAGTTACCACTTTCAGTCCGCCGGCTTCCAGCATTTTCATCATCATGGAAGTCCCGGAGCGCGGCAGCCCGGAGACGATTGTAATAAATTCACTCATGTGTTATTGTGTTACCGTATTCAAGTGTTAGAGTGTTAAAGTGTTCTGGTGTTCATGTAACGGCGTGCTATAGTGTTTAAGTGTTAAAGTGTTACAGTTATCACGGGGCACGCGACTGGAGCCTCCGGCCAAATCGTAAAACGTGAGACGTCAGAGGTGAGAAACTGACTATTACGTGTTTCGTATTGCGTAGACAAATATGACTTTCTTTCCTCCCGTAATACGCAGTACGCAATAGTCCTTTAAATATAGCCGAGGTCCCGGAGCCGTTCCTCGATTTTTTTCGACTCTTCATCGGTGAAACCGGCATCATCCGAACGATAGCCTTCGTACTGGTCCGCCATGATTGTCCGGAATTTTTCGGCGACTTCAGCTTCCTCGTCGGTCAGTTTATCAATGCGGTTATCCCTCTCACCGGGATCCTCTTTCAGATTGTAGAATTCCTCTTCGCCGGCAGACAGATTCCGGATAAGTTTATACGAATCGGTCCGGACAAACTGCAGCGAGCCTTTCCCGCGTTCCTCGTAGAGTTCTTCGCCATACGCGACTGTCTCATCCAGTTCTTCGTCGTGGAAAAGTGGCGTGAGACTGCGACCGTCGAATTCTTCCTCCGTCTCAATATCCATAAAATCCAGGATGGTTGGCACCAAATCCACTGCTGCTGTGGTATTTTCTATGCGTTTTCCCTTGGGAACATCGGCGCCTTTGAAGATCAACGGCACACGGATATCGTCCTCCAGCATGGTCTTGTGTTGCGGATAGTTGAAGTAATAATCTTCCCAATTGGGGTTATCCGGACCGAGGGTTTCTCCATGATCGGAGGTCAGCGCGATGGCCGTATTATCCCAGATGCCGAGGTTCTTTAATTGCTGATTCATCGGTTGAATGAAGTGCTCATCCATGTACTTGAGTTTGCCGTCGTAATATGCCCAGTCGGAGAGTTCATCCTTGGGCATCTTACCGGAATAGAGCAGCCATTTCTCGGAGAGGAAATGTACCTCAAAATAGTGCGCCCAAATGAAGAACGGCTTGTCGGCGTGCTCCTTCATCCAGTCCAGCATATCCGGAATCCACCAGTTGCCCCAGAGCGTCTGCATGGTCTCGTCGTCTTTTTTGTATTCCTTGGAGTTCCAGCTGGACTCGGTGGTCGGCTCGTTGTAATAATCAAAACCTTTGGCAAATCCATGGGTGGAACCGAGAAAATTAATACCGACAAATCCGGCGGTGCTATAGCCTTGGTCCTTCATCATCTCTGCAATGGTCTTGGATTTAACTTTCGAAAAAGGATGACGAATGCCGTGCTTCTGGGATTGCTTGCCGGTGAGCATGGTGGCGTGGGAAATCGGCGTCAGGCAGGAAGCACAAATGTTGTTCTCGAAGAGCGTCCCCTCGGCGGCGATTTCATCGACACCTTTCGTTTCAAACCGATCGTATCCATAGCAGCTGAAATGATCCGGCCGAACGGCATCCAGGGTAATTAATATCAGGTTTTGTTGACTCATGTAATCCTCTGTCTCTCGTTATATTCAATTCTGTGCAATTGAATAATTTATTATGAGTTTCAGGGAATTGCCAGCTGAAGTGCAGGCTAGCATACCCCGATTTTTTTATGGTCACTCAATGGAAACATTTCATATCACCCCAGTCACCTTTGCTCCGTGCTAAAATACGGGACTATGTAATCCCCATCTGTTCATGGGGCTAAAGCCCCAGATTGTTTTGAGCATCATTTATCCCAGGCTGAAGCCTGGGGCTATTCTTCCATTTACCAAACCCACTGGAACTATCCCTGACTAGCCCCTCATACTCCAAAATGATAATGCTCCAGAAATTACCTGCGAAATATCTGTCAGCCTAGAGCAGTTTAGGGTTCTCCTTATGATTCCAGAGCAGTCGCCTGACAGGCCCGCCAAGAGAATTACTCAAATGAGGCTATGTTTTAGCATGGGGCACTCTTCAGAAACTCCTGAATTATTGCGATTGTGGAGTTGTAAACCTACTTTTTCCTCATATTTTTTGGACGAACAGGAATATGAACCTTACAGAGTCAGGCCGAATTATCTATGGAAAATACCTCGCAGGAAATTTCAACAGGCAAACTAAAACAATTGTTATCCCAGGATGACGTCGTCGTACTCGACGTCCGCTCCATCGATGCCTACAACGGGTGGGCGCTCCGCGGTGAATCCCGCGGCGGACATATCCGGGACGCGAAGAACCTTCCGGCGAAATGGGCGAATTACATGGATTGGATCGAGATAGTCCGGTCCAAAGATATCACGCCGGAAAAAACCATCGTACTCTACGGATACGATAAGGATAACATAGATCACGTCGCTGAAATGTTCGCCAAAACAGGATATGAAAAAATCCGCGTCTATCACGATTTTCTGAATGAGTGGGTTGCTGATCCTGATTTGTCGATGGATCATCTAAAGAAATACAGACACCTCGCGCCGCCTGAGTGGCTGCATTCGGTATTGGCCAGTGAAAAACCACAGCACTATGACAACGACAAATACGTGCTCGTCCATGCCCACTACCGAAATCCGGACGATTACGCCGAAGGCCATATTCCCGGCGCAATTCCCATGGATACCCGGGCGCTTGAATCACCGGAAACCTGGAACCGCCGGTCGCCGGAAGAATTGAAAGAGGCACTGGAAAATCATGGAATAACTCATGATACTACGGTCATTGTGTACGGGCGCTTCTCATATCCGAAAAACGAAGATCCATATCCCGGTAGCAGTGCCGGACATCTGGGTGCGATTCGATGTGCGGCCATTATGATGTACGCCGGTGTTGAAGACGTCCGCGTATTGAACGGCGGCATCCAGTCCTGGGAAGATGCCGGCTACGATCTCACAACAGAGGAGACCAAACCACAACCTGTTCAGGATTTCGGCGCTGAAATCCCCGGACAATCCAACCTGTTCGTCGACCTGCCCGAAGCAAAGGAGTTACTGAGTGCATCCGATGGTGATTTAGTCAGCGTCCGCAGCTGGCCGGAGTTCATCGGTGAGGTCAGCGGCTACAATTACATCGAACCGACCGGACGGATTCCCGGCGCCATCTTTGGTAACTGCGGCAGCGATGCGTATCACATGGAAAATTACCGGAACCTGGACCATACCACCCGGGAATATCACGAAATCGCGGAAATATGGAAGGAAGTGGGCATCACCCCGGATAAACACTTGGCCTTCTATTGCGGAACGGGCTGGCGCGGCAGCGAAGCGTTCTACAATGCCTGGCTCATGGGCTGGCCGAGAGTTTCCGTATTTGACGGTGGCTGGTTCGAGTGGAGTGCCGATCCGGCCAACCCCACTGAGACCGGAATACCTGAATAGCACGCTGATGACGCAGATTGAGCAGATAATCGCTGATAAAACAAATCATTGAACACTGAAATGCACCGAAAAACCACCGATGAAAACAGAAATAAGGTAATCAGAATTAGTAGGCAAGCGGCAGTAAGCAATAAGCAGTAAACAACTAACAAAATCGCTGAAGCGATTACTACCAACCTGTCCTACTTACACAATATTTGTGACTTGATAACTATAGCACCATAACACACTAACACTGTAACACACTGTCACTGACAACAGTCTCTTGCCCTTCTCCGCATTTCCTCCACCATCGCATTGAGCCCGTTCGAGCGGACGGGAGACAGGTGTTTCTCCAATCCAATCTCATCGATGAAATACAAGTCGGCATTTTTGATATCTTCCGGGTGATTACCTGACAGTACACGAATCAAAAGCGCGGCAATGCCCCGGACGATATGAGCGTCGACTTTCGCCTCGAAATGCAGGTTTCCATCCGACATATACGAATGCAGCCAAACCTGCGCCTGACACCCCTGCAACTGTGTGTTATCGTTGATATAGCGGGAATCAAGCTCCGGTAATTCTTGTCCGAGGTTAATGAGATACTGGTACTTTTCCATCCAGTCGTCATCCAGACGAGAAAACTCCTCAATAATCGCATCCTGCTTTGCATCAATGGTAGATTTTAACTGCGTTGGACTCATTTTTAGAATAGATAGTCGCTTTGAAATTGTGCGTTAATAATAACCAGAATCGCGAACACTTTCCACGGAGATTACTCCGTGTTACGTATTGCGTAGATACACACTCTACTGTCGGCGACGCTTGGAGTCGTAGATCCCGAGTCGTTATCGGGGCGGTCACCGATGGAAGGGTATCACGCAGTCTATAATACGATCAAAGCCGGGTATACTTTATTTCGACACCCATCTCATCCAGGACTTCCTCCAGGTTTTTCAGAAACGCCAGAATATCAGTATAGTCAATCGCCCCGAGGACTGAGAGACGGAACGTCTGTTTGTCCGAGACCTTCCCCGGATAAATCGTGAATCCGCGGTCATACAGGCGGTCATGGAGTTCGGTGAAATCGTAATTGGAATCGTCGGGTTCATAGATGGTCATAAGAATGCGGGAATGGTCAACATCGTCGCCAAGTAAAAACCGGAACCCCATCTCCGACAACCGGTGGGTCAGCACCTGGTAACTTGTACTGTATCGTTCCCAGCGATTCTCAATGCCTTCCTCCAGATATTCGTCAATCGCCTGTCGCAGCGCATACACGACCTGCACCGGCGGTGTGAACCGCATCTGTCCGGTGCGCTCGAAGTATTGGTACTGCTTATACAGATCCAGATAAAACATGCGTCCCGGAACATCCTTGAGTTTTTTCAACGCTTCGTTTTTGCAGATGATAAATGCCAGTCCCGCCATCCCCTGTATGCACTTGTTGGAAGTTGACATCAGGAAATCCACCGGCGTCTCCTGCAAATCGATGGGGACGCCAGCATAGCTGGAAATCGTATCCACCATTGTCGTGAGATCGTATTTCCGGGCAACATCCAGGAACGGTTCCAGCCGATTGAGAATGCCCGTCGTGGTCTCGTGATGCACCATAGCGATGTACCCGATGTCCGGATTTTCGACACACATCGTATCCACTTCCGACCAGTCGATGGCCGTACCCCATTCCACGTCGTAAACCACCGTTGGAATATCGTACGTTTCGGTGATTTGCAGCATCCGCTGACCATAGGCGCCGTTGATGAGCAGCAGTACCTGCGAATCTTGAGAGACCACCGACGCGAGGGTCGCCTCCATTCCGGAAGTGCCTGAGCCGCCAAACAGAACCGATGTATAGTCATCTCCGCCGTTCACGATCTTCACCAAATCCGTGCGGATACCGTCCATGACCTCCTGGAATTCCTCTTCCCTGGGACAGATATCTGGCACGACCTGCGCGTACTTAACCGTGTCCGTCGTCGTCGCCGGACCGGGATTGAGCAAGATGTTGCGTTTAATTTTTTCCATAAAAACAGTGTTCACGTGTTAAGGTGTTTGTGTGTTATAGTTCGTAAAACTCAACATACTCTTCTTGAGTCCAGTGTCCACAATCGAGAGTTAAAAAATTCCACCAGTTGTTTTCGTCTTTAATAAATTTTTGCTTTTCTTTGCGTTTTCGCGTCTTCGTGGTGATTTTTTGGTTCTTTAGTCTTGGTTCTTTTATCTTGGATCTTGGCTCTTATTCCTTGGCTCTTGGTTCTTTATTTCTTGTTTTGCCGTATCGCCGGGTAGACTACCTCTTTCGCTCGCTGCAGATCCTCCGCCTTATCGATCTCGATCCACGCCAGTCCCGGTAATTTCAGGCACTGCAACGGTCGGTCGGTCTTCGCCACCCGGACGATGACTTCTTCATAGTGATAGTTTTCCTTACCGTTTTCGTAGTCTTGAACCGCGCACTCCCACACTTTTTCAAGGTAGCTGTATGATAGTTTAGTAATGCCAACCAGTTCACCGATCGCCTGATCTTTTTCCGGGATATCTTTGCCGAGATTTGTCAGGTGCATCTCCTCATCGGCAGTAATGTACACTTCATCACCGGAGCCGGACAGGGGCGCAACCAGCATCATGTCCCGGAAATCGTGCTCCATAAGTCTCTCGATGGCACGCTGTTCATACAGGAGGTCGGACTCCAGCAGAATGATATCTTCGTCGATCATGTCCTGCGTTTGGGACAGGGAATACATACTGCCGGTCGCGGAGTACCGGGGATTGTGCGCGTATTCGAAGTTCAGGGAATCCCTGAAGGAGTCGCCGATTTCGTCGTGGAAGCGGTCGTGCAGAAACCCGGTGACAATCAACACATCGGTGATTCCCGATTTTGCCAGGTTTTCCAGGGAATAGTAGATCAGTGGTTTGCCGTCGATTGGCAGGAAGGCTTTCGGCAGAGTTTCGGTGATGGGGCGCAGTCGCGTTCCCATTCCTGCCGCGAGAATAACGGCTTTCATGAAAGTGGGTCGAGGTGTTCCATAAATTTGCGCTTGATCTCCAGCGGCTCTTCCGGTCGGCTCAAATCAGCCCGGGATCCGGTACGGATTTTCACCACGAGCATTAACGGTCCATCGGCATCCGCGAACTTCGGAAACGCCTCCGCCAGTTCATCTTTGGATCGGACGATCGTGGCATCCTTGTAGCCGCAGGACTTCGCCAGCGCCGGGAAATCCACCGCATCGGAGTTGTTGATTTGCCCGCCGGTGGACTCGTGGGCGTTGTTATCGAACAGGATATGATGATAGTTCGACGGCTGCTGCTTTCCGATGGTTGCCAGCGCGCCCATCTGCATAAGAAGCGCACCGTCGCCATCCATGGTAAACACGCGGCTGTTCGGCTTTTGCAGGGCGACACCCAGCGCAATCGAAGGTGCACAGCCCATGGCACCCGGATTATAAAATTTGTTGGCGGTCTTCCGTCCCAACTGCTGGTATGCCTCGTTCAGCTCGCGGGAGGTTTTGCCGGTGGTGGAGACAAGAATGTCTTTCTCCGAAATGTGCTCCATGATGGCAAGAATGGCCTCCTCGCGGGACATCAGATCGGACGTCGGTTTCTGTTTGGCCTCCAGCGGTTCGAACACGCCCTTCCGGACGACCAGCGCATACAGATGACTCTCGCTCTTCATGTAATTGACCGCCTCGTTGATCTGGCTCGCTGCCTCACCGACATCTTTAGAAAGAATGCAATACCGAACATCCAACAGGTCGAGCAGATCGGTCATGATGCGCCCGATCTGGCGGTGTTGGTGCGCTTCCGGTTTGCCCGGCTCGCCGCGCCAGCCGATCATAAGCAGGGCAGGGATCTTATAAATATCCGGGCCCAGCAGGGAAGTCAGCGGATTGACCGTCTTCCCGAAGCCCGAATTCTGCATGTAGAGCACCGGAAATTTTCCGGTGGAGAGGTGGTATCCGACACCGACCGCCGCTGCTTCACACTCGTTGACCGTCGGGACATTGGTAAAACCCGGATTTTCCTCTTCCAGAAAACTCATCCAGGATTTGTATGTGCTGTCCGGTACGCCGGTAAAAAAGGTGAGGTCAAACTCCTTGCACATCTCAGCAAATTCGTTGCAGCGTAGCATGAGAATGATTACTCCAGTTACTATACTTTGTCATTCTGAGCGAAGCGTCCCGGAAGGGATCCCTACGGGGAAGAATCTCCTAGAAAATGCTCGGGAACGTTGGGTATTGAGATTCTTCACCCTGGTAAACCAGGGTTCAGAATGACATTTTCATTTATGCATCTAAAATTATCTACCTCGCGACAACATTGCTTCAGCTGCGGCCTTGTCCTCGGGATTGTGAATCTCAAGCCACCCCTTGTTCACTTCCAGAAAATGGACATCGTAGCCGCGGTCGATCATCTCCTGAAGCATATCGGTCATCGAGGCCTTTTTAAAACTCTCGGCTTCATGGAACTTGCCGTCGGTATCTATGCAATCTTGATAGACCGTTTTCAAATTTTCCGCGCCTTCCTCGGAGAAGTAGGCGATGCCGGTGTATTCGCCCTCGGCCTGCTCCATATCCAGCTGCTTGCCGATGCGGAGCACCTTCTGATCGATGGGTTTGATCAGGCGGCGCGGCGATCCGTCAAATGAGGATTTCGCCACCACCAGATCCAGTACCTTATCCTGCATGTGTTTGTGATACTTGTACGTGCCATCAATAGCGATGACGATATCCAGGTTGGTGTCCGCCAGGTTTTTGATAATAAATTCGTTAAACAGGACATCGGAATTGATAAACAGGAATTTTCCGGAGATAGCTTCCTCCGCGTGAAACAGCGAATCGATGGAAAAGCCGTCTTCGTACTTCGGATTATTATAATAGGAGACGTTTACATCCGGGAACTCGTCCTGTTTGAATCCCCGCACAACTGCTGTTTTGGTGATGCCACAGCGAGTGAGCGTTTCAAGTTGATGTTCCAGTACCGTCTTGCCATTGATCTTCAGCAGGGCCTTCGGGTCATCGAATTCCCGGCTCTTGCCGGCGGCCGGTATAATCGCGGTGATGCCGGTCTGCTTCTGGTATTCGGCATCCTTCTCCTTCACGTCGGTAAATCCAACCATGTTAAAGATCTCTTTCACCGGCGTACAGTACGGGTCAACCTCCAGCGAGCGCTTATGTATCAGGATATTCTTTGCCACATTCTCCATGGCTTTCACCGCGGATCGGAGCATGTGATTGGCATGAATTACTACGTTAAATCCGCTATCGATGAAGTCCTGCTCCGGCACCTGATTGTAGGCGGTCGGCACGCATACCAGGGGTCTCCGCTCACCGAGCTCTTCGCACAGGCTGTCGTATTCTTCGGCAAACCGAAACACATCCGCGGGATCTTTGACCTTGGAATGGATCATGATGCCATCGGCGCCGGCGTGCAGGTAGGTTTTGGCACGGTAGAGGGCGTCTTCCATTCCGTACCCGGCAATCAGACTTTCCAGCCGGGCGATGACCATAAGATCGTCGGTGACCTGGATGGCTTTTCCCCGCCGGATTTTATTGGCAAAGGTCTCCGGATCTTCCAGATCCTGCTTGGCATCACTGGAGAGGGAATTGCGCTTGGGAAACACCTTATCTTCAATAATCACCGCTGAGATTCCGATGGCTTCGAACCGCTTTACCATGTACTCAAAATGCGAGGCATCCCCGCCGGTATCGCCATCCACGATGAGCGGCTTATTCGTCGCATCCAGAATCTGGTTGATGTTCATCAGCCGCGAATCGATACCGACGATCTCCGCATCGGGATACCCTTTGCTGGCGGTATCAGTCAGACTGCTCTCCCACAATCCGTCGAACTCTTCCCGGTAGGTTTGCCCGTTTTCCTCCACGTCAATAAATGCGTTATTCCCAATCAACGCGCTGATGCCATTATGCGCCTCGATAATACGTACAAATCCCTTGTCCCGGATGAGTTCTTTCAAACGGCTGCGCCGCTGTTCAGGGGTGATAATATTTCGGAGTGTCAAAACAGTACCCTCATGTTAACATTCATGGCCAACGATTTTAAATGTAATACAGACGGTTCGACAAACAAAGTGAGCAATTTGTCTTCCGGGAATCCGGCGAGGGAGCTCGTACTTTTATCTCAGTGGATTTTTATCTATTTTCTGCCAACCAACCTGAAATACTGACCGGGATGTTTGAGTAAATATGAATCTTTATTATCTGGCGCTGAACATTTATCAGTTCTCCTATCTGAAACCGCTCTATCGGGAAATTGGCGGCGAATTTATCGTGCATAAGCCCAGGGCTTTATTACAACTCAAACAAAATTTTTTCCACTTTCCCAGTGATAATCCGACCCGTGGCTGGCTGGGAATGCAACCGAAAACCCGCTACATGGATTACCAGGATTACTCTAAACTTTCCGGTGTCATGGTCAGTTCCATTCAATTCGATTACGAACACGATCCGGGAAAATTAGTGACAATTAATACCGGGCACGGCACCGGATACAAACCGGCCAGGGATCAGGACCGCGCAGATTTCGATTATTACTTTCTCGATGGACCTATGCGGTACGATAAGCTCATGAATATCGACGGTCTGGCGCTGTCGGAAGACCAGATGATCAAAATCGGTAATATGCGATTCGATGCTGTTATTAACGGACAACTGGACCGGCAAAAAATCCTGAATGACTTTGGGGTGAAGGACACCTCACGTCCGAACGTGTTGTACGCGCCCACCTGGAAATGGGGCGGGGGGACGCTTCTCAAGCATAGCTACAAGTTTATCGATGACCTCACCGATAACTATAATGTGTTTATCCGTCCGCACTACTACGACTGGCGTAAGATGAAGCACATTAAAAAATATTTGAAGAAGACCAACTCTGAACATGTGTACCTGGTGGAGCCGTGGAATATCCGTACCAAAGATACAATGGAAAACCTGGCCATCGCCGATCTGCTCATCAGTGACAATTCCTCAATTGCGTATCAATCCCTGATTTTCCAGACGCCGATCCTCATTGTGGACGTTGAGGATGATAAAATCGTGGAGAAGCCCGCAAAATACGATATCAGGGCAGTGGTTGATCGGTGGAACGAAAACAAGCCGATAAAACCATTAGTCGATGAAAATATCCGGGAAAACAAGTACCAGACGGAGCTAATAGAATTACTGGATAACTGCTTCTACTTCAACGACGGCAAATCCACAGAGCGGGCGGTGGAGTTTTTAGGGAAACTCGGGGTGTGAAATAGTTCAACCCCATTGGGGTTGGTTCTTCTTATACTTCTATTCCTCCGGTTTCACCGGAGGCTATTCATGTTGAAGCCCTCTGGGCTTCATTATCCTGAATCTAATATTGTATAATGCCTGCGAAAGTAGGTTTTTTCATATAATAGGCCAATTCCACATGAATCTAACCGAATTAATCCGAGAAGATATGACGCCCATGAATCCTGAAAGGATTCAAGACAAGTTGCCCCGGATGAAAATCCGGGGTGACTCGATACGAATATTATGCAACCCTAACGGGGTTGAATATCAGACTATTTCACTCAATAACACACAGGAATTGTTTACCAATTATACTCCCGAATCTCCGGATACACCACTTCCTCGGCGTGCTTCAGATCTTCGGGGAAGTCGATCTCGATGCATGGGATATCTGATATATCGATATAATGGAAGGGTACTTCTTTCACGAGCATGTCCAGCGCATACTCGAAGTACTCATTGACTAACATTTTCTCGTTGACCGTCTCGTCCAGGTACCCAATAAACTGGTCATTGATTGACTTGTCAAACTGCCCGATGCCGATAAATTCCCCGTAACACTTGCCCTGGTCTAGCTTCTTCCCGATGTGGTGGATAGCGTCATCCTTCAGTATCGCCTTCACTTCTTCCGCGCCACAGCGCTTGTTATCCAGCGCCAATACATTGTCTTCGGAAGCATTCAGCAGCCGCGAAATCAGCGATTCGTGGAACAGCACATCGGCGTTGAGATACAAAAAATCGTCGTCCATCTCATCTCGGCACAACCAAAGCGTATACGCGGTATTCGTGGTGGCATAATCCGGATTATCCACGAACGTAAACTGCATGCCACCGATTTCCCTGGCATGCGCTGCAACATCATCTTTGCGATAGCCAACGCCCACTACGATATCCGTTACACCGATATTTTTCAATGCCGTCAACTGATGGTGCATCAGGGATTTTTTCCCGACTTCAATCATGCATTTCGGGGTTTCCTCAGAGACAGTTTTCAATCGGTTTCCGCGTCCCGCTGCCAGAATAATTGCTTTCATAAGATTAGGTTCTACTCCGTTGGGGATTCAAGTTCATCGTCCGGTGAGGTGTGATTCGAAAATTGCATATCGTACAGCCGGCGGTAGACCCCGCCCTTTGCCAACAGCGTCTTGTGGTCACCCGTTTCGACAATACGCCCGGCTTCCATTACCACTATTTTATTGGCGTGGGTGATCGTCGAGAGCCGGTGGGCTATGACCAGTGTAGTCCGCTCTTTCATGAGCTGGTCTATGGCGTTTTGCACCAGCTGTTCCGATTCGGTGTCCAGAGATGATGTCGCCTCGTCCAAAATAAGGATCGGGGGATTCTTCAACAATGCCCTCGCGATAGAAATCCGCTGGCGCTGTCCTCCTGAAAGCTTGATACCCCGATCCCCGATGTTAGTCTCATAACCCTCGGGTAACCGTTCTATAAATCCATGAGCATTGGCCGCCTTCGCTGCTTCCACAATTTCGTTCTGGGCAACCTCGTCCATTCCGTAGCCGATATTATAAGCAATGGTATCGTTGAACAGGATCGTCTCCTGGGTCACAATTCCCAGCGATTGGCGCAACGATCTTAGTTCATACTCCCGAACGTCCACACCATCAACCGATACTCGTCCCTTATCCACATCATAAAACCGCGGGACCAGATCCACCATGGTTGACTTACCGGCACCGGACGGCCCGACAAACGCCACGATCTCCCCTTTTTTTATTTCCAGATTGATATCCCGCAACACCCATTCGTCGTCGTATCGGAACGACACGTCCTCGTACCGGATATTCTCTTTGAATTCGGTGAACCGCACCGGGTGCTTCGGTTCCCGGATTTCCGGCTCCCGATCCAGAATTCCAAAGATACGCTCCGCCGCAGCGAGACCGGACTGGATGGTATTATTCACACCGCTCATCGCCTTGAGCGGCTGTAACAGAGCGAATAATAGGATGATAAACCGAATGAAATCCTCTGATGTCAGGGTGTGAGCCTGTAATACCTGCAGTCCGCCATACCACAATAGCACTACCCCAATGGATACCCCCAGGATTTCATTCAGCGGTGAACTGAGCACCGAAAGTTTCCGATGTCTGAAAGATAAATAAAAGTGATGCTCTGTAGCGTCTTTAAATCGCTTATTCTCATAATCTTCCGTGGCAAACGCCTTGACGATCCGGATGTTGTTCAACATCTCATGGAGGATCCCCATGACCTCAGCGATTTGCTTGTACGTGCGGCTGCTTTTCCGCCGCAGTGACTGCCCGATTTTGGTGATGAGAAACGCGCTGATTGGCAGGATGACAATCGCCATGAGCGTCAATTTCCAGCTGATGATGAACAGGAGGCCTACCATCACCAGGATGTTGATGGGCTCAACCAGCAATTTGCTGAAGCTCTTGCTGATGGAACTCTTCATCTCATTCACATCATTGATAAGAACCGATGAAATATTCCCGGCGCGATGCGTATCGAAAAAGCTCATGGAGAGCGCATGTAGCCCGGAATACAACTGATCCCGTACATCCTTTATGATCCTGTTATTCACGTATCCGATCCCCAGTCCCTGAAGGTAGAAAAACACATTTTTGAGGACAAAGGTGATGAGAATGACAAAACACAATACCTTTAACGTCTCAATCGGCGTGTCCCTGTAAATGAGTTTTTTGGTATACTTTTTTAACTGCTGGTTTAGATTGAGCTCTTCAGCGGTCTCAGCAGGTGGTTGAACCTCCTCTGCTACCGGCTGCTCTTTGAATATAGTGTTGACCAGTGAAGCCGTTAACCATACCGATGCCGAGTTGAACGTGACGTAGAACAACGAGGCAAAAGTCGCAAGCAGGATGACCGCAATATACGGCCGGACGAAGGAGAGAATACGTAAGTATAATTTCATAAAGGGCTACTGAAGCGTTCGCCAGATAGCAAATTCCGAGATCGCTCCTTCACGCAGGACCACCGGTTCACTTTCCGTTGCATCAATGATGGTGGAGGCAATACCACCCGGGCTTGGTCCGTCATTAATAATATGTGCTACGCCTTCCCCAAAGTATTCCTCAATCATCCCGGGACCCTTGGCCGCCGGTTGATTGGACAGATTGGCGCTGGTCGTTATGATCGGGCTTCCAAATTCGGATAGCATCTCGAGACACACCGGGTGGTTCGGGATCCGCACTCCGATGGTGCCATTGGTGTACCTGGTTAGGAGTTTGGGAATTTTATCCCCGGCGTTCATAATAAGCGTAATCGGACCGGGATAATACTTTTCAGCAAGCTTTTCCGCAGCAGAATTCACCGATCGTACCCAGTTCCGCCAGTTACCCGGCGGTACCATGATACTCATGGGGCGGTGCTTACTCCGTTGCTTCAGACGATACAAATCCCCGATAGCTTCCTCATTCAGCGCATCAACTCCCAGCCCAAACAAGGTATCAGTCGGGTACGCGATTATTTTCCCTTCCCGTAAATACTCAACGGCCTGTTCTATCGTTTCATTACTCATCCTGCTGCTCCTGCCAGAGATGGTGCCACAGAATCTGTGGCGGATTGTTTTTTCGGTTGCGTTTTCCAGCGACGGTGAAACCAAAAATACTGCTCCGGATGGGTGCTCACATGAAACTGTAATCGCGCCATATACTGCTGCAAAATTCCCCGGATCGCATTGCTCGTTCCGTTCGTGTCCGGTTGCAGTTGCTCCAAAATGATTTCGTATGAATTGTCCGGCAGCATCACCGGGAAGGCTAAAATAATCGGTGCTTTTAATCGATAGGCAAACACAGCCGCGCCGCGCGGTGTTGAACTCGGGATATCGAAGAAGTCCACAAAGACGCCGCGCCGCCGGGCATCCTGATCTGCCAGCATCATAAGAATATTCCCGGACTGTAACACCGATAAAAAGGCCGAAGTGGATTCGAAGATCGACATCATACTGAGATTGCCATACCGGCGCTTCTTGCTGATAAACTCGCTCACATACGGATTATCTTGTGGTCGTTCTAGTGCCACCGTCTGTTGATCTTTTTGACAGGCTAGCCACCGGCCGAGAATTTCCCAGTTGCCGAAATGGCCCAACAGCAGAACGGCTCCGGTATCTTCCTGCACTAAATCCAGAAGGTCCCGGTTATGGACGGTCACAAATTGCGCCAAGTCGTCTGCCTCGTACTTATCCTGACGAACGAACTCGGCAATCATACGGCCAAAGTGTTGATACGTTCGAATGGCTAACTGTTTGATTTCTTTGGTGGATTTGTACGGAAACGCACGCAGAAGATTGGCCTCAACAACATCTCTGCGAATCGGAATAACGTGAGCAACGAACCAGCCGAGAAAACTGCCCAGGGCCAGTGAAGCACGCCGCGGAAGGTAATACCAGGGGACAACAGCCAAGAGCAATCCCCAGTATTCGAGCTTATATCGCAGTAATTTAGACGTCTTCATCGCATGCGTTTTGTTAAAATCAAAAAAATCTTACTCAGTGGTTGCACGAAAATCAAGGGTTTTCTCCATCCCGCCAATGCGATATAAATCCTTTCACAGGGTGCTTCATCGCGGGTGTAATGGTTCCGTTTACCCGGACGGTAGCGAAAATACCATCTGATTCCAAGGAAGAAATTGGTAATTTCACCGTGTAAAAAATATATTAGTGATAGTCAGTCTATAATACAGAAAAACGGGAGGGAAAAATGTCTGGAGTTTACAAGAAAATTACCCTAATCGGTACAAGCACAGAGAGTTACGAAGAAGCGATCAAAAATGCGTTGAACCGTGCCGAAGAAACCATTGAAAATCTGGATTGGTTCGAAGTAGACGAATTCCGTGGTGGTATTTCGGAAGGCGGCAAAGTGGAATACCAGGCCGTGATCGAAGCGGCATTCAAACTGAAGTGATTTTTTGCGGGAGAATTACCCTTTCCGGGGTTGTCAATTAAGGATGCCATTTTTTCGAAAAGAGGGCATCTTTAATTTCCCCTCAAATCCTGATGAGAATACGACAGCAGGCATCACCGATGAGAATACAATAAAAAAAGGGCGCCGAAACCGGCGCCCTTGGTGCATGCAAACGAGGAAAAGGCGAAGTGTGTTACACTGCGCCTTTCATGGTGTAACTTTGCAACATCTTGATGTAATTCGCCCGTTCGAAATCCGCTGGATTCCCAACCGATTTATGGCTCATACTGCCGTGCATCTGCCTGACTGACTCGTATTCGTTAATTTCCAGCCAGTGTTCCATATCAACCAGCACGCTCTTAATTCGGGAAATACCGTGTTTCAACAGGGCGGAAGCCATCATCGTTACATTGGCGCCAGCCATGATCATTTTGATAGCATCTTCTGCGGTGTGAATTCCGCTGGTGGCAGCCAGGTCCGACTGAATTCGATCATACAGGATGCCTATCCACCGGAGGGGCAATCGCATATCCATCGGGGTACTGAGCAGCACATTGGGAACAACTTCCAGTCGGTCCAGGTCAATGTCGGGCTGGTAAAACCTGTTGAACAATACCAGACCATCTGCACCACCCATATCCAGCCGGTGCGCCATCTCGGCCATCGAACTGAAAAACGGAGACAGTTTGACCGCAACCGGTATGTCCAGATTGCGTTTCACTTCCTGTAAAATTTCGATGTAATTGTCTTCGATCTCCCTCGCATCCTGTTCCGGATCTGTGGCCAGAAAATAGATATTCAGTTCCACGGCATCAGCACCGGCTTCCTCCATCTCACTGGCATATTTGAGCCAGCCACCCTTGGTTATGCCGTTCAGGCTGGCAATAACGGGAATATCTACAGCTTCTTTGGCTTTCCGGATGTGTTCCAGATAGGTATCCGGTCCTGTGAGATATTGTTCATGCTCCGGATAATAGGAGAGTGCCTCAGGGTAGATATCCGTTCCCCGGGTCGTATGGAAATGTAATTCCAGTTCCTCGTGCTCGATCTCTTCTTCGAAGAGCGAGTATAAGACAACTGCCGCCGCGCCGTGATCTTCCATGGCTTTGATATTATCGATCTTCTCGGAAAGCGGCGAGGCTGACGGGATAATCGGATTTTTCAAATCCATTCCAAGATACGTTGTTGTCAGGTCCATCCGTTACATCCTTTCTAGCTTTATGACAGAACCATCCGGCATACGGTTACCGTACGCCGGATGGATATGTTCAATTGATACAGGCGGCCTTATTTTCCTTCACCATTTAAGTCGGCAGCCAGTCGTTCATATGATTCCCATTGCCTGTTCACGTCTTCCTGGGCTAGTTCCATGAGTTTTTCCGCCCGTTCCGGATCCACCTTCTTCAGGATCTTATACCGGGTTTCACGGTACGCATAATCCTCCAGCGGGATCTTCGGTGCCTTGGAATCCAGCTGCAGCGGGTTTTTGCCCTGCTCCTTCAGACGCGGATCATACCGGTACAGCGGCCAGTACCCGCTCTCGACGGCCAATTCCTGCTGTTCCGAACCTTTGGCCAGGTCGTATCCGTGCTCAATACAAGGACTGTAGGCTATGATCAGCGATGGCCCATCATAGGACTCGGCTTCCAGCAGTGCCTTCACCGTTTGTGCATCTTTGGCGCCTATAGCAATCCGGGCGACATACACATTTTCATAGCTCATGGCCATCTTGCCCAGGTCCTTTTTAGCGGATGGTTTACCGGCGGCGGCAAATTTGGTTACTGCACCCCGCGGCGTGGCTTTGGACATCTGTCCACCGGTGTTGGAATAGACCTCGGTATCCAGGACCAGAACATTGACATCCCGTCCGGAAGCGAGGACATGGTCCAGCCCGCCGTAACCGATGTCATAAGCCCATCCGTCACCACCCATGATCCAGACGCTCTTCTTCACCAGGGTATCCGCAACTTCTTTCAGGTTGCGTACATCCATAGTTACGTCCATCGCCCCGAGTTTTTCCTTCAATTCGGCAACACGATTGCGCTGTTCGGCAATGCCGGCTTCGTCAGTCTGATCTGCATTCAGGAGTCCCTGAACCAATTCAGAACCGATTTCGTCTTCGAGTTTGTCCAACAATTCGGTAGCGAACTCGCGCTGTTTATCGAGAGCGATCCGGAATCCGAAACCGAATTCGGCGTTATCTTCAAACAGCGAATTCGACCAGGTCGGTCCCCGACCGTCTTTGTTCTTGGTCCATGGGGTGGTAGGAAGGTTTCCGCCGAAGATGGAAGAACATCCGGTGGCGTTTGCCACGATCATCCGGTCACCGAATAGCTGGCTGACCAGTTTGACATACGGGGTCTCACCACATCCTGCACAGGCCCCCGAAAACTCAAAGAGCGGTTCCAGATACTGCGATTCTTTCACTGTCTGGATTTTCAATTCCCTGCGGTCATAATCCGGTAAGGTTTTAAAGAACTCCCAGTTCTCGGCTTCCTGCTCGCGTATCGGCGGCTGTGGTTCCATATTAATGGCTTTGCGCCCGGTCTCTTCCTTGTTCTTTGCAGGACAGACTTCCACACACAGTCCGCATCCGGTACAATCCTCCGGCGCAACCTGTAAGGCGTACATATAATCATCCGGGAATCCGCGACCCCGAACCTTCATAGCCTTAAAGGTTTCCGGTGCATTCTCCAGTTCGCTTTCCGGGAAGACCTTCGGTCGGATTGTCGCATGCGGACAAACTACCGCACACTTGTTACACTGGATACAGACATCGGGATCTAACACCGGAATTTCGAGAGCAATATTCCGCTTTTCCCATTTGGTGGTGCCTGTGGGAAAAGTCCCGCCAGCCGGAAAGGCACTGACCGGAATTTCATCGCCCTCATTCGCCAGAATCCTGGCTTCCACGTTTTTCACAAAGTCAGGGGCTTCTTCCGAAACCGTTGACGGCATTTCTCGATCGCTGGTAACCTCTGCCGGCACGGTAACCCTGTGCAGGTTTTCTAAGGCATGATCAACGGCGTTAAAGTTCATCTCAACGATTTTTTCACCCTTCTTGCCGTAGGTCTTCTGAATGAAGTCCTTGATCTTCTGGATAGCTTCTTCCTGTGGCAGGATTTCAGAAAGGGCAAAGAAACAGGTCTGCATGATGGTATTAATCCTGGTCCCCAGCCCGATTTCTTTCGCGATCTTGTAGGCATCGATCACGTAGAAATCCAGATCCTTTTCGATAATCTGTTCCTGCACCTTTTTCGGCAGTTCATCCCAGACTTCGTCCGGACCAAATTGGCTGTTGACCAAAAAAGTTGCGCCCTTTTCTGCCGATTTCAGGATGTCATACTGATCCAGGAAGGTCCACTGATGACATCCGACGAAATTCGCCTGTTTAATCAGGTAGGTCGAGCGAATCGGTTCCGGACTAAACCGGAGATGCGAGACCGTCTGTGCACCGGCTTTTTTAGAATCGTACACAAAATAGCCCTGTACGTAATTGTCTGTCTCTTCCCCGATAATCTTGATGCTGTTCTTATTGGCGCTGACGGTGCCGTCAGAACCCAATCCATAGAACATACTCCGGTGCACCTTTTCCGATTCGGTAGAAAAGGATTCGTCCCACTCGAGATTGGTATTAGTGACATCGTCATAAATTCCGACCGTGAAGTGATTTTTCGGCTGGTCCTTCTTCATTTCGTCGAATACCCCTTTAATCATCGCCGGGGTAAATTCTTTCGAGGACAGACCGTACCGTCCACCAATGAGTTTCGGCATACTACCGGACCAGCCGTTCCCTGCCATCATGGATTCCGCAACTGCCGTTACCGTATCCTGATATAATGGCTCACCGGTGCTGCCCGGTTCTTTTGTTCGATCCAATGCGGCAATCGATTTGACCGTCTTTGGCAATGCATCGTTAAAATGTTCCACGGAAAACGGACGATAGAGCCGCACTTTGAGCAGACCAACTTTTTCACCCTTGTCCGCCAGGTACTGAACTGTTTCATGGACGGCTTCGCTGCCGCTGCCCATCAGCGTAATAACACGCTCCGCTTCCGGATGACCAATATAATCAAACAGGTTGTACTGCCGGCCGGTCAGTTCGGCAAACTTATCCATATACTTCTGGACGATTTCCGGTGTTTTCAGGTAATACGGGTTCACCGTTTCCCGGGCCTGAAAGTAATGATCCGGATTTTGTGCTGTCCCGCGCAGTACCGGTCTATCCGGATCCATGGCCCGCTCGCGATGGGCTTTTACCAGATCATCATCGATCATCGCAGCCATGACCTCATCCGGCAGGATTTCGATCTTCTGGATTTCGTGTGAACTCCGGAATCCATCAAAGAAATGAACAAATGGCACCCGGGCTTCCAGGGATGCTGCCTGGGCAATCAGCGCGTTATCCATAATTTCCTGTATAGACCCGGACGGAATTAGTCCGAACCCCGTGGTCCGGGCAGTCATCACATCGCTGTGCTCGGCAAAAATGGTCAACGCATGCGTTGACACTTGCCTGGCTGCCACATGAAACACGGTCGAAGTTAACTCACCCGCGATTTTAAACATGTTCGGAAGCATCAGCATGAGGCCCTGCGAAGCCGTAAAAGTGGTGGTCAGGGCACCGCGCTGCAGCGAACCATGCACAGCGCCGGACGCGCCTCCCTCACTCTGCAATTCAATAACCAGGGGTTTGGTACCCCAAATATTTTTTCTCCCCCTCGCGGACCATTCATCAGCGAGTTCTCCCATGGGAGAAGAAGGGGTAATGGGATAGATAGCGCACACTTCATTGATCTTATGGGCTACATATGCCGCAGCCTCATTTCCGTCAATAGTCGCCATCTCTCCGGAATACTTTTGCTTATTCATACCATCTCTCCATCTATCGGTTGTTTCAAAATTACACTCCTCGTTGATGCGCTAATACCCGTACAGAATCCGTGCCAGAACCTGTGATCCCTTGATAGCGGGGCTTTCTGGGGCTAAAGGTGACAAACAGTCTCATATTTTGGAAATTTCCGGATTAAATTCGGGATATGACTATCAAAGTTCGGAAAGAAGCAGGGTGGTTTTACCTTTTTTGATAAAATCTCCTCATTTTTCAGGGTAATAAATAATTGAACGTCACTTTTTACCAGAAATAAATGGAGATATTTTTAAAAATACACTAGAGTTCCGTTGATGGGAAACCCATTGGCCAGATAGTATGATGCAATTCCGGATATTTCGTATTACGTATTGTGTGGAATCACACTATTGTACTACTTATGACCTTTTTCGGACTTCTTTGGGATTCCACCGTAAAACAGAGTAAACCAGCATTGGTATTCACTTCAGGTATATCACCCGTTGGACGACGCTGTGTCTCCCTGTTTCCAACGTAATGAGGTAGATCCCTGATCCCCGCTTAACAGGATTCCACCGGAAGGAATACTCACCGGCATCCCGGTAGCCGTCTGCCAGTATCTCCACTAATCCTCCGGAGATGTTATAGACTGCAAGGGTTATATCCTGAGATTCGGGTACCCGAAAGGTAATGGTCACACTACCGTTAAACGGATTCGGATACGCCGGGAACAGCTGGGCGTGGTTGGGGAGGGCAGGAGTATGAGTAGATCGGACACCGGTCACAGGCGAACGCCGAATATACAGTTTACCCTTCGCATTTGCCGCGTAGGCAATCTGCCTATATACTGAGCCAACTGTCACCATTTCAACATTCGGGGTTATGGCTATCCCTTCCCAGGTTTCACCGCCATCGTTAGTCTCCCAGATGGTCCCCTCACTCGTGCAAACCCAGCCAACGAGCGAATCGTGGAACGCAATGCCGCGCACAGATACATACTCTTCGGAGTAGACATACCCGAGATCGGTCCAGTTCAGACCGGCATCCCGACTCCGAAACAGATGTCCCTTCCGGCTAATGGTCCAGGCAAAACGCGGCGATACGGTGGTGCTGGCATGAAAATTTTCCCAAGCGCTGTAATTCATGTGCCAGGTTGCCCCGCTGTCCTGTGAATGTGCAAAGCCACCCATCCCGGTGACGATCAATTTCTCGGCAGTGAGATACCGGGCGGTATGAATTGTATCGATAAAACCATCTTCCAGCACCAGCGTAAAGCAGTCCCATGTTTCACCGGCATCGCCTGTAGTGATCACGGTATTCATCTGTCCCACAAGGATACCTTGGTTGGCTGAGAAAAGATCCACATCCTGCAAATCCCCGACATACTCTTCGCAATTGAAGTCTTCCAATGGAATTTCAGTCCAGGAAACTCCGCCATCACTAGTTTGATAAGAGGGTCCGTATCCCACAGCCCATCCGGTCGAATCAGGAGTTATGGCGATATCATTCAACCAGGTGGTTGACCCTTCCCCCTTTACCTGAAGTCTCCATGACCGTCCGGCATCCTGAGTGCAGAGAATTGCTGCCACACCATATATCTCACCGACAGCCCACCCGTGAAGTGAATCGGTAAAAGTAACTGACCGCACCTCAACCGAATCCGGAAATGTATACTGGTGTTTCCACGTATCAGGAATAGATTGGCCCGTCACGACTGTTGTCCCGAGCAGCATACCAAGGACACCGGCGAACAGGAATTTTCGTATCATACATTCCTCCTGCAGTGAGGATTAAAAAGTCGGTTATCTTTGGGGCTTACCATTAACTGTCCGCAAATCAATTGTGCAACCGGACACTATCAGATTCTAATCCCCCGAAAGATGATTGAAAATTATTAAATCAATCTAACCTACCTAGTACACCGATGTAAGAGCACAACTGAAACGAAAGGTGAAAGGACTCGACTTTCAATCACTTATCCCAATGATAAATATGAAGTTCGATTATAAGTTTGTCAATACTTCGAATTGAGACCAACTACGCTTTTGGTAAAATCAGGCGAGAATGAAATTTTGAATTTCGAAAGCTGGGTGATTATAAGACAACCGTCATTGATGCTGGAAGCGGTCAATGGCGGGAATAGACAATGGAATTCCTCCACTTCCTTTCGGTTGAAATGATCGAGTTATGCAAGGTAAAAAAAGTAAGTCATCCCGAGCGGACTCCGATTTATCGGAGGGAGTCGAGGGATCTCGCTGTTTTTATTTTCAGAGTAATAGAAACGAGATTTCTCCTCCGGCAGGAGTCCCTTCCGGGAGATTCCGTTTCACTCCACTTGAAATGCCTGAGTTTTTTGAAAGCGGCTATTACGCTGACAACAATCAATGAAAAAAGGAGTGTTACCCCATAATCTCCGAATAAACCCGGTCAACTTCTGCACGGAGTTCGACGTCGGTGCCGTTATTTTCTATCACGAAATCAGCCAGATCCATCTTCTCTTCCTCCGGCATTTGCAGATCCATCCGGCGGGTGATATCATCGTAAGTGAGATTTCCCCGTTTTTTGGCCCGTTCCAGCCGGAGTTTCAGCCGCGCATAGACCAGTATGTTATAGTCTGTGTGAAGATCCAACCCGGATTCAAACAGAAGGGGGGCGTCCAGAATATAGAGATCCGTATTGCCGCGCTCCCGTACTGCTTCAACTTGCTCATCATTGGCGTGAAAAACGTACGGGTGGACAATCGCGTTGAGCATTTCCTGGTTAGCCTGGTTTGAGAATCCGATGTGTGCCAGTTTCGATTTGACGATATTCCCCTCTTCATCGATGATATCATCCATAAATTCATCAATGAGTTCCTGCTGCAGGTCTTCATTGGTATCAATCATCTCTTTTGCCACGGTATCGGCATCGAAAACATACGCTCCCTTTTCCTCAAAGATCCTGGAAACGGTGCTTTTACCACTACCGATACCCCCGGTTACGCCAACGATAAACATCGCTCTATCCCTTTTAACCTTGTTAATGAATTTTCTACAGTAAAGTACGGATCCCGCAGATGGAACTCCTATTTACAACTCGAGTCCATCCCTGATGCGTTCGTACACGTCCCGAATCGAACCTGCTCCATCCACCCGGACTAATGATCCCTGTTCGTCATAATAATCCACCAGCGGTTTCGTCCGTTCACAATAGACTTCCAGCCGATTTTTGATAGTAGCCGGTTTATCATCCTCCCGTTGAATCAATTTCCCGCCGCACTTATCACACACCCCGGGTTCTTCAGGAGGATTCGTCTTCAGGTTGTATATCTGCCCGCATTTGATACAGCACCTCCTGCTGGAAAGCCGGTCGATGATAATCTGCTCATCCACTTCAATTACGACCACCACGTCCAGTTCCATATCGTACTTGTGGAGCAGGGTATCGAGTCCTTCCGCCTGGGGGATCGTCCGGGGAAACCCGTCAAGAATAAAACCTTTCTCACACCGGTCGCTGGTAATAGTATCTTCAATCATATCCAGCATCAGATTATCCGGGACCAGTTCACCACGCTCCAAGTAGTCGCTCACCTGTTCTCCGAGTGTGGTCTGATTTGACACAGCCTCACGGAGCATGTCACCGGTTGAAATTTGCGGGATATCGTAATGCCGGGCAATTTTTTTTGCCTGAGTTCCCTTGCCGACGCCGGGAGGCCCAATCAGGATCAAATGCATGGTATAACTCCAAATTCCAATTCAAAAAACCATATAATGTTATGCAATCATTATTCCAGCTATTGTAGCAGTCATCCATGACGCGAGCGCCCCGCCAAACATTGCCTTGAGTCCCACTTTCGCCAGATCAGACCGGCGACTAGGTGCAATAGCGGAAATTCCGCCAATCTGAATTCCAATAGATGAGAAATTCGCAAATCCGCAGATGGCATATGTTGCAATCGTTTCAGCTCGGGCATCCAGTGCGCCGGCTCCGATCTCTTTGGCCAGAGAGGCGAATGCGACGAACTCATTCAAAGATATTTTAATACCCAGCAGATTGCCCACGTCATCCGCATATTGCCAGCTCACCCCCATCAGCCAGGCAATCGGTCGCAGAATCGTCCCGAAAAGCGTCTTTAAACTCCCCGGAAAAATCCCGGCAAATTCCCCCTTGTTCGGGGAAAACCCAACGCTGGAATATTTGATATATTCCCCATTGAGTAAAGAGCCGTCAATAAGTTTGTCTGCCCAGTTTAAAATGACATCCACCAGCCCGATTAACGCAATAAACGCGATTAGCATGGCCCCAACATTCGCTGCCAGTTTCAACCCGTCGGTGACTCCGGTGGTTGCCGCATCGAGTAAATTCGCCGAGGTCGAAATTTGGGGCATCTCAATATCACCGGCTGTATCCGAGTGTTCCTTTTCGGGATAGATAATTTTTCCGATCACGAGCGCTGCCGGTGCGGACATAACACTCGCCGCAATCAGGTGGCCGGGATCCACACCCAGACGAATGTACCCCGCCAATACCCCGCCGGCAATGGTGGCAAATCCTCCAACCATAATTGTCAGGAGTTCGGACATGGTCATCCGATCCAGAAACGGTTTGATCAATAAAGGAGCTTCCGTCTGACCCACAAATATATTCGCGGAGCAACTCAACGTTTCCGCACCGCTCGTCCCGAGCGTCCACTGCATAAATTTCGCCAGAGCCTTCACAATCATCTGCATAATTCCCAGGTGATACAGGATCGACATGAACGCCGCAAAGAAAATAATCGTTGGCAACACTCCAAACGCAAACTGGAATCCCCAGGTCTGCTGAAATTCCTGGCTGACAATTTGCCCGAATAAAAAGGAAGACCCCAAATCGGTTAATTTAAGAAATGCATCCACCTTTTCACTCAATGCCTGGAAAATCACCCGGCCGTAAATCTGTTTGTGGATCAGGATTCCAAGCGAGGAAGTTAACAATCCCGCCACAGCATACGGTTGAAACCCATATCGCTCGGTGACACTGTTGAAAATAATCCACAGAACAATCACCCCAACAATCCAGATGGAAATATTCCAAACCTGCAGATAATAAAACGCCGCCGTGGCAACGCCACTACCAAATGTGATAATGGCTGCCAGGCGCAGCTGATCTTTCAAGTTCATTGATTCCGGGCGCCGGCTAATAAATATGTATATCAGAATCCAGACGAAAAAAATAAAGAGGCCAATAAATGAGACGATATTTCTGGTCAGAATAATAGTTGCAAAGAGTACCTGTAACCCAACACCCCAGAAAATCACCCGCCACGGCACGGTTTTCTTATCATTGGACATCAGATAGGCAACGAACATCAGTACGATAAGACCAAAAAAACTGACAAAACGCATGGGATTCCTCGTTTCTGGTAGAACTACAGTGTTATGGTGTTAAAGTGTTCATGTGTTCAGGTAACACAGTGAAAAGTGAGACGTAATAGCAACCGTCTGAAATCTCATATCTGCGGATTGTTTCCCCCTGTTTCCTTATATCCTATTTCTAACTCGTTACCTGTCCTTCGGCGGTTCGTAGCAACGGCGGCACCGGGCTTCGTAAACATCTGACGCTCCAACGACCACCCGTTCCGTCGATTCCGTCAGCCGCTGGGTAAAACTGGCTGGATTGCCGCAACGCATACAAATTGCCAGGGTTTTGGTAATATATTCGGAGACCGCCAGTAACTGGGGCATTGGCTCAAACGGGATTCCCCGGTAGTCGGTATCCAACCCGGCGACGATGACTCGTTTGCCGGAATTGGCCAGATCCTGGCACACCTTCACCAGATTCTCATTAAAAAACTGAGCTTCGTCAATTCCCAGGACCTGTGCCTCTTCACCTATTTCCAATATCTCGGAGGCATCGTCCACTGCATGACTGGCAATTCGCTGCTGATTGTGACTGACAACATAATCATCGTCATACCGGGTATCGATGAGCGGTTTAAAAATTTCAACTTTTTGCCTGGCAATTTGTGCCCTGCGTAATCGCCGGATGAGCTCTTCGGTTTTCCCGGAGAACATGGAGCCGCAAATTACTTCTATCCAGCCGGTTTTATACGGTACAATCGTGGGTTGGGTCATTTAATTCCTCAGGGTGAATCGTTCTCCATTTCACGGAGAAGCACATTAATTTTTGTCTGTAACAAATCGATCGCCACTGTGTTATGCCCGCCCTCGGGGATGATAATGTCAGCAAAGCGCTTAGTGGGTTCTACAAACTGTAAATGCATCGGACGAACACTGCGCTGATACTGATCGATGACTGATTCCATACTGCGGCCCCGTTCCTGGATATCCCGCTGCAGGCGCCGAATAAACCGAATGTCATCATCGGTTTCCACAAAGGCTTTGATATCCATCATCTCACGTAATTTCGGATCCGCCAGGACCAAAATCCCTTCCAGAACGATAATATGATGTCCAGAAATAGTGCGGGTGTTATCGCTTCTCGTATGGGTCTTATAGTCATAAATCGGGATGTCCACCGTTTTACCCGCCAGGAGATCCGCCATATTTTTCCGCATCAACTCCCAGTCAAACGCATCCGGATGGTCAAAGTTACGCTGCTCCCTGGCTGTCATTGGGATATCAGTCAGATCCTTGTAATAGGAATCCTGTTCAATAATGGACACCTTCGTTGAGTCGATTCGCCGGAAGAGATTTCTCGCAACCAGTGTTTTCCCTGATCCGGAGCCGCCGGCTAGTCCGAACAGAATAGCCTTGTTCATGATAATTTTTCCTTTCCCGGCAATTGGGACCCATCGAAAGGGTAGGGGAAAAATTCTCCCAAAGATATTTCAGTCACCTCGTGCTGGTCGTTCACCAAATAGACCGGTATATCTCCGGCAAACTCCCAGAGGATCTGACGGCAGGCGCCGCATGGGGTCGCACTGTTTTCCGTCGCGACAGCAATAGCCGAAAACCCCCGGTGTCCCAGCGTCAGTGCAGAAAACATCGCCACTCGTTCCGCACACAGGGTCAACCCGAACGTACTGCTCTCGATGTTTCCCGCGGTGATCACTTCTCCGGTATCAGTCAACAGCGCAGCCCCGACCCGGTAATCAGAATACGGAGCAATCGCCTGGTCCCGTGCCTGAAGCGCTTGTTCGGCCAGGTCATCTTTGGTAATAGATTGTTTCGTCATGCCGGACTCACTTGATTTGAATTCGCAAACCGTAAAGTAAATTAAAAAAGACAATGCCAGCCACAAAACCGCCGATATGAGCAAACCAGGCAACACCTCCACCGGCACTGCCGAGAGAGCCTAATCCGGAAAATATCTGCATGGCAAACCAGATACCCAACACCAGTTTTGCCGGTACCCAAATCACCTGGATAAGAAAGAAAAAGAACAGGACGGCCACCCGGGCGTTGGGGAACCGCAGATAATAGGCTCCGAGTACCCCGGAAATAGCACCGCTGGCTCCAATTATCGGGATCGTAGACTGGTAATCGATGGCAATTTGTGTGAGAGAGGCGCCGATGCCGCATAGTAAATAAAATAGTAAAAACTTCCCGTGGCCCAGTTCGGATTCGATATTATCCCCGAAGATCCAGAGATAAAGCAGGTTACCACCGAGGTGCATCAGCCCGCCATGCATAAACAGGGAAGTAAAGAAGGGTACAATTGAGGCGATAACACCCAGATCGCTGAACAAAAACCCGGGCACCAGGGCAAAATGGGTCATAATATAGTTGTAGGCACCGCGTCCACCTGCCGCGGAAACAAAGGATTGAAGCAGGAAAATGGCGATATTCAATCCGAGAATACCATAAGTTACATACGGTGTTCGCCGGGTGGGGTTATCGTCTTTAAACGGGATCAGCATGTATTATTGAACCGTGAACATATAAGATTTTTTACTGTGATTCCCCGCTGCATCACTCGCTGCAATTTGGATAGTATATGAACCCTTTGAGAGTGAATGACGGAACCGGTATGTCAATATTTTGGTTATCGGGTTGAACTCAAATATAACCGCATCCCCGTCAACTAGCAATTGGATACTCTTGCCCGACGGAATACCGGAGTGCACGTCCCGGACGGTAAACTCAAGTCGTTCCAGTCCAGGGGAAACGGATGCACCATCAGGGTCCGGTTTGCGGATATAAATCTCCGGCGGCAGGCTGTCCCGCCGAAGCGAAAACGATTCCAGACTCAGGATTTCACCGACCAACATTGTACTGTCCCTGGCGAACTCCGCCGGGAGATAATTCCATTCCTCTTCTTCTTCGGTATAATATATCCCGAGTTGCCTTTTGGGAAATTGAACATCGGGTAAGTGCAACCGAATCTGTGCCGGTTCCTCAAACGGCACAGCCCGGGGATGGTATCGCCAGATTGGCGTAAAAAATTCATCGTTTGGCGCTTCCTGCTCTTCATACCAGATCAGGGATGGATTATAGAGGGAATTATCCAGTATGTGTAATTCGGCGCTGCCGTCCCGGTTGGTCAGAATTGATTCTCGCTGATTCTGTGCCACGATAAAATTGTCAGGTAAAATCCGGAGAACTCTGGTGGGAGTTCCGACGACAATGGTGGCCTCTTTGAGTAACTCGGTGGATAGTGGGGGCGTATTCCAGCGCCTCAGGTCGCTCGTGTGAAAAACGATCGTTGTATCAGAGGAATTATGGAGCAAATCTAGCTGCAGCGGTTCATAAAACGGTTGGTCAAACTCCGCCAGGGCAATCATGCCACGGGGAGTATAAATCCAATCGAACTTTGCAAACGTATGAAGCGCATCAGGTGTCTTTGAATACGGAAATGCGCTGGACATCCGTTTATCACTATCATCGAGGCGCAGCACATACCCGGGGTTGTGATCGCTGTTATGCCGGAAAAACAGTTGTGCGGAGTTCGGGGTAATACTGACAGAATCAGGAGCGAATATATTTCCGTCTGCCGTTCGGACGGTGAGATGATTTACCGCATTGGAATCGGCATGTATAAGACTACAAATCAGGTGACCATTTTTCATGGTCCAATTGGCCGATACCGGTTTGTCCTCAACCACTGTAACCGGCACATCAATATTCGTTTCATTCCCGTAAAAATCCCGTATGGAAAGATTTAACGTATGCTCCCCGACCGGCAAGGTAATTCGTCCGGTGAGTTCCGGAGGATAAAACGGTAAATTTTTCGTGTGCTGTGTTTTGTACAAGCGTTGAAACCGGCCCAATCCTTCCCGCTGGAGGGGGTAATTCCGCTCCATCATAATTAAGCGGGAATCACTGAAACTAAACTGGTCATATTGAAAGCGGAAGAGTATAGAGTCCTGCCAGGTCAGCTCGGCTGCATAAATGCTGTATTTGTTGTAGACTGCACTCACGCCATCGTAGGCCTTCAGCTCCAGCCCGAATTCTCCGGAGACTGTCACCGGATCAGCGACATAATGGTGCGGCCCCTCTTTCCGAAGTGCTGGCATTTGCAGGAAAAAATTACCGTTTATTGTGGAGTTACTTTCGAGTGGGGTGACAACCAATTCCTGTGGCGTCGGCGGTACTTTGTCCTGCACATCGAGCCCCAGTAATAATGGGTTAACCGGCTTATTATCTTCGCTGCGAATTTCAAAGTGTAAATGCGGATATCGGGTTCCGGTATTGCCGGTGTATGCAATGACTTCACCCTTTTTCACCGGGAACTGATCCCGATTCGGGAAAAAATCGGTTTCGTACGATTGGATTTCAATCTGGCGATTGTAAACGAATTCATCGATGGGATCAGCAAAACGGTCAAGGTGCGCGTAGACCGCAATCCGGCCGTCACGTAATTTTTGATATAAAACCTTTCCGTACCCGGTATTGGACGTCCGGACACGCCAGAGATAGCCATCATCAATAGCAAACACTTTATATCCTGGTGTATTCCAGCTTTTTATATCCAGCCCGGCGTGAAAATGCCGTGTACGAAATTCCCCGAAACTCGAAGTAAGGTAATGGCTGGCATCCGTTGGCCAGAGATAGGATTGTGCCCCGACCGAAGCGGGTAATAGTATGAACAGTAAAATGATGACTCGCCGCATGAATAAATCCTGTATTGCACCTAAAACCAAACGGTGCAAAATATAGCTGTACATGCAAGCAGTCGCAACTAATTTGGCAACGGTTGGGGCCAACAAATTGTTAATTACGATTTACAGCTGTAAAAAAACTATTACATCACTCTACACAGCGAGGAACACAACATATTTTTACCGGAAGGTCCCGGCAAGATTTTACATCGGTTTTATCACTGAAAAATAACAACAGGTCTACCTTACATCATGGTGAGGTTGACAAGAGCGTAACTAAGACTCAGCCCCGCAACCACAACTATTACGTATAACCACGGATTATTCTGCCGGTAAAAGGACTTAGTTCCCTTATGTGGCTTGTATCCGTACTCATTCACTTTTTTCCTATGAAAAAACTGTATGATGGTATCCAAGTTTTACCTCTCGGTTAATAGTGACACGATTTTTTACCATATCTCATGCCATCTTTATACAAATTTTATTCCAATAAATGGATCATCGAAAGACTACTATTTAATATTTTTTTTATCAACCCTTGTATTGAACCATCTTCCGGGTGAATATTTCGGCGCCATGTTATCGTTTTCCGACCATTTTTTTATTCCATGACCAAGGATAAAGTACAGACTCCACCCATACTGTGATCTTACTCAACAGCTGTTGCGAAAAAATTTTGAGAGAGCACTGTAAAAACAGAGGAAAGATGGAGTAAGCTGGCGTCATATTGTGATTATCCGTTGGAAGGGACGTCTATTATCGAAAAAGATTCTCCACCTTACTTCATCTGGCAGGAATGAACGCTGTTCACTGTTTTAATGCACAGACGGCGATCAAAGTTAATCAAACCTGTCACAACACTGTCAGACCAAAAAATTATATACGGCGCAAGAGATCTTTTGATTCACGGGCACAGTCACCTTATTTTTACGGTGATATCAATTATACTGCACGGAAAGAATCCCTCATTAACAACATATGTTTTCTAACCGCTAACTTCCTTACTATATATCAATTATGACCTCAAAGAATAAAATATTTGTGCTTGATACCAACGTCATCTTGCACGACAGCGAATGTATTTACTATTTCCAGGAGCACGACATTGTTATCCCGATCACTGTTCTTGAAGAGCTGGATTCCTTTAAAAAAGGTAATGAGACCCTAAACTTCCATGCCCGGGAGTTTGTCCGTGAACTGGATGCCCTGAGTGGTGACCACCTGTTTAATGGTGGTGTGAATATCGGAGAGGAAAAAGGGAAAATCAGTATCTCGATGGAAAAACGGTTTCACGAGGACCTGGCATTCAATTTTTCCGAAAATAAACCAGACCACCACATTTTAAATGCAGCATATCAACTCGCCGAAGAGTATCCGCAGAAAGAAGTCATTCTGGTTTCCAAAGATGTGAACCTTCGGATGAAGGCAAAATCGTTGGGACTGTTCGCCCAGGATTACAAAACCGATCATGTCCAGGATATCGCATCGCTGTATACGGGTCTGCGTATCGAGGACAACCTGCCGGAACGGGTCATCGAGGAGATGTATAAAGTCCCGTTTGAAGTTGCCGCCTCTGCCCTTCCTGTTGAAAACCCTTTAAACCCCAACGAATACCTCATCATGCGCAACGGACGAAAGTCGGCGCTTGGGGTGTACAATCCCCACACGCTCAACGTACACCGGGTCGAGAAAACTTCCGTCTACGGTATTACCCCGCGTAACGCCGAACAAACATTTGCCTTCAATGCGCTGATGAACACCGATATACCGCTGGTGAGCATTTCCGGGAAAGCCGGCACGGGAAAAACCCTGCTGGCGCTGGCTGCCGCACTGGAAAAACGTAAGCATTACCGTCAGATCTACCTTGCGCGACCGATTGTCCCGCTGAGCAACAAGGACATCGGATTCCTGCCGGGCGATATCCAGTCCAAACTTGATCCGTACATGCAGCCATTATATGACAATCTCGGTGTCATCCAAAACCAGTTCCCCGGGTCCAATACTAAAAACCGGCGTATCAAGGAAATGCTGGATGAGGACAAACTGGTCATCTCGCCGCTCTCGTATATCCGCGGACGAAGTCTTGTGAATATTTACTTCATCGTGGACGAAGCCCAGAACCTGACGCCACACGAAATCAAAACCATCATCACGCGGGCTGGCGAGGGAACGAAAGTAATCTTTACCGGCGATATCTATCAGATAGATCATCCCTATCTCGACAGTCATTCCAACGGACTAAGTTACCTCATTGACAGAATGCACGGTCAAAAAATCTACGCCCATATCAACCTGGAGAAGGGCGAGCGGTCCGAACTGGCGGAACTGGCGAGTAATTTGTTGTAACAGACCTCATCCTCTGTCACTCTTCGCAAGGCGAGGGAAGGAAATTTCATTTCCCCCTGCTTTTGAATGCTTCAATTCAAGTAATGAACTACCCGAGGAAGAGACCTCGGGGATTTTTCGATTACACGCCTACCTCCTGTCGGTTAACGCACTGAGCGTCGGCGACCTTGGCAGGGATCACCGACGGATTAATATTCGGCCCAGCTTCTTTATTTCACGCCATTCAGTTTGACCTTCACTCCGGGAGTAACTAACTTTTTCCACCAAACTCAGGAGAAGCATCGGTATGAAAGTTTTTATCACAGGGGGAACAGGCTACGTCGGGAGCCGGATCGTACGGGATCTGCTGGATGCCGGACATGAGGTGGTCGCACTCGTTCGGGATGGCTCCAAATCCAAATTGCCTGTCGATCCGGACCGGATAGAAATTGTACGGGGCGATGCGCTGATACCGGAAAGTTTCTCCAAGGCGATCGAAGACTGCGATGCAGTTATCCACCTCATTGCAATCATCCGCGAGTTTCCACGAAAGGGCATCACCTTTGAAAAATTGAATTTGGAGACCACGCGCAATGTCCTGAATGAGGCAGTAAAACACGACATTACGCGATTCGTCTACATGAGCGCCCTTGGCGCAAAACACGATTCGCCGTCGGGATATTTCACAACCAAAGCGAGGTCGGAAGATCTGGTCAGGGACAGCGGTTTGGAATATTCTATTTTTCGGCCCTCGATTATCCACGGTCCCGGAGATGAATTTATCAATTACTTTGCCGGCATCATGCGCACCTTTCATGTTATCCCGATCATCGGCGCCGGGACGTACCGGATGCAGCCGATTCATCTCCGGAACGTGAGCCAGGCGTTCGTCCAATCGCTGACCAGCGAGGTCGCCGTCAACAAAACTTACGAAGTTGCCGGCCCAGATCGCTACCAGTACCGCGATATGATGCAAAAAATCAAAGAGGCTGCCGGGGCCTGGGCCATCCCGATGTACCAGCCGAAATCCCTGATGGTAATGCTGGCGAAGGTCCTCCAGTATTTTGCGTTTTTTCCGGTGACCGAAGCACAAATTATCATGCTCTACGACGAAAACATCACCGATGACGAGCGCATCTGGGAGGATTTTGATTTCAAACCTATTGGCTTCGAGGAAGGATTGAGAGAATACCTGTGAACTCTGCAATTCCGCATAAAATATTTGCGATTGCCATCCTTGGAATGGCGGTTTTACTGACATGGATGCCGGCACTCGCAGAAGGGAGTGACATGTTAGAGGTCGGACAGAAGGCACCGGATTTTTCGCTGCTGGACAGCCAGAATGAAATGCGATCACTGGGGGAGTTTCTGGGATCACCGACGGTTGTCTATTTTTATCCCAAGGATGACACGCCGGGCTGCACCAAGGAGGCATGCAGTTTTCGGGATAATTTCGGACAGTTTCAGGAGAACAATATTAACGTTGTGGGCATTAGTTACGACAGCCCGGAATCCCACGCCGAGTTCAAGGAAAAATACAGTCTTCCATTTACCCTGCTGTCGGATTCGGATAAAGAGGTCGCAAAAAAGTATGGCGCCTCCCGTGGACTGCTGGATCTCGTCGGCACCAGGCGGATTACCTATTTGCTTGATAGCGAAGGCACGGTGATAAAAGTCTATGAGAATGTGACTCCGGCCGATCATGCGGACGATATTCTGGAGTTATATAACAAGTAATGAATTTCACCGTAGGGGTCCCTAAGGATCCAGAGACAGCAAAACAGATATAACACAGTAAAACACAACGGATTACAATCGTGAACGGCTAATCTTACGCGAGGCTCATCTACGCGAGAAAGTACAATTATTTTGAACAGTACAACAAAATCACAAACCTCGTATTCTACGTTTACACAACTGGATATCCGGGCTGGTACGATCATTTCTACGGAAAAATTTCCTGAGGCAAGGCAACCGGCCTACAAACTCACCATCGATTTCGGTGAGCTCGGTACAAAGCAGTCCAGCGCGCAAATCACCGATCTTTATACGCCGGAAGATTTAGAAGACACGCAAATCATTGCAATAGTCAATTTTCCCCCGAAACAAATCGGACCTTTTATTTCCGAAGTCCTTGTATTAGGAGTTGAGACGGACGACGGCATCGTGCTCCTGCATCCGGAGGGTGACGTGCCGGACGGGGCAGTTGTTTATTAACAGCACCACAGATGCCATCTTTCCGAAAGATGGCATCTGTGAGTAGTATTGACCAATACACCTGTTGGTAGTCGCGGCTTTAGCCGCGTTTTACTAAAATTCCCGCCTAAAGGCGTTACGACCAACCCGTACCGAGTTTCAACCTTAACACTCAGACATTGTTGTTTCCATCTTGTGCTTCGAAGCGTGTTCATCTATATTTTGATCAGCATGATTGTCTTCCTTAATTCACATTTACCAGAGCCGATTTCATCACATAAAATCAGATAAAACAAAAAGGGCCCGAATATGAAATATCCCCCCGAACCATTTAAGATTAAAGTGATTGAACCCATAGAGCGGACCACATATGAAGAACGGCAGCAGATTATACGGGATGCAGGATATAACGTGTTCAACATCGCTTCCGAAAAAATTTATATCGATTTGTTAACCGACAGCGGTACCAGTGCCATGAGTGATAACCAGTGGGCCGGTATGATGCACGGGGACGAATCATATGCCGGTAGCCGAAATTATTACCACTTTGAGAGCACCATTAAGGATATCTACGGATTCGAGTTTGTAATACCGACGCACCAGGGGCGCATGGCGGAAAACCTGCTGTTCTCGACGATTTGCAATGAGGAAAGTGTTATTCCCAATAACACCCACTTTGATACAACCCGCGCGAATGTCGAATACAACGGTGGTCTGGCTCTGGATTTAGTCGTTGATGAAGGTCGTGATCCGGACACTATTGCGCCGTTCAAGGGCAACATGGATATTGAAAAACTCCGCCAAACCATTGACAAATACGGTGCGGATCGCATTCCACTCTGCATGATTACCATTACAAATAATTCCAGCGGAGGACAGCCGGTTTCAATGGCTAACATCAGGGAAACGAAGCAGGTGCTCCAACAATACGATATCCCGCTGTACCTTGATGCCTGCCGGTTCGCCGAAAATGCCTATTTTATTCAACAACGGGAGGAAGGCTATTCTGATAAATCCATTAAGGAAATCGCACAGGAAATGTTCTCCTATACCGATGGCGCTACCATGTCCGCGAAAAAAGACGGCCTTGTGAATATGGGGGGCTTTATCACGATGAATGACGGAGAGCTCGCCGAACAAATTACCAACAGACTCATACTCATAGAGGGATTTCCCACGTATGGTGGTATGGCAGGCAGGGATCTGGAGGCTATCGCCCGTGGACTGTATGAAGTGTTGGACGAAAATTATCTCGCCTACCGTATTTCACAGATTCGGAGCCTAGGTGCAATGCTGGACGATGCCGGTGTGCCGTACCTGAAGCCAACCGGAGGGCATGCTTTGTACCTGAATGCGCAATCCTTTTTGCCGCACATTCCGCAGTCCCAATTCCCGGGACAGGTTTTGACGTGTGAACTATATACCTCCGCCGGGATCCGTGCAGTTGAGATCGGTTCCCTGATGTTTGCCCATGAAGATGCCGAATCCGGCGAAATCGTTTATCCGGATCTGGAACTGGTTCGGCTGGCTATTCCCCGACGGGTGTATACCAATATGCAGATGCAATATGTGGCTGAATCCATAATCGAGATTTACAATCGCCGGGAAGAATTACAGGGTCTGAAAATAGTAAAAGAGGCGCCGGTATTGCGGCATTTCACCGCCCGGCTGACGCCTGTGGAAGCGTGATTTCTGTAATATAAAAGTTTGCAATGACCGCCGGAATTGAACCCTGTGGGGATCGACTCCGGTCACTACTTACAATCCAATTTCATCGTGAACGACGCTTGGAGCGATCGTCCACGGGATTTCAAGCAAACCAAAGTCTAATTCGGCAACACATCCTTAGGCGGGTTAAAGCCGAACGGGCCGGGACCGTCCTGCTCGCCGGGGGTTTTAATTTCTCCGTGCTGTTGTTCATACCGCTGAATATTGTTTTCAAGAGCATTGAGAAATGCTTTGGCATTCTGTGGCGCCATAATTACACGCGACTGGACTTTAGCCTTGGGGCTCCCCGGTACAACCCGGGTAAAGTCCATGATAAATTCAGCATGGGAATGCGTGATTACCACAAAGTTCGCATATTCCCCGTCAGCCATCTCTTCAGGTAATTCAATATTTACCTGTTGCTGCCCCTGTTGTTGCTGTTTCTTTTGATCATCTGCCATAAGATTCTCCGGTTCGCTAACAATTGATTTTAATTCAATATATATGGTAAAATAGGATTTGCACAGCAGAATTCAATCATTGAATGCCGTTTCCAGGTCATCCCAGAAATAAAAACGGCATTACCGGGTATCATTTCCCGGTAATGCCGTTGACACATGTTCCCCAAAAAAGATTCAGTGATGCGATCTACCAGTCATCATCCTCGTCATCGCCGTCTGAGTCCTCCCCGTCATGTATGGAATCCATGTTATCACGGTAGGGGGTAAAGGGTGAGGCGCCCTCTTCATACGGCGACCTGTCCGCATCATCAAATTCGGACTGAAACGGTGTCATTATCTCATCACCGTAGAGCTGGAGATCGAAAAAATCCACCTCTTCAACAATACCCTGCATCATCAGATATTCCAGAAAATCCTGAAACTTCGGCTGCTTCAGATTAATCCCGCAATGGGGACAAATCAGGGAATTTTCGAGGTACTCTTCTTCAAGGGGTTCTTCACAATGTGGGCAAGAGAGACTTATCATTGTTTTGTCGATTCTTTTAGCTGTTTATCCTCTCATTTACGCCGCTAATATAGAAGGCGACTTTAGCGGATGCAATAAGTAATTTTTGCGCAAAAATCAACAAAAAAATTGCCTAATATAACTCGTGGTTCAGATCGGAAAAACTTTCTATTCCAGAGAAGAGAGGCGCTATTTAGGATCTGAATGGCCGGAGAAGCAGATCGTATAAAGACACGGTCACCTGGACTGCAAACCCCAACGCCATTAAGAAACCGGAGAGCATAAGGAGATATGTCCAGTGAGGAGAAACATATCGCACCAGCCAAAAACTGCCGAAACTTACTACGATGGAAACAAAAGGTTCGGCGAGGAAGAAGGTCTTCCAGAATCCTGCTTTCATCGAGGAGAAGAAAAAGATTGACCCGGTGAGGAGAAACGTTATGCTTAAACCAAACATATGGTTGTGGACGGTCTGAAACATCTCTCCGGCCGGTTTTTCAAATTTCATTGCTGTCTCGGAACCACGGAAATCTTCCGAAACGCCCGTATATGTCATACCCGTATTAAAATATACGTACCCTAGTCCAATCAGGTACGCCGCGCACAGCACCAATAAAAACAGGGCGAGCATTTTTCGAAATCCGGGCGGGAGGGTTGCGAGTGAGATATTCTCCAATGATATCATGAGGAATCCCCGTAAAAGCGCTCCACAATCTGAAGGACTCTGCGCACCCCGGCATTGACGCCGCGCACAGAGATAGTAGCTCCCGAAATGTTGATGATATCCCGGTTAATCCGAATGGGATCGCCGGGAGACTTTCCCCGGTACTGATACAGGAACCGTTTTCGCTGCACTTCCCCACCCCTGTTTTCCCGATAGACTAAAATTCTTACCCCTTCCACAGTAAATTCGGTATCAATCCCGACAAGAATCGTGATCGGCCGGTATTTCCCGTACTCGTTGATTACCATTGCATAGCCAGTCAGCGCATCTTTGCGGTGGATTTTCCGAACCGCATATTCGGTATCCCGGATGGTGCGATGGAGCGCTGACTCGATTTGCGATTTAACGGATTGGGTGAGGTGAATAGTATCAACGACCGTGGTCAGAGAAGGACCGAAGATCTCTTCAATCGCCTCATCCGGCGTCATCAGGTATTTTTCCGGACCAAGATCAACATCCGAAGGGACTTGCTGCTGCGCAATCAGGGAAGGACCTATCCAAAAAAGAAACGCGACAAACAACAATCTCATACTGAGGAATGCTCAGCATGTTTTTCTAGGATCTCATCGGCATACTGCTGGAAGCTCCTGTCTGAGACATGCCGCTTTACGGATTTCACCAGGATGTTCAGATGCATGTCCTCACTGTCCAGGAGTTCTTTCAGGACATCCTGCGTCGGCTTATCCTGTTTGGCAATAAACGGCGCATATATCGGTGTGAGTTCCAGGCTTTCCAGCGTCAGTGCCAGCTCAAATCCTTTTTTCAGGGTCAAATCCTTCCGGTCCAGGACTTTGGGATACTCTTCCAGAAAATCTTCAATGGTTTGCATACTTTGGCTATTGACCTGCATATCGCTGTTTCGCAGATCCTCATCAGCGGCGCTTCGCTTGCGCATAAGCCTGACCAGCCTGACATGCGTTTCTTCCTGCTGCGCCATCATGATCCAGAGCCGCTGCACATCACGCTGTGTAAATCGCTCGGCTAAGCCCTCATAATATTCGCGCATCCCATTTTCCAGGGACTCCATGAGAGCAAGCAGATCTTTGTATTTTATTGTAACGTTGCTGTCCATGTATTTTGTCTTTCATTTTATTCTCACAAGCGGGCATAATGTAATACGCCGGTCCCTGCATTTCAAACTGCATCAACGTGTATATTTCCAGCGGTTAAAAATAGGAGGTCGTACCGAAAAAGAAGGTTCCGGCCATGTCATTCGCCGATGACGCATTCAGCGGAGTCTCCTGTTCCAGCAGATACTCCACTTTCATCGCCGTATCCTCTTTGGGCCGCCAGTTCAGCCCAAAGGTATACCGGGTTGTGTGTCCACCGTCGGTATCAAAGTTATAGTCAACACGGCCCAACCGAATCATCCCGGTAAATTTGGATTCCGGAAAGCCCGGTACGAGACCAAAGCCAAAGTGAAAATTCGGCTGCAGATAATATCCGAACTGGTTCACACTGGTGCTGCTGCTAATTTCTGTGGTAGAATATGCGGACTCAAACAATACTTCGAAGGACCCTTTTTGAAGGGTGGCATCGAATGAACCAATTGTGAGATTCCGCTCGCCGTCGTCATACGCGCCAGTATGAAAACTCCCAGCGAACTCAGCGCCCAGAAATGGGCTATATACGACTCTTCCAACCAGAGATTTTGCCAAATTATTATCGGATGCCAGAGATCCCCGTCCCCCGCGTGTACGCACCTGTCCCGGGGCAACAATGATATCCTCGTTAAATCCGTTGACCAAATACAGTTCATATCCCAAGACTGACACTTCTGAAGGGTATATCGTTCCGTGGAAACCCATGCCGGATTCGGAAAGGGTGGTTGGAATTAACCGGCGGGCTACTAATGGACGGGACACAAAGTCATTCCATGGACTATCATGCACCAGATTGAACTTGCCGAGCGGAGAAAGGATAACGCCGCTTCTATATATCAACCAATCAGCAAATTGGATGTCCAATGCAGCATACTCCAGCTTGACTTCTCCGTCGCCGGGAACCCTGCCGCCATGTTCGAATTCGATTTCCGTGGCAAAATGAATGCGGTCAGAAATTTCACTGAAGATAAACGGAATCAGCCGGTGCTGGTCAAAGGTATTTTTATCCTCGGTGATTTCCCATTCCATATCGATATATCCGCCAACGGCAGTGCCCCTGCCGAACCTTTCGATATACGGTTTATCATACATTCCCCCGGGCACCGCAGGGCGGTCATCCTGTGCGTTTATCCCTTCTGGTGAAATGCTGATACCCAGCATCAAAACAATACCGACCAGGATTGTTCCTAATCTATACTGCATTGCGACTCCATTCTGTGCTTTATAATTCAGAGGGGTATTTATGTCAGGATAAAACCTGTCTACTAATTTTCACGGACTGTTGAATTACCCTCACAAGATCCCCCTTCTTGTTTATTTAATTGCAATTGCGACTAATTCTCAATTACGGTTAAAATATATGTCAGAGGAGATATGAGTGCAAGCCGGTTCTTGTTGAATATCTCAACATCTGAACTTTTCTGTCTCCGCCGCCGGTTGTAAATTGAGTATCTTCCCAAAACAAAGGAATACGCAGCCATGCTTGATTTTCATCCGTTTGTTGTTGGATTTGCTGTAGCGCTGTTATCAGTCAGCGTACTGTTTGATATACTCGCTATCGCGACCGACCGGCCGCACCTGCAGACCGTCGGCTGGTGGAATTTGTTTCTGGGTTTTTTTGCTGCCCTTTTTGCTGTCATCACAGGGCTCTATGCAAAAAACAGCGCAATCTTTACGGACGGAGTGCATACTGTCCTTGGGTATCATCAGTATTTGGGGATTATCACGGCGGGAATTTTTACCGTGTTATTTATCTGGCGCTCCAGCATGAATCGCGAAATTCGTCAAAAATGGCGGATACTGTACCTTACTGTTGCGATCATTGGAACGATTACCCTGCTCACCACCGGATTTCTGGGCGGACAAATGGTGTTTGAACACGGGGCAAATGTGCGGGAAGTGAAAGAATTACAGCAGAAAATCGAGCAATTACAGAAGTCGGACGATGCCAGGATGAAGGACCAAGAGCCAAAGGTAAAGAGCCAAAAGAATTCACCATAAAGACGCCAAGACGGAAAGTAACAAGATAATTATTACATAGCAGTGTCCTTTGCAGGGAGCACTGATGGAACGTGAGATGGTTTATTTTTGATATGCCATCTCTACGAAGCTCACCGTTTTTTAGGGCTAATTCTCTACAAATATGTCACCCCCCGGAGCTTACTTATTTCCCAATTCCTTATTCCCGATTTCGTTTCACATTTGACGTCTCACGGCTGTAACTCCACCTCAGTAAATTTTTGTGCGTTAAACATAGTCGCAGGTGTATAATTTTCCAGCCATGGCTGGGTGAGTTCATAGGTGATTTCATGCCAAAGGAAGACATACGGCGCATCTTCATAGATAAGCTTTTCTGCCTGCCGCGCAAACCGGATGCGTTCCTCCGGGTCAACGGTTACCCTGTTTTTTTCAATCAGGCTATCCACCGTGGAATTGGAATACCGGTTCCTGCGTGCTGCCTGTGAGGAATGAAATAACGGATACAGAAAATTTTCCGCGTCCGGATAATCCGCCCACCAGTTCATGTAATACATATCCGGTTCCCCTTGGCGAATGGCATCCATTAAAAGATTGAAATCGGTCCGGACGATATTGATTTCGATCCCCACCTGGGAATAATAGGCCTGAAAGGCTTCGGTAATTTGATTGAGTGTACTGTTCTGGGATTGCCAGAGTTCAATAGTGAAGCCGTCCGGATACCCGGCGTCAGACAGGAGCGCTTTTGCCTTCTCCGGATCATACCCGTATCGTTCACGGGTCGAATCATAGGAAGCCAGTCCCGGAGGAATTGGTCCGTGGCTCAGGATTCCGGCACCGTTCAGTGTTGTCTCAAGTATTTTATTTGCGTCGAGTGCATAACTCATTGCGCGACGAACCCTGGCATCATCGAGTGGAGGCTTGGCACAGTTTAATCCCAGGTAAAAGAGGTTGATCTCGTTCACGACGTGCAGGTGTTGCTGCCACTTGTCGCTTTCAGTCCACCGCTCAAACTCTGCCTGCGGCACATCCATCAGATCCAGCTGACCTGTTTCAAATTCTGCGATAAGGGAGAAGACTTCAGGAAGTACTTTCAGGACAGCCTTGTCTATTTTAGGCTTTCCGTAAAAATAGTCGGGATTTGCCCGAAGCCTGATATAACTGTCATGCTGCCACTCTTCAAAAATCCAGGGGCCGCTCCCTACCGGATTTTCGGTAAAATTTCCCCCCTGATGTTCCGTTACATCCGGTGGTACAACAGCAGCTGCCGGCATTGCCAAAAAACCGAGAAAAGGCGCGAACGGTTCTTCCAGGGTAATGGTGATCTGGTAGGGATTGTCCGATTGAATCCCGGTGACTTCTACCGCTTTGCCGTCCATGTATGCTTTTGCACCCTGAATCGGTGTAAACAGCCAAGTACGAAGGGATCGTGTTTCCGGGTCTAATACTCTTTCCATCGAGGCTTTCACCACAGATGCCGTGATTTCCGTTCCATTGGAAAACCGGAATCCCTCATGCAACCGGAAAGTATACGTCAGCCCATCTTCGCTTACTCCCCAGGACTTCGCAATGCCCGGCTTCAAATCCGTGGATTTCCCAAACCGCACCAGATTATCAAAGAGCAGTGCACAGATTTGCCCGGTTCCGAAATCGGTAGATAACGCCGGATCTAATCCCTTGGGCTCGTTATCCAGGTATAAATACAGGGTATCGAATTGGCGATCGTTACCGGAACAGGAGAAAAGCAAAGCTGTTGAAAATGCAAACAGCACGAGGTATTTGGACCAGCGATTATATGTTCCCATAGATGTTTATCCTTTTACCCGAGATCGGGCGATACTAATGACAAAATTGGAAAGAAAGGGGGATGCAGGGATCCCCTTCAGAGTCAATTAATACAAAAATGCATTCAACCAGTCACCCTGAGCCTGTCGAAGGGTGGCAAACTCACAAGCAGTGAGTATTGAATCAACCTATTCCCGCCTCATTTTCCCAAAGGGATCCCCTCGGGGCGACAAGCTCAATATGACGGGAATAGTAACAAGTGTAAATCATGCCATAGCCTGTCAAGAATCTTGCAGAGCTATCACTCGAAGAGCGACCTTCTAGGCTATTCCTTAATAACCCAGACCTTAACTTCACCGGTGACTTCTTTGTGGAGTTTCACCGGAACATTGTAAATGCCCAAAGCCTTGATGGGCTCTTCCAACTCAATATTGCGCTTATCGATATCAAACCCCTGCTCGGCCAGCAATTTGGCGATATCCTGGGAAGTCACCGAACCGAAGACCTTGTCTTCTTCTCCGACCTGAACCGGAGCATTCAGCGAAACATTCTGGAGTTTATCCGCCAGCTTCTGCGCATCAAATTTGGCCTTATCCTGGCGGACCTGCTGAATACGACGTTCTTCCTCGTAGATTTTTCGGTTGGATTCCGTGGCGCGCATCGCCAGCCCCCTGGGATTCAAATAGTTGCGAAAATATCCGGGTTTGACATCCACAATTTCGCCGGACTCACCTAATTTATCCACATCCTGCCGTAATATTATTTTCATAAGTTCTGCTCCTTCTTCCTCGCGGTAACGAATTAATTATCAGTCACATCGAACGTGTAGGGCAGCAGGGCAATATTTCTGGCGCGCTTGATGGCGCTGGTCAATTCCCGCTGGTGCCGTGCGCACGTTCCGGTGATGCGGCGAGGGATAATTTTTCCCTGTTCTGTGATAAACTTCCGCAACGTTTTCGGATCCTTGTAATCAATGGACATCCGGCGCGGGTTTTCACAGAATTTGCATATTTTTCTTCGTGCCATATTATCACTACTCCGTTTATTACTCAGTTATGACCACTAACGGTCAATCAAATTTCCAGGACCGGGACGAGATTACTTGTCTTCTTCCTCATCGTCGTCGTCCTCAGTTTCGTCTTCCTCTTCATCGGACTCGTCGGCATCATTCGATTCTTCCTCTTCCTCATCGGAATCCTCTTCTGTTTCTGCGTCCTCGTCCGAATCCGCTTCTTCATATTCGTCTTCTTCATCCATATAGCGTTTGCGTTCTTTCGTCATATCCGGTTCTTCCTGGAGACGCACTGACAGTTGCGCCAGCACGGCGTCATTCAATCGCTGGGATTCTTCCAGCTCCCGAATCACTGCGCCGTCCACACCGAATTCCATCAGCACATACGTACCGTATTTCTGCTTATTGATGGAATACGCCAAACGCCTTTTGCCCCAGTCCTCCACATTGTAAATGCGGCCACCGTTGTCGGTGATGAAATTCGCATACTCGTCCTTTATCGCCTGCAGTGCGTCATCCTCGTAACCGGGGTTGACAATGTACAGATTTTCGTAGTATCTCACTCTTTGCTCCTCGTGTTAGTCTTATGCAATCAGTGGTGCGATAACCAGGGAAACCACTGACATTAACTTAATTAAGATGTTCAAAGACGGTCCGGCGGTATCCTTGAACGGATCACCGACGGTATCCCCAACGACTGCGGCTTTGTGGGCATCGCTGCCCTTGCCGCCGAACTCGCCGGATTCAATAAATTTTTTGGCGTTATCCCAGGCGCCGCCGGTATTGGACATGAAAATTGCCATTAACACACCAGTAACCGTGACACCGGCAAGAATGCCGCCCAGCATATATTTGTCATAGAAGCCGAACGCGACCGGCACTATCACAGCCAGCAGACCGGGGACGATCATACGCTTAATAGCCGCCTTTGTAGCGATATCCACACATTTGGCGTGCTCAGCCACGGCGTTCCCCTCCATCAGTCCGGGTATCTCTTTGAACTGACGGCGGACTTCATTAATCATATCGAAGGCCGCATCCCCCACCGCTTTCATGGAAAAGGCGGAAAAGATAAAGGGGAGCATCCCACCGATAAACAGGCCGGCCATGACTTCCGGGTTATTGATGTTCAGTGCCTCGACTTTGGCAACAGTTCGAAATGCCGAAAAAAGTGCCAGCGCCGTTAACGCAGCCGATCCAATTGCAAATCCTTTTCCGATAGCCGCCGTGGTATTCCCGACTGCATCCAGTTTATCTGTCCGTTCCCGGACTTCCGGCGGCAAGTCGGCCATTTCGGCAATTCCGCCAGCGTTATCGGCGATGGGACCGTAGGCATCCACAGCTAACTGAATGCCAATAGTGGACAGCATCCCAAGGGCGGCGATAGCAATTCCGTACAGCCCGGCAGTAGCGTAAGAAATCATAATGGCCAGTGCCAACGCGATGATCGGCAGCGCGGTACTGGTCATGCCAACGCTCAGACCGTTTATAATGTTCGTGGCCGCGCCGGTTTGTGAAGCCGCTGCAATCCCCCGGGCGGGTTTTCGTGCATCCGAGGTATAATATTCGGTGAACAGCCCAATCAGCATACCGGCTACAAGCCCGGCGATGGTTGCCCAGAATACCCCGACACTGGAATACATGACGCCGTTCAGTTCAAACTGCTCCGGTACAACCCATTGAATGATAAAAAATGTTAACACTGCCATAATTCCGGCTGCGCCAAAGGTCCCGATGTTCAATGCATTTTGCGGATTGCCGCCCTCTTTGGTTTTGACAAAAAACGTTCCGACAATAGAAACCACAATCCCGACACCTGCAAGGATCAGCGGTAGCAACACCATATCCATCGGCTGCTGGACGATCGTGGCACCGAGCACCATGGCCCCGATAATCGAGCCGACGAATGACTCAAACAGGTCCGCTCCCATGCCTGCGACATCTCCGACATTGTCACCGACGTTATCAGCGATGACAGCCGGGTTCCGGGGATCATCTTCCGGGATACCGGCTTCGACTTTCCCGACAAGATCTGCACCGACATCGGCAGCTTTCGTGTAAATACCGCCACCGACGCGTGCGAACAGGGCGATGGAACTCGCCCCCATACTAAAACCGGTCAGAACAGGTAGCACCAGATCCTGGAGCGTATTCACATCCTGCCCTAACGTATTGCCATAAATAATGAAGAGAACACTAAGTCCTAGGACTCCGAGTCCTGCAACGCTCATGCCCATGACCGAACCGCCGGAAAAGGCAATATTTAACGCGGGCACAAGGCTCGTTCGTGCGGCCTGAGTCGTGCGGGAATTCGCCGCAGTTGCGACCCGCATGCCGATAAATCCGGCTAACCCTGAGCAAAACGCGCCGACGACAAATGAGACGGCGATCAGTTTATTCCAGCCGGGATACCCGAAGATCATCAGTACAGCTACCAGCAATACAAACCAGAGTAGTACTTTGTATTCCCGGCCCAGGAAAGCCATGGCACCTTCTCGGATATGTCCGGCGATAGTGGTCATCTGCTCGGTTCCGGGATCCTTCTTATTCACGAATGAGGCTCTCACATAGGCATACAACAGCGCCAACAAGCCTGCAGCAGGAATGAGATAGACTAGATTCGTCATCATAGGGGAATTTCCCTCCTTATTTCGTTGCGAGATCGAGTTTGTTGTACGAGTTCATTGCAGTTTGAATTCCGTCGTAGATATAAGTCATCACACCAGCGGCGGCAGTTGCAACCATCTCTTCTGCCAGCGATTCTTCATCACTGGCAAAGGATTCTAACACGAAATCTTCCGACGGGCCGGCTTTGTGTTCGCTGCCGATTCCCAGCCGCAACCGTGGCACAGATTGTGTGCCAAGTTTGGCGACTACCGACTGCATCCCAAGATGCGTTCCCGGGCTGCCACTCGGTCGAAATCGTAATCGTCCCAGCGGCAAATCCAGATCATCGTAGATCACCAGCATCTGTTTCGGTTTCACCTTCTTGTGTTGCTGCAACTGTACCAGTGCATTTCCGCTCTTATTCATATAGGTCAGTGGCTTCATGAGTGCATACTGTCCTGATCGATGTTCCCCATAGAGATATTCGCCGGCCCCCGGTTTCAATTGGACGCGATGTTTTTCCGACAGGTAATCGAGAACTCGGAACCCGATATTGTGTCGGGTCATCCGGTATTGTTTGCCGGGATTGCCCAATCCGATGATACATTTCATGGCCACTCACAGGTGTAATCCTATTCGGTCGATTCTTCCTCTTCGGATTCGCCTTCTTCCGATTCTTCGCCTTCCGCTGGTTCTTCGCCCTCTTCGAGCTCTTCGCCTTCCTCGAGTTCGAGCTCTTCTTCGGTAGGCTCCTCCTCTTCAACGACAAGACGCGTCGGATGCACCACTGAAGCGACAGCGCGGTCAGGGCTCTCCAGGATTTCGATATCTTCCATTTCCAGGTCAGCCACCTGTACCGAATCGCCCATGTGCAATTCCGTTACATCGATGTCCAGGGCATCCGGAATTTTGCTTGGAATAGTCCGAATCGCCACATCCCAGATAATCTGTTCCAGGATGCCGCCTTCTTCGCGAACGCCAATGGGGTCGCCGACCAGGTTGACGCCTACGCGGGTTTCCACAGCCTGGCCCTCCACGATACCCAGAAAATCGATATGCAGAATCTCATCCGTCACCGGATGATGCTGCACCTCACGGTAAATTGCCGGTTGTTTCTTCCGCCCGATCTTCAGGTTGATGACTTTCGCACCGGACTGCATTGCATAAAACAGATCACTTTTATCAATGGAAATCGGTGTGGCTTCCACCTCCTGAGAATAGAGGACACAAGGCACCCGGTCCTCTCTTCGCAGGTCCTTGGTTGCCTTTTTACCAACGTCCTTCCGTTTTTTTGCTTTTAAATCAACTGTTGCCATCGGTTCTCCTCATTGTGCGTTTAAACATTAAATAATGAGCTAATTGATTCCTCATCGTGAATGCGCCTGATTGATTCGCCAAAGACCTCACCCACGCTGATAATCTGTAACTTCTCAAATCGCTTTTCTTCGGGTATATGCAGGGTATTGGTCACTATTAATTTCTCGATAGGCGAGTCCTTGATCCGCTGAACAGCCGGGCCGGAAAGTACCGCATGGGTTGCCACGGACATCACGGATTTTGCGCCTTTCTCTTTTGCCACCTTTGCTGCCATGGTCATTGTTCCGGCCGTGTCGATCAAATCATCGATGATCAGAATATTTTTACCTTCCAGATCACCAATCACATTCATCACATCCGATCGGTTGGGCTCCGGCCGACGTTTGTCGATAATTGCCAGCGATGCGTCGAGCAGTTTGGCATAGGAGCGCGCCATGGGGATACTTCCCACATCCGGCGCCAGTACAGCCATATTGCCCACGTGTTGTGCCTTGACATGCTGGAGCAAGGCAATCTTTGAATACAAATGGTCAAACGGAATATCGAAAAATCCCTGGATCTGGGTCGAATGCAGATCCATGGTTAAAACCCGATCCGCCCCGGATTGAGTCAGCATTGTTGCCATCACCCGGGCGGAGATTGGGACCCGCGGCTGTTCCTTTCGGTCCTGGCGCGCATATCCGTAATACGGGATAACGGCGGTGATTCGGTGCGCCGAGGCGCGCTTCGCCGCGTCAATCATCAGTAACAATTCGATAATATTTTCAGCCGGTGGATTCGTCGATTGGATCAGAAACACGTCCGTGCCCCGGATGTTTTCCTCGAATTTTACCCAGATTTCCCCGTCACTGAAATTTTTTATCGTCAACCCGCCCAGCGGCAGATTCAAGTATTCCGATATTTCACCCGCCAGTTCAGGGTTCGAACGTCCGGCGAACAGCTTCGCTGGATGTGAATCCATTGACATTGCTACTCCTTTAGTTCAGCATGTCTGGTTTATCTCAGGAAAATTCGCTCGGGGGCAGGGATTCGAACCCCAATTATCGGCGCCAAAGGCCGAGGTCTTGCCATTAGACGACCCCCGAGTGAAATTTTTAGATTGGATGATATTCAGAGAGAAAATGAATAGGGTCAGCGCCGCAAAAAACCGTACAGTCTCGGCATGTCCCGCTGCACCGCCCGAACGAGTTCAGTATGATACTTTGTACTCAGTTCACGTGCTGCGCGACGGGCACCATTCTTATCCGAATAAATACCGAAGATCACCGACCCGCTTCCGGATAAACTCACGTAGTCAGCCTGGAGATGCATCAGCTGGTGCTTAATGTCACCGATCTCCGAATATCGCTCCATGATCAGCGGTTCAAAATCATTCACGAGCCGCTGGGATAGTTCCCGTTTGTCAAAAAAGCCTTTAAACTTATTTCCGGCCTGCGGCTTTGTCAAGTCGTATTTCACATTCGCGTACGCCCACTTCGTTGATATTTGAATATCAGGACAGACCAGCAGAATGGTTTCATCGAAATTCGTTTCCAACGGGCGAATCTGGTCCCCGATTCCGGCCCCGTGTGCCATCCCGCCGTGCAGAAAAAACGGAACATCGGCTCCAAGATCAGCAGCAATGTTCAGGAGGATCTGTTCGGAGATATCGAGGGAAAAGAACCGGACTAATCCGAGCAAGGTGGTGGCGGCATTGCTACTGCCGCCGCCAAGACCGGCACCGACCGGAATATTTTTTTCGAGGGTAAGCTTGACACCGCCAATGCGCGAATATTCCTCGCGCAGCCGATTATAGGCTTTGACACACAGATTCGAGGAATCAGAGGGAAGGGAAGTGGAATCAGTCTCAAACCTGATACCCGGAGCGTCGGTTTTTTCGAAGGTGATTTGGTCGCCAAAATCGATCTCCTGGAAGACGGTTTCGATAAGATGGTATCCGTCCGGCCGTTCGCCAACAATGCGGAGCCCCAGGTTGATTTTCGCGTTGGACCGCAACCGGAACATCCCTGTCACCCGAGCTGGTCGCGAAAGCGGTCGACACAGACATCTTTGCCGAGGATTTCTATAACGGCCGGCAGCTCCGGTCCGTGCATTTCTCCGGTCAATGCGATGCGCACCGGCATCCAAAGTTCCTTGCCCTTTACATCGGTTTCGGACTGGACATTCTTCATAATCGACAGGAAATCATCCTTCGCGATAGGCTCGTCATGCTGTTCAAATTCGTCTGCCAGCGCAGCAAACACCTTTTTCGAGGACTCCTTGTGCAGCATTTCCGCCAGTTCCGGTTCGGCTTCTTCATCGATAGTAAGCGGCTTCGGCTGAAAAACCTCAGTCAGTTCCGGCAATTCTGCCAGGTAGCGGATGTTGTCTTTCACCGCCTCAATTATGAGTTTCATTTTATGCCGATCGCTCACATCAAAGCCGGCTTTTTCCAAAAATGGCAGGGCTATATTCACCAGTTTTTCTGTCTCCGTTTCCCGGATGTAAACCCCGTTCATCCACTGCAGTTTTTCCAGGTTAAAGACCGCACCGGACTTGTTGATCCGATCGAGGGTGAACTTGTGGATCATCTCATCGATGGACAGGATTTCCTGATCGTCGCCCGGGTTCCAGCCCAACATCGCCACAAAATTGGTCAGCGCTTCCGGCAGGTAACCTTTGTCCCGGTAATCGCCGACCGCCACATCACCCTGGCGTTTTGAGAGCTTGGAGCGGTCCTCGTTCAACAGCAAGGGCAGATGCGCAAAAACCGGCGTTTCCCAGCCAAAATACTGGTACAGCAGGATATGTTTTGGCGTACTGGGGAGCCATTCTTCGCCGCGGATGACGTGTGTGATACCCATCAAATGATCGTCCACCACATTGGCCAGGTGATACGTCGGAAACCCGTCCGATTTTATCAGCACCTGGTCATCGAGGTTTTCGTAGGGAATCGAGACTTCTTCCCGGACTTCATCCTCAAAATCAACCGCCCCGGCTTCCTCCGGGATTTTCATCCGGACCACATGGGGCATGCCGGCCTCCAGGCGGCTCTGGCGTTCCTTTTTGGAGAGTTTCCGGCAGTGCTTATCGTACATGGACCGCGTATTCCGTTCCTGCTGCTGCTTCCGGACTTTCTCAAGTCGTTCTTCCGAGCAAAAACAATAATACGCGTAATCGTTGTCCAACAGTTGCTGGGTGTATTGGTGGTACAATTCCAGGCGACCGGATTGCCGATACGGACCGTCATTACCGCGTTCTCCTTCCGGCAGCTCCGGACCTTCGTCGTACTCGATACCGGCCCACTGTAATGAATCAATCAGGTTTTCCACAGCACCTTCCACCTGGCGGGACTGATCCGTATCCTCGATCCGTAACACGAGCTTGCCATCGTGCTTTTTCGCATACAGGTAATTATACAGCGCCGTTCGGAGTCCGCCAACGTGTAGATACCCGGTCGGACTCGGGGCAAAGCGGACTTTAATATCAGTTGTTGAATTCATAATTCCTTCGGTTTTTAAGTGATAAGCATTTTTATAAGATTTGATGAATTTTAGAAGCCACTCTTTCTCACCGGAAACTCATTCTGGAGTAACCGGCTCAGAGTGACTTTCAGGGGCGTCACCCCTCGGAATAGGTCCCAGTAGAGGCTTCTTCCGGAGCTGAGATTGTCGATGGGTCGACCCCGATTTTTAAAACAATATACGCGTTTATCCGCGTTCATTAGCGGTTTAAATAACTTTTAATTTTTATAAATTTCCCTCGGAATTACTGTTATTAGCGAACGTCGGAACATACAGATTAAAATACCCCCATACGAGCAATGCAATCCCTGCGATAACAAACACCGCGGTATTGTATTTTTGGATCCAGGCAGACACGATTTCCCAGTTTTCCCCAACTCGACTGCCGGCGTAAATTAACGCGCCGTTCCAAAGAATACAACTGACAAACCCCAATCCGGCAACCACGTGCCAGTTGTACTCTGCAATTCCGGCCACTAACGAAATCACCGCCCGGATCCCGGATAAAAACCGGTTTATTGCAATGATAATGACGCCGCGCCGATCAAACAGAGCCTCCACGCGTTGGATGGAGGCGCGATTAAAATACCTGAAGTTCTTCTGGTAGAAATATCGCCGCCCGATACGTACACCGACAATATACAAGATGAGAAATCCCGCCAGACTGCCGGCAGTCGTGATGCCGTAAGTCCACCAGATGTCCAGCACACCGACGCCCACAAGATATGCGCTGATAAGTGTGATCGTATCGCCAGGGAACGGAGGGAAGAGGTTTTCCACGAGTGTAGAAAAAAACAGAATAACGTACGCTATCAACGGGGGTGCCTCGCTGAGAAACTGCTGTATTGATTCCATCGATCAGGTTTTCACCAGTGCCACAGCCATCGCTGCCACCCCCTCGCCACGACCGGCATACCCTAAATGATCCGTGGTGGTGGCTTTTACCGAAATGGCGCCATATTCCACATCCAGATAATTGCAAAGATTGGTTTTCATTTCGGAAACATACGAAGCAATTTTTGGAATTTGTAAAATCAGCGTCACGTCGATATTAACGACGGAATAGTCATGCTTCTCCAGCATTTCGCGAACCTTTTCCAAAATTGCCGCCCCGGAAATCCCGGCGATGCTGGGATCATCCGAGGGGAACACCCTGCCGATATCGCCGAGGTTGGCAGCTCCGAGTAGTGCGTCAGCAATAGCATGGGCGATAACGTCGCCATCAGAATATGCCACAACACCTTTTTCAGCTGGGATTTCCACCCCGCCCAGGATAAGCGGACGTCCCCCGGCCAACTGATGGACATCATACCCGATCCCTACGCGTTGAGTCATGAGTTGCTCACCAGCCTCATTATTGCCTCCGCTATCTTCAGATCCTCCGGTGTCGTGATTTTCATATTTCGCGCACTTCCCGGGATGACCTGCACCGGCTCACCCAGCCGTTCAACGAGCATCGATTCATCTGTTGCGGTGAATTGCTCACTGAGCGCCCGTTCAAAAGCCCGGACCAGCAGGGGAAAACGGAAGGTCTGCGGCGTCTGTGCTGCCCAGAGCTCTGTGCGATCGAGTGTATCCACAATTTGATTTTCCTGCACCCGTTTCACCGTGTCATTTACAGGAACAGCAGTCAGGCATCCCCCGGATTTCCTGGCAACCTGCACAGATTCTGCGATGATATCGGGTGAAATAAACGGACGGGCGGCATCATGGACTGCCACAATTTCGGGGTTGTATTTTCGGGCATTGGTCAGCCCCTGCCATACGGAAGCCTGGCGGGACTCTCCCCCGGGAATGACATCCAGTACCTTGTCGAGACCAAACGGCCCAAGAATCTCATGCCGGATGAGTTCGATATGCTTGGGAATCGTCGGAATGATAATACCGTCAACGACTTTACAGTGCTGGAATTTCAGTAATGTATGGGCAAGGATGGGTTTACCGCCAAGCTCGGCAAATTGCTTTGGTCTATTCAGGACCGCCTGTAAACGAGACCCGGTGCCTGCCGCCGGAATAATGGCGATGACTGAGTTAGCTTCTCCGGTCGTCATCCAAGCAAGCGGGTATCACTGAGATTAAAATTATGTGCAGTGCTCATAAATACCGGGTAAATCATGAAATTGAATACTTTGTATAGCGAATCATTGCAAGATCTTCGTTCCCACATTTTTTGTACTCTTCCGAGGGAGGACGCCTAAAAAAGTCACTCTGAGCCTGTCGAAGAGTGGCTTCGTACACAGTTATGAGAATAGAAATGCCAATCACCGTCGTATAAAACAGTCCATGAATCATACCGGAAAATCTAACCGCGCTGCTACAACTGCAACATGGCGTCGCCGTAACTGAGGAACCGGTATTCGTTATCCAGGGCAATCTGGTAAGCCTCCATAATATCTTCTGTGTTGTGGAAAGCACTCACCAGCATGATTAGCGTGGACTGGGACTGGTGAAAATTGGTAATCATGCCATCCACAATCCGGAATTCGTATGGAGGATAGATGAATAAGTCGGTCCAGCCTTCCTTGGGCACGACTTTTTTCCCGGCAATATGGGATGTCTCCAACACCCTTACCACCGATGTGCCGACCGCAATTACCCTGTTCCCTCCGTTCCGGGCCTCGTTAATTATCTCCGCATCCTCCGGCATGATCCGATAATTTTCCGAGTGCATATGATGCCGCGTCAGATCTCCGACGGTTACCGGGCGAAAAGTTCCCAAACCGATATGCAGCGTAACTTTCGCAATTTTCACCCCGTTTTTCTGCACCTTGTCCAGCAGGTCTTCGGTGAAATGCAGTCCCGCTGTGGGGGCCGCGACCGCGCCCCGATTTTCGGCAAAAACCGTCTGGTAAGTTTCCTTATCTTTCGGTTCGGCGTCACGCTTGATATACGGCGGCAGTGGCGCCTGACCGATTTCCTCGATGATGTCGTAAAAATCATCCTTATCGTACAGGAACCGCACCACCCGTCCCCCGGATATGGTATTATCGATGACATCACACTGCAGTTGTTCCGTGACAGTCAACTTGTTCCCAATACGGACCTTCCGAGCCGGATTAACCAGCACTTCCCAGATATTGCTCTCCAGTTCCCGCAGCAGAAATACTTCCACCTTGGCATCCGTTTGATCCTTCACGGCAATGAGCCGGGACGGAAACACCTTGGTTTCGTTCAATACCAATACGTCGCCCTCTTCCAGATAATCGACAATATCCGTAAACACCCGATGTTCAATGGTATTGGTACCCCGATCAATTGCCATCAGCTTGGAGCTGTCGCGTGGCTCGACCGGGTACTGGGCTATACGGTTATCCGGAAGGTCGTACTGGAAGTCTTCCAGCTGGGCTTTATCGCTTTGTAATATAGGATCTACACTATTTGTCGTTGTCATTAGAACAGTCTTTCCTGTGTCGTACTATTATTGTTCGGTGTATGATTGAAGTGTTCGTACGTCAGTGAGGTCGCTTTGCGGCCCCGCGATGTACGCTGAATGAATCCCTCTTTTATCAGGAACGGTTCATACACTTCTTCGATGGTATCGCTTTCTTCGCCTACCGCCACTGACAGGCTGTTCAACCCGACCGGACCGCCATCGAATTTGGAGATAAGCACTTTGAGAATCCGCTTATCCATTTCATCCAGTCCGAATTCATCCACCTCCAGCTGTTCCAGAGATTCCCTGGCGACTGGTTTGGTGATGACGTTATCCGCTTTCACCTGCGCAAAGTCCCGGATCCGCCGGAGCAGCCGGTTACAGATACGCGGAGTCCCACGGGATCGCCGGGCAATTTCCATGGCACCGTCTTCTACGATGTCCACGTTTAAAATGTTTGCAGAACGTTTGACAATTTTGAACAATTCTTCTGCAGAATAATAATCCATACGTGAAACCACACCGAACCGGTCCCGCATTGGAGACGTCAGGAGACCGGCCCGGGTCGTGGCGCCAATGAGCGTGAACGGCTCCAGGGATAATTGGACGCTTCGGGCATTCGGCCCCTTGTCGATCAAAATATCAATGGTATAATCTTCCATGGCAGAGTACAGGTACTCTTCCACCACATTGTTTAACCGGTGAATTTCGTCGATAAACAGGACATCTCTGGGACCAAGTTTGGTTAATAACCCGGCCAAATCGCCCGGTCGCTCCAGTACCGGCCCGGAGGAGACTTTAATCTGTACCTCCAGCTGGTGCGCCACAATATGGGCCAGTGTGGTTTTGCCCAGTCCGGGCGGCCCGAACAAGAGCAAGTGATCCAGGGCTTCCTTACGCTCGGCGGCTGCCTGGATAAAGACCTTCAGGTTTTCAACAACCTTTGATTGTCCAACAAACTCATCAAACGTTGTAGGCCGGAGCGAAGAATCAAATTCCCGTTCATCTTCCATGATCTCCGGTTTTGTGGCTTCTGAACGCATACTTCTATTTATCTACCTTCTTTCTCTTCAATTCAATCATCACTGCACCAACTCAATGTAACCATCACAAATTTGTGGCATGATCACATTAATAATTTACCCCCTCGCCAAAGTCTTGAATGCTGTCTGTGCGTGCTCCCACAGTTATAAGGAAATACTCCTGAATGGTACGTTCAATCTAATTACAGCTCTCCCGCAAAACAAGAAATTTTGCGGGTTTCGCTTAAATGTGAGCAATTTGTTCGTCCGTCTCCTCAGTTTTTAAGAAGATGTGAAAATATTGGCGAAATGATTTTAGAAGCGTTGTCGGCGTCTACCCTTTCCCGGCAGGGAGCCCTTCCGGGCCGACAATCTCAGCTTCGGGAAGAGCTTCTCCCGATGGATGACGCCTCTTGGAGTCACTCTGAGCCTGTCGAAGAGTGGCGTATTATAACTATTAACCCTAATCAATTTTGCCAATATTCACACGAACCATTCAGGAGATTATTCCTTCCTTTATTTTTCCAGGATCCCCGATAAAAATTTTCCGGTGTAAGAATCTTCATGTTTGGCGACCTCTTCCGGCGTGCCCGTCGCGACAATCATCCCGCCGTATTCGCCGCCTTCGGGTCCCAGATCAATAATGTAATCTGCCGTTTTAATCACATCCAGATTATGCTCAATGACAATGACCGTATTCCCCCTGTCCACCAAGCGATTCAGCACCTTTAACAGCATCTGTATATCGGCAAAATGCAGCCCCGTGGTGGGCTCATCCAGAATATACATCGTGTTCCCCGTCCCGATTTTGCTCAGTTCTGTCGCCAGTTTCACCCGCTGCGCCTCACCGCCGGAGAGGGTGGTGGACTGCTGGCCCAGGGTAATGTAACCCAACCCCACATCCTTCAACGTTTTTAGTTTCCGCTTGATTTTGGGCACCTTTTTAAAGAATTCCAGCGCTTCGGTCACGGTCATATCCAGCACCTGGCTGATATTCTTCCCCTTGTACTTGATCTCGAGCGTCTCACGGTTGTATCGCTTGCCTTCGCACGCTTCACACGTGACATGCACATCCGGGAGAAAGTGCATTTCAATCTTTTTGACACCGTCGCCGGTACATTCCTCACAGCGGCCACCCTTCACATTAAAACTGAACCTGCCCGGCTGATATCCGCGAATTTTAGACTCAGGGAGTTCGCTGTACAGGTCACGGATCGGCGTAAATGCGCCACTGTAGGTTGCCGGGTTGGACCGCGGCGTCCGGCCGATGGGAGATTGGTCGATGTCAATAACCTTGTCCACGTGCTCAAGGCCGGCGATGCTGCTGTGGGGCAACGGCTGTTGCTTTGTACTGTCATAAAAATGCTTTGCCAGGGCAGGATACAATGTCTCGTTCACCAGCGTACTTTTTCCTGAGCCGGATACCCCGGTTACACAGATAAATTTCCCCAGCGGAAACGCGACATCAATCTCTCTGAGGTTGTTGCCGCGTGCCCCTTTCAGCAGGATCTCTTTCCTGGTTCCGTTGCGGCGCTCCTCCGGCAACGGGATTTGCAGGGCACCGGATAAATACTGCCCGGTAATGGATTCGCTGGATGCCTTCACGTCCTCCGGGGTGCCGAACGCCACGACATTTCCACCGTGCTCTCCGGCTCCTTTTCCCAAATCGACGACTATATCAGCGGATTCGATGGTTTCCGGGTCATGCTCTACCACGATCACCGTATTCCCGATATCCCGGAGATGGGTCAACGTATTGATGAGCCGCTGGTTATCCCGCTGATGGAGTCCGATAGTCGGTTCATCCAGGATATATAACACTCCCACCAGTTGCGATCCGATCTGCGTTGCCAGCCGGATACGCTGGGCTTCGCCGCCAGAGAGCGTCCGGGCTCCCCGATCCAGCGTGAGGTAATCCAGGCCAACATTAATCAGGAAGCGCAGACGTTCCCGGATCTCCTTGATGATCTGCCGGGCAATTTCCATTTGAGTATCAGTTAAATGGATGCCACCGTTATCCGAATCGAAAAACCGGCTGATCTCCTTGATAGACCAGGACGTGAGTTCCGGTAGATTTACGCCGTTGATTTTCACCGCCGTCGCTTCCTTGCGAATTCTGCCGCCGTTGCATTCGGGACAGGGCAGCGTCCGCATATAGGTCTCAATCCAGTTTCGCACGCCGCCGGATGAGGTTTCCTTGTATCGACGCTGAAGGTTCGGGATGACGCCCTCGAACTCGCGGTTCCACTCACCCCGGGCTTTGTCTGAAGAATATTCCACAGTAATCCGTTCGCCCCTGGTGCCGTAGAGTATGACATCCCTGGCTTCTTCGGACATCTTTTTCCACAGGGTGGTAAAGTTGAAATCGTACTCCCGGGACAGGCTCTTCAGAATTCTCGAATACCAGTTGCCACGGGGTTGCACACCAATGGGCTTGACCGCCGATTTATTCAGACTCAGCGACTTATCAGGCACCACCAACTCCGGATCGATCTCCATTTGGGTCCCGAGCCCATCGCAGACCTCGCACGCCCCGTACGGACTGTTAAAGGAAAACATGCGGGGTGAGAGTTCCTCATAGCTAATCTCACAATCGGGACAGCTAAAATGCTCGCTGAATATGTGTTCCGCTTCTCCCACCTGATCTATCAAAACCAAGCCAGAACCGATATTAAGCGCCGTTTCCAGAGAGTCGGTCAACCGGTCTTTGATGGAATCTTTCACCACCAGCCGATCCACCACCACTTCGATTTCGTGCTTCTTGTTCTTGTCGAGTTCGATTTTTTCATCGATCTCCCTGATCTCGCCATCCACCCGGACGCGCAAAAACCCTTCGCGCTTAATTTCCTTGAAGACCTCCTTGTATTCGCCCTTGCGTCCACGGACGACCGGCGCCAGCACCTGGATTTTCGCCCCCTCTGGGAAGCCGAGCACGCTGTCAACGATCTGCTGGACGGTCTGTTTTTGAATAGGCTTGCCGCAGTTGTAGCAATAGGGTGTCCCGACCCGCGCGTATAATAATCTCAGATAATCGTAAATCTCGGTCACGGTTCCGACCGTAGACCGCGGGTTCTTCGATGTGGATTTTTGTTCGATGGAAATGGCAGGAGAAAGGCCTTCTATGTAATCGACATCCGGCTTTTCCATCATCCCGAGGAACTGCCGGGCGTAGGCAGACAGGGATTCGACGTAGCGCCGCTGCCCTTCCGCGTAAATGGTATCGAACGCCAAAGAGGATTTCCCCGATCCGGACAACCCTGTGATGACTATGTATTTATTCCGCGGTAGCTCAACGTCTATATTTTTCAGGTTGTGCTCGCGGGCACCTTTGATAATGATTTTATCGCGTCTGGACATGCACTTCTCCAGTAAATATTGCCAATTTTGCTGCCGATCTGGAAAAATACACGAAATATTCTCTACTTAAAAGTGCTATTTACGTTTTTTGTACTACTTTCACTCGTTATCCCTCATCGAATTTCCATCGACCCTTGAAACAAATTCGTTTCAGGTCACTCGAATAATTTCTTACTTTTCCGGTGATTAATTGTGAACAACAGACTCGTGACTAGGTGAATCTCATGGCAAAAAATCATAAGACTTTCCTTTCAGTAGCTGCCATTTCAGGAGCGCTTGCTGTAGCATTCGGCGCGTTTGGAGCGCACGGACTGGAGTCCGCACTTTCAGCCGAAAGTCTCGCCACGTTTTCCACGGCGAACAAATATCACATGTATCATTCCCTGGCGATGATCGCCTCGGCATGGACGTATGCCCGCTGGCACCAGCGCGCCGCGATTATAAGCGGCTGGGCGTTTCTCACTGGTATTTTGATCTTTTCAGGGAGTTTGTACCTACTTGCCATCACTGGGTTATCATGGCTCGGTGCCATCACACCAATCGGCGGCGTGGCGTTTATCGTTGGGTGGATTGCGCTGGCATTCAGCGCCAGGCGAAGGGACTAATCAACAGAAAGAACCAAGAGCCAAGGATAAAGAACCAAGAGAAAAACGCTTACCGCAAAGGCGCAAAGACGCGAAGGAAACCAGCTTAAAACAACGCAAACACTGAATGGATCTGAACGCAAAATATACAAAATTAGATGATCTGTCTCTTAACAGCCGAAAAATTTACGGGATCTTCGACTCACAGAGCCGGTGGCGGCAGGATAATTGAAACGGGCAACTTTCTCATTGTACGCCGCCATTGACCGCTCTAGGTGTCGATGGCGGTTATTTTTGTAGGCAACAGTACACCTTCCACCGCGAACGACACATCAAGTGGTCGTCCGCGGAAGGTGATTTTCAGCGGAACGCTCTGTTCCGAAAAATCTTGCAGAAAAGTATATATAGTAGAATTCGCAGATTATTCCCGGTTCTTGGGTTTCTCCCCGGACTTGTGCCCGAGGTGAAAAAGCCCTCCTCCCAGAGGGCTGCCTTTCCATAAACGATTTTAACCGCCTTCAAGCGAACCAATTGAAAACCCGGTCTAAACCCGGCTTTTGACGGGCTATTGGCGGATGAGCTTTTTGAAGGGTTTGCTGTCTCTTCCTGCTTTTTTTACAAAAGGAATGGAACAAATTTGGCAAAACAACGAAGATGGTTTTCCCGTACTTACCCCGCTTAAACCCGCTGCGCGGACTTTAAGCGGGGTTTTTTTAAATGTGTTTTGTCATCCCCCTGTCCCCCTTCGAAGGGGGAACGGTTTTTTGGGGCGGGTGGGAGATAATTTTACAAGAAGCATAATTCGCGGCTGAAATGGTGAAACACCAGATCACTCACACCAAATAAGTTTTTCTATACTACGTAATACGCAATCCGCACTATTCTACAAATCGTTCAGAAGTTCCCGGGCTTCCTTCTGCAACTTGCGATCGCTTTCCGATTGTGCCGAAATCTCCAGGGCGCTGTTATACGCCTTCCGGGCGCCGGATTCGTTGTCCAGCGCTTCCTGGGTGCGCCCCAGCCAGACGTAATTCCGGATGTCCTCCGGATCCTTGTCGATGGCGGTCTGGAAATATTTGCGGGCTTCTTCAAAACTGGCTTGTGGCGGTTTCGCATAGATAACGCTGGCGACCTGGCGCTCCACCCAGCTGAGATCGGCCAACGTGTAATGCCAACGCCCCATCACATGATAATTCGCCGCATCTTCCGGGTCCAGTTCGATGGCTTTTTTGGTGTGCTCAGCCACTTCATACGAGTTTTTGATCTTCTGTTTTGTGCCTTCGATCTCTCCAACCCGTCCAATCAGGATTCCGTACCATTTATGGGACTCGGCACGGTTGGGATCCATTTCCAGCGCTTTTTCCGCGTAGGAGAGCCCCTGGTACAGGTGTTTTGAGATCTTTTCCTCGTCCGTGGTATTATCCGAGATGTCAAAGTTAGCGCGTGCCAGCCGCCACACGACCTCGAAATTTTCGGGCGCAACAGCCTCCGCCTGCTTCATCACGTCATAAACTTCGGCGTAATTCTCCTCTTCGTGTAGTGCGTCGGCTTTGCTGATGAGGGAATCAGCGTTCTGCGCAAAAAGGGTCGTCCCAAACAAAAGGACCGTAATGAGAAACAACATTCGGGAAATCTTCATTGGCAACCTCGTGAGTTTGGACACCAGTGTTTGAGTGTTATTGTGTTACAGTGTTATGGTTGTTAAAGGTCATATGTTTAGTGCCTTAGGTTACCACGGTGAGACGTGAGACGTCAGACGTGAAAAAGGCAGCTATAAGTTTGTCTGCGATTATTCTCTGCGCACTCAGCGTTCTCTGCGGTTATTTCGTATTCGTTTTGGTCTTCACCTAAAAATATTCAATATAGACGATCTTCAGTTCCCGGCTGGGCAGCGGAATATCGTCCCCGTATTGCTTGTTTTTCAGTAAATTATTCACATCAAGCTCGATGTGAAATTTTTCGGCAAAGGTCCAGCGTAGCGCCGCATTCAGGTAGCCGCGCCCCCTGCTTAATTCCTCGATATTCGCAGTGCCAGCTTCATTATCGTTCAACGCGGCATCATATTCCACCATGACTGAAATTTCCCGGTTGATGTCCTTGTCAATCCCTGCAAACAAATTAGGATCATTATCGCCATCCCCGTCCTCCAGGGAATAATTCATCCCGACGTGGATGCCCAGGTTCCCCAGGAACTGGTAGTTCTTACTCAGGGCGACATAAAACCCCGAGGATTTCAACTCGTATCGATCCAGGGATTTGATATACCCGTGATATCCCTGGGAATTAAATCCGATGGCAACGGCGGGGTATTTCATTGTCTCATCAAACAGGCGGTATTTCACCTGCACGCCCGGCTGGGGGTTCCACCGGACAGAATCCTCACCGATGATATGCGTGCCGCCATAGGATACACCCAGCATAAACTGCCGCGTCAGACCGATATCCACCCCGGTGAGAACACCGCCATCCGGCATCATGCGGAGTTCCACGCCGTAACTGCCGCGCTCCAGGCTCCCCGCGGTCGGAATATTCACCAAAAAAGGAGGCTGAGGATAGGAAACGGTCTGAGCTTGTAAGGGTTCAAGTTTGAAAAGTAACAGAAAAATGAAAGCGAAGGACACAAGTATGCGTGTGATTTTCATAATGTGCTCATTTGTTTATTTCACCGAATTATCAAACTGGTTTACGGCAAGAGTTTGGAGAAATATAGAGGGGGTCTGCACGAGAATCAATACTAATCTACTTTATGCCTATTGTGTGAAATTGTCGAAACTGTGCCAAAAAAAGTGTCCTCGCTGTCATCCTGAGCGAAGCGTAGCGGAGTCGAAGGATCTCCCTTTGCAAGGGTTCCTAGATTCTTCCACGAAGGGGTTCCTTTGGAGTGCTCGGGCTCAAAATGACAAGCCTTCCCGGCACTTTTTCTGGTCTTCCCGATCGAATTTGCATTGAAAAAGGTCGTTTTGAGACAACGGGCACTTTATACAGCCATACTATATAACACAGCCCCGGTGAATGCTCACCGGGGCTGTGAAGGTTTGCTCCCTGCTTCGGAAACGAACTTGAATTACCGCATCAGCATCATTTTCCGGACGGTTTGGTAGCGAGTGTCCGTACCGGAAGTCACCTGGATCTTGTAAAAATACATTCCGGACGACACCTGCTGACCATAAGCATCGGTACCATCCCAGTTCACGGTGTAGTATCCCGGTTCCTGCTGTGCTCTGACCAGCGTACTAATCGGCTGTCCCAGTATGTTGTACACGGTGATATTCACCGAGCCAGCCTCGGGGATCGCATACCGCAGGGTTGTGGTCGGGTTAAACGGGTTCGGATAGTTCTGCTGCAGGGCAAATTCAGTCGGCTGTCCCGCGTTGGAATCGATGCCGGTTCCAACGATGGCGACTTCATCCGAATGTCCGCTCTCGTTGCCGTTCACATCTACCGCAGTAATACGGTAGTACACAGGATATTCCTGATCAGGCGAATCGACGTACAGAGGTTCGGCTGTATGGTCCACCATAGTGGCCTCACTCACATCGAATCCCGGGGCGCTTCCCCGATAGACGGTGAAATACTGGAAATCATGGTCCGGAGACCCGTCCCAGGTCAGGTTAATACCGTTCTCGTCCGCCGTTCCGCTGACAGTCGTTGGTACACCAGGTGCCAGGTTATCGATTGAATAACCACTCATTGGCGGTGAATCCATGTAAAAATACGGATCCGGTGTATGTCCGCTGACCATAAACGTGGACCAGAATTCATCGGTTGGTCCGGTGTAGGCGTTCGAATCGACCAATGTTGGTGCGACTAATACGTAGGTTTCCATATCATGGAAGGGAAGATAATCCACAAATTCCCAGACACCTCCGACCGGCAGCATCAATTCGCGCCAGACACTCCAACCGGTGAATACGGCTTCATATCCCGGGGTTCCGGGGGCAAAACCTATACGCACCTGTCTTCCCTGGTCTTCCGGGACATCCATGATACCCAGAATCTGCGGCGGAACTCCCTCACCGGAATATTCCTGCAGGGCGACATCGACTGTAACCGTATCATTTAACAAATCAAAATCACTCATAGAAAACCATGGATGAAATCCGCTCTTTTCCACCATGAGCGAATACGTCCCGTTTTCCACCGGGAGGAAATAATTCCCGGATTCATCGCTCAGGGTGATAAATACGTCCTCAGTCGAAACGTTATATGCGACCACGCTTGCGTAGTCAACCGGAAACGCATCCGTAGTACTGACGTATCCCTCGAACGCCGATTCGAATGCCCCCGGCTGCAAGTCGAACGTGAAGAATTGAGACTGGTTACTCTCATCAACCGGAAAATCCATGACGTAGGCATCATAATATCCCGGTGCCTCAACCAGCAGATTATACCAGCCGTAGGGAACAGTGCCAAAATAAAATTCACCGTTCGAATCGGTAAATGTCATGTCAGTGTACATTATGTCCGTGGATCCAAGATACACTGCGGCGCCCTCAATCGGACTTGCCGTCACTGTATCCCTGACGACTCCATAGACTTCTCCGAAATCTTCTCCACCCATATAATCAAGGTAATAATCACGCCATACGTAGGTTTCACCAATAGACACGGAATCGAAGAACGTGTAGTAATCCGGCGCCCACGCATCCACCCAATAATTTCCGGCAGGCAGGTTCAACGAATAATATCCGCTTTCATCCGTGTAGGTCCAGTCGTAATAATCGTCATTTCCAGCAGCCACTTCGGCATTTCCTAATGGAGCATTGGTGGCACTGTCATAGACATACCCTTCCAGTCCGCCGGTAAAGGAGCCGTATTCATCCAGGTAATAATTCCGTTCCAGAGACAACCCTTCGCTCATCGAGACGGAATCATCAACACCCCAATAATTATCGGCACCTATATATACAATAAAATCTCCGGCAGGTAAATCGATCTGGTAATTCCCCTGGGCGTCGGTCTCGGTCCAGAAGTAATACCAATCGTTCCACACATCCACCCAGGCATAGGGAATTCCGGTAACGCTGTCAGCACTGGTTATCACCCGTCCGTGGATGTCACCGACAAAATCAATCGGATCCAGATAGAAATTATACGGAATGAGTTCAGTGCTCACCTCGATACTGTCATATACGCTAAAAAAGCTATCGGCATCTGCCCCAACCTCATAAAATCCGGGGGGAAGCCACAGCGTGAATTCTCCGGTTTCCCAGTTAATTCCGGTGTCATTCCAGAAGTCACCATCAAGCTGGCTTGCCCAAACCCAGACATCTTCACCCCGGATGGTATCTCCGGTTGTGGCATTGATTGCGAAACCGGTTATGCCACCGGTCACTGAGGTGATAGTGAAATCGTTTCCGGTTGAATATGCCGGAACCCAGTAACCGTCAGGTTCGATGATAGCCCCTTCGATCTCCCAGTCATCAACAAAGACCCAGTAAAAGGTCGAATCGTGCAAGCTATTATATACCGGTAGCGAATAATTTCCACTGCCATCCGTTTCGGTCCAGGTATATCCGATATCCTCATTCCAGGCATTGACAAAAATACCGGCAGCGGGTGCTCCATCCCATGTCACGTTCCCTGTGATTTGTGCGTTTGCAGCAAAAACAGTGAAATTTACCTCTGTTGTATCGGCTTCCCAAACCTCAATAAAAGTATCGGCAGCGGCAAGGTAATTGGGAACCACGGTTTCAGCATCTATGCCCACGTCGAACCAGCCGGCCGGGACCTGAAGCTGGTAAAACCCGGCACTATCAGTCTCGGCAAAAAAACCTGCCTCAAAATCACCTTCTACCCAGATCCTGACGCCGGAAACCGGATTCAGCTGGTTATCCGTCACTACACCACGAATCACTGATGTGCCGAAAAGATAGGTGAAGTCATAGCCGGTGACGGCGCCATCGACGATGACATCCTCATAGTGAGTGGGTTCCGGAAACATCCCGCCGGTCTGCATTAAATAGTCGGCGCTGAACAGCCAAACGGTGACGGCTTCCGGCAACCCGATGGAGTAATACCCGGAGACATCGGTCAAATCCATAATTGCACGATATTCGCCGGTGCCCGTATCCTGCCACTCGGCAATTACGATGATGCCCTGGAGTCCCGTGGCGGTTTCATCTTCAATGAGCCCGGAAACGCTGTAGCCTGTGTCGTAGCCCATCTGATAAAGGAATACCGATTCAGCCTCAATGCCACTGGAGACTTCAAAGAACAGTCCTCCCTGGGCATAAAACAGGCCCTCACCAAAGTCAGGATCCATGACAAGCTCGTACACACCATCCGTCGTGTCCGAATCCATGTAATCATTATCAATCAGCACCATGGATTCGCCCATGTCGATATAGAGATCGCCGGGATCCAAAACGCCGTCTTCATTAATATCAAAAATAATTTGTGCCAGTGCTTCTGTTTCACCGGTGGGGAAGGAAAATCTCAGAACGGCACCTGTGCCTACCTCTACCGTGTCTGCCTGTACATTGTTTATCGTGAGACCAAGCGTTGAGACGGTATTGGAAACCAGAGTCTGCGCCATATACTGTTCTCCCGCCGACCATTCCGTTGCTCTGGGTAGCGGGTGATCCCTCCGATTAACCGATCGCACCGCTTCCCTTGACTTCAGCTGCTGTTTACGTAGGCGCAGATCTTCAGGCATATCAGCTTCCCGCGAACCCCTCTGCAGCACTTGTTGTCGGGGTACCATCACTTCCTTCAGATAGTGCATTCCAATTTGTTTTCGTAACTGGATTGTTTTCTGCACCTCATGTGGTATAACTGCTTTTTCAGTCTCCTGTGACTGAATTTGAACTGGTTTTCCCGCGAAAAGTGTACTCGCCAGTACAATAAAAACCAAACTACACCCTATGTTACTAAACCAATGTTTCATACGCCCCTCTCCTACCATTCAAGTTAGGTGGTTATAAATGGGTTACACATCTCCAAATGTTTCACCCATTTGACCAATGTATATATACCAGAAAGCCCTTGTGAGAGCAGTGACTAAAATCACATTCTACCCAAAATATTAAAGGAGAAGTAACTTCCTATATTATATGATTTTGCGAGAGAAAATATTACTTAAAATCACAAAGAATAACTAATGCTAATAACATGGAACCGGCCACCGTGGTGAGAGAGTTCTGACGGTTGCCGTGGTTCACCGAACCGTATTTCGCCGGAATCAACCCGTTCAACGTACGGGAGTGTCTGGCCCAATTCATAACCGATGCGGACTTTCCGCACCTGCCTGGCGAGGCTGATTTTCGCCTGAAGAAGGTGGATACTGTACTGCAGAGGTTGTCGAATCGGTTCGGAAATCAGATTAAACTCCAGTGCCGCCGCTCCGTCGACAACAAAATCCGTATAACTATGGGTGTACCGAATATCCGACGCCACAGAGAAACCATGCAGGTCCTTTTTCCATCGGATTTCACCGTCCTGGGAGAAGACTGTACCGGTTAAGGTACCTGAAACCCCGTGCGAAATTGGGAGTAAGTTATCATAATACCCAAGGACCGGAGTCCTCAAGGAGAAGGAACCGGCTAATTCGCTGTAACCTATGCCCATGGATACCCGGAAAGAGCGAACGGATTGCCTCCAGCGGATATTGCCACCAACACGATCGAGTTCACCATTACCAAGTGAGGTGAAATCCAAAAGGATTGGAGTCGTCTCCGGCGGGTGATTATCGATATCCGAGATCAGCCTGGACCGGATTACATCGATGGTTATAGTGCATTGCTGTTTCGGATGAGTATAACCGAGCCGGACAAAATTTTGGTACCCCTTATTGCGAAAAGTTATCCTGCGCGGACCTCTGAGCTCGGTTTTATTGGTGTTGTTTGTATAAATAAGATCAGGCGAACCCGTCGAATGTGCATACCTGTACTGCGCGGAAATAACCGCACCCGATTGAACTGGCAGGCTTGCAAACACTGTGGGGCGAAACGATGTTTTTTCGTTTTCAGCCTCCAGTTGATGTCCAAAAGTGAGCGGTAACCAATCATAGAAATACCGATTCATTCTTGAATTTTCAGACTGCGGGTACCGGGCAATTTCCAGCGGGGAATGGACACCGGTCATTCCCACGTCAAAGCCGCCTCCCAGCAATGCCCGGCCGTCAGACAGCGCAAATTGCAGCCGTAAATCGCGGGAGACGCCGTCCATGTCGAGATGTGTTGATACGTTATCGCTCCGATTCGAGAAGGCTTGATACCCTTCGTAGTACTTAATGCGCCATGCCGCATCAAACCTGTCCAGAGATTGCGGGAAAAAAATCTCCCCTTTCCATGCCGGAATTCTCCAGGACAAAACCTCATCTCCGGTACGGTATTTCCGGTACCCGTCCAGATAGGTGAACCAGGTATTTATCCTGGCCTGGCCATGACGTAAATCCGGAAGCGTAATCCTCTGATTACCAGGAAAATTCAAGGTGGAATATATCAAATCGAGAGCAGGTTGCGCTGCAATCGGCATCGCAGAAAAACAGAGGCAAAACAAAAGGAGGCCTGTGACAGACCTCCTTTGTTTGCATTGCGGAATCACGGAAAACGGTATGACGTTATTTTAATAACACGAGTTTCTGCACATCACTCTGACCGCGGTAATTGACGCGCACATAGTACATGCCGGAAGAGACACCCGCACCGTTCCACCGGAGAATTTTCTGGCCGGCGGGCAGAACCTCGTCGACCAATGTCACCACCCGTTCACCTCGCAAGTTATAGATTACTGCTGTCACGTGTTCTGATTTCGGAATATCAAACCTGATATTGGTCTCGGGGTTAAACGGGTTCGGGTATGCCGGATACACGGTGAACTCCCTTGGCAGCCTGGGAAGTTCCTCCTTCACATCCACAAACCGATCGGGAAAGAGTCCGCCGAGGGTGCTGTCGACACCGAACACATAATCCTTCCACATCTGCAGGAAGCTTTGCGGTGGATTATAGAACCACGCAGAAAAATTCACCCGTTCACCATCGATGTTGGAGGTAGTATCAGGATGGGCAAAATCCTCATACATCATCCAGTGGAAATCGGCAGCATCCTCCATGTCATACATCATCGACATGGCGTCCATCCCGAAATCATCCTGGTAGGGTGCCATTGCCTCGGCAAGATCCGCCATTTCGTCAAAGAAAATACCCATCTCTTCGAATGCGTCCCTTAAATTCTCTCCGGCTTTGTGAAATTCTGATATACCATACTGGGTGATCGTCATAAAGTCGGGATTGGCTTGTTCCAGCCGGAGCACCAGCATTGTATCGCTCTCGATGTCGCTGAAATCCAGATAGTTCGGGTCCAGGTCCACAATAAACATCCGGTCGAGATTATGATAAATATGCTCCAATCCGTTCGCAATCATGGTGGTGGATTCTGCCATCAGATCAAGCCCGGTAGCCATCCCGGCCATCGCGGGGAACGGAAGATGCACTATCTCAAATTCACTGTTTGGTCCGATTTCAAACTGGGGGTACGTATCAATGGAATTCTTCATCAGAACGATGAAATGAGTAGGTTCCTCCGGAAAAACGTAATAATCCATGTGATTCGAGATCCCGGTTAATTCTTCCGAAAAATCGAGATCATTCCAGTGATACTCCGTTGCCAGCGAATCAAGACGCCCCATATCCAGGTATCTGAAAATCTCAAACAGCGTCTCAGGGTAATCCTGCATTAACGCGTACATATCCACATAAGCCAGCCCCATATGAGCATCAGGATCATCGGGATTGAGTGTGAGTTCATCCATCCATGCGGTGCGCATTCCGTCAAAATGGGTCCGGATATCCTCCCGGACCGCCATGGAATTCATCACCAAATCCGGACTCAACATCTCGAGCGTCAGCGAATCCAATCCGCTGGGGAAGATGCCATCAAAAGTGTACGACTCCGGGGTAGTTGTGCGGTAGAAACCTTTATAGATCTGCTCCAGGCTGTTCCCGGGCAGGTACTCCAGAATCGTTACCGGACTGATGGTTTTCCCTTCGTCCGATGGTCCGAACTGGTAGGTTTCTCCGCCGAGCATCGAATCGATTTCTGCGACATTCGATTGCAATTTGTTGAAGTCCGCGGGATCAATTTCAAGGGGCGTGAAGGGCTGTAATTGCACTGTCATTTTGACGCTGTCGATGAGCGTATTCATTGATCCGGCACCCAGTTGCCAGGAGGTTATCGCCGGAGTCATATCCGCCCCAGTGATATCAATGACCGAATCCATGTGAGTAAATCCGGCTTCAAAATGATCGAGCATTTCCTGGCTGAGGCTGTCCAGCATATCGATCCGGTTGAAAAGATCCCGGGAAAAGATAAAAAGCGAATCGGCGAATTCGCCGTCGGCAAAGGTCAGAGTGAATTCAAAGTCGGCGGTTCCGCGCTGAATTGCCGTGATATGGGAACCCACTTGCTCATCGGACAAATGCCCCGCCGTACTGTCCATAAAGGAACCCATTAACCAACCAGCCTCGTCACCGGCTTCGTTTAAATCGGTAATCCACTTATCCATGGAATCTCTGAAAGTCACGTACTCCCCCGAATTAAAGAAATCCGTGAAATAGTTCACAGTTGCATGGGGATCATCGAAGAAATCCAGGGCAGGGTCAATCACCTGAGTGATCATTTCGAAAGACATACTGTCAAATGACGAACTCATCGTTGTCAACAGCGAATCTACTTTTCGAAAGGTCGTATCACCATCCACATGGGTGTACGCGAGGCTGAGCAGTGCCAGTCCCATGTGCGCCTTCATCGTTTCCGGCGTGTCACCGCCAATGTTTACCTGGTCCTTCCAGGTAACTTCCTGCGTCTGTAAGTAGTTGATATACGAGTCAGTTACCTCTCCCTGTAAAGTCAGATCCGCCGTAGCTCCCAAACCATAACCGCTCCCGGCTACCAAGGATATCAACACCATTATAATACAGTATTTTTTAACCATGAGTGCCCTCCTTTGACACATACGGCCATGAATACTAGTTCCAATACCCATGTGTATCTAATGCATCGTTATTACCGAACAAATGACTGTCATCACATTCACCGGGCCAAACTCAGGATGTACTCAGACGCACCGTAGACGGTTTCTTATGGACAGCGAATATATTTTATCGGGTTACGAGTCTCTACGCAACAGAAATTTATAACGGAAAAAAAGTTTACGGAATAAATTCCCAGACAACGGGCCGGTGATCGGATACCAAGGTGATATAATTGTTCATGTAGTCATCGATACGCAGCGTGCCTATATCGCCATCGGATGCTTCATTAAACAGCGCCTTACTTACCAGAATATGATCCAGAAAGCTGGGGGGCGACCAGCCCGGATAGGACGCATCATAGGTGTTCCCTCCGGTAGCCAGGTCAAACGTTAAAAACCGGTACTGTTGGGAATCCGCCCAAAAAATGTGAAACGGATGGCTGGTATCCATGTCATCCAAATCATTATTCCAGTCCCCGACCACCACCATGTTCGTATCCATCCCGGCAAACCGGACACTGTCAAGATAGGTATGTAACATGGTGGCTGCTTCCTCTCGTCGCTCAATATTTTCCGATCCACCGCAGCACTTCATATGCAAATTGATGACCGAGAAATTGAATTCCTCGCTCCGGTGAAAGGTGAAATCCGCCCGGAGCGGAGGCCGCCCGGCAAAGAAATAATCGTTGTCCACGAAAATCTCCGACGTATCGCGCAAGACCAAATCAGAGGTGCGATACACGATCGCCAGCCGCATGAAATCCGTGTGCCGGGAATAGGTGACGGCGTAATTTTCCAAACTATTGACCAGGGTTTTCAGGCTTGCGGTGTTCTGAATTTCTTGCAGGCAATAGATATCAGCGTCAAGTGATCGCATAATCTTCCGTGCCGAATCGATGGTAGTGCTTCCCTGCAGCGGGAACTGTTTCAGGTTCCAGGTGACAATCTCGATCTGTTCCGGCTGATTCAGATCCGGGATGGTATTGGGATTATTCTGGACTTCGGTGATCTGCCCGCAGTTCCAAAGCAGCAACGGCAATGAAAGTGCGAATGTTATTTTGCGGAGTATTTTAACAGTGTTCATGTGTTCGAGTGTTCAGGTTGTCAATTCGCAATGAGCTGTTATTAACGAAGATATTTCCTTATTCCTTATCCCTTTTCACCATCTCGTTTTCTCGGATTCTTGGTTCTTCTCTCTTGGCTCTTTTCACTTGACAGGGAACGACCACATGACCGGACGGTGATCGGAAATCAGCGATTCGTACGAATGCCAGCTGCCAATATATTCATCCAACCGGATTGTCTGAACTTTTCCGCCCTGGGATTCGTCAAACAATCCCCGCGAGTAGAGGATATGATCCAGGAAACTCGGCCAGGAGGGATAGGATGCCTGCGCCGGGTCTTCCACGATTTCCCGGGTGGCAAAACGAAAATTCGCCGTATCCTCCAGGAACGCGTAAAACGACTGGTAAATTCCGGTATCCAGCAGTTCGTCGTTCCAGTCACCGATGACAACAATATTCCGATTCCCTTCAGCCATCTGCTGCAGCAAATTTGCATGCAGTTGTTCCACAGAGCGCTGCCGGCGATACAGTCCGTCGCCGCAGCATTTCAGGTGGAGATTGACCACTGACAGCTGCATCGATTGGTCGCCGCAGCGCCAGAGCAAATCCACCTGGAACGGCGGGCGTCCGGCGAAAAAGAAATCGTCCATGGTAAAAAACTCGCGCTGTCCCAGGAAGGTGAACACATCCTTGCGATATATCACAGCCTGGTCGTAAAAGGACGAATGCTGTGAAATAGCAAATCCGTACTCGGGTACCAGGTTCATCATCCGGACGAACTCTCCGATGTCACCGATCTCCTGCAAACCCACGATATCCGGCTGGAGGTCGCGCAAAACAGCCGCAGCCGCCTGGATAGTCGTATCGCCGGCGTGCGGGAACTGCTCGATATTCCAGGTCATGACCTCGATAGTGTCGGATCTGTTGACAGTCGGAATATCCCAGTCGTACCGGAGCGGTTGCTCATAAGTCGGCGTGGTGAGACAGGAATCCGGCGCCGGTTGTGCCATGATTTCCACAATCTGTGCTGTGTAATCCCGGTGCAGCGTCGCCTCAGCCTCAGACGCCCACGCATCAATGGAATCCTCCATCGCCAAATCCGGCCAGATGTCGTCTTCGAGCAGCGTCACTGAAACACTGCGCTCCGTCGGTGTCTTGTATTCCAGCAAAGATTTCGTCCGCTTATCGACTTCCAAACGGAGGTGCGTCAGCCCGGAACCGTTCCCGTAATTCTGGATGACCATTGTGTGGGTCTGCGGATCTTCCCAGGGATGATCATATCCGGCGGTATTGCCGCCGGTCAGGATGATATCGATGTCCGGAACCAGGTGAGCGATTTCCAGCGCATTCAGCGGGAAGGATTCCCAGTTCAAATCCTTTTGATTCAACCGCCGGAGAAAGCGTTCGTAAACCTCCTGCCGGTCATACGGCAAGCCCAGGCTGGAAAGCAGGATGACAATATCGGCTCCCTCGTTTTTAACCTCCCGTACCAATCGCCGGACTTCATTCAGCGGCGGCTGAACATCTATGCCGTCGATGCGGGAGGGCAACACCTGGTCGGCGAGATTTGATCCGGTGATCCCGATAATTCCCACCGAGATTTCACCGAGCTGCTTTATGATATAGGGCTTGACAAAATCTGCCAGATCCCCGGTTTTATCGTTACGGATATTGCCGGACAGGAACGGATATTTCGCCTGTTGTGCCAGTGTCCTCAAATTATCGGTGCCGAAATCAAAATCCATGGGGCCGGGGACTGCCGCATCGTAGCCCATGCGGTTCATCCATTTGACTATTGTGGCGCCGCCATCGTATGTCCCGAGCACCGTACCGCTGTAGAAATTTCCGCCATCCAGCAGGAGCGTGTATTCATCATTGGCGACGGCTTTTTCCCGGACGGACTGCACGTACTTGTACATCCCGGCGCCGCCGCTCAGCATCGGCGCATTCTCCGGGTTCATAAACCGGGCAGGCACGGATTTGATCCCGCCCAAAAGATCATTGGTAAACATCAGATGGATTGTTTGTGTGTGCTGTTCAGCTACTGCCAGTAATCCGGTGCTGAGTGCAAGAACTATGACGAAGAAATAACGAAAAATACCGCGACTGATCATGAAATCCCCTACAACGTGTATGAGAGTGTGAAGGTGACCCGGGCGTTGGATTCATTCACATTCTCCAGCCTTGAACTCGCGGAGGCTGTCGCCGGGAAAATGTCTACGTAATTATAGTTTACTGCGTTAAAAATGGCGCCGATATCCAGGGTCACATTTCCCCACTTGTAGCTGCCACCGGCCGTGAAGGCTGTCTGCTCGAATTCGCGCCCCAGTGGCGATTCGGAATAAATAAATCCGAACCGGAACGGTACCTTGTCCAGAATGATGTGCTCTACGCCGACGTGAAATTCCCAGGTCTCCCGGAAGTTTTCCGGCAGCGTATTGACGGAATCGGGCATGTCCGCGTAGGTGACTTCGTACTGCGTCCAATCGGTGTAGTGCGCTTCGAACTGTGCCGTGGTCGCAATCGGGTTTTTCATCTTGCCCCGAATTCCCAGCGATAACCTTCCCGGCAGTTTGGTGGTGACTGTTTGTGGCGCGTTGGATTGTAAATAAGTGGGCAACGCCACCCGATTTAACATTCCGGGAACACTGACTAATCCTTGTTGCGTAATCTCAGTACCAGATCGAAAATTGGCTCCAACCCTAAAGCGCCAGTTGATGTCGTAAGCTAGTCCGATGGTAAATAATCCCGGCGTATTGTCAAATTCGATATCACTGGTAAATGCCGTATCCGATTGCGCGCTTAACGCCGGATCTTCCCGCAGCACAGACACAGAATATTCGTCGTGCAATCCCTGTCCGAGCAGGGTGTGATAAGCAACACCGACAGCCCATTTCTCTCCGATTTTCGCGCTGGCGCCGAGACTTGCAGCATAAATTTGTCCCTCGCGGTTAATCACGTGATAGCCCGCCACAGGATCGCGGTTATAGACACCGGACGGTAAACTGGACCGTACTTCTTCCTTATAATCATAACGCATATCCCAAACCGGCGCGTACGATGTCGAAAGATGGATATTTTCACGGGACAGGACCAACCCGCCGGAGGCATCCGGATACCAATTACGGTTGGACGCATACACGTTATCCGTCACCTTGTCCTCGAACATATCAATAGCAGTGAACGAGCGATCCTCTTTGAACCGGCGGAGCGTGGAGGAGACCATCACGGCATTATTTTGCGCACCGTAGCCAAGCATCGCCGGGTTCGTCCAGAGATTGACATACCCTGCAGAGTTTGCCACCCCGGTGGCACCCTGACTCACAAACCGGGCGCTCGACGGCCCGAAATCCTGCGGCAGCACCAGCGAGAAATAGGACTGGGCTGCACCAGCAGTTGGTAAAGAAAGGAGTCCGATAAGGCTCAATGTCATAAAAATCGTGCGAAAATTTTTCATAATATCACATTTGTTATTCATGTTAAAATCTATTCTCCGACGCTTTTGTTGAGTCGGTTTTGGTCTTGCAGTAGATCACCGTCACCGACGCTGAGAGCGGTCGGCGACGGGAGATTTTAATATTACCTTTCGGTGTCATTCAGTGTTTTAGTCAGTTTTTTGGCGACTTTTCTTCGCGACCTTCGCTCCAGAAGGAGCCCCTTCCGGGGCGGCTTTCCGGTATTTGTATCTTTTGTAGTTTTATCTGCGGTCTATCTGTCTAATCTGCGTCATCTGCGTGCTATTTCATTCAAATCAAAACGCATAATCCAGCTGCAACCGGATATCCGACGTGGTGGTTCTGCTGATAATCGTCTCCCAGTCCAGCCGCTGGTCCGGATACACCTCGTTTTCATCGTACGGTTCGAAGTTGTAATTCGTGATCGGCTGACGCGTATCCACCGTCCATTTAACCCGCAGCGCCAGGTTCTCATTGAGCCGCGAAAACAGGGAAATCCAGTAGCGCAGCGCATCGGTCGGACTGTCGAACACCCGGAAATCCGTGTCCTCGAAATTCCAGATGAATCCGCGATAGATCATCACCTCGCTGACCAAACTCAACTGATCGGAAAAATTATGCTCCACCTGCATTGCCAGTCCTTCGCTGCCGGTACCGGCGTTGCCCACGAGAGATTGCTCCACGCCCGCGCTCGGGTAATCGATAGTCAGGCGGCGGCGCTGGGTGAAGTCCACCGAGGAGTTGATATATCTAACCTCCAGGTTGTTGTAATTCGACAACCGTAGCTGACCGCGGATAATCGTTTCTCTGGCGTAAAATGTGGACGGGTCGAAAAAGTTGAACGCGCCGCGAGCCTGCCATTTCTGTCGAATGCGAAACCGATAATTGAATACCGGGCGGTATTCAAGATTCACCACAGTCCGGTAATACCGGGCATTATCCGCGACACGCGTCCAGGTGTCGAAATCCGTATCAATCACAAACTGCCGGTGAAACTGGTACCGCGATCCGATGTAGATCCCGCGTTCCGCCTGGGGCTGTGCCTGTGCCGTGTACAGGTGACCGTAAATCGGATCGTTCAGGTAGAACGTATCCTCGAAGATGGTGCCCTTGTACCGCTGGTAATTGGAAAAGGAGCGTTGGTACGGATTATCATAGTCCAGGTCGTAATCCCGGTAGACCATCAGAAAATTCAGGTTATCGAATTGGAGAAAACCGGTCAGGACAAGCGCGCGGGGATCATCCTCAAAATTGCTGATCTCGCCGTCCTTGTCCAGGATGCCGTACTCCCCCTGCAGGGCGATATTCCGGATGACCGTGGAGAAATCCATTCCGAAGACCCGCCGGAGCGCCCGGGCTTTGTCCCAGAGAGGGGATTCGGCATTTGAACCGTACATCGCCGCAATTTCCGTATCAGCGGTATTCCCGCTGGTAGTGAGAAAACGATGCGCATTTTCCGGGGCAATGACCGATCTGGTAATTTGCGGATTTAATCGTTTGTCATACAGGCTCTCATAGGACGAGAACCCGACAAACGTTCCGGGGCGGAGTGTAAATCGCACATGCCCGCCGTAGGTGACTTCCTCCACCGTGTTTTTCAGCGGATGCTGCAGCGGTCCCTCATACCCGACATTCGACCGCGGATACAGCGTAATCAGGGTGGAAAAACTGGTGGTATCCGCATTCAGAATCGCATCCCTGGGATGCTTTGATGCAAACCCGAAAAAGTCCACCTTGCCGGCGGACGCCTGAAACGCGCCGCCCCTGAGTGCGTATTCGTACGAACTGGATAAATCGGGAAAGACTCCCGGAACGCGCTTGCTCCAACCGTATCCCGAGCGGCGGGGAGAAAAATAATCAGTGCTCTCAAAGACCACACCCTGACCAAAGGTCGCCATGAAATTTCCGCCGATGATGCGGTCAACACTGACAGGACCGAGTTCCAGATCCCGGTAAGTCACGGCATATTTCATCTCTGGCAGAGTAAGGCCGCCGACCTCCGTTGTGCGGTTCGTTTCGCCGAGTTGCCGGTGATACGCCATCCCGAACTTCCAGTGCCGGTTTAGGGTCATCAGCATCTTGTGCTGTAATTCGCCGGGGTGGACTCCAATAGTGGATTCCTGCAGAGTTTGACTGGTAGTAGAGGTTGGCGTCTGGATAGTCACATCATCGCCGAACGCCCGGGCGGCGGGAAAGGTCTGGTAGGTCACATTATACCAGAGATGCGTTTGGTTATACGGATCGTAATCGCCGTAATGGAAAAAATCCCGCATATTGCGGTAGCCGTAATACGACAGCCCGATGGCACCCTGCAGCGCCCGTGGATAGTTGATGCGTCCTTCTTCCTGCCGCTCGAGGACCGCCACGGCATCGATGGGACTCACATTTTGCAGCGCAATCAGATCGTTGTACGTAGCATCGTTGATATTTTTCGGCTCCGCCAGCCGCTCCAGCCAGAGTTCAATCAATCCCTCATTGGCGCCTTCGGTCGTGGTCCAGTTCTCAACCTTATTGTAATAATCCACCAGGCGGGAGGTTGTGGCCGCACTGTCAATCACACCGAGGGTAATCAGCGGCTTAATTTCATTAAAGGTCCGGATATCGATCTCCCCGATATCCTGCAACTCGTAAACGCTGCGGACCGGACCCCGTAATACCACATATTCGTAGAGAGCATCAGCCTGTTGCGCCGTTACCGGTAATTGCCGGATTTCCTCCAGAGATGCCTGGTTCAGGTTGACCTGTGTCTGCGCCAGTGCGAGGACTCCAACAAAGAGGGTTGTTATAATTATCAGCGCGTTTTTCACAACGCAAACCCGAAACTGAATTGATGGGTCAATGGAAACACGGGGTGCGTGATCATACCGTAGTCAACCATAAATGATTTAAAACGGACTCGCAGCCCGGCGCCAAACCTGTTGGGATTAGAGTGGATGCCGGTGAACAGGGTGATAGCATCGATTACCTTATATTCGATACCGGCGTGGTACTGGGTTGCCGTTCCGGCCTGCCGGGTGAGCGCGAATGTCGTCCACACATAATGGTACGGCGAATATGCCACCCCTATCTGTAATTTAACCGGGAGATCAATTAACGCGTTGCCGCTTCCTATCTGCGGCGAATTCACATTCATCACCCGGGCACCGAGATAGTGCCGCTCCTGCAGGCTGGCAATGAACCCGATATCCAGGCCCGCTCCGCGACTCGTGCCCAAATCAATACCATCTGATCCGTCACCGAAAGCGCCTGCCGACTTTCCGTAATCCACCTGGAGGTATTTGACACCGTAACCGACCGCCAGAGATGTGTTGACATCTTTGAGCAGGTGAAATCCCTGGTACAGTCCCACGCTCATCTCGCTGGTGAGATCGCGGCCACCGTAATTCACCGCCATGTTATCGACAGCCAGCCCAAACGTTCCCCAGGAAGATGTCGGGAGTAAAAAACTGCCCATAGCGTGCGGCAGGAATGATTGCCCCAGCGTATTCTCGTAGGAAAATGCGCCAGTTAGTTGACGGGTACCGGCCAACGCTGCCGGATTATTGAATATGGCCCAGGCGTCAGTTTGATGCGCCACATCGCTACCAGCCAGCCCGACATTCCTCGCGCCGTAATACGCCTGCGACGAGGTCACCTGTGCCTCAGCATTTATTCCAGCCAGCACTAACGTTACGGCAACCATAATCGCCATTATTATTTTAATTTGTTCTGTCTTTTTCTTCGCGCTTTTATTCGTGATCTTCGCGTCCTTCGCGGCTAACAGTTGTCTTCTCATTTACCGTACACTCCAATCACCACCGGGGCCGTGTCAGTTGATAGATCGCCGGTATTGATGTCGGTCACCTCCAGATGCATGATATAGACACCGGGCGGTACGAGTTCATTGACCTCGTTGCGGCCGTCCCACGCGCTTTCGATGTAAAAGGACAGCCCGCGATATTCATCATATAACGAAGTCACATACCGTCCGGACGTATCATAGATTCGTAACTTAATGCGACTGTTCGCCGGAAAACTGAAGTCGAATTTGATTTGTTCACCCAGCTGCGGTACAAACGGGTAAGGCGCCACATTCAGTTTTGCCTGGTAATTACCAACTTCCCCTTCCTGGTGCTCTGAGATATCGGAGGGGAATATCGGCTGAATCTGGCTCTGACCGCTATATTCACTCCCGATACCGGACACATCGATGAGGTTACCCACCTGAAGGAGACTGTCCATCGTGTGATTGACCAGGTTTTCATTTTCATCGTAGAGGATTTCGGTGGAATTCCAAATCCGGACAATGGTATTTGCGCCGGTCGGGTCTTCAATGGTGATGTTGGATCCGGGACCGGATAAATCCTGGCGGGCAGTGATTTTCCCCCAGAGAGAAACGAACGTGTAATTGTATTCCAGGGAATTGAACTCTTCGATATTCAGTTCCACCACCGGCAGTGCGGCGTTTTGTTTCAACACGGTAATACTGGAATATATCAACTCCGGCTTGCCGTCGAATTCGTCGATTTCGCCGGTCACTTCCACCGAATCTCCCCGGTGAAAAGAAGTGTCCAGGCTTGCGTTATATAATATGATGCCTTTACCGGACTCATCCTGCAGAAATCCTTCGGTAAATGTTGTTCGGAGTTTCCCGGCAGGCGCTGTCACCACGCCATCAATGGTAACTATTTCGCCGTCATATTCCGCCATATTTTCCACGATCTCGGCGATAGTGAGTTCCTGGGGCGCCTCGGCGATCTCCACGCTGCGGATGGAAGAGGAATCCCGCAAGCCGGTATCATCCGCGGCACGAATGTAATAGTTGAGCGTCCCGGCGCTTTGAAACGGCGAAATGCCGGTTCGGTATGTGCTGCCCGTAATCAACGGCATCGATTTGGTTTGGTTTGTGCCGGAATCGAAACTGTACACCAGTTCAACGCTGGCGACTGAACCATCATCGGTCACCTGTGCCGAGACGGTCAGCGAATCGCCCACCTTCGGATCCGCAGGCGTCAGTGCGATATTGCTGATGGCTGGTTTCGTATTTCCCACGGAGACCACCTGCCAGGTTCCACTCAGGTTTTCGCTGGTCTCATCATGACCGGTGACACCGTTTCCGCCGGATTGCGCTTCGGTGCCTTCGCCGCCAACCCGCTGGAGCTTCTCGCCGCCCACGTGGTTGGGCATAAATTCCTGCTGGGCGACCGGAGTATCACTTGCGTAACCGGAGACGCCGGATTTATCGACGGCATAGGTCGTGCCGCCCCAGAGCAGGTAGTCGACATCCCGCACTGTAGATGCACTTCCGTCCCAGGTGAAAAGGACCAGCGTCTCTTCGTCGTTAGCCAGGAAAAAATCGGCTGCACCGACGGTGGTCTCGCCGGTCACGGCTGGCAGCATATCATCTTTCAGAGATAAATCCGGCTGGCTACCGTACTGACCCTGATAATCGGAATCTGACCCTATTGCCAAGACGACCTCGCCCCCGGCATCGATGGTAAAGCCTGCCGGAAACCTGACAATGAAGTCGGTTCCCGAACCGCTCCAGTAGTTCGAACCGGATGGCAGATTATAGTAGTAATTTCCTCCGCCTGTGTCCGTGGCGTCGGTGATGTAATAATCTGAAAGGTCGATTGCCTGGCTGGTCGGATTCTCCAGTTTAATGTATTCGCCTTCGGTCGGAACCAATACGATTTCCGAGATGATGACGTGGTCCAGGGCTCCCGGGAGAAGTCCCGGTAATCCGGCAAGCAGCAGCGCGAGTATTCGGTGTGTCAAATTCACGTCATTACCTCAATAGTGTCACTTTTTTCACCTGCGATTCTCCCTGCGAGGTGAGATGGATAAAGTAGATCCCCGACGGCTGATCCGTCGCGTTCCAGCGGGTGGTATGCTGCCCGGCGGTTGCGTAGCCGCTGCTCAGCACCTGAATTTGCTGTCCGAGCACATTGTACACCGCCAGTTCGTGGTGCCCGTCCTGCGGCAATTGCCAGGTGACAGCGGTGGAGGGGTTGAACGGGTTGGGATAGGCTTCGGATAATTCGAAAGTCATCGGCTGCGCGCGATCTTCCGGATCGACGGCGGTGCCGGTGCCGTAATCGGTGTCATATCCGAGCAATAACTGGGGATCACCTCCGTACACACTTCCGACACCACGGAACCAATAGGTGGTACCCAGCGAAAAATCCGTGGAGTCGATACCGGTGACATCCCAGACCCGCACGATGGTGGAGTCTGTTCCGCTGCCCACCTTGAGATTCGTCCCGCCGCCTGCCCACCATTTATCTCCGAGCGTGCCGGAGATCTCAATCAGCGTTCCTTCCCAGACGAGGTTATTGGCTTCGGCAATAGTCAAAACCTCAGCCTCCGGAAGCGGATTGCCGGTGGATTCAATAGTATAATTAAAGTCAGCGATTTCCAGCGTCTGCTGATAGACGGTGGCGTATCCGACGGCAAGCACCTCGCCGCCGCGGTCAATGCCCTCGATCAGGTCCGGATCGTACAATTGTACTCCGTTCCCGGAATTGTCCTGGATATACGCCTGAGTGTAATCATCGACCAGCACGTTCGTCCCGATGGTGACCACTCCGCCAACGGTGACCACCTGATCCTCATACGTATTGATATTGGATCGCAACTCGCTGATCGCCATGGGCTGGCTGTTGGCAATAAGTACCGTCTGCGAAACCGACTGGCCGACGTTTCCTTCGGAATCCCCGGCGGAAACGCGGAACTGGATCTCGGAGTTGCCGGATTGTGCCGGAATGTAGCCGATATATTCGTCGCCGGATTCCACGAACATAGATTCCTCGTTTGGAAAACTCCCGCCGGAACCGTACTGAATGACTACATTAGTGATCGATCCTACCTGCGGCGTGATAGTCGCCCGCACCTCGATTTCGTTGGCTGAGGTGACGAATTCAGGCGCCGAGGAGACGCCGGTGATGTTCGGTGCATTTGCGTTCTGGATCAGATCGTCTTCACTGCGGGGAAGTACGGAGTAATGCCCATATCCATAGTCCACAACTCCAATAATCTCATCGAATTGTTCACCTATTGTTGGTTCATACGGAAACATAGTATCCTCAATCTCGCACACACCGCTTCCATCATCCACGTACCATTCTCCGTATTCCTCGTTAGCCTCCTGCGTTACAGTCACATCACGAAGTATCACCAGCATACCTTCGTATGGTTCACCGGAAGAAGAACAAGTCGTATCCAAATCGCCGGTTGCCACTTCGATCGGAGCGTATACGGTATTCCCTGAGGATAGCACCCCTACATTGGAAATGCCGGTTATCTCTGTCATACCGTAATACTCTTCGACCTCGCCGGTCACGCTGATACTATCGCCAACCGATTCCAGGCTTAACCCGTAATCAAACAGCTTTACACCGCTCCAGACGGTATCCGCATCCTGCAGGAACATCATATTCTCGCCAACAGCGGTCACGATACCGGAGATCGACACCTGCTGTCCGGCAAACGGCGAGGGATAACAATCGTCACCGGTGCCGGCATTCCCGGTTTGTTGGATATCGGCGATTGCATACCCGGTGGAACTAATTACGGTATAACCGAAGGTAGTGCTCTCCGTTGTGTTCGCCTCGTTATCGGTGGCTTCCACATAATAGGAAATGCTCGTTCCGGTCGGATGTGCGCTTATGGTGCCTTCGTAGGTATCACCGGAGGTATTGGACATAGCCGAACTGGTAAATTCGCCACCATTGATGGAAACATAGAGGTTCACTTCCGCAATCGTCCCGTCGGAATCGGTCACCTCGGCAGTCACGGTTACGCTCTCGGTCTCGTCCGGCGCCTGGGGGGTATGTGTCACATTTTCCACCAGCGGGAGGCCCTCTGCCAGCGTCTGCCCTTCGTTTATTTCACCGGGCGTTATATTCATCACGGCCCAGGGAAATCCGTCCAAACCAAGCCGGCCGATGGAAAGCCCTTCGCCGCCTTCCCAATAGGGATCGGATTCATCAGGTGTGGCTACTTCTGTAGGATTACCATCCAAATCATTCATCGAACCTTCGTAGGAAACCGCATCCACAATACTATCGCCGATTGATACCTGGATCGCATCCGGCGCACCGTTCTGGATGTTATTGTCGGCGGCTTCAAACTGATGGTCCGTGTTTGGTACACTCGATGCTCCGATCACGAAGAACCCGTACCCATCTGTTTCATCGGACAGTGTTATTGTTCCCAGATTGACCGTCTGGTATTCTTCATTATTGTTCCCGTTAATGAACACCACAACCACATTGTTATAGGTGCCGACTGCACCGGCCAGCTCCAAAAACTCTGCTGAATCGGTACCGGGTTGGTCATAATCGATTTCGTTGATAAAAATCTGGGCTGTCAGCTGCAGCGGGATGAGACACAGCAGGGCAAGTATAAAGTTTTTCATGAATTTCGCTCCTCGAATGTGCGCTTAAATTGATATCCTGCTTACCGCACGGGAATACATATCGAATGCGGGAAATACGGTTTTAATAATACGCCTTTAACTTACATTATATTTCAATAGCACGGGAAATTAATACCGGACGAACCGCAAAGCAACTCTCAGTTCTCCCTCGGTTTTTTGATGATATATCCCCTTTGTGTGAAATTAGCCAAACTGTGTCAGAAAAAGTGCCAGAAAGGCCTGTCATTCTGAGCATAAGCGAAGAATCTCCTCTAGAGAAGTAAATTACCTTTTTCTGGAGATTCTTCACTGCGTTCAGAATGACAACGTAGGCACTTTTTCTGTTCGTCCCGTTCGAACTTGCATTGAAAAATGCCATTTCACACAACGAGTTAATATGTGACTAATCCTATCACAAATTCCGGTTGATTGAGATGTTTTATTGGTGTAAAATATCATCGTTCGAAACTGAAAACCACTAACACAATTGATTTGTATTTTTTGCCCTGATTTGCTAAGGACAGTCGAAAATTTATTGTCTTTTTTCCCTGATTTTCAATCCCAATGTACCATCATGCTGTCCCGTTTTACTTTGTTTCACAACGCCATACACAATGAAACGTCAACCATAAACAGGAGGGGAAAGTGCAAAAACTTTACACTACGATTCTGACGATGGTGTTGCTTGCGCCGGCATTGGTGCTGGCTCAGGCGGACATCACCGGTCAGGTCACCGATGCTGAAACCGGTGATCCGCTGCCCGGAGTCAACATCCTGATACAGGGCACCGATATGGGTGCCGCCTCTGACAATCAGGGGAATTTCACCATTCCGGATGTCACCATGACTGGTGAGCAGACCATCATGGCCAGGATGATTGGGTATCGCATGGAAGAGCGAACCGTTACCGTCCCGGCATCCGGAACGATTACGGTCAACTTTGAACTGCGGTCCACCGTCATCCAGGGAAACGCCATTGCCGTGGTCGCTGATCGCGCGAAAGAGCGGGAAACGCCGGTCGCCTTTACCAACGTGGAGAAGGAAGAACTGGAGTACCGGCTCGGGTCCCGCGATCTGCCGCTGGTGCTGAACACGACACCCAGCGTGTACGCGACGAACTCAGGCGGGGGCGCCGGAGATTCCCGGGTGAGTGTCCGTGGATTCAACCAACGCAACGTGGCGATCATGATCAATGGTGTGCCGGTTAATGATATGGAAAACGGCTGGGTGTACTGGTCCAACTGGGATGGCATCGGCGATGCGACCCAGTCCATCCAGATGCAGCGCGGACTGAGTGCGGTGAACCTGGCTGTTCCATCCATCGGCGGCACCATGAATATCATCACCGATCCGGCCGGTCAACAGCCCGGTATGGAACTCAAACAAGAGGTCGGCAATGACGGGTTCTTCAAAACGACCCTCATCGGAAATACCGGCCTTATCAATGATAAATACGCGTTAAGCGCCGGGCTGGTCCGGAAAATCGGCAACGGGTATGTGGATAAAACCTGGATCGATGCCTGGGCGTATTACTTCGGCGCCAGCTACAACGTCAATCCAAACAACCGGCTGGAATTGTATGCCCTGGGAGCGCCCCAGCGTCACGGTCAGAACCTGTACATGCAGAACATCGGCGTCTACAGCGCGGATTACGCCCTGGATCTGGACACCTATGATCCGGCGGCACTGGACGATTATCCTGAAGCCGAATCCGGGCTGCGCTATAACCAGAACTGGGGACCGGTCGATCCGGGTTACGACGGGCAACAGCACTGGAATAGTCAGACGTCCGACCGGTATTCCCAGAACTTTATTAACGAGCGGGAAAACTTTTACCACAAGCCGCAGGTGAATCTTAACTGGTATACCAAGCTGTCCGAGAAACTGCGTCTTTCAACGATTGCGTATTATTCCGGCGGGAAAGGCGGCGGAACCGGGACCCTGGGTGACATCGAGTGGAACTATTCCACGCCGACCCGGACTCCGGACTGGAACACGACCATAGCAACGAACGATACCGCATCTGATGGTGCCTATGGTATTCTGCGCAACAGCCGGAATAACCAGTGGACCATCGGCGCGATTTCCAAGGCGTATTATGACCTATCTAATTCACTCGATCTGACCGTCGGCCTGGACTGGCGGACCGCCGAGATCGAGCACTATCGCGAAGTCCGCGATCTGCTCGGCGGAGATTACTGGGTCAAGACCGCCGACGAGTTCAATCCGGGTGAACATGTCGGACTGGGCGACAAAGTGGCGTATAACTTTACCAACACGGTCGACTGGCTGGGATTCTTCGGACAGGGCGAGTACACCAGCGGTCGAATTTCCGCGTACGGAATGGCTGGTTACTCCACGATCGCCTACACCTATACCAATCATTTCCGGTCGGCAGATACCCTGAGTGACGGTTCCCCGGATCCGAACGGAAGCGAGCTGACCGCCGAATCCGGTACCATTACCGGCGGACAGGTCAAGGGTGGCGCGAGCTTCCGGGTGACCGAGGCGGTTGATGTCTTCGGAAATGTCGGATACGTCTCCAAGGTTCCGATCTTCGATAATGTGATTAGCGACCGCGATGGAACGAAAGCCAAAGATCCGAAGAACGAAAAGTTCAAATCGTTCGAAGCGGGCGCAAACTGGCGGACTCAGCAATATGCGCTGAAGGCCAACTACTATTATACGGTCTGGGAAGACCGCGCCAATTCCATCAGCGTGGACAATCCCGACGGTTCCGAAGGGTTGGTCTTTATTTCAGGGATGAACTCCCGGCACTCGGGCGTGGAATTCGAAGCGTCTGCCAAGCCGGTGGATCTGCTTCGGTTCGACGCAGCAGCGTCCTTTGGCAACTGGACCTACACCGAAGATGTCGAAGGCGTGTACAAAGACTACGAAGCCGGCGGCGAGGTGCAGGATACCGCCAGCTATTTTGTGAAAGATCTGAAGGTGGGGAACTCTCCGCAGACCCAGCTGACGCTTTCAACCTCTGTGATGCCCATGGATGGGCTTACCGCACAGCTGGTCGTCAAGCACTACCAGGATTTCTATGCAGACTGGGACCCGTTCAGCCGCCAGGATCCCACTGACAGGACCCAGAGCTGGGAGGTCCCATCGTACAACCTGGTGGACCTGCACGCATCATATCTGCTGCCGTTTAACTGGAACCAAGTCAACCTCACGGTTTTTGCGCATGTGTTTAACCTGTTGGACACCAATTACATCCAGGATGCGGTAGACAACAGTCAGTATAACTCCTTTGACCAGGATCATGACGCGGACGACGCCGAAGTCTTCTTCGGCAATCCGCGGACGTGGAATGTCGGCTTGAGTATCGCGTATTAACCTTCCGACAAATCAAAGGACTAAAAAAAAGCCCGGCAGCCGCCGGGCTTTTTTTATACTGAAAACTCAATCTACCAGGTAAAGGTAGACAACATTAGTATTCCTGCTCGTCGCCGATCGTTCATAGCGTCAGTGACGATAGTAATTAACAAACAAGGACATAATACAAAATACCGTCAATACCAGAAGACTTTTACTAATTCGCAAAAATCATCATTTTCTTGGCCTGAATAATTCATGAATTAGGAAAAATGACGATTTTCCGCTGGGATGGGCCCTTTCTTTTCAACGCTGGAGAACAAGTTCCGGCGTCTACCCTTCGACAAGCTCAGGATGACGCCTCTAGGAGTCACTCTGAGCCTGTCGAAGAGTGGCAAACTCTTTGTAACGTGAATTATAAGGGGCTTCCCAAATGGCAGTGAAAAATAAATTCATGAATTATTCAGGCTAGTATAAGAAATTAATGGGTTCCAATTTTTAGCGTTATATGCTCATTAGTTCCGGTGGAACATGAAATGCCGCCACTCCGGTATATATTTTTTATCATCCGACCCAACCCGCTGAAGCGGGAACTACCAACATGTGAGACACAATCGAGACAGGACTGTGGACACCGGACCGGTTGTAACAATAACACTTTAACACATGAACACTCTAACACTGTTGTTAAAAACTACTCTTGCGCCATATCCGTGGAAAGTTTGAACCGCACAATCCGATTATTTCCGGTATCAGCGACGTAGACGGTCTTGTTAAACACATCCACTCCCATCGGGCGGTCAAACTGCTTTTCGCCTGTGCCGGTGCCGCCGAAGGAAAATTGTTCATCCCCGTTCGGTGTAAAACGAAACAGGCTGTCTTTTACCGCATCCACCACGAAAATGACATTATTTTCATCGGTCGTCACGTCTTCCGGAAGGTCGAACTTTCCCTCCGCAAAGATATCCCTGGGTTGCATCGGAGTAATTTTTGGAGCGTATCCGTCGGCCGTCACCGTCACCCATTGCACCTTGAAGGAACTGTCTCCCCATTCATTTTCCCGCTGGGTAAACAGCACATCGTATTCGCTGTACGGGGCTGAGCCCAAACCTATCGGCGTCCGCACTCCAAAGATGCCGCTGCTGGCAATATTCAACGGCAGCGGCCCCTGGTACCGGAGGCTGTCGTATCCTGTCTCATCAAAAAGGTTTCGGAATATATAGACCGTGTTTTCATTCCGCACCCGGCTCGCTGCTGCCACATAGATATCGTCGCCGTCGAATGCCGAAATATCCTGAAATTTCCAGGTTCCGTGATCCCGCTGCGGGTTGGTGAGAATGGTATCAATTGCAGCATCGGCGATTTGGTGGCTGACCGTATATAAATTTATCCGATAAATCCGGTTGGTACCATTCACGACCAGCAGGTTCAACCGGGCATCCTGGGTGAGTGCAACCGGATGGGGAATTGATGGTGAGTGACCTAATATATTACCGGCCAGATCCAGCATGGTAATCCGGTCGTTTTCGGTATCCGCCACATACAGGAAAGGCTCGCTCCCAACCATAATATCTTCCGGTTCGGAAAAGGCGTACCCGTTACCAGCATCCCATACCGGAGTTTGTTGGATGTACAAAGTATCGTCAACAGCGGGCTCTTCCGGACCGGAGATATCTCCGAGATCCGGGAAGGGATATTTTTCTTCGGCGCAGGAAACGAGAGCGATTCCCAGCAGAAAAGTAATCCCGGTAATTTTTAATAGGTGTGCCATCTATATCTCAATAACTGAATTGTAGCGAAAATCGGTGCACGTCATTTAAAAACCGGTACTCGCTGTAAGCATAGTCGAATTGAAACTCCGTACCTGAAAACGGAATCCGTACGCCGCCGCCCAATGAGAAGGACGCGTCATCTACATTGAAGCGATAACCACCACGGAGAAACGCCGTTTCCCGCCAGGCATATTCACTGCCGATGTTCAGACTTTCCGAGTTATCATTCGGATGATTCAACTGCAGTGTCAAAGTAGAGCGATGCGTTTCGTTTTGAATTACCTCACCGGCATATCCCACCGTAAACAGTGTCGGCGGATTAAACGACTGAAATTGCGAATAGGACGCTCCCATGCTACCAGTCACTTCGCCTTCCGGTGTAAACTGGGGTGCGAAGTTGATCATGCTTACGGCAAAACGACCGGTTCCAGATCCAATCCAATAGTACGTTCCAAAATCAATCAGCACGCCGGACATAGTGATCTCAGCAATCGATTCCTGCATATATCGAATTGTCCCGCCGGCACTGAATCGATCGGTGAGTTTTTGGGCGTACGTTATCCCGATTGCTACGTCCTGATACTGGAAATACTCCCCGGTGCCGAAGGGCTCGAACTCTGTGGTAATTTCCATAGGATCGACTACCAGTCCGATTGCACTGATTCCGATACTCCGATAAGTTCCCAGGCGATGGACATATCCGACAAATTCATGCTGGATATCCGTGAACCACCGTGTGTGGCTGAAGGCAAGCTGGTTTTTATTCAGTTCGGTAATCGCCCCGGGATTCCAGTACAAACTGGTGGCGTCATTGCCAACGGCGATGAATGCATTCCCCATGGCGGCAGCCCGGGCTCCAACGCCGATCTTGAGAAATTGCGCGGTTGAGGTTCCCGTTCGCTGGCTGCCCAGTATCGGAATCAGCTGGGCAAAGCCCTGTGAACCGATACCCAGTACCAACAGGAGAATACCAACTAAAACCGCTGTTTTTCTCCGGACTGTCCTGTTATGGAGTACTTTCACCATAAAACCCCATACTTCCGATTTCTCATGTCGTCCCAAATAATATCGAAGTTCCGTATCAGGTTTTTTTGTGTCGGTCTTTTATTATATGCGTTCTTCCGCGTCCATTCGCGGTTTTTTTCTGTCTTAAAACTCAAATTTCACTCCCAGCTTTATATTCCGCGGATTCAGCCAGCGCGCCGGACTCAACGGATACGGATAGATGGGTGCCTGGGTGTCCGGATACCGCGGATCGTTCCAGCCGTTGGGGGTCGGATCCCCCCATTCATACGCTTTACCGGTCACAGGATTAATAATGTCAGGATTTTTTCGGTTAAACAGGTTTAACACCTCCGCTGAGAACACAAAACGAAACTCCCCGACCGTGTAATATTTCTCAAATTTCACATTCACATAACTCCAGTACTTTCCCAGCGCCCCCAATGGATCATCGGAAAACCCGTCCTGATCCAAGTCACTGGAATAGACTTTCCGCCCGTTATCTAACGTATCGCCGGTGAAATATTGTGGAGTGTATCGTTCACCTGCCTGAGCAAACCAGCGGATATTCAGATTCCAGTCCGGCGGTAATTTCAGCCCGAACAACGCCGGACGATTATCCTGCCCCACATTGAAATTCAGGTTTACCTGGAACTGCCACGGTCTGTCCCAGAAAAGATAATTTTCGGTGATTGGACGTTCCCGCAAATCCCCCTGTGCTACCAGTAAAGCATCAGACGGGGAGGAACTTTTCCCTGTAGCAATGGAGTAAGTCCCACTAACTGAACCTGTAAGAAATCTCCCGGCTCGTTTCTTATATTCCATTTCGAGTCCCCTGCTGCGAGCATAATCCAGGTTTACATACGTGATAAAACTGCGTCCCAACAGTCGTCCTGTGCCCGGAACGGAGATGGATGTAACATAGTCGAAAATATCCTTGTAAAAGGCAGTAAGGGTCAAAATATCGTTGGCGGTAAACCGGTGCTTGACACCCAGTTCGTAGGATACCGTGGTCTCAGGATCAAGATTCGGATTGCCGAAGGTTTGAAAGGTGGATTTTGCCGTATTCGTGCCCAGTTTTGCATACACAAACTGGGGACGCGGGCGCTTGTTAAAATGTCCGTAATTGAAAAAGAGCACCTGCCGGTCCGATACCGGATGGCTGATCCCGATCCGCGGACTTATCCTGCCTTTCCAGCGACGTCCGAACAGACCATATGTGTCTTCCCAAAATGCTTCCCGCGTGGAAGGCGAAATCGTCACGACATTCGTATCTTCCACGGCATCTTCCACGTATTTCCCCGGAAACCAGTAATCGAAGCGCAGACCGACATTGGCAATGAGCCCGTCATACACAATTTTATCCTGGATATACGCGGCGCCGAAGTTGGGATGGACACGGTACATATCGTTGTTCAGTCCGTATTCACCAGCCCACGGCGCGTAAATGTCAATTAGCTGCATCTCCCGGTAGGTGGCTTCCATGCCGGATTTCACACTGTGTCGTTCATTGATCTGGGAGGAAAGATCAAACTTTAAAATGTAGTCTTCCACAAAATGATCGTGCCACGTATAACTGTTTCCGTAATCGTAAAATCCATCCCCGGGAATTACGTATATCTCACTGCTGTCCTCATTGGTGAAATATTCAATCGGTCGGGTAACAATATCTTTTGGCTCGGTCATCCCGGTCCAGTGCCTGCCGTCCAGGTCACTGCGCAGATTGGTAAAAAACCGCGAAACTTTTAACTCGTAAAATGTGCGCTGGGAGAGGGTCTGTGTCCAACCAAGAGCGAACTGATTATTGGCATGTGTAAAGGTGTTAAAATTATCCAGATTATCCTGAAACCTGTATGGGTAGCCCGGTGCTGGTGGTTCATACTCCAGCTTCGTCTGTAACGTCTGAGTATTCTGATTTATGTCGACCGATTGATGGTAGGAGCCCGTGAGTTTATTACCGGCTTCCGAACGCCAGGTGAGTTTTACCCTCCCAGACCATTTGTTATTTTGCCTGAGCGCCAGCTTTGTCCCATACGCCGTTGAAGATGAGAGTTGATCTGCAGAAAATTGGGTATAGTCATCACTGGTAAACCCGTACAGATTGGTAAAAAAGGTGAGCCTGCCCGGTATTGCCAATCCCAGCGTGGGTAACAAGCCGGAGGTCACCGGTTCCGGTCCGCTCAGGGTAAAGTCGAGGATATCCGTATTGAAATCCGATGATGTCCCCTGATTCCAGGGAAAATGATCCCGTCGATACGAAATAACTCCATGGTAATTCTTTCCGCCCTCTTTTGTCCGCACTTTAACCACCCCGGACATCGCCTGCCCGTATTCGGCATTGAACCCACCGGTTATAACCTCTACCTCAGCAATCGAGGCGGAGCTCAGCTGCAGTCCGAATCCGGTCCCTGCCAGCGGATCCTGTGCCGATAATCCATCGACGAGGTAGGCATTTTCGTAGGCACGCCCGCCCCGGATGTGAATCTCATCGTTGGACTCTACCACACCGACCTGGTTACTCACAATACCCTGAACGCTTTCAATTGTGCTCTTTTCGATCTCATCGGCGGTTATCGACTTTCGGGTGGCGGTTTCCTCGGGATTAAACAGCGATCTCTCCCCGATTACGATGACTTCCTGCCCTGCTGCTAACACTGTGGAAGGCATTTCAAAATTCACAGTAGTGCCCGACCCCGGGTTCACCTTCACCTCGGTATGCTCCACTGTCGTATAACCTATGATTTGAGCCCGCAGGGTGTACTCCCCGGGTGAAATCCCCCGGACAATAAAATTTCCATCCTCGTCGGTTGCTGCCCCGTGATACGTCCCCACAACCAGCACATTCACGCCGGGCAATGGTTCACGGGTTTCCTTGTCAACGACCTGCCCGCGAATAAAACCGGTATTTTGGGCAACAGCCTGACTGCTCAGGCACAGAGCCAAAACCCCAATTGCCAGAAATCTGTGTAGTATTTCTTTATTTTTACTCGTCATAATTCAGTGCGCTGGTGAGAGCTTCGTGCAAATTATCCATTCCGTTCAGCTTATGGAGCGACAGTCCGAAGAACGTGAACCGTCCGGTGGCATCCTGGACTGCGAGCACCGGCTGACCTGCCCAGCGATCATCTTCCGGCAGATAATACAAAGCCCGGGCAGAGGCATTCGGCGCCAGGGTTTTGGGATAAAATTCCTGACCGTCAAACTCCAGCATTTCCGGGACAAAATCTGTTGCATTCGAGGAACGGTTCAGAATAACATCTCCTGTGAAACTACTCAGAATGGTCAATTTATTTTTCTTTCCGCCATTGGTGGTATGCAACAGCGTCTTGCCGTCACCAGCAACCCAACCATTCTGCTCGTCCGGAAAACTGATACTATATAAATTATCAATCACAAAGGTCACCTGGACATTCCAGTTGTCGCCACCGTCGGTGGTGCGAAGCACCTGCCCGTCTTCTCCTGCAATCCAACCCCGTGTGTTACTCACAAATTGAATGTCGTAGTAATTCGTGACGTCAAAGGCTCGTTGTTGGTCTGCCCAGGCACTTCTGGCGCCGTTCAATGTTTTGTAAATGAGGCCATTATTCCCGATAGCCCAACCTGTGGTCGGAGAGCGGAAGTGTATTTTATTAATCTGTTCACCGGGTGCCGGGTGAATCCGTCCGGTCCATGTATTCCCAAAATCGGAGGAATAATACAGTGAATCCGCATCCCCGAGCACGAAGACGGCCGAGTCGCCGGGAACACTGATAGAACGAATCTCTGTGAGATCCGGCAGGGAAATCGATTGCCATGTTGCTCCCTCATCTGTCGTCCGGGCCAGCCCGCCGTTCCCTGTCCCGACCCATCCGTAACCGGAGTTCCGTATCTGGAGAGCCGTCACATTCCCGGACAGACCGGTTGCCTGGGTATTCCAGGAAATACCGCCAGTACTCGTAGCGATTACCTCACCATTTTCGCCCCCAACGTATCCCTCCTGCGACGATACCATGTACAATACCGTGAGTTCCACAGAGGACTCATAACCCGACGTCCAGGTCGATCCGGCATCTGTAGATCGATAAATACTGTTCGAAGTAATCCCCCAGCCACTTGATTCCGAAACAAACTGAATATCCCGGAACTGGAGCGAATCCGTATTGAGGTGTGCTAACCAACCGTCCTTCTGGTAAATGATTGAGGCAGAGTCAACCGGTGTAAACGCAAAGGGGTTGGCATGTGCATCCAGGTTTTCCGGGAAGGTCATGGAAAACAGCAAAGAGCCGCCATCGTTAACAAATCCGGGTATACTGGTTTCAGCGTAGGAAAGAGTTGGAGTAGCATCGGCATACCAAAGCACCTTGTCAAACAACAACAGCGTCTGATTAAAGGCCTCCTTCACTGCTGGCAAATATTGTCCATTCCCACTTTTAATATTCAGGAAGGAAAAATCATGTCCCATTTCTCTGAGCAGGTTTTTATAGAATCGGGCTGTATTCGCTGCGTCGTAGTTCCCATAATCTGCTATAACCAGGGTTTCTCCCCGTAATTCCTTGACATACCACATGCCGGCAGAATCGCGCGGCATGGGAACAATCGGACTGTAGGCTCCCGCGATATCCCGGGCACGGAGATAAAGCTTATGCTCCCCGGGACTTAATCCATCCGTGGAATCCAGTATCAAAATGTTTTGATCGGCGGAGATCTGATGCCAGAGTAAAGTATCCGGCGGGTATTCATCAGCCAGAGCCCACTCATACCGCTCGATCGTCTCGTCGCCGTCCTGATCACTTCCTGCCCACCAAAACGCCGCGACGGGATATGTGCTGTCCGGCACATCGGAATCCTGAACAAACTCAACCGCCGGGGGTGTATTTTTCACGGGAAAGGAAAGTGTGGCTGGTGTCGGATCCGGCTCACCCTGGTCATCAATAGCCTGAATATGAAAAGTGAAGACGGAATCGGCACCTTTGAGATGCAACCGGAACGTATCCTCCGTCGCATCAGTCGAATCCCACATCGACGATGACAGATTCGCTGAATCACCCCACGCGTGTCGATACCCTGTAACATAACCATCCGGATCATCCCCGTACCAGTGCAGGATGATGCGGCTTGTCGTCGTGTCCGGCGTCTCCTCCGGTCCAAACGTTAAAAAGAGGTGGGTCTCCGGAGGTTGGTTCTGGTTGGGGTTATCCGGCAGATCCTGGCAGGATCCCAGGAGTAAAATCAATCCTGCCATCAGCACAAAAGATTGGGAATGTAGTCGGGATATCAAGCGCTTTGCGATTTCCATCGGATTGATTAGCGGATTAACAGCATCTTATTCGTCAATATCTGTTCTCCTGCCTGCAACCGATAGAGATACATCCCGCTGCTGACAGGGTTGCCATACAGGTTAGTCCCGTCCCAGGTGATGTGGTACGTGCCGGATTGTTGATTTGCAGTTACCAGCTTGCGTACCAACTGTCCCTGAAGATTATATACTGCAAGACTCACGTCAGTCTGGTCAGGGAGTGAATATTGAATTCGGGTAGCAGGATTGAACGGATTCGGATAGTTTTGCGCCAGTTTTACCTGAGTTGGTAATACGGATTCCGGATGGGTATTTACCGGTTCATGACCGATGACATCGGCTGAATCCCTTGGGGCGATCTTAAAATCATTGAAACTATAATCGAGTACTCCACGAACGGTGGCAATTTGGTCACCGACATGGAATCTGATGGAATCGGAATTGCCACTGAAATTCCCGGCATCATCCACCCGGACTTCGCCGGTGCCGTCATCCACCTCGAATTCGCCGTAATTATTCGGAGCATCCGGAAGCGAGTCCGTCACCGTCAAATCCGATATCTCCACAAGCACTCCTTCATACTGCTCGGCCGTTTCCGGATTGGATGAACTCACCTCTCCTGTAGTGACCACCGTGTAACCAGGAACCGAGACATTTTCGTTCAGGGTATCCACTTTCGTGACGTCTTCGATTCGGGTTTCGTTATAATATTCCCGAACGGTGCCCGTAACACGTATTTCTGTCCCCAGGGAGGGGTTATGTGCAAAATCATACACCTTAATTCCACTCCAGGGACCGCTCCCGTTCTGCATATAGAAATAGCCAAAATGTGTCGTATCGGTAGTGACCACTCCCTTCACCGTTACTTCGTAATCCTGATAGGAGGAATTGGCGGTGGAAAAGGGACTCCACTGTAACATGTTAATGTCCACTGCGTTATCGGTGTATCGAAAAAAATACTGATATGAAGAGGTATCGGTAGGTGACATACCCAGGTTACCCGTATTATCCTCTGCTACGACAAGGTACTTGACGACAGCACCTTCTGCTTGCACAGGGATCTGCCCCACGAACACTGAATCATTCTCGTCCGATACGGACATCGCAGCAGTCTGATACGCTCCGTCGTCCACCCGATAATAGATAGTCGCATTATCAATCTGACCGTCGATGTCGTACATCTTTGCTGAAATTTCCACATACGGATCTTCAAACGGGGAAGGCGTTAATGGTTTTCTCTGGGGCTTTTTAATCAGCGGGCCGAACACCTCGGCTACTACATCTGAGAGATTACGCGGGTTCAGGGTATAGGCATAGGTAGCGCTGCTGGTCGAGTTATAGTTCCGCACCAATCCCGTCACACTGATAATCGAACCGGCCGGGAAAGGCCATTCATCGTCATTGTCTGAAAGTGCCTGGTATGTTGCTTGGAAATTATCATCAACTATTACCTGATCTCCGTCCGGATCTTCTACGAGCATTTGATGGGACAGCAGGCTGGGATTCAGAACGGTGGCCTCCTCAATTTTTACAATCACGGCCTCCCACTGCTCTGCCAGATCAGGGCGGGTGATATCCAGCTCACTCCCATCCACAACTTGCGGTTCGGGTAATGGTACTGAACTCCCCACCACGGTGACCGGTACCGGGGGATCAGTAAGCAAGGCGATTTGGGTTTGTCCTAACGGCCCGTTCCCTCCGCCGTACTCCTCAATAATCCCGGTGAAATACGCTAAATGATTCGCCTGTAATGCCGTGACACCTGTTTGAATGGCAGGACCGGTGGTATCGTGTTGAATCACCTGCATGCCGCTCCAGGGACCACCGGTTTCGTCAGAGATATAAAACGTCCATCGGGTGCCGGCGAAAACTGAACGAGGGCCTTCGATAACGATACCTTTCACGACAACGGTATCACCGACAAACGTGGAAGAATCACTTGTCGCCGGATCTTCCACATACTGGATGTCGTGAATGGACACGGTATCATAGGTTGCCGTCTGGGCAAAAACAGTATGTCCCCAGAAACCGAGTATTGCCCCGACAAAAATTAATATCGTTTTCTTCATGAGATTTTCCTTTCCTTGATACCCCTACTTAATAATGACGAAACGCCCCCGCTGGAGCCGATCAGTTTGTAAATCCCGCACGACCCAGATGTACAGCCCGGTGGCCAATGCCTGATCGTGTTCAGTGACCAGATCCCAGGCGTGCTCGCCACCTGCAAATATTCGCTCTTCTCCGCTAAATTCCCTAAACCACTTTATATTTTCGCCGGCATACGTATCAGCGTCATGAGTAAATTTATCCACCAAATCACCGGCCAGCGTATAAATCCTGACTTCCGCCCGGGACGGAAGATTATAAAAATACATTTTTCGTTCACGCTCCAGTTTACCATCCCATACGGCATTTACCCGGTATGGATTCGGATATACGCCAACTTCGTGCTCGCCCTGTCCTGATGTGGATTCCCGGGCAGGGGTGCCGGGGATTACCCGTTGTACAGTCCGCAACATGCTACTTTCAAGGCTGCCTAAATTGTTCGCCGGATCGCCCTGATCGTAGGCCGTCACCGCATAGGCATATTGCCATCCGTTCAGCACGTTCGAATTTTCATACCGGTACCGATACGTAACAGGATCGCCGGTCCGGGGATCTCTGCCCTCAATCGGTGTATCGAGACGATAGTGTTCTAATCCCGTGTCATAGCCGATGTTATCGACCACATCGATCTCCGCTATCAGCGATAATGAGCTGAGCAGATCGCTTTGCCCGAGATCACGGCCCAGTTTAGAACGATAAATCCGATATCCCTCAAAATCTTTTTTTCCCGTGATAAGATCGCGGGAGTTCTCTGCAGTTTCCGCATCCCAGAGGACTTCCACCGTGTTATTCGCCGGGATTACTTTGATCTGTGGCGGCCGTGGAGGAGTCGGAAGCACATATCGACTCAACTGACCATCACCATCGATATCCTCGCTGACAACTTCTCCTTCTACCTGGACAGTGTCGAGTATTCCGTTTCCATTCCGATCCTCACCGCGATAGGCTGTCAATGCCCAGTCAGAGTTTTCCCGTAAATTTCGCCGGGCTTCCCAGGTATCATCCTTCGTTGGGGTATTGCCGTATTTCTTTGCACAGACAACCGCAAAAACTACGTTAATGGTTGAGTCCGGTGCAATTTTTTCGAACGGTCCAGTAGTCAACAGAGTCATCCTGTTATTCCCATTATTATTTAAATCCTCTATTTGCTCTTCTGTTAACGTACCGCGCATCCGTTCGTATTTTTGATTGTCATCCTGCGGGGAAAAGAAAATCGGATCGCTTGTATTCCTAAACTGCCAGGAATCGTAATGGGTAATCGGCCGGTAAATTGCATCATCCGACTGTGGAGTTGCACCAAGCAGTCGAAACGCGACATAGCTGTCCGTGTATCCTGGATCGCCGTCGTAATCAAAGGCATATGCCATATTTAATGAATCGACAAACCCGTTGGCTACATGTTGAAAAAAGGGGGCACCAATATTGGTTGATGTGATATTCGTGTTGCGAATAACCAAATCTGCCCACAACCCGACATAAACATCGGAGATTGTTTCATCCGAAACATTGGTGATGGAATAATTAAAAATTACGAATGCGTCGGCAAACTGATAATCCCATGCATAGGTTTCCATGTGAATTACCAATCCCAGGGGACTGTGATCGCGAATACGTTCCTGAGTTTCCGGTATAACCAAATTCGTATCGGTGAAATCCGCAACAAAGTCCTGGTGACTGATAGCCTCCCGGTGATAATTGGGCGACTCCAGGATACTCGAGCGTTCTTCTAATGCCGTGATACTTGTAAACTCAAATCCGCTGTTCGGTTTGTCCCCTATGGACGCCACATCCACCGCGCCGGTTGTCACATGACGCCGACCATCCTCAGTAATCCCACCAATCCAGAGCCCGCCGTCAAACATATGTTCTATGCCTGAATCCTTTGGATATTCACAGGAAGGATAATCAACCGGACGCTGATTCACGAATCCGTCGCCGATTGTCCCATAATTGCTGACGGTAAGACCAATATTTCCTACTGACGTAAATTTTTGTTCATCAGCCGCTGCCGCTGTTTGCGGTACAAAGAAAAAACGAGTTAGCCCAACAAGGCAAAGGATCAGGATACTATAGGAAAATGTTCTATGCATATAAGAATTTATCCGTGCCTGAAAAATTAATCGACGGCGTATCCGTATGCAACTTCCGTTTACGTTATCCGGTGACCGTCCTCATAAAATGGGCGGAAAAATTTACACCCTCCCGGCCAGTGGACACGTCTTTCAATTCGTGAACCGAAAGAAAAAAATAACGGGACCACCCGCATTCGGCGGTCCCGTTATCGTTGCCATTACTTTTCCCGGAAAATTGCTACTTCATAAACACCATTTTGCGTGACTTGGTGAAATCGCCGGCTTTGATGTGGTAGAAGTAGACACCCGAGGAGGCTTTAACACCAGACTGGGTAGTACCATCCCACTGGACTTCGTAATACCCTGCCGTTTTCTGTTCGTTAACCAGCGTGGCTACACGCTGTCCAAGCATATTGAACACCTGAATCCGGACCGTTGCCTGTTCCGGTAGCTGGTACTTGATGGTTGTGGTCGGGTTAAACGGATTCGGGAAATTCTGCTGCAGAGCATATTCCACCGGAATACCGTTCTCGTTATCCAGACCGACTGTCGGACCAAGGTCTGTTACCCGGATCCGGCCGCGGAAGACATCCGCTTCCATCAGGTAACTGTTCCCGCCGGTTGCGTCGAATGTGATGGTACCGGCATTATGATGGTATCCCTGGATACCGATCTGCAGCCCCCAGGTCGTATCAAGGGCGACCTTGAATTCCTCACCGCCGGCATCCTCAGTGTAATCGTGTCGATAGGAATAGATAAAATCGCCCGCTACCGAGTCGCCTTCCGTGCCGTCATCCACCATTTGAGTAGATAAGTCTGATGGTTCCCAATTAAATGTTCCAACCGCTGTATAAATATGCGGTGTCACCTTCTTCTGAGAGTCGTAGACCAGGTTCCCCTGGGGCATCCAGGAGGAATCGGCTTCCGGCTGGTAATAGAAGGTAATAGAATCGCCCTCATTAAACCAGATCGGCAGGTTTGCCTCGGGATACGCTTCGTCCCAGGAGCCGGCAATCATTAGGACTTTATATCCCTGCCAGTCTTCTGAGCCGGAATACTTTTCGGCATGGAAGGTATCCGTAGCAGTGATACCGAGGGTGAAGATCCCATCGCCATCGTCGTCTTTCAGCATAGTTAACGGATCATCACTAACCCAGTTACCGCTTCCACCAAGAGCCGTTTCCATTTCACCTGCCAGATTCGGCAACAGTTCCTGAATATCTTCAGGAAACCGCGGCATTATCTGGAATCCGGTCAGCGGATCACTAAACGAATACTGGGTTACAACGCCGGTCAGGTTAATCATCGGATGAGGTGCTTCCATCTCATCGACGGTGAGATCGCTGTCGATACGCATGGTCAGGGTATCTGTGCCGTCAGTGACATTGAGACTGGCATTTGATCCGGAATCCGGCCAGCGACTGATATCGATAATCTCAACGTTGTTCACTTTGATCAACTGAGACTCGAGTCCCTGCCCAATATCAGCCAGTGTCACTACCTGCGGTTCAGGGATGGTCCCCGTTCCGACTTTTGCAATATGATCAAAACTAAAGGGGACGATTTCGTCCTTATTTCCGAAATCATCCAGTTCACCGGCAATCACCAGCGAATCGCCCATCGCGAACGTGGTATCGTCAAAGGTAAATCCGATAATCCCGGCAGTACCATCGTAGAGCGCCTGTTCCCAGCCGCCGTCACCCTGGAAATCCGGTGAGATGACTGTCCCGCTCACGACAAATCGTTCACCACGTAGATCCGGAATGTTATCTCCGTCACCGTCTGCGAGTACGTCGGCTAAAGTCCAGAGACCAATATTAATGGCAAGCTTCTGGTCCGCGACATTTGCACCGGTTGTGTCTTTTAATCCGCTGATACGCAGTGTGTCCGGTATACCTGGTGAGGGTGGTAAGATACCAAGGGTGATGACATTGCTGTCCATGGTTGCCACTTCGACAGTCGTCGCGCTGTCAAAGATATAATTACCGGTCGTTTCGGCGGAAGTCTCATCCAGTACAGAATTGAACTCGAGCATCACTTCATTTGGTGACACCGCATACGCATCCAGCAACATGATGTTAGATTCAAGGTATTCGAAATCACTGGGGAAGCGAGGTCTGATCTGGTAATCATAGTATTGACCACCAATGCCGGTCACAGAAAACAATCCTGTTGGCGGAGCAGCATCCTCGGCATCGGAATCTCCATCAATGCGCATGGCGAGCGTATCGGTTCCGTCTGTTATTTCGAGATTTGCGGACCCACCACTCGAGGGCCACTCCGACGGGTCGTCAACCAGGGTCACACTTTCGATACGAATGATTTGATTTTCATACATTTCGCCCATATTTGCAATGGTCACAACCTGAGTATCCGGCAGCGTAGCATCCTGCCCAAGTACCGTAACAAACTCACTCTCTACAGGTATCAATTGATTGTTTCCGGCATATTGGCCCAATTCTCCAACCACCTGAACCGAATCTCTGTACCGAAGATTAACACCTATTGTATCAAATTGAAAAAGTGTGACTCCACCGGTATTATCCTGAAGGGTAAATTCATCATTTGATGATCCCTGGAAGTCAGGGGACACGATAACACCCTGTGCGCGGAAAATCTCCCCGAGTAAATCAGGAGTTTCGGGATCAACAGTTTGCGCAGTAATGGTACCAAGTTCCCACAATCCGAGGTTGACACCAACCCGTTCCCCGGTCATTGCCACGCCAGCGGTATTCTGAACGTTATTTACTTCCAGGGTATCGGCAAAACCTGCACCCTGGCTATCGGTGGTAATCAGCACCGAAATGCTATCCCGGTAGGTCACTGTATCTATTGCCAGCCCGGAATCAAAGGCGTAGTTGGCTTTATTGACTGCGCTGGTTGAGTCAATATTGTCCGAAAACCGGACACCGACTGTCATGTCATCAATAGAAATTGCGCCTTCAATACCCGGTGCGATGGGATAGAATTTATCGATATCGCCATCATCCCGAGGCTCCAGTTTGTAATTACCGTACGTATAATCAACAATCCCCTTAATGTATAGCGAATCACCTGCCACCGGTGAGTAGGAGTAACTTCCGGCATCATCGACAATGCCATTTCCCGTAGCGTCGGTCACCTGAAACTCACCACTTCCAAGACTTGGATCTGTCACGGCGACTTTCCCAAGATCAACAAGGACGCCTTCCAGGGATTCGTTCGTATCCATATCAGCCACAGTAGTTTCATACGCTGCAGGAAGATCAACGTTGTTGGCAAGTACCACAGCCTGCAATACATCTTCGATCTCGGTTTTATTGTAATATTCGGTCACCGTCCCGGTAATCATGACGGAATCGCCCCGGACAAGATCGTTTGCCCAAGTGTAGACATTCACACCGTTCCAGGGTCCGTGAGCGTCCTGTACAAACTGGCTGCTGCCGAAACTGGCGTCGCCACCGGTAACAATCGCTGCCACTGTAACCGTTTCACCGTACAGTGCCGAGTAATCGCTGCCGGAGCCCGTAGTATCCTGGATGGTTGCGATGGAGGTGATACCTGCGTAGAAAGCCACGCTGTCCGGTGCACTCATTGTATTCCCGTTGGCGTCTTCCAGGTTATTGACAATCAGGGTGTCTTTCCCGTTGATTGTTCCACCTTCATATGTGAGATAAACGATACTGGAATCGCCGGTTTCAAACACCGCACTTTTTATACCTTCCCCTTCCGAAGCAAGGCTGTAATTCGCCGTCGATTCACCGGTCGCCAGTGTCACCGGTTCTGACAATTCGATGCGGATATATTGATCGCTGGTCGCAGGGTTATTTCCCCAGGAAAACGCATTTGTCACTGCAGGAGGATCCGAATCTACTACCGGATGGACGCCCGGGGTGGCATCAGCAACATCGCCGGGATCGACAATAGTCCATTCGGACGCGGTCCACACTGTATTTCCGGTGACGATGTCGGCATTCCGGTAGGCGATAGCGTCCAAATATTCCCAATCAGTCCCTGAGCCATCGACACCAACTTCGCCGTAGATATCAACCACGTTCGAACCGTCGAACAATTCATAAACATCATCACCATTTCCGGAAATCGTGCCAGAATCCATGTTCGGATATAAACCGTATTCGGTATTAAACGTCGTGGAATCATTTGCTATGGTAAATGTTGCATTGGGTGCGAGCGTCCCTGAAAGAGTAACATCGGAGGATGATGTACCACCATTAGTATATTTCCGTAATAACCATCCGGTAAGGTCAACATCCGAAGCTCCCGCATTGTAAATTTCTACAAACCGCGCCTGATATACATCACCAGGATCGGCGACTTCGCTGATAATCACATCAGCCTGGAGCTGGGTGAGTCCGAATAGCAGCAGGACGCCCAGCAGGTTTAGTTTTAACACGTGTCTCATACACGCCTCCATGTTTTGTGCTTTGTGGTTTTTGAAGAAAAAACAAAATGTTGGTAAATGATGGGGGGACTATTCAAGCCGAATCTTTCTGGTCAATCCGCCTCTAAAGAGTTATTAAATTTGTATACATTTATTTTATCTAAAACAAAACCGATTCGCAATCACTGAATAACTTTTGTCGAAATTTTCCCCACTTTTAGTCCGGCTCGATTGACGATGTCCGGCTCGATATAGTCTTTGAGCTGCTCCCGATCCACTTGCCATCCAAGGTGTTCGAATATTTTGAAAACCGCCGGAGAACTAGCCCGTTTGTTCCCGTCCAGTACCTTCAGAGCCAGACCGTATGCCTCGTCGTTTTTGCGGATGCCCAGTGCACGGACGCCCTCGGCACCGACCTTGGATACGACGGCAACTCCCATCGCTTCCATCACCCTCGTATCGAACCGCTTCCTGCCAGCCACCAGATACGGCTCGGATGTCATCGCATCGTAAAGAATATTCAAATGCTCATCCTCCCCAGCCGCCAGTTGACGAAATAACAGTGCCAGTTCCCGCAGCGAGAGATAAAACGTGGGCAACGAACAGCCATCGATGCCGGCATAAATCGGCTGACGATCGATCAGTGACTCCAGATACTCCCGGATTTGTACCTGAAGCGGATGGTCTTCATCCACGTACCCTTTCAGCGGGTATCCCAGATGTTTACACGCCAGGAGCATGCCGGTATGTTTCCCGGAACAGTTGTTATAATTCGGGGTCAGGGTTTTATTCGCTCTGAGGACTTCCTCCGCCGTGTCTTCATCCAGTGGAATATGGGTGCCGCATTCCAGCATTTCCTCTTCGATCCCGGTTCGTTGCTGGAGGGCGCTGACAGTTTCGAGATGGACCGGTTCACTGTTATGAGAGGCGCAGCAGATGGCCAGCTCTTTTGGAGTCAGGTCAAAAGCCCTCGCGGCGCCGGAGGAGACGAGGGGATAGGCCTGAAATGGTTTGACACTGGACCGGGCATATGTCATCAAATCGGGATGGGCGGTCCGGAAGACAGGCTCATTATCCGAATCCACTACCACGGCTTCCACTTCGTGGACGCTTTCCACCTCACCGCCCCGGATAACGTTCGCAACTATCCGCAACGGAGAACCTTTCGCCGATTGTTATTTACGGGTGATGTGGTTGGGGGGAAATTCAAAGTAGTGTTATAGTGTTCTGGTGTTCAAGTGTTCAGGTAACGACGTGTTAGTGTGTTACAGTGTTATCGTTACAACCGATCGGGTGTCCGGTGTCCACAGTCCTGTGTCGAGTATATCTCACATGTTAGTAGTTCCTGCTCGTTCGACCAAGATCACAACTGGTTTAGCAGGTGTTGTTGATTGTTAGGTATTTTTGTTTAATTCGTGGTTCTTTGTGTATCTTCGCGGCTCATTTTTTTTCGTCTTCGTCGTTTTCAGTGATTTCGGTGTATTTCTGCGTTTCATTATTGGTGTTCATTCGAGTTAATTAGTGGACAGCTTTGTTCTTGGTTACCTATTGTTTCTGTGGGGATCTGCGTGCTATTCTTTTTGGATCACTTCACCAGGAAGATAAAATCCCGGAGCGCGTTTTCCAGCCCGATAAACAGTGCTTTTCCGAGGATAGCGCGTCCCACCACGATCGTTTCCACCGGTTCCAGGGCAGCGATATCCCGGAAGTTCTGATAATTCAGACCGCCGGACACAATCACACCGATTTCATATTTGTGGGCAATCCGGGCAACACCGGAGATCTTTTCCAGCTCTTCCAGCCGCTTTTCATGGGTATTCGCCTTCACGAACGGCATGCTGTTAATTTCAACATAATCCGCACCAAGTTTGTAGGCGCGTTTCAATTGTTTCACATCGCTGGCAATTCGCACGGAAACCGCCATAGATTTAACCGGACGGACCTGAGAGAACACCTGTTTCAGATCGTTAGCACCACGGAGGTCAAGGCAATCGCCCTCCCGGTGCGGATCAATAAACGTGACCATATCCGGAGGATGGGACATCACCGATTCAATGGCTTTTTCCGAGATCGGAACATGCCAGTTAAACCGGGTACTCGTGGTTTCCAGAATCAGCCGGGCGTGACGGGTTTCGCCCTCTCTGGAAGTTACACCGACACTGTCCACACCGGCAAGTTCAGCGATACCGGCAGCCATCACCGGATCAACCCCGGACACATCCAGTTTGGTCTGCATCTGAGCAAAGGGATCGAGATTTAATTCCAACAGCGGCATAATGACTCCTTGGTTGCCTTACACGTCACAGTACTTCTGCAATTACAGAATAACATCCGGGTATTCCAGGGCTTCGGTGATTCGGCCGAACCGGATACCCTGCCGTTCATAATACGGAATATAACGCTTCAGCACTTCCAGTGTTAACTTTTTATTGTGACCTATTCCGATGGCCTCTCCTTTTTCCAGCGCCTCTTCAACTAATTCTTCCAGCTGTTGCTTGATATAAGTCGTATCGGGTTTGTTATCCAGAAACACGGTCCGTTTTGCCGTCGGTACCTGTAATTTGGTAGCCAACTCATAGCCTACCGTTTCCCCGGAAGTGAAGCTGTCGATAAAAAAGTATCCTTTATCCTTCAGGATATACAGCACCGTCTGCATTAACTGCGGGTCTTCTGTCGCCAGTGACCCCTGATGATTGTTTAATCCCACAGCCATTGGCAGCTCCTGAAAAGCTCGTTCCAACCGTTGGATCACCTCCCGGTTCGGCATTCCCGGCTTCAGGATGAATTCTTCCTCTCCTCCCGAATAATCGTGGGGTTCCATCGGCATGTGAACCATCACATCAAACCCCCGTTTTGCTGCTGCTTCCGCAATAGACCGTGAATGTTCATGGCCCGGAATCACGGAAAAGGTAATCTTTGGCGGCAGATCTAAAAACCCGTCGATCACCTCATTGTCATAATAGCCAAAGTCATCGATGATGATACTCACGGTTGCCCGGGACGGATGCTCCCGTCTTGTCAACAGAATTCGCCCCAGAGGACGCCCCTTATATCCAACGCCGTATGCCTGGATATTCTGTTTGCTTACCCGATCGATGATAGAGAATTTGGCGCCAACGACCTTTTCAAAACGCCTGGCTACGTCATTGATATCCTGTGCGCGGGTATAGCTGAACAAAATTTCCGGGATGGCATCGTCAGTCTGCCGGATTTCCTCGAACTGCAGATCCAGCCCGGCCCGGAGTATTTCCCGGGGCAATTGATCCCGGAATGCATCGCCAGCCGCTTTGTAAGCCGCCGCTGACACATTCATCTGGGATCGCAGAAACCAGAACAAAACGGCAACCAATAAAATTCCGACGCCAACAAATATGATCAGTAACTGTTTTTCGTCTTTGTCATCCATCTATGATTCACGTTTGCTTCGCGCTAACAACGGTCAAAAATATAATAAAAATACTCAGAATCGCTATGGTTAAAAAATCGACTCGTCTATCCACTGGTAGATACGCCATTTTTGGTCCGCAGAGGATTTGCGGAAATAAAAGACCGCGTTCCCGGTGATACTGATTTCCTGATCCAGAGTAAGCTCAAAGCTTTTACTTATAAGCGCCTGGTTGTACCCGGCAAAAGAGGAATCCCGCCACGAACTGTCCTGGGGTACCATACGGTAGGCGCTGTCCACGGTGCTATTCCAGATCACATTAATGTTATCGAAGACCCGGAACATATTTGCCGTTGTTCGCAGCTCCAAGTCACGGCCCCACGATTCATATCGTCCCGATCCACCTGCATCGGGGTCATAATAGGTGAACACAAAAGAGGAGTCGATAATGCGACTGTATACCAGGGAATCGTGAAAAATATAGGCATAGCGGAAATTAGCCAGCACATCTTCCGGGGTTTGTTGCTCGGTGATGAAGACGTCCGATTCACCGCCGAGAGTGCCAACTTTCGGTGCAAAGATATTGGCGCAGGCACCGATAAACAACGTTCCGGTAATAAGCAGCGGTCCCCACGGTTTCATAATCAGAACCCGGCCTTCAGTTCGCTCCAGGTCGGCATACTTTCTTCCCGGTAATCTTCCCAGCGATGGATGACCCAGTTGCGCTGGGTTTCGTTCCGGCTGAAGGTGAAAATCGCCCGGCCGCTGACATCCCTGGGCAAACCCTCCTTGGTGTGGTGCGCGCGAAAGTCATACAGAATTTCTATCTGCGCCGAATCACTGGTTTCATACTGCTCCGATTTATCACTAAACACCAATTGGTACAACGAATCCCGGGGGACATTGCTCTCTATTTCCTGGAAAACCCGCTTTTCATCGGCCCGGTTCCAGACGGCGAAGACCTGGGGATAATTGTTGATCGTCACGTTATCCGGATCAAACCGGAACGGTTTTTCGCCTGCTGTTGAATCGCTGAGACAGCGTATGAAATTATCCGCATTGCGTTCTAGTACGGCACTTTCCATATTTTCCAAAACCTGCTCTGGTGTTGTCGGGGGCTGCCACTGGCTGCTGGAATGCTGCTCGGGCTCCTCCACCGGCCTGATATCAAACAGGGAATCACACCCCGTCACCGTTAAAAATACGGCAAATATTATGGCATATCGCATAGCCATGCAAAGTACGAACGGGGTGTGCGAATGTCAATCTGGCGGGAGCAGCTTTGTCCGGTCTCAGAGAAGTAAGTGCACTGAAAATTGGTGAGGAGTTCCCAGCTGATGTCGCGGGAGTACAAACCCATAGTCGAATACCAGATTTTCCCAGCGGATGCCGGCACCAAAGGAAGGGGTTATAACATTTTCAATGAGCTGCAACCCGCCGCGGACCGTAAAAAATTCCTGATAGACAAATTCATACCCCCCACTGAATACCATATCATCGTCCAGATATACTCCGGCATCTGCGAACATATTATAATCGATATTGATCTCCGGGATAGACCGGAATATTCCCATACCAATCTGAAGGGAGGTGGGCAGTGGAGTGGATTCATCGTGGAGTTCTCCCATTGCACCGAGATGGTTGACTATGGCGCCGAACCGCAGATGATCGGAGAACTCATATTGCAGCCCAAGCGACACGCTTCCACCGCTGGCCATATCGTAGTAGATTTTTTCGTACAGGTAATCAATCCGGGCGCCAGCGGAAATTTGGGAGGTCAACGAACGGCTCCCCTGAATACCAGCCCGTAAATAGTGTGCGCCGAATTCACCGAGCGGCTCGTCCAGTGCCCGGTTATCCCGGAGTTCAAACCCGGTGATATTCGCTGAGGTAATTGAGGTGCTCCAATTCCAGCCGTAAGCGGGAAACGCAATACCAAGAAACTCGATACCCGCATCAGCGAACCACAAGGAGTGTCCGGCCTGAACGGTTGTTCCGGGATCTTCTGAGTAAATAGCCGGATTCATCAGATAGATCCCCGGACCCAGCTGTCCGGAATGCTCTCCCAGACCGACGCCGGCTCCCCCAAGTGCCGAAAGCCGGCTGTCCGGATTCACCTGTAAGAATGCCAGCCCGGAGGCGCGGTATTCCTGGCTCGATGCGACAATCGGAATTAAGCAAATCGTAAGTAGAGCAAATAGTTTTTTCATTTTATTTCCAGTCAATTAATCTATTCTTGAAAACCACCTTCATCTAAATCAAATGAAGTAATGGTAAACCACACTTTCTCACCAGCCTCACCAGTCCCGCAGGGATCTCTGTTGAGAAGATGCCTCCCGTCTCATCCGAGACGCCTGCTGGATCGACAAGCTCGGAGTGACTTTTTGTCGTGTCCTTAAAAGCTTTGTAAGCATTCAATTTTTTATCCGTGTCAATCCGTTGTTTCTGCGTTTATCTGTGTGCAATTCGCTTTTAAAACTGAAATGACCACGAAAAATAATGGGACGCTCCCTCGCCAGCCCTTCCGAACGCCACGGCATAATCCAGCGCCGTGTCAAGTGACCCGATGAATCCGTATTCCAGTCCGCCGCCAAACCGGACTTCTCTGTCGGCGATACCAAACCGTACCTGGGTAAGGTCTATGGGTTGCCATTCAGCGGCTCCGCGGAAAACCACGGCACCCTTATCGCTTCGTTCGTATTCCCCGAGCACCGTAAGATCATCGAGTACCTGTATCTGTGCTCCGGCCCGGTATATCACGGGAAATGTATTGACCACGGTTGACCCCTGGGAGTAAACGTCCTCCGTATCCCAGGAAAATCCGGCGTTAAAATGCTGGGCGGCTGCACCGATTTTCACCCGGGGATGCGGTGAATAAATCACCCCGAGGTCAATCCCGACCGTTGAGGCAGTGACTTCCTGCAGATCATTGCGTAACAGTTTTAACAGCACTCCGGTACTGACCTGCTTACTGAACTGGTTTCCAAAACTCACCATATAGGTATGCTGCCGTACGCTGTATGTTTCGATTTTTTGCCCCGAAAAGCCGCGTCCCTGAATATCATCGACCCCGGTGGAAAACCACCCCAGACCGATACCCGCAGTCGGCGGTAACGGCATGGCAAACCCGATATAATTATAGAGACGATCCAATGGAAGAAATCCGTATGTCGTCCCGAAATGGCGCGTTTCCATGGTCGGTAATACGGCCGGGTTGTAGAAAAACCCGAACACATCACGGCTGCCGGAAGGCAGTGTGTTGGCCATACTGATTCCCCGGGCTCCCAACCCCATGCGGAGGTAACTGCCGGCATATCCGGCATTCGTCTGGGCATTACTAATTCCGGGGAAAATGACAATTCCGCTAAAAATCAGGATAAGAATAAAGTGTCGGACCTGTAATCGGGGCATTCGATTCCTCATTAATCTATCACCAGTAATTTTGTCCAGTGAGTCCGGGTCTTCCCGTGCTCACTGATTTGAACCTTACAAAAATACACGCCGTTGGCCACGATATCGCCCAGGAGATTTTTCCCGTCCCATGACTCACTCGCCGGACCCTCGGAACGGGACCGATCAACCGCGACATCGGCGACCTTTTCCATGGCAAAATCATATACACGAATCGTCACGCTTCCGGCCGAGCGCATATCGTACTGGAACCGGACGTGTCCGTCGCCCTCCAGCTGGTTATGCCGAGAAGGTGAAAAGGGGTTGGGATAGGCGTAGACGTTCGCCTCTTCGGGATGGCTGGTGGGAGAAAACGACCGACGCACATGCCACTCGTATTCGTTATCAGTATACGCCAGACCATCCGTTGTTCCGATCCAGAGCCGCTCGCCCGCGAGGGAAGGACTGATTAACGCCGAAATCGCATACAACATGCCCCGGCTGCCGCTGGCACCGTATACCGGTTCGCCGCTCTCGGCATCATAGATAGTACCGAATGATTCCCAGGCATATCCGAAATCCGTGGTTTTGAATATTCCGCCATCAGTGGCGGCATAGACAGCACCGGTCGTGGGACTCACCGCAAAATTGTTGGCAAACCGGACCGCCTTTGCCAATCGCCACTGCCCGGTATTATAATTGAATACACTGATACCGCTCGCTTCGCCCTGGTAAAATGTTTGTCCCGTGGATGCCCAGAGATAGGCGTTATTGGCGGTTTTCTGTTTCCGCAGAGCCAGTATCCAGTTCCCGCTCACCCCGGAATTCCCATAATGATACCGCCGCCAGGTTATCCCGCCATCGATGCTGTGATTCACGCCGCCAGAGGTCCCGACCCAGACATCGTCTCCATCCAGAGCAACGGAGAAGCCCTTTTGGTTTTCCACTTCAGCGCCGGTTCTGTCTGTCCGGAGTTTAATGGAGTATCCGTCGGGAACATTGTCCGGACTGAGGTAATCCATATTATCCATGGGCGTGGGAATGCGTTGCCAGCTGGCACCGTAATCGGTGGACCTTCGTATACCTCCACCCCAGCTGGCAATCCAGACCACCGAATCCTCAAATGCTAGGTCGTAAGTCACATTCAGGATGTTTGTGGTGGTGGGCGGACTCAACAGGACCGTCGTATCACCGTACGTGACATACATGGTATCTGTATAGGCTGTGGTATCCACCGGCTGGGGGATATACGTCCAGGTGCTCCCGGCATCAAAGGAACGCCCGAGCCCCCCGCCCGTGGACAAACCATCACCCGAAACCGTCGAATCAAAGACGGTGGCGACCCAGATAGTGTCACCGCTTACCTGTAACGCGGAAGCGCTCCCCCTGGGAAAATTATCGGTAATATCATGACGGAACACCGTCCAGGTTTCCCCGAAATCGGCAGATTTCGCGATCCCGCCGCCGGCTGCAATCCACAATGTCGAGTCAGCACCAAAAGCCATATCTCCGATACTATTACCTGGCAGGATGTTCAGCGTGTGCATATCGGAGATATCCAATTCCCCGCCCTGCGCGAAAACACCGGAGCTTAACATCAGCCAGGCAAAACCAATGACAATGCGCATTCTATTCTTTGTTGATATAAAACTGTACAAGAGCCGTATCCTTTTTGTTGCCGTTGTCGCTTGCGATTATCTGCATTTCCCGCGGTCCCACCGAATTTCCGGGATTCGTATTAAAGGTTATGCTGAAGATATTATCCCCCGGAATGCGGTCACCTTGATTCCCGTTATTATCCATCTGGAAAAAGGCAGACGTATCCGGCTGATCATTATTCCTTGTTTGACGGATTTGCACCTGTTTGATATCGTCGATGCCATTGGAGTCCGAGACCACTGCCTCGACAAATACCCGTTCCGATTGCTGGGCATTCACCGTATCCGGCAGAAAAACCGTGTCGATTTCCACCGGGTAATTGCGCTGGACCCGAAAGATATGTTCCTCGGTCCGTGACTGTTGGGACGAATCCTGCGCATAGACCACAACCCTGAATTCCAGTTCAGATTCCGGTGGGAGGTACGGCGTGATAAAGTTCGCCGGAATTTCTCCCGAATACCGCTGATTCAGCGGGATCATATCACCGTGGGTGCCATCATCGTACAGTGCCTCTTCGATGAACGGCGCAGCGGAGTCCGGCTGGTACGCCTGAAACCACACGCTGTCCACCGGCGCATCACTTCCGGGAATTACATGGGCCTGCAGATGCAGTATATTCGTGTCCTGATTACGGGACACGGTCACGGATTCAATCGTTAATTCCCTGGTATCCTGACGGGTGGGAAGATCCTCTTCACAGGCAGTCAGGAGAAGAAAGCCAGCAAGCAGGATGACCGGTGTTGCTTTTAAAATGTTAGTCACAAAGCCCTCATTCAATATTGTCATATTCAAATAAACCACTTTTCCTCACCAGAGGCTCCTGCTGGAGCGACAAGCTCAAAGTGACTTATAGTTATATCATTCTCGCAGTTCCGGTTGCTTTCCATACACCAGGTGCAGCAGCACATCCCCCACGACTCTCAGGCTGCGCGGGCTGCACTTGTCTGGGGTATCCTCCAGCGTATGCCAGAAGTTTTGGTATTTATTCGGGTAATGGAAGTCAATTATATCCACAGACGGTATTCCCGCGTGCCGGTACAACATCAGGTGATCATCGTGAATAGGGTCGCCCGCCCGTTGGTCAAATTCTTTATATCCCAGACTGTCGGCAATAGCCCAAATTCGGCGGGTGAGCTCCGGTGCAATCCGCAGAGAGTTCGCCTCCATCGGTATGCTGAGATCGGCATCACCGATCATATCTACCACCACGGCATAACGATACCGCTCTGGGTTTTTGAGCTGGCTTGCGAAGTACCGTGACCCGACGGCATATTGATCCAGCATATTGGATTTCCCCATGTCTTCCGCATCGAAAAGCACAATTGTTACGGGTACCGGTGGTGGTTGCTGGTGGAAAATCCGCGCCAGTTCCAGCAGTACTGCCACGCCGCTGGCACCATCGTTGGCACCGATTATCGGCTGATTCCAACGCCTGAAATCGGATTCCATATCCGCCCATGGCCTGGTATCCCAGTGTGCCCCGAGCAGTATCTTTTTCCCCTCTTTTTTTCCGAACTCGGCAATGATATTCGCAAAATCGTACGAATTGTTTTCGTACGGATAGGTGTGGGTAAATTCCTGCTCGATCACCCGGTCCGTATATTTGCTGAGCGTTGATACAAAAAAATCCCTGGCGATATAATGGCCGTCCGTCCCGGGAGCGCGCGGACCAATATCGGTCTGAGCCAGCAGAAAATCCCAGGCTTTCTTCTGATCGAACTCTGGAACAGGGAAATCGCCAAACACGCCGATCCCTGTCACCAGGATAATACCAACCATAAAGTATTTTATATGCCGACCTATCATTTATCCCCGAATCTGAATATTCACCGTCAGTCCAAAATCGCTGAACTTAGTCGGTTTTCCCTTGACATTTGTCCTGTTATTATAGCGATTTCCGTATTTATAGTAAATGCCGCCGCTTACTTTGTTCGTGAACGAGTAATCGATCTTGGGCTGGATTTGCCAGCTGTAGTCATCCCCGATTGTCTGAAATTTACCACCCTGGATACTCTTTTCGTTGCTGGATTTGCTGTAATCGAACGTCATGGAAAAGTTAATATTGTTTTCCAGGTTCAAATCCTTGAGGAAGGGCAACGGAATTCGCATCCCCTTGCGTCGCTGATAACTGGTCGAAAACGAGAAGTTCTGTCTGTTGGACACATCAATAGCCGATGCGGCTCCGCTTTCTGATGCCCCCTGAAATGAGGCCGTCACCTTTTTCGTGGTCCCGTAGCTTGCGGACATGGAGATATCATGTTCAAGTGTCATCCGTAGTCCGACCAGCGGCTGCAAATTCTGGGAATACGAAGCACTGCGCTGTTCCCCTCCGCGATAATCGGCGGTGTAGCGTCCGGTAAAGCTGTGGTCCAGTGAGACGGACTTGGCAAATTTGGAAAACAACGGGAAATCTTCCAGCCCGGACCAGCGAAGGCTCCAGCCCGGAAACGGCAGACCTGAAATCGCATCATCCTGCAACTGATACTCCTCTTTACTGAATTGCAGCAGGACATAGTCACTCTGCATCGATCTGGTATTCTGTGTCGGGGTAAAGCCCTTTGATTCCCCGAGACTGAAGTTGAAGGTCGCACTGATATTGCGGGTAATGTTATACCCTGATCTGGCTGAAAAATCCCTGGAAACGTTTATCGAGCGATTCCCGGACTGATTTGCGTAATTAGAGTCCACCGGAACATCAGGATGAACCATTAATCCTAACCGGTAGGGAATATCCGGCGCTTCCACCAGGTTAGAATGATTGCCGTTTCTGCCCGCATTAAACGTGAGGTTCACCGGTTGTAATTTGTTCAAAAATACATCCATCAACTCACCGAGGGACTGGGAATCCTTTTCCTCGGTTTCTTCTTCATCCGCGGAGTTATCCGCACCCGGCCTGGAGCCCGATCGACCTCCGGGGCGTCCGCCACCGGAACCGCCGGATTTCCCGCCGGTAAACGCGCGCTTGATCTGCTTGAGATCCAGTGAAAAATTCACCGAGGCACGCTGGGAATATCCGACGTTCACAGCGTCGGTTTCCTGGTTCAGGTTTTTGCTGTAATTATACGCCGATTGGTACCGGAACGACGGTTTCAGCCAGCTGGCAAGGGTCGGATTGTAATTGGCAGTATAATTCTCATTGGCTCCGGTCACGATCCCCGGCTTCAGGTACTTTATCATATCCAAGCGACGGTAGCCGCGATAATCGGACGCGTTGGAGTTCAGCCGCTTGCTAAAGGTGAAACTCATATTACTGAGCGGGTTATAGCCGGTGCCGAAGCTGCGTTGCAACGTCTGGGATGCTGATATCGTCGGGTCTGAAGTTTTCACCCTGGTTTTTCGCGCAGACCAGTTGTCACTCAGGGTGGCAGAGACATCCAGTTTGGTCGGAAAATAGAAGAACTTCGTCTCACTGAGATCATCCCCGTACAGCGGAAGTGGGCTCATCCATTTGAACAAACGAATCCCCTTTCCCTTGGGGAATTGCACGTTGTAACTCGCTTGCACGTTATTCCGCCGGTTTTTATTGTATTTTTGGGTTACCCCCCGGGAATACGATTCACTGAAATCATAACTGAACCGCATCGCATCAACGGAATATTTCAGGAGGGCGTTATCTGTCCGCCCGCCGCGCGAAATTGATCCTCCGTACGATCGCTGGAGAGAATAGGATTCGATTTTTCGAAGCGTATCCTGGACCGCTGCATCTGAAAGTGTTGTATTGAGCCGCTCGGTTAGCAAGTCACTGCCCGGAAGGTACTTGGGCGTTTGCAGCTGCTCATTATACCGGCCGCGCAGCGGAATGCGTAGCCCCCACGAGTCGGGAAAAAACTTGTGCGCATTAAATGAGACGTTGAAGTCGTATGCCTCCTTGTCCTGTTTATCACCCCACTGGGCATCCACCTTGTGAAAGTCCGCGTCCATCTGGTTTGCGCTCACCGACACCGTCATCAGGTCAGCGAAGTCGACAGACGCCCGCATTCGCATGGCCGTGCCACCCTCCCGGCGTACACCTGTTACCCGCAGCTCGTTCAGCCAGATTTCACCGGTATACGACTGCCAGGAATCGGGAATTACTCCGTTTTTTTGCCAGTTACGATAATCCTGTCCGGTAAAATTCCTGGCTCCCAGTATCATTTCATTGATTTTTCCCAGCGAAGGCGACCCGTGTACTACTAACTCATAAGGATTAGCTGCGGTCGTATCCCGGAAAATAATGGTATTTTTTTCAAAATAGATGCGTCCGAACGGATTCCGGGCGGGGAATGGATCGCCGGAGTTATAGGTTAATAAGCTATCCGCTGTCTTAATCTGGGTCAGGAAATCCAGGTTGATCTCCATCTCCTGCCAGCCCTGTTTCAATTGGGTCCGGTATTCATAGTAATGGTCCGTATCCCGTCCGGCACGCCCGAGCCGATAGAAAAATTCCAGATGGTCCCCTTCGATCTCAATGCGGCTGTCTCCATGGATGAACATCTCGATCTTCTGGTAATTCAGCAGGGAGAGTTCCTGGCTCTGCCGAAAACCACGGACTGCCTGCCCTTCGTACCACGGCTTGAAGTTCTCCATTTTCATCACCAGGGATTGTTCTTTGGATGTGATATTATTCACCCGATCTTCCGCCCCGGTTACCCCTTTCGGCGACTGGTATTCCGGGTTTTCTTCGTTGTTTATCACCGTCACTGCAAAACTGCTGTCGCCCCTGGTGGTGTCGGCAGAAATATCGCGCACCTGGGATTCCAGCCATTCATTCCCGACAATCTCCATCCGGGCAATGCTGATAGTATCCTGCCAGGTTCCCGGCCTGTTCGGATTCCCGCGGAATTCGAAATCCGAGAACCACATCCGGGCAAACTCGATTTCCTCCAGTGATGCCTGCGGCGAGGTCCGGGCCGGATCAAAATCGGAAAGCGGAATCCTGTAGAGCTTCCATCCGGTATATTTTCCGCGGACGTTGGCCGGGAATTCATCGTTATCCGGGTACCGGGTTTGTGTGACGTAATAGGGATTATCCGTGGTATCCAGTGGAAACGAATACGCAAAAAAGTGTTCCTGCCGATCCAGGATATTGTTGCGGTTAATATCCTCGGTATCCGGGATTTGTCCTCCTGATTCCTGCCTGTTTCCCTGGGTACCATTGATATGCCGATACTGAAACCGTTTGTCTCCGGCGCTGCTATACTGGTAATTATCACCGGCCGGATCCCCAACCTGTAGGTCGTACTTCTCGAACAGGCTGTCCGGACTACTCGCACGTAGTGTGTCTCCCCCGTACACGGCAACTTCCTCGTTGTCACCTTTTCCGTCCAGTCCGACATCTTCCCCTTCGTCCAGCAGCCCGTTCCGGATGCCGCCGCGCTTTTCATCCTCGGTATTTAAGACCTTGTCCCCGTTCACATCCTCGGAGATTAACCCGAGATCAATATGGATCCTCCCGGAACTACCGCGCGCCCACACCTCAATGAATTTACTCTCGGTTTGATCCCGGTAGGAGGACGGAAGCGACCGCATCAATCCGCCCCAAACCGAATCTGCCGGCAGAGGTTGCCGTGTACCCACTACTTTTCGGGGGTCCACGACGATATTCAGGATGTCCGTGGTATTGTTCTGGGTCCGTACGCTGGTTTCCTTCTCCGGCCAGATGTTCTTGGTGGAAATACCACCGTACGGATTGTACCAAAACATATAGGCCCGTTCCGACTCATCAAGGCCTGGCGGCACCGACGACGTCGTCCAGTTGCGACGAAAGACCGTCATGGTCGTGGTTTTCTTGCTGCCCTCGAAGTCATCAATATAAGCGACGCCATCGTCATCCAGTTCCGAGGTCTGCGTATTGGGGTTCGGGATCACCTGAGCGTACTCTCCCTCCACCTGGAACCGGGAGGGGGCATCCGTCCGGACCAGCGGCAGAAAGTCCACTGCGCGGGTCAGAAAACCAAGATCCTCCTGGTACCTGCCGTTCACGTCCCACACGAAATTGCGGAAGGGCTCCTGCCCGACACGCACCTTATCGTCAATCGACGATTTGCTGTAATACATTCCGGTCGCCGCGAGAAACGAGTTGTTCCCGAATTTATATTCGGCGCGTCCGCCGACGACGACTTTTTTATCCAGCTGGAAGATCTCATTGGTTTCATACAAAATCTCCAGGTCTTGACCGGGCTTCAGCGCCTCTTCATTCAGCAATGTGATCTGCCCCATGAAATAATCGATGGTGTAATCTGTGCCCTTGGTCTGTTTTTGCCCGTTGAGCCGAACTTCTTCACTGTTTTCAATGATGTTAAACCCCGGTAAATTGATGTTTGCGCTCTGGTTGGAATAGCTGGCCACCAGTTTAAAGTTTGATTCCTCCTGCATCGGCGTATGGTTGCGGGATTCGTACATTTCGGATTGAGAAAGAGCCGTGTCCAGGGTAGGATTGTAATATCCCCCGTCAGAAGTCTCCCCCGTATCCAGACCGGCATAATGCGCTGCCAGGCTCGAACGGAATGGTTCAAGATAGGGGAAAAAGATCTCGCCCCGCTGGAGATCCACAATATTGGGAATGTCGATTTTCTCATCCGGAATCGGTTCCCCGTTTTCGTTAAATCGATCCAGCCCAAACACCTGCAGCCAGTTGACCCCGTCTTCATTAATATTATCATCACGCTCGGTGTATGTATCCACGATCTCAAACTCAAAACCGTCTTCCTGCAGGTTGATGGTTCCCAGGGAATAGACGTTTTTCATCATCAGATCCCACCCGTACTTCGAGGAATTGGGTTTTTCCGGCCGGATTAACTTCACCGGGAAGGCAGCAGAATCAGCCGGATTATAATTAATATCCCCAACCGTCTCTTCCCCGATGGTCGAATATGCCACGGCCAGCATTTCCGCATCCTGCAAATTCGTATTCAGCCGGATATACCCGAGATCGCGGTCGACAATATAATCCGCCCCTTCTTCGAGAATCTGAAACTCGGTCTCCTTGGCCTCATCGGCACGAAACGTAGTATCACCGGGATCCGGCCAGGCTTTCGCCCGTACCAAATTCCCGGTTTCCACGGTGTTTCCCACGATGCTCTTGAAGACTTCAATCCGGTCTATCTGTTCTTCAGGAGGCACGGCATAATGTTTATTCCCGTTATTTACGTCCAGTGGATAAAAATTGGCACGATATTGCATATCCAGGAAAAAATACTTGTTTTGGATGTAATTATAATCGTTAATTTCAACTTCCTGGCTCGATTCCCCGCCTTTGAAGGAGACCTTCTGCTTCTTTCCCTGCTCCACACTCGCGACGGTCACCACATCAATAGGACCGATTTTCATATCGGTGCGAATGCCGAAAAGCCCCTTGCTGTTCGGACTGAACGTCACTAACTGCGTCCCGGGCAACGACAGACTGATATTTCCGGCATCCACCCGTTGAATTATGTCATCCTCGCTGCCGGTATAGTTGATTTTTACATCGTTTTCGAACTGAAAATCCCGCTCAGAATTATAGTCAACCAAAACATTAATCCGGTCACCAATGCGACCTTCGATGTTAAAATTCTGCTTTTGGTTAAATAAAATGTTGGTATTGGGTTCGCTCTGGAGGCTGGTGGTGGTTAAATTTTTATCTTCCCGCAGGGCACGGGCATTGATGTTCACATTCCCTGAAACGCGCAGGGAGACCCGCTGGCCCGCAATATCAGCACCAATGAGCTCAATACTTTTCGATTTGCCGGTTTCTTCAGGCTGAAGATTGCTTGTCACAGCGTCCTTAAACAGCGCCCGCCGGTTTTGCTCCCGCTTGATTGTATAATATTCATCCAGCGACATCCGGATGGGGATCGAGACTTCCTTATCATGATGTTCTACGGAAATAATGATCTGATGACCGGAGGAATCAGTTTTTTCGACGCGTTTCAATCCGGACATTGCAACCGGCATTTTTCCGATACGCGGTGGCAGGAGTGAATCCCGGTCCGCAAAACTCCAGCCCCGGGGGCCTTCTTCAAACAAATCCGGCTGTTGAATGGGCACCGCGGGTACCCGAATCGGGGCAGTAAATATCGAATCGTTCGGCGTACCCTCCTCGGACTGGGCGTACAGATGCGTTCCGGTCGTTTGCAGTGCAAATAGACCACCCAAGATGAGTACGAATACCCGGGAGAAAATTGTTATCGTATACCCCTTAATAACGATGCCTATAAAGTTTTAATCCTACAAAGTTTTAGCCGATAACAACTTTCGTCGAGTATCCCCCTTATGCCTGTTATGGAAGAATATTGAGTTGCTGTAACTCAAGATACAAATTTTGAAGTGCTCGTCCCCGGTGGGATATTGCATTTTTCGCGTTTTCGTTCATCTCGCCAAATGTCTGTTTCGTCTCCAGTGCCTCAAAGACAGGATCGTATCCAAACCCACTGTCACCCCGGGGTTCGGTCGTAATCGTTCCCTCGATTGATCCTTCGGCACTGACATCCTGTTCGCCGTCATAATAGACAGCCACTGTCCGAAACCGGGCGCTGCGCTGGCTCTCTTCTGCTTCATTCAGTTCCCGGAGTAACTTGTTCACATTATCCTCGTATGTCGCATTTTCACCGGCATACCGCGCAGAGTAGATCCCCGGCGCCCCGCCAAGATAATCAACTTCCAGTCCTGTATCATCTGCCAGCACCGGTGTCCCCAACGTCTCGAATATTCTGCGGGCTTTTTTCAATGCATTATCGTACAAGGTGTTCCCATCTTCTATAACGTCCGGCACATTATCAAAGTCCTGCAGCGTTTTTATCCGGAAACCGCGTTTCCCGAAGATCTCTTTAATTTCCTTTGCTTTGTCCGGATTCCCGGAGGCCACAATTATAGTATTAACCAACAATCTGTCCCAGTAATCTCTGCTTTAATATTCATCCGGAGCGCCCTGCAACTCCACGTGTACCATCATATCAACGGCAATGTTCCCGCCGGAAACCACTTTCGTCTGCACGCCGATGGGTTCTTCCACCACCTGCAGAATATCCATCAGGTTTTCCACCCAGTCCGGAATATGATATGGTGCGATAACCTCCAGCTGGATATCATCTTCGAAAAATATCAGGTCCCCTGCCTGTAAGGTATCCAGCGCGACCCATTCAACAGTCAGATGTTCCCCGAAATCACCAGATTGATAATCCAGGTCGTTTTCCTGGCATTCCAGATAGACTTCGTTTTCCACGACATTCACAATACCGCCAGCGGTATCTGCCTGAAGCATTCCAACCCCATGACTGAGCTCGCCAAAATTAATAGTCTTGGGTTCTCCCGGTTCAGTCATACCGCGGTGAACCCCCACTAATTGTCCCATGGATGCCTCGATTTATGCCAGTATTCGCTTTGCAATTGCGGCGTAGTATAGTAAGAATACATCACCAAAACAAGAAAGAACTCCTGAACCCAAAAATGCGGAAAAGTCCACACCACCGCAGGATACAGCGATATGGACTTTTCAAAATGGTCCCCTTTAACGAATCGTACTATCCCAGTTTTTCAATGAGGTCGATCACCCGGTGCGAATAACCCGTTTCATTGTCATACCAGGCGGAAACCTTGATAAAATCTGGCCGGAGTATCCGGGTTAACTGGGCATCATAAATCGCGGAATATGTACTCCCTTTGATATCGACACTTACCAGCGGTTCATTGGTATATCGCAAGAGCCCTTTAAAATAGCTTTCCGAGGCCTCTTTCATTGCCACATTAATATCGTGCAGCGTGGCTTCTTTCTTCAATTCCAGTGAGACGTCGACAATTGAACCGTCCGCCACCGGGACCCGGTACGACATGGCATCCAGTTTCCCCTTCAGTTCCGGAATCACCTTTTCCACTGTAAATGCCGCGTGGGTGGTGGTCGGAATGATTGACAACGCTGCCGAACGGGCCCGGCGCATATCCTCATGGGGATAATCCAGCAGGCTCTGATCCAGGGTATAGGCATGAATTGTGGTAATATAGCCGTTATTTATACCGAATTTATCCTGGATCACTTTGCAAAGAATCGACGCAGAACTGGTGGTCCCCGACGCGTGAAGAATTACCTGTTCGTCACCGGTCAAATCCGTATGATTAACCCCGAAGACGACCGTGGCATCAGCCGCATCGGTAGAGGGGGTGGTTAATAAAATCTTTTTGGCGCCGGCGCTCAGGTGTTTTTCCAGCTCCTTCCTCGGGCGACGCTTTCCAGTCGATTCTACTAACACATCAACCCCCAAATCGCCCCAGGGCAGGTCTTTTTCCTCGCGTACGTTGATAATTTTAATCGCGGTGCCTCCAACAATAATTTTATCACCCTTGACTTCAATTTTCTTGGGGAACCGCCCGTGAATGGAATCATGCTTGAGTACAGTAGCCAACATTTCCGCATCAGCGAGGTCGTTAATCGCAACCACTTCAATGTCCGCCTGTAAATAATGAGCTGCCCGATAAACTGAGCGACCAATGCGCCCGAATCCGTTAATTGCAACTCGAACTGACATAATGTACCTCCTTTAATGAGACACTCTCAGAAACCATATAATTTATCAGGAAAAGGTAGGTGAAATTGACACGTTTTGCAAGTCGAATACATCTGGTCCTGGTGCATTTTTTTTCTGGTTTCCAGTACTTTTGTTTTGCCGGGAAACTATTCACGGGATCAACTGTTTGATTGTACGATAGACAGCCGGTTATTATTATATTGCTTCACGAGAGACCAAAAAGAATTGCCATACACCGGGAATTGCATAAAAATCCAATGTCGTTGAATTTATTTGCCACCGAAGAAAATTCAGATCGACCGCTGCCTCCTCTGGCTGAGCGTATGCGGCCGACGACCCTTGAGGGTTTTGTCGGCCAGGAATCGCTGGTGGGGGAAGATAAAATCCTCTCCAATGCCATCCGCAATACCCAGCTCTTTTCGATGATCTTCTGGGGGCCACCCGGGACCGGTAAAACCACGCTGGCGAAAATCTGCGCCAATTCCATCGATGCCAAATTTCATCAGCTGAGTGCTGTGTCATCCGGTGTAAAAGACGTCCGAAAGGTCATAGAGCAGGCGGAAATGCTACAAAAACAGCAAACCCGGACCATCCTGTTCATCGACGAAATTCACCGGTTTAACAAGGGGCAACAGGACGCACTGTTGCACGCAGTGGAAGACGGATCTATTGTCCTTATCGGGGCAACCACCGAAAATCCCAGCTTCGAGGTCATTTCACCGCTGTTATCGCGATGTCGTGTGCTCCGGCTGCATCCCCTGGAGGAACACCACCTGCAAACGATCCTCCACCGGGCTCTTGAGCACGATGTGGTCCTGGGACAGGCAAACATTACCCTTTCCGACAATGCCGAAGCGCTGCTGCTGGAAAGCGCGGGAGGCGACGGACGCCGATTATTGAACGTCTTGGAAATAGCGTTGCAACAGATCCAACAATCCGCGGACGAAGACCAAGAGACACTTGCCATTACGGAATCGCATATCAGGGAAGCGCTTCAACACCGGACTCAGTTATACGACAAAAAGGGCGATTACCACTACGACACGATTTCCGCGTTTATCAAGAGTATCCGGGGCAGTGACCCGGATGCCGCGATTTATTGGCTGGCCGTGATGCTGGAAGGTGGCGAAGATCCTAAATTCATCGCGCGCAGGCTGATCATCAGCGCCTCGGAGGATATCGGCAATGCCGACCCCTATGGCATTACCATGGCGACCTCCACTTTTACCGCCATCGATTACGTTGGGATGCCGGAGGCGGTGATCATTTTAGCGCAGGCCACCACCTACCTCGCCAGTACGCCAAAGAGTAACGAATCCTACATGGCAATAAACCGCGCCAAGATTCATATTCGCAAGCACGGTGCCGGATCAGTGCCGCTGCACATCCGGAATGCCCCGACCGACTTGATGAAATCCGAGGGATATCATAAGGGATACAAATATCCGCACGATTTCGAAGAGCACTTCACCGAACAGCAGTACCTGCCTGACGATACCGGAGACGTCGCTTTTTACCATCCTTCCGATCTGGGGCGGGAAAAATTCTTCCGGGAACGTCTCAGTAAGTTCTGGAAAACGCGGTATCAATTCGATGAGTCGGACTAATGTATAGCCCTGCGCGTCATCACATCGCCGGTGTTTTTGTCCTGATTATCATTTTGTCGAGTATATCAGCCAATTCTTATGCGCAGGATAAGTTGGAGCTTATTCACGCCAATGAACTGCGCAATGTCCAGCGCAACGGTAAAAATGTACAACAATTGGATGGAGCGGTGCAGTTTCGTCGCGGGAAGTATGATATGTACTGCGACAACGCCATCCGGTATGAAGCCACAGATATCTCCATCTTCTGGGGAAACGTTCGGGTATACGGAAAATCGGATACGCTTACCTCGGATTCCCTGACAGTCTACAACCGCCGGGATATCTTGTATGCCCGCGGCAGAGCCAAACTCCGGTCAGACAGGCGCACCCTCAGCGGAAAACGCATCCGGTATTACACGGAGAAGGATGAAGCCCATGCTGCGGGCAACGTGGAAATGCAGGATCGAACCCAGTATATAGAGGCCGACTCAGTCTGGTACAACCGGGAGACCGAAGATGCCCGCATCTATGGAAAGCGCGGGCAATTTGCCTCGGTCTATGACTCGGACGAACGGATAAAAATATCCGGGCCTGTTATCGTCCAGAATTTGAAGACCGAATCCTTGAAAGCGACTCTGCGACCTGTCCTCACCAAACTGGACTCCTCTATGCGCCAAGTTGTGCGAATAAAGGGGAATACGATTACAGGCAATCCGGACAGCGGCCGATATGTGGCCCGGGAAGAGGTGGTGATTACACGGGACTCGATGCGGGCGGAGACCGAGCTGGCCAGGTTCATTGAAACCGAGGAGAGGGCGATTCTCGAGAAATCGCCGGTAGTATATTATACCGAAAATATAATCCGGGGTGAAACCATCCACCTGTCTTTCGAAGATGATAAACTGAAGGAAGTGTATATTCCGAAAAAGGCAGATGTCCGGTCGAAGGCCCACGGTTATGAGCGAAGACCGGTTAGTGTCACAGCGGATACGACAACATCCCGGGAGGATTCGGTCAGATATATCCAAACAAAAACCGACAAAAAAAACCTGCTTCAAGGGACAGAACTCAACATGTGGCTGGAAAAAAATAAGATCCAGCGCATCCGTGTCAGAGGTATGGCCACCAGCAGCTACCACGTGTTCGAGGATTCGCTGTACCAGGGACTGAATGAAGCGAGCGGGGATACGATAATTTTGACATTCGCTCCGGATGCCGACTCGTTACAACAAATCGACGTTATCGGCGGGACCCGGGGCACCTTTTCACCCCATAAATACAATCCCTCGGTGGATACTACAATATATTACGAAGCCCATCATATCATTTTCCAGGTGCCGGAGCGCATCACGAACCTCAAGTATGACGCCAACACCAAGTATAAAAACATGCAATTGCAGGCCGCCTTTATCGACGTCTTCTGGAACAAAAATCTGCTGGTCGCCACGCCGTTGCCGGATTCGGCAGACACCACATTTTCTGAACGGAATATCCCTGTCTTCAGTCAGACCGGACAGGAGCCAATGACCGGCAACAGGCTGGAGTATAATCTGAAGACCAAGCGCGGACGGGTCATCCATGGTGAAACGACCTTCGACGATGGGTTTTACACCGGAAGTAAAATCCTGAAACGTGGTGAGAAAACCCTGTATGTGAACCAGGGTATTTACACAACCTGCGAACTCGACTGGCCCCATTACCATTTTGAGAGCGATAAAATGAAACTGCTGGTGCAGGACAAGGTAATCGCCCGCCCGATTGTCCTGTATATCCACGACGTGCCGATCTTCGCGCTGCCATTCGGCGTCTTTCCCCAGAAACGCGGGCGGCGGAACTCCGGATATATCCTGCCGACCTGGGGGGAAGGCAGAAGAGGTCGCTACCTGAAGGGGTTAGGCTATTTTTGGGCACCCAGTGATTATTGGGATTACAAGCTACAATTTGACTTTTGGGAGGAATACGGTGTCTCCATCAGGCAACGAATAAGGTATAATAAACGGTACTCCTATAATGGTAATATTGGCTTTGACTACGATAAACAAATTTTCAATCCCGCAAGAACAGAAAACTATAAAATAAATGTCCGGCATAGCCAAATTATTGATCCCACCACAGATTTACGAGTCAACGCAAGCTATGTGAGTAGTAGAGAATACATCCGGGAAACGAATCAAAATCGCCAGGACAGGCTCCAACAACAGGTGATTAGTAACGCCACACTGAGCAAGCGCTGGGAAGATACCAAAAATTCGATGTCCGTGAATCTGCAGCGGACGGAAAATCTCCAGAGCGGGAATATTACCGAAGTGCTCCCCCAGGTGTCCTTCAGGCGAGGTACAGACAAACTAATCAAGGCCCCGGCCAACGCCAGTTACCAGGTAAAAAACAGGTGGTTTTACAATATCAACTATTCATACAGTGCCAATTTCCGCAACCGCCACGAGCATAAACTCATCAAAGGATCTTCGTATACTGATCCCTATGGACGGGTTATTGATTTGGGCACCGATTCAACCTACGTCGATGAATACCAGCGGGCGATTCAGCACAACCTGAGTTTCAGCAATCCCCGCAAAATCCTGAAATTTTTCAGCTTTAACCCCAGTTTGAATATCAATGAAGACTGGGTGCCGGCCTACCGGGAACCTGTCGTCCGGAATGGATCCATAGTGGTGGACACCCTGAGTGTCGACACGACAGATGCCAACGATCCCAAATACACATTCCGGGAACACTTCCGGGTCATCCACCAGCCCCGGGCACGCCATACATTCAATTTTTCATTCGGCACATCCACAAAGCTGTACGGATTGTTTGCCATCCCGTTCGGGCCGGTGAAGGCAATTCGCCACGTTCTGACCCCCTCGGTCAACTACAACATCGGTCCGGATTTCTCGGATAAATTTTACGGGTATTACTATTACGGTACACTCCCGGATGGCAGGGAAAAGAAATACGACCGTTTCCTGGGAGCAGGTGCCGGTGGTACCCGATCAAGTGAAACGCAATCCGTCAGTTTGAGCCTGCGGAATCTCTTCCAGGCCAAGTATCTTAGTGGAAGCGGCGAAGACGCCAAGGAACAAAAGATAGATTTTTTAACCTGGAATATGAGCACCGGGTACAATTTCGTAAACAAAGAAAAACCCTGGAATACCATCAGCAGCAGTATGCGGGCATCGCTAGGTCGCCAATTGTCGCTCCAAATCAATATGCGACACGATCCGTACCGGTATAACTCCAATCAACTTCATCGTATTCCCCGTATGACCAACCTGAGCGTGACCACCGGATTCTCGCTCTCCGGGAAAAGCTTCCGGCTCGTCGAAGAAACCCGGTCCGCAGAGGCCGACACCGTTGCAGCCGACACCAGCGAAATCGGTTCTTTGAGCCAATCAAACCTTTTAGGCGATGATCTGTTCGCATCAACCGGCCGATCCTTTGGGGCTGGGAAAGATAAATTCTGGAGCGTCCGGCTGAATTTTCGGTATTCAATCAACAGAAATAACCCGAATCAGCCGGCGGACCCCACCTTTTGGATTAATACGAACACAGATGTAAATATTTCCAGGAACTGGTCTGTCTCGATGAGCTCCCGGTTCGATATGGCGAAGCGTGAAATGGTATCCACAGACTTCACCATCAAACGGGATCTCCACTGCTGGGAAATGTATTTCACCTGGACACCGACCGGATGGGGCCGCGGATACTATTTGAAAATCAACGTGAAATCGCCCAGTTTGCAGGATGTGAAAGTCGAGTCAAGAGGCGGACGAATGAATTATTGAATGGATAACAAGATGAATAATCTGACGCTGATTGAACACCCGCTGGTCTCTCACTGGATTACCGTTTTACGGGAAAAAACCACCAAACCGGCCGACTTCCGTCGGGCAATGGCAAATGTCACCCGGCACCTGTTCATACGGGCCACTACGGAATTACCCGCCACGGAGGTTAGCGTCGAGACACCGCTGGCGACTACCGACGGCTACTGTATCGATACGGAGATTGTCCTGGTACCGATTCTGCGTGCGGGACAGGGCATGGTCGATCCGATTCTGGAGACTGTGCCCAATGCCCTGGTCGGCTACCTGGGTATGTACCGCGATGAGGAAAGTCTGAATCCGGTGTCATATTACTTTCGGCTGCCGGAAATCTCCAATGACTCCCACATCTTTGTCATCGATCCGATGCTGGCCACCGGCGGCAGTTCATCGCTGGCGCTCTCGCACGTCAAGGAAAAGGCGGTAACCGATAACATCACTTTCCTGTGCATTATCGCCGCACCAGAGGGGGTAAAACGTCTCAACAACGAGCATCCGGACGTGCACATTTACACCTCTGCGCTCGACGAACGCCTGAATGATGATGCGTTTATCGTTCCCGGTCTCGGGGATGCGGGAGACCGGCAGTATAATACGGTGTGAGGCAAGACTAAAGCACAACACCGAAATTATTTCTGAGCGAAATCGTCCCGGGAGGGAGCCTATGGGGAAGGATCTCCCATTTCTATCTATCTTTCACATAGATCTACTTTTCAAAATATGGAAGCATTAACAAGGGAACTTCTTCAACCAATGAATTAGGACTCAGAATGACAGCAATTTTCCTGATTTTTTATTGACACAACTCCATTTCCGTCTCTTCTTCCCCGAGAACTACTCAGGCCCTGAAGCTTCGGAAGAATAAGGAAACTCTACCTATAAACTCTCTGAGAGAGATTGGAAGCGATAACGATGAATAAAAACCACGGAATCCACTGCGAAACGGAAGTACCCGCTCCAATAGAATCGGTCTGGAAAGCCTGGACGACTGAGGAGGGCATCACCAGCTTTTTTGCGCCGGCGTGTCACATCAATCTGCGGGTGGACGGTCCGTACGAAATCTATTTTAATCCGGACGCCGAACCAGGTATGAAAGGTGCAGAGGATATACGCCTTCTTGCTATTGAAGCGCCAACAATGCTCTCATTTACCTGGAGTGCACCTCCCCACCTGCCAAAGGTGCGGAAACAACGGACGCATGTCCTCATCCGGCTGAGAGAAACCGCTGAAAAAACTACCCGTGTTAGCCTGACGAATGACGGCTACGGAACCGGACAGGAGTGGAAAGAAGCGTTTAAATATTTTCAGCGCGCCTGGGGTGAGATTGTCCTGCCCCGGTTGCGATATTATTTCGACCATGGTCCAATCGACTGGGAAAATCCGCCGGAATAGCACACATCCTGGTATTTTTCTCATTTTCACCTTGAATTGCCTCGGTCAGATAGTATATATTGCATATAGTTGAAAGGTTGCTATTGTAATTTCCTTTCCCCGAGAGTGGCAGGTTGTATTCTGATTCGCAAGTAGAATTCTATCGGTTTTTCACAATCCTTAGCTGGGAGTGTCTCATGAAAAAAGTAATTCTCTTTCTGTACTTTTTAGGGCTTTCAACTCTGGGATTCGCCAATGGCGTCGGTGTTATTGATGCGGAATCCGGAATATATTTACGAATGCTCTCTTCGAATGTCTCGGTCAGCGTAGAAAATCAGGTGGCGGTTGTGACCGCAACCCAGGTATTTCGAAACGAACAAGATACCACTGTCTCCTTTAAGTACGCCTTTCCCCTGCGGGAACAATCTAGTGCAACCGGGCTTTTCTGGCAAATTGAGGGGCAATGGTACGAAGCCAATATGACCGCGACACCACAGGATACGACCTTGCCCGGTGGCGGAGGCGGCGATGAGATTAATTATGATCTCCGGCAGCATCTGGGGGGAACCCCGCTCTACTTCGAAATCGAGCAATCGTTGAAGCCGGATTCTCAGGTCACGGTACAACTGGAATACGTCGAGTTGTTACCGTACAACCTCGGAAAGGTAAACTTTTATTATCCCAACGATTATTCGCTTATCCAGGAAATTCCAATCAATGAACAATCCCTGAATTTTTCGCTGGCTTCCGAACGCACGATCTCCAACATCAGTCTGTTGAGCCATACGGCGAGCTCTTCCAGTAATACCGGCAATACCGCAACCATTGAATACCAGGCTTTCGAACTCCAGCCGAACGCGGATTATCACATCCAGTATGCCTTGAGTCTGGAGGAACTTGGACTGTTCAGCCTCAGCACCTTTTTACCGGATTCCCTGGTACCCGATGAACACGGCCGAGGTTACTTTGTGTTTGTCGCCGAACCGGATCCCGATGTCGATGGGGATGTAATTGACAAAGTCTTCACCCTGATTATCGACCGGTCCGGAAGTATGTCGGGAGACAAAATCGTGCAGGCACGAAACGCAGCCACTTTTATCACCGAACGTCTGAATGCCGGAGACGAATTCAACATTATCTCCTTTGCTACCGAAGTAACGAGTTTTCGCCCGGATCACGTCCCGTATACAACCGAAAATATGAACAACGCCCTGGACTACATCTCCGCCATCCAGGCTACCGGCGGGACAAATATCTCCGGTGCACTCGAAGAAGCGATTTCCCAGTTTGCAACGGCGAATGACAGCACAGCAAATATCATCATTTTTTTCACTGACGGTGAAGCTACTGCCGGTATTACGGACACGGAGGGTATTTTAGCACATGTGGATACCGCCGTGACAAAAAACGAAACGGATGTCACCATTTTCACGTTTGGAATCGGACAATATCCCAATGAACAACTATTAACACTGCTGGCGTCCCGATACGGGGGCATTGCTGAATTCCTTGGATCTGATGAACTGGAAGATCGTATCACGGAGTTTTACCTTCAGATTCAGAATCCGGTCCTGCTGGAGACCGAGATGAACTTTTCACTGGGAATAATAGACGAAACTTATCCGAATCCTTTACCGAATTTATATAAGGGTCAACAACTGGTAGTGGCCGGCCGGTACCAGGAACAGGCCCCGGTGGATGTAAGCCTCAGCGGGCTGGCCTTCGGGCAGAATGTAGATTATCAATACCAACTCTCGCTGTCCGATTCGAACGCTACGCAATATCAGTTCCTCACGAAGATCTGGGCTAAAAAGAAAATCGAAAATCTGTTGGTCCGATATTACATCTTGGATCCGGAATCCCAGGAAGCCAGTGATCTCAAGGATCAGATCATTGAAATCAGCCTGACGTATGGTGTCCTTACCCCCTTTACCAGTTTCAGTGGTGGTGAACCCAGTGATCCCCCGGGCGGCACCTCCGTTGATGAAGGCAAGGATATGGCCGGTACGCCAACTGATTTTGAGCTGCTGGGAAATTATCCGAATCCGTTTAACGCATCCACCGTCATTAAATTCAGGGTGAATACCGCATTGCACAGGACCGTAACTATTCGCATCTATAATATGCTGGGGCAGATTGTAAAAACACTTACCCTTGAAGTCAATGGAGCGGGCGTATATCAGGTCCGGTGGGACGGGATTTTACCGGACGGCTCAAAAGCAACTTCCGGGATGTATGTGTATTTGATTGACTTCGGGAATGGTATCTTAGCTGAAAAGATGACGCTTGTAAAATAGTCTGCTTGAAGGCATATACTTGAAAAATTTTCCGGGATAACTTGACTTTTAAAAGTTCGTACCGGAAAATAGAACTGAAGTAACATTCAGTACTCGCCTGTGTACCGGGTGAGGCGGAATAGCCATGCGTATCGCAATCATTTTATTCAGTATTCTGGGTTTCTTCGGGGCACCTTGTGCCGGATGGTCGCAGTCATTACAATTCGAAGGCGAGATAATACGGGTGGATATATCCACAGAGTCTTGTGTGCTCATTGGTGAATATCTCTTTCGCAATGCTTCGAAATCACCGATACAGCGAACACTTTATTACCCTTTTGTCATATCTGATACTCTTCCACCCCCGGATTCTATCGTCGTCTGGTGTAGCCAATCCGGTGAAATATCCGATTATCACCGCCAGGAGAAAGCGATCTCCTTCCCGGTTACGATTCCGGCAGATACCGTAACCAAATATACCATCGTCTATCGTCAAACCCCCACCAAGAATTATTTCGAATACATTCTGACGACAACAGCACACTGGGGAAAGCCTCTCAAATCGGCGGACTTCATATTCATGTTAGCCCATCCGATCAAATTGCAGTCCATTTCATATGCCCCTGATAGTACCGTAATTACAGAGAGTGCAACTGGGTATTACATACATCGAACTAATTTTTCTCCGAAAAACAATTTATCCATTAGCTGGGAATAGCCTTATGAAACACGTAATTGTTGTAACAATGTTGTTAGTAACTGTTATGCCCTCCCACGTACGATCGAACCCCGTTGTCGAACCAGTAATTAATGAGGTGCTCGTAGATACTACAAACTGGAGAATCGAGTTAATGCTTGAATACTTTTTAGGCGATACACTTGATGGATTTTACTTCACGACCTGCAATGATACCGCCTTTGTAAATGATGGAATTGAGATTAAAGATGTGTACACAATATTGTCACCGGAAAGTTTAAAATCTCAGTTAACCATGAATCCTTCTGGCGATACGATTAGTCTCTGGAATACTTCCGGGTATCAATGGTGGGAAATAATCTTCGGAAGATGCAGCGGTAACACAATCGCATCCCCGAGCGCCGGACATTCAATAAGTTTATCTGAAAGTGGTCATTATTATTTCGATAGCACTCCAACACTGGGCGCAGCAAATGACAGTAGCGGAGCAATGGGAGTTATCCACGGAATGATTACAGATACGTCCTCACATCCTTTGTCGGATGTTGAAATCAGAAGTTGGCTCTGGTATAACAGGTATCCGACAGATAATGACGGATATTTTTCTATTGAGATGCTCGCAATGCAAGGCTGGTTCATTGCGGAAAAAGAGGGATATCAGGAATTCTTTTCGCCTTCATTTCAAGTGTATCCAGATTGTGCGGTTGTCCTTGACACCATACAGCTGATTGGCCCTACAGTGAAAATTACGAGTGAGACCCGCACAGTCCCGCAACAATTCAGCCTCTCTAATAATTACCCGAATCCATTTAATCCTTCGACCATCTTTACGTACGAGATTCCAACAGATGACTATGTTGATGTCGCAATTTACGATATGAAAGGCCACCACCTGACAACGTTATTTTCCGGAAAACAATCAGCCGGAAAGTACACCGTTCAGTGGGATGCCTCTACATATCCGTCAGGGATTTACATTTACGAGTTGCGCACCTCGGAATACGGGGAAAGCCGGAAGTGTACGCTGGTCAAGTAGCGGAGAATTAATTAGGACCACAATTCTTCCTCACAGGGAGCCCTCTGGGGCGCTTACGCTCAGAATGACAGCCTTTGAGGGAAGCCTCTCCTCAAGAATTTAATATTTCACAGACCTCTTCCGGACTTTCAGCCTTCAGCAGTCGATCCCGGATGGCCTCGTCTTCCAGTTTTTTCACGATCTCTGCCATGACGTACAAATGTGGTGCGCCGCTGTCTTCCGGGCTAACCATCAGCGGGATAAATACCGCCGGGGAGTCGTCCCTGGAATCAAATTCCAGCCCCTCCGGGATGATGCCAAAAGCCATGGCTACCTTGTCTACACCTTTTGAGCGGGCATGCGGGTAGGCAATTCCCTCGCCGAGTCCGGTTGACAGGCTCTGCTCACGCTCAAGTACATCGGTCAAAACCTGGTCCCGGTCCCGGAGAACTCCGGCCGCTGCCATGGCGTCCACTAACCGGGTAATTGCGTTAACCTTAGTGGTTGGATTCCAGTGAATTAGGATGGTGTCGGGGATTAAAATTTCTTCAAGATCCATAATGTTCGGAAGCTACAATCCGCGTTTGCGTCATGCAATCGAAATGGTGAATGGTCTTTGTTCTTAAGGCGAGATTTCATAATTTCCCACTCAATAAACGGGATGCGCGAAAGGAGCTAGGTATGAAATATTGCCACAGTTGTCGCTACGAATTCAAAGATGAAGTTGAAACATGTCCGGACTGCGGAGTCGCGCTGAAGTCAGAGCCGCCAGCGCCGGAGGAATATAAGGAAGTCGATTGGGTTGAATTGCGGCAGATTTCGGGAACGGTCTACGCAGAAATGATCAAAGAAGTGCTGGACAATGAGGGGATTCCCAATTATCTCTCATTTGATTTTATGAGCAGCGCATACTCACTTCGGGGTGCAAATCTGGTAGGCACCAGCGGCAAACTGTTTGTCCCGAAAGAATTCAAAGAACTGGCGAAAGAAATTATTGATCCACTCACCGATCAGGAAGACGAAAACGACACCGAATCATGAGCCGCCAGATTACCAGCGTTAAAGGCACCAAAGATATTCTCCCGGAAGAGTCGCCAAAATGGCGATATATCGAATCGATTATCCATGAATTAGCCGCCGAATACAACTACCGGGAAGTCCGGACTCCCGTTTTCGAAGAGACCCAGCTCTTTGCCCGGGGCGTGGGAGAATATACCGATATCGTCACCAAAGAGATGTATACCTTCCTGGATAAGGGCGAAACAAGCCTCACGCTCAAACCGGAATTAACAGCACCGGTGGTCCGCTCGTATATCCAACATCATTACGATCAAACTTATCCGCTGAGCAAACTGTATTATCTCACGCCGTTGTTTCGCCAGGAGCGTCCGCAAGCCGGACGTCAGCGACAGTTTCACCAGTACGGTATCGAGTCCATCGGTTCGGAACACCCGGAAACGGATGTCGAAACCATCGCCTTTGCCATGGATGTCTATACACGTCTTGGGCTGCACTCGGAGGAAAATCACCTGGAACTTCGCCTGAACAGTATCGGTGATTCAAACTGCCGGTTCCAATACCTGCAACAGTTGCAGGGTGACCTGGCAGCTCATCGAGATAACCTCTGTAAAACCTGCCAGGATCGATACGAATCCAATACACTGCGACTATTCGATTGTAAAAACGAATCCTGCCAGGCCATCCTGGAAGAGTACGCGCCGAAAATTACCGATCACCTCTGCGAGGAATGCGATCAACATTTTTCGACGGTAACCAGACTTTTAGATGAACTTGCAATCCCATATATACTGGACCATACACTGGTCCGGGGACTGGATTACTACACCCGAACAACCTTTGAAATCACCAGCGGCCTGCTGGGAGCGCAGGATGCACTCTGTGGCGGCGGCCGATACGATCTGCTGGTGGAGCAGCTCGGCGGTAACGCCACCCCGGCCGTAGGGTTCGCCGCCGGCATCGAACGGCTGATTTTAGCGCTGGAAGCCGAAGATCTGTTCCCGGATTTTACCGATGAACTGGATCTGTTTATCGTCCTGGTCGGGGACAGCGTCCGCCCCAAAGCGTTTAAAATACTGCAAAACCTCCGATCCGAGGGGGTGCGGTGTGACATGGATTTTCTCAGGCGCAGCGTCAAAGCGCAATTCCGGGAAGCCAACCGGCAAAATGCTTCCTATACTGTCGTCCTCGGCGAAAATGAACTGGAAGCCGGGGAAGCGACGATCAAAAATATGGCGACGGGGGATGAGCAATTGGTGCCGTTTACGGATCTTGCAAAATTTTTTCGGAAGAAATTGTAATTAAAAGCCACTCTTTCTCACCAGCCTCATCAGATACTCCTTCCGGAGCTGAGCCTGTCGTCCCGACCGGGATCTCTGTGTGGAAGGGTAGACGCCGAGAATGGTAGATTGCTTACTGATAATTGATGACTGGTTTTCTTCTCACATCTCCCATTTCACGTCTCATGGTTTTCCAACTTGAACACTCGAACACCATAACACACTAACACTGTGGTCATGAGCCTTTCAAACCGTCAATTGAAATATCTTTCCTCACTCTCCCAAAAGAAATACCGGCAGAAACACCGGCAATGTCTGGTGGAAGGTCTCCGGCTGTGCGAGGAGGCGATCCCGTCGGACTGGCCGCTCAGGGAATTGTATGTAACGGAGGATTTTGCCAATCAAACGAATGCGGACCGCGTCCTAGGGATGGCCGGGGAGAAGCATCTGTCGCCGGTCACAGTTTCAACCGCCGATATGGAGCGAATCACGGACACCCGAAACTCCCAGGGGATAGCGGTGCTGGCAGACCTGCCCGAACCGCAGATATTTCACCCCGATCCGAACTCGCACCCGCAGGTGCTACTCCTGGATGGCATCAGCGATCCGGGCAACCTTGGTACCCTGCTCCGGTCAGCAGACTGGTTTGGTGTGCGGGAGATGGTATTAGGACCGGGATCAGTCGAATGGTCCAACCCCAAAGTAATGCGGGCATCCATGGGCGCTGTATTCCGGATTACAGCCTACGATATCACCAGCTGGAATGACGTATTCGAGCAGCTCCACGGGGCGAATTTCTCGATTGTGACTGCAGATATGAACGGCCAGGCTCTCACTGAATTCTCTCCAACACTTCCCTGGGCGCTTCTGCTCGGGAACGAAGCGCATGGCATTTCGGCAAAACTGGCAAAACAATCAGACATCGCGGTTACCATTCCGGGGAGCGGACCGGCGGATTCACTGAATGTTGCCATGGCAGGAACGGTGCTCCTGTACGAACTTACTTCCTCAGTCAATTTCTGATATATCTTCTTCATTGTCATTCCGAAAAGTGCAAGTCTTGACATTCAACCGGGGGGCGTCTAATTTCGGAAAATTATAAAGGAAAGGTTATGACGACGCATGATCAGTATCCCGGGCGATTGGCCGCAGTTGGGATAGTCTTTATCAGCATTTTACTGCCCTACTTCTTTGCCGCGTTTTTTATCTCGCCCCAGGGAGGCACCATTCCTGACAGCGCCCGAATCTATATATTTATCGGGGAAATATTTATTATCGTGCCCAGTGCTGTGTATGTTTTCAGAAAACAGTTTTCAATCAAACGCGTGTATCGTCTTAAATCCGTGTCCTCTCCGGCGGTTCTGTGGAGTCTGGTTATTGGTATTAGTATTTCAACTCTCGGCGATGAATTTGACCGCCTGATATCCATGGTCATCGAGCCACCGGATTGGCTGGCAGAATCGCTCGCCTTTTTCCAAATCAACTCCTTTGGTGAATTTCTCCTCATTGTCGGCGCACTGGTTATTATCACTCCGGTTGCCGAAGAACTGCTTTTCCGGGGCTTTCTGCAAACGACGCTTGAATACCGGACACAGGACGTCACTAAATCGGTGCTCATAACGGCTTTAGCATTTGCCTTGTTGCATATGAATACCTGGTGGATTATTCAGATCTATCTGTTCGGAGTTGCGCTGTCGTATCTTTCCTGGAGGACACAGAGTGTCGTTCCGGGCATTGCTGCGCATATGGGAATAAATGGCCTTTCCCTGATCTTTTCCAATCTGGAGCCCTCGCAGCTGGGCTGGTATGAAATGGGAAACCATGTCTCAGTGATTTGGCTCGGCCTTGCAGGAGCCGGTGTGTTCTACGGATTCAGGGAAATCAACCGAATGTTTTCACTGGCAGATCGTCAATCCAGAACAATCATTCCTGCTGAATCTGCACAGGATACTTCAGAGACAAAACCGGAATAACAAAGGAATTCACCCTATGTCATACAACTCGTCAAATGTCCTTCAACTCATCGGCCATACACCGATAGTTCAACTTAACAAGATCCCGGATCCCGGTGGAGCACGGGTCTTTGCCAAACTCGAATATTTCAACCCGGGTGGAAGTATCAAGGACAGGATCGCTATGGCTATCATAGAACATGCGGAAACCGAGGGTCGTTTATCACCAGGAGGAACGGTTGTTGAGGCGACAAGCGGAAATACCGGCGTCGGACTGGCACTGGTCGCCGCCGTCAAGGGATATAAGGCGATTTTTGTCATGCCGGACAAGGTGAGCACTGAAAAAATAAAACTGCTTAAAGCTTTTGGAGCCGATGTCATTATTACGCCGACCGCTGTTTCGCCGGACAGTCCGGATTATTATGTAAACACGGCACGACGTGTGGTGAAAGAAACGCCGAATGCACTCTTTTCCGATCAATTCTTTAACCAGATAAATCCGCAAATACATTATGAAACTACCGGCCCGGAGATCTGGGAACAAACCGACGGAGAAATCACTGCCTTTGTTGCGGGCATGGGCACCGGCGGGACAATAAGCGGTGTCGGGGAATACCTGAAGGAGCAAAATCCCGGCATCGAAATCATTGGTGCTGATCCGTACGGCAGCGTGCTAAAAGTGTATCATGAAAGCGGGGTGATGACAGAAGGAAGTCCCTATCTCGTTGAAGGCATCGGAGAGGACACGATCCCCGGCACCCTGCATTTGAAATTCGTGGATCGCATCCTGAACGTCACGGACAAGGAAGCCTTCCATCTGTCTCGGAGGATGGCCCGGGAAGAGGGCATTTTCGGCGGCGGTAGCGCCGGCACAATCGCCCACGTTGCAATAAATGTCGCTGCAGAGATGTCCCCCAAAGACCTGGTACTATTTATTGTGCCCGATACCGGTGAGCGCTATCTCAGTAAGCATTTTTCAGATGAATGGATGCGGGAACAACGGATGCTGAGTACGGAAAAATCCGCGCTGAGGGTACTCCATGATACCAAGTCCAACCGATTGCCAAAACTGGTGTCCGTCTCCCAGAAGGCATTCGTGAAAGAGGCGCTTTCCTTAATTAACGAGTACGGCATATCCCAGGTGCCGGTCCTGGATGACAACAATAAATGCGTTGGCAGTTTGCGGGAAAACGAAATCATGGCAAAGGTACTTGAAGACCGTGATGTTCTGGAAGAACGGGTCTATGAAGTTATGGGCGATCCCTTTCCGGTCCTCAGTGAAGATCTGGCACTGGAAAGTGTGATGAAACATCTGCGGGAACAGCCAGCAGCCCTGATTGAGGATCGTGGAAAAATTATAGGAATTGTCACCCGGTTTGATTTAATTGACTTTACAGCCAGTTAATTTTTTCCTAAAGAAAGACCAATTTTTTTGGCATATTTAGAAGTTGTCCCGGGACAAATTTTAACCATATAGGAGTTGGATGCTCACGCAAGAAATTAACATCCTGCTTGATACTCTGCGGCGGCTTAATCGCAGGAACGCGCATGCCAATCTGAAAAAAATTCTGCATAAAACCCACCCGGCCGATTTAGCTACAATTTTCCGATATCTCACCGAACCAGAGCGCCGCGAAATTTTTCCGTTAATTACGGATCGCAACCATGCGTCAGAAGTTCTGAGCGAAATGGATGACTCACTTCGTGTAGAGCTTATAAATCAATTGACCCGCGAGCAGGTAATTGAGTTGTTCTCCGAGATGGCCACGGATGATCTCGCTGATGTGCTGGGACTTTTACCCGACGACCTCTCCAATGATATTGTCCAGTTGATGGAGCCGGAAAGCGCTGTCGATCTGGAAGCGATCATGGGCTATCCGGAAGATACGGCCGGCGGAATCATGATCCCGGAGGCGTTCTCGCTGAACGAGAATATGACGGCAGCCGAAGCTATTGAAATCCTGCAACAATCCGAACACAACGAGATGGTCTTTTACGTGTACGTCGTCGATGATGATAATCATCTGAAAGGAGTGTCCTCGCTCCGCCAGCTTCTGATGGTCTCCCCGCAGAAAAAACTCAAAGATTTCATGATACCGCAGGTAGTGAGCGTGTTACCCGAGACTGACCAGGAAGAAGTAGCGAGACTTGTCGGGCGATACAATATCCTGGCACTTCCGGTAGTAGACGAAGAGAACCATCTGCTGGGTATTGTCACCGTCGACGACATCATTGATGTCATCCGCGAGGAAGCCACTGAGGACTTCCTCCAGATGGCTGGCGCCGGCCGGGACAGGGAAATTTTATTAAAAGGAACCATGGAAGAATCGAGACTGCGGTTTCCCTGGTTGTTTGCAACATGGATCGGCGGGATCGTGGCATCATTGATTGTGAGTTCCTTCGATGCATTGCTGCAACAGGTGGTTGCCCTGGCGGCATTCATGCCCATTATTGCCGGTATGGGTGGCAACATCGGAACACAGTCGGCAACCATTGTTATCCGTGGCCTCGCGACAGGCCGGGTGAATATCAGGGAGGTTGGCAAGGTCATCTTCAAAGAGCTACGGGTCGGATTAATTCTGGGTATTGTCTATGGACTGGGTCTCGGAGTCTTGGTACGGGTATTGTACATATCTTCTGGTATGATGGTGGGCGTAGTCGTCGGATTGGGTATTTGTGCGGTGATGATTTTGGCGGCACTCATGGGCACCATTGCTCCGATTGTCCTGAATAAACTGGAGGTTGATCCCGCAATTGCCACGGGTCCGTTTGTCACCACGACTATCGATATCCTCGGGCTGCTGATATATTTCTCAATCGCGATGGCATTATTGTAAATCCATTGACCTTCTCAACAATTATTCTCATCATTTTTTGGATTCCGATTCTCCTGTATACTGCCAGTTCGCTGTTTTTTTATGTAGGACTTCACCGGCGTACGGGTGGCAAAAACACCCGCAAGCACTTTGTATCCGTTATCATCGCCGCCCGGAATGAAGAAAAACAGATTCCGGAATTACTCGACAGTTTAAAGACACAGGACTATCCCCAGGATCGCTTCGAGGTTATTGTGATCGATGATAAGTCCACGGATCATACAGCAGATATTATCCGGGATTTTTCCCGGGAGTGGGAGCAGCTGCGACTACTCCAGGTTTCCGAAACCCCTGGCAATTATTCTCCGAAAAAATATGCGCTTACCCGGGGGATTAATGCGGCAAAAGGCGAGATAATCCTCGGCGTAGATGCTGATTGCACCGTCCAGCCAACCTGGATTAGTACCATGAACTCTTACTTTGCCGAAGAGGTCGGTATGGTTGTGGGCTTTTCGAGCGTCACCGTTGAAGATCCCTCTTCCTGGATCCAGCGCTGGCAGGCATTCGATTTTCTAGCACTGATGGCGGCGAATGAAGGCGCGTTGAATCGGGGAGTGCCTCTGGCGGCGTCGGGACAAAACATGGGTTTCCGAAAGGAGGCGTTTGAAATGGTCGGTGGATATGATTCCATTGCCGATCGTGCCACCGGCGATGATGTGCTGCTCCTGCAATTAATCCGCCGGCAAACAGACTTCTCCATCGTATTTGCCGGATCTCCCAAAGCCTACAACACCACCGTACCAGAGCGTACCCTCAAATCTTTGCTGCATCAACGCATACGATGGGCATCGGATGCTCCTGTCCAGTTGGCGATGGACCCCGGGTTCTTCGCCTATCTTTTTTCCGTGTTTACGATGTACCTGGTCGTGCTTGGCGGAATTGTCTTTTCGTTTTTCTATCCCTCTTTTCTCCCCGTATTGGTCGCCGGATATTTGGTAAAAGCCGGCGGCGAATTTGTATTACTTCGATATGCCGTAACCTTGTACGATCGTCGTGAACTCCTGCGCGAGTTTCCCTGGTGGACTCTGCTCCAAATCCCGTACATCATCGTGGCCGGCGTTGGCGGGGCGTTTTTCAACTACTCCTGGAAAGGACGTACCAGAAAAGAAGCCAATCACCTTCAAAATCCCCGTGGCGGGTAAAATCAGTCAAATGTTATCTAAGGGTTATCGATTCAAATACATCTTTATAGTAATTTGCATTCTAATTCCGCTGATCACACCATTACTTGCCGACGAATATCATTACACGGTCAGCTATATGAAAATCCCTGTGTTAAATGTCAGTATTTCATCAAACATCCAGGGCGAAGTCTGGAAAGGCCGATACCAGGCATCGATAAAGCCTGCCTTCTCATATATCTATGATATCGACAATATCTACGAAATCCAGGCCGAACCCAACACGTGGCTTCCGAAAAGATATGTGAAACAGATTAACGAAGGGAAACATCACGAACAGCAGACATTTCAGTATAACCGCAACAACAATTCTGTCACGCTGCCAACCGGGCGTTCTGTGGATTTTCCACGGGGTACTCACAGCCTTTTTTCTGCCATGCTCTGGGTCCAACACCATAATTGGACACCGGGTGAATCGCGCTCCATGAATGTTGAAATTGACGGACGACGGTGGCGAATAACCCTGAACTGTGTGGAGTCGACGTTACTTCAGGGTTTCGGGGATCCGGTGAAAATCCATCTGGTGAAAGTGCAATTCGGTGAACCGGTTGGAGGGACAAAATTGGACCAGCGGACGGATTATCTCTCCGCCAATATTGCGGCAAAAGGCAGAATACTTCGGTTCTGGATCGATACAAAGAAAGATCTCATCTATCAAATTTTTATTCCGATGGGCCCGTTCTCCGTCAAAGCACGACTAAATCGTTAAGTCTCAAACGCCAGTTCACTCTTCCAGGAAAAAAGCCACCAGCTCAGTATAAACGCTACCAACATAATCACGGCTCCGATGATAAAGGGAAAACTTACCCCAAGCATATCGTATACATATCCCCCGATGATCGGTCCGATGATCCGGGCTAAACTCGAAGTCGACTGTGACAGCCCCAGAGTTCCACCGATGTCCTTATCCTCGCTGGTTTGGGACACGAGGCTTTGTAATGACGGAGTATTGATCCCGCTGCCGAATGCCAGGAAAACCAGTACACCCATGAGCATCCAGATTGACGGGGAAAAAGGCAAAACGAAGAGTGAAATCATCAGAGTCGCCGTACCAAGAATAACGAGTCGCAATTCACCGAATTTTTCCGCCAATCTTCCAACGATGCCCCCCTGGATGATCGCAATAAGTACGCCGATATAGGCAAACAGATAGCTGTTCGTTTTCTCATTAATCCCCAACACCGTTTCACCCCATAGGGCAAACATTGACTCCATCGAAGAAAACGCCGCTGTTGCAAGGAATATAATAAGTAATAATCCCCCAAGCTGGGGATTGGCCATTACCGTCCGAAACCTTCTCATACTGAATATTTTGGATTTGTTCGAGAGGTCAGCGGTATTCCGTTCCCGCGGTTCCGGCAGAAATATATATAACAGAATAAAGTTAACGAACGCTAAAAACGCCGCGAAATACCCCGGCAGGGAATAGATGTTATGCCGAAGGAATGCATCCAGCCATGGGAAAGCCAGAACCGTCTGCTCCAAACTAATCAGGATTCCGGCAATTGCCGGTCCGAACACAAACCCCAGCCCAAGTCCGGCACCGATCATTCCCATGCCTTTCGCCCGCTTTTCCGGAGGTGTTATATCCGTTATGTATGCCTGGGCCGTGGCGATCTTTGCCCCGGCAATCCCCTGGATGACCCGGGAAATAAACAACACTAACAGCGAACCTGCCAGTCCGAAGATGATATACGAAATAACTGATCCCGCCAGATTCCACATCAGGACCGGGCGGCGTCCGTATTTATCCGAAAGGTGACCCCAAATCGGAGAAAAAATAAATTGCATCAGGGAATAGACACTAAACAAAACGGCGATTACCAGTCCTTCCGGTGGGATCTCCGTCCCTAAAAATGCGCCGACGTGCTGAATTTCCCTTGCGAACGTCTGGCCATAATACGGCAAAAGCGGGATAATGATCCCAAACCCGATCATGTCAATGAAGACAATGACAAAGAGTATGATTTGTGCCGTGCGTTTATGCTTCATGAAAAACCCGGAATCCCAATGATTAAACAGGAGACTCGACCATCAAAGATAGTTGTATGAAATACTAGCTGTTATTTACGAGGCTTCTCCAACCCGAATGCTTCAAGTACTTCTGCGGCGTGAATATCCGTTTTTACCCGTTTAAAAATTTTCGTGATGGTCCCGTCTTCGTCCAGAAGATAGGTTTTCCGCTTAATGCCTTCATACTCGTTACCAAACATCTTTTTGGTCCCGTAGGCATCATATTGGGGGCAGACGGTATTGTTGACATCGGAGAGCAGCGTGTGGGTCAGATTGTACTTTTTCCGGAATTTTTGGTGGGATTGTTCATCATCATTGCTAATACCGAAGACTTTGATATCGTGTTGCCTATATATGGCGTAAGCGTCCCGGAAACTGCACGCTTCTTTGGTACAACCCGGCGTATCATCCTTGGGATAAAAATACACCACAACCTTTCTGCCGGTGTAGGCACTTAATGTGTGCTGATTACCGTCGGAATCGGGCAGGGTAAAATCTGGTGCTTTATCTCCAACTTCTAACATAGATTATCCTCGCAGTTTTGTATTCTCAAAGGCGTAGAAATTAGGCGGTTAAGATAATGTAAGCAAGCGGTTTTCAGGAAAGGCTCTCAGGGAGATTGTACTAGTTACTCATCCTCTGAAAAGAGGGCGGGAAATCGAAGCGTAAACGTGGTCCCTTCCCCGGGTGTGCTTTCCACATCGATTGTGGCATCGTGTTGATTCACGATCCCGTATATTTCTGATAATCCCAATCCGTTTCCACGTTCACCTTTTGTGGTAAAAAACGGATCAAAAATACGCTCAATTATATCGGGCGTCATCCCGACCCCGGTGTCAGACACTCCCACTTCCACTTCTGTGCCGGTGTGCTCAGACCAGACCGTAATCAATCCGCCGACATCCAGGGCATCCACCGCATTGAAAATCAGATTAATCAACGCATTGCGCAGATCTGATATATTCCCTTCGATGGGCGGGATATCCTGCAGCTGGGTTTCAATTTCAATATGCACACCGCGGTGCTTCTTCGCCCGATCGATCTTTGTCCGGGAGTAATCGACGATATCCTCGATAACGGCATTCAAATCCACGGAGGTAAATCCGCTTTCCCGGTCTTTATCCCGGACCCGGGTAAAATCCTGTAACCGCTGGATTATTTCCGTACTATCCAGCGCGGCTTTCTCAATGGTTTTCAGATTCGATAGCAATTTCGTATCGACAACCCCTTTTTTCAGAAGCTGCAACCGACCGAGAATGATGGTCAGCATATTGTTAAAATCATGTGCTATACCGGAAGCCATTCTACCCAGAGCCTGCAATTTTTTACTCTGTGTTGTCTCCACTTCCTGCTCACGCCGATACGAGACCATGCGGGTTACCAGGGTGAAACTTCGAAACGTGTCATTCTGTGAAAATTGCGGATACGTCCGCGTTTCCATGTATTCACCCAGATGCTGGTCATAGTGCTCTCCAGGAACGATCTTCCCCTGTGACAGTGTTCTCGGCAAGGGACAATTATCACAGGGTCGCGAACGATCACGCAATACTTTATAGCATTTTTTGCCTACCACTTCGTTCGAACTGCCGAATACGGACACGGCAGCATCGTTCGCTTGTTTGATTGTATAATCGGGCGTGCAGATTAAAATAAAGTCGGTAATTGAATCAAAGAGTTCTTCGGGTGCCTGGTGTTCCCATGCAGTATCCAACGCATTGTCATCCAGTGGAAACAAGTGTAACTCCAACTCCGTATCCACCAGAGTGTGTCCCGGATCAATGTAGGTCACGATGGTATTAAACCCCCCGACAGTAAACCTTGGCTGCATCAGCAGGTAAATGATACTGCCCTGTTCAACTAACAAAGGGAGATCATCTAATTTGAAGTACCCCGGGACACTCGAAAAAAAATCGCACAATTTACTGTCCACATCCAGGTCCTGGTCTATCCAGTCACGAAATTTTTCGTCTGCTTCCAGTACTGTCCCAGAAGTATATTCAATGAGTATGCGGGAACCAATCATCCTATGAATTGCCGTTAGTTGTTAATTTCGTTAGGTATTCTTGTTAATCGCTGCTAGGTCCAACCATATGGCCACCTAACACAACTTCCCAAAATATGAGGAGTCTTTATCATTAGTTGCAAGCGATTTGTGGTCATCCCCTTGCATAGGGAATTCAAACCGTGATCAAGCGGTAACCCCAAACCATTATGCACAAACCAGATTGGGGATATATACTAACAATGAACAATTTAACACTGATGGAAAATATCGGAGGAAAGGGTGCTGACTATAGTGAAGAAAGTGGGCATGAACCATGGAAACGGTATTAGAACTCCAGCTTTCTTACTTAATGTAGGGTATTAAGGGCGTAGGTTATCCCAAATTATTTATTTCGTTTTCGAGTTTTTCTATCCGCTTATTTCCATGCATAGCACGGGCATAAGAGAGACTTTTCTGCAGGTAATCCCGCTGCCGTTCCGGTTCTTCGACAACCTCTGCCCATTTACTGTATTCGTAATAAGTTTCAGTCAGATACAACAAATTCCCGGTTTCTTTCCCGATGCGAATACTAATTTCAAACTGAGATTCAGCCAGGTCAAGTTCGCCCTGTTCACGATACAGAATTCCAAAGATGCGGTATGCCTCTGCCAAGCTCGGCCGATCATGCATCTTAGCAAACACCTTGAATCCTTCCGCCAAATACGTTTGCCCGCTCGGGTAATCCCCGGCACGGACATTGACTTCCGCCAGATCCAAGACAGCATCGCCATAGGCATGGTAACTTGGTAAATCCCTGGCAAGCTCAACCGCCTCCCTGAGTACTGTTCTGGCTTCCTCAAGTCGACCGTCATCTTTTAACGCAACACCTTTATTCAGTAATACTTTTATTTTTGGCATTCCTTCCAAATCAGGAAATGCAGACTCGAGATTTTCAAACTGTTGTATGGCTGCAGGAAAATCACCCTGCATCCCTTCCAAAATCCCCAGATTCATTTTCACAAATGTCTCGGAGTCAGCAGGAATGTTTTCGCCATTCTGCCCAATTAATTCATCTGCCTGCTGAAAGTATTGTTTTCCCTGATCGGTTTCCCACTGTTCAAATGTAATTATTCCTAAATTGTTGAGTGCTTTAACAATACCGGTCTTTTCGCCCAGTTCTGTGTACTGCTCAAGGGCTTCAGTATAGCATGAAAGCGCCTGCTCGAGTTCCCTGGCATAGATCGCCCACTTTCCTTTTAGCATCAAAAAGGAAAGCCGGCGTTTTGGTTTTTCAAAGGAGAAGTCAGATTCCAAGACAGCCAAGAGGTCCCGGGCTTTTTTCAATTCGCCGAATTGTACACAGACGCGGGTAATAGCGAGATAAATCGGATACAACTGATCCGGAGCATCCGCAAATCGATTTCCGAGCAATGTCACCAGGTATTCGTAGTCTATTTCCCGGAAGTATAGTTGCCCGGACTCCTCGCTGGACGGTGCCCATTCTTCTCTAAGATAGCGGTCACGGCGACTTTTGACACTTTCAAACTCCCGAATGACCTCCGAGCCGACCTCTGCCTCAACCTGGTCAATCAGGTACTGAAAGAATGAAACCGATAAACCGGCCGCATCGCTATTCAGTGATTTATTTTCTGTAGGATTCATTTCTCTTCTCAATTTTCCAATTAAAAATTGTGATTAGTAGTACTGGCATGCTTCATTCTCTTATATATAATTACTCAAGAATTCCCCATGACCATTTTGAGAAATGATCAACTTCAGCAGTATAGTGCGTTTCATTTTGGTTTACACCAAACACTTCGGTCCAATCCTCAACCTCTGTACCCTCAATGTTCACCACAACATTTGGAATGCCTTCCAGCAGATCTATCGGCACAGCTAATGTTGCATTCTCATCTAACCAAAACTTTCCATCATGTCCCCGTGGTTCGATATCAAAGATGAGTTCTCCCCCATCACCTAGATAGACACTAAAAGCGAAAAAGGTGTTCCCGTAGTCGCCAAGTGCATCGCGGGGTATTTCCACATAGCACCCGGCAGTTTGGGGGCCGCCCAGCACGCCGCCTGCTTTTGCCGGGATCATACGGCTGTGCGTGAACCCTCCCTTTTTCTCCAGTTTCTTCTGGAACTCCTGCACCACCGGCACGAATCGGGAGAATTCGTTAACTTCGGTTAAGGCGGTCTCTGAATCCACAGAGGCTGATGGTGAATCCACAATCGTATTCTGGCAGGCAACAAAAAACACCGCCGCCAAAAGAACGACTGCCAGATCACCAAAATGTTTAATCGGTTTCATTTTTGCTTCTCCTTCGCTTAAGCTCCGTCTTTTCGGAACAAAAAATCTTTAGCATGATTTATTTTTGCAACTTTTACGCCAACTTTTTTCTTTCCACCACCCAATCACCCGCAAAACGCCTTTCCGGCAGCAATCTATATGTAAACAACTTTTTATACCAGATTGAATTAAAACAGGAAAATCGGTTTAAATGATCCAGTAGAAAAAATTTTATCCGGTTCATATAAGCCGATCTCCGAGTCTTTTATTCCCACTAACTCACTTAATTATAACCAGATAAAATGATTGATGTCGTGTCATACGTCACAACTTAACAAAATAGTTCGGGGTGCCTGTGACCATCCATCATTATGTCCCCGATTCCCCGTTTTCCTCACCGAAAAATTTTTTTAACCGATAGCGAAACGTGCTCCGGCTCATGCCCAGCAGCTTGGCGGCCTTGGATTTGTTCCCGTGGGTCCGCTTTAGTGCAGCCTCCAGATATTTTTTCTCCAGCGCGTCAAAGTCGATGCCGCCCTCCGGGATAAAGACGCGATGCTCCATTTTTTGAGGGTTCCTGGCGGCATCCAGCGAACTCGGGATCAGGGTCAAATGATGAGTATCGATCTCCCCGGATTTTTTTAACAGGACCGCGCGCTCAATCAGATTCCGTAATTCCCGGACATTTCCGGGCCAGTCATGTTCCATTAATATATCCGTTGCATCCTCGGTAATTCCGTTCACCTCATAATTGAAATCATCATTGAATTGTTCGATAAAGTGTTCGGTCAGGAGAATAATATCATCCCCGCGTTCCCGCAACGGCGGCAATTCAACGGATATAACGTTCAACCGGTAGTATAAATCCTCCCGGAATTTCCCTGCGTCAATCAACTCCTCCAGGGATTGGCTGGTGGACGCCAGGACCCGAACATCAATTGGAATATCTTTTACCCCGCCAACCCGCCGGATTCGTTTCTCTTCGATAGCCTTGAGGAGTTTTACCTGGATATTCGGATGCATGCTGGCCAACTCATCCAGAAAAAAAGTCCCCCCGTTCGCCACCTCCATGAGCCCTCGTTTTGACTTTCGGGCATCAGTAAACGCGCCTTCCTCGTGACCAAAAAGCTCGGATTCCAGCAGGGTATCCGGAATAGCGGCACAATTCACTTCTACAAAATTCTCCTGCTTGCGTTGACCGCTGTCATGAATTGCCCGAGCCACCATTTCCTTTCCTGTCCCGGTCTCACCGCGAATTACCACCGGGGTATCCTTAGATTCGCTCACCATCCGGATTATCTTAAACACGCGTTGCATTTCCGGGGAACTGCCAATTAATTCGCCGAAGCCGAACATTTTCCGCTGCTGGTTATACAGGTAGGAAAGTTTATCTCCCATTTTTTTAGATTTCAGTGCCCGCTCTATCACCAGCCGGAATTCCTTCAGGTTCAATGGCTTTTTCAGGTAATCGTATGCGCCGATTTCCATCGCCTCGATTGCCGTCTCCTGATCCCCGTATCCGGTAATCATGATAAATTCTGTCTCCGGACTTACGCGATTTAACTCCCTGAGTAAATCCATCCCATCGATTCCCGGCATATAAAAATCGGAGACTACGACATCCGGCCGGCCTTTCTCAATTTGCACCAGCACTTCATCGGCAGATTTGAATGCATATACTTCCCATTCGGGCACATCGTCCAAAAATGACTTGAGCATATCACGAATATCCTGCTCGTCATCAACAATGTAAATGAGGGCCATATTTAATTACCCATAAGTTACTAGCGACTGACTAATTTAGATGTATTAAGGGGTTTCGCAACATGAAACTCGAACAATCGTGAAAAAGTATTCACCAAACGTGCAACCTGTCCGGTTAGGAATTACGGTACTTTTTTATCCGATACCGAAAAGATCCGCGACTCATTCCAAGTAATTTAGCAGCTTTCGACTTATTTCCACCAGCTTTATCGAGCGCTGCTTCCATGTACTTGCGGGTGTATTCCCGCTCAAGTTTATTCAAATCTACCCCGCCGTCCGGAATATGGATACCATTAGGCTCAGACTCAGATAAACTCGGTGTCTTGCCAGACGAATTCGGAACTAAAAATAAATGATGGGCATCTATGACCCCGGATTTCTTTAGCAACACTGCACGCTCCACGACATTCCGCAACTCCCGCACATTCCCGGGCCAATCATGCTGCAGCAACATTTGTTCTGCTTCCGCGGATAATCCGGAAACCCGAAAAGTAAATTCCTCATTAAACTGATCGATAAAATGGTCCGCCAGAATCACTATATCCTCGGCCCGTTGACGCAACGGCGGCATTTCTATGGAGATCACGTTCAGACGATAATACAAATCTTCACGGAATTTTCCTTCTTCAATCAGCTGTTCTAACGGCTGGCTGGTCGCAGCCAGAATCCGGACGTCAATGGGGAGGTCCTTCACCCCGCCAACCCGGCGGATTTTCTTCTCCTCGATGGCTTTCAGGAGTTTCACCTGCAGGGATAAATCCATACCGGCGATTTCATCCAGGAAAAAGGTTCCGCCGTTGGCAACCTCCAATAATCCCCGCTTGGATTTGCGAGCATCAGTAAATGCGCCCTGTTCATAACCAAAAAGCTCAGACTCCAGCAGCGACTCCTGGATCGCCGCACAGTTCACCTCGACAAACGGTTCGGTGTTTCGCGTACCGTTGGTGTGGATAGAGCGGGCCACTAGTTCCTTTCCCGTTCCGGTTTCCCCAACGATGACCACCGGGGTGTCCTTGGATTCACTCACCATCCGGATGATCTTGAACACGCGCTGCATTTCCGGTGATCCGCCAATCAGTTCCCCGAAGCCGAACATTTTTCGCTGCTGGTTATACAGGTAAGAGAGCTTGTCACCTTTCCGCTTGGATTGTAACGCTCGTTCAACGACTAGTCGCAGCTCCTTGATATTGACCGGCTTCTTGATATAGTCATATGCACCGGCGCGCATCACATTCAATGCCGTTTCCTGATCGCCGGACTTTGTGATAATGATAACTTCAATCTCTGGGGATGTCTGATGAATTTTATTAAGAATTTTTAAACCAGTAGAACCGGGAAGGTGATAATCCGTGATTACAATATCTGGCTTGGTTTTATTGTACTGCGTGAAAAACTCATCTGGAATACCAAAGGTGTGAACTTCCCATTCTTCGGTTTCCAACATAATTTGAATCGTCTCGCGCACATAGGGGTCTTGATCGAGAAGATAGATTATAGACATTGGTGCGTCGTCTTCACTTCATTTTGGCGTTGTCAGAGGGATTCTTGTGTTGGATTCCGTGGAAGAGTGGGGAATTGGTTTTGTTATGTATATTTCCGCATAACACCAATGACCAAACCCCGTATTTGCACATCATCAGCGGTAACAATAATAGGATCCATGGAGCGGTTCGCCGGTTGCAGGCGTACTTTATCATTCTCTCTATAAAACTTTTTCAGGGTAGCATCTTCACCGCCTATCAGCGCAATAACCATTTCCCCGTTTTGGGCGGTTTCCCGGGGCCGGACGATCACATAATCACCATCCTGTATATTTTCCTCAATCATGGAATCCCCGCGAACCTGTAAGACGTAATGCTCGCCATTGCCAATCATATCCGAGGGGACAGATATCAGCTCGGTGTCTTCAATTGCTTCAATGGGTTCACCTGCAGCTACCCGTCCGCGCAAAGGCAGCTCAGTAGCGCCAGCCTCGTTGTCCTGCGGGACAACCTCCAACCCTCTGCTGCGGTTCCAGTCCTTCTTGATATACCCTTTTTCTTCCAGGTTTGTAATATGCTTATGTACTGTTCCCTTGGACCGGTAACCGAAATGCTCCGCGATCTCTTCATAGGTTGGAGCGACGCCCTGCGCACCGATATAGGAAGCGATATAATCCAAAACGCGCTTCTGTTTTTTGGTAATGTACATGATGGGTGAATTTCAAAGTTAGAATTTATGCCGCCAGTCACTGCGGAGCCCGCAGCAAGACGCCAACCGATATGGAATTTATGCCCTGAAATACTGAATGGCAACATTTCTTCGTACAAACTGTGAAAACGGGTTACAACTGACTCATTTCAATTTTATGGCGTACAGACTTTACCTGAGAGCGGAGGGTTTCATCTTTTTCGAGTTTTTCCTCGATCACCTTGCACGCGTGGACGACTGTGCTGTGATCCCGGCCGCCAAAATGCAACCCAATGGTTTTTAGCGATGACCCGGTTAACTCCCGGCTCAAATACATGGCGACCTGCCGCGCCAACGCGACTTCCATTTTCCGGCCTTTGCCAATGATGTCGGATTCGCTGACGTCCATGACATCACCGGTAATACCTTGGATGTCTTCAATGGAAACGGCAGAACGGAAATTTTTTCCGACGACTTCTTTCAGCACCTTTTTCGCCAGATCAATGGTGATGTCGGTATTCGACAGAGAAGAAAAGGCCAGCAAGCGAATCAGGGACCCTTCCAGTTCCCGTACATTCGAGGTGATGTTTGCCGCTAAAAATTCCAGGATATCATACGAGATTTCGATGTTATCTTCCTGGGCTTTATGCTGAAGAATTGCAATTCGCGTCTCCAGATCCGGGGGCTGGATATCGGCAATTAATCCGGCATGAAACCGCGAGAGCAGTCGTTCTTCCATTCCCGACAACTCCTTTGGCGGTCGATCGGACGTCAACACAACCTGCTTTCCCGCCTGGTACAAAGCGTTAAACGTATGGAAGAACTGTTCCTGCGTCGATTCCTTTTTCTGGAAAAACTGAATATCGTCAACGATCAACAGGTCAACATTCCGGTACTGCTCGGAAAATTCGGTGGTCTTATTGTTTTTAATCGAGTTAATAAATTCCAGGGTAAACTTCTCACTGGAAGTATACAGAACCCGGCGAGTGACTCCTTCTTCCAGTGACTTGTTCCCGATAGCCTGAGCAAGATGTGTTTTGCCAAGCCCCACCCCGCCATATAAAACCAGGGGATTAAAGGAAGTGCCGCCCGGCGCCTGCGCCACTGCCAACGCAGCTGCCCGCGCAAACTGGTTATTATCGCCCTCGACAAAATTTTCAAAGGTATAACGATCATTTAAAAAACTTTTGGATGGCGGAGAGGACCGGCTTGCACCCTGAGTGGAACTCTGTACTGAACCCTCTGGGAGCTCTTCATTTGAAACGACGACCGAATAAACGAGCTGAACGCCATTGCCGGAGACTTTTTCCAGAGTGTTCGTCAATAAATCCTTGTAATGATTTTCAATCCATTCGTAAAAAAACTGGCTTGGGACCTGGACGGTTAATTTCTCATTATCAAAATCAACCGGCTTAATCGGCTTGAACCACGTTTCATATGTTTGGTCTGGAACTCGAGACTTAATCACATCCAAACAGTTTTGCCAAAGAGAATCCGGATTCCGCTCCATAACACCTTGATTTTTCACATGTAAGTTTTAGTTATCAACATTCTATTCAGTCTTTGGGCTCCGAATATTCACAGAATAGAAAAAAACGCAGGATAACCGCCCGTTTTTCCCTGGATTCTGGCGGAAAGTATTCTATAACGCCCTGTATGACAACGGTTTACTACTGTTTTGCTCACGTTAAAAATCATGATAGACACACCGTACGAAAAAAAGTGATCAATTTTTTCCCGGGAAGATATCCACACTATTCACAAGTTATCAACACCGGAGTTGCCGTTCTGAAAAAAGTTACAACACTTCAAATACATGTCAAGATATATTTGATAAAATTGTGTTTGTCGCTTTGAAAAACCAAAAATATCCAGGTTCACTGCGTTAAAAAAATCCGCATCGACGGATTCCAATAGCGCTTGTTTTTTCTGTTGACTTTGTTAAATTCCAAAGCTCTGAAATAAAAAGAACAAGAAATATTCGTTAAAGGGGGCACATTAATGAAGCGCACGTATCAACCCAGTAACCGGAAACGAAAAAATAAACACGGATTCCGGAAGCGGATGAAAAGCAAAAGCGGACGTCGGGTGCTGAAAAACAGAAGAACAAAGGGGAGGAAGCGCCTCACTGCCTGAGACACCTCAACATCCAAACGCGTTGCCCAAATCCCGCATCCTGAGTAAGCGCAAGGAAATTCGACAAATATATGCATCTGGAAAACGGGTCAGGGGAAGCATTGGACAACTGATTGCCTGCCCCTGGCCAAAACAACAGGTAGCTTTTATTGTTGGTCGTCGGGTAGGTAATGCAGTGAAGCGAAACAGGCTGCGGCGCCATATGAGAGAATTTTTTCGTACCCATCAAATGCTTTTTCCGGAAAAAACCGCCATTATTCTCGAAATATTTCCCCAAGAGGATTTACCTGATTACCATACCATTGAATCCGAGTTTACCACGTTATGTCAAAAATTATAAATAAACTCTTTATTCTTATAATACGACTGTACCAATTTATCATCTCACCGCTGTTTCCATCCAGTTGTCGCTACTATCCGACCTGCTCATCCTATGCCGTTGAGTCATTTGAAAAACATCGTTGGTATCACGCGCTCTGGCTTTCGATAAAACGAGTCGGCCGTTGTCATCCCTGGCATGAGGGCGGCTATGACCCTGTCCCACCTTCTGAAAAAACAGGTATAAAGCATGGATAGAAATACTGTAGTTGCTTTTGTTCTCATTTTATTGGTGATGGTGCTCATGCCTTTTTACTGGGAAACCATTTCCCCGCCACAGCCGGAAGGCGAGCAGCGACAAACGGAGCGAGTCGATACTACTCGGAGGAGGCCCCTCTCATCAGATACGCTCCGGGACCAATCCCTGGTCGAATCCAGCAGAGAGACTGCCGGAGAGCATCTGGAGCCCCTCACAGGTCAGTCGGCAGATCTTCCGGACACCGAGCCGGCGGATTCCATCGTGATCGAAACATCGGATTACTGGATGACCGTCAGTAATAGTGGCGGCGGAACGTTTCAATCAATTAAATTAAAAAACTATCCCGGCCCGAACGGAACCCCGTATGCCGAATTAATACCTGATAGGGGCCCCGGCCAAGTGTTGAAATTTACATCCATCGGATTCGAGGGTGACACAGTTGATTACTCCTCTACATTATTCAACGTGTCGCTGAATGGGTCAGCGGATCTTCCGGACACCCTGGCGATCTCGAGGGCCACCCACCTTCGCTTCACGTATCAAACCCCCGAAGGCGGCACCATTACCCGCAAGCTTACTTTTTACCCGGATAAATATCATGTCGGGCTCACCATCACATTAAAACACTTTCGGGATATCATTGCCAACCGCCGGTATAATCTGTCATGGGACAGCGGGATCGCAATCACAGAAAATAATGCCCAAGACGATTTGCAATACAGCAAGGCCTACAGCCTCCTTGGGGATGAACTCGTCGATATCGATGCGTCCAAAGCCAAAAAGGGCGAGCCGGAAGTCGAGTCGATGGAAGGCACAACCAAGTGGGTCGCTGTCCGAAATAAATACTTCACCTCCATAATTACCCCTGTATCCAGAAACGCAACGGGGATGAGCCTAGTGGGGACCAAACAGAAGCAGGGTGAGCTGGAACTGGAGAACTACAAAGCCAGTGTCACCATGCCCTACAGCGAAAATGTGGCGCAAGAAGACTCCTTCCTTGTGTACGTTGGTCCTCTGGATTACGAAGTGTTACGAAGTTATGATCGGGACTTCCAACGCATGATGAATTTCGGATGGAAGATCATCCGTCCCATCAGCAAGGGGGTGCTCTGGGCATTTACTCAAATTCACAAGTACATTCCGAACTACGGATTGGTTCTCATTCTTTTCGGGGTTGCCGTAAAAATCCTGGTCTTTCCGTTGACGAAAAAGAGTTACGTCTCGATGAAAGAGATGCAGAACCTGCAGCCCCGGATGAAGGAACTGCGGGAGAAATACAAGGATGACTCGCAAAAATTAAATCAGGAAATGATGAAACTTTACAAGGAGCACGGGGTCAATCCGATGGGCGGCTGTTTGCCGATGCTGCTCCAGATGCCGCTCCTGTATGCGCTCTTTATCGTATTCCGATCAACCATTGAATTGCGTGGCGCAGAATTTATCTGGTGGATAAAAGATCTTTCGCAGCCGGATACGGTTTTTACGCTCCCGTTTTCTCTCCCGCTCTACGGGGCCAACGTGAACATTCTACCACTGATCATGGGTGTCACAATGATCATCCAGCAACGGATGACCTCCGGCGCATCGACGCAGCAACAAAAGATGATGATGTGGTTTATGCCGATTATATTCCTGCTCATTTTCAACAACTTTCCGTCCGGGTTGAATTTATATTACGCGCTTTTTAACATCATGACGATTATACAACAGAAATGGTTTATTGACGTACCTTCGTCAGCGCCTGCTGAGACCAAAAATTAACCCGACCAGGAACAAGAAGATAATCCGGTGATGAACGATGTCAACAAAGGTGCAACCGATGGACGAGACCATTGCAGCGATTGCGACCCCTGCCGGTGTGGGTGGATTGGCAGTCATCCGAATTTCCGGCCCAAAATCTCCTGATATTGCAAAGATTTGTACTTCTCATTCACAGCTGTTTGAACCCGGCAAGGCAACCTTCACTTATTTTCTGGACCCCGAATCACAGGAACAAATCGATGAAGTGGTCGTGACCTTTTTTCAGAGCCCAAAATCGTTCACAGCAGAAGACGTCGTTGAAATCAGCTGTCACGGTGGCTATTACGTCGCCCGGCAAATTCTGCAAACTGTTTTGGACAACGGGGCGCGTATGGCTGAGCCGGGGGAGTTTACCAAGCGGGCTTTTCTCAATGGCCGGATTGATCTCACGCAGGCAGAAGCCGTCTCCGACCTCATTGCCTCTCAGACTAAAACAAGCCACCACACAGCCCTCCAACAACTACAGGGGACCCTGAAAGAGAAAGTTTCTCAAATACATCGGGAATTAATCGACACGATTTCACTCCTTGAACTGGAACTCGATTTTAGCGAGGAAGAAATAAATAGAACCCACTATACCGAAATAAACACCGCCGTGGCACAAATAAGATCGGACTGTGAACAACTCGTGGACAGTTATAAAAACGGCAAGATCTACCGGAACGGAATACTGGCAGCAATTGTCGGAAAACCCAATGCGGGTAAGTCCAGTATTTTAAATGCCTTACTCCAGGAAGACAGGGCACTGGTCTCCGAAATTCCTGGCACAACGAGAGACACGATTGAGGAGTCCATCTCCCACAACGGAATAGAAATCCGTCTCGTCGATACCGCCGGACTTCGCGCGTCAGACGATACGGTAGAATCAATGGGGATTTCAAGAGCGGAAAACGCGATGAAACATGCTGATATTCTGCTACATGTTATAGATATCAGCGCTGAGGAGGATGTTAGTCCTCTTGACGAAAACGGCGCACCGGTCATTCCGATCTATAACAAAATAGATCTGGTTTCTGAAATACCGAAAATGCCCGGTTACTCTGGCGTTTTCACCTCGGCGACCGAGCGGACAGGAATTTCTCAAATCGGAGAGACCATTCTCTCTACCGTGCTCGGAGACGCGAAAAACACCTCAGAAACTTCTGATACTCTGGTCATTACCAACGAAAGACATAAAAAGGCATTACAGTCGACCGTTGATTCTCTGGAAAAAGCTCTGGAGAGTATCGAAAAGAAAACGTCCTCAGAATTCATCGTGGTGGATTTACGCGACGCACTGAATTCCCTGGGAAAACTGACCGGCGAAACCATGACAGAGGACATTTTAAATAATATTTTTGAAAAATTCTGCATAGGTAAGTAAACAGAGGATAAATAATGAGGGTCCAATGCCGGAACACCTGAACACGTTAACACTAAAACACTGTTTTTATTAAAACCATGGTTTCACGTGAAACATATAGAGGAAGAGAACCGGAAATATTTGACGTCATCGTGGTCGGCGCAGGCCATGCCGGCTCTGAGGCCGCCCTGGCTGCGGCGCGAATGGGCTATACCGCATTACTGGTAACGCTGAACCTAGACGCCATTGCGCGAATGTCCTGCAATCCGGCGATAGGAGGCCTTGCCAAGGGACATATGGTGCGAGAACTGGATGCTCTCGGTGGAGAAATGGCGAAAGTTATCGACGCTACCGGTATACAGTTTAAGATGTTGAATAAATCCAAGGGACAGGCGGTCTGGTCGCCCAGGGCACAGGCCGACAAAAAAACCTACCCGGCAGATATGACGCGACGGATTATCAGTGAGGAGAATATCTATCTCCTCCAGGATGAAGGTATCGGCCTCAAAACAAGGGATGGACGGGTCACCGGGGTTGTAACCCGTAACCACGGCTCAATCACATGCCGTTCGGCGGTGCTGACCTGTGGAACATTTATGAACGGACTCATCCATATCGGTCTGCGGAAAATTCAGGCGGGCCGGCTGGATGAAAAGCGCTCAACCGGCATGACCGAATACCTCAACAGCCTGGGCTTCGAATCCGGCCGACTTAAGACGGGAACACCGCCCAGGCTGAAAAAGGACTCCATTAACTTCAGTAAAACCAACCTGGAAACCGGCGATGAGAATCCGGCCTCGTTTTCGTTTCAAACAAAAACCTTCGCACCTGAAGACATTCCCTGTCATTCCACGCGCACCACACCGGAAACCCATGAAATTATCCGGTCCGGACTGGACCGGTCCCCGATGTATACCGGCGTGATTGAAGGCGTCGGACCCCGGTACTGTCCGTCTGTCGAGGATAAAGTTGTTCGCTTCGAGCACCGGGACAGCCACCATATTTTCCTTGAGCCGGAATGGAAGGGTTCTCCTGAAATCTATGTAAATGGGTTTGCAACCAGCTTGCCCGAGGATGTCCAGCACAAATCATTAAGGACAATACCCGGATTGGAAAACGCTGAGTTCTTACGGCCGGGATATGCCATAGAGTACGATTTCTTTCCCCCGTCTCAACTCAAACCCTCGCTGGAAACGCAGCGAGTGAGCGGTCTGTTCTTTGCCGGTCAAATCAATGGCACCTCCGGGTACGAGGAAGCAGCGGCACAGGGGTTCATTGCCAGTGTCAATGCGGCGAACTATTTACTGGGAGCAGAACCGCTGATTTTAGATCGGTCCGAAGCGTATATCGGTGTGCTTATCGATGACCTGGTAACCAAGGAAACACATGAACCGTATCGTATGTTTACCTCCCGGGCGGAATACCGATTACTGTTGCGCCACGATAACGCGGATTTCCGGCTTATGGGGTACGGACACGACCTCGGACTCATACCGGATGAGGTTTATTCGTATTCCGTCAGGCGGCGCGAAGCCATCGAGGATGGCATTGAGATTCTGAAAAACCACTCGGTTGAGCCGGAAGAGGTCAATAACATCTTGCGCCGGGAAGGCACTAAGACAATCGACCAAAAGCAACCAATCGTGAATTTGTTAAAACGACCGGAACTAACTGTGCACAACCTTCCTGCAGTTCGGCGTCTGCTCGATGAACACCTCGATACGGACGTGGACTTTGACGACGTGGTAGAGCAGGTTGGTATCGAAATAAAATACGAGGGCTATATCAACCGCCAGCTGGATCAGGTGAAAAGTTTCCGGAAACAGGAAAGCAAAGTTATTCCGGAGACCTTTAATTACGAATCGATTAGCGCGCTCTCCTCTGAAGGAAAAGAAAAACTGAAGCGCATCCGCCCGCATTCGCTAGGACAGGCTTCCCGCATACAGGGTGTAACCCCTGCAGATATCTCCATTCTCTCCGTCCACCTTAAACGAGCATCGTCTGCCGCATAATGTTTCACGTGAAACATGACTAATTATCTTTTATCCATTCAGGAGTCAGTACGGCGTTCCCCGGAATTTCAACATCTGCTGGACATCAAAGAGGATTCAATTGAAATTACCGGCCTCGCCGGTTCGCTGTATAGCTTTGTTGCGGGTGAGCTTTGGTGTGACAGGGAATCAACCTTCCTTGTCGTCGCCCCGAACCAACGCTCGGCAGAATACATCCGGGACGATCTTTCCGTTATGTACGGGGAAGAGGTGGTGGGATACTTTCCCCGGAGAGAGACTCATGGCCGGGGCCGGTATTTTCGCGCCACTTCCGAGGAGTTCCGAATAGACTCTTTGGAAAAAATTCTCCGAAATGAACCGGCGATCATCGTGGCAGAACACGAGGCCGTCTCAGACGCGATTATCGAGCGGGGCCGCTTCGAACAACGAACGCTAGAAATCATCGCCGGGGGAGAATATGAGTTCGAATCCCTGATCCGCCAACTGGTCAGTTACGGATATTCCAAAGAGGCCACCGTAACCCAACCTTTGGATATTAGCGTCCGCGGTGGTATTCTGGATATCTTCCCCCTTGGCGCGGAAAACCCTTACAGGCTTGAATTCTTCGGTGATACGCTTGAATCATTGCGATCGTTCAGTATCACCTCACAGCGCTCAATTGAGAAGAAAGTCCGGGTAAAAATCCCGCCGGGGCTCACAAACGACCAATCGGACGAAGAGCCGTATTCGTATCTCTGGGATTATCTGCCTGAGAAATCGACCATATTTTGGGAGGCCTTCGATACCATAGAGACAGCACAGGATACGGCTAACTCCAACCCAGATTTCATCCCTGATGAACAGTTCCGGCACATCTTTTCTTATCACGTTCCCGCAAAGGCGGAAAATATTGTTATCAACTTCAAGTCAACAGCCCAAGATACTCTCCGCGGCGACCTTGAGGTACTTCAGTCACAAATTACCAACGACCTTTTACAGGGCAATTCCGTCTACATTTGCTGTGAAAATGCCGAACAGGTACATCGGCTAAAAAAGGTCCTCGAGCCACATAAGGCCCAACACATTATTTCCCAGGAACTTTCCAGAGGCTTTTCCTACCCGTCCGCCGAAATTGCACTCTTTACCGACCATCAGATTTACAGCCGGTATAAGCCGCGCCGGACCTTTCAAAAATTTGCTCATGAGGAAATCCCGAAGACTGTTGATCATCTGAGTCTCGGAGACTATCTCGTCCACCAGGATTACGGAATCGGCGTTTTCCGCGGGCTGAAGAAAGTCAAGCAGCGCTCCGGCGAATACGAGTGCATTGTAATCGAGTACCAGGAAAACGACAAGGTCTTCGTTCCGCTGCAAAAGTTCCACCGGGTGCAGAAATATCAGGGAACCGAGGGCACGAGCCCGACCATACACAAACTCGGTACCAATCGTTGGGAACGACAGAAGCGGCGCACCTTGGAAGCCGTAGACGAAATCGCAGAAGATCTTGTCGAGCTCTATGCCAGGCGGCACAACATTGAAGGTCACCGGTTTTCCGATGACACGGAATACCAGGCGCAGATGGAATCCGCCTTTCTGTACGAGGAGACGGACGACCAGATCCAAGCAACGGAGGAAGTCAAGGAGGACATGGAATCCGCCTTTCCCATGGATCGCCTGCTCATTGGCGATGTCGGGTTCGGCAAAACGGAAGTGGCAATGCGCGCCGTTTTTAAATCCGTTATGGACAGCAAACAGGTTGCAGTGCTCGTCCCAACCACCATTCTTGCCGAGCAGCATCTTACCACATTCGAGGAACGGCTCCAGCGGTTTCCAGTCCGGATTTCATCCTTATCCCGCTTCCGAACAAAGAGTGAACAAGCCAACATTCTCAACAAACTACAATCCGGCGAGTTAGACGTTATTATCGGTACGCATCGGCTGCTTTCCAACGATGTGGATTTCCACGATCTGGGGCTCGTGGTGGTAGATGAAGAACACCGATTCGGAGTCAAGCATAAAGAGAAACTCAAAAAGATGGCCGAGCGGGTGGATGTGCTTTCCATGACGGCCACCCCCATCCCGCGGACACTCCAGCTTTCGCTGTCCGGTGCCCGGGACCTGTCGAAAATTGAAACACCTCCGAAAGAGCGTCTCCCCATTTATACCGAAATTGCTTCTTTCGAGGACGATTTTATTCGTGACGTTATCATGCGGGAGATAAACCGCGGCGGCCAAGTCTACTTCGTCCACAACCGGATTCAAAATATCCAGACGATACACAAGCGCCTGGTGACCATCATGCCGGACGTGACGTTCGCTGTTGGTCACGGCCAGATGAAGGGGCACGAGCTCGAACAGGTGATGTACGACTTTCTCCACCGAAAATTCGATGTGTTAATATCCACGGCCATTATCGAATCCGGTATCGACATCCCGAACGTCAACACAATTATTATCAATCGCGCCGATCATATGGGGTTGGCACAACTGTACCAGCTCCGCGGCCGGGTGGGTCGGGCAAACCGGCGGGCATATGCGTATCTGCTGGTCCCCTCGGCCCAAACCATGACAGAGGACGCCCGAAACCGGTTGCAAACGCTGGAAAGTTTTACCCATTTGGGTGCCGGGTTCCAGATAGCCATGAAGGATCTGGCAATGCGCGGCGCGGGTAACCTGCTAGGAGTGAAACAGAGCGGATTCATCGATTCCATCGGATTCGATCTCTACATGGAAATGATTAACAAGGCGATCCAGGAAAAACAGATCGAAAAAGGATTACAGCCTATTGCCGCCAGCGAAACGGTTGACTCGGAAATCCATACAGCCTTTGAGACATATATTCCGGAAGAGTATATAGCTGATCCTGATCACCGTATTGATCTCTACCGTCGGCTGAGCGCCGCGAATTCGGTTGACGAGGTCGATGAGATCGAAGAAGAGTTCGAAGATCGCTTTGGTCCGATTCCCGTTCCGGCGCAAAATCTGACAGAAGCAATGCAGGTCCGTTGTCTCGCCAACCAGTTGGGCGTGAAAAAACTGCGGGTCAATTCAGTAAAAGTCAGCGGGACCTTTATGCCGGACGAAAAAATGCAGAATCTCATCAATTATGACCTTATGGTTCCAACGATGCTGGAACTTTCTGAGTCCCTGTTCATTCCAAAATTTGTTCCGGATAATCAACTGAGCTTTGTACTGAAATATCGCCAGCAACGGAATCAACTGGAAACGCTGAAATATTTCTTGATGCAAGTACTTCAGACGGTTAAATTTTCTGAATCAAATTAATCGTTTTAATTTTTCTAAAAACAAAGGAAAGTAAAATATGTTACCTTTTAAATTTCTTAAGGATAATCGGCTTGCTGTATTAATTTTCTTTGTTTTTGCAGGCGTCTTTCTGGTGAGTTGTGCTCCAAGCCAGAAAAAGGCTGTTGCGACTATCGACGGAAAAACCATTTCGGCGGACTTCTTTTTTACCACAACCAGCAACAGGTTTGACCAAAAATCGCTGGACGGTCGCGAAAAAGAACTGGAAGATTTTTATCATACCGTTTTACGGGCATATGATGCGAAACAGCACGGATTGAACAATGAGGAAACGCTCAAATACAAGATCTATGTGGACCAGCGACAGATAAAGGTGCAACAGCTGTATCAGGCTTTCGTGGTCGACGAGGTTATCACCGAGGAGATGATCAAGGAAGCCTATAACAATATGGACGAACGGCGTACAATTCGTCATATATTAATAACTGATTCCACCTCGACCCGCGCAAAATCCGCCCGATCTCCTGAAGAGGCGAAAGACTTGGCCCGGGAAGTAAAACAAAAAATTGCCTCGGGCGAAATCTCATTTACCGAGGCAGTCGAAGAGTACTCCGAAGGGCCCTCAAAAGGCAAAGGTGGCGACCTGGGTACGATAAGCTGGGGACAGATGGTACAGCCATTTCAGGTTGCGGCCTGGAAATTAAAGCCTAACACCCTTTCCGATCCGGTTCGCACTCAATACGGCGTTCACCTGATTGAAGTTACCGCTGTTGATACGACAGATCTTGGAACCTTTGAAGAGGCGCGGGATCGGATCGTGCGCAGTCTCCAGCGAAGCAAACGAAATGACATCCGTAACCGAACCCAGAAGGCTTTGGACCAGATCAAAGAGGAAACCGGTTTCTCCATGGACCAGAAAGCTATCGAATCGGTCTCCAGGAAACTGTATAATCAATACAAGGAGGAACCGGATGCCGACCTTGCCGAGCTAGCAAATGATATTGATAATTACGAGCCGGTTGGCACCCTCGGCGGAAATCAGGTGACCCTGGGCGACCTGAAAAACCTGCTGCACTATATTCAGAATTTTCAATTCAGGGGAGTCCCCAGCGAAACCTATCTTGTTCGGCGGATTAGCGGGGAACTCCAGCAGGAAAACCTTCTGATGTTTGCCGAGGATTACAATATCAGTGAATACAAGGACACGGATTATAAACTTCGGTGGACGGAAGACCAGATTTTAAATAAATATTATGTCAACAATATCGTCCTGAAAGATTTTCCGCCGAGCGAGGATTCACTTCGTGCCTATTTTGATCGGGTTAAGTTCGAAAAATACAGTAATCCAGCGAACGTCCACGTCCGGGAAATTTACTTTACCGATAAACAGACGGCCGAGAACGTCCGTCAAAAACTGGATGCCGGCGAGGACTTTGGAACCCTGGCAGCAAAACATACCCGGCGTGAATCGGCAAAAGAGAGCAGGGGCGATCTGGGCTGGTTCGAAAGCAACCGGTACGGTCCGATTGGTCAAAAAGCCCTGACCCTGGAAAAGGGAGACGTCAAGGGGCCCTTTCCGGTTGGCACCGGGTGGTCAATTATCAAATTGATCGACCGGGAAGCAGGAGAAACCCAATCCTTTGAGGACATTCGCAAGCAGGTAAGGCAGGATTATACAGATTATTACCGGCCGAGGCGGCTGGAAGAGAACATTCTCAAACTGGAGCAAAAATATAATAGTGAACTGTACTACTCATCTCTTAAAAATATGTAGGGCTCTGACAGCGGCAGTGCTGGTGGGCGGACTGCTAATATCGTGCGGAAAACCGGAACCGCCCGAAGATTATCTTGCCCGGGTAAACAACACCTATCTCACGACGGGCGATCTGAAATTCCTGTCGATCATAAATCCGGACGGAAAAGTACCCGAAGCCCAATTGAAAAGTTTTTTAAACGATTGGATCGAAACCGAACTCCTCTCCCAGCAGGCAAAAAGGCATGATCTGGATAATGACCCCTATCTGAAAAACCGGTTAGAGTCCTATAAGAAAAAACTGCTAGCCGATACCTATATCCGGTACAATATTTATAAATCGATACATATCACTGATCAGCAGATCCGGGACTATTACGAAGAACACAAACAGATATTCATGTGGGAACACGACGCTGCAGAAGTGATCCATTACTTTGCCGATAACCCCGACACCGCCCAACAGGTCTATACTATACTCCGGAACGGCACAATCGAGGAAAAGACGTTATTGTACCAGCAGAACCACCCCGAAACAAAAATCGTGACATCCGGGGACATGGTGCCGGCATTGGAGGAGGCAGTATTCGGGACCCGGGCAAACGGCGTCCTGCGCCCGGTGGAATCGGATTTTGGATATCATGTCCTCGTTGTGAATCAGCGTTTTAAAGCCGGGACATATCAAAGTATCGAACAGGTGAGAGATGAAATTCGCGAGCGCCTTGTGATCAGTGCGCAGCAAAAACATTATTATGAAGTAATAGATAGTCTTAAAGGAGTTATAGATTTTGAAATTAACAGAGAGGCATACAATAAAATTTCCGGTGAAAATAATTCGCGCATGGTTCAGTAGGCTACTTCTTTTCTTTCTTTTCTTTAGTGGTATCTCTCTTTTTGCCCAACAGCAAATTGTTGACGGGATAGCGGTTGTCGTCGAAGACGATTATATCCTCCAAAGCGATATCCAGCAGTATGCGCAAATGCAGGCGATGCAGATGGGACTGAATCCGTATAACAATCCCCGCCAGTACCAGCAGCTACAACAACAGGTAATGCAATCACTGATAGACCAAAAAATCATTCAGGCGAAAGCAAAAGAGGATTCCATTGTAATTAAAGAACACGAAGTTGACCAGATGCTGCAACAACAGATCGACAATATGATAACCCAGGCGGGCAGCGAACAGGCGTTGGAAGAAGCCCTTGGCATGTCGGTAAAGGAAATTAAAGGCGAATACAGAGAAGACGTCCGAAAACGGTTACTGGTGGAAAGATACCAAGCCACAAAATTCGCCGACGTTTCTGTCTCCCGCAAGGAAGTCGAAAACTTTTACAAGACGTATAAAGACAGTATCCCGAACATGCCAAAGCGAGTAAATATCTCGCATATCGTACTTAAAGTGAAACCGAATCAATCTGCAGACTCAGCTGCAGTGGATACGCTGCGGATGGTCCGTCGGAAACTGGAATCGGGGGCAAATTTCGCGGATTTGGCCAAGAAATACTCCATGGATCCTGGGTCCAGACAACGCGGTGGTGACCTGGGATTTGTCTCCCGGGGTAGTTTGGTTCCGGAATTTGAAGAGGCCGCCTTCGCGCTGGAACCGGGCCAACTTTCCGATGTAATCAAAACAGAATTCGGATATCATCTGATTAAACTGGAAGAACGCCGCGGTGAAAAAATCCACGTGAAACATATTCTGCTCTCTCCAAGCGCCACCGACGCGGACAATCAGGCCGTGATAAACAGACTAAATCAATTGCGCTCAGACATATTGGCCGGAGCGTCGTTTGATTCGCTGGCCAGACAATACTCGGAAGACACTGACGCGGAAATAAACAGCGGGAACCTGGGCTGGTTTGAATTACCAAAATTACAGATACCCAAATTCCGGGATGTAGTAGACACCATGGAAGTCGGTGAGATCAGCGAACCGTTTCTAACCGATTACGGCTGGCATATTGTCAAATTAAACGATTTAAAACCAGGCGGGAAGGTCACTCTTGAAAAGAACTGGGTGGAAATTGAACAGATGGTGCTCCGTCAAAAACAACAGCAGGAATACCAGAAGTGGCTCGAGAGCCTCCGGGATCAGTTTTACGTGGATATCAAAGAGACACCAGCCGGTAATTAATTTTGCTGACCTTTCGTCTGTCCATAAAAACCCCTCGTATAATTGATCGTCATTCCCGCACAGAAAGCATCTCGTTTTATCCACAAACGGTGGATAAAGAATGTGGATAAATTCACTCCCTCTTTTTCGTTAGTTCTTGTTCACCATAATCCACATTTTCATGAAAGTTATTCACAGGGACTCGAAGGAAATGTGTATTATTTTTCAGTGAAAGATTCCGTAGTTAATTGGGTTCCGTCAGTACCGGGTTTCACTTATCCACATATCCACAGCCCTTATTATTATAAATAAAGGTATTAAACCACATATTATTTTAAACAGAGACGTTGATAAGATTCTGCAGAATCGATTTTCTCGCATGGATCTATGGGAAAAGTATCTGTAAAAATTCCTTGTCGAAATACTCGAATTTAAGTAGATTTTATAAATCTGATAAAAATTAATAAATCAACATAAAATCAGTGGGTTAGCAAGATTTCACAGGAGTCGAACTATGCGTTTTTCAGTTGAAAAATCCGTTTTGCACAATGCGATTCAACAGGTCGCAAAAGTTGCCCCGGCACGATCCACGTTGCCAATACTCAATTGCATCCTTTTTACAGCGGAAGAGAACAAATTAACACTGCGAACCACTGATTTGGAAATCACCATGCAGACGATTATCCCGGTCATGGTTGAAGAGGGGGGAACAGTGGCAATTCCTGCCCGGTTTATCAGCGATATTACAAGCGAATTGCCCGAGACGGAACTTCACTTTGACATGGGTGAAGATCTGCAGGTTGAGTTAAATACGGAATTTGGTGGTTATCATATTGCTGGCAAAGATCCGGAAGAGTTTCCGGTATTGCCGTCGATGGATGGGGAGCAAACCATTGCCATGGATAACTCGATCCTGTCAAGGCTTATTGAAAAAGCCAGTTTTGCCGTGTCCAGAGATGAACTCAAACCGGCACTCACCGGCGTTCTCTTTCAGTTCAGGTCCTCTGATGTTCGGGCCGTAGCTACGGATGGACACCGGCTTGTCCGCTGTATTCGACAGGATGCCACTTCCCCGAATTTCCAGGGAGACGTGATCATCCCAACGAAATTCCTGAGTATCGTCGGCAGTAATGTGAAAGATGAGGGGGAAACGAGCCTGCAGGTCGGAGAAAATCACGTGAAAGTCGAATTCGATGACTCAGTCATCTACACGCGGATAATAGATGAACGATTTCCTGACTATGACAGTGTGATACCGACAGATAATGAAAAAGAGGTTTTGGCGGATATCGATGAGATGCTGGCAACTCTGAAGCGCGTGAATATTTTCGCGAATAAATCGACGCATCAGGTCACGTTGAGGTTTGAAAATAATAAACTGACCGTGGCAACAGATAATCCTGAAAACAATGCATCGGCTCAGGAGGAGTTAGGTATCCAGTATACCAGCGATTCGCTGACTCTTGGGTTTAATGCGAATTACATTATGGATATTCTGCGCCACTTGGATACCAAAGAAGCAATATTGAAACTGAAGTCACCAATCAGCGCCGGGCTGATTTATCCATCCGAGCAGCAACAGGATGAAGATATAACGATGCTTCTCATGCCAATCAGGTTAAACGATTAACACTATCCGAAGCGCTGTACGGACCACCATGCGGATATTTTTGCAGCACTACAGGCTATGAGATGCCCGTTCGCCAAATAACTATGATCCAGTTTCGTAATTATACGCAGGGTACATTTGAGTTTAACCCCAGGATGAATATTCTCTACGGACCAAACGGGAGTGGAAAAACAACCGTTTTGGAAGCGATACATTGCCTGGCGGTCGCGCAAAGTTTTAAAACCCACTTTGATAAACACCTCGTTCAACACGAGACAGATTTTTACCAGTTGAAAGGAAACTTCGCGATAAATAAGGAGAAAACAGATACTATCCAATTGAATTATGTGCCGCAGCAGGGGAAGAAACTGTTCATTAACAGCGCGGAACAGGATAAACTTTCCCGGGTTGTCGGCCGGTATCCTGTCGTAACGCTGACTCCTGAGGATTCGGATATTACCTTTGGCCCGCCCGCTGTCCGCCGGAAATACGTAAGCAAGATGATGTCCCAGGCGTCCAGGGGGCACATGGAGCAGCTCATTCAGTTACAAAAGGTGTTGAAGCAACGAAACGCAATTTTACAGGAGGCTGCGGATTCTCCGAATCAACAGGTGAATGAAACGCTGATATCCGTTTACGATGATCAATTGATTGAAGTTGCCGCCGGAATCGAACAGGAACGCCAGCAATTCTTTGAGCAATTCAAAACCCTGTTCCATGATGTTTATGGCAAATTAAACGGGTCGAGTCGGGAGGTACGGATCCGGTTTTCACCCTCTGTAGGCTATGAATCAGAATTGCAATTTGAAAGGGAATTCAGGGAGTCACTGGCAAATCGGCGAAACCAGGAATTAGGATTCCGACGGACCATGGTTGGACCTCAAAGTGATATAATTGACTTATATCTGGACGGGAATAGTCTCAGGGATTATGGTTCCCAGGGAGAACATAAGCTTATCTTGGTTGCGTTGAAGCTGGCAGAGGGGAGATACATCAAAAGCGGCAAATCTGAGGAACCGATATACCTGTTTGATGACTTATTTGCCGAACTCGATGTTGAGCGGAGTAATAAAATACTGAATGCCCTGGATGATCGGGGGCAGATCCTGATAACGTCAACGGATCTCAGTGATGTCCGGCAACACGGGATCGATATCTCCGACCGGGATATCAAGGTTTTTGATATGCAGGAATACCAGGAAAACGGGGCAGCAGCATGAAAGGTATGACAAAACTCGCTGATAGCCTCCAAAAGATGATAGAGGAATACGATCTTGAAGGACCGATGGAACAAAGTGAGGTTCTGGAAAAGTGGGGAGAAATTGTCGGGGAGAAGTTAGCGGCACATACCACACCGGAGAAAATTGCTCATGGAAAACTGATTGTTAAGGTGGATTCACCAACCTGGCGGAACGAGATCCAGTTTTATAAGGAACAGATTAAGGCTGACATAAACAGCCGGTTTGACAAAACGATAGTTACGCAAATTGTATTTGTATAAATAAGGGGTTTACATGGCGAAACGACAACTGCCAAATGAGTATCGCGCAGATAAAATTCAGGTATTGAAGGGGCTGGAAGCCGTTCGGAAGCGCCCGGCGATGTACATCGGCGACACCGGAAAACACGGGTTGCATCACTTGGTGTATGAAGTGGTGGACAATAGTATCGACGAAGCGTTTGCCGGATACTGTGACGAGATCACCATTGAACTGAACGAGGACAAAAGCGTTACGGTCATCGATAACGGGCGCGGAATTCCTGTGGATGAGCATCCCACACAGAAACGTCCGGCAGTCGAAGTTGTAATGACGACGCTGCATGCCGGGGGAAAGTTTGACAAGGGAACATATCAGGTATCCGGTGGGTTGCACGGCGTCGGCGTTTCTGTTGTGAATGGCTTATCGGAATGGTGCCGGGTGGAAATCCATCGGGACGGCGAGGTGTGGGAACAGAAATACGCGTTTGGTGAGATCGCCAGTGAACTTGAAAAAATTGGCACCACTGATAAGACGGGTAACATCACCACATTCAAGCCTGATGGCACCATCTTCAAAAAAACCGACATTGACTACAATACGATTGCCAATCGGATGCAGGAACTGGCGTTTCTGAATCCCGGCCTGAAAATTATCATGAAAGACCACCGGGACGGCACCGAGGACATCTTCCAGAGCGAAGGCGGCCTGGTGGAATTCGTGCAGTATCTGGACGAAAGCCGGGATCCGATAATCAACAAGGTGATTGCCTTCAGCGACAAGAAGGAGGAAGTAGAGGTCGACGTTGCTATGCAGTACAACGACGGCTACACCGACAACATTTTTACCTTTGTAAATAATATTAATACGGTCGAGGGCGGTACCCATCTCAGCGGATTTAAAACGGCGCTGACCCGGACACTCAATACCTACGGTCAGAACAACAAAGTCTTCAAGGGTGACTTTACACTCAGCGGGGAAGATACGCTCGAAGGATTGACGTGTGTTTTATCCATCAAGGTGCCGGAGCCCCAGTTTGAGGGACAGACCAAGACCAAGCTCGGGAACTCCGAAGTAAAAGGCATAGTCCTTTCCATTGCTACCAATGGATTAAATGATTTCCTTGAACAGAACCCGGGTGTCGCCAAGACAATTCTGAACAAAGCCGAGCAGGCAGCCCGATCCAGAGCCGCTGCCCGAAAAGCCCGGGAATTAACCAGACGGAAAGGTATTCTCGATAACAGTGCTTTACCGGGGAAGCTGGCCGATTGCTCAATTAAGGATCCGGAAAACTGCGAAATTTACTTGGTCGAGGGTGATTCAGCCGGTGGAAGCGCAAAACAGGGGCGAGATCGCCGGTTTCAGGCTATACTGCCCCTCCGCGGAAAAATCCTGAACGTGGAAAAAGCCCGGCTGGATAAGATTCTGAATAACAACGAGATCCGGACGATTATTACGGCACTCGGTACGAGCATCGGTGACGATGAATTCGACATCGAAAAACTGCGGTACGGAAAGATCATTATCATGACCGATGCGGACGTGGACGGGAGCCACATCCGGACCTTGCTGTTAACGTTTTTCTATCGCTATATGCGCCCGTTGGTGGACGGGGGACACATCTACATTGCCCAGCCGCCGCTGTATAAGTTGAAGTCCGGCAAACAGGAAATGTATGCGTTCGATGATGAAGAACGCGAAATTATCACGAGAAGGCTCCGGAAGAATGGCCGGTCGAGCAAGGTGGATCAGCAGCGATACAAGGGACTGGGTGAAATGAACCCGGATCAATTATGGGAAACGACGATGGATCCGGAAAAGCGGACGATTCTGCGGGTCACGCTGGAAGATGCCGCAGCCGCTGACCGAACATTCTCGACTTTGATGGGGCCCAAGGTGGAACCACGACGGGATTTCATTCAGAAGAATGCCCGGTATGTCAGAAATCTGGACGTGTAAACATCATTGGAAGAAAAAACAGAGTTTAGCATAGAGAGGATTAGAGGTTGGATTTACAACGAGAACGTGTGACACCAGTCAGTATAAACGACGAGATGCGGGATTCGTATCTCGATTATTCCATGTCAGTTATTGTGTCCCGTGCGCTTCCGGATGTTCGTGACGGGATGAAACCGGTGCACCGGCGGTGCCTGTACGGTATGCAGGATCTGGGATTAACCTACAATAAGGGCTATAAAAAGAGCGCCCGAATTGTCGGTGAAGTGATGGGGAAATACCATCCTCACGGTGACTCGGCTGTATACGATACCGTGGTCAGGATGGCACAGGATTTTTCCCTGAGATATCCGCTGGTAGATGGCCAGGGCAACTTTGGTTCGGTCGATGGTGACAGTGCAGCGGCAATGCGGTATACCGAAGCACGCATGTCCAGGATTGCCGGAGAAATGCTCCGGGATCTGGACAAAGAAACCGTCGATTTTGTGGATAACTTCGACGGCACGCTCCAGGAACCGGAAGTCCTTCCCTCGGTACTCCCCAATCTCTTAGTCAATGGCTCCAGCGGTATTGCCGTGGGGATGTCCACGAATATTCCCCCACACAATCTGAATGAAGTTGTCGATGGTTTAATCGCGCTCATCGATGACAATGAAATAGATGTTGACGGGTTGATGGAGTACATCACGGGTCCCGATTTTCCGACCGGCGCTATTATTTACGGCGCAGACGGGATCAAGGAAGCGTACGAAACCGGTCGCGGCAAAATAACGATGCGCGCTCGCGCGAGCACGGAGCAGGTAAAGGGGAACCGCGAAAATATTGTCATTACAGAGCTGCCCTACCAGGTGAATAAGGCGAATCTGATCGAAAAAATCGCCGAGCATGTGCGGAACGAGAAGATAACCGGCATTTCCGATATCCGCGATGAATCGGATAAAGAAGGGGTGCGTATTGTTATCGAGCTCAAGCGCGATGAGATCGCCCAGGTAGTGCTCAATCAGCTGTTTAAATATACGCAGATGCAGGAGACATTCGGTGTCATAAGTATTGCGCTGGTGGATGGTATTCCGAAAGTGCTCACACTGAAGGAAATGCTAAAGCACTTTATCGATTTTCGTCACGATATTGTCGTTCGGCGGACCGAATACGATCTGAACAAAGCCAAGGACCGCGCACATATTCTCGAAGGATATAAGATTGCTCTGGATAACCTGGATGAGATTATCAAGATTATCCGCGGCTCGGACAACCCGGCGGACGCAAAGGAAAATTTAATGGAACGCTTCGAGTTCTCCGATGCTCAGGCTCAGGCAATTCTCGATATGCGTCTCCAGCGGCTGACCAGCATGGAAATTCAGAAGGTGGTGGAGGAATACAAGGAAATTCTGAAGACGATTTCCCGGTTGGAAAATATTTTGGAAAGCCGTCCCCAGCGGATGAGTATTATCAAGGAGGAACTCCTTGAACTCAAGGAAAAATTCGGTGACGAACGGCGGACCGAAATCATCCGGGATGCCAGAGAATTCTCGATAGAAGACATGATTGCCAATGAAGAAATGGTGGTGACCATCACGCACACCGGTTACATCAAGCGGACGCCGGTTTCCACATTTCGGCGACAGCGTCGGGGTGGAAGAGGATTACAGGGCGCCGGAACAAAAGAAGACGATTTTATTGAGCACCTCTTCATCGCGTCGACCCACGATTACATGTTATTTTTCACCGAACTCGGTATGGTGCACTGGCTGAAGGTCCATGAAATTCCGCAGGCCGGCCGGGCGTCACGCGGACGCGCCGTGGTGAACATCCTGAAGTTGAACGAAGGGGACACGGTGACAGCATTCCTTAATATCAAGGAGTTCGATGACGAACACTATATTACAATGGCAACGAAAAACGGGCTGATTAAAAAGACCGAACTTGACGCCTATTCAAATCCGCAAAAGGGCGGCATCTATGCCATTGACATCCGGGAGGGTGATCGCCTTATCGAGGTCAGCCTGACTGACGGCGACCAGGACATCATCCTTGGAACAAGAAGCGGGAAAGCCATCCGTTTTCACGAAAGTGATGTCCGCCCGACCGGCCGCCGGACCCAAGGCGTGAAAGGCGTTACCCTGAAAAAAGACAAGGATGACGAAGTTGTTGGCATGGTACCGGTGAAGCGCGAAGGAACGGTGCTGGCTGTCTCGGAAAACGGGTTTGGTAAGCGGACAGAGATCATCAATTATAAGGTGCAAAATCGCGGTGGTCAGGGTGTCATAACCATTAAGACCACTGAAAAAGTTGGCAAGATGATTGCGTTGAAAGAAGTTGTCGATAAGGACGATCTGATGATCATCACCCAAAAAGGGGTCTTGATACGCCAGCCGGTAGAAACCATTACGACCATTGGCCGGAACACCCAGGGTGTGAAACTTATTCGACTCGATGAAGGCGATAAAATCGCCGCGGTTACCCGGGTGGTCGAAAACGAAGAAGAAGACCAGGAAGAATAATGAGCGCGGGATGGCGTGAAAGCCATCCCGGCTATTTATAAAAGTGTTTCCTTTCATCCTTCATCTGACCTTTTTCTCAACGGTTCTTTTTCTGCGATTACATCAGACAGAGGAAGCCAGTTACACTTGTGGGGTGCCCGTACTTCACTGATAACTCTCGAGGAATACGTGAAAAAATACTGGTATAAGCATCTGATCTTGTTGTTCATGGGGATTCTTGTTGCCGTAGGGACAGCACATCCTGTTGAACCGACCCCGGAAGTAAAAGAGATACTAAAGAAGCGGGGGGCGCTGCAAGCCTATTTCCAGGAACGGGCTTCCTATGCAGATCGGGGCATTAACACGCCGTCCAGATATGCGCCGGATGTATCAAGGTGGCAAAGCCGGGGATTGGGAAAACAGGCACAGAAGAGAGACCTGAATGCTCTGGTAATTCTTGTGGATTTTAACGACCAGGTGGCTGATTCCAGCAATACTCAGGCTTCTTTTGATTCGCTGCTATTTTCGGAAGGTGAACATCCAACCGGGAGTATGAACGACTGGTATCTGGAAAATTCTTACGGGCAGATTGGTATTTCAGGAGCGGTAACCCCGTGGCTGCGAATGCCGGAAACCTATGCGTATTATGTCGATGACAAGAAAGGATTTGGGAGTTACCCGAAGAATGCTCAGGGGCTCGTTGAAGACGCCCTTGAAGCCGCTGATCCCATAGTGGATTATAGCCAGTATGATAATAATAATGACGGATACGTTGATGCCCTGTTTGTGGTACATTCCGGTATCGGCTTTGAAACCAGCGGTGATTCTACCGATATTCACTCGCATAAGTGGGCAATTCCGTGGCCGGTCGTATATGATGGTGTGACTATCCAAGAATATACCATGGAGCCGGAATTACATGACAGCACCCTGGTGCGTATGGGAGTCTTTGGTCATGAGTTCGGGCATATGCTCGGATTGCCGGACTTGTACGATACCGATTATTCTTCGAATGGTGTCGGACTGTGGTCCATGATGTCCGGCGGTTCGTGGGGTGGCGGCGGGAAAACCCCAGTGCACTTTGATATATGGTGTAAATCTCAGCTGAGATGGATTACACCGCAAAATTTGCTCCGGGATTCTATGGGTGTCTCCCTGCCACCGATAGAAACCACCCCGTCCGGATTACGGTTATGGACAGAGGGGCAGATCGGATCAGAATATTTTCTTGTGGAAAATCGCCAGCAGACCGGATTCGACGTCTCCCTGCCCGGTGAAGGGTTATTAATATGGCACATCGATGATGCTGTTAGTGAGAATTCCAATGATTGGCACAAGCAAGTGACGCTGGAACAGGCCGATGGCTTCGACGATTTGGAACACGGGAATGGATCAGATAACGGTGATCCATATCCGGGTGCCACGAATAATACGGCATTTACCGGGACCACAACCCCGAGCAGTTTAAGCTATTCGGGTGATTCGTCCTTTGTCCGTGTGAAAAACATCACCGCCCTCACCGAAGATATCCACTTTGATGCCGGCGTATCCTATACGGTTCCGTACATCACTTTTCATGATTATCGCATCCTGGACGATTCGGGTAACCGAAATGGTGCGCTCAATAGCGGTGAGATCGATACGATTGGTTTTCTGATAGATAATCAAGGGCTTTCGCTTGACAATGCGTCCATAACCATTAGTGCGGATAATTCCGACCTAATCCATTTGAATGATTCGGTTTTTGTGGGCACGATTCCAGAAGATGCTGTAATAAAGTACAATTCACAGTTCATTGTCCGGGTGCCTTCCGATGCCGGCGATTGGGGAATTGCTAATGTATCGGTCCACATAGAGGGCCAAGGGGGATACACCTTTGACGACACCACCGCTTTCATTATAAATCAGGGATACGGCTTTACCAGTGATATTGAATCCGGTCATCGCACCTGGGACCATTATCCGGTCACTGGCGGGTACGTGGACGAGTGGCACATAAGCACCTGGAGAAATTCGACTGTCAATGGAAACCAGAGTTGGAAGGTCGGTGGTCCCGACACAGTCTATTACCGTGACAAAGTGGATGCGGCGCTGGAAACCCCCCTTTTGCAGCTCAAAGACAACTTGGCGTATGAGCTGGTCTTTCAGCAATACATGGACGCAGAAAACGAAGATGGCAGCACCGCCTGGGATGGCGGACGTGTTGAGATTTCCGCAGACAGCGGACAAACGTGGGAGCCCCTGACGCCGTATGGCGGATATCCGCACACGATCATTCGGAATCCGGATTCACCCTTTGAGGAGGGCACACCGGTCTTTTCAGGATTTACCGGATGGGAAGAGATCAGGATGCCACTGGATGGGTATGCAGGGAATGTCATTCTCCGGTTCCGCTTCGGCTCGGATGCCTATGTAACAAAGGAAGGCTGGTATATCGATGATGTGGATGTCCGGGAGCAGGTCGGTGTTGATATCGCTGGTGACAACCGAGGGCTGCCAGCGACCATTGAACTGATGCCAAACTATCCCAATCCGTTTAATCCAGTGACAACGATTCCGTACGTGCTGAGTAAACCGGGACACGTGACCATTACAGTTTACGACATCCGCGGAAAGCTGGTCCGGACGCTGGTGGAGACCCGCAGAAAACCAGGAAAGTATACCGTTACCTGGGATGGACGTGATGAATTCGAATCGCAGGTTGGGTCCGGAGTATATGTGCTCAGGATGGCAGCGGGAGGAGTCTCGCAGACTCGGAAAATAACCCTGTTGCGTTAAATTATTGGACGGTTTGCTTTTTTCTTGCATCAGATAATGATACCGGATATTTTGATTTACTATGGCAGAGGTTGTCACAACGAAAAATCGTGTTGAAACTGTTCTGGAGAAGGTTAGCCGCGCTGCGGAAATATCCGGTCGACCTGCGGATGCTATTACAATTATCGCCGTGGGGAAGACTCACCCGCCAGAAGACTTTCACCCGGTTATTGAGGCCGGAATTCGGCACTTCGGGGAAAGCCGGGTACAGGAGGCCGAGACCAAAATACCGCCCCTGGCGGATCAGGATGTGACCTGGCACATGATCGGACATCTGCAGCGCAATAAAGCGGGAAATGCGGTAGAGCTTTTCGACCAGCTTCACAGTTTAGATAGCAAACGGCTTGCCCGGCGGCTGCAGCAGCAGATGGAAAAAGCGGATCTAGAAAAATTTCAGACCTTTATCCAGGTCAATACGTCTGGGGAAAAAAGCAAGTACGGTATTGCACCCGAGGCCCTTGTACCGCTGCTGGAGATTATTGATAAGGACTGTCCCCGGTTGCGCGTCACCGGCTTAATGACGATGGCGCCACTGACAGACGACGAAACAAAAATTCGTAAAACATTCCAACAGCTGAGAAAATTATCGGCTAAAACGGAGACAACGTCCTATTCGAATGTAACACTGGACTCACTTTCTATGGGAATGACGAATGATTATGAAATTGCGGTTGAGGAAGGAGCGACCCACCTTCGGATAGGTCGTGCCATCTTTGGAGAAAGGTTGAGTCGCTGATGTTTATCATTGGAAATCTGATTGTCGCAATTGCAACGATATTACAGATTGCCATTACTATTTACTCTTGGCTGCTGATAATTCGTGTTGTGCTGTCTTTGATACCGGTGGATCATAATAACCAGCTGGTGCTCCTGTTGTATAATGTAACCGATCCGGTATTGGACTTGTTTTACCGGTATGTACCACAGTTGCAGAGAATGACTCGATCATCCGGCTTCGATCTGACTCCGCTGTTGGCGTTGCTGGTATTGTATTTTGTCGATATTTTTCTTGTTGAATCCTTGCTTGATTTAGGGAGAACATTAGGGGCCTGAAAGGGGAAACAGAGTGAAAGTAACACCTATTGAAATTCGGAAATATGAGTTTAAGAAAACCTTCCGGGGCTACGATCCCGATGAAGTCCGATATTTTTTGGAGATGATGGCTGACGAAATGGAGGCACTTAACCGGGAGAAGATTTCCCTGGAGCAGAAGGTAAACCAGTATGACAAACAGCTGGAAGAATACCGGCAGATAGAAAAATCGATGCAGAATGCATTGATTGTTGCCAAAGAGACTTCTGATAAATCGCTGGCGAATACCCGCAAAGAATCCAAGCTGATTATTGCCGATGCTGAAGCGCGGGCAGACAGGATTGTTGAAAACGCACGGAAAGAAGCCAGCAAAATTCAGCAGGAAATCACCCGGTTGAAAATCCAGCGTGATACTTTCGTCGTCAAGATCAAAAACCTGCTCCGGTCCGAGCTGGAACTCCTGGAAGCCATGGATGAAGTTAAAGAGATTGAGGAAATGGAGTTCGACGATGTGGAGACAGAGGAAGACGAGTTTGATGTCGAATCCATGAAGAAGGAGATGCGGGACCTGGACGAAGAACTGTACAAAGACATCGATGAGGAAGCAGACGAAGCCATTGAAGAGGATGTGGACTTCACCATCGATGAGGAAGAAAAACCGTCGTAAATCAGTTATCCGGATTGACGCTTTCCACCCCAGATCAATCGCTATTACACCAGCACGAAATAGCTCAAAGGCCGCTGGATGGGCTGGCAGTTATTTCACCGGATTTTTCTTTTCTTTTACACCAGCTGGATCACTCTCAACGCGTTTCATTTGACCACATACCGGGGCTAAAACAGTATTCGGCGCTCAATATGCATACGTTGACCGTCGCCAGGAAACAGTTGCTGGCAGTTGTGGCTTTGGCGCTCGGAGACATGAAGCAGAAGACACTGCCGGTGCGGATTGCTCAGCAGCTGGGCATTGCCCAGGGTTTCTTTTTTGGATCGGCAGAACCATTACAAACGGGAAAATCAGGGTTTGTCGTTATCCGAGATCACATTAATCTGCTGGGGGATAACCCGCTGATAGGACCAAACCAAGACGAATTCGGCACCCGCTTTCCGGATATGACCGAGATCTATACATGGGAAATCAGAGCATCTCTGGCTCATCTATTTGATGAGGAGGACCGGGCAGAGGGAATTCTGGTGGCGCATCCAGCTCCGGAAACCCTCAGTACATCTGAGCAAAAGGCATTGCGAAAAGTGGGCGATTGTTATTTTTCTGTACATCTCGTACCGGAAACGATTATTGCGCGTCATGGAAGTATGCGATTCGGGTCGATAATCTATTCCCGGGGTGACGTGGCAAACGACGCGGTACCTGAGGCGAGTGTCACCCAAATCTTCCAGCAGGCGGTCGAACAATTATTTTAGAAAGAAAAGATCTTGCGGCTGATTTTTAAAATAAATAATATAATGGAGCGAAAAGTCGTACAAAGATGTATCGTCTTGATTCAAGTTCGTTCCGAGAAAAGTAATATTCAAAAATCATCGCTTAAAGGAGGCTCATATGGCATTTGCACGCAATAGTGCCAATCGTGTTATATTAGTTGGGAACGTAGGTCAGAAACCGGAAGTGCGGTATACCAGCTCCGGAGCTGCCGTCGCCAATTTTAGTTTGGCGACCAATGAATTCTGGACAGATAACGACGGTAACCGACAGGACCGGACAGAATGGCACCGGATTGTGACCTGGCGGAAACAGGCAGAATTCTGTGAGCAATATGTTGATAAGGGTACCATGCTGTACATTGAAGGTCGTCTGCAAACAAGGGATTGGGAAGATAAGAACGGTATGAAACGGTATACAACCGAAGTGGTGGCCGATACGATCACCCTGCTTGGCGGACGCGGAGATACCGGTGAAACCCCGAAAAAGCAGGACGATTCAACGGCTCCTGAACCAGAAGATGAAATGGATGATTTACCGTTTTAAGGTTGGACTGATACGCTCTTCTGGCCGAGAGTAACTTCGGAGAACAGCTTGGTATACAAGGATGTGGAGGCAGCATTCAGGTGAACATTGAAATAGCCGGGGTATGGCGCAACCTTTCGTGGGGTTGCGCGTATGCCGGCAGACCCTCGCTTCAGATACATTTACAGGATCCCGGGGAAAAAGAAGCAAAACATCACGGCCTGTCGCTGCCGTTCCACGGGATACCCGCGCTTTTTGCGAAACAAATCCGGCGATTCAAAATAATTCAGATCCATGCAGTAACATTTAATGCGCATGGAAAGATCCTCTGTGTTGGTGACCCGTTAAGTCAGGAATTCGTCTATCCGCTGCTCACTTCCCTGTTAAGCGAGATCGAAAACCGGGTAATACTACATGTAAATAATCAAACGGACATTTCACGCGTTGATCCCAGGACGAACATTATCCTAGTTCCGGTCGTGCCCAGTCAGGGCGACGTGGACCAGAATTACTGGGCGAATCTGAATTATCTCAGCGAAGACGGGGAAATCCTGTTTCAACTGAACGGTGCCGATGATTACCAGTGGATCAGGCGGGTGATATCCCGTTATCATATGGAAGACCGGTTCACAATACATATTTCTGTGCCAGGAAATAGCGAGTTACGGAAGCAGTGGTCGAAACAGTTCATCAGAGACGGGCTGGGAGTCCATCTGTTGCCGGAAACACCATTTACACCATTGCCGGTGCATGTCGACCAGTCGTTTCGGCTTCCGCGCACTTGATTTCAAAATACAGTATGTTTTTATATGGTCATAGGCGGCCGGACTTATCCTGTATTAAGTCGCGTGGTGTCTTGTTTTAAAAAAAATATGTTTAACGTCTTGACACTATTTTCTCTATTAGGTATTTTCCTCCAACACAAGGGGATTGTTCTTCGGGAACAACTAAAATTCGATTGCGGTTATACATACTATTAAGCTAGTCTTTTTCCTGTAATCATAATTTGGGTGTCAAGACAAGTTTATCATCATTGTCCTGACGTATTATCGATTATTGTTGATAGATTGAAATTGAAATATGTTTGATAAATTGAAATGTGAGAAGAGCCGAGGGAGGCTAATGTGGAAATAGGTCCGAATAAATTTGTTGTACTGGACTACAATGTGCAGACAGCGGATGGTGAACAGGTGGATTCATCCGATGAACGGGGTCCGCTTAAATTTGTTTTTGGTGAGGGTAAAATTTTGCCCGCACTGGAGAAATCGTTGGAAGGATTAACCGTGGGCGACGAAAAAACCGTCACGCTGAAGGCCAAAGACGCCTATGGCGAATACGATAAGGATGCGGTAACGGAAGTGCCGCGGGATAAATTTCCGGAAGGTGAAGAGATCAAACCCGGCATGGAGTTTGTCGCCCAGGTTCCAGAGCAGGACGAACGGGTGGTAAAAGTGAAATCCGTATCTGAGGATTCAGTGACCATCGACTTTAACCATTCCCTGGCAGGAAAAAAGCTGAAGTTTAACGTCTTTATTCAGGAAGTCCGCGAAGCACAGGAAAGCGACTATAGTACAAATCAGGAGACAGAGTAACCACAAACACGTAGAACAGGGTGACTGGGTGCTTATCCGGTTATCTGAGAAGGAAAAAACAGGAACATGGCCGAAGGAAAAGTAAAATGGTTTAATGCGCAAAAGGGATACGGCTTTATTGTGTATAAAGGCGAGGACCTCTTTGTTCATTGGTCCGAAACCGAAGAGGATCTGTTGGAAGAGGACGAAGTAACCTTTGATGTGGAAGAGACGGAAAAAGGAAAAAAAGCCATTAATGTGAAGAAGCAGCGCCCGGGTTCATTTAATTATCCGTACGAACCGAAATCAGAAAATTCTGACGAATAAAAAAAGCCGGTCCGAAGAGACCGGCTTCTTTCAGTACCTCTGCTGTCAATCTGTTACTTTTTAAAACTAATTGGTATTTCCTTTTCCATCGTATCTTCGGATTTCGGTAGGAAAATCGTTAATACACCGTTTTGGTAATCAGCAGATATTTTCTCTTTCTCTATCTCCGTATGAAACCGGACGGTTCGTTTAAATTGCCCAAAACATCTTTCGGAATAGTACGGACGTTTTTCAGTGCTGTCCGTTTCAACGGGCGCCTTTTCGCCGGTAATGGTAAGCACATTTTCTTTCAAAGAGATATCGATGTCCTCTTCGGTGATACCGGGGATTTCTGCTGTCAGAATAAATCCGGATTCGTTTTCCGTCAGATCCATGGATGGATTCCAGGAGCGGCGGGAATCGGTATTCCCGTCGAAAGTATCATCCTCAAATAAGGATTGAAATGTTCGGTCAAAACCGTCCCAAAGATTTCGGTGCCGCTGGCGGGTTGGACGTAAACGTACAAGTGTCATTGTATCCTCCTCTTAATTAGTAATCTGTCTTGTTTTGTATTCATTTGCTTCATTATAAAACAAGTTCTGTGCCAGAGATGACGAAGCGCAAAAGTGGCAGAATTCGGTGAGATCAACCTGACGGGTTTCCCGTTAAGGTGAGCCGCTGTGGCAGTCACTCAATTCGAATTGGCAGCCCATAGGGCATTCTGGCAGATTCAAATCAAGATGACAGTGCTCAACAATCTGAGAGTAACAGGAAATTTAAAAAGCCGGCTCAATACGAGCCGGCTTTTTAATCGGTGAATATTTGCAAGTCGGTTATTTCTTAAAATTCACCGGAATCTGTTTGTGCATGGTTTCTTTGGTCTTCGGCAGGGTAATGTGCAGTACACCGTTTTCGTAGTTCGCTTCTATCTTGTCTGCGTCAATATCGTTATCCAGACGGATCATGCGCTGGAAGTTGCCATACATGCGTTCGCGATAGTAGCGGTTGTCGTCTTCCTTTTCTTTTTCCTGTTTCTTTTCGCCCTTCAACGTCAGCACATTATCCTTAATGGAGATACTGATATCGTCCTCGTCGATCCCCGGCAATTCCGCGGAAATCACATACTCTTTTTCGCGTTCATCGATATCAATTGCCGGACGCCATGTCCCGACATTGGTCAACGAGTCATCATCGGTATCCGCATTCCGGGTTAACCGGTTAAAAAGACGATCAAAATCATTCCATGCACTCATTAATTCACTTGTTGGGTTCCACCGTGTAATAGCCATAATGAATACCTCCTTTTCTTAGTGATTCATTATCACCATGGTTTTTAGTTTCTCTTATCAAAGCTCCTTTGCATCATTTTTCATTATTAATAGTTACAAGGCATATGCCAATCGCTTAAAAAGGAAAAATTGGCAGCACTCCGGTCTGTGGCGCTGTCAATTTGAAACCCGGTCGAGGCAAAATTGACAGGCTGGTTTCCATTTTGACAGCACGCGTGATTAATACTGGCAGAGCCATGAATTGACGCCTAAATTTCCTCTGATGACAAAATCCCCACAGCCCGCCGTTCTGCTGAAAGCCAAACCTCACGCGCTTTCCATTTCCATAGATACGATGACGAGCTATTCGTTCGACCGGAAGGGGCGCCTGATTGGAGCGTATGTTGACGGCATTAATTACAAACGCGGTCTGGATAACAGTTTGTTACGAAAGTGGTCAACCTACGGAGGTCCGGGACCACACCGGCATCGGCACAAGCTGGATGACGGTGAACGGCGGGAATTCTTCCATGAGATGACTGAGACACTGGAGGAGATCCACGCAAATCCGGATCAGTACGATAGCGAAGCCCCCGAAGGTTGGGATGCCGCCTGGCATTGGTTTGAAAAATGCCTGTATTACGATTTCGAAGCCCTGGAAAGGGACGCGGGCGAATTTCATCGTATCTATAAACCGGTGAGTATCCTGCCCCCGGATCAGTATTATTCACTGGTCTTGCAGATAACCGAAGGATGCTCATACAACAAGTGCACCTTCTGCAACTTCTACCAGGACAGGCGATTTCGGATCAAGTCATCCGGGGAGGTGAAAGAGCATATCCGGGATGTAAATGAGTTCTTTGGCGAAAGTATGGGACTGCGCCAGTCGATTTTCCTGGCGGATGCCAACGCGTTGATAATGCCGCAAAAGCGACTGCTGACAATCCTGGAGATTATTCAGGACAACTATCCAATTATCGCTGATCCCGGAAAGAAAAAAGAGATCGCCCAACGCCGCCGGGCAGGGGATGTCGTTTTCGACGGCATCTATTCGTTTATAGACCTGTTTACCGGAGAACATAAAGCGGAAGCCGAATTTCAAGCAATGGCTGAACTCGGTGTCAAACGAGCATACATCGGGATGGAAAGCGGCAGTAAGGCCTTGCTTGAATTTCTGGAGAAGCCGGGAAGCAAGGAGGAAATGATGGATGCCGTCAACAAGATCAAGGCAGGCGGGGTGGATGTTGGGGTCATTGTGCTGCTCGGTGCCGGCGGAAAAGATTACAGCGATTTGCATATAGAACATACTGTGGATGCAATAAACGGGATGCAACTGGATTCGGAAGACTTTATCTACTTCTCTGATTTTTATCCCCAGGAAAATACCCGGTATGAAGCGGTGGCTGCTGAAGCAGGAATCGAAGCCATGTCCTGGGATGACCGCCGGACCCAGGAACAGCGAATCCGGGCCAGGCTCCGCTTCCAGGATCCCAAAACCGGTCCGAAGATCACCGCCTACGATATCAGAGAGTTTTTGTACTGAACTACCTTTATTTTCCAGAGCAGTATCATGAAGATTGGGTAAATATATGCGGTCAGGGAAACGGTTGTCATTCTGAGTAAAGCGAAGAATCTCCTAGCCACCCGCTTCCATGGTTAATACGTCTTTAAAAATAGGGTATTGCGATGAAAGACGAGCTCCATTGACTGCGTTGCGATTATGTCGGGTCTCCACTGGTGATGAAACAGTGAGTGCTTGAGTTTGAATTTCACACACGATGGATATAGCTGGTCCTTTCCAATAAACTGATTATTTCGATAATACAATCTTTGCCACAACCGGCAAGTGATCCGAAGCTACCGGTTCGGACAAGACTTCATATCTGACGCAACGAAATTCATCACTGGTAAAAATAAAGTCAATTTTCATTGTCGCGGAATCGGCCGGATAAGTATACACCGCCTTTCGACCGCACTTCTGCCGACCTGACTGCAACCCAATATCCTGGTTGATGTTTTGGATGGTTTTACTCTCCGGAACATCGTTTAAATCTCCAGCGAGTATAACATTGGTAACATCGAGCGCAGTGATCAGCGAATCAATCATGGCGACACTTGCCAGGCGTTCATCGTCTTTCGGCCGATGATCCAGGTGGGTAGCAATAAAAAGGACCTTCTTTCCGCTGATTTCCGTGCGAACATACATTACACCACGCTGTTCCCCCTGGTGTAATGACGGGAGAAATACGTTATCCCACTCCGGGACAGAATCTCTGGTAAGAATTACATTTCCATATCCGCCGCCCTGAAAATCGAGATTGTTGCCGAATCGGGCAACACGGTTGGTCAGGTGGGCAATTTTTTTCGGCTGATCAGTGCGAAAAGTCCGGACAGCCCCCGAATCCACCTCCTGGAGCGCCACCAGATCAGGGTTGACTTCTTTGATAATATCCGCAATTCGGTTTTCGTTAATAATCCCGTCCATGCCTTCAGCGTGATGGATGTTATAGGACATCACAGTGAGAGTATCCTGCGGGAACAGGGGATACGCGAAACAGAATACCAGGATGACAAATAGCGGATACCATAACCAGTTTGATTTTGTAAAAGGAGTCATGGCAATTTTCATGTGTATATCGGGGTTAGTCAGGGCAAGTCTTTCGGAAGTAATGCGAACAGAAACGCATTGTATTTGCAATCGTGGAGTATGAGGCGGCTGTGCAGCAGGCCCTCCCGTGTGGCACCGGCTTTTTCTGCGACGCGCTGGCTGGCAATATTTTCCACAGACATCACAATTTCAATCCGATTAAAGTCGAGTTGGTCAAAGGCGTATCGTGCCAGCAGGAGGGTTGCCGTTGTTGCTATACCCTGTCCGGCCGCTGAACTCCGGACCCAGTATCCGAGATTGGCTACCTTATGCGGCGCATCAATATGATTGAGTCCGCATCCGCCGAGCAGGCGATCCTCGTTATCCGGGAAAACCGCAAAGTGAAACTCGGTTTTTGCCTCCCAGGAATTTTGAGTATGCTCAATCCACTGCCGGCTGTCCTCGATGGTATAGTCCGGATGACACCACTCCAGCCACGGATAGACTTCGTCGACGGATTCCCGGGCGGCTTCATAGAGCATTTCGTCATCGCCATCCTGGTACGGACGGATTTTGATCCGATTTTCGGAATGTTTGATAGTCATAAGAGAAAAGTAAAGATGCCATCTTTCACAAAGATGGCATCTTTGGTCAAGTTAAAAAAAGTAAATTACTTCGTATTATCTTCTTGTGCCGCTCCCCACTTCAAAATCTGATTGCGCCACATGTCAGTCATATCGTACGGCGCGGGCTCGCCGCCAAGATATTTATGAAACCAGTACAGGTGGGCATTGTAATAAAACGGCATGGACTTTAACCGGTCAGGCCAGTGTCCGTCGTTTTCGAAGACGATCAATTCGGATTCCACCCCCATTTTTTGGAGATTCGTAAACAACTGGAGGCTCTGAGTATAGGGGACCCGGTAGTCTAATTTCCCGGTGATGACGAGACAGGGCGTGCTAAAATTCTCCACGTAATTAGACGGAGACCATTTTGCATAGAGGTCGGACGTCCAGGGGGTACCTTTCAAATCCCACTCCGGGAACCAGAGTTCTTCGGTCGCCCCGTACATGGAGCGCAGATCATAGACACCCATCATGGAAACCAGTGCCTGAAACCGGTCGGTATGTCCCTCGAACCAGTTCATCATATACCCGCCGTACGACCAGCCCATGGCACCCATTCTTTCCGCATCCACATAGGGCAACGTCTCCAGATAATCGGTTACAGCCATCAGATCCTCGAATACCTGTCCACCCCAGTCGCCGGAAATCTGGGCAGTGAACTTCTGTCCGTATCCGGTAGATCCGCGCGGATTGCTGAATGCGACCACGTATCCGGCACCGGGATACATCTGGTAATCCCCGCGAAAACTGTCACCGAACATCCCCTGGGGTCCACCATGCACGTTCAGAATCAGCGGGTATTGCTTGTCAGGATCGAAATTGTGTGGCTTGATAATAAAGACCTGAATTTCGGTACCATCAGTACTTTGCACCCAGGTGGTTTCCATGGGACGGAAGGCCACCTCTTCCAATAACGGCTGGTTAAATTTGGTGAGTTGTTTCTGATCGGAGCCGGTGACTGTTGCCGAAAAGATCTCGGTCGGCATATCGACACCGGTCTCACCGAACCAGATACGCTTGCCGGCCGGTCCGATATCGAAACCACGGGTATAGATATCAGAGATGACCTCCGAAATTTTCCCTGATTTGATATTAATTTTTCTGAGAGGATAGAGTCCGTGATACGGCGAATCGAAGAAAATGGTTTTGGAATCAGGCGACCACTGGAAACCAGAGATATGATTACGGAATTCCTCGGTAAGCACTTCAGATTTTCCGGATTGCGGGTTGAACAGAGCGAGCCGCATGAGGTCGGACTCGTATCCGGGTTCTCGCTGCATTGTATAGGCAATGTATTTCCCGTCCGGAGAATAATCCGGATTGCCGTCGAATGCCGGGTTGTCCTTGGTGATATTTTTCGGTTCGCCGCCGTCAATTGGTGCCAGCCAGAGATCGCCGTTAGTAGAGGCAGCCGGAACGCTGTCATGATTCGAGACATAGACGATTTCCTTGCTGTCAGGTGAAATAGCGTAGCCGTCCGCACCGCCGAGATCAAACCGCGGCGATTCCCATTGTCCCGGCGTCAGATCGATAAGTTCACCTGTTTCCATGTTTTTTGAGAACAGGTGCGACCGTTTACCGTCTTTGAAAAACGTCCAGTGGCGGTACAGTAATTCTTTGGCGTAATGCGCTTTCACCGGACCGGCATCCATATCTTCCTGGATTTTCTTGTTCATTTCCGAATCCGCTCCGGCTTCCGGAAATACCCGTGAAGCAAACACGATATACTCGCCATCCGGACTCCAGTTCGGCTTGCTGACTCCCATGCTGAACTCCGTAAGCTGGGTGATTTCACGCGAATCAATATGAATTTCATACGCCTGATTTTTTTCGGTGCTGGTATCTTTGGAAACATACATGAGCCTGTTTCCATCGGGATGCCATCGGGGTTGGATTGCGTCCTCCTCGCCGGTAGTTAACTGCCGGATATTCTCGCCGTCTGCATTCATTATCCAGATCTGAGTCTCTTTCTCGCTCGCTGACATGTCATAGGTAGTCAGGGTAAAAGCGACCGTGGAGCCATCCGGTGAAACGTGCGGACTGCCCACGTATTTTACCTTGTAATAATCAGCCAGCTCAAAAGTGCGCTGCTGGCCGAACACCAACGTGAAACAAAGAAGGATTAATACGAAAAGGACCGGTTTTCTCGGCATGGTTGCCCCCGTTTTTTGCGTGATTGGATATAGAGTCTCAATAATTTATCTTTGCTGAGGTAAACTGCAATACAGAAGATAGTGTTATCAAGGGGAACGGATTTGTTCAAGAAGATCGATATATGCGGCATCGACCAGTTCGTTTTTCCGGATCCCGAGACTTTCCATGAGGTCTTTTGCAATAGTGTGGCCATCCTGCATTGTTTGCGTTAAATCCAGTACGACTTCCAGTTCCACAAACTCGCCAAGATGGTTTACCGTATCGAGATGAATCCGGGTTTGACCAAGGTGGTAGAGGTGTCTTGTTTTTTCAACGACTCCACGAGTCCCAAAAGCTGCGGATAATAATTCTTGGTAGTAATCCGGGTCGTCGAGCGGAAGCCGCCGGTACTCGGACCGTGTTGGTCCGGACTCATCAGGCCTGTGGTAGAAAAGTAATTCAGCCTGGCGATCCTGAAATCGTCTGAGTTTCAACCTGCCCGATGGGACATGAAAGAAGGTATCATGCTGATGCAGAGTGACTTCGTACCGAGCGCCCAGTGATGTCAGTCGTTTACCAACGGAGGCGATATTCCCGGTCCGGGCTTTGATTTCTATGTTCTGGGGCATGTTATTGTAGAAAAGCTGGCAGGAAAAAGATCACGGTTACACGGGAATTTTCAAATCCGACGCTTGGTACTTTTTCAGGTGATCTTCCAGCGGCTCCTCACTCCAGAGGACGCCACACAGATCATCCAGATACGCCACCGGAATACTTACCGCTCCGCAAAATAATCGGCCATTCACCATTACGGCCTTGGGGCATTCCCCCTCGGTGGGATCCAGGATACAGCGGTTGGTCCGGAGGTAAAATGCTTCAGGTGTTTCACCTTTTCGCGGATGTTTGCTCATGAAAATCCTATAAACAAATCGTTATAGAAATGTGGTGAATTCCGGGAGGAAAGTCAATTTCGGAATAACAGAACATTGCACGCAGATGACGCAGATTGACCAAATATCCGCAGATACGGCAACAGCAGATATAATATCAGGAGGTACTTTTAGCAGGAGCTACTTTTCGGTGCTTTTTTATCAGTGATTATCCGTTGTTTCAGCGTTAATCTGCGTTCAATGTTGTTGGTGGAAGGATACAAACAAAAAACGCCCCCGGGAAAATCCCGGAGGCGTTTGATAGTCCATATCTGGATTATTCGTTACTGAATAACCCGAACGTTTTCGGCCTGCGGCCCTTTTTGGCCTGAGGTCTCTTTGAATTCGACCTTGTCGCCTTCATTGAGTGCCTTGAAACCACTGCCTTCGATTGCGCTGTAGTGTACGAAGACGTCGTCGCCTTCTTCGCGCTCGATAAAGCCGAAGCCTTTGTCGTTGTTAAACCATTTTACAGTGCCTTGTGTCAGCTCTGCCATGAGTAACTCCTTTGTTTCTTGCTTAGTCTTTCTTGTTTCTGGCAGAGCTTCTAATCAATACGCCATTCCGTATAAAGGAATGTCTTTCTTTCGAACTACTACTGCCAATTGCACGGCTACATTACCATATCTTTGGACCGATGTCAAGCGAAATAGAAAATTTCTTTTCCTGTTGAATGCTAAGCTCCTGAAGGAAAAACAGAGATTAGAGGCTGTAAACTCTGATTCTTGATTACAGGAACACTTGTTGCACAGATACCTGAAAGATTGCAATTTACGCAAATATTTCGAAGCTTGTTTTTACAGGTGGAAGAAAATAACAGCGACGGAGGAAAATATTTATGACTTCTGTACCATCAACTATGCTGGAACTGGGAACTGAATTACTACCCTTCGAACTGCCGGATTATGACGGGAATACAGTTTCCAGTAATGACTTCACCGGCGATCCGGTGCTGGTGATTTTTATGTGCAACCATTGTCCGTATGTGAAAAATATCGTGGACACGCTTGCCGAAAGGACCAAAGAGTACGAATCAAAAGGAGTCCGGGTGGTGGGAATCAATGCCAATGATATTGACCAGTACCCGGCGGATTCACCAGCAAAAATGAAAGAGTTCGCCGAACAGCATGGCACGGACTTCCCCTATCTGTACGACGAATCACAGGAAGTGGCGAAAGCATATAAGGCGGCATGTACGCCGGACATCTACCTGTTCGACTCGGATCATAAACTGGTCTACCGCGGGCAGTTCGATCACAGCCGTCCCGGCAATGATGTGGAACCGACCGGAAGCGATTTGACAAAGGCGGTCGAAAAAATGCTGGCAGATGAGCCGGTTCCCGAAAAGCAGACGCCGTCAGTGGGGTGCAATATCAAATGGAAACCCGGCAATGCCCCGGACTATTTTGGCGTGTAATATAAGGCGCTGTGATTAGGTATATGCAAGTAAAAAAACCTGGTACAATGAATTTACTCTTTGTGTGTACGGCAGGAAGACAACGGAGTCCCACCGGAGCCGAACTGTATCGTAACAAGGGGTATAAAACAAATTTTGCTGGTGCATGGGGGTCGGGAAGCCGTGCCCTCACTGCCAACAAGCTCCGCTGGGCCGATAAAGTCATCGTGATGGAAACCCGTCATCAGCAATTTATCCTCACGAATTTCCGGAATGCTGTTGATCCGTCTAATATTATTGTGCTGGGTATTCCGGATATTTATTTCAAAAATGCCCCGGAATTACAGCAATTACTCGAAGAAAAAGTTGAGCCGCATTTAGCTCCCGGTTCATGATCAGAGCTTTCGTTTCTTGAAAATATCCGAAGACAAACCGGGCGAAGCCGATAAGTACTCTCAAATTATCGACGAATAGGCCAACATACTCGTATCTCCAAAGCCTGTAAAGGGCGCTGCTCTTGCACTTCAAAATTCCAGGTTTTCTTTTATTTATATTTCACCGAACGCCCAGAAAAAGTCAATATATTTGTACGTATGTACATAAAATCCCCAAAAAATAGTTGACATATAATATTTAATCGTCTATTTTTTGTGTGAATGATGACAGAATAACTGAAAAAGTGAGTTTTTCTGGAATTATTTGGCTCAAATCCCCCCGAATAACAAAAAACAATCAGAACATTATGTGTTGCGTGATCATGTGATCGTAATCGCCGGGATTAAATACCGGTGAGGTGCAATCGTGGTGTTGCCGAAAGGATACAAAAATGAGACGTGTGAAGAGCAGAAACAGCGGTGCACGAGAGCGAGAGGGCGGAAAAAAGTTAAGTGCAACTATATTTTTCGGAGGCTTGTGCTTCCTGGTGTTAGGTGCAACACCGGTACAGGCGCAGCTGGATTTTGGTGCGGATGCGGTAAGCCGGTATGTGTGGCGTGGGCTGGATTTCGGCAATAGTGCCGCAGTGCAGCCCTGGATTGCCTACACCGTCGGGAACATGGAAGTCGGCGCCTGGTCTTCCTGGGGATTAACCTCGCCTGTCGCGAATGAGAATGATCTGTACGTCAGTTACAGTACAGAATCGTTCGGCGTGATCCTCACCGATTACTATTTCCCGGTGAGCTCAGGACCGTCCGGTACGTGGGGCTTTTTCGAATTCGATCAGGATGCCACTCCGCATATCATCGAGTTACTCGGTTCCGCAACCTTCGGGGATTTTGCCGCGGCGCTCGGCATGAATGTCTACGGCGATGATGACAACTCGATTTACGCCGAATGCTCGTACGACTGGTATGCCGGCGAATACGTGAATTCGTCAGTGGTATTCGGGTTGGGTAACGGTGTGTATAATCCCATCGATGGCGAATTCTATCCGGTGCAGGTGGGGCTGTCCGCCTCAAAGGACTCCTACTTCGCCTCATATATCATTAATCCGAAGATCGCGGTTTCCTGGCTGGTGTTCGGGCTCACGATTTAACTGGATTGGTATCTAAATACAGACGGCATGAGAAGAACGGAGGATGCAATTGAAAGTACAATACAATAAAGGATGGATATACAAGATGACAGCTGCCGCAGTCATTCTGCTGAGCGGGCAGGCGTTGTTCGCGCAGGAAGTTACGGCGCAATCAGTGCAGACCAATGTCGATTACGTGTGGACAATTGCCGCGGCAGTGCTGGTCTTTTTAATGCAAGCCGGTTTTGCCCTGGTTGAAGCTGGATTTACCAGGGCGAAAAACACCATTAATATTCTCATGAAAAACCTGATGGATATGTCTGTAGGAGCTATCGTGTTTTGGGCCATTGGATTTGCCATTATGTTCGGAGCCAACAGCACCGGCTGGTTCGGCCATTCGGGGTTTTTCCTGGGGGAATACTCCGATACAGGAGATCCCTGGGTATTGGCGTTCTTCATGTTTCAGGTGGTGTTCGTGGCGACCGCGGCGACGATCGTGTCCGGATCCATGGCGGAGCGGACGAAGTTTTCGGCGTATCTGGTCTACTCGGCCGGTATCTCGGCGATTATTTACCCGATCTTCGGTTCATGGGCCTGGGGCGGACTGCTGAATGGCTTCGGCTGGCTGGAAGGACTCGGATTTATCGATTTTGCCGGGTCAACGGTGGTACACAGTGTCGGCGGTTGGGCTGCCCTCGCCGGGGTTATCGTTATCGGGCCACGGCTCGGCAAGTATACTGAAGATGGCAGAGTGCGGGCGATTCCCGGCCACAACATCGCGCTGGGTGCACTGGGGGTTTTTATTTTGTGGTTCGGCTGGTATGGATTTAACGCCGGAAGCACAACTGCCGCTACTACCGATATTGCCCTGATCGCCGTAAATACAACACTGGCAGCCGCCGGCGGAGCCATCGCGGCTATGGTAACCTCATGGATCCAGTTCGGCAAGCCGGATATCACGCTCTCGCTGAACGGTGCCTTGGCCGGATTGGTCGGGATTACCGCCGGCTGCGCAAACGTAATGCCCCCGAGTGCGATCATCATTGGTATTCTTGCCGGCGTTATCGTGGTGTACTCGATTGTTATTCTGGACCAGAAGCTGAAGATTGATGATCCGGTGGGCGCGGTATCGGTCCACGGTGTCTGTGGTGCCTGGGGCACGTTGGCAGCGGGGTTATTTAACGCCGGCGGAACGAATTTCGCCATTATCGGCGTCCAGTTGCTCGGTATTGCCGCGGCATTTCTCTGGGTTTTCCCGACAGCCTTTTTGCTGTTCAAAGGAATTCAGAAGACTATTGGTCTGCGGGTGACTGAAGCGGAAGAGATCGACGGACTCGATATCGGCGAGCACGGGATGGAAGCCTATCCCGCCTTTCAGATATTGCAACAGGATTGATAAGCGTATTGAACATGAATTGGATTGGAATAGAGGCAAAATAATTCCAGAGGAGAGTACTGCATGAAAAAAATAGAAGCAGTTGTGAAGCCGTTTAAACTGGACGAAGTCCGCGAAGCACTGGCGGAAATCGGCGTCCACGGAATGACGATCAGCGAAGTGAAGGGCTTCGGACGTCAGCACGGTCAGACAGAACTGTATCGCGGAAGCGAATATCACATAGAATTTTTACCGAAGATAAAAATCGAGGTGGTGGCGACGGATGAGCAGTATCGGGATATTGTGGATACGCTGATTGAACATGCCTCGACCGGCAATGTCGGCGACGGCAAGGTCTTCATCTTTGATGTGGACGAAGCGATTCGTATCCGGACCGGAGAATCCGGCAAAGCCGCAATAGTATGATCATTTTTGGTTTAGGCAAAAAATACACGGATCTGCGGTGTTTGTGTTTGAACCTGATGGACCTAAACTAATACGAGTTGATCGAACAGTTCTTCAAGTTCCGCTTCCGGATCCTCGCAGAGTCCGGTGTGGACAGGCGACGTTTGAATAACAGTACTGCGCGATGATGTCAGCCAGTGGAACCGCTCGGATTGGCTCTCCCCACCGATCGGTCCGGCCTGAGATCCACCCGCGCAGATCCTGGGAATTATTTCGAGTTCTTCACCGATTTCATCCGTATCCACGGCAGGGGCAATGGTTCTCAGCCGGTCGACATCCAGATGTATGCGCGACTCCAGATATCGTCTGGTCTTGCAAAACAGGATTACGCCTGCATTAATAAACTCCTCGCGTTCAACGTGCGGTACTATCCGGATTACGGCATAATTATAGCTGTGCTTGTCGGACATGTTCCGCCTCCTGAATAAAAACCCCTGAGTGGTCGCGTCTCTCTCTGAGAAAGTCAAAATACGCGGAGCGGTAATCATCGTGGGAACTAAAGTAATCGTCCCCGGACAGCCATTCGTCCGGTATCATATCCACGATTATCCGAAGTTGCTTGTCCGTCAGAAGATTCCGCACTTGATCATCTGCCTGTCTCAAATGATTGGCAAAAGGGAGCAGGGTGTGATCCCGGATCATCGGGAACGGGGATCTGATATAGTTTTCATAACCGGGCCAGTTATGATGAAAATACAGGGAAGCACCGTGATCGATCAGCCAGAGATGGTCTTCCCATTTGAGGAGATTAACATTCCGGGGGGTCCGGTCGATGTTCAGGGTGTATGCATCGAACCAGACTATTTTCGAGGCATAATAGGGATCCGGTTTGGGGGTGGAAAGCATATTATATTCCAGGGCTTCGGGTAAGAAACCAATCCCGAAGTTTAATCCGATGCTGGCTTTGAGCAGGTCCTGAATTTCAGGGTCAGGCTCCGATAAAGGCAGATTGGGATCCAGCGTGATAAAAACGATTTCCGGAATACGAAGATCAAGTGCACGTGCAATTTCACCGGCAACCAGTTCCGCAATCAACGCCTTTGCCCCCTGACCGGCTCCCAGGAATTTCATGACATACAATTTGTCATTATCGGTTTCAACAACTGCGGGAAGGGAGCCACCCTGTCTGAGGGGAACATGATACCGGACGGCAGACAGCGTTGAAATGGGAGTACGCGCGGTTTGCTCTGTCATCGCAGGAATCCTTATACAAAAGCCGAATAAAAACCAGTCGCGTTTAATGTATGCAAAAATTTCGTTCCACAGGAGAGGAAAATTTTATACGGCAGAATTCAGCTCGGTCAGTTCTCTGCTGACATCCCACAGGCGGATTGCCGTATCGATATCATATGATGACGGAGACGATTTTTTTGGGCCCCCGTCGAAGAAATATTTGCCCGAAACACCCTCAACCTCTGGCGAAGATGCAAGGTAGATGCTGGTCTCTGCGCCTTTCTTTGTGCTCCTCCCAAACATCTGTGCGATTGAAAGCAGCCCCTTGACGAAGATGTTATTGTTCATTCCGAACCCGGAATTCACGAAGCCGGGATGCAGTGCATTGACCATGATTTCGGAGTCGTCCAGACGCCGGTCGAGCTCGTAGGTAAAAAGTATATTCATCAGTTTGCTTTCACCGTAGACTTTATAACCGGAGTACGAGTCCTTTCGCTGAAGATCATCAAAATCGATTGTATTCCCGAAATGCGCGTCGGAGGCGACATTGATAATCCGGGACGGCGCACTATGCTCCAGAGGATCAAGTAATAGATTTGTCAGCAGAAAATAACTGAGATGGTTCAGCGCCAGAGTCATCTCGTATCCGTCCTTACTGATACGGCGACTGGTAAAAAACGCACCTGCATTGTTAATTAATACATCCAGCTGGTCGTGTTTTTGTTTGAATTGATCCGCCGCCTTCCGGACTTCATCCATGACGGACAGATCGGCGATAAAGTAATCCGCCTTTTCATCGCCGGTAATGTTCCTGAGTTCCTCTGCCGTCTTCCGGCATTTCTTTTTGTTTCTGCCAATGATGCTGACACGAAAACCTTTACCCGCAAGCCCCCGGGCGGTTTCCCGGCCAATACCAGAGGTTGCACCGGTGATTAGCACGCGCTTTCCGTTAGCGTTGTCGGTTGTTTGGATCATTCTTTCTCCATTCGTATTATCATCATCGCAAGCTATGTTCGAATTGGCAGAGTATCAATGGATAGAAAGAGCTTACAGAAATTAATTCGTCTCAGCAAAAACACGAATGGTGAAATAATGAAATCCTGACGGAAAATATATAAATTACCCTGCAAAAGAATTGTGTATTTTACGAAGATTGAACTGTGAAAATTATAAGGGAGAAAGCGAATGAATATGCAGCGTAAAATGGAATTGACCAAAGATACCGAGGAGAACGATAGGTCGCAGAATGTGTTGATGGAAAAAATGCTCGGGACCCGAAGTATTTTGCTGACAGGCCCGGTGAATAAGGAAATGGCTGAGAGGGTCTCCCGCCAGTTGTTGATTTTGGAAGCCAGCAGTGATGAACCGATAAAGGTGTTCATCGATTCCCAGGGCGGCGATGCGGATTCCGGTTTTGCCATTCTGGATATGATTCGCTTTGTGAACCCGGATGTCTACACCCTTGGAATGGGCCTGGTTGCATCTGCCGGAGCCATCATTTTACTCGGCGCGAGACAAGAGCATCGTTTCGGGTTGCCAAACAGCCATTATCTGGTACACCAGCCGCTGAGCGGAGTGCAGGGTGTTGCGACTGAAATCGAAATATTTGCCGAAGAAATCGATAAAATGCGGACGAAGATCAATAAGTTGATTGCGAATGAAACCGGTCAGGATATCGAGCAGGTCAGGAAAGACACGGACCGCGATTACTGGATGAGCCCGGAGGAAGCAAAGGACTACGGATTGATTTCGAAGGTAGTTAAAAACCGCAGCGAATTGGAAATTTGAGACCGCGAATAAGTGCCGATAGCGGTCCTTGAGAATTGAATATTGAGTTCGAATTGTTCGGATCTGTTAAGGTTATTTACCGGCGTTTAATCCTTCGACAAGCTCAGGATGACGCCTCGGACTGTCACTCTGAGTTTGTCGAAGAGTGGCCTGATAAAACACTATGTCGTTCCAAACAATTCGAACTCTAAAAAATGGTTTAATACTTGGTCTATTGAATTTTTAAAAAGGCTTCTCCTTAATTAATCCAATACGGGATAATTCACCATGTCCGACATAAATCGACGCGAGTTTATAAAACAAACTCTCGGATCCATTGGAGCGGTAACACTGGGTTCGCTTGCGCCGAAAGTTACAGCAAAGCAGACACAGAAATTTGCCGACGATCGAATCGTTCTGGGCCCATCGGAAGTGGACGTCAGCCGGCTGGCGATCGGGACCGGCACTTCGGGGTTTGGCGGAAACTCGGCGCAAACACGGGAGCTTGGCATCAGCGGTTTGGCAGATCTCCTGGTGGCGGGATATGAGCGTGGTATTACATTTTGGGACTCCGCGGATCAGTATGGCTCACATCCACACTTGAAAGAAGCGCTGGAGTACGTACCCAGGGAGAAGGTGCAAATCCTTACCAAAACGCATGCAACCAACGAAAGGGAGATGCGAGCCGACTTGGATCGGTTCAGAAAAGAGCTGGGTACCGATTATATCGATATTCTGCTGCTTCACATGATGACCAGTGGCAACTGGCCGGAAAGGATGCAGGGTACCATGGATGTTATCGCCGAAGCAAAAGAGGAAGGAATTGTGCGGACCCATGGGGTTTCCTGTCACACCCTCTCCGCACTAAAAACGGCGGCCGATACAGATTGGGTGGAAGTCGATCTTGCCCGGATCAATCCTGCCGGAGTGCGCATGGATTCCGATGTGGAGACTGTGAGTGGTGTGCTGGACTGGATGAAGCAAAGCGGGAAAGGCGTCATCGGGATGAAAATCCTGGGAGACGGGCGGTTGGTGAATAATTTAGATAACTGCCTGAAATTCGCGCTGGATCACCCGTCAGTGGATTGTTTTACCATCGGCACGGAGAGCAAAGAAGAACTGTTTGATCTGATCGAGCGGATCCCGAAGGTGACGGGATAGAAAGAGAAAATTTGCCCACAAATTTTACAGAAAAAAAGTATCTAAATTATTACGATGCTCCCCGAAATTTGGGGGTACTCCGAAAATCGGAATGAAAAACAATTCAGAGATATTGAACACTTCAAACGCTTTATTTTCACAGTAGCTGAATATTATGTTTCTCGCAGATAGCTCTCATTTCATCGGGCCAGACGCTAGAGTGGACTTCGCCGACGTGGGCTTTTCGTAGCATCAGCATACAGAGTCTGGACTGCCCGATTCCGCCGCCGATAGTTTGGGGCAGCTCTCCATTTAACAGGCGCTGGTGAAAGTATAATTCAGTCTTCTCATACTCGTTTTTCAGCATCAGCTGTTTCTCCAGGGACTCAGGATTCACACGTATGCCCATGGAGGACAACTCAAACGCCCGCTCCAGCAAAGGAAACCATACCAAAATATCGCCGTTCAGCCCCGGCAGCCCGTTGTCGCTGTCGGTAATCCAGTCATCATAATCGGCTGCCCGGTTATCATGAGCTTCACCGTCATCGTCAATGACGGCACCAATGCCCTGCAGGAAAACCGCGCCATGTTCCTTGCAAATGGCGTCTTCCCGTTCTTTGGGCGATAAATCCGGATAGCGTTCTGCGAGTTCGGCTGTGTGGATAAATGTAATATCATCGGGTAAATACGGCTCACGCAATTCCGGGTATTTTTCGTGCACCATTCGCTCGGTGTGGACGATTTCTCCATAGATCTTTCGGACAATGTCGTGCAAGAATTCGTCGGTACGCTCCGACTCGGCCATCACCAGCTCCCAGTCCCACTGGTCTACGTAAATCGAGTGCAGGTTGTCCAGGATTTCTTCGGGACGGATCGCGTTCATATCAGTGTACAAACCCTCGCCGGGTTCGAAACCATAGTCTGCCAGCGCCAGGCGTTTCCATTTTGCCAGAGACTGGACAATCTCTGCCTCTTGGTGAATATCAGGAACGTCGAAGGTGACGGGTTTTTCCATGCCACTGAGATGATCATTAATCCCGGTCTGCTGTAGGACCATAATCGGTGCAGAAATCCGTGAAAGGCCCAGAGCCTCTACAATGTTTTCCTGAAAGGTGTCCTTGATATACTTAATTGCTTCTTCAGTCCTGCGCACATCAAGCACGGGAGAATAATTCCGTGGAATGAACAGTCGACCCTCGCCTGTGGTTTCGGTTTGCAATGCATTCTCCTGATTTCCTCTGATTGATTTTGCTGCCAATTTTCTGTGCATGCTATTAAAAACTCGTATGGGATGCAATCAAATATTGAGAAAAATCGATGGAAAGTTTTCTCATAGAAATAATTCGTTCCAATAAATACTTTTAAAACAATGACCGGTTTGGGAAGGAAAAAACCATTGAACGGTGCCTGTTTTTCCTGAGGCCGGCTGCGAAATTTCATTTGCATCGGAAGTGCTGATGTTGAGATGTCTGTTTACGGTTTGTGTTTTGCTTCATTATATCTCAGTCATACGTGTATCCTGTTTTTATCACCCACAATGCTGCAAAAAAACGAATGGGGTTTAGAATGGATGAGACGAATTTTCACATTATTGAGCGGAGTCGGTACCATGCTGCCATATTTGATCTGGACGGCGTCATTACCCGGACGGCGGAAGTCCACGCCCGGGCATGGAAACAGATGTTCGATGAATATCTGCAAAAACAGAATGGCGACTATGCACCGCTTGATATCGAGATCGATTATTTTCAGTACATCGACGGGAAACCCCGTTATGACGGCGTAAAAAGTTTCCTGGAATCCCGGGATATTACCTTACCATATGGCGATCCGGATGATGGTCCGGAAAAGGAGACCATCTGCGGTCTGGGAAACCGGAAAAACGAGATATTTCTGATATTAGTTCATGAAGAAGGGGTGCAGGTCTACGAGGATACGGTATCCTTTATTCACGAGTTACGCGGGATTGGTTTTAGCGTGGCTGTCATTTCGGCTAGTAAAAACTGCAAGGAGATACTGCAGTCTGCCGGGCTATTACACCTTTTCGATGCCCGGGTAGATGGCGTGGTGGCGGCGGAGCGTGAAATCGAAGGGAAACCGGCTCCCGATGTGTTTTTGTATGCTGCAGAATTGCTCGAAACACCACCAGGGAAATGCATGGTGTTCGAAGATGCTATTGCGGGAGTACGAGCCGGTTCTGCCGGGGATTTCGGTCTGGTAGTGGGGGTGGCACGGGATCCCGCCAACCGGGAAACGCTGTGCGAGCATGGTGCGGATATGACCATACTGGATTTTGGCGAATTCGTTCTTGCAGATGGGGTGGACCGGGGACAACGACCTTTGGAGCAATTGCCACCAGCCCTGAAAAAGGTAGGGGATTTTAAGGCAATACTGGATGACCGTAAACTTGCGATTTTTCTGGACTACGATGGGACGCTAACTCCTATTGTGTCCCGGCCGGAGGACGCGGTACTGTCCGATGAAATGCGGGAAATTGTGCACAATCTGTCTGAAGTCTGTACCCTCGCCATCATCAGCGGAAGGGATCGTGCGGATGTGGAGCATCTGGTTGATCTACCGGACCTCGTATATGCAGGGAGCCATGGATTCGATATATCGGGACCCGATGATATGCAGCTGGATAACGAGGTCGGCGAGGAGTTCCTGCCCGTAATGGAACAAGCGGGAGATCAATTGGAGAGCCGGCTTTCGGATATTTCCGGCGTGCAGATAGAACGGAAACGGTATTCAATTGCCGTACATTACCGAAATGTCCGGGATAAGGAGATTGATCAGGTTCAGCGTATTACAAAAGAGGTGGCAGATGGATTTGAGAAGCTCAAAACCTCCGGCGGGAAAAAGATAATCGAAGTACAGCCCGCCATCGACTGGGATAAGGGAAAGGCGCTCCTCTGGCTGATGGATGCGCTTGATCTGAATGTCCGGGAAACATGCCCGGTCTATATCGGCGATGATCTCACCGACGAAAACGCCTTTGAGACACTTGCAGGTTGGGGCGTCGGGATTCTGGTTGGCACCCATGGCGATGACACCCACGCCACATATCATCTCAAAGATGTCGGGGAAGTCGAACAATTTCTGAAGCAGTTGACAGATATAATGGAGGAGTCTTCCAATGAGTGACTGGACTATTAATTACGACGAGTGGAATCCGGAACACGAATCCTTGCGGGAGGCATTATGCACCCTGGGCAACGGGTACTTTGCCACTCGGGGCGCCGTCGGGGAGAGTAAGGCAGACGAAATCCATTATCCCGGAACCTATCTTGCCGGCGGCTATAACCGGTTGAAAACCGAGATTGCCGGCAGAGAGATCGAAAACGAGGATCTGGTGAACTGGCCGGACTGGACTCTGCTGACCTTCCGGCCCGAAAACGGTGACTGGCTTTCACTGGAGTCGATGGAAGTATTGGATTTCGAGCAAACCCTGGATTTGAAACAGGGGATCCTACGACGGGAATTCACTGTACGTGACTCCGCCGGCAGGGATACTGCCATTCGGACAGAGCGGATCGTAAGCATGGCGGATGAACACTGCGCCGCAATCAACTGGTCGATTGAGCCCCAGAACTGGGATGGTCGGATCGAAGTCAGGACCGCCCTGGATGGCACCGTAATCAACGGGGGCGTGGAACGGTACAGCGATCTGAACAGCCAGCACCTCGAGCCGATTGACACTTCGGAAGTTGACGAAGAATCCATATTGCTGGAAGTCCGGACCAGTCAATCTCACGTTCAGATGGCACAGGCAGCCCGGATTTTGGTTTACGTGGATGGTGACGAGAAGTCAGTCCGACGGAGCACAACCCAGCAGTCCGGTTATATCGAACAGATCCTATCCTTCGATTGCGAGTCGAATCAGCGGATTCATTTGGAGAAACTGGTGACCCTGTATACGTCAAAGGATGATGAGATTTCCGAACCCTGTCTGGAAGCGAAAAACCAGCTTTCGCGCTGGAAAACCTATGATCAGTTACGGGAGCGTCATGTGTCGGAATGGTCCAGGCTGTGGGATCATTGTGACATCGAGATCAACGGGAATAACCAGGCACAGCAGGTGCTGCGTCTCCACATATTTCACCTGTTGCAGACGGTATCTTCGAATACCATCGATTTGGATGTGGGTGTTCCGGCGCGGGGTTGGCACGGCGAGGCTTATCGAGGACACATCTTCTGGGATGAGATGTTTATTTTTCCGTTTTTGAACCTGCGGATCCCCGAGGTTGCCAGGGCGATAAAGATGTACCGGTACCGGCGGCTGGAAAAAGCCCGGGATGCGGCGAAAGAAAAGGGATATCAGGGCGCCATGTATCCGTGGCAAAGCGGCAGCAACGGCAGGGAGGAAAGCCAGGAACTACATCTTAATCCCAAGTCCGGGGAATGGATACCGGACAACACGCATTTACAGCGCCATGTGAATGCGGCAATTGCGTATAACATCTGGCAGTATTACCAAGCTACCGATGACAAGGAGTACCTTTCCTTTTACGGTGCGGAAATGATTCTTGATATCGCCAAATTTTGGTCGAGTATCGCCCGGTTCAATGAAAATAAAGGACGCTATGAAATCCGCGGGGTGGTCGGACCGGATGAATACCATACCCAGTATCCGGATGCGGACATGTTGGGGCTGGACAATAATGCCTATACGAACGTTATGGCGGTCTGGGTGCTTCAGCGGGCGCTGGAGGTTCTCAATCTCCTGGATGAAGTCCGCCGGGATGAGTTGCTGGAATACCTTGAAATTGACGAGGCGGAACGGGAACGGTGGGAAGATATCAGCCGCAATATGTTTATCCCGTTCCACGATGACGGAATTATCAGCCAGTTCGAGGGCTACGAAAAGCTGCCCGAATTTCCATGGGAAGAATATGAGGAAGAGTACGACGACATTCAGCGGTTAGACCGGATCCTCGATTCCGAGGGCGATTCGCCGAATAACTACAAAGCCTCTAAGCAGGCAGATGTGATCATGCTGTTTTACCTGTTTTCTGCGGAGGAGCTCCAGCTGATTCTCGAGATGCTGGGATACGAATGGGATCCGGAACTCATTCCACGGAATATCCGGTATTACCTGCAGCGCACGTCTCACGGATCAACGTTAAGCCGCCTGGTTCATTCCTGGGTGCTCTCGCGGTCAAACCGTGAAAAATCCTGGGAATACTTCGAGGAAGCACTGATGAGCGACTTCCGGGATATTCAGGGCGGCACTACTGAAGAGGGCATTCACCTCGGCGCTATGGCGGGAACCGTTGATCTGATTCAGCGCTGTTATACCGGAGTGGATATCCGGAATGACATCCTGTGGCTCAATCCCTGTCTTCCGGAAGAACTCAAACGGTTGAAACTGTGGATCCGGTACCGGGGACACTGGATTTCACTGGAGATCACACACGACCAGATGAATGTCTCGTTCAGGGAGGGTTGGTCCAGCGAAGTGAAGATCGGCGTGAAGGGAGAGATCCATACCTTTGAGCAGGGGGACAGCGCAAAGTTTGAATTGACTGAGGGATGTTAAAACTGTGTTAGGGTGTTCAGGTTGGATTATCCTGTGAGACGTGAAATGTGAAACGTGAGACGACAGAAATTAATTAGTCGTCAATTATCAGGTATCAAAGAACAAATTTTTAACCTTTTTCCTTGACTCGTTGTTACGGTATTTCTTGAACACCTGAACACTCTAACACAGTTCAAAACCTCAGTATCTTCCGTGTAAACTTCCGGTACAGCAAGTAAAACACCCCAAAATGTACTAGTATTCCGATAATTAGGTTTATCCAATAGATTAGTACTGACGTGGTGAGATAAGCCTCCGAAATCCAGAAGATCGGCGAGATACCGGCGACATATTGCAATGGTGAGTGGACGAAGTATCCGACGATTGGCGCTACGATATAAATGCCCATTGCTTTGGCAAGGGCAAGTCCTTCCACTTTGTTGCTGGCAAAGCCGGCTAAAAACATCCCGCACAGCGGCACTTCCGTCCCCAGGAGCGCCGCCAGCGGAATAAACCGAATTGGATCGCCATCCGACAGCCCGGAAAGAGGGTAGAACAGCAATAGATACAGAAACGCAGCCAGCGACGGCAAGCCGAATTTTTGCCGCAGGTATCCGCCGCGCTGCAACGGCGTCACAGCGATAAACTGGATGATATCCTCGTCCTGTTCGTCCAGAAAGACCAGTCCGATAAGCATCCCGAACATCATTGGCACCAGTCCGCAGAAGAAGATGAATATCAGCGGATAGTATGGAGACAAGTCGAAGCCAAACTGTGTGTTCAGTAATTCTGTAGCTGGAGGAATCCCGAACCGAAGCACTGCCAGAATAAGTATTGGCGCACTCAGGATTAGGAGGAGCATGGCATCTCTGGCGATATTCCGAACATCGCCGGCGATGAGAGAAAACAGGCGGTTCAAAGGTCGGCTCCAATTCGTTTGATGACGTATTTGCGGAACCAGGCAGACGCCCACCACCAGGCAAGCCCGTTCCAGATAATCAGGTTGACGATCGCTCCAAACATCTCTGGGAGTGTGACGGATCTGAAAGGGGCGCTCACGAGCATGAGTAGTCCGTACGTAGGGAGGAGGCGGAACAGGATGCTTTCGGCGATGTGGAGAAAATCCAGTAGCGGGAGGGCGTATATAATGGTATAGCCTATCGCACGGAGAAGAAATAGCCATTCAGCGTACGGGAGCGGGCGGCGACGGCAATCCCGATGAGGATAAAAAAGACCGAACCGAGCGCTGCACCGAGAACAAACCACCCGAGATTCATAACCGTCTGACCTCCAATAACGAGCAGGATCAGACTTACCAGCGTGGCAAGGGCGGAGAGGGTGATGGTCTTCGACCAGAGATATTCACTGGCGCGGAGCGGAGTGACGAACAGGTTGTTGAGCGTGCGCTGCCGGCGCTCCAGCAGGATGATCCCGCCGATAAAGAAAAAACCGAGGACCGAAGTATCGGAAAAAACCAGGTACGGGATCAGAATGGCTCGAAGGTCCGGCGAAATATTCAGCATAACCGCAATATACAAAATAGTGACCAGCGCGTATGCGGCGTAAAACCCATGACGCCACTGGAATTTGAGGTCGTATCGGATTGCGGCTGAAATTCTCATGACATAGCAGTCACTCTGAGCTTGTCGAAGAGTGGCTGGTTGCGGAATAGAAGTGTATAAGTCAATTTTTCCCTTATTTTTATCTCGTATTACGTACTGCGTATTGCGTATGAGTATTCATCCGCACCTCGCTTTGAATGCCCCTTTCCTTATAGAGATCCCTGTGGGACAGGGGTCACAGACCCTGAAAGGGGCATTTTTTTACGGTTAAACGACCGTCGGCGACGCTGACAGCGGTCACCGACGGTTCATTATTTTCACCATTAAGCCTCGCAATCTCATTGCTAGGTGAGGTCTATCGGTCTGTCACCCTTCGACAAGCTCAGGGTGACCCGAATTTGCTTCCCCGCATTTTATTCTAAAATTCAGTCATTTCGAGCGAACTCCGATTTATCGGAGGAAGTCGAGAAATCTCGTCTTCAAAAAAATTCCGCAGAGAAGAAAAACGAGATCTCTCAACTCCATCCGGCAGCTGCCGGATTCCGTTCGAGATGACTTGTCTGTGTTTTTTCTACGTAACACGTAATACGCAATATTCAAAAATCACCCTTTCTCGTCAGAGACTCCTCCCGGAGCGACAGGATCAGGGCGACAATTGTCGCCCGGTGGTTTTAATAAACACATCCTCCAATGATGCCTCGAGCGTGTGGATCGTTTCCACCTGATTTGACTTGAGTATATCAAGGAATTCGGCGTTGTCGCCCAGGGATTCCACCTGAAACTCCCGGACTTCGGTGGTGCCGTTCAGTTTATATTCAACGCGCACGATTTTTTTTCCGTCCCGGAGTTTCAGCGAACGCGGCGAATCGCACAGGACGATCTTCCCGTCGACGATGAACGCCACCCGGTCGCAGAGATCGTCGGCGACGTGCATGTTGTGTGTTGTAAGAAAGACCGTGGTTCCCTCGTTTCTTTTTTGCAGGATGATGTCCTTGATCTTCTTCGCGTTCACCGGATCCAGTCCGGCAGTGGGTTCGTCCAGGAAGACCAGTTTCGGTCGGTTCAAGAATGCCCGACAGAAGTTCAGCCGCATTTTCATCCCCTTGGAGAAATTGCCGACACGGGTCTCTGCGTCTCCGGACAACCCGACCATTTCCAGCAAATCGGCGGGATTTGCCGTTTTCTCTTTATACAGTGCGCCGAAGTACTCCAGGTTTTCCATGGCGGTGAATTTGGAGTAGAAATTCGGATATTCGAATGCCACCCCGACCTTTTCATAGAAATCCGGAGTGACGTGACGCAGTTCCTGTCCCAGCACCTGCACCGACCCGGCGTAATCCTTCAGGATGCCGATGAGGACACTCTGGGTGGTGCTTTTCCCGGCGCCGCTGGGACCGAGAAAGCCGAGGATTTCACCGTCTTTAACGGAGAAGTTCAAGTTTTCCAGTGTTTCGGCTTTGCTTCCGGGATACGTAAACCGGAGATCGCTGACCTTAATCATGAGTCGTTTCCTTTTCGGTAACGAGCCCTTCAGCGAGACATTGCGCCATGAACTCCACCGTCTCGTCGTAGTATTCTTCACCGATATCATCTTTGTGTATAACCAGGATAAAAAATCCACGGATTGCACTGGTAATAATTTCAGGGTCCCGCTGGATCATTTGTCCCGATTCCTGCCACTGCCGGATGAGAGGTGTGAGCTCAGAGATGTCTTCCGAGGTGTGCTCATCCAGGTACGACTGCGGGATTTTCCGGATGACCTGCTTGTACTCGTTTTCCAAGTACATCCGCCGCATGATGGGATATTTTTCGATCTGTTTGATAGCCTCTAACAGAAAATCCGCAAAGGCCGCCGCGGAAAACTCCTGGCCGTAGAGCGTCATCAGTACCCGGCCCTTCATCTTCTTCTCTTCCCGGCGATACACTTCGTAGTATAGCGCTTCCTTGGAGTCGAAAAACTTGTAAAACGATCCTTTGGCAATACCGACCGATTCAGTCAGTTCCTCGACGGTCGTCTTTTTCAGTCCGAAGGTGCTGAACAGATCTTCGCCCGTGTTCAGCAGAGATTCACGGATTTCGGATTGTTCCTCAGAACTAAACGATTTGGGCACAGTTATGCTCTAAAGTTTTATCTGTGACTGATTTGATTTTATAGTCATACTGTATTTAAGGGCTTTCCGGAGGTTTTTCAAGAAGTATTTGTCTGTATGACTTAAATAATTTTATGGTCACAGGTGGCGTTATATAAAACCTGATCTCTGTCGATGACTGCTCTAAGCGTCACCGACCTCTGGAGGGGATCGGCGACGGAAATGAGGCCTTGGAATGAGGTTCCAAGGCTCTTTGCCTAAGCCGCGCAATCTTATTGCGAGGTGAGGTCTATCGGTCTGCCAACCTTCGACAAGCTCAGGGTGACCCGAATTTGCTTCCCCGCATTTTATTCTAACCTGAATAATTCATGAATTTATCTTTCACTCCAATTTGGGAAATTCCTCATAGTCGGGAGACAATGAGTTTGCCACTCTTCGACAGGCTCAGAGTGACTCCGAGAGGCGTCATCCTGAGCTTGTCGAAGGGTAGACGCCGGAACTGGGGCGCAAGCATTGAGAATAAAAGGTACGTCCTATCGGAAAATAGCCACTTATTTCGAATTCATGAATTATTCAGGCTAAAATTCAGTCATTTCGAGTGAACTCCGATTTATCGGAGAGAGTCTCCCGGAAGGGACTCCTGCCGGAGGAGAAATCTCGTTTTTAAAAATCCCCTCCAGAGAAGAAAAATGAGATCTCTCAACTCCATCCCGCCACGGCGGGACTTCGTTCGGGATGACTCTTCTTTTTTTTCCACGCAATACGCACTACGCAGTATTCAAAGAAAACCCCGCCGCCTGAGGATGGAAAAAGGGCGACGGGGTGCGGTTGAAATCGTTGCGAGATAAGTGTCAGGCGTTCTTATCGATATACTGGATGGCCAGCTGAATGCCACGGTTGCCGTTCCAGAGCTGCATCAAGATCTCGGTCTCTTTTGTGTCCCAGGACGTTTGAAAGCGCACATCTCCGGATTTCAGTCCGGACGAATATTGTGATGGGCTTCCCATATACTTTTCTGCCTGGACGAGCGTGGTATCCACTCGGGGAGAACCGTATTGGTCTCTGTAATTGGATTCCAACACCTTATAGAAGTCGATGTACTGGCTTTCATTTGTGAGTTCGCTTTGTAATATGTACTGTCCCTGGTGCAGTTGCTTTTCTTCACCGGCAAATTTGTATATCACATACATCTGCTGATCTTCCATTGTATCAGCATAATAGAGGACATCGACTTTCTCCTGAAGCAATTGCTTATCTTCCGCCTCTTTTACTTCGGCTTTAGACATCCCCCAGGATGCATCCCGGAAATTCGCGTCCTGTGCAAGCAGGATTGATGTGCTCATCATCATAATGGCGAGCAGTATAAATAATTTTCGCATAACAGACCTCCTGTAACTTTAACGATAAATTCTTTTGGTGCGGATAAATGGAAAAAATGTGGATACGAACGCTGGAAAAATCACCTCCTCATACAACTTCTTCTATTAGCTAAGAATCAGAGGCGGTAATCGCAAGGAGGCAAAGGCAGTGTTCGGGTATTCAGGTGTTCATGTTACTGCATGTCGCCAAATTTTCATCCCCCGGAACGTGTTATTGTGTGCCGGTTTTTCCTTAAGCCCAAACATTGCGAATCGGATCGTTGATATATACATTTGGCGGAAGTATAGTTACTATTTTGGGCAGCGCTTCCCAACGAGGCTGCCTAGTCAACGCATCTACTCTCCTGTAACAGCAGTTTTCATCAGGCAAAGGAAAAAAAGGATGATTCAAATTGAATATGAAACAACAATCGGCCGGACAATCGAGGATGTATTCGAACGATTAACTGATATAAACGGATATCCGGACTGGCTGCCAAAATCGCGGGTGTTTTTGCATTGCAAGCAGACATCCGAGGGGTCGGTGGACGTGGGAACCACCTTTAAAGATGAAACCAGAGTGGGAACTTACACCGGGGAAGTCATAGAGTTGCGGCGTCCCGAAAAAGTCACCTTCCGGAACGAACTGCGCTGGTTCGGTCTTCGGGTGATGGAAACCTTTCCCGGCTATGAACTGGAATCATCAGGAAGCGGAACCAGAGTACGCCACCAGGCTGAAGGGAAAATGTTCGGGATCTTCAAGATACTGCAGCCGTACGTGGCGATGCGCGCGAAAGAGGAGCGGATCCGGACGGTCGAAATGCTGAAGCAGTCGCTGGAATCGGAGATTAATTAACGTGCCCGGGAGCCTCGAAATGAGAATGCGAGGCTTTTTTGGAATTGCCCTGCACAATCGATTAGCCTTGAAATTTCATTTCAAGGCGGAAAGTCGGTAACTATCAACTCTCATTCTTCATGTGGGGTTATTCGGATTACGGTCCATCCAGCAGCCGCCGGATTCTATTAAAAGCGCACAAAGATAAGTCATTCCGAGTTGAGATCCGATTTATCGGAGAAAGTTGCCTCCCCGGAGATCTCTACGCGAAGGAACCTCGATGTTTTTCCCCTCTCTTGGAAGACAGGGGACCAAGGGGTGAGTTGTGTTGGATCAGTCGTGATCCAACTCCATCCTCTCGGCAGAGACTCCTCCCGGAGCTGTCCCTTCCTCTTCACAAGAGGAAGGGAACTACTTACCCAAACTCATTATTGGTAAAAAGCCCGCCCCACGTTCCGCTTCGCTTCATGTGAGGCTATTCGAAGTACTGTCCATCCCCGCGTCCCGCGGGGATTCGACGAAGTCCTGGTGTTTGGGACGGAACTTAGTTCAAATAGCCGGGCAGTAACCGGGTTTTCAACCGGAGATGTAGGTTTTTAGCGAAATCTTCGGGATCAATTCTACGCAATACGCAGTACGCAATATTCCGTATACCTTATACCCTATTCCCAATTCCTATCTCTTCAACGCCAGCGTCAACCCGTCACTGATCGGCACCATACTGAGGTCGATTCGTTCATCCTGGTGCAGTTTTTTATTTAATACCCGGGTAGCAAGAGTGGCTTCGTCGTTGACACTCTCATCGATAACGCGCCCGTTCCGAAGGACGTTGTCAAACGCGATGAGACCACCGGGGCGGACTAATTTCAGACAGAGTTCATAATACGTATCGTAGCCGGTTTTATCCGCATCGATAAAGGCGAAGTCGTATTGGTCTTGTTGACCGTCATCTACAAAGGTTTGCAGGGTTTGCTCTGCGCTGCCAATCTGCAGGTCGATTTTACCGGACAAGCCAGCCTTCTTCCAGTAGCGTTTCGCAATATTTGTCCATTCCTCGCTAACGTCACATGCCACAACTTTGCCATCATCAGGTAGCGCCAGTGCCGTCCAGAGCGCGGAGTAACCGGTAAAAGTACCGATTTCCAGGGTACGCTTAGCATTTATCAGTTTCACCAGCAGATGCATAAACTGCCCCTGCTCCGGGGATATTTGCATGTTGGCGTTGTCCATCTGCGCGGTCTCCTCGCGCAATTCCCGAAACACGTCCGGTTCGCGGAGAGTGACGGAGAGTAAATACTCATGTAACTCTGGCGTGAGATTTATGGTTGATCGGGACATTCTGGCTCCTTCTCATTCAAAAATTTAAGATAGTATTAGGCTTTCTGAATTTCGGCAATTTGAGGAATTATATCTACCGACTTTATCCCCTTTTTGTCTTGATACAAAAAGGGGTAAAAAAATCAAGGCTGCGGGTTTAATTTTGACCGCTGGTGTGGCTCAATCGGGGCAGAACCGGAACTCCCTCTGGTCAAACAGCCGGTTCTGCCTGTCCTCATTTCGCCACCGCGGTGACCAAAATTAAACCCGAGGCCTCTATGAACAGAAGATAGATGATTCTTCTGGCATAACCGGATTTTTTCGCACTTTTTTTGAAAAAAAGTGCAGAAGAAAAAGAAGTTTATCTTTCGACACAGGTTAGGATTTATCAAAAACATTTATCTATTGTACGGTTGTGCAATCACATTAATTTGATTGTATTTCCACTTTTGTCTTGATACGCTTGTGCGGAATGCCTGGATGCTAAAAGTGGAGGCCGGATGAACAACAAACAGTATGTGGGATAAATACCCTTATTTAAACACATTTGTGGATATGTGAAAATTTTAGATTATCCCGCCTTTCTAAACTTTTCATACCGCCAATCAAGATATTCACGATTAGGATAATATTTTTTCGATTTAGGGAGAATTAGTTCACGTCCGTGTAATTCCTGTAAACCATGACGGAGCATGGGGCCATCCTCTTCTTCGAGAATGTCTTTTCTGACATTTATCTCATAATCAGGAGTTACTCCAATAATCTGCCGATCAAAGGCGGTATGATGGATTTTACATAAAGCCAATCCATTATCCACTGTCGGCGGGCCGTCCTCATTATCAGGTATGATATGCGAGGCATCGAGGAGTTCGGCATGTTTCAATTTACAAAAACTACATGATGAACGATACGCGGTAAGGACTCTCTCCCGAAATCCGCGCTGATGTAATCGAGTCTTTACTGCGGAAGTTGCGTAAGCGCGACGGGCTTCATCGCTCTCGCGTACCGTCTGAAGATTTTTATCGACAATTAATTGGTTATCTGCAGCAACAGTAAATGTTAAAGAATCCGGATTATCATCAACTATATATACGGGTTTAACGACAAGGTATTTACCGGGGACAAGGCCTAAAAAATAAATCAGAGGCAATTGTTTTTGCATGGCTTTGCGAAGTCCAACATTGTCCCTATGGTGAGGATCTGTTCCTCGATATTTATAATACAGAAAATCATTTTCAGCAATTTTATCTTTATATGGACCTTTTGGAGCGGTTGTAATTGTGAGGGGAATTTCCATTTGTTTGGGTTTGAAAATCCCTTGTGGGGAGACAAGCGGTATTCGCGTTCCACGGAAATTAAAACCTTCCTTAAGTAATGTTCTGGGTAATATATCATCACCAACTTCCTCAATTTTTTGGGAAAGCCAGTCAAATGCCGCTAGTCTGATTTGCATGTCCTCTGACATATTTAATTGCCCAAGATCACTACTGTCCCGTTAAAAGTCGAATAATTTCAACTGGTTACGAGGCTCTCCCAAGTTGTTGAGATCTTCAGCGTCTGTAAGTAGTTGTTTTAACTCGACTTTTTCAAACAGTGATACGC